>ERZ1673722.1-NODE-1-length-539604-cov-17.099661_pt1 | contig 539604 bp, 430 predicted proteins | sample MGYA00580222_ERZ1673722 | MGnify/ENA primary metagenome ERZ1673722 (study PRJEB41218, sample SAMN15661750) | gut metagenome | host: Homo sapiens | place: Canada: London | collected 2015-08-20/2019-03-30 | study: EMG produced TPA metagenomics assembly of... | reverse complement strand
GCTCTTTTTCCGGGCTTCCCGGCGGGCGTCGCTCCAGGAACCCCCGTTTTTTCATCACCTCCCGGACCTCCCGGCAACGCCTTTCGGGCTCGTCGAAGGTCCTTATCCGGAGTCTCCACCGGATGTCCGCTTTGAGAACCACTTTTCTCTTTGATGTTTTTTGATTTGAGATTGTGCTGTGGCACCATGGATACACCATAGGAATCATGTGCCAAGGGGATAGCTATGTTTCTTCTTCCAGATCAGCAACTCAGACGTGCCGATCGAGTGATGCGGCAACGACTTGTGCCATATGTGCACGAAACATTATCGCATTGTCAGTTACGCGCTTTTCGCCAATGAAGGCGAACCCGAACAGAGCGCCGACTTTCTTGCCCGTGTCAGGGAAAACAAAGTGGATTTTCTCGACTTCATGGTTCCTGGTGCCTGGGGCACGATATGGGGTACCACATGGTTCGAGGTTCGTGGACGTATCGACCGTGAGTCGGTCAAAGGCAGAGCCGTCGAACTGGTTGTAGATCTGGGATGGAAACGACATCGTGGCCCGGGCTTCCAAGCGGAAGGATTATGCTATCGCCCTGACGGCAGCGTCATCAAAGCGGTGAATCCAGACAATTGCTGGATTCCGCTTATCGATGCCAATGGCGTGGCGAATGTGGAGCTTGACGATGCCGGTCGTTTCACGGTATATGTCGAGGCCGCATCGAATCCACCGGTCGAAGCTGACCTGCCATTCGCGCCGATGAATCTGGGGGAGCGTGCCGACGGTCGTCCATCCGACTATGTGCTCACCACAATGGACGTGTGCGCTTTCAACCAAAACGTGTTCGACTATCTGATGGACTTGGAAACCGTCACCTCGCTGATGAGGGAACTCAAGGATGATGATCCTCGATATTGGCAGCTGGCCAAAGCGCTGCAACGATCACTCAACACATATGACGAGCGTGATATCGCCGGAACTCTGGAGCCAGCCAAGGAAAAGCTTGCCGGGGTATTATCCGAACCCGCATATTCCAGCGTCATCCATCATGTCGCGGTCGGCCATGCGCATATCGATTCCGCATGGCTGTGACCCGTGCGCGAAACCCACCGTAAAGTGGCCCGCACGGTGTCCAACGTGCTTGCCCTGATGGACGAGGATCCGGATTTCACGTACGCGATGAGTTCCGCCCAACAGTATGCGTGGATGGAACAGGAACATCCAGACCTGTTCGCGCGCATGCTGCAGCGCATCAAGGAAGGACGATTCATTCCCGTCGGCGGAATGTGGGTCGAATCCGATAACATGCTGCCCACAGGTGAGTCGCTGATCCGCCAGATCACGTTCGGCATGCGTTACTTCCGTGAGCATCTTGGCGTGGAACCAAAAGGACTGTGGCTTCCCGACAGTTTCGGTTATTGCGGGGCATGGCCGCAAATCGCACGTCGTGCCGGTTTCGAATGGTTCCTCACACAGAAGATCTCATGGAACGACACCACGAAATTCCCCCACCATTCCTTCGAATGGGGCTGAACCAATTCCACGACATTCTTCCCGGATCGGCGATCGCATGGGTGCATCGGCAGGCGCGTGCGGACTACGTGCGCGACATCGCAAGACTGCGTGATATCGCCGCTGAAGCGGGTGCTTCCATCGCATCGGTGCGGGATGATGCCGACATGCGATCGAACGCGGCCATCGTCCCATATACGGCAAAGAATGGCGATTCGTGGATTGCTCGCACCGCGGCAGTGGGAACGCAGGATGATGACGCGAACGGCACCGACGCGGTCGCCGATGAATCCACCATCGCAACGACATGCGACGACGGTCGAATCATACTTGACAACGGTTTGCTACGTGCCATCATCGCACCAGACGGTACGGTCCGTTCACTGATCGACCTTGATAATGGACACGAACTGGTGCCCGACGGCAGTGGAATCGGGCATTACGAGCTTCTCCGCGACGAGCCATACGAGTGGGACGCATGGGACATCCAGCGCGATGCCTTCCTCAGCGCCGAAGGCATCGATGACTCGCATGTGGAACGAGTGACGGAGACAAAACGCGGCGGAGCCACCGTGCACGTGTCCAGCACCACCGACGGGGTGTCCATCGATGCCTGCATTACATTGCGGGCAAAGTCGAAAAGCCTTGAATTCCGGACCAAAGTGGATTGGCGGGCATCCGAACGATTCCTCAAAGTCGACATTCCCATGGCTATCCAGGCCGACCGGGCGCAGTACGAATGCCAGTACGGCATGGTGGAACGGCCCATTCAGAAGAACACACGTTCCGACGAGGCGAAATACGAAAGCTGCACGCACCGGTTCGTACGCGTCGCCGATGCCGGCTATGCGGCTGCGGTCGTCAACGCCAGCACCTACGGTTCCGACGTTTCGCCGATTCACCGGAACACGGCTTCCGGGCCGGTGCGTGGCACGATGATTCGACTTTCGTTGCTGTCGTCCCCGCTATACCCCGATCCGAACACTGACAAGGGCGTGCATGAGTTCGCGTGGAACGTTGTGGCGGATGCCAGTATGCCGGCTGTGCTTGACGAGGCGAACCGTCTCAACGCGGCCGTGCTGCCTGCCGTGCCGGCGTTCGATCCGCTGGCGCAGCTCAACCCGGTGGATGGCGTCATGGTGCTTGACTGGGTCAAGCTTGCCGATGACGGTTCCGGAGATCTGATACTGCGCGTTTATGAGGCGGTCGGCGGCGAAGCCCATGCGAGACTTGCCGTCAACGCCGCTTTGGGGAAGGCCACGGTACGCGAGTGTTCCATTATGGAGGATGCGCGGCTGGATGCCGAATTGCCCGCGGCTTTTGCCGACGGTGATCCGTCCGTGGCAAGAACGGCGCAAGGAGCGATGCTGAGCCTGCATCCGTTCCAATTGGCCACGTTGCGCGTCAGTTGTGGAAGCGATGGTGGAAATACTGATGGGAATGAGAGTGGAAGCCTGCGATAGATGAGGAACTGGCGGCGGATGCGCTGAGCCGTGCGCCGCCTATTCCTTGGCTTGAGTCCACGCCTGAAGCTTCATACGATTGAGCTCGGTGTTGGGATCGTACGTGTCATCCAACCGCTCCTGATACATCGCGACCAGTTCTCCGCCGCGGCCCAACGCCTCCAAAGCGGCCTCACGAATCGACTCCCATTCGTACGGCACCACTTCCTCGGGGAACATGACCGTGCACTGGTTCGGTGCGTCACGCTCCACCAGATCGACGAAATTCAGCAGATCCTGCCACCGTTCGGCAGCGATCAGCCGCGCCGCGTACGCGTCGGCAAGCGGCTCGGACGTATGGTTGTCGCGCAGGAAACGATCGGCCTCCTCGGCATCGCCACTGATCCGCATCAGATCGTGCCGCAGGAACTGCACGGCATGGTCGAACTGGTTTTGCGCGGTCTGCGCAAGCTGCTGTTTGGACAGGAATGATGGGTCAAGCATGGCGAGATCGTTCAGTTCCTCGGGGGAGAGGGTAGGTGAACCGCCGGTAGTGGAATCGCCGGCAGCGCCCGTGGAATGCGTGATCGAGTTCGCGGTATCCGCGCCGTCCGCAGCGTCTGTACTATTCGTGCTATGCGCATTGTCCGCGTCAGAGGACGTATCACGGAGGTTGTGAGATTGCGTTGCGGTGGCGTCGCGTGCACCCGTATCGCCCGTAACATCACTGTCGATACTGCCGACGCTGTTCATAGTGTCGCCAGTCGTGCTGCTTGCATCGCCATTACCGGACTTCGCTGCGAAATCACGCATCGCGGCAATGCCCTTGTTCAACGCGTCATAGGCGAACATGCGCGTATCATCCCATTGCGCGAACGACAGTCCGCAAGACAGCAGCTCCACCATCTGCATGGCGTTGAGCCGGAAATCCTCATTGCACGCCACCTGCGTGATCATGCGCAACGCCTGCTCGCCCGTCATCGGATCGGCGTTGCAGGCCACGGCATCCATGTACACGCGTACGGTCTGAATCAGATCTTTCAGGTAGTCGAAACCCTCGTTGTCACGGTCGGCCACATTGCCGACGAACCTTGCGGTCATCTCCACAGCTTTGGCGAGATTGCCGACCGCGTCAAGCCATCGCGTGCTGATCACCGCGTTGCCGACCACCGCGTCCACGCCGGACAGCGCCTGCGAATCGATCGAAAACGTCGGCATATCGATGCGCGGAATCTCCACGCCCGTATCGGTACGTTCCGCGGTGGGCACCATGGAGGCGAGGGCGTCGAAATACCATTGCATGGGCATGTTGATGACCACGTCCGCGTCGGAAAGATTGGCGACCGGCACATCGTTGCGTTGCGCGGCATCCTCCTGGCTTGCTTCGCGGATGAGATGATTCCACAGGAAAGTCGGCCCGTCGAATTCGGCGGAACTGAGCCATCCGTTATTGACGTAGTCGGTGAGATCGTCGGCTTCCTGCCTGCGATTGAAGCTGCCCATGCGCCCACCTTTCCGTTGCGATGCCTGTGATTGCATAGTTGCGATTGTGCCGCAACAAGTAGCCGCACCAAGTATAGGCGGCGTCGGCTACGTCTGTGGAAGAGAGCGGAAAGGGCGGAATGAGGGGGAAACGAAAATAATGACGAAAATGAGACGGCAAAATGGCCGTTCGGTAAAATCGGACTATAATCAATCGCACATAACAGAACATGTTTTCAGCGCATTCGGAAATGTTTTCCGGGTGCGCTGAACGGTTTTTGGCGCAATATGAACGGAGGGCCAACACAAGATGAACGCACGCAAACTTGGTGCGGCGGCTGGGGTCATCGCTTTGATCGTAGGTCTGTTCACGGGATGCGGTTCGACGAACAGCGCTTCCAATGCGACGTCGGACGGCGATTCGAACAGCGGCACAACCGCGACATATTCCGTGGACGGTGCCAAAGATTCCATCCGCATCGCCTCCGGCTCCGAAAACAAGGAAGTGAGCGGGGCCATCGAACAGGCGGCCAAACAATCGAAAGTGTCAGTGACCGTCGACTACATGGGGTCGTTGGACGTTATGGACGCGCTGCGCAACAAAGGCCATCACGCGGGCAGGGATTACGATGCGGTCTGGCCGGCCAGCAGCATGTGGATCACCATGGGGGATATCAAGCACGTCGTCAAGGACCAGGTCTCCACGTCCACCACGCCGGTGGTGTTCGGCGTGAAGCAAAGCAAGGCTGAGGAACTCGGCTGGGCGAATACGGACGGTACAACGAAGCCGGTGTCCACGAAAGACATTATGGATGCGGTGAAGGCCAAGAAGCTGTCGTTCGCTATGACGTCCGCCACGCAATCGAATTCCGGAGCGTCGGCGTACATGGCGTTTCTGACGGCGCTGAACGGCGGTAAGTCGGCACTCACCAAAGACGATTTGAACGATGCTTCATTACGTAAGTCCGTGAAAACCGTACTGTCGGGCGTCAATCGTTCATCCGGCTCGTCCGACTGGCTGAAGGACATGGTCGTCAACGACCCGGATACGAACGATTCCATGGTGAACTACGAATCGCTCGTCATCCAGGCGGACAAGGCGTTGACGGCGAAGAACAAGGAGCCGCTGCTGGCCGTCTATCCGTCCGACGGCATCGCGATTTCCGATTCGCCGCTTGCTTACGTGGATCGCAGGCAGGACAAAGAGGATGCGTTCAAGCGATTCAGCAAGTCGATCACGTCGAAGGATTCCAAGAAACTGTTCGAACAGGCGGGTCGTAGAACCGGTTCGGACGGCACGCTGGCGTATGCCAAAGATGCGAAGGTGAAGGATTCGTTCCGTAAGGAATGGGGCGTCAAATCGGATTCATCGGTGCTGAAAACCATCACCATGCCATCCTCCGACATCATCGAACAGGCGCTCGACCAGTATCAGACCGTCCTGCGCAAGCCCGCTTACACCTTGTGGGTGGTGGATTATTCCGGATCGATGTCAGGCAAGGGCAAAAGCGGTGCCGTGGCCGGTTTGCAGGCGGCCCTCGACACCGATCAGGCACGCGCCTCGCATATCGAGCCGGGTGATGACGACGTCAACGTGTTCATCCCCTTCAACAGCAGCGCGAAAGTGGCGCAGGTCGCGCAAGGCAAGCAAACCGCGACCTTGCTGGCCGCCAGCGAAAATCAGGTGGCAAATGGCAATGCGGACATCTACAATGCGCTGGAAGTCGCGTTGAAGAATCTGCCGTCCGACCGCGACGATTACACGGTGGCGATCGCGCTGCTGACCGACGGGCAGTCGGACACGGCGAAGCTTGACGAGTTCAAGCAGCAGTATGCGTCCGATGGCAAGGGCGTTCCGATTTTCTCCATCATGTTCGGCGACGCGGATTCGCAGCAGCTCGACGATTTGGCCAAGCTGTCCAACGGCAAGGTGTTCGACGGACGCAACGGCAATTTGAGCGGCATCTTCCGCGAAGTGAAGGGCTACAACTGATTTGACGGTGTGGTGCTGATTGGTGCCAATGCCGCGGAAGCGGCGCTTGCCTGTGTTTGCGTTATCGTGCGCGACGTGACGGATGCGGCGCGAGTTGCTGCGTAAGCTGCTGCGCGTGCTGTGAAGTGTCTCTTTTCCCTACACGGAACGACGTGTGAAACAGTGTGTGAAACGTCTGCGCTGTGCGATAGATAAAACGGTGTTCGTGCGAGCGTGACGGTAGAATGGTGTGCTGTGCCGCATAGGGCGGCCAGTCCAATTAGGCCTCTGATGAAAAGGGGGAACCATATGAAGGTTGCAAGTGGCAATGTCCTGTGGCAGCAGCGCAAGCGCAATTGGTGCCGTACGCCGTTCACGTTCACCGTGTACACACTTACCGACCGTGAGCTGAGCGTCAAAACCGGCATTCTGAACGAGAGTTTCAACTTGATCAAACTGTTCCGCATCGTGGATATCAGCGTAGAACGTACATTCCTGCAGCGCATCTTCGGCATGAGCACGATTGTGCTGGATACGCGCGATCAGTCGTCCGGCAATGGCGTAGTGGCATTGAAGAACGTGCTGAACGGATTCGAAGTTCGCAAGGTGCTGCAGGAAGCAGTGGATGCCTCCCGTAGGGAGAGCGGCATGTCGGCGCGCGAATTCCTGGGCGGTCCGGGTGGTCCTGCTGGTCCGGGATTCGGTCCAGGTCCTGACGGCCCTGGCTTCGACGGCGGTTTCGATGGGCCCGACATGGGTGGCTACGCCGACGGTCGGTGAGTGACCTTCCGTAGTTTCGGCTACTTTCAGCTCGGACGGCTTGCGTATATATGCTGTACATACAACGTATATACACAAGCCGCTTTTATATGTTTCGATGTGTGGCTGGAGTGATTGCGGGGCTATCTCGCTTATGGATGGCGGATTTTCATGTGCGTCTGCTGGTATCTCGCTTATGGATGGCGGTGTACTGAAGTAAATCGCTTGTTTGGGGGTATGATTCATACCCCCAAACTTCGTTTTTGCTGTTGGAACCGCCATCCATAAGCGAGATGGCATGTGTCAGTGATCCAAATCCGCCATCTATAAGCGAGATAGGTGTCAGAAGGTCGCGAATTACAGGGCGGACTTGCCGGTGAGGTGGCGGTAGAGTTCCGGATCGACCGGTTTGCCGAGTTTGAGTGTGGAAATGACCACCTTCGACTCGCTGCCATCCTCGCCGGGGTTCACCGACGCGTGCACATCGTCCAATGCGACCGCGCTGCCGACGAAGTAATAGGATTTCTCCTGTTCTTCGGCTTTGCGACGGATGAAAATCGGCACAAAATGGCGATTCTGCCATTCCGGAGTACGTTCCGTTCCGTCCAACAGCCACCGGAATTCGTTTGATTTACCGTTTCGAATCGTTGTCTTCAGCGATGACTTTGCCGATGCGATGCGGAATTTCCGTAACGAGGGCATTGCCCATACAGAAAGCGCGATGTCCGTCTGTCATTCCGTCGTCGGTCCAGCCTTTCGGGAAACGCTGGAGCTGATCCAGCTCGTCGGGAACGAGTCTTCTCAGACGCCCGTTCTGTATCACCACATGCTTCGTGCGGCTGGCACCTCGTCCGCCTTCTCCCGTGAGGATTGTACGGCTGGGTTTGTCCAGCGGATCGGGAAAAGCAACGGGGCCTTCGGAATAGATGTATTCATGTCCGTTGCTGGCGGTGCGCTTCTCGTGTTTACCGCCTTTGAGATATTCCCAAGACTTGAGATTGTCTCCGGTAATGAAAAATTCTTCTGGAACTTGGTCGATTGGCACAAGAATCTCGCCCAACGTATGCTGGGGTCCTGCATAGACCGGCTTGACTCGACGCGTAAGCACCTTGCCGTTCTGCATCACGCCGGCTTCTTTAAAACGAGAGATTTTGTCTCCGATGCCGAATTCCTTCGTAGACTTATAAGGGTCTTTGCTGACGGAGAAGTTCTCGGCTCCGAATCGTTCGTCTGGCTCGATGGGGAAGGCTCGCGCCTCGACTCCTGCATGGAAGAGCTGGTTTTCCAAATCCCATTTTGGAGCGTTGTATTCGGCGTAAATGTAGACACGGCGACGGCGTTGCGGCATGCCGTAGTCGGCAGCGTTCACCACATGCCATTCCACGGAATAGCCCAAACGGTATAGGCAGGAAAGGATGATTGCGAAATCACGGCCGCGCTGTGCGGTAGGGGACTTCAAAAGACGGTCAACGTTTTCAAGAAGCACGTACTTCGGGTGACGCATTTCGAGAATGGCGTTGATACTCCACCAAAGTACGCCTTTTTTTCCTTCGATACCGGATGCCAGGCTTGCTGGCTTCGCAACCGAATAATCTTGGCAAGGGAAACCACCGACAAGCATGTCAAATTCCGGTAGCTCGCGCTCGCCGCTTTTAATTTGTTCGACGACGATTGCGATATCTTCGTTGACGCAGCTTCCTTCGCCAAAGCGCTTTTCGTAGCAGCGCCATGCGAATTGCTTGGTAGGGCGTCCGTCGGGTTCCCAGTTGTTGGCCCAAATGGTATGGAAATTACCGGCTGGCTCCATATCGAAGTCTGGATATTTTGGGTTGCTGTAGCCGTCAAGGCCAAGTCGGAATCCGCCAACGCCAGCGAATAGTTCAACGACTTTGATTTCCTTGCTCATTGCAGCTCTCGCGCTCCTTTAACTCTTACGATCCGAACGATCGTTCGAGATACTACTGGCCAACATCTTATCTAATCATGAGGAATCGATCAAGTTCAGTGTGTCGTGCTTGTAAAAGGGGATTGCGGTGGTTAAATGCAAAAGAGTGGGGATTCGAATTGGAATGGCCCCGAAAGAGATGTGGAGCTAGTTCGATGCTGAACGAAGAGCGTAGTTTTTCGTCGCTGGAGGAAGTTACGAAGCTGTTGATTGCGGCTGAAGGGAAAACCTTCCGTGAGCTTGACGAAACAGGTCGTGGCGATTCGGTAGGAAACAAAGGATCGCTTGGCAACATCATTGAGGAATCCGTTCTGCATTATCCTGTTAACTCAGATGCCGAAGCCGATATTCTTGTTGGTAACACGCGCTATGAGCTTAAAGTGACTCCGCTGAAACATTCTGGCAAGGGCAAACGTATGAAGACTGTTGCCAAGGAGAGACTTGTTCTTGACATCATCAATTACGAAGATCTGCCTGGAGAAAAATTCGAAGATTCTCGTTTTTGGAATAAGTCGAAGAACATCATCATGGTGTATTACTACGATGATCGGGAAGACAAGAGAGCACAATCACGTCTGGATTGCAAAGTTTTAAAAGCGGTCGTATTGCATTATGACGAAAACGATTTGGCAACGATTCGCAATGATTGGGAGACGATTCACGAGAAAGTCGTTTCGGGACATGCTGATCAGCTTTCGGAATCTGACACGAACTATCTTGCCGCATGCACGAAGGGTGCGAATGCTTCCAGTATGAGAGATGCTCCCGCGCCAGCCGGCTCTGGTAAGGCGCGGATACGTGCGAAACAGCGTGCGTTCAGCTTCAAATCATCTTTCATGACGTCGATTGCCGAACGTGCTTTGGTAAGCCGCATTGAGGAATACAGTTTGCCGATTCCGTCGAACCAGACGCTTTCTGAATTCCTGCGGCAACAAATGAGCCCGTACATCGGGAGAAATGTTGATGACATCGTTCTTCGATTGGGCATTTCGAAATCGGATTCGAAAGCCAGCAAGAGCCGGCTCGTTATGAAAATGGTTGGTGCGGAAGGACGTAGCGTCGATACGATTGAACAATTCCGCAAGGCCAATGTGACCAAACTGAAGACGGTCGTATTGTATCCGGATGGGCTTCCGAAGGAGAGCATGTCTTTCCGCCAGATTACAGAGGAAGAATGGCGGGGGCTGGCGTCCTTTGATGCGAAATGGGAAGACTCGTTCCTGTACGAGTATTTCGAAGAGAACAAGTTCTTCATCGTTCCATTTGAATCTCCGGTACCGTATTCGCAACATGTGGCCGGCAATGACCGTCTTGTTGGAGGATTCCTTTGGAATATGCCGGAAAAGGATATCGAACAGTACGTCCGTCCGGTCTGGGAGCGGCTGCATGAATTGATGCTGAGCGGTGGATCGGTGCATTACGGGCGAGGAACCAATTTACTCCCCGGAGCGAGCTTCAACGGAGTCTGCCATTTAAGGCCGAAAGGACAGAACAGCGATGACGTGGTGCGTTTGCCTAATGGCGAATCGATTACCAAGCAATGCTTCTGGCTCGATCGACATTATGTGGCCAAACTGATTCGTGAGAATCAAAAAGTGAACGGCAGAATTGAGGGGGCATAATGGTCGCAAGTTTGCGGAAAAGCGACAGCATCGCTGAACAAGCTCTTGGGGCTTTTCTTGATGAGCATTTTTATGAGACTCTACATAAGCGGGACGCTGGTTTTGAGTATGAGCGAGTGCATGACAGAAAACGACAGCTAAAAGGTATGGATGTAATCGTCAATTATCATGGCAATCGCATTGTTATTGACGAAAAATCAGCATTGCATTGGATTAACCGTAATCTTAGGACGTTTTCGTTCGAGCTGTCATCATTGCAAAGTGAGCATCGTGATCCGGTGCCGGGATGGCTCTACAATGCCAATGCGGAGACGAACCGATATCTGTTGATGTGGGTTAAGACGTGGGACATCCAGACGGGGCAACTGAAGGAAATTCCATTGGGTGAGATGGTCCCAGAGAATTTCAAGGAAGTGGAATGTGTCCTTGTAGAGCGATCGAAGGTTCAGAGATACCTTAGCCGGTGTGGCTGGAATGAGGACTTATTGATGAAACGTGCCGAGGAGATTCGGAGGCATCCAGATAATAGGCAATTGCGGAGAACGTCTAACAGCCTGATTCGATTTGCCTTTTCGGAAAACCTCAAGGAACGTCCCGTGAATGTGCTCATTGAGCGAGACGTTCTTAAAGCAATAGCATTGCATGTTTATACAGTTACGAACGCTGGAATAGTAAGTGTTTCCTAATGGGACTCTGATTTGTGACAGGGGCTGCTGCTTTTCCCCTTGCAGGTGGCCGCAGCCCCTTATGCCATGATTCATAGTCTGTCTTTTATTTGGCTATAGAGATAAGCTCCGTTAATCCACCAAGCCTGTTTGGTCATATATTCTTCCGAATAGCGTTCATGGTTGGCGGGTCTATTTATCCAGTGTGCTTTTGCGGGCAGTTTACGGGAATTCTGCGCATTGGGTGCCGGCTTGCTGTACTGCGATTTGTGCGCATCCGGGCGCATGTGAATCACGCGATGCGCAGAGGCTTTAACGAAGTTGTTGTAAACTCGATTGCCTTTGTAATGAAGAGTCACTCCGTTTCTGAGTTTTTCAACGTCTTCCTTCCAAACTTGTTCGGCTATGTCGATATCGGATGCCGGCATATACCAGAATGCGGCACCTTTAAAGTAGATGTTTTCTGGATTCTTGTCTTTTTCATTGGGATTTTGGTTGTCAAAAACAAAGACGAGGAATTTTGTGGTTTCCAGAAGTTGATGCAGGGCGCAGTTATCGGTATCCCATTTTTGATTGATTAGATCGTTGAAATCGGGAATGGATTGGACCTTAAATTGCTCGGAAGGTTTTCCATGGAAAAGCGGCAGCGTTTTGACTCGAATGCCTTTAAGCTCTTCGGCGTCAAACGATACGTAATCATCATTGGGGTCTTTGGAAATACTGGTATTTGAACCAAGCATATGGTCAACCAGCATGAAATTAGTTTGTTTGGGAGATATGTTTTTAGGTATGGTGAAATGGAATTGTTCCGCGATTTCCGTAAATGATTTTCCTTTAAAAGGGTTGAAATAATCCAGAATAATGCTATCGCAGCTTCTGTTTTGCAGCTGCTTTATATCTTTGATGAGAGAAGTCGTTTCGTGGACATCAGATGCATAGTTTTGTAAAAGTGACGTCATGAAACTTTGTTTGAAACAGTAAGCTCTGGATTTCGCTCTTGCGCCATTGCTCTGCTTGCTTTTCTGTTTGTTATTCGCTCCTTTAGTGCATGCTGCAAGGGTATCGGTCATACCTTCGGTCAGTTCATCCGCCCGGTTTTCGACTATGAACTGATGAATCGTGTTCCAATCCTGTTCGATTCTGAGCATGGTCGCTTCGCTGAGAGACAAGAGACTGTTTTGCGGAAAATTAGGCTCTGCAAAATCGTCCATAGCTAAAAGGTGAGCATATTTGATCTTATATTTGCGCTTATCTTCAGACTGCCCTTTTTCTGAGGCGATTCGACGCAGATACTGCATTAATTCAATGAATCTGTTTTTCTTCCAAAACGAACTTGTCCTGAAATCGGCAGTGCTTTCTTTAGCGTAATTGATGGTATTGAGTACTAGCCTTTCTCCTGCAATGCAAGAAGGACCATCCTTGCTTTTCTTGATATCGATTGGGGAGACTTTAAGCTCGACTTCAGCCTCGGGGAAATCGGGGGCAGAAATGTTGTCGGCAGGATGGTCGAACCAGACATGTTCAATTACATTGCCTGGATAACTTTTATTCCCTTGTTTTTCGGTGTTGTTGAAATCGATTTCTTCCAATGTTCTGCCAACCGCATCGTTGGCCCGTAGTTGGACTGCTGTCTTCGTTGTATAGGGACTTTTTTCGAAAAGCGGAGACATGACAAGGTCTGCCATCTTCTGGTCTTCCGGAATCCACTTGTGGTATGCCATCTCTTGCTGAGTGAGCCAGATGGCACGCTGTCCGTTGGCAAGGAAGTCGATTTCGTAATCGCAATAGCAAAGATAATAACGTGGATTCGTACTTTGTCCTTCGGCGAGCTGCCTGCTGATTGCGAGCTCGTCATTATTTGTGATTTCCAAAAGCTTTTCCAGCGCCTGTTCTATATCGGGCTTGCGAAAGCTGGAAACTGCAATCGATGGGAAAAGCAGTGCATTTGAGTCCGGGGATTCGACGCATAGGAACTTATCGTATTTCCTGCAAATCGCTTTGACTGATTTCGCTGTTTTAGACATATTCCTCCTCGTCGGGGATTACCGTGATAGCCAATTGTAGGGGTGCTTCGGAATCAAAGTTGATAAATATGCTCTCGATGGAATTCGAGGAATTCTCGGGATGGGCTGCAGACGACAGGTAGGGAGATGCGCCGTCCATCGTAACGGTACAGCCATTCGTCATTGATCTCCGTGTGCTCGACGTGCGGCGAGACATGAATCGCGAAATCGTTGTCGAGGGTGATCAGACCCTGGTCGAAAGCCTTGTCGTGGAACGCGTTCAGCAACAGGCCGTTCGATGCGGCCACTTTCTCCGTTGGAGACGAATCCTTCCATGGTTTGATATGGCTGGCTACCAATAGCGGGTCGATCGCGATTCCCGTGATGCAGCAGCGGTCGTGGTAGTTGTGTACGAGCGTGTTGCGGAAATACTGCTGGTTGACGCGTTGCGTGACCAAGGCCGGACGGTCGTATCCAATCTGCGGCGCGACGATCTGCTCCACGACGGAATCGCCGTTCGCGGCTGGACGGTCGTCGGGGCCGTTCAACGCCGATGCCAGCAGTTGGGCGGATTCGAATACCAGGGCGTCGCCTCGTTCCGCGTACTCCTCCCAGATTTCCCTGTCCAGCCTGCTGCAGTTGGTCAGTCCCTTGGTCGTCCTGTTCTCGTCGAGGGAGGCCAGGTTGCCGAGTTTGAGCGCCACCGCCGAAGGCGAGCGACGGATGTGATCTGCAAGTCTTTGGATGGTTGGATTGCGTTTATCCCATTTTCCAGAAGGCAGGATTCGGTACAGCGCGAACGCCATCATGGTCTGTTCGCGTGTCCAGTTGTTTCGTCCTGCCATATGCTCACCGTCCTGTTGAATCCAGGATAGGCGTTAAATGAGGTGGGGTGATGTTCAGCGTGGCGTAGTAAACGGCCGATTTTAAGTCAACTGTTTAATAGATGGCGATTGAGCGACGGGTTAAGACATGACATTTTTCGCAGGTGCACTGTGCGATTCTAAAAAGAGAGCAATTTTCGAATCGTACGGTGCGGAACTACGCAATCACTTGCATGGCCTGGTGTATCGGCAGTTGGGGAAACCGGTGCACCCGTAAAACGCGCGGGACGGGTCGGAGCCGGTGTGCCGCAATCGCAATGCCTCACCGCAATTCGGGCATTGCGGCGGCAGTTTCACGCCACGGAAGATGTTCGGACAGATCCTGTCGTGCAATTCGTACATGAAACGTGACGGACGCGACTGGTCCACCACGAAAAACAGCTTCTTTTTGCAACGCGTCATCGCCACGTAAAACAGCCGGCGTTCCTCCGCGTGCGGCATGCGTTCCACTTCCGGCAGTAGCAGGCCGAGCAGCGGCTCTTCCGGAATCGCGCTTGGGAAACCCTTCAAACCGCCGGAACAGCACAGCAGAAACACGAAATCGCGTTGCAGACCCTTGGAAGCGTGCGCGGTCATGAATTTGATGTCCATGTCCGGTTTTTCCGGAAAAACGATGCCGCCGGTATGCTCGTCGATTTGGAACAGCCCGTCGCGGTCGTTGCGTGACAGCAGGTTCAGGTCGCTTCGGTAGCGTCCCAGCATCAGCACCGACGCGGCTTTCGGCAGTTTGCGCAGCTGCTCGACGATCGCATCGAACCGTTCCTCCTGCGTTGCGCCGCCAAGCGCCTTCAGCGAATAATCCTTCTTGTCGCTCGGATTGCGCAATTGCTTGGCGTACAGGCTTTTGTCCTGCATGACGAACGCGCCGCTCGCATCGATGAGGCTCTGCCGGAACCGTCGTGTCGTCGTGATCTGGAACATGCGTGTCGGCCCCCAATCGCGCCAAATATCGGCGAAATCGAGAATCAGGTGAATGTCGCTGCCGGCGAAACGGTAGATCGACTGCCAGTCGTCGCCCACGCAGAACAGCGTGAAATCGCTCTGCTCACGCAATGCGCGGATCAGCTCGTAACGTGGCCGCGACATGTCTTGGTATTCGTCGATGAGCACGTATTTGTACGGGTGGCGGTATGCGCCGCGCCTTACGCAGCGAATGGCGTCGGTGATCATGCCGGGAAAATCGATGCCCTGGGTCGCGCGGAAATTGCCGACATACGCGTTGTACAGCGGCCCGACGAGCTGCAGCATCTCACGATTACGGCCGATATGTTTGCCGCCGCGCCTCTCATTGAGCTCGCGCATGCCGTCGATGCCGATATTGTTCTGCCGCATGTGCTGGATGATGGTCTGCGCGTTTTCGACAAGGCTTTGCCTGTACTGGTTGAAAGCGTAATCATCCGTCGGCAGTTGGAAATCCTCACGTTTCGCGGCGGCGCCATACTTGCCGAACAGCTCCTTCGACATGAGCTTGAATGCGAGCAGACGGTAGGGGATGTTCTGTGCGAGCAGCCGGTCAAACGTGTCTCGTACCACGGCGTTCGACGCATGGCCGTCGATGATGGGACGGTTGGCGATGGTGGCCGCACGGCAGATTTCCAGGCCGAGACTGTGGAACGTGCATGCGCGGATCGTTTTGCCGGTGCTTGCCATGATGCGTTGCGACATTTCGTCCGCGGACGCCTTGGTGAACGACAATACGAGAATCTCTTCGGGGGTGGCGCGTTTTGTGGCAAGCAGCCATGCGATATATCCGACGATGGTAGTGGTTTTGCCGGTTCCCGCGCCCGCAAGCACGAGGGTGTTGTGACCTGCGCCGGCGATCGCGCTGATCTGCTCGTCGCTCAATTCGTGCTTTTCGATATTGCCGATGATGTCACGCGCCTTGTCGATGCGGTCGGCTGGCAACAGCGGTTGCGGGGTGAGCTTTGCAGGCCGTTGCGATTGGTGTTGCTGCGATTGACGGCGTTGCGATTGACGTTGCGGCGTGGCATGCGGTTGCAGTTGCGGTTGCGTGACTCGTCGCGCAACCTGTCCCGTCTGCTTGGTCTGTCCGGTCCGCGCAGGCTTGGCGTTGTTGGCATTCTTGGCAGAGGATTGCGTTTGCCGGGGCTGCTGCGTTTCATCTTCCGTGCCCAGCACGTACTTCAGCATCCTCAGCAATCCCATGACGCTCCTTCCATGCGTTTCCAAACCGCCGCAAGGGGCAATTATAACGTGGGCGGAGCGCGTCACGCCCACGTCATCGATCGCATCGCTACGCTTCGAACGGGTACTTAAGACCCCAATCCGCACGCAGCGAATCCATGCATTCCATGATGCGCAACGTGTCGGAATGCGGCATCTCATCGCATTCGGTACGCCCGTCCAGCATGGCCTGCGCGGCCGATGCCACCTCATACTCGTAGCCGGTCAACTGTTCGGGAACGTCATAATGCGCGGTGACTGTATGCGTGCCGTCGAACACGTCGATTGATTCGACATTATTGATGTTCTGACACGTGAGATACCCCTTCGTGCCCCACACCGCGCCCATACGATCCGAATGGCATAGAATCGAGCTTTGCGCGGTAGCCATCACCCCGTTCTCGTAGTAGAACGTCATCGAATCATGCGCGTCGACGCCCGTCTCATACGGTTGCATCGACGATTCAACACGTGCGATCGGCGCATTATGCATGATCATGTCGATGAAATTGATTGGATACACGCCGACGTCCAGCAGCGCGCCGCCAGCCAGCGCAGGATCGGTGATACGCGCCTTCGCCGTGGTCGGATAGCACAGATTCGCGTCGATCGCCTGCACCTCGCCGATCACGCCGGACGCGATGATATCGTCGATCATGCCACGCGACGGCATATACCGCGTCCAAATCGCCTCCGTGCACAGCATGCCGGTCTCATCCGAAACGTCCAATATCTCACGCGCCTGCTGCGTGTTCGCGCCGAACGCCTTCTCCACCAGCACGCCTTTGCCGGCGCGCATGCACAAAATCGCCTGCTCGGCATGGAAGTTATGCGGAGTGGCGATATACACAAGATTCACGTTCGGATCGGCGACAAGCTCCTCATACGATCCGTACGACACCGGAAAACCGTATTTCGCCGCGAACGCCGCTGCGCGCTCGCCGTCGCGGGCCGCCACCGCGTACGGTGCGACCAGATCGCGGTACCGGTCATCCGCCGCCATTTTCACCAACGTTTCGGCCATGCTCTGCGCGATACGGCCCGCGCCGAGAATCGCCACATTGATCTGTGCCATGAAATCTCCTTGTTTTGAACTGCCTGTTTGCTACGTTGCAATGACCAGCGTACGCCACATGCGACGGCGGCACGCGTTATGCGAAAACGATTGATCGGCCCTTTTGCCATAATGGGAAGCCGTGACGGCAGAGCATCGCAGGCAGACAGCCAAACCCGGAAAAACCGGCAAACCCAAGAAAACCGGCAAACCTAGAAAAACCGGCAAACCCGAAAAATACGAGCGGGGCACGCGCAGCTACACCATGTCCCACATCCGCGGCAAAGACACATCCATCGAACGGATGGTACGTAGCTTTCTGTTTGCCAAAGGCTTGCGATTCCGCAAAAACGACAAGCGATACCCAGGCCACCCGGACGTGGTACTACCGAAATACCGTACGATCATATTCGTCAACGGCTGCTTCTGGCACATGCACGAAGGCTGTCCGAAAGCCACACGCGTGCCCAAATCGAACGTCGAATTCTGGACCGCGAAACTGCTGCGCAATCACGAACGAGACGCGAGGCAGCGCGCCGAACTCGAAGCGGACGGCTGGAAAGTCATCGTGGTCTGGGAATGCGAGCTCGGCAAGAAAGTGCGCGACGAACGGTTGGAACGTCTTTACCGCGAAATCGTGGACGATTCCGGAAAGGCGGACGATTCCGGGAAATGACAGTCGGCAGGCGGCGTTGTACGAAACGTGGTAAAAACAGGAATATGGGAAATGTTGAGAATGGCGCGCAGCCGCAGTTGTCGAAGCGCGCGCAGATTGCCAATCCGTTCCGTGCCATGGTGTTCGGAGCCATGGCCGATGAGATGATCGCCAACGGCACCGATGTGGTCAAGCTGAGCCTCGGTGAGCCGGACTTCGGCGCTCCTCCGGCCGTCCGTGACGCCATGCGCGAACAGTATGACGGCCGGCCGCTGCCGTACACCGCGGCAATGGGTCTGCCGGAATTGCGCCAGGCGATTTCCGATTTCTACAAGGAACGCCATCACGTCGACGTCGATCCGAAACGCATCGCAATCACGGCAGGCGGCTCGACGGCACTGCTGCTGTCCGCTGCGTTGACGGTCAACGATGACGACGAGGTGCTCATCGCAGACCCGTCCTACCCGTGCAATCGTGAGCTGGTACGCGCATTCGGCGGCAAAGTCGTGGATGTGCCGACGTCCGCCGCCACCCGATTCCACCTGACGCCGGAACTGTGCAAAGAATACTGGACGGACCGCACCAAAGCCGTCATGATTACTTCGCCGTCCAACCCGACCGGCACCACCATCGCCTTCGACACCCTGAAAGCCGTGTGCGACCTAGCCCGTGAGCGTGGCGCATGGCGCATCGTCGACGAAACCTACCTCGACCTGGCCGACCGCGAACCGGACGGTTCCGACGTGAAATCCGTGCTGGCCTGTGATCCGGACGCCATCGTCTGCTCCAGCTTCTCCAAGTTCTTCGGCATGACCGGCTGGAGGCTCGGCTGGATGGTCGTGCCCGAATACGCGCTCGAAGCCATGGACGACCTCGCCACCAACTTCTTCCTGTGCGCGCATACGCCGACCCAGCATGCGGCGCTCGCCTGCTTCACGCCGGAAACGCTGGCCGTGTGCGAGGAACGCCGTCAGGAACTGCTGGAGCGCCGCCGCATTGTGGTGGACGGTTTGGCCGAGATCGGTCTGCCGCTGGAAGTCGAACCGAACGGCGCATTCTACGCGTATTTCAACATTTCCAGCACCGGTTTGGATGCGTGGACGTTCTGCGAGCGTGCGCTGAAGGAAGCGCATATCGCGTTGACGCCTGGCCGCGATTTCGGCGAGGCCACCGCGGACACGCACGTGCGTTTGTCGTATGCTGCCTCTCGTGAGGCGTTGCGTGAAGGTTTGAATCGGCTTGGCGATTTCGTAGCCAAGGCGCGCGGTTGAGCGGTTCCTGCTTCGCGTTTTTCGTGCTGCTGCAATCGTCGTTTGTATTGCGATTCGTATTGCAGTGAATAGTGCCCATCCTCCATTTTCTGAGGATGGGCATCTGCATTTTTGGCGGCGGATTTCAGCCTTCCGTCTGCTGCAATTCCTCCAACTGGTTTTTCGTTTTGTGTAGCTTTGCGTAGATCTCATTGCGTTGCTCGGGATTCTTGGCGCGTTGATGGTCGCGGGTGAGCTTGTCGACCTGCGCAGTGAGATGCGCGATCTGCATGCGTCGGGCGAGACGTGCATTCAAGTCGATGGGGGATGGGTCGTCCAGAATCACTTGCGAACACAGCGACTCCCACAGGGCGTCCACGGACTCGACCGTCGGGTCTGAAACGTCCAATGTGGCCTCGCCGGCGGGTTTCCATTCGGAAATGAACACTTTGGAAGTGGTGGTATGGCCCGCTCGTGCCGGCAGCGCGCGACGTACGGCGAACGCGCATTCCTGACGTGTCGTACCTTCGAAATCGGCATCGCGTACGCAGACAAACAACATTCCCGACTTGCGCTGCATCGCAATCAATTCGACGATGTCCGTCGGAACGGGAGCGTTCAATCCATGCAATCGCAGCCCAATCACCAGTATCTCCGGTACTCGTGTTCCTGCGGCGAGTCCGATATTGCGCGACTGCAGCAGCGACAGCATGGTGATTGTTTCGATATCATTGGCCAATCGTTGTTTCGTTTTGGCGGAAACCGGGATTTTCGCTACGAACAGACCTTTCGGCAACGTCGCTTTTTCTGCGGGAATCGCAGTGGAATTTGGCAGACCCAAAGTGATTGCGGAAACGGAACCGCAGGAGGCGATCGTCATTGCTGGCCTTCTTTCATAAGCTGTGAAAAGCATCGCTTCGACTTTAACGCAAAAACGTTGCGATTTATAGTACTAGTGCGATTATTGGCTATCGTTTTATGGTTGGGTTGCTGGTGTCCGCAATCTGCGACACGCCGAGATTTGCTGAATGTGGCGTATTCGCGTATTGTTTCTTCTTGCGGTGATCATAGCCTAGGTGAGACGCCCGGTCCCATTCCGAACCCGGAAGCTAAGGCCTAGCACGGCGATGGTACTGCACTCGAGAGGGTGTGGGAGAGTAGCAAGTCGCCGCACTTAAATTTTTTTGAATCCCGAGTCGAGCGCCGCTCCTCGGGATTTTTTATTATGCGATTCGCACGAGTCCAATTATGGTCCGGTTATGTGTGAAGGCGAATCCGAGGGTTACTGATTGCGGCGCTCAGGCAGCGAAAACCACCAACAGAACAATGCCGTTTCAATAAAAATGACAGGTAACGGTATGAGCCACCACCAGCCTGTGGTGCCGAATTCGTTCGCGGGCGCAATAATCCAAGGATGCGAGCCCAGCCACCCCAAGAATACGGCTATGGTTGATCCCAACGACATGGTTATTCCCAAAGGTCTGAACAAGCGCATGAGCTGGAATCGTGACACACCGAATTCTTGAAGCGTCCAGCGTAACGCTGACTGCGATTGACGGGTTGATATAGCCAATGCGGCGAATGTCAGGCCGCTGATAATTGTGGCCAAAGCCGGCATGGCAATGGCGCGTGCCATGTAGGAGCGGTAAGAGGTGGTGTCGTGTTCGGTAATGAATGCATACCCGCAACGGTTAATGATGTCAGATCGAATTGAATCGCGAACGCCGGAAGCGATTGACGGGAAATCAGTAATAACGAGAGTATGCCGGTTGCTCGGTGCAAGTCCAAGCGTCTTTGCCTGCGGTGAGTCGATTCCAAGAACCACGCCAGGCATGGTGTAATCATTGAGCAGCGAGTCGGTGCCCTCGGTGGGAACTTGTGCTGCCTGAGTTATTTTTTGGGTTGTTGGATCAATGAGAATGATACCAGCGTTACCGCCTTCGGCAATATGAACATCGTTGGTTTTACCGGCTAAAGATGAGTTGCTATCAACAAGCATGACAGTGGTTTCATTATCGGAATCTGAGTAGCAATCCGCATCGTCGGAACCATGTTGAGTGACGCAATCGTAAGCATGGGAAGTCGCGGCGCGGACCAGATGCCGGGATTCATCCGGTGCCGTGAGTACAACGGCTTTATCTAGAGTCTCGGGATATTTGCCGGCAAGATAGTTCAAGTCATCCTGAGTCAAATAATCGGCGATGAACAGCCCATTATCCGAATTGCCTGTCGCTATCATCATTTGCCCGCTGAACAATGAGCTGACTCCCAAGAGCAGGAGTGCCAATGCGCATATTGGGGCAGACAAACTTCGTGTACGTTCTACCGCACTGCATTGTGCTGGCGTGCGGAAAAGCCAAGGTAGTGAAAGGAGCATAGGACCCAGAGCGCAAGCCCCCATGACCGATCCCACTGATCCGCCAAACGGCCATGCGGCTGCATGATAACGTTCTATCGCCACACAAGAAAACAGCAGAACGGCCGAGGAAGGAATGATGTACCATAATGCGTTTCTGGTTGTGATGTCATGCTTAAAGGACATGCGGAAAAACAAAACCAACCATGTCAAGCATAGCGAGCACAGCAAAATCGCTGCTACAAAAAAGATGGACAGCAGGGAAGTTGCTGATGGTTGCCATTCCCAATATTGGGCGAATATGCTGCCTATGGTCCTGTAGCTAAGACCGAATACCGCATATCCGGCTGCGATGCCGATTGCGGCTCCGGGTATTGTGCAAATAAGCAATCCTCGAAACACTGTCCATCTGCTGGTGGTGAGGGGGAATCCGCAAGCTACCAGAGCTTCTACCACAGCATCTCCGGAACACTGACCTGCTCGGAAGAATGCTGTCATTACTGCGATATGTACGCACAGCAAGCAAAGGAACAGAACTATTCCGTACCATTGGCATCCTGGCAGATCGCGAGTACGAACCGTTTCTTCGGCATTTCGTATTGTCGATTTGATGTATCCGATATTGACATTGTTGGTTGCGCTCTCTTTTGCGACTTCTCCCTGATTTACAGTAGCGTCATCGTCGGTGAGCCACATTTGTATGTTTTGGAGATTGTCTTTGGAAGACACTGCTGTTGCGTACACGGTGTTGGTGTTCGCAGCATCGACGGTGATGCCAATGAGCTTATAGTCGCTTGATAATGCGGAATCGTCACATTGCACGGTGACTATATCTCCCAGCTGGGCGTCAATTTGTTCAGCTGCGGCCCGAGACAGGGAGATTTCGTTTTTTTGCGACGGCTGATGCCCTTCGATGAGCGTGCCATATCGTGAGGGGCCTGTTAGGAAAGTTATGTCTGCGATGGTGTTTCGTGAAGAGCCGCTGGCGGAGGTGAGGCCTACTGATCCTTGTGTGGATTTGACGCCGATGGCCTTACCGTTTTGGACTTGTTGTCTGAGTTCTTCGGCTACATCGTTGCTGCCTCCTGAAATTTGATATGTGTACCCTCCGGATTGACCTGCTGCGCCTTCTTTGGCGGCCTGTACGTATAGATCCAAGCTGTTCAAGGCCACCACGGGTAGCATCGCCGACAATAATGCCACCACAAAGAGTGAGATGGTGAGCATCGGATGGAATCTCAAATATCCAGAGGTAACGTGCCTCGTGATTCCAGTGCTGTGGTAAGGCATGCCATTCATTGCTCCACCAACTTGTGATCCTGAATGCGAACAATGCGGTCACTGTGCTGCGCGACCGTAGTGTCATGCGTTGCGATTATGACAATGGATCGCTCTTTGTGGGCAATATCTGAAAGCAATGTTGCGATTGCCTGCGTATTTTCCTCATCAAGCGCGCCGGTGGGTTCATCCGCGAGAATCACACGTGGTTTCATGGCGATCGCGCGTGCGATGGCCACACGTTGCTGCTCTCCTCCTGACAATTGGCCAGCCAAATGGTTTGCATAGCCTGCTAAATGCACTTCTTCAAGCAAGTTATCGATTGTGTTGTTTTCAGCGCGGGAAGTTTCCTTAATCTTGGTTTGTCCGAGGTTCTTATGCGTCGCTTCAAACGCCAACATGATGTTTTCTCGCACGTCAAGATATGGAATGAGCCTGTAATCCTGAAATATGCGCATGCATAAAGATCCGAGAAGTTTTTTTCGATCAATGGAATTGACATTTGCGCCATCAATGGTGACGGAGCCAGTGTCCGGTTGTAAAGAACCATCCATCAAACGCAGCAAAGTGGTCTTTCCTGAGCCGGAAGGTCCCATTATTGCCGTTGTCGAACCTTCTTCGAATAATGCGCTCGCATTGTCTAAAATCAGACGTTTTCCATACGAAAACCCCACGTGGTCAAGTTCCAGCATTAAATCCCCTTTCTAATGCATCCCTGTAATTGCCATCATTTAATGCTTCTTTGGTGAGAAAAGAAAAAGAGTGTGGTGTCGCGCCAAATGTGATGCGATACCACACTCTTTCATGGGATTAACGTGGAGCGAGATCTACTCGCGCAGAACGTGGAAAACCATTAAGTCCTTGACCATTATTCACCCAATATGATGTGTAGTAATCCGTCAGCATGACCTTATTTTAAGGTTGTAGGGGGTATTTGGCAATGTTGAGTGTTTTTTCTAGTTTCCTTGAGTTTTGAAGGATTATTTAGATGCTTGGCATGTGTTGAGGGGTATTCTTGCTGTACGGCAATGGTGATGATGCCGATGAACATGTGCTGATAGGTTGGCAATGCCGTCGGTTTTGGAGATGCTGTTACGAGAGAGCGCTCATGGGCACGGTGCTACCGTAAAACGCATTATTATCGATGGCGTTCGTCCATGGGCTTGGCCTTGACGACTGTTTGAACGCAATGCCCATATTGGAGGAAGTATGGCACGGTCGGGTGCGCCAGTGAAACCGCGTATAGCGCAGGCGAAGGCTGTTAAGCCTATTCGCACGTTGAAGAAAGCTAAGTCGCATCGCGTACGTAATGTCATATGCGGTTTTCTGGCTGGTATTCTGTCGATCGCGGCTTTGCTGGGCACGGTTTCGCACATACTGCCTGCTGAGATTCAAGCGTGGCCGTATGTTCCCATTATCGTTTCATTGGTGCCTTGGTTTGCGATTCTTGCAGTAATCGCGTTGGTTTGCGGTATTGTCTCGAAACGAACAATGTCGGTATTGCTTGCGATTGCAGCGATCGCTTTGCAAGTATGGTGGCAGTATCCGTTTTTCTACAATGAGACGAAGCTTCCGCGTGCCGCGATCGCGGCGGTTTCGGGAGCGTCCGCCAATACGCAGGATGATTACGCCCGTTTGATGACGTGCAACGTATTTAAAGGGCGTGCCGACGCTCAGGAAATCGTTGATGTGGTGCGTAGCGAGCGCGTGGAAGTGCTGGCATTGCAAGAAACGACCGATGCTTTCGTGGACGAGTTGAACAAGGCTGGTATTGGCGATTTGCTGCCGTATGCGCAGGTGGCAAGTTCAGACGGCGTGTATGGCAATGGTTTGTGGTCGGCAAGCCCGCTTGGTGATCCGGCTGATGATGATGTTGATTCGAGCGCGTCGTTCATGCCAGGGGCCACGGTTGCGTTCAATGATGGTCAGACGCAGATCCGTTTCGTTTCAGTGCATACCACGTCTCCGACCGATGGATATTGGCAACAGTGGAAGCGTTCGTTGGATGAGCTTGGACGGCTTCGATATGATACGTCTCGCAGGTACGTGTTCATGGGTGATTTCAATGCGACCGACGATCATACGCCGTTCCGTAATTTTTGGGGAACACGGTTTACGGATGCGGCCAAGCAGGCGGCTGGGGGATTGGTGTTCACGTGGCCTGCGAATATCGATTATGTGCCAACGTTTGCGGGCATTGACCATATCGTATTGGATTCTGGCATGTTGGCCGGTCGGGTCAAATCGTTGAAAATCGATGGAAGTGATCACAAGGCGTTGCTGGCAACCGTGCAATTCGACGTGTGAGAAGAGTGTTAGCGCAGCTACGTATCGGCTGCGTATCCACATAAAATAAAGTGCCCCAGATAGGAATCGAACCTACGACACCTTCTTTAGGAGAGAAGTGCTCTATCCACTGAGCTACTGAGGCAACGAGTCACCATTGTACACACAATATGGACTCGACATGACGGGTAATCGGACCTGATTGTTCGGGCTCAAGCCGTTTGACGGACGTTCCGGTGGAACGTCCGTAGGTGAGGGGAGCGGCTGTGCCGCGACGGATGCTCAGGCCAGATTGTCTTGCGTGCCTGCGGTGTTGGCCGCGGTGGCCTGCTCTGCCTGCGCGGCGTCGAGCTTGGCTCGGACCTCGCCAAGCAGGCTCTGCGCGCGCTTGGCCAACGCCTCGCCGATCTCCCACTGCCGCATGGACTGGTCGAGGTTCAGGCCGCCCGCCTCCAACGCCTGCACGGCCTGGATGAGCTTGTCGCGCGCCTCCTCGTATGGCATCTGCGCGATTGCTTCGCGTTCCTTGTCGGTCAGGCTGGATGCCGGTGCTGCTTCGTTGCTCATGTGCTACTCCTTCGTTACGGTTTTCACTTCAGACACGACGATGCCGTGCTTCAAGGTCATGGTCAGCTGGTCGCCCGTCTTCACCTTGTCCGCGTCGTCAAGCACATGCCCGTCGGCGCATTGCACCACCGCGTACCCGCGGTCAAGCGTGGATTGCGGACTCAGCGCGGTCAGCGACGCGTGCGCTTTCTCGATGGTCAGGCTCGCGTCGTCAAGAATACGGGTCAGACCGATCCGCATTCTTGTGCGTGCGTCATCAAGGAAACGCTGATGCGGTTCCAACATGGTGAGCGGCTGGGTGAGGCTTGGACGGTTCGCGTAGCCTTCGATAAGCCTGGTCTCGTTGGAGACGGTGGCGTCGATGCGCACGCGCATGCGGTCCAGGTTCACCTGAATCAGCTGCATCTGCTCATGCACGTCCGGCACGACCTTCTTCGCTGCGTCGGTCGGCGTGGAGGCCCTGAGGTCGGCCACCAAATCCAGCAGGGTCCAATCGTCCTCATGCCCGATGGCGGAAATCAGGGGAGTGTGGGCCGCCGCCGCGGCGCGCACCACGTTCTCATCGGAAAAGCCAATCAGATCTTCGAAAGCGCCGCCGCCACGCGCCACGATGATCACATCCACATCTGGATCGGCATCCAGCTGCCGGATGGCCGCTACCACGTCCGACGGGCACTGCTCGCCCTGCACGTGCACATGCGTCACCTTGAAGCCGACGACGGGCCAACGCAGACGCACGTTGGTGATGACGTCGCCTTCCGCACGTGCCTGCGGCGCGCAGATCAAGCCGATGCAATGCGGAAATTCCGGCAACGGCTTCTTGCGATCGGCGTCGAACAGACCTTCTCCCTTAAGCTTCTTGCGTAGCTCGTCGATCATGGCCTTCAGACTGCCGCCCGCGCCGGCCGCGATGATCGCGTCGCCGCGCAACGACAGCGACGTGCGCTTCATCCACACGTTCGGCTTGCCGTGGATGATGACACGGTCGCCCTGCACAAACGGCGCCGCCGCCGCGGCGAACCGTCCGAAGCCGTTGACTTCCATAGCGATGTCCTGCTGGTCGTCGCGCAGCGTGATGTAGGCGCTTCCCTGACGACGCGTGTTGATCTGCGTGATCTGCCCGGCCACCCATACGGAGGGCCAACGTTCGACCGCCGTGTAGAACTTCTCGCTGAGCAGGCTCACCGGCCAAGGGTTGTCGGCGGTGGTTTCCGACGCCAGACGGGGCAGCGGCTTCGACGTCTGCTGTGCCGTCGGTGGGTTGTAATCCGGGTTCCAAGTCATAAGTCAAGATTCCATCATCTTGCGGACAAATGGAACATATGTTCGAGTGTTGCGAATGCTCCGTGCGTGAAGATAGTACGGTGTGTGGGGCTGTGTCAAAACGACACTCCGAGATGAAATCGTTACTTTTGTCACACAAGGCAAAAAATGGCGAAATCTCGCCAAAAGTAGAATATATAGTTTCTCTAGCGGCGTGGTGACACTACATTTAGTGCCGACCTTGGCGTAGAGTGTGCATCTGTAGGTACGAACGGGCATGCGGACGAAGCATGAAACCTGGCCGGATGGGTCCGGCCCGGAAAGGAAATATACATGGAAACCCAGACTCTGGAAGGCGTTGCGACCGAAACCGAGAACGCGCCGGAAATGGTCAAGGTGCTTGTCGAGAAGCGCGACGGGCGTGTGGTCGATTTTGATCCGATCAACATCATCAGCGCGGTGAAATCGGCTTTCGCCGACCTCGACAAGAAAATCGGTCCTCAGGAGGAACGGCTGATTCGCGACATCGCCAATCAGGTCGAGGCCGAAATCAAGGACCGTTACAACGGTCCCGCCAAGATCGAAGACATCCAGAATCTCGTTGAACACGGCCTGATCGAAGATCACCTGTATGATGTGGCGCGCACGTACACCAACTACCGTCTGAACAAAGACATCGAACGTGCCAAGGCCACCGACATCAACGAAGCCGTCAAGCGTCTGGTGAACCGTGACGAGGCTCTGGTGCGCGAGAACGCCAACAAGGACTCCAACGTCTACTCCACCCAGCGTGACCTGCTGGCCGGCGCGGTGTCCAAGGCATCCGCCTTCTCCATGCTGCCGGACGCGGTGTCCAACGCCCACATGAAGGGCGACATCCACTTCCACGACGCCGATTACTCGCCGTTCACCGCGCAGTCCAACTGCTCGCTGCCGAACTACTGGGATATGCTCGCCAACGGCTTCACCCTCGGCAACGCGCCGATGGGTTCGCCGAACAGCATCTCCATCGCCGCCACGCAGATCACCCAGATCATGAAGGACGTGGCCTCCAGCCAGTACGGTGGCCAGACCGCCAACCGCGCCGACGAGCATTTCGCCGAATACGCCAAGAAGGACTACGACAAGTTCCTTGAGCAGGCCCACGAGATCATGCCCGACGATCTGCCGATCGAGATCGCCGAACGTCAGGTGCGCATGGCCAAGGCCGTCGAGCCGAAGCGCCTGCATTTCGAAAAGGACCGTCCGGCACTGCCGATGGACGAGCCGTTCGACAAGACGTCCGACCGTCTGCAGCAGCTGCGTGAGATCTGGGCGAAGATCCAGACCCGCAAGGCCATCTACGACGCCATGCAGACCATGGAATACCAGATCAACTCCAACCGTGTGTCCAACGGCCAGACCCCGTTCGTGACCGTCGGCTTCGGTCTCGGCACCGACTGGTTCGCGCGCGAAATCCAGCGCGCCATCTTCCTCAACCGCATCCGCGGCCTTGGTTCCGAGCATCACACCGCCATCTTCCCGAAGCTCGTCTTCACCATCAAGCACGGTGTGAACGCCGATCCGGGCGACCCGAACTACGACCTGAAGCAGTTGGCCCTCGAATGCGCCACCAAGCGCATGTACCCGGACGTCATCTTCTACGAGAACATCGTGAAGATCACCGGCTCCTTCAAAGCTCCGATGGGCTGCCGTTCCTTCCTGCAGGGCTGGATCGACCCGAAGACCGGCAAGGATGTCGAGGACGGCCGCATGAACCTCGGCGTGGTCACCGTGAACATTCCGCGCATCGCATTGGAATCCCACGGAGACAAGGACCGCTTCTGGAAGATCTTCGACGAGCGCATGGCCGTCGCCCATCAGGCGTTGCAGTTCCGCATCATGCGTTGCAAGCAGGCCACTCCGGTCAACGCCCCGACCCTGTTCCGCTTCGGCGCATTCGGCCGTCTCGGCGCCAACGACAGCGTTGATCAGCTGTTCCGCAACGAACGCGCCACCGTGTCCCTCGGCTACATCGGCCTGTATGAGGCGACCAGCGTGTTCTATGGCAAGGACTGGATGCGCGACCACGACTGGGATCCGGAAGGCAAGGAATTCGCACTGTCCATCGTCAAGCGCATGAACGAGCTGTGCAAGGATTGGAGCACCGCGGAAGGCTACCACTACTCCGTGTACTCCACGCCGGCCGAATCGCTCACCGACCGCTTCAACCGCATGGACCGCGAGAAGTTCGGCGAAGTGGACGGCGTCACCGACCACGACTTCTACACCAACTCCTTCCACTACCCGGTGTGGCTGCAGCCCACGCCGATGGAGAAGCTCGACTACGAGAAGGACTTCCCGTACTACGCTTCCGGCGGCTTCATCAACTACTGCGAATTCCCGTGCCTGCAGGCCAATCCGAAGGCGCTCGAAGCGGTGTGGGACTACGCCTACACCATCGGCATCGGCTATCTCGGCACGAACACGCCAATCGACCGTTGCTACGAATGCGGTTTCGAAGGTGACTTCGAACCGACCGAGGAAGGCTTCAAGTGCCCCGAATGCGGCAACTCCGACCCGGACCGCTGCAACGTGACCAAGCGCACCTGTGGCTACCTCGGCAATCCGGTGCAGCGCCCGATGGTGCACGGCCGACACGAGGAAATCGCGCACCGCGTCAAGCACATGAGCGGCGAAACCGGCCATGTCACCCTTGACGACGGTTCCGAACGCGAATGGTTCGAGGAAGCCAAGTAATCAATCGCAATAATCGCAAAACAACAGGCAATTCAGGAGCAACGTATGGTAAGCAGCGCCGATCCCGCTGTGTCTCGCCGTGATTTCGCGGCCGGCGAAACCGGCCGCGGGCCGTTCATTCCGACAAACCGCGCCAGCAACCCGCGTGCCGGACAATGGACGAACGCGATGAGCCACAACATGATCGCCGACTACAAGCGGTTCCTCATGACCGATGGCGAGGGGATCCGCTGCTCGCTGTACGTCTCCGGCTGCCCATTCCACTGCGAAGGCTGCTACAACTCGTCGATCTGGGATTTCCGCGCCGGCCACGAATACAACGACCGGCTCGAAGCTCAGATCATGGCCGATCTGAGCCTGCCGTACGTGCAGGGCATCACCTTCCTCGGGGGCGAGCCGCTGCTCAACACCGGCGTGCTGCTGCCGCTTTCACGCAAGATCCGGGAGCGGTTCGGCCGCACCAAGGACATTTGGTGCTGGACGGGCTACACGTGGGAGGAGCTCATGCGCGAAGGCGAAAGCCCCGACAAGCGTGAACTGCTCGAACAGATCGATATCCTCGTGGATGGCCGGTATATCAAGGATCTGCACGATTCGCTGCTGCAGTTTCGCGGCAGCTCCAACCAGCGCATCATCGATGTGCCCAAGTCGTTGGAAAGCGGGCAGGTGGTGCTGTGGTCGAAACTACACGATCAGACGCGGTTCATTCCCGAAATCTACGGCAAGGACCGCGCTGCGGGGGAGGGGGTGGCTTCCTGAATGGTTTTGAACGGTTCGTGTACGAACGGTTGGAATTAGGCAAGCTGACTATATTCGTTGTCTAATTATGCGTCGTGTCGTGCACTTTATGCGATACCGTGCCGAATTAGGCAGGGGCACAGACTACCATTACATACTTGGATAACCGGGGCAGGGCGTTCGTGTTGGCACGGACGCAACCCGGCGGATGAGAACGATAGAGGTACAGTACATGGTCGAAGCAGCAGTTACCGCAGGCAACACCTGCGATACGAAGCCGTTGCGCGTAGGTCTTGACATCGGTTCCACCACGGTGAAGGCCGTGGTGCTCGATCAGACCGATTCGCTCGACGCGGTGCTCTTCTCCGATTACCGTCGCCACCACGCCAACGTGCGTGCCACCGTGGCGGGCCTGCTGGAGGACATCCACAAAGAACTTGAGGCCCGTGGCCGCGGCGACGAGCCGATTTGTCTGGCCATCACCGGTTCCGGCGGCCTTGCCTTGGCCGATAATCTCCATGTGCCGTTCGTGCAGGAGGTCATCGCCGAGACCCGCGCCATCGACGAGGAATATCCGCAAGCCGACGTCATTATCGAACTTGGCGGTGAGGACGCCAAGATCACATATCTGAAGCCGACTCCGGAACAGCGCATGAACGGTTCCTGCGCAGGCGGCACCGGCGCGTTCATCGACCAGATGGCCACCCTGCTCGACACCGACGCGGCGGGCCTCAACGACATGGCCAAGCATTACGAGACGCTCTATCCGATTGCCTCCCGTTGCGGCGTGTTCGCCAAAACCGATCTTCAGCCGCTCATCAACGACGGCGCGGCCAAGCCCGATCTGGCCGCATCCATCTTCACGGCGGTCGCCACGCAGACCATCGCAGGTCTGGCGTCCGGCCGACCAATCCACGGCACCGTCATCTTCCTGGGCGGTCCGCTGTTCTTCATGTCCGAGCTGCGCGAGGCGTTCCACCGCGCGCTCGAAGGCAAAGTCGACGAATTCATCGTGCCGACCGACGCGCACCTGTACGTGGCGTTCGGCTCCGCGCTGCTCGCCGGCGAACCGGACCAACTCGAGGAAGGCCAGCATTTCGAAGCACGCACCTGCGCCGATATTCTGAAAAGCCTTGAAGATCTGAAGAATCTGCCGGCCAACACCCCCACCATGCCTCCGCTGTTCCCGACCGAAGCGGATCGCGAGACGTTCAACGATCGCCATCATCGCGAGCACGTGCACATCGGCACTTTGGATGGCGCGCAAGGCCCGCACTTCCTCGGCATCGACGCGGGCTCGACCACCATCAAAGCGACGCTCGTCAACGACGACCGCGAAATCGTATGGTCGTCGTACGCCACCAACGAAGGCAGCCCGCTGACGGCCGCCGTCAACATCGTCAAGCAGATCCAAAGCCAGCTGCCGGAAGATGCGTGGATCGCCCGATCCTGCGCCACCGGCTACGGCGAAGGCCTCATCACCACCGGCCTGCACCTGGACGAGGGTGTGGTGGAGACCATGGCGCACTATCGTGGCGCGGAAATGGTTTCACCTGGCGTCACCGCCGTCATCGACATCGGCGGCCAGGACATGAAGTATCTGGCGATTTCCGACGGCGTGATCGATTCGATCGCCGTCAACGAGGCATGCTCGTCCGGCTGCGGCTCGTTCCTGCAGACGTTCGCGCAGTCCATGGGACTGACGATCGAGGAATTCACGCAGGCCGCGCTCAACTCCACGCATCCGGTCGACCTGGGCTCGCGCTGCACCGTGTTCATGAACTCCTCCGTCAAGCAGGCGCAGAAGGAAGGCGCCACGATGGAGGACATCGCGGCGGGCCTGTGCTATTCCGTGGTGCGCAACGCGCTGTACAAGGTGATCAAGCTGCGCGATTCCGGCGAGCTGGGCGACACCGTGGTGGTGCAGGGCGGCACGTTCCTCAACGACGCCGTGCTGCGCGCCTTCGAACTGCTCACCGAACGTGAGGTGACCCGACCGAACATCGCCGGCCTGATGGGCGCGTACGGCGCCGCGTTGACCGCACGCATGCACTATTCCGACGTGGCCGACGGTCTCGACGACGGCGATTCCGCCGCTACGGAAGGTGCGAAGACGGTCGATATCGCAGGCGTCACGCACACCGCATCCAGCATCGTGTCCGGCAGCGACCTCGACAACCTGTCCATGACCACCGAACGCGACGTGTGCAAGCTATGCCAGAACCACTGCAAGCTCACCATCACCACATTCCAGGACGGCTCCCGCTACGTGACCGGCAACCGTTGCGAACGCGGCGGCGATTCCAAGAAGCAGCGTTCCGACAGGCCCAACCTGTACGACTACAAATACAAGCGTTGCTTCGCCTACCGTCGTCTGACCGACAAGAAGGCCACCCGCGGCGAAATCGGCATTCCACGCGTGCTCAACATGTACGAGAACTACCCGTTCTGGTTCACGCTGCTCACCTCGCTCGGCTTCAAGGTGATGATCTCCGGCCGCAGCTCGCACGAACTGTTCGAAACCGGCATCGAATCGATCGCCTCCGAAAACATCTGCTACCCGGCCAAACTCGTGCACGGCCACATCAAGTGGCTGCTCAACAAGGGCATCAAGACGATCTTCTACCCGTGCGTGAGCTATGAGGAGAACTTCGTTCCCAACACCGACAACCACTACAACTGCCCGGTCGTGGCCAACTATCCGGTGGTCATCGGCGCGAACATGCCCGAACTGCGCGAGGAAGGCGTGCGCTACATGCGCCCGTACTTCAACATGGCCAACCATGAGCTCATGGTGGACCGCATCGTCGAGGAATTCGCCTGGGCCAACGTGACCCGCGAGGAAGCCGAAACCGCGGTCAAGGCCGCCTACGCCGAAAACGAAGTGTTCAAGCACGACGTGCAGATGGAAGGCCTCAAGGCCCTCGCCTACATGAAGGAACACGACTGCAAGGGCATCGTGCTCGCCGGCCGCCCATACCACGTCGACCCGGAAATCAACCACGGCATCCCGGAAACCATCTGCGCGCTCGGCATGGCGGTGCTTTCCGAAGACTCCATCTGCGAACTGCAGCCGGGGGAGAAGCTCAACCTGAGCGAATTCCTCGCCGAAGGCGAAGAGGATCCGCGCAAGAAGAACGCGAACGGCTTCCGCCACGTCGACGACCGCAAGGTCACCAAGATGCCATTGCGCGTCACCAACCAGTGGGCCTACCATGCGCGTCTGTACGCGGCAGCCAACTTCGTCGCATCCTATCCGGGACTCGAGCTCGTGCAGCTCAACTCCTTCGGCTGCGGCCTCGACGCCATCACCACCGACCAGGTGTCCGAGATCCTGGCGGACAAGGCCGACGTGTACACCATGCTCAAAATCGACGAGGTCTCCAACCTGGGCGCGGCGAAAATCCGTCTGCGCTCGCTCAAGGCCGCCGTCGAAGAGCGTGAACGCAACAAGAAGAACGACGGATTCCGCAAGACCGGCACCGAAGCGCCGACCCCCGGTCGCCAGGTCATGCTCGACACCGTCATGAAAGCCAATCCGAAACTCACCGAAGCCGTCACGGCCGCATCCCAGCGCGCGGCGGAAAACGGCAAGGGCGAATCGCAAGAAACCGCCAAAACGCAGACAAATGGCAAGGGCGCGTCCGCACACAACTCGGCGACCCTGTCCAAGTATGCGAACCGCATCCCGTTCGGCAAGAACATGAAGGACTACACCATCGTCGCCCCGCAGATGAGCCCGATCCACTTCTCTCTGGTGGAATCCGTCATCCGCTCCGGCGGCTACAAGTTCGACATTCTGGAGCACGCCAGCCGTGAGGACGTGGAAACCGGCCTCAAATACGTCAACAACGACGCCTGCTACCCGGCCATCATGGTCATCGGCCAGCTCGTGGACGCCATTTTGGAAGGCGAATACGATCCGGACCACACCGCGCTCGCCATCACGCAGACCGGCGGCATGTGCCGAGCCACCAACTACTTCGGCCTGATCCGCAAGGCTCTGGTAGATGCCGGCTATCCGCAGATTCCGGTGATCGCCATCTCCACGCAGGGCATTGAGGACAATCCGGGCTTCAAAGCCACGCCGGCGTTGCTTCATCGCGTCGTCAAGGCGCTTATCATCGGCGATCTGCTGATGAAATGCCTGTACCGTGTTCGCCCGTACGAAGTGACCCCCGGCAGTGCGAACAAGCTGTACGAAACGTGGGACACCATCGTGCGCGAGACGCTCGAAAACCACGGTCGTTCCAAGACGGCGCGCAAGTTCATCGGCAAGGGATACCTGCCGTATCCGACGCTCGTCAAGGAAATCGTCAAGTCGTTCGACTCGTTGCCGTTGAAGGACGAGCCGCGCAAGGTGCGCGTCGGCGTGGTCGGCGAGATCCTCGTCAAGTACCAGCCGGACGCCAACAACCATGTGGTCGACGTCATCGAATCGCAGGATTGCGAGGCCGTGGTGCCGGGCATCATGGAATTCATGACCACCCGACCGTACATTTCCGACTGGAACGAGCATTACCTCGGCATGGGCGGCAGCAAGATCGGCTATGCGCTGATGCGCAAGGGACTCGACCTGTACAACGCTCCGGTACGCGAGGCGATCGATCTGGCTCACGGCAAGTTCTCGCAGGATCTGCCGATGCCTGAACTGGTCAAGAAGGCCGACGAGGTCACGTCCGTGGGCGTGCAGGCCGGCGAAGGCTGGCTGCTGACCGCGGAAATCCTGGAACTCATCGAATCGGGATGCCCGAACGTGGTGTGCGCGCAGCCGTTCGCCTGCCTGCCGAACCACGTGACAGGCCGAGGCATGTTCGGCAAGATCCGCCGACTGCATCCGGAAGCCAACATCGTGTCCATCGATTACGATCCGGGCGCTTCGGAAGCCAACCAGCTCAACCGCATCAAGCTGATGATCTCCGCTGCCAAGAAGGCGCACCGCGCAGCCGAAGAGGCGCGCAACAGCGAGAAGGCCGCTTGAATCGCCATTCTTATTTCCGTCGAACCGACGTTGGGAAACTTTCCGACGTCGGTTCGACGGTATCTGAGCCGCCAAATCGACGGCTGATTCGGCGATCGTAAAATCGATGGTCGTCGAATCGGCATTCAAATCGCCAGCCAAATCGATGGGGAATGATGGTCGGTTATCGATTTTCCGTATAGCGTAGCCTGCGTTGCGAATGGCGCTTTTCGTTAGGATGGCCACTATGACAACGCCAAAGATCACGTACGCGCACCTGCTGACCGAGCCGAATCCGAAGCATGTGGAAAGCCTTATCAAATTCTTCGAATCCGGCTGCCAACAGCGCGGCACCGGCGGTTTTGGCGTGGAAATCGAACACCTGCCGGTACATAACAGCGACGATACCGCGGTGACCTACTACGAAAGCAACGGCATTGAAGCGTTGCTCAACCGCATCCGCCCGTATTACGACGAAAACAAGGAATACTGGGAAAACGGGCGACTGGTCGGACTCGCCCGTGACGGCATCTCCGTATCTTTGGAACCGGGCGGACAGTTGGAAACGTCCATCGGCATCCTGCACAAGCCGGAGGAGCTCGCCACATTGTACGGCGCGTTCCGCCGCGAAGTCGACCCCATCCTCGAAGAACTTGGTTTCCGACTCGTCAACTATGGTTACCAACCGAAATCCAGTTACGCCGACATTCCCGTCAATCCGAAGGACCGATACAAGGCGATGACCGCCTACCTGGGACGTGTCGGACAGTTCGGTCCGTGCATGATGCGTTGCTCCGCTTCGACACAGGTCAGCATCGACTACGTTTCGGAACAGGACGCGATCGCCAAACTGCGGTTGGGCACGGTGATCGGCCCGATTCTGGCATGGTTCTTCCGCAACACCCCGTATTTCGAAGGCAGGGAGAATCCGTATCCGCTGCTGCGCCAACGCATGTGGGATTATCTCGATTTCCAACGCACGAACGTCATCCCCGGCCTGTTCGACCCGCGTTTCGGTTGGGAGGATTACGCGGTGGACGTGCTGTCCACGCCGATGATGTTCGCCGACCTGACGCACACGCCCGAAGCGCTGGCGGTGCCCGGAACCGATCTGCACCATCCGGCGTTCTACGAGAACGCGAACGACGTGTACCCGGACCGCGAGCTCAACGCGTACGAGATCAACCATGTGATCTCCACGCACTTCAACGACGTGCGTTTGAAGAACTTCATCGAATTCCGCCACTGGGATTCGCTGCCGGTGGCCCGCGCCGAGCGGCTTACTGAAATCATCGGCTCGCTGTTCTACGATCCGACGAATCTCGAACGTCTGGAAAGCTACTTCGACGGCATCCGCGAGGAGGACGTGTTCGAGGCCAAGGCGAACCTGCAGGCGCGCGGAAGCCAGGCCATCCCATACGGCAATTCGTTGGAATTCTGGCAGGAGTTCCTCGGCCTTGAGGGTGTGCTCGCCGACGAACCGGGCGACCCGAAGCATCCGGACGTCTTCCAGGCGTGACCGGCCGAGGGTCCGTCCGATGGTACGCTGTTCCATATGGTTACCGAGGGGAAAAAGCGGGTTCGTAAATCGCCCGAAGAGCGCAAACGCGAAATCATCGCGGCGGCGGGCAAGCTGATCGGCGAGAAGGGGTACTACGGCACGTCGCTCAAGGACATCGCCGACGCCATCGGCATGAGCCAGCCCGGACTGCTGCACTACATCGGCAACAAGGAACGGTTGTTGTCGCTGCTGGTCACCGATAACTACGACCAGCAGGGCACGCCTGCAGACTTCGCCAAGTCGGGATTGCCCGGCAGCGATTCGGACGGCATGCTGTTCCCTGCCTATCTGCGGTTCCTGGTCCGGTACAATGCGCAACGCCGCAGTCTGCTGCAGCTGTACATGGTTTTGGAAACCGAATCGTTCAACGCGGACCATCCACTGCACGAGTATTTCGAAAACCGACCGGATCTGACGTGGGAGCATTATTCGCGGTTCGCATGGAAGTTGCCGCCGCAGATCGGCGGATGGGACAATATGCGGCCGATCGTGCGGCAATGCATCGAGGCGATGGATGGCATCCAGCTGCGGTGGACGCGCAAGCCGCCGATCGACCTGTACGACGAGTGGCTCGTCTTCGAGCGGATGATCTTCCCCTCGCCGGTGTGGGACGGATATCGGTAAACCTTCCGAAGACATATATCTAATGGTTGTTAGTTAAGAAACGCCTGAAAATCTGCGACAGTTGACGATTTGTTTCGGAAGATATATAGTTCTTATATCTAATGACTGTTAGATATAAAAGTCGACGAGGACGATGGAGGATTCATGGGCCGTTGCGAAGCAGACCACATTCTGTTCGGCGCCGCATATTACGACGAATATCTCATGATGAAGGGTATTGACCGCATCGATGAGGACATGGCGATGATGAAGGCTGCGGGACTGAACGTCATCCGCATCGCCGAATCCACATGGAGCACCTGCGAACCGCAACCGGGCGTATTCGACTTCACCTATGTGGACCGTGCGCTCGACGCCGCGCAGCGTGCCGGCATCGATGTCATCGTCGGCACGCCGACCTACGCGGTGCCCAGCTGGCTCGTCAAACTCGACCCGAGCGTGCTCGCGGTCACGCCGAACGGACAGGGCAAGTATGGCGCGCGCCAGATCATGGACATCGTCAACGCCACCTACCGTTTCTACGGCGAACGTGTGATCCGCAAGCTCATCTCCCATGTCGCCGACCATCCGGCCGTCATCGGCTATCAGGTGGACAACGAGACGAAATACTACGATTCCGTCTCCGATGACATGCAGCGCCTGTTCGTCAAGTACCTGCGGGAGAAGTTCCACGGCGATCTGGACGAGCTCAACCACCACTTCGGCCTTGACTACTGGTCCAACCGCATCGACTCCTGGGAGGACTTCCCGGACGTGACCGCCACCATCAACGAGTCCCTGGGCGGCGAATTCGACAAGTTCCGCCGCGACCAGGTGCGCGCCTTCCTGCAGTGGCAGGCCGACATCGTGCGCGAATACGCGCATGACGACCAGTTCATCACCCACAACTTCGATTTCGAATGGCGCGGATACTCCTACGGCGTGCAGCCGGCCGTCGACCACTTCAAGGCCTCGACCGCCGTGGACATCACCGGCGTGGACATCTACCACCCCACCGAGGACGACCTGACCGGCAGGGAGATCGCCTTCGGCGGCGACATGACCCGCTCCACCAAGGACGGCAGGAACTACCTGGTGCTCGAAACGGAGGCCCAGGGCCAGCACGGTTGGGTGCCGTTCCCGGGCCAGCTGCGCCTGCAGGCCTACTCCCACCTCGCCTCCGGCGCCGACATGGTGGAATATTGGCACTGGCACTCCATCCACAATTCCTTTGAAACATATTGGAAGGGCCTGCTGAGCCACGACCTCGAACCGAATCCCACCTACCGCGAGGCGGGCGTGTTCGGCCGCGAGATCGCCAAACCGGAAGTGGGAGAGCGGCTCGTCCACCTGAAGAAGCACAACAAGGTGGCCATCATGGTCAGCAACGAATCGCTGACCGCGCTCGACTGGTTCCTCATCGAAGCCGGCTTCCCGTTCGGCGGCACCCTCAAGTACAACGACGTGGTGCGCAACATCTACGACGCGCTGTTCGAACTCAACGTGGAATGCGATTTCATCCCGTCCGACGCGCCGGCCGAACGCCTGGCCAAATACGAGATGATCGTGACCCCGGCACTGTACTGCACTCCGCAGGAAACAACCGACCGTCTGCGCGAATTCGTCTCCAGCGGCGGCCACCTTGTCTCCACCATGCGCTCCTTCGTAACCGACGACGAGGTGACCGTATGGCACGACCGCGCGCCGCACAACCTCACCGACGTGTTCGGCATGACCTACAACCAATTCACCCGCCCGAACGGCCACGTATCCGTGGAATTCGCCGGAACGCTCGCCAAAACCCCGGCAAGCGACGCGCAGGCGCTCATCGAACTGGTCACCCCATTCGACGGCACCGACGTGCTCGCCAGCTACGGCCACTACGCGTGGAAGGATTACGCCGCGGTGACCCGACATGGCTTCGGCAAGGGCGACGCCGAATGGATCGCCACCCTGCTCGACGCCGACACCATCCGCGCCGTCCTGCGTGAAGCCGTGGAACACGCGGGCATCGCCGATGCCGGCACCGCGCTCGCCGGACAGGTGACGGTGCGCCGCGGAACGAACGCCCGCGGCGAGCAGGTGACGTATCTGCTCAACTACTCCGCCGACGAGGTCACCATCGACAGCCCGGTGTCGGGCGATGTGGTGGTCGCTCCGGTGGTGGTGGGCACCGACGGCACCGTCGATGAATCCGCCACCGCGGCGATCGCTCTGAAGGAGGGCTCGAAGGTCGAGGTGGGCGACAGGCTGACGATCGGCCGCTGGAATGTGGTCGTCATCGCCGGCTGAGCCGCAAAGCGGTGGTGGCGCGTCGGCCCGCTGGGTCAGGGGATGAGCAGGTCGATGATGGCCTTCCATTCCCCGATGAAGTCGACGTCATGCGATCCGTTGAGCCAGCGCAGCTGCAGGCCTTCCATCGCGGACAGGACCTGCAGCGCGGTGCGCTCCGGATCGGCGACGCCGTCGCGCTTGGCCGCGAACGCGTATTCCTTCAGCAGATTGATTTCGCGCTGTTCGAAATACTCGTGCACGGGATGGTCCTTGCTCAGCGCCTCGCTTTCCAGCAAGGTGTAGAGCCGGACCATCTCCGGACGGTCGGCGTTGGTCTCCACGGTTCCCGTGGAAATGGCCTTCAGCCCCAGATCGCAGTGGTACGCGATGCCGTCGTCAAGGACTTCGCCGGTCACGCCCTGCACGCCAAGATGCTCGGCGATGGCGATCTGATTGGTCCGATCGGCGTATTTGAGGGTTTCCTCAAGCAGTTGTTCTTTGGATTTGAAGTAGTAAAGGAGGCCGGCTTCGGTGATGTTCTGAGCCTGGGCCACATCGCGTATGGTGAAGCCCCAGAAACCGAACTGGGAGATGAATGAGACCGTGGTTTCGAGAATCGCCTTCCTGCGATCCTCGGCGCTCATTCGCTTTCTGGGTTTGTTTTCGGTGCGGCGACGCATATGCTCTCCTTCATCTGGTGCTTACTAAGGTACAAGAAGGGGGAGAAGAAGACGATGGGAACCCTTGGAACACGCCGGATTATCGCAGACAAACGATTTGTAATATGATTTAACTAAGCAGTTACTAGGTAATAAAAACCGGTGACTGTGAAGCTGAATGAAACAGTGTCCGACCGGTTTTGAAAACGCTTTGAGACGGCGATGACATGACGTCGACTTGTGCCTTTGCGAAAGATGGTTTACGCTGAAAACACGTTAGTTACCACATGGTAGTTAACCGATGGGGCGAGGCCGTCCCACCACCACATACACCGCTAAGGTGCGGAATCGCACACAACATAACATAAGTTCACTACTGAAGCATGATTCGAAGGAGAGAGTTTCATGAGTGAAGCAATCGCCAGCAAGGCGGAGCGCCTTGCCGCTTACAACGCCAACATCGCCGCGGCGGAAAAGGATCCGTCGCTGTCCCCGGAAACCGGCAAGCCGCTGTCCAAGATGAACGCCGCACGTTTCGGCGCAGGCTTCCTGGTATTCGGAGTGCTGTGGATGTCCGGTCTGGGCATCGTTTCCGCAGTGCTGCTGCCCATGCACTACAAGACCATCCCGGGCGTCAACGCCGATGCGTTGGTCGGCATCGTCAACGCGTTCACCGCGGTCGCATCCCTGGTCGCCAACCTGATGTTCGGCAACTTCTCCGATCGCTCCCGTTCCCGCTTCGGCCGCCGTACCCCGTGGATCCTCTTCGGAGCCGTGCTCGGTGGCGTCACCCTGTTCCTGACCGGCACCACGCATAACGCCGTGCTGCTGACCATCTTCTACTGCGCCTGCATGTTCGGTCTGAACTGCATGATCGCGCCGATGGTCGCCATCCTGTCCGACCGCGTGCCTTCCAAGATCCGTGGCACCATGTCCGCCTTCTACGGCGCCGGCTCCACCATCGGCGCTCCGATCGGCACCATGCTCGGCGCACTGTTCATCGAAAACCTGATTCCGGGCTTCGCCGTCGCCGGCGTGCTCATGTTCCTCGGTGGCGTGGTCGCCGTGATCATCATCCCGAAGGAGCAGTCCGCAGACTTCCTGCCGAAGGACGAAGGCTCCGCCAAGGACATCCTCTCCTCCTTCCGCCCGCCGAAGTTCTCCACCGCGCATGACTTCTACAAGGCGTTCGCCGGCCGCTTCTGCATGCTCATGGCCTACCAGATGATCAACGTCTACCAGCTGTACATCATCCAGAACTACATCGGCCAGTCCGTCAAGGAATCCGCCGTCACCGTGTCCGTCGTGTCCATGATCATGATGGTCATGTCCCTGGTTGGCTCCTTCATCTCCGGCCCGGTCTCCGATCTCATCGGCCGCCGCAAGGTCCCGGTCGTCGTCGCTTCCGTGCTCTTCGCCGTCGGCATCGCCATGCCGTGGATCTTCAAGTCCACCATGGGCATGTACCTGTTCGCCGGCATCGCAGGCCTCGGCTACGCCGTCTACTCCGCCGTCGACCAGGCGCTGCTGGTGGACGTGCTGCCGAACAAGGAAGAGGCCGGCAAGGATCTGGGCATCCTGAACATGGCCACCACCCTCGGCCAGATGTGCGGCCCGGTCGTCATGTCCGCCATCGTGGTCAACCTCGGCTACAACTTCGCGTTCCCGACGTCCATCGCATTGGCCATCATCGGCTGCTTCTTCATCATGGCCATCAAGAAGGTCAAGTAAGGCAGCTGCTGTAAACCGGGGGAGACGGTCGTGCCATAGGCCGTCTCCCCTCCGCGGGACCGAATCGCCCCGCCTCCCATCCATACCAACCATCAACGCATATCCGAATTATCAACGACGATACCAAGGAACATCATGACCACCTGGATTGCAACGACGCAAGACGACAAGCTTGCCGACCGAACCTCCGACATCGAATCCACCAACGCCACCACCGCGGCCGACCTGCAGCTCGACGGCAACGAATACCAGGCCCTGCGCGGCTTCGGCGGCTGCTTCAACGAACTCGGCTGGCTGCCGCTGCAGAACGTCAGCGAAGCCGAACGCGACCAGATCATCAAGGAGCTGTTCAGCCCCGACGAAATGAACTTCACCTTCAACCGCGCCCCCGTCGGCGCCAATGACTTCGCCGACCACTGGTACAGCTACGACGAGGTCGACGGCGACTACGGGATGGAGCATTTCTCCGTCGAACACGACGAGCAGACCCTGATCCCGTACATCCACCGCGCACAGGAATGGCAGCCGAACATGCAGCTGTTCTCCAGTCCGTGGAGCCCGCCGACGTGGATGAAGCGCCCGAAGGCCTACAATTACGGCCGTCTCGTGCAGACCCCGGAGAACCTGAAGGCCTACGCCAAGTACTTCGTCAAGTACATCCAGGCCTATGCCGAGCACGGCATCACCGTGAACCAGCTGCACGTGCAGAACGAGGTGTTCGCCGACCAGAAGTTCCCGAGCGCCCTGTGGGATTCCGAAGCGCTCAAGGTGTTCATCCGCGACTACCTCGGACCGGCGTTCGACGAGGCCGGACTCAGCACCGACATCTGGCTTGGCACGCTCAACGGCCCGGAAGACATGGCCTGGACCGGCGGCGGCTATGGCATGACGCTCAACAACTACAACCGCTTCGTCGACAACATCCTCTTCGACGACGGCGCACGCAAGTACATCAAGGGCATCGCCTACCAGTGGGCCGGCCAGAACTGCATCGCCCGCACGCACGAATCATGGCCGGAGATCGAGCTGATCCAGTCGGAGTCCGAATGCGGCACCGGCGACAACAGCTGGGAGTACGCGGAGTACATCTTCCATCTGATCAACCACTACTTCCGCAACGGCGCCACCGCATACACCTACTGGAACATGATCCTCGACGACCAGGATTCCACATGGGGCTGGTGGCAGAACTCCCTGTTCACCATCACCGCCGACAAGCATGAGGTGCGCCGCAATCCGGAATACTACGTGATGCGCCACTTCTCGCACTACGTCAGGCCCGGCGCGAAGGTGCTCGGCACCACCGGCCACTTCAACTCGATGGCCATCGCCTTCCGCAACCCGGACGGCACGGTGGTGGTCGTGGCACAGAACGCCCTCGACGAGGAACGTCCGTTCGCATTCGCCGATCCCGATGCCGCCGAACGCGGCTTCAAGGTAACGCTTGCTCCGCGTTCGTTCAACACCTTCGTGCTGGACTGAGCCGGAGTGATACGGCGTCGGCTCGCGCGTAATGCCGGTTTTTCCCTTTTTCCCGGCGATATGCCGATCGCCGGCGCCCTGCCCATGAGGTGCCCGCCGCGATGGATCCCCTCCATGCGCGGCGGGCACCTTTGTTATGCATGCCGGTTACGATCGTCCCCTTGCAAAGAGCGAATTCTTCATTGCCGTATCAGCCGTGTATAAGATGATTGGAACGTTGGATGATTTCGGCTTCATTATCACCGGAGATAAGGAATTTCCTGTCGGAATCGACAGAATTGTGAGCGATACCTTTTTTCTTTCCCACAGATTCTAAAACTGCCCAATCCGGGATTTCCTTTTCCTTTGGCCAGTTCAATCCAGCGGTTTCCAGCAGTATGCCATATTGGGATAATCGTGTGATGTTGGTATCCGCATCGACAAGGCCAAGTTCCAGTAGGAAATTGGCCTTACTCTGATCCATGCCATAGGCGGCTGTCAGCTCTTGTTTGATGAGTCCGCCTCCTCTGCGTGCCGCCATTTCCCCGAATATGAAATCACCGGTTTCGTTCTTATAGAATTCGATATGCATCACATTGGGAATCGTCTGATCTTTGAAAGATCTAATTAATTGTTTTGTCAGTCGGAGCAGCTCAGAATAGTCGGCGTCGTCCTCGTCCAACATCACGGAACCGGTATTTTGCTTCTCGAAATCCAGCGGTGGGACAAGATATCGTGATGGCGAGATCAGGATCGAATCAGCGTTGATATAGACCACATCCACATGGTAGACGGAGCCGGAACAGTATTCCTCTAAGTAATACTGGTTTGAATGTACGTTTTGTATGAATTCCGGCTTGGTGGCTAAAGCAGGCAAATCATCTTTCGAATGCAGTATCGTAATACCCGCGGAGCCTGCACCCCACCGAGGTTTGAGAACAACCGTCTCCCAACGATCGAACGCCGAAATAATATCTCCAAAGCTTTTGCAGGAGGTGTAGGGAATAACCTGTAATCCGGCATCAAGGGCCGACTGCTTCATCGTGACCTTATCTCGACAGCGCAACGCCAGTTCATACTGCAAACCGGGAATGCCAAATAGACTTCTCGCCTCTGCAACCCTCAATACATCTTCCTCCGAGCTGGAAATTATCCTATCTGGTTTAAATTTTCTGACAATATCAAAGAATTTCGCGGTAGCGCTATCGGAGGAATAATCAGAAACCACGATTTCCTTGATGACGGTGTTCGGCCAACGATGGTGCACGGCCCGATTGTCCGAGGTGAAGACCATAACCTCTAAACGACCGAAGCGTTCTTGGACCTCTTTAATCCATTCTGGATAATCCGAGAAAGATTTAGGCTGTTGCAGCAGCAGTATTTTCATATCATTCCCCTTCCTGTGCGCTCGCCAAGACTTTTCTTTAGCGACGGATGATTCTTTTCCCGCGTTTTCCAATTTGATTACTGACGACTGCGGGTATTATTCCCACCAACGCCAGTGCGCACCAATACCAAGCTGTCATTCCTGCAGGACGTAGTGCCGGAACGATCCAACCGCCAAGGAATGAGCCTGCCGATTCGCCAATGGCTGCAATTATCAGCCGATAGTTCAAAATGTCCACCAAAGGTTTATCTGGCTGTGCCTCTACCAGAGCAATATTGATTAATGGCGCATAGATGCATTCTGCAATGGAGAACACAGCCAAGGATATAATGCATATCCACCAGTACGACGAGACTCCGCAGGCGAATAGTGCGAAGGAAATTCCATAAATCCCTAGGCTTTTGATGATGAATGAGGTGGCATTCTGCCCATTAGCCATGCCTCGCGAGATGAGTTTACTCACGGGCATTTGCAGTGCTATGACCGATATGGCATCAATGGAATAGAACAATCCTCTTATGACTGGGCTATCGGATAACGAGTGGAATTCCAATGCCATTCCCGCAAAAAGCTGACCATTCATTATGCTGCCCACAAACACCGCCAGGATGGCAAGAACCGTACCGGGACTTTTCAACGAGTCTGTAATGGTCTTCACGATGGAAGAGGTATTTTCTTTGCTGCTTTTCTCATTGCGTATGAAGACATGATGAGTCAGCACTATTGGAGTTAGTAAAGCAGAAAAAACATAGAGTCCGACGATGACTATAACAAAGAGCGTTTGTCCGAAAGCCTTATATATGTAATTTGAAGCTAGAGGCCCAATTGCGGATCCAAGATTGGCTGTCATGGTCACTAAAGCAAACAAAGCGGCCTGAGACTTTTTATCCTTTACTCTAGCGATGATATGCCCTCTGAGAGCAAAATTAACCAGTGAGAGACCAAGTCCCAGCAAAGCCAAATCCAAAAAAAGGAAGCCGATAAAACCACCCATTGCCGGCTGCAGCAGCAAAAGTGAAAAAACTATGAATCCGAAACCGGTCTCAGTGAGGGATACCGTTGATGAACGCTCAATCAAGCCACCTATAAAAACAGTACTGCCCCTAGAAAAAAGGGATAAAACTCCAAGTGCTAATCCAACACATAGTGATGACGTTGCAGAAACTTGACCCGTAAGGATAACCGAAAGAAGGGAGAAAAGTCCGCTATATGCAGCACTATTCAAAAAATAATTCACTGATATGGAGCTGTTCTTACTATCGCTCGGCTTCTCCATTTGAATGGACCTTCTTTTATTATTTATTATTATTTATAAATGATGTCTCCTCATGTTAGTGGTCATATGGGAATTGTTCATTGCTGCGTCCAGATATAGTGGTGTTTGGTTTTGACGTACTTGGGGGTGTCTGTTTCAAAGTTCCTCATCGGCGTGTTATCTTGTGGGAATCGACGGCATGGGGAAATCGTGCGTTCCTTCTCAGCCGGCCTGCAGCCCCTCGCCGTAGGATGCCTCGAACTCCAGCAGCGGAGTGTCGAAGATCCGCATCACGTATCGCATTCCGGCACCTCCATCAATCGATCTTATATATTCAAATATAAAGGTCGATGGCGGAGATGGGGTGCCGCCGAGGTTGGGTTGCGTGTGGAACGGAAATGTATTACGATATAACTAAGTAGTTACTAAGTAATAGAAACTGCATGACGTACGAAGGAGTGCATATGGATCTTGATTACATCAAGGGCGTGAACCTGGGTAACTGGCTGGTTCTGGAAAAGTGGATGAACCCGGCATTATTCGATGGAACCACTGCCGATGACGAATACTATCTGCCGACGCAACTCGATCCGGCCGTCTACGAGGCCCGCATCAGGACCCACCGCGCCGAATACATCAACGAGCGCGACTTTGCCACCATCAAATCGTGGGGACTGAACTCCGTGCGCATCCCCGTGCCGTACTTCATCTTCGGCGACCGCGCGCCGTTCATCGGCTGCATCGACGAACTCGACAAGGCCTTCAACTGGGCCGAGAAATACGGTCTGACCATCCTCATCGACCTGCACACCGCGCCGATGAGCCAGAACGGCTTCGACAACGGCGGCATCTCCGGCGTGTGCAAGTGGGCGCAGCTGCCCGACGAGGTCGAATTCGTGCTGTCCGTGCTCGAACGCCTCGCCAGGCGGTACGGCCATCGTCGGGCGCTGATGGGCATCGAAATCATCAACGAGCCGAACACCACCACCTGCTGGCCGATGGCGAACGTGACCGAACGCTACAAGGCGGTCGATCCGGAACTCGCCGAAGGCACCGGCCCGATCGCATTCGACTGGCTCAAGAACTTCTACATCACCGCCTACCACCGTCTGCGCGATGCCGACAAGGGCGCATTGCCGGCAGACAAGGCGGTGGTGTTCCACGACGGTTTCGACATCGAACAGTGGAAGGACTTCATGCGCGGCCCCGACGGCAAGCTCGCGCCCGAGTTTAAGAACGTGGTCCTTGATACCCACCAATACCTCATGACCGCCGAAACGATGGGTTGCCCGCAGACAGCGGAGGGCTACGACGACTTCGTGAGGAATACCTATGCGCCGATGATCGCCGAGATGAGCGAATACTTCCCGGTGATTGTGGGGGAGTGGTGCCTGTTCAACTCCGTCGGCTGCGGTGTGGACACCCACGGCGGACAAAGCGTGCTCAACGGCGAGGAAGGCGCGCAGGCCGAGACCCTGACCGCCGAACAGAAGCGCTCGCTGTACCAGGGCGTGGCCGAATCCCAGCTCGCCGCATGGAGCAAGGGCAGCGGCTTCTACTACTGGAACTACAAGCTGCTCACCGACACCGTCAACACCCCTGGCTGGATCGGCTGGGACGCATGGGACCTCGGGCGCTGCATCGCCCAAGATTGGTTCCCCGTCCAAAAGTGATTCCGTCGGACGCAAGAATCGTACAAAGCAACGCGTGATATCAAGAACATTAAGGAACGACAATGCTGCATAATCCGATCTTCAAAGGCTTCAATCCCGATCCGGCCATCTGCCGCAAAGGCGACGACTACTACGTGGCCGTCTCCACCTTCGAATGGTTTCCGGGCATTCCGATTTACCATTCGAAGGATATGAAGCATTGGGAGCTGCTCACCCACGTGCTTACTGATGATACGAATCCGAACCTCACCAAGCTGCCAAGCGCTAAGGGCATTTGGGCTCCATGCCTCACGTATTGTGAGGAAGAGGACATGTTCTACGTGATTTACGGCGTTATGAATTCCATGAATGCACGCTATTTCGACGTGAATAATTATCTGATTAAGTCGAAGAGCATTGAAGGTCCGTGGAGTGAGCCGGTATATCTGACATCTTCCGGTTTCGACGCGTCCATTTTGCATGATGACAATGGCAAGAAGTACATCGTCAGCTTGGAATGGGAGACCCGTGAAGGCTATGAGAAGCCGGGTGTGATCTGCTGTGTGGAATATGATCCGGAAACCAAGCATGTGGTTGGCTATCCGAAGCGTATATGGCGTGGCGCTACTGATCGTGGCTGCATTGAGGCTCCGCATCTGACCAAGCGTGACGGCTGGTATTACATTATGTGCGCCGAGGGCGGCACCGGCTACAACCATTCTGTGACCATGGGCCGTTCCCGCAATGTGTGGGGCCCGTATGAGCCGGATCCGAATGGTCCGCTCGTCACTTCGCAGCCGAAGGAGTCAAACGAGCGTGCTGATGACGATCATTTGAAGCCGCGCTATTTCAACCCGGATTCCGTATTGCAGAAGTCCGGCCACGGCTCCTACGTGGATCTGCCGAACGGCGAGACATATCTTGTGCACCTGACCAGCCGTCCGTTTGTGCCGGAATTGCGTTGTACGCTTGGCCGTGAGACCGCCATTCAGAAGATGCAGTGGACGCCTGATGGTTGGTTGCGTATGGCTGATGGTTCTAATCTGGCAAAGATCGAAGTCGAGGAGCCGAATCTGCCAGATGTGCCGATGCCGGAAATTCCAAGCCTTGACGATTTCGATGGTGAGGAACTGGGTAACTGGTATTACTCGCCGCGTCAGATGCCGAGCACGTTTGCAAATGCTACGGAACGCCCGGGCTGGTTGCGTGTTCGTGGTGAGGAATCGCTTGCCTCGCTGAATCGTACGAGCCTGCTTGCTCGCAAGCTGACGAGCGTGTATGCCACGGTAACCACCAAGATGGAGTTCGAGCCGGAAGTCTACCAGCACAGCGCTGGCTTGACCATCTACTACGACAACATGAATAATATTTTCCTGCGCAAGTATTATTCACAGACGCTTGGCGGCAGCGCGATTTCGATTGTGCGTCTCGAAAACGGTGAAAAGATGGAAATGCTTGACACTCGCGTTGCTGTGGAAGACAAGCCGATCTATTTCCGTTTGAATATCGAAGGTCGTCGTACTTGGTTCGAGTGGGGTTATGATGGCGAGAACTGGACCAAGATTGGCCCGGATTTCGACACTACCACCTTCTCTGACGAATACTGCAAGTACGGCGAATTCACTGGCACCATGGTCGGCATCGCCGTTACCGACGCCGCTCTGCACGAGAAGACTGCCGACTTCGACTTCTTCGACTACGAGGCGGACGAGACGAAGCCGGTCGACTGATCCCGCCCATCCGGCCACGATCATTCCGAAACCCCAATCCGGTCGTGGTCCGATTCCAACCGGCCGCGTGGCTGATTGCAGGACGCATACAATGGGCCAAGGAACGTTGCGTTCCTTGGCCCATTGGGCTGAAATAGGGGTTTGGTTTGGACTGTTTGGTTTTTGAATAGGCGGAAACGACAAGCCGGGCGAAACCCCGCACAGAAAGGCGGTGAGACGCATGGTGCTGGGCATCGACGAGCGAATCAACGGCGTGAACCTCGGTAACTGGCTGGTGCTGGAGAAATGGATGGATCCGGAACCATTCGTCCGCACTGCCGAAGATGACGAAATCTGGATGCACCGCACACACGGCGCCCTCTGGTCCGAACGGAATCTCGCCGAGGAACTGCGTCGGCACCGCGACGCCTACATCACCTTGGAGGATTTCCGCATCATCGCCGACCATGGGCTCAATCTCGTGCGCATCCCAGTGCCGTATTTCATCTTCGGCGACTGGCCCGGACATCCGGGTTGCGTCGCATACCTCGACCGCGCGTTCCGTTGGGCGCGGGAGACGGGACTGAAGATCATGATCGACCTGCACACCGTGCCCGGCTCACAGAATGGTTTCGACAACGGCGGTCTGACGGGCGTGTGCAAATGGGCGCAGAATCCGGACTTGGTGGAATACGCGCTGAATGTGCTGGAACGATTGGCCCGCCGATATCGTGACGAGCCGACCCTACACAGCATCGAAGTGCTCAACGAACCGGTGAGCTGGTCGGTGTTCCATGGCACGTCGAATACGGCGAAGGACGTCCGCGAGGCCTCCGGCAGCACGCATGTCCCACTGCGCTTTCTGAAGCGCTTCTACTGCGACGCCTACACCCGGCTGCGCGCCATACTGCGCCCGGAAACCATAATCGTATTCCATGACGGCTTCCGACTGCTCCGCTGGGGCGACTGGTTCCGTCGCGCCGGCATGCGCAACGTCATGCTCGACACCCACCAATATCTCATCGCCATGGAGGAGCCGTTGTTCGCGGGACCGGCACGCCGACTGTACCTGCAATCGCGGCACCTGCCATGGCTGTACCGAATGCTGGTGGGTGCGCGCGAAATCGCCATCCGTTCGGCGGCCCGCCATATCCCTGTACTTGTGGGCGAGTGGTGCGTGGAGAACCGGTGGGCCCCGCGCAGCCGAAACCGGGCGGACGCATACCGCCAAGTGTCACGGTTGCAACGCGCGGCATGGGATGCGTCGGCGGGGCAGGTCTATTGGAGCTATCAGCTTGCGCGTTCCGCGAAACCAGGCAGCGGCGAAGGAAAACCGTCACGCGACCCGCGCAACGGCGGCAATCTCGAAGCGTGGGATCTGACCCGCGTATGGCGTCATGGATGGATTCAAGCGGATGCGCCCCACGATGACGTGGCATCGGCGCCGTCAATCAACGGCAATCGAAGCAAAGGGCATTAGACTCGGAGTCATGGCAGAGGAAGAGACTTCGAAACGTACCCGCAAATCGCCGCAGGAGCGTCGTGCGGAAGTGCTGGATGCGGCGGTGCAGCTCATCAGCGAACGCGGATTCAACGGCATCTCCATCCAGGACGTGGCCGATCGGGTCGGCATTTCCAAACAAGGCGTGCTGCGATACGTCGAAAACAAAGACAAGATGCTGGCGCTGGTATATGACGAATACTACGGGCAAACCGGCACTCCGGAGGACTTCTTCTCATCGGGCATGCCGGGCAGCGACCCATCCGCGCCGCATTTCCCCGCATACCTGCGCTACCTGGTGAAACATAACTCGCGCCGCCGCATGATGGTGCAGCTGTTCACCGTGCTGTCGGCCGAATCCCTGAACCCGGACCATCCGCTGCATGATGAATTCATGGAACGAATGGACAACATCTGGGCACATTATTCCCGTTATCCATGGTTGGTTCCGCCGCAACTCGGCTCATGGGAGGAAAGCATGCGGCCAGTGGTGCGCAAAGCCATGGAGATCATGGACGGCATCCAGCTGTGGTGGCTGCGTGAGCCGGAAGTCGATTTGTGCGGCGAGTGGGCAGAAATGGAGAACATGCTGTTTCCCGCACCATTGTGGGACTCCTATCGCTGATTCCCGCCGATGATCCGCATATGATGATCCGCATATGAATTTGGGGGCAGTTTGATGGCTGCCCCCAAAAAGTCTCCGGTAGTGGCCGACCATCGATGACGATCGCCGACCACTACCAAGCTGGAACCATTCACGCCACGGTGAACGTGGTCCGCTTGAGATCCTTGCGACGGCTCGAATGGCCGATCAGCACCTCGAACTCGCCCGGCTCGACGATGCGGTTGGCGTCCGAATCGACGATGGTGCACTCCGAAACCGGAATATCGAACGCAACGGTCTTGGTCTCACCCGGCTCAAGCTCCACGCGCTGGAACGCTTTGAGCTCGCGGTCCGTCCAACTGTAGGACGTCACGATATCGCCGATATACAACTGCGCTACTTCGGTGCCTTTGCGCTCGCCGGTGTTGGTGAGCGCAACCTCGACATGCATGGTATCGGTGGTGGCGAACGTGCCGGAAGCCGGAACGTTCGTGATTGTCGGTTCGCCATATGCGAAGGTCGTGTAGCCGAGGCCCTCGCCGAACGCGAACGCCGGATCCTGCGTGAGATCGGCATAACGATTGCCGTGCTGGCCACGGATCTGGTTGTAATAGACCGGTAGCTGGCCCGCATGACGCGGGAAGGTGATCGGCAGACGTCCGCTCGGCTCGGTTTCGCCAAGAATGATTTCGGCGATGGCCTGGCCACCCTTCATACCCGGATTCGGCGCCCACATGAACGCGCTGACACCGTCGGCCGTGGATTCGTCCACGATCACGCCATTCGTGCCGATCACGCATGCCGGCATCACCTGCGGCTTGGAGCTCATCAGCACCACGACCAGCGGCTTGCCGGTCTCGCGGGCCACGTCGGCAAGCGCTTCGAGCATGGCGTTCTGCCCGCCGAGCAGTTCCAGTGTGGCGGTGGAGCAGGTCTCGCCGACCAACTGCACCACATCGCCCACAACAGCGACAACAAGGTCGGAACGGCGTGCGTTCTCCACCGCCTCATCCAGCAGTTGCTGGTCGAACTTGGCGGAGACGGCGAGCTTCGGACGAGGCTGGCCATCCGGATAGAACTCGCCTTCCGGATCGTCCACCAAATCGATGATGTTCGCACCACGCGAATACGCAACCTCGCATCCTTCGGGCGCAAGCTGCTTGAACCCGTCAAGGATGGTGGTGATCATGCCGCGCGGCTGGCCTTCCGGCATCCAATTGACCTGGCCGGAATTGCCGGCCCAATCGCCCAACTGCTCCTGCGCGTCATCGGCAAGCGGCCCCACCACGGCGATGCGCTTGCCCGCCGCAGCCGAGAACGGCAATGCGCCGTCATTCTTCAGCAACGCCACGGATTCGCGTGCGATTTGCAGGTTGAGCTCTTGATGGGCTTTGGAGCCGATAACCGTCTTGATGCGCTCTTGGTCCGGCAGACGCGGATCTTCGAACAGGCCTAGACGGAACTTGAGTGCGAGAATGCGGGACACGGCTTCGTCGATCAGCGACTCGTCAAGCAATCCGGTGCGTACCGCTTCGATCGCACCTTCGTAGAACTTCGGCGTGGTCATGATCAGGTCGTTACCGGCCTTGACCGCATCCGCGGCGGCGTGCGCGTAGTCGGCCTTGACCTTCTGCTCCCACACGGAACGGCCGACGTTGTCCCAGTCGGTGATCAGCGTGCCCTGGTAGTGCCAGTCGCCGCGCAGCTTGTCGGACAGCAGCCACTTGTTGAACGTGACCGGCACGCCTTCAATGGATTCGTAGCCGAGCATGAAGGTGCCGCAGCCTTCCTTCGCCACGCGTTCGAACGGCGGCAGGAACCACGATTCCAGCTTGCGGTGGGACAGGTCCGCTTCGGAAGCGTCGCGGCCGCCCTGCGTTTCGGAATAGCCGGCGAAATGCTTGGCGCAGGCCAGAATCGCATCCTTGGCGAGCGGCTCGCCAGCTTTGGCGCCGCCCTGATAGCCCTTGACGATGGCGGAGGCCATCTCGCCGATAAGATACGGATCCTCGCCGAACGTCTCGTCCACACGGCCCCAACGGGTGTCGCGGGCGATGCACAGCACGGGGGAGAACGTCCAATGCACGCCGGTGGTGGAGACCTCTTCGGCGGTGGCACGGCCCGCGGCCTGAACCTTGGCCGTGTCGAAGCTTGTTGCCATGCCGAGCTGGGATGGGAAGATGGTGGAGCCTGGCCAGAAGGAATAGCCGTGGATGCAGTCGTCGCCGATGATCAGCGGAATGCCGAGGCGGGTCTTCGTGTTCACGGTCTCGACCGCGCGGGGCAGGTCCGCGGGGGAGGTGTGCAGAATCGAGCCGACGTGCTTGTTGACGATCAGGTCATCCAGATCGCCGCTGCGAGCATCAAGCTGCATCATCTGGCCGACCTTCTCTTCGAGGGTCATGCGTCCGAGCAAATCCGTGATACGTTCTTCGGCAGGCAGGTTGGGATTCTTGTATGGCAGGTCGGTGGTGTTGGTCATGGATTGCTCACTTTCCTCGTTGAAGCGGTGTCCTTTAATTACCACTTGGTAGTTTACTATGATTTAGGTGATTTCACAAATCGACGCAGCGCATGTCGCGCATATTGCGGGCATCGCTTGTATGGCCGGTTTTGCAATGATTCGTCGGGGTGCCGCATCGGTTCCGCGCGTATATGCGGTCGGGTGGTGCCTAGGACCTGGCGACTGCCGACAAGGTCCGGTTTTTCCGTAGGTGGTTTTCAGACTCCGTAGGTGATTGGGGTCGGATGGTCACTGAAGGAACGGCTCAAATACGGCCGTTTCTCATCGCCGATGCCGCAGGTGACCGCCTACGGAACGGCAGAGCCACCTACGGAACGATGCCAGCTACGGGGTTTGCCATGGCGAAGGGCCGTTCCTTTTCGAAAAACCGGTGGAGAGATTGAAACCCTCGGAAAGGAACGGCCCTTGCGCGCCTGTGAATGCGTGGTCCTACGATCCGCCGGCGGCTACTTCACCTTCTTGATGAACAGAATCACCACGGCACCGATCGTTACGGCCGCGATGGCGATCGGGAATACTAAGAAGTAGCCGCCGGTGGCCACCACGATGGAGGAGACGACAATCGGCGCGATAACCTGTCCGAGTGTGTTGGCGAGGTTCAGGATGCCGAGAGCCTTGCCGGCCTCGTTCGGGTTCGGTAACACGTCGACGTTCAGCGCCTGATCGACCACCATGTAGATGCCGTATCCGAGGCCCATGAGCGCCGCGTAGACGAACATGGAGAACTGGGACTTGAGCACCCACGGCACGGCGATGCCGATGGCGATGATGGTGGAGGAGACGAACACCGGTAGCTTGCGCTTGCCGATCCTGTCGGAGATCGGGCCGGAGACCAGGGGTACGACGAGGGGGACGACCATGGTGATCACGGCCATGGTGGACACGGTGGAGGCCGCGGCCTTGGCGTCCTGTCCGATGTACTTCATGCATACATACAGCTGGTAGCCGACGATCATGTTGTAACCGAAGATGAGCATCAGACGTCCGACGAGCGCCAGATAGAAATCGCGCGCGCCCTTGGTCGGCGGGCGGAACTGCATGGCGATCTGCCTGATGTCGAATCTCTCGGCGTCGGCCGTGGCCGCGGACAGTTCGCGCGGGAGCAGGAGCACGGTGCCGATGCCGCACAGGCACCAGCAGATGGTGTCGATCATGAAGCCGGTCTTCGGAGCATCGATGAAGGCGGAGCCGATGATGGTGCCCATGGACTGGCCGACGATCTGGCCCGCGCCGTAGAATGCGGACATGGAGCCGCGGTATTTCTGCGGAACGCGGTCGGACAGGATTGCCACGCATGGCGCGATCATGCAGTTCAGGCTGATCTGCAGCAGTGACCAGGAGGCGACGATGGTCGGCAGCGTCGGGGAGATGGAGGTCAGGTAGAATCCGATGCCGGCGATCGGTCCGCCGATGATGATCCATGGCGTGCGCTTGCCGAAACGGCTGTGGGAGGCGTCGGACAGCGAGCAGAAGATGACGTTGGAGATCAGGGCGAAGATGATGCCGATGGAGTTCATCGTGCCGAGGATCGTTTCGCCCTGACCGATGCCGAGCGTGTTGAAGCGGGCTGGGAGCAGCACGGTGGATCCGATGGTGCCGGACATCATGAAGACGATGCAGAAGAAGATGAAGCCCGCGCCGAAGCGTCCAAGATTCAGTTTGCTTACCGGTTTACCGGTGTCGGGAGTGAGTTCCTCGGCGGTTCGTCCCTCGGCTGGAGCGTCTTCTTCGGGGCGATCGCCGTGATGATCCCGTTCGGCTACTGGTTCACCTTCGCGAATACGCATGAGATCGCGTCCATGAAACCGGGCGATGGCGTGGATGGGCGCGTCGGCAGAATTCCCGTCGGCGACCATTTCAAGGCGCTTGCGCGCAACAAGTACTGGTGGCTCACGCTGGGGCTCAACTTCGCGCTGTGGACCTACAACGGCATGGCCGCCTATATCGCCAAGTACGTGCTCGGCAACTCCAATCTGATCGCCGTGATCGGTCTGGCGACAGTGATCCCCATAGTCATCGGCCTGCCGTTCGCCGGACCGCTCGTGGCCCGGTTCGGCAAACGCAACGCCTCGATGGCCGGCCTGGTGCTCGTCGCCGTCGGCAGTCTGCTGGTGTTCGTCGATCCGAGCAACCTGTGGGTGTTCTTCGTCTCCATCATCGTGCGCATGGTCGGCATCATCCCGATGAACGCCGCGCTCAACGCCATGAGCGGCGACGTGGTGGAATATGGCGAATGGCGCAGCGGCGTGCGGTCCGATGGCATCGTGTTCAGCTCGTCCAGCTTCTCCATGAAGGTGGCCATGGGCGTTTCCTCGGCCGCCATCGCGTGGATACTCGGTGCCAGCGGATATGACGGCTCGCTCGCCGTGCGGTCCGATGCCACCGTCTCCGCCATGGTCAACACCTTCGTGTGGGTGCCGGTCGCCATGGTCGTGGTTATGGCCGCGCTGCTCTTCTTCTACGACCTCGACAAGCGCGTCGACCGGGTGGGCGGGGAGCTCGCCGCCCGTCGCGTGTAGCGCAAAGGCCATTGGGATTTCCGTGGAGTCCGGGCATGCATCCAGTGGGTGCGCGCCCGGACTTGTTGGCGTCGGGTTGTGAAAACATGCCTTGAAGACTGATGGGCCAAGGCTGCGATCCCGTTGTCCGGAGCACCCATATACTTACCTTTAGTAATGACTATTAGTAACGAATAGGGTGCCATGGTGGAATCGCGAAGCGGGCAACGACAACTGTCCCTGGACGACGTGCGTGATCTGATCGACGTGTGCTGGATGGCGAAACGCATCACCGAAGCGTTGCCGGAACTGCCGAAAAACATGAAGCCTCGTCACGTGCATGTCATCGACGCCATCTGGAATCTCAATCATCGTGCCGGATCCCCGGCTCCCGCCGCACGGGTCAGCGGCATCAGCGCCTTTCTGGGAGTAACCGCACCAAGCATCACGAAGCTTGTCAACGAACTGGTGGTCAAAGGCCTTGTGGTCAAGCACGCATCCGAAGCCGACGGCCGTGCGGTGACGTTGAGCCTGACCGAAGCCGCCGAGGAAATCCGCGAACTGTACGTGCACCAGTTCCATGAGCATCTGCGTGGCGTGCTGTCCGGCATCAGCCCGCAGGACGTCGCCACCACGGTCGCCACGCTGCAGGCTATGCATCGGCTGATGGACACGGACCGGGGAGGGGAATGGACCACGAAGGTGGCCGACGCCTGGCCGGCACGTGTCGAAACGTTGATGGCGGGCGGCGATCCTCGATCTCATACGGCGGAGAAACGGTAGGCCGGAGGGCCATCGAGCCATGCGGCAAACGATGCGGTCACCCATGACGAAAAGGAAGGAGTCGCAGATCATGACGGAACGCGAACAGCGGCGGGAACAGCCGGCAAAGGCGATGCGGGAGGGGCCACAGCCAAGCAGATATATGAGCGAGGGCAGACTTACCATCGTGGTGGTGGCGCTTGCCATCCTCACCTTCCTCGGCATCCTATCCGAAACGTCGCTCAACATCGCCTACTCCACGCTGATGGGGGAGTTCTCCATCTCCGCCGACGTGGTGCAATGGCTCACCACCGGCTATCTGCTGCTCCTGTCCATAGCCATCCCCACCTCACCGTTCATGGTGCGCACATTCCCCACCAAGGGGCTGTTCGTCACTGCCGTGGCGCTGTTCTCGGCAGGTACGGTGGTCGGCGCGCTCGCCGTGAACTTCCCCATGTTGCTCACCGCGCGACTCATCATGGCGTTGGGCACGGGCGTCTCGCTGCCGTTGCTGACCAACATCATCCTGGAGAAAGCGCCGTTCGACAAGCGCGGCATGATGCTTGGCCTGGTCAGTCTGGTGACCTGCGCGGCCCCTGCCATAGGTCCGGTGTTCGGCGGGCTCGTCATGGAATTCCTCAACTGGCATTGGATCTTCTACACGATGATCCCGTTCCTGCTCATCTCGCTCGTGCTGGGATGCGCTACCGTCCCCGACATCCGCCACGGCGGGAAGGGGCATCTGTCGGTGCCGTCGCTGGTATTGGTGGCGGCCGGTCTGGCCGGCATCATCGTGGCGGCGAGCTTCTTCGCGCAGTGGAACGGCGACTGGCGCTTCTGGACGGTGCTTGTCGGCGCGATCGTGGTGCTGGGTGTGTTCGCCGCCGTGCAGCTGAGGATGGAGCATCCGCTGATCGAGGTGCGCACGTTCGCATTCCCCGGTTTCACGCTGGGCATGCTGATTCTGCTCATGTCATCCGGCGGTGTGCTGGGTGTCAATTTCCTGCTGCCGATTCTGTTGCAGCGCGGCATGGGTCATACCAGTATGATTGCGGCGCTGATTCTGTTGCCGGGTGCGGTAATCGGCGCGATTTCCGCACCGCTGATCGGTGGCGCGCTGAAAGCGCATTTCCCGCCGAAATTCATCGCCTGCGGTTTCGTCGGCGTGGCAATCATGGATGTCTCGATGCTGCTCGGCGGCGCGCATGAATGGGCCGTCGCGATCGCCTACGCGCTGTTCATGGCCGCATCCGGATTCGTGCTCGTGCCTGACCAGACGCATGCGCTGAACCAGTTGTCGGCTGTGATGAACGCCGACGGCTCCGCGGTGATGAACACCGTGCAGCAGCTCGCCGGCGCTATCGGCACCGCGGTTGCGTCCACGCTGATCGCCGAATTCTCCGCAGCGAACCGTGTCGCGGGCATGAAGTCCGCGGCCGCCTACGTCGCCGGGTTTTCCACCAGCATGTGGGTGTTCTTCGGCATGGCCGTGACGGGTGAGATCCTGGCCCTGCTCATGTTCCGCTTCTCGAAGCGCGCCGCATAGCTGGTCATGCGCGGTGGAAGGCTTCACTTCTGTCGTTTTTCGATAGCTTTGATAATTTTGATATCGACAATGCCAAACATATTCGCAAGCGGTTGCTGGATGCATATGTCATTCGTCAGACCGGTTGCGGCGAAGTTGATTTCGCGGTTCCGCTCTTGCGTGAATACTTACCGTAAGCAGATGTGAAAATCTAGTTCAGGCGAGTGGCCTGTTGATGATGACCCCAAAGTAGTCCTCAATACCGGTGCAACAGGCGGGGTTCCTGTTCCTCATTGATGAGGTCTCGATGAGCATTCGCGCGCGACGCTCAGCAGACTGGCGATGGCGGCACAGGTGGCCTCCACGTTGCGTTTTGTTCCGGTGAGCAGTTCCGGCAGAGCGGCTGGGCCGGGTGCGATGCCGAACGTCGCGACGATGCCGGCTTCGTTGAGCGCGGCGGTGACGTTCGGATCGCGCGTCACTTTTCCTCCGATGGCGATAACCGGTTTTCCTTGCGATTTCGCCAGTCGCGCGATGCCGCTCGGTACCTTGCCGTACGGCGTCTGCCCGTCGATCGACCCTTCGCCGGTGATGACGACATCGGCCCACGCGCACGCCTCGCGTGCATGCAGCAAATCGAGCACCAACTCGATGCCGGGGCGCATGGTCGCGTTGAACAGGCCCAGCATGCCGCCGCCGGTGCCGCCCGCCGCGCCCGCGCCCGGCTTATCTGTTATTTTGCGACCGTTCAGTGCCGTGATGGCGTCGGCGAGCCTGCCCAAACCGCAGTCGAGCAATGCGGCTTGTTCCGTGTTCGCGCCTTTCTGCGGCGCGAACACGGCGGCGGCGCCGTCCGTCCCGGTCAGAGGATTGGTGACGTCGCATGCCAATACGATCGGGATGTTTCGCACGTCGTCGGGAACCTCGGTGTCGTCGATGCGGGCAAGCCGGGGGAGTGCGCCGCCGCCAAGCGGCAACTCGCAATCGTCCGCATCGAGGAAACGATGGCCGAGCGCTCGGGCCAGGCCAGTGCCGCCGTCGGTGGTGGCGCTGCCGCCCAATCCAAGTACGATGCGTTCCGCTCCGGCGTCGATCGCGGCGCGAATCAGCTCGCCGGTGCCGAAAGTGGACGCCGCCAACGGATCGCGGTCGGCGGGGGAGATGCGCTCGATGCCGCTCGCCGCAGCCAACTCGACCACCGCGGTGCGAGGATTCTCTCCATCGTGAGATGTTCCGAAACCGCCCTCGCCAAGGAATCCATATCGTGTGATGATCGGCCGGCACAGCGCGTCATGCGCGTGCTCCGATCGCAATTCGCCGCCGGTTGCCTGGACCAGCGCATCGGTCAATCCCTCGCCGCCATCGGACAACGGCATCATGCGGCATTCGGCGCCGGGATCGCCGGCCGCCACGCCCCGGCGCATCGACTCAGCCACGGCCTGCGCGGAAGCGGCTTCCTTGAACGAATCCGGTGCCAACAGATATTTCATGGTCAGCGGTAGCCCTCCCACTGCGGCAGGGGGAATAGCACGTCCTCGCAACTCGCCCACATTTCGTTCAAATCGCGCCCCGGAACCCGCAGCCAACGCAGCTGCGCGCCGTCCATCATCGCGAATCCGGAACGCAGCACCTGCTCGGTGTCAACGCCTTCCGGCACATGCCAGCGGATGTTCGCGGCCACTTCCACGATATGTTCCTCGCGTTCGGCGAAATAATCATGCGCCGGATGGTCGGGATTGAGCGCCTCGGCGCTCAGCGTGGAGAACATGTGCACCAATTCGGGACGTTTGGCGTTGACCGCCACCGTCCTGCGCCACATTTCGGCGATAAGCGGACGCTCGTCGCGCACCATGCCGGCGGTGACGTCCTCGGTCTCACGGTCGTACATTTCGTCGAGCACCGCGTGCAGCAGCCCTTCCTTGCTGCCGACGTAATGCAGCACGCCCGGTTTGGTGAGGTTCACCATGGTGGCGATGCGCTGCAGCGACGTGCCATAGTAGCCGAGCGTGCCGAAACATTCGACCGCCGCGTTGAGAATCGCGCTTCTGCGGTCGACTTCGTCGTTGGCCATAATGTGCTCCCGTCGTTGCTGGAGGTTATTGGAATATGCAATTCACTTTACGGTCGGTCGGTTTCTTTTCCAAAGATGATTGGCGTGTTGAGGATTGTTTTTTGATAAAGTACCTACCAATCGGTAGGTAGGGAATTCGGGGTTGAAGTCCCACCGCGAAACAATCGCGAGACGGCCGAGAAAATAGCCGAAAGGCACCAGAAACACAGAAGACATACGAAAGAGGCAGCTCATGAGCGACACCGCTTATCCTTCCGTCAACGACCTGACCCTCGAAGAGAAGGCGTCCCTCACCTCCGGCGGCGACGCCTGGCACCTGCAGGGTGTGGAAACCAAAGGCATTCCCGGCTACATGATCACCGACGGTCCGCACGGACTGCGCAAATCCCTGGCATCCAGCACCGGCGAAACCGACCTGAACGACTCCGTGCCCGCCACCTGCTTCCCTCCGGCGGCCGGCCTGTCCAGCTCCTGGAACCCGGAACTCATCCACAAGGTCGGCGAGGCCATGGCGGAGGAATGCATCCAGGAGAAGGTCGCCGTCATCCTCGGTCCCGGCGTCAACATCAAGCGCAATCCGCTCGGCGGCCGCTGCTTCGAATATTGGTCCGAAGACCCGTATCTGGCCGGCCATGAGGCAGTCGGCATCGTCGCCGGCGTGCAGTCCAAGGGCGTGGGCACCTCGCTCAAGCACTTCGCGGCCAACAACCAGGAGACCGACCGTCTGCGCGTATCCGCCAACATCTCCCAGCGCGCGCTGCGTGAAATCTACTTCCCGGCCTTCGAACACATCGTCAAAACCGCCCAGCCATGGACCATCATGTGCTCCTACAACCGCATCAACGGCGTGCATTCCGCACAAAACCGCTGGCTGCTCACCGACGTGCTGCGCGACGAATGGGGGTATGAAGGCATCGTCATGAGCGATTGGGGCGCCGACCACGACCGCGTCGCCTCCCTCAACGCCGGCCTCAACCTTGAAATGCCGCCGAGCTACACGGACGACCAGATCGTCTACGCCGCACGTGACGGCCGCATCCAGCCCGAACAGCTCGACCGCATGGCCCAAGGCATGGTCGACCTCGTGAACAAGACCCGTGCCGCCATGAGCGTCGAGAACTACCGTTTCGACGTGGACGCCCACGACGAGGTGGCCCACCAGGCCGCCGTCGAATCCATGGTGCTGCTCAAAAACGACGACGACATCCTGCCGGTCGCGGCAAACGCGAAAATCGCCGTCATCGGCGAATTCGCGCGCACCCCGCGCTACCAGGGCGGCGGCTCGTCCCACATCACCCCAACCAAGATGACCAGCTTCCTCGACACCCTCGCCGAACGCGGAGCGGACGTCGCGTTCGCACCGGGCTTCACCCTCGACCTCGAACCGGCCGACGCCAAGCTCGAAGCCGAAGCCGTCGAAACCGCCAAAAACGCCGACGTCGTCCTCATGTTCCTCGGCCTTCCGGAAGCCGCCGAATCCGAAGGCTTCGACCGTGAAACCCTCGACATTCCAGCCAAGCAGGTCGAACTGCTCAAAGCCGTCGCCGCCGAAAACAAGAACATCGTCGTGGTGCTGTCCAACGGATCCGTCGTCTCCGTGGCACCATGGGCGGGCAACGCCAAGGGCATCCTCGAATCCTGGCTGCTTGGCCAGGCGGGCGGTCCGGCGCTCGCCGACGTGATCTTCGGCAAGGTCAGCCCGTCCGGCAAGCTGGCACAGACCATTCCGATGGACATCAACGACGATCCGAGCATGATCAACTGGCCGGGTGAGGAGGGGCACGTCGACTATGGTGAGGGCGTGTTCGTCGGCTACCGCTACTACGACACGTACGACAAGGCCGTCGACTACCCGTTCGGCTTCGGCCTGAGCTACGCGACCTTTGCGATCGACGGCGTGAACGTCGCCAAGACCGGCGCCAACACCGCACACGTCACCGCGACCGTCACCAACACGTCCGACGTGGACGCCGCCGAAACCGTGCAGGTCTACGTGGCTCCAGGCAAGGCCGCCGTAGCCCGCCCGAAGCATGAGCTCAAGGGTTTCCGAAAGGTGTTCCTCAAGGCCGGCGAATCGGCTGAGATCTCCTTCGATCTGGACGAGCGCGCCTTCGCCTACTGGTCCGAGAAGTTCGATGACTGGCATGTCGAAGCCGGCGAATACACCGTCGAAGTCGGCACGTCCAGCCGCGACATCGCCGCCGTGGCCGTCGTCACGCTCGACGGCGACGGCAAGGCCCTGCCGCTCGACGAATGGTCCACGTTCGGCGAATGGGCCGACGATCCGGTCGGCTCCAAAATCGTCGCATCCGTGTATGCGGAAGGCGAGGCCGGCAATCTGCCGCAGCTGCCCGACAACGACATGATGCGCATGTTCCTCAAGTCCATGCCGATCAACTCCATGCCGATGCTGATGAGCGACGGCGGCAAGGCCATCACCGCCTTCATGCTCGATGAATACGCCAAAATCGCCGAAACCGCCGAATAAGACGGATTGACGTAAACAAGACGTAAGCAAAAGGAGTTTCAAGGATTTAGACCGAGGATGTGGCCCGCGAATGAACCGGTGCGGACCACATCCTCGGCTTTTTCATACTTGGTTTCGGCTTGTTCCGGGCTTATTTTTGGCTATTTTTAAGCGATTTTGCGATTACAATATTGCGTTCGGTGTGCTGCGATCCGGTTCCGTCACACACGACACGCTGAATGTTGCATATGCAACTGTTGTATGTACAACGTGTTATCGTATGTTCCGTGAACGATATACAGAACGATGGAACGGCTTCGGTGAACCCCGCGTTCACCGAAGCGTGGGACCGAGGCGCATGCAAGCCGCCGAGCGTCGCCATCCGATCGCTGCACAACGTCATCAACCGGTATCTTGCGGTGACGCGCCCCATGGAAGTGGAGAGTCTGAGCGGTGGCAACATCGACATCATCACCTTCCTCGCACGCCATTCGGAACGGGAGATCTTCCCGCAGGATGTGGAACGCCGCTTCGGCATCACCCGGTCGACGTCGAGCAGAGTGCTCGCATTGATGGAACGCAAAGGGCTTATCGTGCGCGAATCCGTGCCGAGGGACGCGCGGTTGAAGAAAATCGTGCTTACCGACAAATCGCGCGACATCGCCGAAGCGCTGCGCACCAGCGCAATCGCCATGGAAGGCATTCTGCTGCAGGGCCTGAGCGATGACGAGATCCGCGAATTCATGCACGTGCTCGACGTGATGCAAACCAATCTGGTCTCCACCGGGCTGATCGGCGACGAAAGCCGCTACTCCAGCCTGGCATTGTGCGAGGCGGAATCGCGGGAACGGCAATCGCGGGAATGCGAATCGCAACCAACTGTACGGAAAACATCACAGGAAGACGAAACAGGAAAGGAAGAGTAAGTGAGCGGAACAAACGTGACAACGGCTGCGGTGCAATCGCAGCCAAAACAAAAGCGGCATCTCGTACGCACGCTTGGCAAATCGCTGCGTGAATATAGGAAGCCCAGCATTCTCACCCCGATATTTGTGGTGGTCGAAGGTGTTCTGGAAATCCTCATCCCCACGGTGATGGCGTCGTTGATTGATGAAGGCATCACCGGCAAAAGCATGCCCGCCATCGTCAAATTCGGTCTGATTCTTCTGGCGTGCTCGCTATGTTCGCTCGCGGCTGGCTTCCTTGCCGGTAAGTTCGCCGCGATCGCCGGCGCTGGATTCGCCAAGAACCTGCGTCATGACGAATTCGAGAAGGTGCAGGGCTTCAGCTTCACCAATATTGACAAGTTCTCCACCGGCTCGATCATCACCAGGCTCACCACCGATGTGACCAACCTGCAGAACGCCTATTCCATGATCATTCGTCTGGGTGTGCGAGCCCCGATCATGATGATCGTGGCGTGGATCTTCTCGTTCCGCATCAGCCCGTCCATTTCCTTGGTGTTCCTGGCGTGCATCCCTGTTCTCGCCTTCGGTCTGTGCGGCCTGGCGGTGTACGTGCACCCGGTGTTCGAGCGCGTGTTCCACACCTACGACAAGCTCAACAACGTGGTCGACGAGAACCTTCAAGGCATCCGCGTGGTCAAGTCCTACACTCGCGAATCGCATGAGATCAGCAAGTTCGGCCGCATCTCCCAGCGCATCTACAAGGACTTCAGCAAGGCCGACCGTGTGATGAGCTTCAACAACCCGCTCATGATGGTCTGCGTATACGTCTCGATGATTCTCATCGCATGGATGGGCGCCAAGCAGATCGTGGCCTCGGGCAATAATGCCGCGCTGGGGCTCACCACCGGCGACCTGACCGCACTGGTCACCTACGCCATGCAGATCCTCATGGCCATGATGATGCTGTCCATGGTCTTCGTCATGTGCATCATTTCCCAGGCGTCCGCGGAACGTATCTGCCAGGTGCTCAACGAGGAAAGCACGGTGACCAACCCGGCCAACCCCATCAAGGAAGTGGCCGACGGGTCCATCGAATTCGACAACGTCGACTTCCGCTACTCTGATAACTCCGAAAAGCCGGTGCTCGACAATATCAACCTGAAGATCCGTTCCGGCATGACCGTCGGCATCGTCGGCGGCACCGGTTCGGCGAAGTCCAGCCTGGTGCAGCTCGTGCCGCGCCTGTACGATGTGACCGAAGGCTCGCTTAAGGTCGGCGGTGTGGATGTGCGCAAGTACGATTTGGAAATCCTGCGCGACCAAGTGGCCATGGTTTTACAGAAGAACGTGCTGTTCTCCGGCACCATTGCGGACAACCTGCGCTGGGGCAACCCGAACGCCACCGACGAGGAAATCCGCCGCGCATGCCAACTGGCCCAGGCTGACGGTTTCATCCAGGAATTCCCCGACAAATACGACACCTATATCGAACAAGGCGGAACCAACGTGTCCGGTGGACAACGCCAGCGTCTGTGCATCGCTCGAGCGTTGCTGAAGAAACCGAAGATCCTCATCCTCGATGACTCCACCTCCGCGGTCGACACCAAGACGGACAAGCTGATCCGCGAAGCGTTCCACAACGAGATTCCCGACACCACGAAAATCATCATCGCGCAACGCATCGCATCCGTGCAGGAATCCGACATGATTCTCGTCATGGAGGAAGGCCGCATCACCGCATCCGGCACCCATGAGGAACTGCTGCGGACCTGCGACGAATACCGTTCCATCTACGAATCGCAGACCAAGAACCAGGCACAGCCTGAGGAACTTCAGTGAAAGGAGGTACAGACATGAGTGCAACAACCAATAAGAAAACCGCGCAGGGCATGCACCCGCAGGAGGGGAACGAAGCCAAGCGCCCCGATGCCGTGCCGCACGGTGGACCGAAGGTACCGCAGAAAGCCGCGCCGGGAACCACTAAGCGCATCTTCGGCTACATCTTCCAATACAAGTGGCATGTCGTGGCGATCGTACTGTGCATTCTGGTCGGCGCGGCCGCCCAAGCCGGATCCGCACTGTTCCTGCAGTCGCTGATCGACAACTACATCCTGCCGCTGGTCGGCGTGAAGAACCCCGACTGGAGCCCGCTGCTACGCGCCCTGACACTCATGGGCTGCCTGTACGCCGCCGGCACCTTCTGCAGCTGGCTATGGCAGTGGCTCATCGTCACCGTCGAACAAGGCACCCTGAAGAAGATCCGCGACGACATGTTCGCCCACCAGCAGACGCTGCCGATTCGCTACTTCGACACCAACGAGCACGGCGACATCATGAGCCGTTACACCAACGACACCGACACCCTGCGCCAGGCCATCAGCCAGTCCTTCCCGCAGATGTTCTCCTCCGCGATCTCCGCACTGGCCGCACTGGTCTCCATGCTGTGGCTGTCGGTGCCGGTCACGATCTTCGTACTCGTGTTCGCCGCGATCCTGTTCGTAGTCGTGCGCGCCATCGTCTCCCGCTCCGGCCGCTACTTCGTCAAGCAGCAGATGTGGATCGGCGACGTGAACGCCTTCGTCGAGGAATCCGTCAACGGTCAGAAGGTCATCAAGGTCTTCAACCATGAGGACGCCACCCAGAAGACCTTCGACGAGAAGAACGAGGAACTGTACAAGGCCTCCGCCGAAGCGAACACCTGGGGCAACGTGACCATGCCCGTCGTAGGCAACATGGGCTACATCCTCTACATTCTGCTCTCCATCGTCGGCGGATTCATGGCGCTCTCCGGCATGGGCAACTTCGGTCTCGCCGGCGCGGGCAAGCTCACCCTCGGCGCCCTCATCTCCCTGCTCACCCTGTCGCGCTCCTTCGTCAACCCGCTCGGCCAGGTCTCCATGCAGTTCAACATGGTGATGATGGCGCTCGCCGGCGCATCCCGCATCTTCCAGCTGATGGATGAGAAGCCCGAGGACGACGGCGGCTCCGTCACACTCGTCAACGTCGAGCTCGGCGAAGACGGCCGCACCATGACCGAAGTGGACCACGAAACCGGCCATTGGGCCTGGAAGCGTGAGGAAGGCGACGACGGCACCCGTTCCCTGAAGGCCGCGCAGTCGCTGAGCCCGAAGGCCGCGGAAGTGGCAAGGAAGGCGCGCGAGAACGCGATCACCTCGCCGGACGGGCGCCTGACCCTGCTGCAGGGCGACGTGCGTTTCACCGACGTGACCTTCGGCTACAACCCGGACAAGCCCGTGCTGCACGACATCACCTGGTTCGCCAAGCCCGGCCAGAAGGTCGCGCTCGTCGGCGCCACCGGCGCGGGCAAGACCACGGTGACCAACCTGATCAACCGCTTCTACGACATCCAGGAAGGCATGATCCTGTATGACGGCATCTCCGTCAAGGGCATCCGCAAGCCCGACCTGCGCAAGTCGCTCGGCATCGTGCTGCAGGACGTGAACCTGTTCACCGGCACCGTGATGGACAACATCCGCTACGGCAAGCTCGACGCCACCGACGAGGAGTGCATCGCCGCCGCCAAGCTCACCAACGCGGACAGCTTCATCCGCATGCTGCCCAACGGCTACCAGACCGTGCTCGAAGGCGACGGCTCCGGACTGTCCCAAGGCCAGCGCCAGCTGATCTCCATCGCACGCGCCGCAGTGGCAGACCCGCCGGCCATGATCCTCGACGAGGCCACCTCATCCATCGACACCCGCACCGAGGAAGTGGTGCAGGCCGGCATGGACAACCTCATGAAGGGACGCACCGTGTTCGTGATCGCGCACCGCCTGTCCACCGTGCGCAACTCCGACGTGATCATGGTGCTCGACCATGGCCGCATCATCGAGCGCGGCTCGCACGACGAGCTCATCGCGCAGAAGGGCGAGTACTACCAGCTGTACACGGGCGCCGTGGAACTGGAGTAAGGCTCCTTCTGCTTCGTTCCTGTCCCGTTCTTGGTGAATTGGACAGGCTGAACGGTAGTGTTCAACGAATGCAAGGGCCGTGCGGAAGCCACATATGTGGCTTCCGCACGGCCCTTGCGCATATGGCTCCCACGAATCGGCGGGCATGACCTTTTACGCAGGGTGCGCCCGCTGTGGCTTTTCATGGATTCCCCGAATCAATGGCGAAAAATCCATTGCGGGGACTACTCATGCGGTTCCGTAGGCGGTTTGGGTGTTCCGTAGGTGGTTGGTCAGAGTATCGGGGTTGGAGAAAGGCTTTATTCTGGCCGTTTTCATGCCGGGTATTCAGACCCAACCACCTACGGAAGCGAAAAACCACCTACGGAACTAGTCCAAGCCGTAACGGTGACTGGCTATCGCTCGGGCGACCATGCCGAACAGTTCGTTCAGCTTCTGTTTGGATGCCAAATGCTCGCGGGTGGCGACAAAAGGCGTGAATCCAAGATCCCTCAGCCGGTTGCGCTTATCGAGGTCATACATCCAGCGGCCGTGGGTGTAGTGGTAATTTCCGTCGTATTCTATACAGACGCGGTCATCCGGGTAGGCGATATCCACCTTCATCGTGCCCGAGCCGCGTATGTGGTCAATGATCTCATAATTGACATGTGCCTCAGGCAGCCCGTAGGCATCGCTCTCCAAACGAAGCACCGTTTCCTGCGGGGAATCGGTACCTGGTTTGGACAGGCGCAAGGCCTTTCTGCATTTGGCGCTCCCAATGAATCGCGGCGCACTCCGGATGTAGTCGGAGAGCTCATCGTGAGTGCAGACGCGTAAATCGGGATTGGCGCAAGTGAGCCAATCCATGGCGATCACCAGACTCCGTTCGTCGACATAGGGCGCAATCTGGCAGACCGCCTGCATCGCGGAGACGCTTGACACCAATTCGTCGGCGTGCACCACGTCTACGCCATGCCTTGCGTAATGGAATTTCATCCCCTGGATTTTCCGCAGGTCACGTTGCCGGCACACCGAAACGTGAACGAGCTCCGAACCATATCCGGGTAAATAATTCATGGTGGCAATCATGCCATGCAGCTCCAGCGCTGTGCCGTGGCTTACATAGAGTGGAACCGAGGAGCGTGACCTTATCCGCGACAACACCTGCCTGCATTCAAGATGCCGTCTCGCCGCCTCCTCCCGTGCCTGCTCTAATGTGAAAAATGTATTGTGTCCAAAGCTTTCCATGCGCTGACGGTATATGGAAAGCCGGCAGCCCCGCAACCGTCTCCGTGAAAAATGTGGATATGTGTATGGTTCCATCCGCAGCATCACCGGGGAGAGGCCTGATGTATACGCGTCCGGTAGAACCGATGCGGAGCGTGGCGTCATCGAGGGGTGGCTCACATGGCAAGTCGGCCACGCAGAAGGGCGGGCGCTTCCAGCCGCAGGCCCGTGGGGCTGACGGTGACCGCGTTTCTCCACGGTGTCAGCCGCGTTTGGAACCCTGCCGACTGATGCCACCTTTATGACCGGTCGCTTTGAAATGCAGACCGGCGTTGCCGAGTCCTTTGCTCCGCATGTTCTGCAGGGCAAAGGATTTTTGTTGTGCACGCAGTTCGTTCATCCGTTCCGTGGACTGATGCGCGATTCGCGGTTTCCGTGATTGCTCTGGCTGTGTCATGGCTATAAGAATACGTTCGGTAATGTAGTATGATGGATTTAGTAATGCTTTTACTAAAATCTGATGAGGCATCCATGGGAGGGCGAGGGAGCGATGGCGACCATCAAGGAGATTGCGAAACGTACGGGATTCTCGCAGGCCACGGTGTCGCGTCTGTTGAATGGCGATCCGACGCTGTCCGTGCGTGAGGAGACGCGTCGCGCGATCATCCGCGCCAGCGAGGATTTGGGATACAGCGCCCAGGCCAAGCGTATCGTCATTCCGCACGAAGTAGCCTTGTTGGACAACGAGGAGTCCGACGAAACGCTGCGTGATTCGTATTTTGCCGATTTGCGTTCGGCGCTGGAACATAACGCCAAACAGCAGCGTATGGAGCTCACTGTTTTCCACAGTCTTGACGAGATGTTGAATCAGAAGGGGAAATTCGATGGTTTCATGGCTATCGGCGCCAATGTCATAGCCGAAAGCGACCTTGAGAAGTTGCATGAGGTCATGCCATACGGTGTGTTCATCGATGTGAATCCCGCACCGAACCTGTTTGATTCCGTGCAGCCCGACCTACAGCAGACCATGCATGACGCGGTCGAAGCATGTGCGAAGGCTGGCATGAAGCGTGTCGGATTCATCGGCGGCAAGGGGAGGCTGACGAATTTTTATGAGGTGGACGAAGAGGGGCGTGCCACATATTTTCGGCGTGAAATGGGCCGTTATGGTCTCGACCTGCGTGGACTGGTGTATTCTGACGGCTTGTTCACCGTGGAAAATGGTCGCAAGCTGGGGGAGCAGTTTATCCGTGACCACAACGGCGCACTGCCTGACGCAGTTATTGTTTCGGCGGACATCATCGCGGTCGGCGTGCTGCAGGCGTTCAACGCGGTTGGTGTGATCGTGCCCCGCGACATCAGCGTCATCAGCATCAACAACCAGACGATCGCACAGCTTACGTCGCCGCCGTTGAGCACTTTCGCAATCGACCAGAACGAGCTTGCGCGCGTTGCGATTCTCACCTTGGCCGATGCGATCGCCAGCAAGCGGACGTCCCGTCAGCACGTGTATCTGTCGACGACGCTGGAAGTGCGAGATAGTTTCGTGCCGGCGCAGCCGAAACGTGAATCGCAGACAAAATTGCAGACCCGATCGAAGCGATCTGCCCGGTCGAAACGGGCTGCTTAGCGTACGTATGTGCGGAAAAATATGAAAGGCGATTGATGATGCTACGTCATCAATCGCCTTTTGTTTGTCTACTGTCGGCTAAATACCGCGAATCGCACACAATATGACATGTATATGTGCAGAATCGCACAAAATGCGACACGCCCAATAGTGCACAACGCAGATGTTAAATTTTACTAAACAGGGGTAAAGGGATATACTTAACTCATGCGAAATCAAATGATGATTTCCGATTACAGCTTCAATCACAACTTCTAAGGAGAAGTACGATGGCAGAATCCAATGTCGCAGCCGCACCGAAGGAGACGCAGCAGTCTGCGAAGCCAACCAGGAAAGGCAGTCTGCTGTCCCGCGTGGCCTATTCATTCGGCAACGTCGGCCAATCCGCCTTCTACAACGCGCTGAGCACCTACTTCATCGTCTACGTCACCAGCTCGCTGTTCTCCGGCGTTGACAAGGCGCTCGCTACCAAGCTCATCGGCGTTATCACCGGCCTTGTGGTTGTCATCCGTATCGCGGAGATCTTCATCGATCCGCTGCTGGGCAACATCATCGATAACACCAAGACCAAGTGGGGTCGTTTCAAGCCATGGCAGCTCATCGGCGGCACCGTTTCCGCCGTTCTACTTGTGCTCGTCTATACCGGTCTGTTCGGTCTGGTAAACGTCAACACCACACTGTTCATCGTGCTGTTCGTCATCACCTTCATCGTGCTCGACGTGTTCTACTCCCTGCGCGACATCTCCTATTGGGGCATGATCCCGGCGCTGTCCTCCGACTCCCACGAGCGCTCCACCTACACTGCTCTCGGCTCCTTCGGCGGCTCCATCGGCTACAACGGCCTGACCATCGTGGTCATTCCGATCGTCACTTACTTCAGCTACATCTTCACCGGCAAGCATCAGGAAAGCCAAAGTGGCTGGACCTGCTTCGCCATCATCGTGGCCATTCTCGGCGTCCTCACCGTGTGCTCCGTCGCGTTCGGCACCAAGGAAAGCACCAGCACCCTGCGCGCCAAGGCCGAAGATAACGGTGGTCCACTCGCCGCGTTCAAGGCTCTCGCCCAGAACGACCAGCTGCTGTGGGTCGCCCTGTCCTACCTGCTGTACGCCATCGCCAACGTGGCCACCACCGGCGTGCTCATGTACATGTTCAAGTTCATCCTGAACAACTCCGCCGCCTACTCCATCGTCGGCGTTGTCTCGGTCATCGCCGGCATCATCATGGCGCCGCTGTACCCGATTCTGAACAAGCGCATACCGCGTCGCTACCTGTACCTCGGCGGTATGGTGCTCATGGTTCTCGGCTACCTGCTGTTCATCGTCGGCACCAACAACCTCGCTGTCGTCACCGTCGGCCTGGTGTTCTTCTACCTGCCGCAGACCTTCATCCAGATGACTGCCATCCTCTCCCTGACCGACTCCATCGAATATGGCCAGCTGAAGAACGGCAAACGTAACGAGGCCGTCACCCTGTCCGTGCGTCCGATGCTCGATAAGATCGCAGGCGCCTGCTCCAACGGTATCGTCGGTGCTGTCGCCATCGCCGCCGGCATGATTGGTGACGCCACCGCCGCCGACATGACTGCCGCGAACATCCACACTTTCAAGGTCTGCGCCTTCTATGTGCCGCTGGCTGTCATCATCCTGAGCGGTGTTGTGTTCCTGCTCAAGGTGAAGATCAGCGAGAAGATGCATGCTGACATTGTCGAGCAGCTGGAAACTCAGCTCAACGAAGGCTGATTCGCTTTTGATTGCGATTGAATTTCAATCGTCGCGCTGAAGGAGCCGCATGGTGGACGCCATGCGGCTTTTCGCGTTTCCTACGTTCGTGGTAAGTGCTAGGCTGACGATTTGAAACGTATAGCAATGATCCGTTATCAGCGGTGAGCTTCCGGAAGAACGGTCGGCGCTTTTGGGTGCGGCCTAGTAGAACCGGCGGGATCGGCCCGAACAGCCGAACGTCAAGCGGTCGTATGAAACCTGTGCAGGGAAGCCTGCGTAAGAAAACAGGGGAGTGCGGCAAGCGAGGTGGTACCGCGGTGTCGGACGTGCGCAATCGCACGAAAATCATCGTCCTCGTAAAGTAAGTAATGAAACCGCCAAACGAGGAGCATACGGTGAGCGAATCCACCAATCATGTGTATCCGAAGGCTGCTGCCGGTGAGCAGAGCGCCAATGTCGCGCCGAACCCCAGCTTCCCCAAGCTTGAGGAGTCCGTGCTTGACTACTGGGAGAAGGACGACACCTTCCAGAAGTCCATCGAACGCCGTCCTTCCGGCGATCACAGCCAGAACGAATTCGTCTTCTTCGACGGCCCGCCGTTCGCCAACGGCCTGCCGCACTACGGCCACCTGCTGACCGGCTATGCGAAGGACGTCATTCCGCGTTACCAGACCATGAAGGGTCACCGCGTCAACCGCGTGTTCGGCTGGGACACGCACGGTCTGCCGGCCGAGCTCGAAGCTCAGAAGGAACTGGGCATCGACTCCGTCGACCAGATCAAGGAACTGGGCATCGACAAGTTCAACGACGCCTGCCGCGCGTCCGTGCTCAAGTACACGAACGAGTGGAAGGACTACGTGCACCGTCAGGCACGTTGGGTCGATTTCGAGCACGGCTACAAGACCCTGAACATCACGTACATGGAGTCCGTGATGTGGGCCTTCAAGCAGCTGTACGACAAGGGTCTGGCCTACCAGGGCTACCGCGTGCTGCCGTACTGCCCGAAGGACCAGACGCCGCTGTCCGCGCACGAGCTGCGCATGGATGCGGACGTGTACCAGGATCGTCAGGACACCACCGTGTCCGTGGCCGTGAAGCTGCGCGACGAGGAGGACGCCTACGCGGTGTTCTGGACCACCACCCCGTGGACTGTTCCGACCAACTTCGCCATCGTGGTCGGCGCTGACATCGACTATGTGGAGGTACGTCCGACCGAAGGCAAGTTCGCCGGCAAGAAGTTCTACCTCGGCAAGCCGCTGCTCGGCTCCTACGAGAAGGAACTTGGCGAGAACTACGAGATCGTGCGCGAACTCAAGGGCTCCGAGATGGAGGGCTGGCGCTACTACCCGGTGTTCCCGTACTTCGCAGGCGACGAGAACGCCGCCGAGGGCAAGGTGCCGGGGCCGGAAGGCTACCAGATCTTCACCGCCGACTACGTCGACACCGTTGAAGGTACCGGCCTGGTCCATCAGGCCCCCTACGGCGAGGACGATATGAACACGCTCAACGCCAAGGGCATCAAGAGCGTGGACGTGCTCGACGCGGGCTGCAAGTTCACGTCGCTGTGCCCGGATTACGAGGGCATGTACGTGTTCGACGCGAACAAGCCGATCCTGCGCAACCTGCGCGCCGGCGACGGCCCGCTGGCCCGCATCCCCGAAGAGCAGCGTGCCATCCTCTTCCAGGAGAAGAGCTACGTGCACTCCTACCCGCACTGCTGGCGTTGCGCCACTCCGCTGATCTACAAGCCGGTGAGCTCCTGGTTCGTGGCCGTGACCAAGATCAAGGACCGCCTGCTCGAACTCAACCAGCAGATCAACTGGATTCCGAACAATGTGAAGGACGGCCAGTTCGGCAAGTGGCTGGCGAACGCACGCGATTGGTCGATCTCCCGCAACCGTTTCTGGGGTTCCCCGATTCCGGTGTGGGTTTCGGACGATCCGAAGTATCCGCGCGTGGACGTGTACGGCTCGCTCGACGAGCTGAAGGCCGATTTCGGTGACTACCCGCGCGATCATGAGGGCAACATCAACATGCACCGCCCGTACATCGACGAGCTGACCCGCGTCAACCCGGACGATCCGACCGGCAAGAGCCACATGCACCGCATCAGCGACGTGATGGACTGCTGGTTCGAATCCGGTTCGATGAGCTTCGCTCAGTACCACTATCCGTTCGAAAACAAGGAAACCTTCGAACAGCACTTCCCGTGCGACTACATCGTGGAATACATCGGCCAGACCCGTGGTTGGTTCTATGTGCAGCACGTCATGGCGACCGCCCTGTTCGACAGGCCGGCGTTCAAGAACGTGATCTGCCACGGCATAGTGCTCGGCTCCGACGGACAGAAGATGTCGAAGCACCTGCGTAACTACCCGGACGTGAACGGCGTGTTCAACGACTTCGGCTCCGACGCCATGCGTTGGTTCCTCATGAGCTCGCCGATCCTGCGCGGCGGCAACCTCATCGTCACCGCCGATGGCATCCGCGACACCGTCCGCCAGGTGATGCTGCCGGTGTGGAGCTCCTACTACTTCTTCACGCTGTATGCGAACGCGGCGAGGAACGGTGCCGGTTACGACGCCCGCCAGCTGCGCGTCGACGAAGTTGCATCGCTGCCGGAAATGGACCGTTACCTGCTGGCTCGTACCCACCGACTGGTCGAAAAGACCCAGTCCTCGCTGGACCAGTTCCTGATCTCCGATGCATGCGACGCCGTGTCCGACTTCATCGACATGCTCACCAACTGGTACATCCGCAACAACCGCGACCGCTTCTGGAAGGAAGACGAGAACGCGTTCAACACCTTGTACACCGTGCTTGAGGTGTTCATGCGCGTCCTTGCGCCGCTTGCCCCGATGGAGGCCGAATCCGTGTGGCGCGGCCTGACCGGAGGCGAATCCGTGCATCTGGCCGACTGGCCGTTCCTGGCCGACGAGAAGACCGGCGAAGCCACCGAACTTGGCCGCGTGCTCGTCGACGATCCGGCTCTGGTCGATGCGATGGAGAAGGTGCGCGAGGTCGTCTCCAGCACCCTGTCCATGCGCAAGGCGAAGCAGATCCGCGTGCGTCAGCCGCTGAGCAAGCTCACCGTGGTGGTGGAGGATACCGCCGCCGTGGCCGCGTACGACGAGATTCTGAAGTCCGAGCTCAACGTCAAGGACGTGGAGCTGTGCACGCTTGAGGATGCGGGCTCCCAGGGCCTGAAGATCATCCACGAGCTGCGCGTGAACGCCCGCGTTGCAGGCAAGCGCCTGCGCAAGGACGTGCAGTTCGCCATCAAGGCCTCCAAGTCCGGCGCATGGCATGTGGACGCTTCCGGCGCTCCGGTGTGCGAGACCCCGAACGGCGACATTACCCTGGAAGAGGGCGAGTACGAGCTGATCAACAGCGTGGAGGAGCAGAACGCCGAAGAGGCCGCCAACTCCGTGTCCGCGGCCCTGCCGACCGGCGGCTTCGTGATCCTCGACACCGAGCTGAACGACGATCTGGTTGCCGAAGGCTACGCCCGCGACGCGATCCGCGCCGTGCAGGACGCCCGTAAGGCCGCCGGTCTCGAGGTTTCCGACCATATCGCGCTGAAGCTGACCGTTCCGGCCGGCGACGTGGCGAAGGTCGAGCAGTTCAAGGATCTCATCACCTCCGAGACGCTCGCCACCTCCTTCGACGTGAAGGAAGGCACCGAGCTCAGCGTGGAAGTCGCCAAAGCCTGAACCGAAGTTTGGTCGGCTTGCGATTATTCCAAGCTGCGGCTAGAGTAATCCCTTGGCTTTCGAGCCGCCGTGGCGTTGCCCACCGCGGCTCGAGCCACGCAAGACTTGATTTGTGTCCGTGCCGCGCAGCCGCGTTTTGTACACGGTTGGCGCGCATGGAAGCAGATCGTTAAGCGAATGGTTCTCAGTACCATCCATGTGAGTCAAGCACACATTCTTGAGAAACAGTCGCGCCGCCGGACGGCGGATTCAACGGGTTCGCCCATACGGGCGGATCCAGGAATCCACCGTCCGGCTTTTTCTATAGGCAAATACATGTAGCTAATGCGGAATTAAGCTACACTTATCCGATTGCATGTAGCTAACGCAAAAATAAGCTACACTTATCAGCTCTAGTGAGCGTTCTTTGGCAAGATTCCAATTACGCATGGTATGTGAGTACTCGCCATGGCTCACAATCCCAGCCAGGCGCGCACGTCGGCAATTTCCTGATCACATATGTTGTGCGCCATGCCGGGATATTCGAAATACGTGCAACGACCGGTCGAGCCAAGTTGCTCACGGGCACACTGCTGGTCGGCGATTGGAATCGTACGGTCATCACTGCCGTAGCAAAGCGCGAATCGTGTGCGGCCGGCAGGGATCGTGTCCGCTGTTTCCCCCTTGAATGACGGGCTGAGCAACACCGCCATATCGAACACGTCCGGATACTCCGTAGTCATGCGATACGACAGGTATCCGCCCTGTGAAAAACCGATCAACACCTTGCGGAAACGCTGGAATACCGGCGATTGCAGCATGCACACCACTTCGGCGCCGACCTGGCTGCACTCATGTTGGCGCTCGCTGACGGAGCATCCGTCGGGATACCAGTAGTGGCTGCCGATGTATGGGCGCGTATATGCGCCGCGGAATGAGATGTAGTTGGGCTTGATGGGTGGGTCGGCAGCGGGATTGCGGTTGGTATTGCTATTGACGTTGCCGTTTCCGTTGGCGTTGGCGTGATGCGTGTTGTCGGGACTGCCGGTTGCACAGATCGCGTTGATGATGCGCACCATTCCCGATTCATCGTTGCTGTATCCGTGGAATCCAAGGAACAGCAGGTCATTGGATGATGCCGCACTCCCATCGGCATCAAAGCTTCCCGTCATTTCCAACCGCATGTGTTCTCCTTATGCTGTCTGAAAATCTTGTCGAAACTGGCGTTGTTGCAAGCCTTATTCAAATTCTGGTTCAAAACCGTCGTTGACGGAATGGTAATGCTCGCCGAATACGTCTATGTCGGTCAATTGTGTTCCGTCGCCATTGTGTAGGCGGTCCATGGCTTCTTGGTATAGTGCGAAATCCTCTTCCGCTTGAGTGAGGCGCCAATAGTCATCGGGGGTAATGATAACCGCGCTGGGCCGATTGCCGTCGAGCACGATGACTGGGTGGTTGTTACCGACTCGGCTTAGTGTTTTGCTTGCGCCACCGCGGTTGAGATCGGTGACGGAAATCATATTGTCGAGAATCGATGTAACCGACATGTTTCACCTTATAGTTTGCTTGAAGTATACGAGTAAGTATACAAGTCCGTTGCGGCGGAATAACTATATTTTTGTTCCCGCATGTAGCGGGTTCACGCTGCCTGATGGCACTGTGTCAATGAGTGTTTTCTGATGTTCGGACCGATACAATCGCTGTAAATGGGAGGAAGCTGGTCATTATGGCAGAAGGTAAGCAGATCAGGTTATTTCTGATTGATGGAACTTTTAGTGGTTTAGTTACAGCAGAAATCATGAACTGGACTGGCCATGTGTTTAAAGGCAGCCGCAGTGAACTTGGTCGAATCTATCAACGCGAAGAAGCTCAGCGTACAGGCGTTTATATCCTGCTTGGTGACAAAAGTGATGGAAGTCCATTGGCTTATATTGGTGAAAGCGACAATATTGCAAGTCGCTTAAAACAGCATGCGGCCAAGAAATCATTCTGGTCTGAAGTAGTGTTTGTCACTTCAAAAGATGGCAACCTGACTAGTGCACATGCTCGCTACATTGAGGCTCAGCTTATCCAGAGAGCTAAGGAGATTGGACGTATTCCTTTGGAAAACGGCAATGAGCCTACAGGGGGTGCGGATTTGCCGGAAGCAGATGCTTCGGATATGAATCATTTCATTAAGGAATTTCTGACGATTCTGCCGGTACTTGGGGTAGAAGTGTTTCGCGGTCGTTCATCAAAATGGGATGATGCATTGAAGGCAGGGGAAGAATTGCAATATGATTCTCCGATATTCCAAGTATCGGTAAAGAAACATGGAGGTACTGCTTATGGGCAAATTATTGATGGTGAATTTACTGTGCTTAAAGGGTCTGCGATTGCTGCAGAAGTAACGCGTAAGGACAATGTTGTCGAAAGTACTCGCAGGCAGTTTGAATTACGGAAACAGCTTCATGAACGATTAAACAATGAGGGAGCAATCGTTATCGATGATAAGGGGATTGCGACTTTGACAAGAGATGTGCCTTTCTCTTCGCCTTCTGCCGCTGCTGCTTTTGTACAAGGACGTGCGACTGCTAATGGACGTCGTGAGTGGAGGACCAAAGATAATGATACATATGCAGATTGGGAGGGGCGGAAGTGATTTGTTTCAAGTTGTTTGTACCGACGCCGGTGTGCAAAGTGGCAGTAGAACCCCCTTGGTAGCGTACAATCGGTTTGGATGGTTTTCCGGATATCGGTGAATGAGAGTAGATATGGCAAAGAAGCGCATGATGGACAGTTCGTTAGTTGAATCTGTTCTTGGCAAGAATCACTCCATGATTATCGATGAAGACTGGTATGAGCATACGATCATTGACCATCTTGTGGATTCAATGGGATATGAGCATTTGTTCGGTCCGGATGTTCGTCGTTCTTCTGAGAATTATCAAGATGTTTTTATTCCTGATGTTCTCCCGGAAGCATTGTCTAATGTCAATCAAGGGTTGCCTGCGAAGGCAATTGATGAGGCAATTCTCAAAATTAAGAATATTGAGGGTGGAAGTCTTGAGCAGCGGAATGAAATTTTTAATGACTATCTTCAGTCTGGTGTGGAAGTCCGTTATTTTGATGGTAAAGAAGAACGGAATGAAATCGTTCGCCTTCTAGATTTCAACCATCCTGAAAACAATGTGTTCCAAGTTGTCAATCAATGGACTTTTGTCGAATATTCAGAGAAGCGCCCTGATATAATTATCTTCATCAATGGCATGCCATTGGTCATTTTCGAACTTAAGTCGCCGTCACGTGTGGAAACTGATGCGTCTGACGCTTATTTGCAGCTTCGTCAGTACATGAAGCAGATTCCGAGCTTGTTTGTGCCGAATGTGTTCTGCGTAATGAGCGATATGACTGAAACTAGAGTTGGTACCATTACCGCGGACGAGGATCGTTACGTGGCATGGAAGTCTGTCGATGGGGACTATTCCGAAACGAAGAACGCTTCGTGGAAGACCATGCTTGATGGAATGCTGCCAAAAGCAAGGTTGTTGGATATTATTCAGAATTTCGTGTGCTTTAACGATACTTCTGAAAAAATAGTCAAAATTCTTGGTGCATATCACCAGTATTTTGCCGTGAAAAAAGCTGTTGTCCGCGCTCAGGATGCGGTTGCTGGAGATGGCAAAATTGGCGTGTTCTGGCATACCCAGGGGAGCGGCAAATCTCTGTCGATGGTGTTCTTCGCACATTTGATTCAAAAATATTTGGAGAGCCCAACGATTGTGGTCATTACTGATCGCAATGATTTGGATGACCAGTTGTTCGGTCAGTTCACCAGATGTGCGAAGTTCCTGCGCCAGCAGGCGGTGCAGGCTGAAAGTCGGCAGAATTTGAAGGAATTGCTGGAAGGGCGGGAAGCAAACGGCATTATTTTCACCACCATGCAGAAATTCTCTGATGGAGATGAACCGCTATGCGACCGGAACAACGTTATTGTCATGGTGGATGAGGCCCACCGAGGCCAATACGGACTCACAGAAACCATCGATGAGAATGGCAAGGTGAGTATTGGCGCGGCTCGTATGGTTCGCAGGGCTTTGCCGAATGCTTCCTATATCGGTTTTACGGGTACCCCCATATCGACGGATGACCGTAATACTCGTGAGATTTTTGGTGACTACATCGATGTGTACGACATGACTCAATCAGTTGAAGATGAGTCAACTAAACCGGTTTATTATGAGAGTCGAGTTGTCGCACTGCATCTGGATGAGGGAGCCCTTGGGCGAATTGACGCCGCTTATAGGGAATTTGCTGATCAAGCAGATGAAGCAAGTATTGAGAAATCCAAGCATGACCTTGGCGGGCTTGATGCGATTTTTGATACTCCGGAAACCATCGATGCGCTCTGCCGTGACATTGTTGACCATTACGAGAACAACCGTGCTGATGTGCTTGCCGGCAAGGCTCTTATTGTTGCGTATAGTCGCCCGATTGCGATGAAAATCTACTACAAGATTTTGGAATTACGCCCTGAATGGAAAGAAAAAATCGGTGTGGTGATGACCATGTCGAATCAGGATCCCGAGGAATGGTTCGACGTGTGCGGAGGTAGCACGCATAAGAAGGAGATGGAGCGGAAGTTCAAAGATGATGACGATCCATTGAAGATTGCCATTGTCGTTGATATGTGGCTTACGGGCTTTGACGTACCAAGTCTGTCGACTATGTACGTTTTCAAACCGATGAAGGGTCATAACCTCATGCAGGCCATTGCCCGAGTGAATCGTGTTTGCAAAGGCAAGGAAGGCGGTCTGGTAGTCGACTATATAGGCATCGCCGGAGCTCTTAAGCAAGCAATGAAGGACTATACGAATCGAGATCAGCATAATTACAGCAATATGGATATTGCTGCGACGGCTTACCCGAAATTTGTTGAAAAACTTGATGTATGCCGCGACCTTATGTATGGCTTCGACTACAGGAAATTGATTTTTACGAATAGTCGAGAGGCTTTGGCAGATGCCATTGCCGAAGGAACCGATTGGCTGCTTGAGCCGAAGCGTCATGAAGATACCGAAAACTTCCTCAAGCAATGCCAACTGATGAACCAGGCATTGAGCCTATGCAAGAGCCTGGTTTCTGAAGAGGACCAGCACGAAGCAGCTTATTTGTCGGTTTTGCGTGTTCAGGTACTTCGCCTTACCGGGCGTAAAGGTAACGGTGGTGGAGGCATGACCTACGCCGAATTCAACAAGCGTGTAAGCGACATCCTTGAGCAAACCGTTCACGCTGATGGCGTGATCAACCTTTTCGACAAGAACAGTGTTGAGATTTCCTTGTTCGATGAAGCGTTTCTTCAGGAAATCGCTGGCATGAAGGAAAAGAACATCGCCGTCGAGAGTCTGAAACGACTCATCAAGGAGAAAGTTCGTGCCTATCAGCGGACCAGCGTGGTCAAAGCACAGAAATTCAGCGAGATGCTGCAAAACACATTGAACTCCTATCTCAATGGCATGCTGACCAATGCGCAGGTCATTGAAGAGCTTCTTCAAATGGCTCGTGACATTATGAAAGACCGTGATGATGCCCAGAAGCTTGGACTGAATGATGAGGAAATGGCATTCTATGATGCCATTACCAAACCTCAAGCGGTCAAGGATTTCTATAACAACGACCAGTTGGTTGCTATAGCGCGTGAGTTGACTGAAACCATGCAAAGAAGTGCCACGATTGACTGGCAGAAGAAGGAAAGTGCCCGTGCTGGAATGCGGCGTGCGATCAAACGTTTGCTGCGAAAATACAAGTATCCGCCTGAAGGCGTCGATGATGCCATGGATACTGTGATGAAGCAGTGCGAGCTTTGGGCTGATACCAAGATTGAAGAGTAGGAACAGGAAATGGCGAAGAAGAAAAACGATAATACGGCGGAAATCGGCTTTGAAGAGCAGATTTGGAAAGCCGCGGACAAGCTACGGGGCAACATTGATGCTTCGGAATACAAGAATGTGGTTCTCGGCCTGATCTTCCTGAAGTACATCTCCGACAAGTTCGATCAGAAGCATCAGGAGCTTGTGGATGAAGGCGAAGGCTTTGAAGAGGATCGCGACGAGTACATGGCAGAGAATATTTTCTTTGTGCCTGAAAATGCACGTTGGAATGTGATTGCCGCCGCTGCGCACACTCCAGAGGTTGGCAAGGTAATCGATGAGGCTATGCGTTCGATTGAATCGGAGAACGATAAGCTGAAGAATATTCTCCCCAAGAACTTTGCCCGTCAGGAGCTCGACAAGCGCCGCTTGGGCGAGGTTGTGGATCTGTTCACCAACGTAAAGATGGCGGATAAAGGTGACAGCAGAGATATTCTTGGACGCACCTATGAATACTGCTTGGCCAAGTTCGCGGAAGCTGAAGGCAAGAATGCTGGAGAGTTCTATACGCCGGCCTGCATTGTGAAAACCTTGGTTGAGATTATTGAGCCTTACCATGGGCGGGTCTATGATCCTTGCTGCGGGTCTGGCGGCATGTTCGTGCAGTCGGCCAAGTTTGTTGAACGGCATCAAGGCAAGATTTCTGATCTGTCCGTATACGGGCAGGAAAGCAACCCGACTACATGGAAAATGGCGACGATGAATCTTGCCATCCGTGGTATTGACGCCGATCTTGGCGATCATAATGCGGATACGTTCTTTAATGATCTGCATAAGAACGAGAGATTCGATTTCATTCTTGCCAATCCGCCATTCAATCTGAAAGATTGGGGAGGGGATAAGCTCAAAGAAGACCCGAGATGGGATTACGGCACTCCGCCAGAAGGCAACGCCAACTTTGCATGGATGCAACATATGATTCATCATCTGCAGCCGGCTGGAGGGCGTATTGGTCTAGTGCTTGCCAATGGCGCTTTATCAAGTCAAACGAGCGGTGAAGGCGATATTCGAGCCAACATTGTCGCAAAAGATTTGGTCGAAGGCATCATTGCCATGCCCGATAAGCTTTTCTATAGCACGGGTATTCCTGTGAGTCTGTGGATAATCACAAACAAGAAGGCCCAGCCGGGCAAGACCTTGTTTATTGATGCGAGGGACATGGGAACCATGGTTTCTCGTAAACTGCGTGAGTTCACCGATGAAGACATCGCCAAGGTATCGGGAGCGTTCGACGCATTCCGTGCTGGAACACTGGAAGAGGAGAAGGGCTTTTCTGCCATCGCCACAACTGAGGACATTGCCAAGCAAGACTACATTCTCACGCCAGGCCGCTATGTAGGCATTGCCGAACCGGAAGATGACGGTGAACCATTCGAAGAGAAAATGAAGCGGCTAACTGGTGAGATTTCCAAGTGCTTTGAGGAATCCAGCCGCTTGCAAGAGCAAATCAAGAAGAATCTGGAGGCAATTGGGTATGGGATGTAAAGTCGTACTTGGCGATATTTGCAGCTTTAGTCGTGGAGCGAGCATTCCCCGTGCCCGTATGCACGACACCGGAGATTACCTCTATATCCATTATGGTGACCTTTATAAAGGGTTTGACCTGCGCATTGATGTTGAAAGTCCATCAAAACCTATTCCGTTTATTCTCCGCGGTGAAAAGGTTAAAGAAAGTCAGTGCCTTAAAGATCAGGACATCGTGTATGTGCTTACTTCGGAAACTGTTGATGATTTGGGACATGCTTATCTTTTCAACAATCCACAAAATAAGCTTGCTGTTTCGGGTACTGAGACGACTATTGTCCGTGTTAAACGCAGAGATCTTGTTATACCTGCCTATCTCAACTACCTTATGAGTTCTCCTTGTTTTATCGGTGAGCTTCGTCGGTATGTAAGAGGTATGAAAGTATTTCGTGTCCATCCTGCTGATGTGTCTCGAATTGAAATTGAACTTCCTCACATCGAGACACAGCGAAAAGTGGTTTCAATACTTGATTCGATTTATACGAAGCAAAGAATCAATACTCAGCTAAATGGCTATTTAGCTGAGCGACATCAATCTTGGAAACATCAATCTCTCCTGACATGAGCTTGGGAAGAAGGGCATCGCGGAGAGAAACAAGCCCACGATTTTCTTCGCAATTACATCGATAAGCTGCAAAAATGTCTTGAAGATATTCAAGGGACTTAGCATCAGGCATTTCTAACTTGAGCTTATTTAGGTTGCGCTGACTAATCTTCCTTTGAACTGCACCAGTAACAATATGACTGATTGGCGTGCGTTGCAATGCTATGTAAATAGCTTCAAGCGAATAGTCGCTCGCTGCTGCAAGGATATGCGCATGATTATTTACCCAGTATTTTCCCCAGACATATTGAAGAATGGGCCTTCCACTTTCATCGATAACTGATCCATCTTCGCCTAGGAGTACTCGAATGCCATCAAATAGATAATCATCAACATAATCCATAATCGAGGTCGCACCATAGTAAGGATAAGGTCCTTTTCGTGCATCTCGATCTCGACTATTTAGTGGAACTCGTTTTGAATCTTCCAATTTGACTATATCTCCAAGTCTAACGACTCGGTTGCTTTTGAATAAAGCTTGCTCAAAGCGAGTAGTCGCAAGTTCTAATAAATAGCCATTTAGCTTAATGTTTAAGTTTATTTTTGATTGGATAAGGCTAATGAGTGCTGCAATATGGTTCTGAATATCTATGGAGGGTAGATTAATATCTAATCCTTCAAGCATCCTTTTAGTTAAAGCATTTCGTGTAGCCCCTGAAGAGGCAAGCTTGAGGAGAAGGTCTTTATTAGTTTGCAGCCAAGCAAGGATGAAAGTCGCATTTGCCTTTTCTTTGGGGCGAAGAATCGCAACATGTTGATTTACTCTTGCAGGTATAACGTCACTTGGCACAATACAGGCACGGGCGACTGAATCACCAGTGATATTGAGAAGAATGTCACCTTGATGCACTTCAACATTCGAAAGTGTCCTTGCCTGCTCGTCGTTAAGGTAAGCAAGTCCATTGGAGCTAAAAGACCAATCAAGAACGTTTTGACTTCGAATGATGGGAATGCCGGATGCCGAGTAAGCTTCTTTCCCTCCGCGAGGTGTCGCGCCACTACCGATTTTGCTGCAGATATCCCCGAGTCTCATTCCAAATACTTCCTATGCGAAGCTTTCACGTTGTTTTGGTTAACCATCGCGTAGTGCATGGTCGTGTCTATTTTGGCATGGCCCAGCAACTTTTGCACCTGTTCTATGGGCATTCCCTTATCGATGGCATGGGTTGCCAACGTGCGGCGGAACTTATGCGGATGGACGTGACACACACCGGCAGATTTGCCAAGTTTGCGTAACCGTTGCTCAAGATTGCCGATGGTCACACGGCGTGCGCTTGAGTCAAGGGCGACGAACAACGCCGGGGCATGATCTGCTCTTGCGTGCAGATACTCCTCTAGATGCAGCTTCGTTCTCGCATCAAAGTAAACGGGTCGCTGCTTGTTGCCCTTGCCCATAACCAGGCACTCACGTTCAGCAAGGTTCACATCCTCTATGTTGAGTTTGACGAGTTCACCAATACGCATGCCCGTTGAAACCAGCAGGTCGATCACTGCAAGGTCCCGCTTCGTGCCACAGACATTTCGCAGGGTCTCAAGATCCTCATCGGTCAGAACCTCTTTGGCGACCTGCACGGTCTTGACACGATGAATGCGGCGAACCGGGCTTTTTACTATGTAGTCTTCATCTTCGAGCCATGAGAAGAAGCTCGACATGATGCGGCGGATGTTGTCTATGGTAACTTTGCTGCTACCGCGGGATGCCTCGTAATCGTTGAGATACTTGCGCAAGTCGTCGCTTTCGATCTGCGTGTACGGTTTGGCGAGGGTTTCGGTCATAAGGCTGAGCGTGCTTCTGTAATATTCAATGGTTTTGGACGAACATCCTTCAACCTCTTTCGCGGTGAGAAAAAGCGGCAACAATTCCGAATCGTCTTTGATTGTTTTGCCGCCGGGCAATATCTCTGTAAGAACGGTTTTCAGGCGTTTCAGCTGAGGCGAGTTCAGGACTGACTGCATTTGGGCAAGAATGAGTTGGATAGCATTCTCCATAACTGTTCCCTTCAAGGTTGATAACGGAAACAGTTTGCCTAAAACGGTGGAATACTCGGCTAAATGGCTATTTAGCTGCATGAGATCAATCTTTGATACGTCAATTTCTCCTGACATGAGCTTGGGAAGTAACCTGTCACGAATTTCTTCCAATCGTTTATTTTCCCTCTGATTCGCAACAATGAGTTCAACCATAGGGACGGCAATCTTGTTGAATCTATTTAATGTTTTATCATCCGGGAGCACAAGTCTCATTGTCTTAACGTAATCACGAGGTAGCTCCGTCTGACCCGTGCTGCCCGTATGCAAAGATTCAATGTGTTTTTCGTGCTTGAAAGCCCAAAAACCTAAATATAGCGCATACCGGGGGTCGGCAGTGCGGACAATTGTTATATGTGAATCAGCCACTAGTTTTTTAGGTTCAAACCATACTTGTGCGGTTCTGCCGAGTGAGCCAACACCAGTTGAGTTAATAAGCAAATCATATTTTTTCAGCCATTTCTCTGTTTTCTTACGGGGAGCGTGCGTTCTGCCATTCTCTACAAGAATAAGATTGCTTCGAACACAGGTCTGTCCAAGAACAACTTCATCGGAGACATCGCTATATTTGGGCGCAATTCCACGGCAAACCATGCCAGCAATCTCAGCAATCTCCGCCCAACGCCAGTTTCGAGGCAAAATTGCATTTTTGTCATTTTCGTACTCGCAATAAAGGGTTTTGGCATAAGTCTTCAAGTATTCGAGTAAATAGCCATTTAGAGAAACGTAAAGCTGCAGCCTCGGTCCTTTCACTTATTTTCCCAATAGCCTTGCCGGGGTTGTGGTCTCCTATGCAATAAGTGCACGCCGTTATTTGTATTTGCCTTCGGCACTTAGCTACATTAATCACGATACATGTAATTAATGGAAAATTAAGTAATACTTATTTGAGAAGGTTGGCTCCAAGAAAAACTGTTTGCAATAGCTCTGACCCTGAAAGCATCACGCAGAAACTCTAAGTGCTCAACATCACCGATAGGAAAATCCGCAAACAACATGTGAAACAGCTTCAAGCGGCATATCGATAAACGTGTGGCATTGGAATAAGCAGAATTCGTGGCAACATTTCCCTGCGTATGTGGGGATAGTTCTTGCGATAACACAGGGAGCTCGAAGTCGTCATGGTGTTCCCCTCGTGCGCGGAAATGATCCATCGGAGGGGCAAATGTGCATAGACTAAGAAACATGGCGTGCGTACGTGGAATCGGGCCATATCAGCTTGGTCTCCGCCGCGACCGTGGCGTCCGTCTTGTTGCGCCAACGGCGCAGCGTCTCCGGCGCGACCCCCAGATCCTTGGCGACCTGTTCGATCGCCTTGGTCTCCGACGAATACGAGCCGCGCGATTCGGTCAACAGCCTGACGGCCTTCGCCTCGAACTCCGGCGTGTATCTCGTTCCTTTTGCCATGGTTCCATCATCTCCCATCGAGTTAGGGGAAATGCGGAACAAAAATCAGTTCATATCACCACACATCCCATCGCAGGAGAGATTATTCTTGAGGGATATCTCCTGCGAGTCCGAGGTTGGGGGGAGAAAAGCTGCACGTCAGTATGCCTGCGTGGTTGGAGGGCATCATGGCACCCCGCCAGACAAAAGCAAAATTGACGAAGAGAAAAACAGGAAAACCAATGTTGGATTGGATTCTGAAGCATGGATAAGTGTTCAGGATAAGCTAATAGATTTTGTTGCAGATATGTCATGAAAACGCAGACGTTCGCGTGTTCCCCGCACATGCGGGGATGATCCCCAACGGTACGAAACGCATATCCGCGAGCTATGGGTGCTCTACATATCGGGACTGCATCAGATCCAACTGAAATAGAAAACCCGAAGATAACCCCCCGACTGATGTTCCAGTCTTGAAAGCTGGTCGCGTGGGATCTTCGAGCAATCCAATTCTACCACCACGGCACCGTGTTCCCCGCACATGCGGAGATGATCCCCACGACATGCAGGACTACCAGCCACTCGGCAGGTGTCCCTCGCGCATGCGGGGATGATCCCGCGCTCGAAAACAAGCTGCGCCAGCGTTTCAAGTGTTCCCCGCACATGCGGGGATGATTGTATTTGCCAATCTATCAGTCGCATCGCATGTGCGTTAGCTACACTTATCCGCATAAGTGTAGCTAACGTTAAAATAAGCTACATTTATCTCGATAGGTGTTGCTTACGAGAGTTTTTGCGATGGATAATTATTCAGCCATTTCGACATACAATGAATCCGTAGGGGCCACAACGACTTGTGTTTCCGATTTACAAGCGTGGCTTTGCTTAAGAACGTGATTTTGTCCGGGGAACGATGCGCTTGACACATACTGGCACTACCAACGGAGGAGCACCATGAAATACGAGATTACGATTTGCAAAAGTATGAAACGTAAGAAAGGACGCAGTCGCGCTTCAATATGTTTTTGATTGCGTAACGGCGCGACGGCATCGCTTTTGCACATGTCGGGCGCTTCGTTGCCGCCACCGGCGTAAGATATCTGCGAATGTCAAACATAAGCGAGATATCTGAAGGAGAGAAGATGTCAACAAACGAAGCAGCATTGCCGCAGTCGACGGTCCGGGTTGCCCAGGCTGATCCGGATGGGATCCTTCTGGTGATCCACGCAGGCGCTGGCAATCGCGGCAAGAAGGACACGCCGGAACGTCGCGCCCAGGTGGAGCAGGATCTGAACAGGGCCCTTGAAGCCGGCTATGCGCTGCTGGAACAGGGCGCTCCGGCCGAGGATGCCGTCTGCGCGGCCATTCGTGTCATGGAGGATGCTCCCGAATTCAATGCTGGCCGTGGTGCCGCGTTGACGAGCGAAGGCATCGTGTCCATGGATTCCTGCCTGATGACCGGCGTTGACGGCGAAGTCGGCTCCGCATGCGGTCTGACCACGTCCAAGAACCCGATCAATGTGGCGCGCGCCATCAAGGAGAAGACCAAGCACGTCATGTTCGCCAAGCCGGGCGATAACCTGCTCAAGGAGTGGGGCATCGAACTGTGCGACAGCGAGTACTTCATCACCCCGGCCCGTCAGGAATCCCTGCGTGAGGCGCAGTCCAATGGCGACGAATGGGAGAAGCATGGCACCATCGGCGCCGTCGCACGTGACGCGTCCGGCAATATCGCAGCCGGCACCTCCACTGGCGGCATCACCAACCAGATGCCGGGCCGTGTTGGCGATTCGCCACTGCCGGGTTGCGGCACCTACGCCAACAACGATTCCGTTGCGATCTCCTGCACCGGCATCGGTGAGGCGTTCGTCAAGGAAGTCGCCGCGCACCAGGTTTCTGACCGTGTGCTGTATGCCAAGGAAGATCCGGTCGAGGCTGCGAAGGCCGCGCTGGACGGTGTGGCCCGTCACCACGGCGACGGTGGCATGATCGTCGTCCCCGCCCATGGCGACGGTGCGATGGTGTTCAACAGCGAGATGATGAACTGCGGTTGGAAGTCCCCGAAGGGCAGCTACGTGCAGAGCTGACGCCATAGGTTTGACGCCGTAAGCAAATAAACGAAACGGCCGCAAAACGCCGAGTGGGGGTTCGAATCCATTAAGGATTCGAACCCCCACTCGTTTTTCGTTGCCGATTGGCAGCGAAACGTCACAACGAAGCCGTCACTTGGTGATGGTGTTGTAGGTAGGCAGGTTGGTGTAGTCGAACGACACGTTCTTCACGTTCGTCGCGGACGCGGCGGCGACGTTGTCGTTCCACAGCGGAATCACCGGCAGGTCCTTGGCCAGCACTTCCTGCGCCTTGGTGAAGTCCTCGGTTCGCTTCTTTACGTCGGTCTGGGCGAGCGCGGCGTTCAGGAGCTTGTCGAATTCCGCGCTCTTGTAATCACCATCGTTCGAACCATGACCGTCAGCGGAGCTGGAGGCATATAGCGGATTGAGATAATCTTCAGCGGACGGGTAATCCAGCATCCAGCCGGCACGGAACGCGGTTTTGATGGTGCGGTTGGTCACCTGGTTACGCACGTCGCTGAACGTGGCGTACGGCTCGCCGGCGGCGTCGATGTCGAGTGTGTTCTTGATCTGGTTGCACACGGCATCGACCCATTCCTTATGGCCGCCATCGGCATTATAGGCGATTCGGAAGTTGCCGGACCATGGCTTGATGGCATTGGCTTTCTTCCACAGTTCCTTGGCCTTGGAAGCGTTGTACTTCAGGTTGTCGCCGTTCTTCTCCAGCTTCTTCACATATTCGGGGACGAGCGGTGAAGTGAAATCGGTGGCCGGGGTCTTCGTGTTGTTGTAAACCTTCTTGACGATCTGGTCGCGGTTGATGGCCATGGAAATGGCCTGACGACGCAATTGGCCTTCCTCGTCGTTGCCGAAATGCTCAAGACGTTCCGGAATGACGAAGGACTGGAATGAGGATCCTGCCTGGCTGTAGGCGATCACGCTGGAATCCTGACGGAAGGTCTTCACCGCGGACTGTGGAATCTGATCCATCACGTCGAGGTTGCCGGACAGCACGTCGGAGTAAGCGGAATCCTCGTTCGTGTAGACGCGGTATTCGATGCCGTTGTTGGATACCTTGCGGCTGCCCTTGTAATCCTTGTTCGGCACGATGATGATGTTCTTGTCATGCGACCAGGACTTGAACTTGTACGGACCATTGCCAATCGGAGCCTGACCGAACTTCTTGATGTCCTTAAATGCCACGCTCGGCAGCGGGAACATGGATTGGTGCGCGAGCTTGGTCGGGAACACGGAATCAGGCTTGTTCAGCTCGACGACCAGCGTGTAGTCGTCCGGGGTGGAAAGACCGGAAAGTGTGGCCTTCGGATCGACGTTCGGATCCTGCAGCTCGTCATAGCCCTTGATGGTGGAGAAGCGGCTCGAGGTCTTCTGCGCGTTCTTCACATTGGCGGCGAAACTCCAGGTGTCGGCGAAGGAATGGGCGGTTACTGCCTCGCCGTTGGTGAACTTCCAACCCTTCTTCAGTTTGATCGTGTACTTGGTGGCGTCCTCGTTCGGGGTGATACTCTCGGCGACTTCGAGATGTTGCTTGCCCTTCGCGTCGAAGCTCACCAGACCTTCGAACAGGTAGCGGATGACCTTGCCGCCGCCCATTTCGTTGGTGTCGCTCGGAATCAGACCGTTCTGCGGCTCGCTGTTGTTCACGGAAATCAGCGAGGTGTCGCTGGAATTGCTGGTGGCGGCGTTGTCATCGGATGACGAGCCGCACGCGGCGACCGACATCAGCATGGTTCCCGCCGCGGCCATGGCGACCAGGCGGTGGAGCATGTTTCTCTTCATTGTTTTCTCCTCTGATGTTGACATTCCGTCGCTTATGACGGCGGAAAGACAATAGACGTGATTATAGGAGTTTTGTTAACCGAGCTCACTGCTCTGTCTCAATGTGAGATGGAACGTTTCCATACAAAAGGGCTAAGAGGGTAATGCAGGGAGGGAAGAGGGGCGGGATGCCGCTGAGAACATCAGTCGAAGCGGACGCCCTCGGGCTTGCTGGGCAGCGAGTACAGGAATGCTTGGATGATCAGCGAGATGCCGGCCATGCCGAGGCTGACATAGAACAGCGTGAGCAGCATTCCCGGGAAGCTGTTCGGGTCATGAAAGTCGAGTTTCGGTGGCTCGTGGGGGATGACCATGATCATGCCGATTTCGATGATGACCAGGCCGAACGCAATGACGACCAGCATCGCAAGGGCCAGAATGGTGCCGACATGCCCAAGCAGAAACCACCAGCCGGTGCGGTTGGCATCATGCAGCCTTCTGAAGGAGATGGCCATGATCGGCACCATGGTGGCCAGCATCCACAGTATTCCGGACACCGTTCCGGCAGCCGGAATAAGGAATATCAGCACGCTGACCGGAATGAAGAACAGCATGGCGAGCCAGAACTCGCGTCTGCTGGAACGCCCCCGAAACTCCATGTAGCCGATGAAAAAACGTTTGACGGCATCAATGAAACCGCAGTGGTAGTCGGGCGTCCATGTGCCGTTGCCGCTGTAGGGGAATCGCATATTCGTAAAGCCTTCTTCTCAATGAAACGCATACGCTGGATTCGCGTCGCGCGTCCACCGACGGTGGTGTGCGGCCATCGTAACATGCTGCTATTCGCCCATAGCGCAACCGTTGCAATCGCAATGATTCGGCGGATTTTCCCGCAATATGTCGTGTGTGGCCGCCCATAGCGTCGGTCACACACGAAAGACGGAAAACTTTAAAGCAAACCGTCCGCCTGCAACGCGTCATGCATACGGTTGAGGCAATCCACCAGCAGCGGATACGGCATCGCCATGTTCACGCGCGCGCAGCCGGCTCCCGCGCGGCCGCACGAACGGCCGTCGGTCAGCGCCACCTTCGCCTTCTCAAGGAAATACGCGGCCGGATCGTCAATGCCAAGCGGGCCGAAATCCAGCCATGCGATATACGTGCCGCGTGGGCGAATATAGCCAACGCCCGAGAACCGCGTGCTCATCTGCTCATCGAACAACCCAAGATTGCGTCGCACGTAGGAAAGCGCGTCCTGGAACCACGGATCGCCCTCGTTGTAGGCGGTGGTGGTGGCGATCGCACCGATCGTGGCGGTCTGATGCTCGCTCCACTCCGCACGTTCCGCCCACATCTCACGGTCCGCCGGATTCGTCAGCAGCACCTGCGCGCACTTCGTACCCGGAATGTTGAACGACTTCGACGCGCTGGTGGCGGTCATAGACTGCCGCGCGGCCGCCTCGCTGATGGTCGGATACGGAATATGACGCCCCTCGAACACGAACGGCGCGTGAATCTCATCATTGAAAATACGCACGTCGTACCGTTCCGCCAGCTCGCACAGCCGCTGCTCCTCGGCCAACGTAAGCACCTTGCCGATCGGATTGTGCGGATTGCACAGCACGAACGCATGGCAGCCAGCCGCGAACGCGCGTTCGATGGCGTCGAAATCGAACAGCCATTCGCGCTCGCCGGTCGTTTCGTCGGTTCCCTGAAGCATTTCGATTTCAATCACGTCGACGTCGTACAGCTTCGGCACGCTCAGGAACGGCATGTACGCGGGCGTCGGCACGACCACGGCATTGCCGGCGCCGACCAGCTCGCGCAGGAAGATCTCGTACGCTTCCAACACGTCCGGCACCACGCGGATGATGTCCGGATCCACGTCCCAGCCGTAGTGGCTTTTCTGCCAGCCGGCGCACGCCTCGGCCACGCGGCGCTTCCACGGTTCGGGAATGTAACCGAGTTTGCAATGGTCGCAGGCGCTGTCGATGGCCTGCTGGATGCACGGCGCCAGGCCGTAGTCCATTTCCGCGATGAACGCGCCGATACAGCCGGGGTAGCGGGTCCACTTGTCGGAACCGACTTCGGCCAGATCTGCGGCGGTGGTGCGATCGATGGCATCGGCATCAAAGCCGGAAAAAATACGATTCTGCTTTTCCATGCGTTCCAGCATAGCCGCCGCCCGGTTACGCGTGTTGCGATGCCGTAACGCACATACGACGGCTGCCATATGATTGCATTATGCGATTGCTGTCATGCGGTTGCCGTTAGAACCGTTGGAAACGCATGACAGCGCTGCGGAAGAACGGATTTCAGCTTCCCAGGAACGCTGGAATCGCGGCCGCCGCCGCATAGCCGGCGCGGTACATGCGTTCCAGACCTTCGAACGACTTGCTCAGCGTGTTCAAGCCGTACATGCTTTCCGGCGCGAGGATGAGCACACGGCCATCCTTCTCGTATTCCTTGGCCAACGCCACCTCGTCGTTGTACGTCTGATAGCGGTTCATCAGCTTTTCCGCGGCCTCCGGGTGCGTGCGCTTCAGGATCGTGGCCGGGCCGATGTCCTTCTTCTGTTCGCGTACGGTGTCTTTCGGACGGGTGAGAATCACCACGATGCGGTCATAGCCGTCATCGATGGCCTTCTGCACCGGAATCGGATCAGCGATGCCCCCGTCGTAATACGGGACGCCGTCGATCACATACGGTTCGCACGCCACCGGCACCGCCGATGACGCCTTCATGATGTCGTAATTGTCGTAGCCGACGTCCGACTTGTCGAAATACTTCGTGGAACCATCGTCCGCATTGCAGGCCACCACGGTGAATTCGGTCGGATTCGCCGCAAACGCCTCGTAATCCACCGGATTCTCGCCATCGTGGTTGCTCAGCGTGCTGTACACATAATCGAGGTTCGCGTAATTGTGGTTCTTCACATAGCTGTCGAAGCTCGCGTATTCCTTACGGAACGCGTACTGCGTGTAGAACGTGTGGTTTCGCCCGTGCTGTCCGGAAATGTAGGAAACCATATTGGCGCTGCCGGCGGAAACACCATAGCAATGGTCGACATGTATGCCGTCCTCCAGCATGCGGTCCATCACACCCGCGCCGTAAATCGCGCGGAAACCGCCGCCGACGTCGATCATCGCTGTCCTGTTGGCCATATGCGCCCGTCCTTTCGCAAGTCCGTCCCTTTTGCCGGGTTTCATTCGACTTTACGCGGTCTGTCGGGACATTCGCGCTCAGCGATCAAGCAGCGACTGCGCCAACTGCGCGATTCGTGCGGAAGTGTCGGAATTGGCCAGCTCGATGCCGCCTTCCGCGTCTTCCGGAGCGAGCTTGCCCAACGATTCGAGCACCACGCCAAGGTGACGCACGGTACCTTCATTGCCGTCGATGATCGCCGCCGTATCAGGCAGCAGTTCGCGGAAATAATCGCGGTAGAACACGAAATGCGTGCAGCCGAGCACAACGGAGTCGATCGTGGACAGATCGTATTGGTCGAAATACTGGTGCAGCGTGCGCATCACCACATCATGGTCGTCAAGCTGCCCATGCTCCACGATCTCCACCAAACCGGGGCAGGGCTCCGGAAAAATCGTATGGTCGGCCTTGAACCGGTCCATCAGCACGGCGAACTTGCGTTCACGCAACGTCAGGGGAGTGGCGGCCACGATGACGTGCTGACGCTTGCCGTGACCACGGTCGCAAGCCACCTTCAATGCCGGCTCCATGCCGATGATCGGAATGTCGTATGTGTCGCGCAGTTCGTTGGCTGCGGCGGAAGTGGCGGTATTGCAGGCGATCACGACCGCTTTCACGCCTTGTTCCACGAATCGTTTCACAATGACGTCGGACAGTTCGCGCACCTGTTCGGGCGATTTCGTGCCGTATGGAGCGTTCGCGGAGTCGCCGAAATACAGCACATGCTCGTTCGGCATGTCGCGGCGGATCTCACGCGCCACGGAAATGCCCCCCAAACCGGAATCGAAAACGCCGATAGGTGCCGTTGAAGCCATACGTCCTCCTTTGCCATCGCGCATACGCCCGCAGGCGCATACGCCAAACGCTTTCAATAGCCTACCGCGTGTAGAGTGAACTGGTATGAGCATTCCAAGCATTGTTTACAAAGCGCACGCCACCGGCAACGATTTCGTGGTGTATCTCGACGAAGACGGTACGCACGAGCCGACCGCCGATGAAGTGCGATTCCTGTGCGACCGCCATTTCGGCATCGGCGGCGACGGCCTGATCCGTCTGGCGCATCCGCAGGCGGTGTCCGATGTGAACGAAAGGCAGATCGCCGATTGCGCGGCGGGCGATGCGGACTGGTTCATGGACTACCGCAACGCTGACGGCTCGCTGGCCGAGATGTGCGGCAACGGCACACGTGCGATCACGCTGTTCGCGCAGCGGCAGGGCATCGCCGACCAGCCGGGCGGCACGCCATTCCATCTCGGCACCCGCGCCGGCGTGAAGATCCTGACTTCGCTCGGCGATGTGCCGGGCCTCGGCAAGGACGTGTTCCAGGTGGAGATGGGCGCATGGAAGCGTGGCGACGTCGACGGTTACGAAGTGACCATTCCGGGCACGTCCGGTTCCGCACGTGGCACGTTCGTGGACATGGGCAATCCTCACGTCGTGGCCGTTCTTGAGGACGCATTCGCCAGCCTGCCGAACGTCGAAGACCTTGATCTGGTCACCAAGCCGGTCGTCGCGCCCGAGATTCCGTCGGACCAGAACGTGGAGTTCGTGCGCATCGACGAGCAAAGCGAAGGCGACGATGCGGGCGAGGCCACCATGCGCGTCAACGAACGCGGTTGTGGCGAAACCCTGTCGTGCGGCACGGGCCTATGTGCCACCGCCATCACGTTGCGCGCCAAAACCGGCATCGACCATTGGACCATCACCGTACGTGGCGGCACCTTGCGCGTCGACGTGACCGACGAAGACGTGAAGCTTACCGGCAGCGCCACCATCGTGGGCAAAATCGAACTGCTGTAACCGCTGCGGCAGCAAACGGAAAACGAGTAGACAAAAGGCCAGCCCCGCAGGGTCGGCCTTCATCGTAAAAGGTTCGATGCAAACCGTATCAGGCGAACAGCATCGGGCCGTCCTTGACGAGAATGACCACAATCAACGCCACAATCCACACCACATCGACCATCAGATCGAAATTCAGCCGGTAATACTTGCGCAATCCAGCATGACCGGACGGCATATCCTGCACGGCCACCGTGGCATGCGACAACGCCATGAACTGCACGGTGGTGGAGAACATCAGCACCAGGCACCACGGACACATCGCGTTGATGACGAACAGCGACTGCGTGGTCAGCCAATACGAATACGCCAACGCGGCAAGGCCACCAAGCCACGTGCACAGCGCGAACCAACGCGGCACGGCCACCTTGGACAATCCGATCACCGCGATCGTCACGAACACCGATTCGGCGGCAATGCCGAAGAACGCGTTCGGGAAGCTCAATCCGGCGAACTTCACGATTTCCGCCTGCCAGGATTCGGCCACCGTGGAACAGGACAGCACGGCGTTCACATCGCAGTTGAGCTTCTGCCCGGGATTGCGTGCCATTTTCAGCGTGTCCGCCGACAGAATGAACGATACGAGCAATGCCACCGCCGAAGCGAGCAGCATGATCAGATACGTCCACGTTGCGCCGTGACGCCATCCGCGCGGCTTCGTGTAGTCGTCGTCCATGGCGACGGCTGTGCCGACGCTCGTTTCGTCATCGGCTGCGTCCACAGCGGCCTGGCCTTCAAAATCGCTCATCGTCAATCCTTGGAAAATCAAAATACAAACGTTGTCATGTCTCAGTCTACGCGAAAAACCGCGGATTCGAGCTTACGATAGTCATATGAGTCACGTGAGTTACGCGGAACCACCCGCACAAGGTTGGGATATTCATTGCCATACCGTCTTTTCCGACGGTACGGAGACGCCGCGCACGCTGGTGGAGCAGGCAAGGAAGCTTGGCTTGCATGGTGCGGCGATTGCCGACCATGACACCACCGCCGGCTGGGGCGAGGCGACGGAAGCCTCGGAGGAAATCGGTTTGCCGTTACTGCTGGGCACGGAAATCACCGCCGTCGACGAAGATGTGTCCGTGCACATGCTCGCCTTCCAATACGATCCGTCCAACGAGCATATTTCCAGCATGTTCGCCAACACGCGTGCGGCGCGATTACATCGTACGAAACGCATGGTTGAGCGGCTGTCGCAGGATTTCCCGATTACGTGGGACGATGTGCTCGCCCAAGTGAAGGAAGGGGAGCGCACCACAATCGGCCGTCCGCACATCGCCGACGCGCTGGTCGCGGCGGGCGTGTACGAGACGCGTTCCGACGCGTTCGCCGACGCGGTGAGCGCCAAATCCAAGTATTACATTCCCACGCCGTCGCCGTCGACGCACGAGGTCATCGCCGCCGTCAAGGGGGCGGGCGGTGTGGTGGTCGCCGCGCATGCGGGCGATCCGCAACGCAACCGCCGGCTGCTGTCCGACGAGCAGCTTGACGCGATGATCGCCGACGGCTTGGACGGCTTGGAAGCATGGCATCGCGGCAATCCTCCGGAACAGCGCGAACGATTGCTGACGATTGCCGCACGGCACGATCTGCTGGTGACCGGCGGCTCGGACTGGCATGGCAAAGGCAAGCCGAACGGTCTGGGCGAGAACCTTACCGACGACGACACCGTACGCGAAATCTTGTGCCGGGGTGTGGATTTGATCGGTCGCGTCGGCAGCTCACATGCCGCATGAAATCCGGATATGGAATTTCCAAGCGTGAACCGGATACATGAATCGAATATGAAAAAGGCGCCGAACCTGATATGGTCCGACGTCTTTTTCATATGGAACGTGTCCAACGCGTTTGTTGGTGGCGATCAGAGATTGCCGAAGCCGACGGCGTGCTTGGTTTCGGAACCGATGATGGCATAGCCGAGAGAACCGGCCGGCACCACGATGCGACGGCCCTTGTCGTCGGTCAGGTTGATGGTCTTGCCATTCTCCACGGCCTCGGCGATGACGTTGTTCACTTCGTCGGCGCTCTGCTCGGTGCTGAAGGTGACGGTGCGCGCCACGTTCTGAATGCCCAGTTCGATATCCATGATGCTCCTTGTAAGGGTGTTCGTGTGCAAATTCGTTTGCAATGTATGCGCTTATTCTACGCGCGGTTTCTCATCGGTGGCGTCCTCGGCCTGCAGCCGGTCGACCTCCGCTTTGGCCTTCTGCATAGTGGCCTCATCGCGTTCGAGCAGCGGAATGAGCATGGTCGCCGCTTCGCTATGGGCTTGAGGAATTTCCTCCTCGTTCGTGTCATCGCTGCCATCGGCGGTCTGCAACGTGCTGATCACAATGGTCGAACTGGACGGCAACGACTCGTGACGCTCCCTCGCGGACTGCTCCGGAACGAACGTGCTGACGGGGGATTCCTCACGTTCGCTCGTATCGTCCGAATCGGCACTGCCGGAAACCATGCCGGCGGAGGCGATATGTTCGGCGGCGGTCACATCGAACGCTTCCGTGGCGTCATCGACGATCTGCTTCGTCTTACGGACGGGCTGGGAGCCGGTGACATCGAAATCGCCGGTCCTGTCATCATCCATATCGGTCGCGTCGATATGACGTTCGCCGGTCGCGTCGGCATCGTTATTCTGCTGCGCCGCCGCCTGCCTGCGACGTTCCGATTCGTCCAGCAACGTGCCCACGGTGATGGTGCTCGGCGGACGGTTGCCGGCCTTCTGCTCGTCCTGACGCGTCTCGCTCGGCCTATGGTTTTTCGCGGTGAGCATACCCAACTGGTGAGCCAAACGCTCCACCTGCGCCTTGAACTGCATGATCTTGACGCTATCGGCCTGATTCAACGCGCTGATGAAATCGCCCACCTGTTCCATCTGCAGCCACAGGTTGGCACGCAGCATGATCAGATCATCCAGACGATTGCCCAGCATGCGTCCATACGCGCTGAGCAGCGCATTACGGTGGTTCTCGTCAAGCTTGGAGAAAATCCACGCCAAATCACGCGCCGGATCATTGACCTGCATATCCTGCCAGTTCGTGATGGCGGTGATCGACGAGCCCGAGAACAGCACATCGCCGTCGGACAGGCCACCATGCACCGGACAAGTGGCGAACGACCACAGGCCGTCCGTTTCAAGAACGTCGGACCAGCTCGTCGTGATCTCCTGCGGCACATGGCCAGCCTGACGCAAACGCTTGATCCATGCGGTCAGCTGCGCGCGAATCTGCCCCGTGGAGAACACCGGATAGCCGGCCTCCTGCAGAAAATCCGGACGAAGACGGTGTATCGCGCCCAACGCGGTGCCCACGCTGGCACAGTCGTCCAACGTCAGCAGCGTCAGCGGACGCGCCTGACCATCATGATGCGTGGCGATCATCACGGAAACGTCTCCTGTGACGGACCTCTCCTGTTCGCCGTTGGAGAACGCCAGAACGCGATCGACGTCGAACCCCAATCCGCCCAACTCGCGGTTGCCCATCAACGTCTGCGCGGCACGCACGCGACCAGCGAGACGCTTGCGTCCCTTCGGTGTGTTCGAAGCGAACGTGTCATACAACTTGCCCGCGGCGTCCTGCACCACGGCATGATCAATGCCATACCCCTTGTCGGTGGCGTTGACCTGCTCGCTGTCACGCGTGCCAGCGATGGTGGCGTTCGGCATCGCCGCGCTCGCCAAGGCGGCCATCATAAATCTGCTTCGTTCGGTCACAATTCCAACCTTAATACACACTGAAGGCTAATAAGGGCGCGACTTGCCACGAATTCACGGTTAATCGCGCCGATGGCGTCCGTCTCGTCACGCAATCTGCCACAATGGAGCATATGGATGCAACAGCGGAAGCGATTCTCGACGGACTGGACGATGCGCAGCGCATGGCGGCGACCGCCGTGCGCGGACCCGTCCGTATCATCGCCGGCGCAGGTGCCGGCAAAACGCGGACCGTCACCCGAAGAATCGCCTACGCATGCGCCACCAAGGCATGGGATCCGCGCGCCACGCTCGCCGTGACCTTCTCCGTCAAAGCGGCCGCGGAAATGCGCAACAGACTATCCCAACTCGACGTCGCATCCGACGTCAAAGCCGCCACCTTCCACTCCGCGGCACTACACCAACTCCGTCGGATCTGGCCAGACGTATGCGAAGGGCCCATGCCGTTCATCTCACGCAATCCGCGCGAAATCGTGGAACATTCCCTACGCCGAGTCACCACCCAGCAGGTGGACGACGACACCGTGCGCAACCTGCAAGCCGAAATCAACTGGTGCAAAATCTCGCTCATCGCGCCGGAAGACTATGAACGCGTCTGCGCGGCCATCCACCACCAGCCGCCGGCAGGACTGGAACCAAGCCAATTCGTGGACGTCTACAAAGCCTACGAAACCGAAAAAACCAATCGCAACGAAATCGACTTCGACGACATCCTGCTCATCACCTGCCACCTCATCGAAAGCGACGAAGACGTGGCGGCCAGCATCCGCTCCGGCATCACATGGCTCACCGTCGACGAATACCAAGATGTCTCGCCCCTGCAGCATCGGCTGCTCACCCGATGGCTCGGTGACAACCGCAACATCTGCGTGGTAGGCGACCCGGCACAGACCATCTACTCGTTCGCCGGAGCCAGCAGCTACAACCTGCTCAACTTCGCCTCCGAATTCGGCCCCCTCACCGCCGACGTCAGACTCAACAACGACTACCGTTCCACCCCGCAGATCGTCAACTACGCCAACCGCGTGCTCGAAGCCTCACCGCAACGCGCCGACTATCTCAAACTCAACTCCAAGCGAGACCCAGGCCGCCGAGTCTCGCAAACCATCTACAACAGCGATCTCGAAGAAGCCCGGGGCGTGGCTGCACGCATCCGCAGACTCGTGGACGAGGGAGCATCTCCGGGCGACTGCGCCATCCTCACCCGAGTCAACGCGCAGCAGAAAATCCTCTGCCGGGCACTGGGCGAACAACACCTGCGCTACCGCGTCAAACGAGACAGCGGATGGCAGAACTCCGCGCTCGCGGATGACGCTCAGACCCGCTTGGCCATGTTGGAAGCACTTGGCGCAGGCGGCGACGTTAAAGGCGTGACCATCTCCACCATCCATGCCTCCAAGGGCCTGGAATTCAAACACGTGTTCCTGATCGGATGCTCCGAAGGGCTGATTCCATACGGTTCACCGCCCGAAGGCGACCTTCTGGAAGAGGAACGGCGATTGATGTACGTGGCGGTCACGCGTGCCGAAGACACGCTCGACGTGTCCTATGCGCGCGCCCGCGAAGACGATGGGTCCGATCGCGGGCGCAGGAAATCACGCTTCTTCCGGTGACTGCGGGTCGCCGGAAGCGTTCGTATCGCTGGCGTCATCTGTGCCGTCGGCGTCGTTCGTGCCATCGGCGTCATCGCCCTTGTGCTCTTCCTCGTCGAGCAGCTTGGACAGTTCGGCATCCCAATCGATGCTGTCCGGAATATCCTGTTGCGCCGTGGTCTGTTCCGTACCGGTAGTGGCGGATGCGGCGCCGTTCTCTTCGTTGGAGCTATCCTCGGACTGTTCGTCCGGCAGTTGCGGCAGCAGATCCGGATGCGACCATTTCGCGTCGCGCGCCTCGGGGCCTTCCTGCGTGCCGATGCTTTCCCACAGCGCGGCCGCCTCACGCATGCGCTTGGGGCGCAATTGCATGCCCATCAGGCTTTCGAACGTGCGTTCCGCAGGGCCTCCGATGGCGCGTTCGCGGCGCAACATCTCACGAAGCTGTTCGATATGCGGAATATGCGCCATGCCCGCACGCCACACGACGGCATCCACCCAGCCCTCCACCAAGGCAAGCAGATTCTCCAACGCCTTCATGGCCTGCTTCTGCTCCGGAGTGTCCGGGAACGCCACCTTGGTGATGTTCACCGCGCTGGCCATGGAATCCGGATCGATGGACTCCGCCTCACGGATCTGCTCCTCCATGGCATCCATGTCGATGGTGATGCCACGCGCGTATTTGCCCAGCAGCGCCTCGAAGCGGGGCATCAGCCACGGCACGGAGGCGAACAGCCTGGCATGCGCAAGCTCCTGCAGCGCAAGATAGCCCATCACTTCGTTCACGTCGATGTCCAGCGACTTCGCGTATTCGGTCACGTTCTGCACGATCAGTCCGCCGGCGGGATTCTTCAGCAGCGCGATGCCCTGATCGAAGCTGCCGCGCACCTCATGGGACAGGTCGCCGGCGGCACGCCCCAACTGCATGGCGAACGACGTGTTGCCGACGAATCGCATCAGCTTCGCCGGATTCTTCATCTCGTCCGGAATCGGAATTTCGATGGGGCCTGCGAAAACCCCGGAAATCTCGGTCTGTATTTCGCCGTCGCCGAAACGCTGCGACAGAATCGAAGCCAGAGCGTCGTTCATCGATTCGGCCACGGGGGAGGCGAACTGCGCCCACGCGTCGATTGTGTCCTCCACCCAGCCGGCGCGGGTGAGCAGCTGCGTCTCGCCTTGCGCCGGGTTGAATTCGCAAGCGGTATCAAGCCACAGGTTCGCCTCGCTGATGGCACGTCTTGCGATTTCGCCGGTTTCGGCGTTCACGCTGCTGTCCGATCCGGCACCATTCGCCTGCTGCAACGCGAGCGATTTCGCCAGTTTGATGTTGATCGGCCCCTGTTCCACGGCCTGCTGCATATCTCCCATGGTGTTGAGTCCGCCGGCGGTGAACGCCTGCATCATGGACTTGACCTCTTCGGGCTTGGGCAGCGTGCTCGGATCCTGACTCATCAGCTGGTCGCGTACGGCTTCCGGCATGTTGGAAAGCTGGTTCCATGCCATCTCGCCCTGAATCGGTCCGAAGCAATCGATAAGCCACTGGCGGATCGCATTCTCATCCATACCGTTTCCTGCCTTTGTTCCACGCGATTGTTAAGTTCGTTGCCTTCCATAGTATGGGAGGCATGGCCGATATGCAGGAAACACAGCGAGTTCACGCCAAAAGCACACGTAACGGGTCGTCTCAAGGCCTTCTGCCACGTATCAGACGACGTTGGCGTCAGGTCGGACGGTGGTTCGATGTTCGCCCTTGGCGATATCTCGCCGGACCGATCGTGGCCGTGCTCTGCGTGCTGATGCTTATTGCGCCCAGCGCGTACGTGGTGCAGGAGCCGGGACCGACCCAGGACGTGCTCGGAAAAGTCGAAGGCAAGCAGGTCATCGACGTGTCCGGCGTGAAGACGCATAAGGACTCCGGCAAACTACTGCTCGTCACCGTCAACGCCTCAGGCGTTCCCGGATATCCTGTGACCAACGCGCAGGCGTTGCTGGCATGGGCCAATCCGAAGGCCACGGTGATTCCGCAGGAGGCCGTGTTCCCCGTCGGACAAAGCGCCAAGGACTATGCGAAGGAAAGCAACAAGGAGATGTCCTCATCGCAGAGCGCCGCGGCCACGGCCGCGAAGCGGTTCCTCAAGGCGCACGGTTATGACGTGTCCGGTATGAAGGTGTCCATGCACGTCGACGACATCGGCGGCCCGTCCGCGGGCATGATGTACACGCTCGGTCTGATCGACAAGGTGACCGGAGAGCAGCTTTCCGGCGGGAAGACCATCGCGGGTACCGGCACGATGAACGCCAAAGGCAAGGTTGGCGCGATCGGCGGCATCCGGTTGAAGATGATCGGCGCGAAGCGTGACGGGGCCACGTGGTTCCTTGCCCCGGAATCCAACTGCTCCGACGTGGTCGGGCACGTGCCACAGGGCCTCCACGTGGTGAAGGTGGGCACGTTGGACGAGGCGTACGACGCGCTGGTCGCCATCCGCGATGGTAAAGGCGGTTCACTGCCGCAATGCACCGTCAAGCAATGAGCGTGCGGCGGAAGGAGATAGGCGTGATACAGGCGGAAATCGCCGTTTCATCTCGAAAAGTGGGCGATTCCGGCGTTCGTAACGTATATGTTCGAGCAGTGTTGGTATATTGACGAACGTGAATCAAACGGCATCTGATAACGCTGAAGAATTCGGTTTCCACGCCGGCGACCTGGTACAGGAATGGCTGTGGGACGATGATGTGGATGACTCGATCCGCGCCAAGATCGAGGAACTGACCGGTGAGGAGCTGGTCGACGAGGATTATGACTCCGCAGTCGACGGTGTGATCATCTGGTGGCGTGATGGCGATGACGAGGACGAACTGGCCGACACCATTGTCGATGCTTATGCGGTTCTCGGCGATGACGGCCCGCTGTGGGTGCTCACCCCGAAGCCGGGACGTCCGGGTGCCGCAAGCTCCAGCACCGTGCAGTCCGCGGCCAAGACCGCCGGCATGAACGCCGCCACTCCGCTGACCGTCAGCTCCGATTGGAACGGTATTCACCTGCGCGCGTTCGGCAAGGGCAAGTAAACCAAGACTTTTCGCGATTTTTCTCGCGTATACGAAAATCCCCCGGGCCCATTGGGCTTGGGGGATTTCGCTATTACGTGGACTTTCCGGCAAAACACAAACAAAACGTGGGCGGAATGTGGGCAAAACACGGGTGCGCGCGTTGATATTACGCGGGATGATATGCGATTCCTTGATTTTTCACGGCGTTGCGAAAAGTGGGCGATGAGGGATTCGAACCCCCGACATCCACCGTGTAAAGGTGGCGCTCTAACCAACTGAGCTAATCGCCCGCAACGAACTACTGTACCGTATCCGCGCGATGAGCCGCACTCGTGTGTCGGCATGGCGGATATGATGCCGCTTGATCGGTACGAAACCGCCGTGTGAGCGATGAGCCGCACGTGTCGATTCACTGAATTTTCATCTTTTGCGGCGTCTGCGTCGAATCAATCACGTAAAGTAGTGACGTTAATACGTGTAGCAGGAGGTCGAACGCCAATGGCACAGGAACCTGAAACCGAGAAGAACGCATCGGGAATCGCTCATGCCACGAAGCGAAAGTGGGGCTACGATGCGGAACAGGTGGATGCTTTCCTTGAACGTGCGCACATGCTGTATGAAGGTGAGGGCGCGCAACTCACCCAGCATGATATTCAGAACGTCTCCTTCGAACTGGTCAAGGGCGGCTATGTGATCGCCCAAGTGGATGCCGCGCTTGCCCGTCTGGAACGTGCCGTGGTCGACAAGCAGACCACGTGGGAAATCTCCCAGCATGGCCGTGTGGCATGGAAGGCGCAGACCGAGGACCTGTTCAAGAAGCTCGACGCGCATGCCGAACGCGAGCACGGCCAACGGTTCAAGCCGGGCGAGGGCAAGAATCCGAGCTACGACCGCAAGCAGGTCGACAGCGTGATCGACAAGTGCCTGACGAAAGCCGCCGGCGAGCTGGGTGTTGAGGAAGTCAGTGAAGCGGACGCCAAGGCGATCGCCGACACGAATTCCCAGACCTTGAGCAACGTGATCTTCACTCAGCGCAAAGGCAAGAGGGGATACGACGAACGTCAGGTGGATTACTATCTGGCCGCCTGCGCGCAGTTGCTGACCCGACTCGAATCGTATGCGCGCGTCGCGGATTTCGTCGGTGAACCCTCCGAAGAGGCGATGGCCGCGGCCGCACCGTCCGTTGCCCCGGCTTCCAGTGATTCCGCAGCTGGCGAAACCCAGATGATCGCACCGCTGTTCGCAGCTCCTTCCGCCACGGTTCCGGCTGCTCCGGTTCCTCCTACTGTGCCAACCGTCACGCCGAGCGAAGAGGATTCCTTCGATGCGCTGAACAAGGCCGAGCATGAGATCTTCACGTCCGCGGTCACCTCCCCGGTGAGCGTGCCTGCCACGCCGACGAACACTCCGCCTGCGGTTCCGGTGGTTCCTCCGGTGTTCCAGCCGCAGACCGATTCCGCTTCTTCCGCGCCGAGCGCCGTTGAAGAGACCCAGGCGTTCGATCCGCTTGCCGATGATGCGATGGAAGATGCCGCGCCAAAGGCTCCGGCTCCGACCGCGACCGATTCGCAGGCTCCAGCCGCTCCGGCATTCCCGCCGGCTCCGGTTGAACCCGAGCCGCAGCAGGATCCGTCTTTGGCCGCGTTGGCGCATCTGGCCCACACCATCAATGAGACGAACCAGACGGAAAACACGTTCACGCCGCAGGTTCCGAGCCTGTCCGCGTCCGACTTGCCTCAGGTCACCACCGGTTCGACGAGCCTGAGCTCCCTCGCAGCCTCGGTGCCGCCATCCTTCACGCCTGAACCGGCCGCTCCGGTTCCGGATTCGAACCCAATTGTCACTCCGGCTCCGGTTGTTGAACAGGCTCCGGCCGAGCCGGCCGCTCCGGCTGAACCTGCCGTAGAACCGGCAGTTGCCCCGGCAACTGAACCGTCCGCCGAATCCGATGCGGACAAGCAGCAGGAGGACAAAAAGCCGGAACCAAGCCCGGCTTTCAGGTCGATTTTCCCGGCGTCGGGCAACGACGACAATCTCGATATTCCGGATCTGTCGTTCCCGTCCTTCGAGTGAACCAACGGTAATAAACAGGCTGGCGGAATCGTCAGCCTGTTCTCGCGTTTACACAATCCCAACTACACAGCCTCGACTACACAGTCCCAACTTACATAGTCCAAACCAATGCCGGAACATCGGCATATCATACGGAGAGCAGCGCATAACCCATGCAACCATCAACCGTAGTAATTCTGGGCTCCACCGGATCCATCGGCACCCAAGGCCTTGACGTCATCTCACGTCATCTCGACCGCTTCACCGTGACGGGTCTCGCCGCGGGCGGAGCACATGTCGAACTGCTTGCGCAGCAGGCGGCGAAATTCCACGTGCCAACCGTCGCGATCTTCTACAAGGAAGCCGTCCCCGCGCTACGTGAGGCGTTGGAACAGGCCGGCGCAGGCAACGTCAACATCACAGCCGGCCCTGACGCGGTGATCGCCATGGCAGGCTCCGGCGCCGACGTGGTGCTTAACGGCATCACCGGCTCCATCGGCCTCGAACCGTCCATCGCGGCACTGCAGGCAGGCTCCCAGCTGGCATTGGCCAACAAGGAATCCGTGGTGGCCGGCGGACACCTGCTGTTTAGCGCGCAGGTACGCGACAAGCAGATCAATCCGGTCGATTCCGAACATTCCGCCATCTGGCAGTCGTTGCGTTCCGGCACGCACGGCGAAGTGTCCAAGCTCGTCGTCACCGCGTCCGGCGGTCCGTTCCGCGGCTGGAAGCGCGACCAAATGACCGACATCACGCCGGAACAGGCCTTGAACCACCCCACATGGAACATGGGGCCGGTCGTGACCATCAACTCGTCCACGCTGATGAACAAAGGTCTTGAAGTCATCGAAGCAAGCCGACTGTTCGACGTGCCGCCGAGCCGCATCGACGTGACCGTGCATCCGCAATCCATCGTGCATTCCATGGTGGAATTCCGCGACGGCGCCACCATCGCGCAGGCTTCGCCGCCGGACATGCGCCTGCCGATCGCCCTCGGCCTGTCCGCGCCGGAACGTCTCGGAAACGTCGCCGCCGCATGCGATTGGACGAAGGCGGCCACGTGGACGTTCGAGCCGCTCGACAACGAGGCGTTCCCCGCGGTGAACCTGGCCCGGCACTGCCTCGAATCGTCCGAAAAGCATACGGCCGTGCTCAACGCGGCCAACGAGCAGGCCGTCCACGCGTTCCTCGAACACCGTCTGCCATACCTCGGCATCGTCGACACCGTGCGCGAAGTGCTTGACGAGATGGACGCCGAACTGCGCGGCAACCCGCTGTTCGCTTCCGTGGAGGAAATGAGCCGACTCGAGCAGGAGGCTCGCGCCCGCGCCGACAAGCTGATAAACAAGTAAAGAGCACAAGCAATCGTAAGAACCATCGCGGGGCGCATAACGCGCCTCGCACATGCAAGGATCACGTATGCCAGAAATCGAAAAACCGTTCCGCAAAACCGGTGACGCGGCCATCAGCGAAAGCCCGCTGCATCCGCGCCGCAAGTCCCGCCGCATCATGGTCGGCCCGGTGCCGGTCGGCGGGGGAGCGCCGATTTCAGTGCAATCCATGACCAATACGCTGACGGCTGACGTGCCGGCCACCCTGCAGCAGATCGCGGAACTGACCGCGGCCGGCTGCGATATCGTGCGTGTGGCCGTGCCAAGCCAGGATGATGCCGACGCATTGCCGGAAATCGTCAAAAAATCGCCGATTCCGGTGATTGCCGACATCCACTTCCAAAGCAAGTACGTGTTCCAGGCCATCGACGCCGGCTGCGCGGCCGTGCGCGTGAACCCCGGCAACATTCGCAAATTCGACGAGGTCGGCCCTTCGATCTGCAAGGCCGCCACGGATGCGGGCATTTCCCTGCGCATCGGCGTGAACGCCGGTTCGCTCGATAAGGAGCTGTACGCCAAATACGGCGGCCCGACACCGGAGGCGCTGGTGGCGTCCGCGATGAAGGAAGCGCGCATGTTCGAAGACGTTGGCTTCCACGATTTCAAGATTTCCGTCAAGCACCATGATGTGGTCACCATGGTGCAGACGTACCGTCTGTTGGCTTCCAAGGGCGATTGGCCGCTGCATTTGGGCGTCACCGAAGCCGGCCCGACCTGGCAGGGCACAATCAAAAGCTGCCTGGCATTCGGCGCGCTGCTGGCCGAAGGCATCGGCGATACGATCCGCGTTTCACTGTCCGCGCCTCCCGTGGAGGAAGTGAAGGTGGGCTGCAAGCTGCTGGAATACATGGGATTGCGCCCGCGTAAGTTCGACATCATCTCCTGCCCGTCCTGCGGCCGTTCCCAGGTGGACGTGATTCAGCTGGCCAACGCGGTGACCGAAGGGTTGAAGGACGTGACCGCGCCGATTCGCGTGGCCGTCATGGGCTGCATCGTCAACGGTCCGGGCGAGGCTCGCGAAGCCGATTTGGGCGTGGCCTCCGGCAACGGCAAGGGGCAGATTTTCATCAAGGGCAAGGTCATCCAGACCGTGCCGGAAGACCAGATCGTGGAAACCCTGCTCGCCAAGGCGCAGGAGATCGCCGCGCAGATGGAGGCCGACGGCCAGTTGCCTGCCACCGCCACCGGTCCGGTGGTCGTGCCGGTGACGCAAAACGGCAACTGCTGAAAGCCATGTTCCAGCGTGCCGTCGGTAGCATGCAATCGCAGGCTTCTCAGCAAAGGCCGGTAGAATGAGCGGCGTGTCAGAGCAGGAACGTCAATCATCAGCCGCCAGCCAATCATTACGGCAAGAATCGGCTTCATCGCCCGCGCGTCCGCAACCGCAACATCAACCGTGGACGCGCGGGCGGCGACTCATGGTCAACCTGCCTATTTTCATCATGCTGCTGGGCATTCTGGTGTCCGTGGCCAATCTGACGGCATCCACATGGAACTACGAGCCGACCGAGCAGACCATCGAAACGCTTGACGCCAACACCGCCGTGACCTTCGCCAATCCATCCGGCGAAAAACTGGCGAAAAAAGGCGATTACGAGGTGGCGAAACGGTACGTCACCATCAAAGCGAAACGGCCTTCCACCGGTGAGATACAGAACATCAAAGTGCTGATCCGCAAACCGAAAGGGGCTGGGAACGGACGTCCCGGTGTGGTTTTCATGCACGGCGCCGGCTATGGCACCTGCGACAATTCCTTCGGCGACATGGCCTCCGACCTGTCTTCGGCGGGATTCGTGACGGCGGTGCTTGACAAGCCGGTCTGGTCCACCAACGACGCCAATCGCGACTACCCGGGTTCCGCCGCCATCTACGACCAGGTCATCAACCTCCTGCGGAAAATGGATACGGTGGACGCCTCCAAAGTGGGCATCTACGCCACTTCCGAAAGCACATGGATCTCATCGTATCTGCTGCAGCGCGATCCGGACGTCGCTTTTCAGGTGCTGCTCAGTCCGATGGTCTACGAGCCGCGGTATTCGCTGGGCTTCCTCGCCGCACAGGACTTCGCGCTCGTCGGCGCGCATGACGGCTACCAGTCGATCGTCCGCCGCGTATTCAATATCGACGCGTCCCTGTTCGGACTCACCAACCTCGACATCGACACGTTGACGCCGAAAGCGTATGCCATTCCGACATTGGTGGCATATGGCACGAAAGACGTCATGACCGCGCAGGTGGAAGGCACGGAGAAAATCGTCGATCTGGCTCACCAGGCCGGCAACTGGGACGTCACCATACGCACGTACCCTATCGCCAACCATGTGCTGAGGCTCGGCGACGAAGCCAATTCCGGAACCCCGTTCGCCGACGCGTACGTGGACGATGTGGTCGACTGGGCCGTCGGCACCACGCACGGACTCAAACAGACCAGCGAACGCGTGGCCGGCACCAGAATGTACCAGTCAATCGCAGTGCCATTGGACCTCAAAGCCAATCGCGGCCTGACCATCTACCTGGTCGCGTTGCATGCCAGCATGCTGGTGCTGCTGCTTGCCGCAGGCGTGCTGTGGCTCGCCGTGCTGATGCGTAAGATCTGGGCGCGTGCCCACGGACGACGGTATCGGCTGGGGCTTGCGCAAGGGTTCAAAAACTCGCTGGTCACGTTGACTATCGCCACTATGGCCACGTTCGTGCTGTTCTGCGCCGGCCTTGGCGATGTGATCATGGGTGTGGTCAAACTGGCATGGGGCAGTGCCCCAGTGGAGAATCCGGGCGTGATGTATTGGAGCTGGCCGGTGATCCAGATCGTGTGCGTCGCCGTGGTGTGGGCATGGTCCCGCGTGTTTATGCGGCTGATCGAAGAGGCAACCCATCGAGGCATCGCGCAGTGGCCGCCACGTAAGGGTGCTATCGGCGAAATCGTCAGCGGACGGCAGCCGGTGCTGGCTTCCACGCGGTTCGGACGCGTGATGTTCTGGCTGACCGTGGCCGCCATGTTCTGCGTATTGCTGGTGTTCGCGTTCTGGGGGCTGTTCATCTACTGACGGGGCGAATGTATCTCGGAACGCGCACGTGCGGCGAGCGTATGCATAACAGGATGCGATGAACGGCAAGAAAAGGAGGTGCGATGCCGCTGTATCAAGACGAAGGCGTGGTGCTGCGCACCGCCAAACTCGGCGAAGCCGACCGCATACTCACCTTGCTCACACGTGACCATGGCAAAGTACGCGCCGTCGCGAAAGGCGTGCGCCGTACCAAATCGCGTTTCGGAGGCCGACTCGAACCGTTCATGCGCGTGGCGCTGCTCATTGCGGAAGGTCGTTCACTCGACGTCGTGTCCCAAGCCGAATCGATCGCCGCGTATGCAGGGCCGATTTGCGCCGATTTTCAAGCGTATACGGCGGCGAACGTGATCTGCGAAACCGCCGACAATCTGGTCGCCACGGAAAAGGAGCCTGCGGTCGCACAATACCGGCTTGTATTGGGCGCGTTGAACGCGCTTGCCAAACATGCGCACGAGCCATCCACGATTGGCGATTCGTACGTGCTGCGCGCACTGGCGATCGCTGGTTGGACACCCCGTCTGCGCGTCTGCGTGGTGTGCGGCGAGCCGATTTCGTCCACGCTGTCCTGGTATTTTTCGATTCCCGCCGGCGGCCTGATGTGCGCCGCCGACCATACCCCCGAATCGGAAGCGGTGTCGTGGGATGCGATTTGCCGGCTTTCGGCGCTTGTCGATGGCGATTGGGGGGAGCTGGACGGTGTTCCGGCGGCCGCGTCGATTCAACGGGAAACCCACCAAATAGTGGAAGAATGGGGCGAATACTATCTGGAGCGGCCGATTCGTTCCATGCGCTTGCTAGATTAGCGGGTATGGCTTTTGAGAACGTGGATTACAAATCCCTTGACATTCCGGCGGCACCATTTTCCGATCCGTCGATCATTCCCGATTTTCCCAAGAACAAGGTTCCGCGACATGTGGGCGTGATCATGGACGGCAACGGCCGTTGGGCACAGCAGCGCGGACTCATCCGCACCGACGGCCATCAGGCGGCCGAACCGGTGGTGTTCGATACCATCGCAGGTGCCATCGAAGCGGGCGTACGGTACCTGTCCCTATACACGTTCTCTACGGAGAATTGGAAGCGTTCACCGCAGGAGGTGCGTTTCCTTATGGGCTTCTCGCGTGACATCATCCACCGTCGCGTCGATCAGATGAACGAGTGGGGCGTGCGCGTGCGCTGGTCGGGCCGCCGGCCGAAGCTGTGGAAGTCCGTGATCGACGAGCTGGAAGTGGCACAGGAGAAGACGAAGAACAACAAGACCATCGATGTGGTGTTCTGCCTGAACTATGGTGGTCGCGCCGAAATCGCGGACGCGTGCGCAGCGATTGCACGCGAGGTTCGTGACGGCAAGATCTCTGGCGATCGCGTGACGGAGAAGATGATTGCTGAGCACCTGTACAACCCGGATATTCCCGACTGCGATCTGGTGATCCGCACGTCCGGCGAGCAGCGTACCTCCAACTTCCTGCCGTGGGAAGCCGCCTACGCGGAACTCGACTTCGTGCCGGAACTGTTCCCGGATTGCGGCCGTGATGTGCTGTGGCGCTCCATCGACCACTACATCCACCGCGATCGTCGTTTCGGTGGCGTGAAGAAGTAGGGGGTATTTGTTCCCGTCAATGTGTGCTTATTCGGACGAAAACAGACCGGTTTTCGTCCGAATAAGCACACATTTTCCTTTTTCCCCAACATCCGCTAAACTGCACGGATGGGCGAAAAGGAAACTCATTGTTCTCTGAATCTCCTGATTGCGAAGGCGCAGCGGGATCGGTGTTGCATGCGTCCTTTCTGGGATACGGACATCAAGGTGGTCGTACGTCGAGTCAAGCAGGGGAGCATTGTCCGGGTGCATCGTGGTCTGTATGCAGGCAAGGAATATTGGGATCGGCTCGACCCGCATGAGCGGCTTCGGCACATTCTCCGTTCGCTATCCCAATGGCATGAGCGATGGGCGTTCTGCGGCGCGAGCGCGGCGGTCATGCATGGTTTGGATTGCTCGTACCGGCAGTTGCATCCGATTCATGTCGCGGTTGGCAGAAACAGCCGTCCGAGGAATCAGAGGTATGTGAGGTTCCATGTGTTGGATGATGCGGAAACGGTGGCTGTGGATGGTGCGCGCGTGACCTCTATCCTTCGTACGCTTGTCGATTGCGCTGCGATGATGCCGCGTCGCTATGCGATGGCGCCGATTGATTCCGCTTTGCGGCAGGGGAAAACCACCGTGGAGCAGATGTTGGAATATGTGGATGCGATTCCCATGCTTCGGGACAGGGAACGCATTCGTGCCGTACTTGCCCAAGGTGATGGAAGGGTTGAAAACGGTGGTGAGTCGGAGTGCCGTGCCGTTTTGGACGAATTGGGGTTTCCTGTGCATAGGGTTCAGGTCGAGTTCCCCTGCCTGAGCCATCCAGGCCGTGTGCATCGGGTGGATTTTCTCTGGGAACGAGATGACGGCACCCTGATCGCGGGGGAGTTCGACGGGGTTCAGAAGTACGTGGATCCGTTGATGACTGCGGGGCGGACCATTCGGCAGGTCGTCGATGATGAACGCGATCGACAGCAGTGCCTAAGTAGGCGCGGTGTAGATATGGTGCGCATGTTCTACAGGGATTTGGACAACGCCCAGGTTTTGGCATATCGATTGGAGCAGGCACGTGTGCCGCGGCGTTGATGTGTGTTGTTTTGGCCCAAATCAAACCGGATTTCGTCCAAAACAACACACATCAACGCCGGATGCCGGCGATTCTACGGGTGAAGTCGGCCACGAAACGGTTATGATCGACGGTCAGTGCGACGTGTACGCGGGGCACGGCCGGGTCGATGAGGCCGGCCGGATCGCCGACGGTGCGGCCGCGTGTGCCGTGGAAATCGCCCGTTTGCGTCTCGACCTTCATCGGCAGATCGAAGCATTCCACCAAACTTGGATCCAATGCGACGGCCGCGGCAAGGGGATCATGCAATGGCATGCCTGCCGAGAAGAGACGCGCATCCGCATGAAGATTCGCTGCGATCGAGAAATCGGCGATATCGGCAAGGAACGTCCGTACGCCGGTCGGCGCAGCCGGCTGGCGCCACTGTGCGGTCGCGTCGCTTCCCAGCAGACACTGGTGTGTGACGTCCAGTCCTACCATGGTCACGTCCGCGCCGGAATGGAACACACGATCCGCCGCTTCCGGATCCTGGATGATGTTCGTTTCGGCGGTCGCATCCCAGCAGTTTCCCTCTTGGGTGAGCGTCCCTCCCATCATCACCAGCCGTAATCCGTCCGCGATATCCGGCGCTGCGGTGAGCGCCGCGTCGATGTCGCTCAGCGGTCCGGTCGCCGCCACTGTGACGTCCCTGCCGTACCGGCGGACCATGTCGATGATGAATCGTACGCCTTCCGGCGAGGCAGGCGTGCTTTCTGTACGGTCGCATGCGGTGAATGAAAGCGTGAGCGAATCGGTGGAAGGATTCGCATGGCGGTCGTGCACGTTGTAGCCGCCTACGGAAATCAGCCTACGCGATGTTAGCGTGAACGCTCCCGCCGAATCGGATGTAGACGGGTCCGCTGCCGGCCCGAATCCACCCAGGCCGTCCGTTCCATGGAATTGCGCGCATCCCGCGTCCGCGATGAAGGAATCGGCCCATGATGGATGCGTGGAGCCCGCGAGAACCGGCACATGCCGCAATCCCAGCCAATCCAGCACATATCGCGTGTTCCGCACGGCCGTATCGGCTGTCACGTTGCCATAGGTGCCGATGGCTCCCAGCAACTCGACGTCGTCGAACGTGGAGACATACGCCAGAGCCAGCGCGTCGTCGATGCCGGTATCGACATCGAGAATCAGCTTGCGTTTGACGGACATCAGACTCACTTCAGGAATTCGTCGGTCGAGATGTCCTTGGCCACCGGCACGGTGTGTACTGTCTTGCCATGCGAATCGGTGTAGGCGTCCTCTTTGGCGAGGAAATCGAAATACTGTTGCGCGCCCTTGGTGTCGTTCGTGCCGAACACGAACGAGCCATCCTTGATCTTCGTTGGATCACCCCAATACTGGCCGTCCACGATGGTCTTCATGCTCTTCTTGACGAAAGCGAGCTTGAGATTCGCGTCGGGGGCTTCTTTGACGAGAATCGCGGCCGCATCATCGGGATGCGAGTAGGCGTATTCATACCCCTTCTTGGTGGCCTGCACGAACTTCCTTACGAGAGTCGGATTGGAGGATATGGTCTTGTCGCTGGTGATAATGCCGATGGTGTCGGCGTTGCCTGGCACGCCATAATCCGGCTCGGTGAAGCAGTTGAGCTTCGGGCCGTACATATCGGCCTGCACCCCTTCCCAAGTGGCGTAGAAGCCGCCAAAATCGGCTTTGCCGCTGGACAGCGTCTGGAATGTGGACGTGCCCACGGTCACTTTGTCGAACGTGCCCTTGCCGCCGTCCGTCTGGATCATGCGGCGGATCACCGCGTCGGATTCGTTCGAGCCGAACGTGGCGAAGGTCTTGCCATCGAAATCCTTCGGGGACTTGATGTCCTTGTTCGACGCGAGCGAACACCAGATGGCGCTCGGCTTCTGCTGCACCTGCATAACCTGTTTGATCGTGGCACCCTTGGCGGTGTACATGCCCACGTTGGTCAGATTCGACAGCGCGAAATCGGCCTGGCCGTTGTTCACCGCCTGTTCGGCGCCGGCCTGTGCCACCGCCACGATGTCCACATCAAGGCCGACCTGCTTGAAGTACCCCTTGTTCTTCGCCACGTAGACGCCGATATGGTTGGTGTCTGGCGCCCACGAAAGCATGAACGTCACCTTTTTTAGACCATTTCCCGATTCGTCGGCATTGTTGCTGTGCCCACATGCGGCGACGCCGGCAAGCATGGTGATTGCGCCGAGAAGTGCGATTGCTTTGTGGAGGACTGTCTTCTTCATTCCTTGCGATTTCCCTTGAATCCTGTTGCTTTACCGTTTTCTAGGGATTGATGCTGCGGACGGAGTTCGGACAGAAAACGATACGAAGGGCCCAGCCCCCGTTCGTCCAATGCCCCCGACGTTCCTTGTGGTGTCCTATCGTTCGTATGACTTCCCATACGACGCCGAGACGTGGAACATTGCCGGTTTGCCACACATTGGCTAAACAGCGAGTCCCATTATACGGGTGTGCATGACGATGATGAGGGCCGCAATGGTGATTGTTGCGTTTTCACTGGTCCGCGTCCGGATCGGCGTCCGCGTCGGCTGGGCCGAGCAGCAGGCGTTCGCTGAGATTCACGAGGCACATGAGCATGCCGGTGATGACGATGATGACCAGCGTGGCCGAGAAGATCAGCGGCGTGCGGAACGAATTGTAAGCCGCCTGCAGCCAGATGCCGAGGCCCTTGCGCGCACCCAGATACTCGGCAGTGGTGGCGGTGGCGAAGATGTATGCGGCGGATACGCGGATGCCGCCGTAAATCTGCCGTGCGGCGACGCGCAGCTTCACATGCCACAACGTCCACGCGCGGGTCGCGCCGCATGTCAGCGCCACATCCGAATAGAACTGCGGCACCGCTTCCAGACCACGGATCGTCTGCACGGCGATCGGGAACAGGCCGAATACGGCCACAATCACGATTTTGCCGGAAACTTCGAAACCGAACCAGATCAGAAACAGTGGCGCGATTGAAATCAACGGCATCGTCTGCGCGGCCGACAGCAGCGGGAACAACGCGGCATCGGCAATACGGGAGCAGTACAGCAGAATGCCGATCAGAATGCCGCATGTCACGGCGAACAGGAAGCCGACGGTGCCTTCCAACAGCGTGACTTCGGTCGCGGGCCACAGGGTCGGCCATGTTTCGACGGTCGCCTGCGCGATTTCGCTGGGGGCGGCGATCATCGTGGATGGCACGTGCCCCAATCGCACCCATGCCTCCCATACGACAAGCAGTGTGATGACGGCGATCAGCGTTGGAATACGACGCTTCGCCATACCGAGTAGTTTGTGTTGAACGTGCGATTCCGCCATCGTTCACCTTGCTTTCTGCGTCAAAGTGGACGCGCACGTGACCGACTGCGGGAAATCAGTAAGGTGAGGAGCCTGCTCGCCAATCGGCCAGAAAAGATTGTTACCGGCTCGCCAGTATAGACGGTGGGGCGGAACGTAGGCAAACCCGCACAGCAAGTACGGCAGTAACGAGAGATAACGTGCGTTGGATACCATCCCAGATATCACTTTAGACATAGAGAGACAGATATAGAAAGGCCTCCGCACCCTTCCGATGCGGAGGCCTTCCCATATACCCCTTGCTACTGCCTTATGGTCGTTTGCCTGTCAATCATGACAGACGTCTATCATTCCAGTCCGATGGACTTCATGTGGTGAAGCACCAGGGACTTGACCTTGAGCGTGCCGGATTCGGCCACGAGCTTGATGGCGCGCGGACCTTCGGACGCGTAGCTGTACGAGCTGAGCGCCTGACGGCCGTCGTTGACGTACACCTCCACGCAGCCACGGTCCACGTACACGCGCAGCTTGAGTTCGCCGGCGGCAAGTTCGGCTTCGGACAGCGGTGCCGTACGGTAGCCGCGATCGCCCTGAGCGTTGGCCTGACGGTCGACCACCACGCGGCCGATCTGATCGTCATACGCAACGGACGTGTAGGCGCCATCCTCGGTGGCGTGGACACGCAGGCCGGCACGCTCGGCGGTGGAGTTGGCCAGGTCGATGGTCATTTCGATTTCCACGGCTTCGGCATCGTCCACAATGGTCTTCTCGCCGCTGACGTCCAGATCGATCGCACCGAAATCGACGGTATCCTCGCGCAGGCCTTCCATTTCGGCCACCGGCGCGGTGTGCAGGTCGCCGTCGGCGCCCAGCGTGATCTCACGCGGCAGGGTGAGGTTGCCGCACCAGCCGTCGTCCTGCATCGGAATCGGCTCGACGAACGGGCTCATCCAACCGTAGACGATCTGACGCTTGCCGTCGTTGAACGACTGCGGCGCGTAGTAATTGTGGCCGCAATCCCACAGACGGAACTCGGTTTCCGGCTTGAACTGCTCGCCCGGAGTCCAAGTGCCGATCATGTAGCCGGCGTTGTTGACGTTGCGGTTCATGAAGCCGGACGGCTTGGCACCCATGGCGGAGAAGCCGATAACCCACTTCTCGTTGCCTTCGACGTCCTTGATCGGGAAGAAGTCCGGGCACTCGAGCATAAACACGTCCGGATCCGGATGCTCGAACAGCACCTGCTCATAGGTCCACTTGACCATGTCGTCGGAGGAGAACAGCCACATCTGGCCGCGCTTCTCGGCAGAGGAGACACCGAAGGTCATGTACCACTTGTCGCCGGTCTTCCAGACCTTCGGGTCGCGGTAGTGGTGGTTCACCTTGTCGGTCGGGCAATCAATGACCATACCGCGCTTAGTGGCGCTGGTCAGCTCATCGTTGTCTGGTTCGGCGAGCATCTGTACCTGCCAGTCGCCGCCGGTGTTGTCCTTGCCGTTGGCCCAACGGTGGCCGGTGTAGTAGAACTTGAGCTTGCCGTCATCGCCGACCACGGCGGAACCGGAGAACACGCCGTCCTTCTCCTCCTCCAGGGAAGGAGCGAACATGATTGGTTCGCGCTTCCAATTGACCATATCGGCGGAGGAGACGTGACCCCAATGCATCGGACCCCACTGGGTGCCATACGGGTGCAGCTGGTAGAAGACGTGCCAACGGCCCTTGTAGAAGCACAGGCCGTTCGGATCGTTGATCCAACCGCCATTGGATGCGATGTGGAACTTCGGATACCAGCGGTTGTTACGCTTGGCTGCGAAGGCCGCGACACCGGCCTCTGCCTTGGTGAGTTCCTCGCTGTGGTTCTTGATTTCGTGAAGGACAGGTGCGTCCGGAGTAAAGCCAGTCATCGTTGAATGCCTTTCTGAATCTGGGTTATGAATTGTTGGATAAAAAGCTTTTTGAAGATGGTGCCCAAAGCGGAAAAAGGGAAACGCTTCGGACACCACGATTGTTGTTATGATGCGTACGGTACCGATGATGATCGCGGGAGAAGGGATGTAGGTTGCGACCACCATCGACGCCGTACGCCGACTTAGTACGGGCTGAGACTCAGGCCTTCACTTCCGCATCAGCGGCCTTCATGGCCTTGAGCTGCTTGTCAGTGTAGAACGGATCGCCGCCGACTTCCTGATCATCCTTCTTGATGACGAAGAAGCCATAGACCAGAGCCGCAAACACGATGGCAGAGATGGTGAAGAAGGTCGGACGGTCGCCCATGGCATCATGCAGAGCACCCATCGGGGTGGAGAAAATCACCTGGCCGACCTGGGAAGCGATCTGGAAACCAACCATGTACAGGGTGGCAGACAGCTTCGTGTCGAAGTGCAGGGTGAAGTAACGGAACGCCGGCAGGCAGAACAGCGGAACCTCGATGGAGTGGAACAGCTTGACGATGGAGACGGAGACCGGGTCATGGAACACGCCGCACAGACCGATGCGGGCGAACATCACGGTGGCGCCGAGCAGCAGGGAGTTGCGCACGCCGATCTTCTTCATGATGATCGGGACGACGCCCATCATGGCGGACTCGAGGAACACCTGGAAGGAGTTCAGGGTGCCGTAGGTGGCGTTGCCGATTTCAGTGGTCGGGAACAGGGAGGCGTAGTAGTTCGGGAACATCTGCTGATCGAACACGGTGTAGAAGGTGTTGGTGAACAGCATGAAGACGATGAGCACCCACAGAGTCGGCATCTTCAGGACGGAGACCATTTCCTTGAAGGACGGGTTGGTCGGAGCCGCGTTCGGATCGGCCTCCTTCTTGAGTTCTTCCTTTTGCTCGGCCGGAACCCAGAAGGCGTAGACGCACAGCATGCCGAGGCCGCAGATGGAACCAACCCAGAAGTTCAGCAGCGGGTTGATGTTGAACAGGAAGCCTGCGCACAGTGCCACGACAGCGTAGCCGAAGGAGCCCCAAGCGCGGGACTGGCCGTATTCGAAGCCGAACTTACGGGAGTAACGTTCGGTGACGGCTTCGAACAGGGAGCAGCCGGCCATGAAACCTGCGGACAGCACGATGGAGCCGAGAAGCACGCCGATGAATCGGGTGGTGCCGCCGGCGGTCAGCATCGGCTGGTACACGAACTGGACGAACGGGCCAACGCATGCAGCGACCGCAGAGATGAAGATCACGAGCTTACGCTTGATGCCCAGCTGGTCCTGAATGGTGCCGTAAACGAACATGATGACCAGGGTGGCCAAGGAGTTGATGGAGTAGATCTGGCCCTGTTCCGCGGAGCTCATGCCCAGACCGTGGGTCGGGTCAGTGAGCCAGCGGGAGAAGAAGGACCACCAGATGCCCCAGGAGCAGAAGAACATGAAAATGCCGAAGGAGCTCTGCAGATAGGAAGGATTCTTCCATACAGAACGTGTTTTACTTGCCATTTTGATTCTCTTTTTCTCTTCACGGTGCCGCTGCCGCGCGGCAGCGATTGCTTCCGATGTTGTTTTGGCTTGCGTCTGCTCGGATTTCAGCTGCCGTGCCGAAAAGCGAACATGGCTTCAAGATAGCATGTTGCAACTGCTACGTCAAACGTTTGACGTCAATCGTTTGACGTCAAACGTTTGTAAGGATTTGCGGATAGTTGAAATTAAGCCTGAATCAACTGCTGGCGGACTGTTGGCACGATTGCTTTATTCGGCGTGTCGTGAACAAACGCACAATTTTCATGTATAGAAAATGGCTGTGCGAACAATCGTAAGCATTTGAATCGTTGTAAAAACAGAAAAATCAGGATATGACGGAATCTTTTTCCAACAATGCGCAGTGGATCTTCGCCGGAATCGGCGCATCAAGCGGCGGCAGGGAAGCTCTGGCGGATGGACATGAACTGGTATCCACATCCTTGCCTTCAATCATGGAAATCAGCTTGCAGGCTGACCAATAGCCCATTTCGTAATGTGGCAGTTCGACGGTGGTCAGCTGCGGTTCAAGTGTCTCTGCGAACACGCGGTGGTTGTCCACGCCGACCACGGAAATATCCTTGCCTACCGTAAGCCCTCTTCTTGCCGCGCATTCGTACACATACCAGGCGCGCGCATCATTGAAGCAGAAGAAGCCGTCCGGATGCTCGTCGTCGAACAACTTGTTCACGGCGCGTAAAGCTGGACCGTTGTGCACTACGTTGCATACCAGCGATGGGTTGAACGCACGTCCGGCCTCCTGCAACGCGGTGCGGTAGCCGGCAAGACGACCGTCCTGCGCGATTATGTTTTCCGCGCAACCCACGTATGCGATGCGTTTGCATCCGGCCTGGATCAGCCGATTCGTGGCGTCGTAGCCGATCATGAACTCGTCCGGCTCGATGCTGGGCACTTTGTTCTCGTGGTCGGTGGCGTCCACCATCACCACGGGGTATTCGTTCAACGATTCGGGAACATGTGCGATGCGGTTCGACATCTTCGAATAGAAGAATCCGTCCACGCCGTACCTTTTCAGTGTGGCGATCTCGTTTTCCTCGCTCGCCTTGCCGTCGGTGCTGACGGTGAACAGCATGTAGCCGTAGGCGCTGGCCGCGTCCTGCGCGCCCAGAATGATGCCGCCCGCGTACGGTGTGGTGGCGACTTCCTCGCTGATGAAGCCGAGGATTCGGGTTTTGTTGGTACGCAGGCTTCGCGCCAACGGATTGATTTTGTACCCGAGCTCGGTCGCTTTGTTGCGTACGAGTTTGGCGAGCGCGGGATTTACCCTGCCTTCGTCGCGTCCGTTGAGCACCAGGGATACAGTGGAGATGGATGCCCCCGTTTGTTCGGCGATTTCCTTCATTGTCGTCATAATCGCAACACTATACCCAAATGAACACGAAAAGCGCGCCTTTTTCGAGAAAAAGCGTGCTTTTTTACATGGAATGGTTTCGTTTCACCACTGTAAAGGGGGTTATTTCGACAGAATCTCGTTTACCAGTTCCTGCTTGGCGTGGATCTGTCCTTCGAAACCGGGGCGGATGTCGAGACGGATCACCACGTCGGTGCGGTATCCCTGGCCGGCGAGCTTCATGGTAGCGTCGCGGATCACCTTGAGCACATCGTCGATGTCTCCTTCGATGTTGGTGAACATGGCGTTCGTCTCGTTCGGCAGGCCGGATTCACGGATTACGTCCACGGCCTGCGCCACGTACGTGGACTTCTCCGGGCTGGCGCCGGCGGGGGAGATGGCTACTGCGGCAAGCGTGTTGATATACGGTTTGCCGGTTTCCGGATTGACGGGCACTTCCTGCTTTTCTGCGTTGCGATCGAGCGTCATGATTACCTTTCTCAGCGTTGTCTCGTGTGTTTTCGTGCGATTACTTGTTGTACTGTTCCAACGGCTGCCATGGTTCGCGTGGTTTGCGTGGCTTGGTTCAACGCCACTTCCACGCGTGGTCCATCGGACCGGAACCATGTCCAAGATCGAGCTGCGCTTCCAAAGCGCCGGTCAGGTACAGCTTGGCATGGTCGACGGCCGTCGGCAGCGCCTCGCCAAGAGCCAAATGGCTGGCGATGGCGGAAGACAGCGTGCAGCCGGTGCCGTGCGTGTTCGGGTTGTTGATGCGACGGGAACGGAACCAGGTGATCTTGCCATCCGGCTCGACAAGCACGTCACTCGCGTCATGCGTGCCGTGGCCGCCCTTGACGAGCACCGCGCAGCCGAAATGGCCGGCGAGCAGATGACCTGCGGTCACCATGTCGTTCTCGGTGGAGATGGATTCGCCGTTCTCATAGTCGATTGCGCCCGCACCTTGCTCTACGGCCAAGTCGCACAGTACCTGGGTCTCCGGCATGTTCGGCGTGATCACGGTGGCCAGCGGGAACAGTTTGGACGTCAGCGCCGCGATGGCATCATCCTCGATGAGCTTCGCGCCGGACGTGGCCACCATCACCGGGTCGAGCACCACGTTCTTCGCGTTGTGCGCGGTCAGACGGTCGGCGATCACGGTGATGAGCTCGGCGCTGGACACCATGCCGATCTTCACCGCCACCGGCGGAATGTCTTCGAACACCGCGTCGATCTGCGCCGCAAGCATTTCCGGGGGAGTGTTGGTGACCATCGTCACGCCGGTGGTGTTCTGCGCGGTCAGCGCCGCGATCGCGGTCATGCCGAACACGCCGTTGGCGAGCATGGTCTTCAAATCCGCCTGAATGCCGGCACCGCCGGACGAATCCGATCCTGCGATACTCAATACCGGTGGCAATGTGCTAGTCATGGTAACTCTCCTTATTAGGCTCACTGATTCATTGATTATCTTCACTGAGCTCACTGATACAGTGTAGAACCACCCTTGCGGAACTTCTCGCTCATCTCAGCGGGCTTGTCGATTTCCTGTACGACGGACTACTTCACACGCGGCGCATAGCCGTGCTTCGCGTCGCCGCGCACCGCCTTCCAGCGCGTCACCATTTCGCGGGTGGCCGCTTCCGGATCGTCGGCACCGGCGATCGCGGACACCACGAACCAGCCGGCCGCCTTCGAACGGGCCAGCATCTCCATATCGTCGGCATGTACGCCGCCGCCGACCACTACCGGGAACTCGCTCGCCGCGCAAATCGCGTTGATCTGTTCCTCGTCAAGCGTATGCCCGGAACCGTCGTTGCCGCCCACGGAAGCCTCCGGCTTGGTGGTGGACACATGTAGCGGGCCGGCGCCGATGTAGTCGATGCAGCCGCTCGGCAGCTCGTTGATAAGCTTCACCAGACTTTCGGTCTCGGCGGACAGGCCCACGATGGCGTCCTCGCCGAGCAGCGCGCGAGCCTCCTGCGGTTCCATATCGGTCTGGCCGATATGCACGCCATCCACCTTGATGCCCTTGTCGCGCGCCTGCCACACCACATCCACGCGGTCGTCGATCACAAACGCCACGGAATCGGACTTGCCGCTGTTCTTGATGACCTGCGCGATATCGCGGGCCATTTCGGTGATATCCTTCGCATCCGCGTTCTTGGCGCGCAATTGGATGAACGTCGCGCCCCCACGCAACGCGTCATCCACCACATCCGTCACCGGCCGGCCCTTGCAATCCTGCGGACCGACCACGAAATACGCGCTCATATCAAAGCAGTCGCGCATCGAGGCGAATGGATAATTATTCATTGGTTTCCCCTTTGTTGTTCTTTGGGTAAGTGCTCCAGAAGAAGTCTTGTTATTTTCCGTTTATTTTCCGTCGCACCGCACTGAACGTATATATTCCGTATATACGATTGCGATGGTGCGAAACCATCCACGGAACGTTGCGGTCAGTTGGTTTCGATGATGTCGGACGCGGCCACCTGGTCGGCGGTGACGTTCCACAGCGCGTCGAGCAGCGCCACCTGGAACGAACCGGGGCTATCGGATTTGACTTCGGCGATTTCGGACGCACGATCATACAGCAGCGACGCGGCAAGGGCGGCGACCAGCGGCTCGGCCACGGCAAGATACGTTGCGGTCACGCCGCCGAGCGAACAGCCGGCGCCGGTGATCTTCGTCATCATCGCGCTGCCTCCGGGCAGGCGGAACGTGCGCTCGCCGTCGGTCACCAGATCAACCGCGCCGGACACCGCAACCGCGCCCTTGCCGACGGGGGAGTGCTTCGCCAAATGGCGGGCCACACGTTTGGCCGCGTCGATGGCCGCGTCGACCTCGTCAACGGCCTCCACTCCAGCCGGACGCGTGGTCGGATCAGTGCTGTCGGCGTCGGCCAGCCCCCACATCGCATCAAGCGCGATGACCTCGCTCGCATTGCCGCGCACAATGGTCGGAGGCGCGTCACGGAACGATTCAAGAATGAACGTGCGTGTTTCGCCAATGCCCGCAGCAACCGGGTCTAGCACCCACGTCTTGCCGTTTTCGTGCAGTTTGCGCGCGATTTCCGGCAGCGCGTCCTTGAAGAACGGCAGCAACGTGCCCGCGTTGATGTAGTTCGATCCGGCGATTTCGGCGGTGGCGATCACATCATCCGGCAGATAGCTCATGGCCGCGGTGCCGCCTGCGGCGAGCTGCGCGTTGGCCACCAGATTGATGGTTACGAAATTGGTGAACGACTGCGCCAGCGGCGTCTGCTCGCGTACGTCCATGACGGCTTGTTTGATGGCGGCACGCAATGCGCCGAGTGCGTCATTGGCGGATGAGTCATCGCTCATGATCTGCTCCCTACGTTGGTCCTAACCAACAGGTTCAAAGGGTCAGGCGTTCATGCCTATCTCAGCTTGATGGACTTGGCCATCAAGCACCCCCGCATGTTTACAACAGTGCTTAATCTATCTACGTCCCTTGACAGGCGCGATTTCGTAGGTGATTTTGGGCTTCCGTAGGTGGTTGCTGCCGGATAAGCATCGGCGAGATGCCTGGAATTAGGCGTTTGCTCGTGTCCGGATTCGAAGCTGACCGCCTACGGAACGCAAAAATCACCTACGGAACGCAGTCAGTCGCTTTGCGTCGTGTCGATGACGTTGCTGCAGTATGCCGTCCTGCCGGCAGTCACGTCGGCGTAGAAGCGCTGTTTTTCATCGATGTAGGCGATGGCTTTACGCAGTTCCTCCATTGCGTCTCCAGATGCTCGCGTTTTTCGGCAAGGATTTCCTGACGTTCCGGTATCGATGACTCACCTTCAAGACAGAGCTGCGTGTAGTGCCGCATCTCCTTGATGCCCAGACCGCAGCGTTTGAGGCATGTCAGGTCGTTGATCCATGCGATGCATCGCGCGTCGAAGACGCGTCGGTTGTTCTGGTCTCGTTTGAGACCGGGCACGAGTCCTGAATTGCAATAGAACTTCAATGCTTCGTAATTCATGCCGGTTAGTTTGCAGGCCTGCTTCATCGTATAGGTTTTCATGTTCTTATGGAGTGGCACTGCCGTGATTGCTATACGTGGCTCCTTTCGGACGCTGCGCGGCAGGACGTTCGGCGGGTGCCGCCGGATGGGGTCGGGCTTGAGGCGCATTGTTCTTTTTTGTTTGTACCTATCATGTCACATTTCCGGTTATTAATACCGGTAGATAGTACCGGCGTGCCGTAATTTGACCGGTAGCAGCTACCGGATTTTATCTTGGGGGTCAGAACGGCATACATGCCGGCACTGAATACCGACGAATTTATGGAAGGAAAAACAGTGAAATACGTGAAACTTGCCAACGGTGTTGAGATTCCGAAGATCGGATACGGCGTCTTCCAGATCAGCAAGGACGATGCTCCTCGCTGCGTGCGCGAGGCCATCGAGACCGGGTACCGCCATATCGACACCGCACAGTCGTACTTCAACGAGGCCGAAGTCGGCCAAGGAATCAAGGATTCCGGTATCGATCGTAAGGATCTGTTCCTCACTACCAAGATCTGGATCAGCAATTACGGCTATGAGAACACGCTGAGGTCCGTCGATGTGTCCTTGAAGAAGCTTGGCACCGACTATCTCGATCTGGTGTTACTGCACCAGCCGTTTTCCGATACCTACGGCGCGTGGCGTGCACTCGAAAAGCTCTACAAGGACGGCGTGATCCGCGCCATCGGCGTGAGTAACTTCTATCCGGATCGTCTGGCCGATATGGTCGCCTTCAATGAGATCGCCCCGATGGTCGATCAGGTCGAGACTAATCCGCTCAACCAGCAGATCGAAGCTCGCAAGAACATGGTCAAGCGGGGCGTGGCTCAGGAAGCATGGGCTCCGTTCGGGGAGGGCATGCAGAACATGTTCTCCAATCCCACCCTGGCCAAGATTGGCGAGGTACATGGCAAGTCCGTCGCGCAGGTGATCCTGCGTTGGCTCACTCAGCGCGACATCGTCGCTCTGCCCAAGTCCACGCACAAGGAGCGCATGGAAGAAAACCTGAACATCTTCGATTTCCGGCTCTCCGACAGCGAGATGGCAACCATCGCGGGCCTTGACACCAAGACCAGCATGTTCTTTCGCCACGACACCCCTGAGGCGGTCGACCGCTTCGTCAGTTATGTCAAGGAACGTGCCGGCCGCGAGTGATTCCGGCCCATGACATGGTCGGTGCCGGCAGCACTGTGTATCTGGGCTTCCCGATTTGGTGGATGGCACCTGTTTGGCTGGTGAACGATTCCGTCAAATCCAACGATTTCGCAGGTAAGACGATCATTCCGTTCTGCACTTCCGCCAGCTCCGATATCGGCAACAGTGCATCCACGCTCCAGAAAATGGCAGGCAGTGGTACATGGCTTACCGGGCATCGTTTCTCGGAATCTGTTTCCGAGAAGGACGTGACCGATTGGCTGATTTAGTCCAAAAACGGCATCGCCGAATACGAAGACATGGGGCGACCATTGTACGTTCGGCTGCAGCATTTCGTGTGCTGAATAGCAGGTCGCCTCTTCCACGCTCTTTTGAGTATTCCATCCGAATGTTTATGCCGGCGTGGAAGTAGTAAGTGGTATGTGTGCTGTCCTGCTCTGCAGGAAGACATGGCTGGCATTTTCATTATGATGAAAACGTTATTAAAATATCGAATTATTTCCGATAATCATTCCACGAGATGGGCTTCCCCGTATTATTTCCTGAGACGTTTGTGATGCCCCTATGTATTTGCATGCGGGGATAGAATTGTTGACGGAAGAGAACCGTGAAAGGAATGTGCGTTGGCGAGAAATGGCGGGAGTCGAAGGAGGCGGGGCGGTCTTTGCGATAGGTTGTTCGGCGATTTCAGTGCAAAAAAGTTGCGTAAGGTGTTGTTTGGCGCTGTTGCGGCAATTGTCACTGTTGCAGTTGTCCTGTTTGTGTGGAACGGTGTCGTTAAACCTGTTTTTGACAATGCAAGGACCGAATCTACCATCAGTGTGGAAAGCCAGTTGCAGGCGGCTGTGAATATCGACGATCTATCGACCGCGAAATTCCATTATGGCGGTGTTGCTGTAAAGAAAGACAATGCTGGTAAGGACAAGTGGCATGTTGCATATGAGGCGACGGTGACTGCTGGCGTCAAGATGAGCGATATCACGTTCGAAGTGGACGATACCGCGAAGACCGTCACTCCGATTCTGCCGAAGCCGACTATTGGGGACGTCGTGGTTGATAGCGGCAGGCTCGACTTTTTCGAGAACAATCCGTCCGTTGAAATTGATGAGGTGATCAAGCTTTGCAAGCAGGATGCGCAACAGGAAACCAAGACAAACGGAGACATTATTTCTATTGCTGCCAGCAATCTTGAACAAACTGTGGATGCGTTGACCAAGGATCTCGTGGAAGCAAAAGGATACAAATTGCAGAAGGCCGAGACCGTAAAGCTCACTAAGGAGACCGCGCATGCTGACGAATAATCGTTCCATGAAACGTGCGATTGCCGCATTATGTGTTGCTACGCTTGCATGTTCTGCTGTAGGGTGCGGCGAGGAAAAGAAAGAAGCTATCCCAACTTTCTCGAATGCCACGTATATCGCACAGATGGCCACATTAAAATGTTATTACCACAACACGGCCAAGCTCAGTCATGAGGGATCGTGGTTCTTCAATAATGGCTACAAACGTATGTGGATGGAATACAGTGGCATCGTGAAGTACGGTATTGATGCCGATAAAGTAACAATTAGTCCAGATGCCAACGGTCATAGAGTAATCATTACCGTGCCTCCAGCTCACGTGTTGGATGATCCGGACGTAAATGAGAAGTCGTTCAGCAAACCGCTGGTGAGCACTGGTTTCGCCACTTCGATTACCGCCGAAGAGAAAACGGAAATGTTTGATAAGGCCCAGCAAAGCATGCTGAAGCAGGCGAAAACCGATTCGGCGTTGCTTGCCCAAGCCGAAGCTCGCGCGCGGACTATTCTAGAGCAGTATGTGCGCAATGTGCTTGGCGACGACGCGAAGAACTGGACTATCGAATTCAAGGATGTGCAATAGTCGCCAAGCGAGAACTGGCTTACCTCACCCGCAATTGCCATCGTGGATGGCGGTGGCCAGCTGATCGCTGGATGCATCCATCGCGTATTCGGCGACACCCTGCTGCTGATTCGTGATGCGGTCGCGGTCGGCCCCGAAAAACAGCACCGAATAGGAATTCGTCACCGCCTCCGTACGGTCGGCTGCGATTGTCGGTTGCGTGGTGCCGCAGGAGATCATGATCGAGCGGTGCGAGAGCTCGTGCTTGACCATGTCCACCAGCCAAGGGCTTCGCGCGGTCGGCGTCCAATCCGGATGCGTGGTGAGGATATGCACGACATCCCGCTGCGTGCGGTCGGGCATCTGGCAGTAATAGGCCGCCACGAATCCGTTCGGATTCTCACCTGACTGGCCGCCGCAGTTGAATTCCATGGTCTGCTCGATCTGCACGCCCATCGTTGATACCACGTTCGTGGCGAGCGTGTACCATCCGGCCGGATCGAGATCGCCGTTGCGCTCAGGTACGGCGATCGCAGCCGCCGAGGCTTCCTCGCTGTGCAGATTGTTGACCGCGGACGAGACCTGCTGCTTCACGTCCGAGCGCAGCTTGTGCAATGATTCCAGTCCGGTGAGCATCTCCCGCATCGACGAATACTCACGCTGTTTGCCGTATCGGTCGATGAGCTCGTTCACCTGCGTCGGATCGTCCACCTGCAGCAGCCATTGCGCCGCATGCTGGCTGAAATCGTCCGCCATGGCCGCGTCGACCGCGCTGAGCAGCTCCTTGGTCTGTGCGTCGAGATTATGGGCCGCCACACGCATGCTGTCGATGATGGTGCGCTGCTGGTTGCGGTACAACAGCCCGATGATGCGTTCCTGCAGATTGTCCGACAGCAGATACTTGATCTGCTTGGTGTCGGCAAGCCGGTCGTAATCGTCCATATACTGTTGCACGGTTTCGATGTGCGCGGCGAATTGATCCGGATCATCCAGGCTCTGCGCGAACGTGATGCTGTCCTGCGCGGTCTGCCGGATGCCTTGCATGGTTTCGATCTGCGGCTTGACATTGCTGGCCGCTTCACTGGTGGTGGTGTGCAGGAAATTGGCGACGCTGGCGATGACGGCAAGCACGACGAGCACGCCCACGATGCGTAGGACATTCCGCCGGCTGCGTGAATTCGGGTTGTGGTACGGCATATTCTCAGACTACCTTGCTCGTGTGATGCACCGATGCTCCCATCTACCGCCGTTTGGCTCCATCCGGCCATGCGATACCGGTGTCGGGGGAGTGCAGCACGTTCCTGTAGATGTCGTTGCGTACGTAGATTTCCACGGAACCGCGCGATCGCTGGTCTTTCCATGGCGTGACGGTTTCGGCGATGCGTATTTTCGTGTAGTCGTTCCGGTCATAGCCGAGGGCGCTGAAGAAGAACGGCTGATAGATGGTGTCGTAGAATTCGGGTTCGCCCCATGATCTCCAGGTTTCGATGTCTTGTTTGCCGGCATAGGGGTCTATGCACCATTCCCAAGAGATGTAGCTGCGCCCTTTGTAGGCATTGGACATGAGCGTACGCTTGAAGTACGGGTCGGCGGTGACCAGTGTTCCGCTCACCCATGATGTGTAGTCGATGCAATCCTTGCCATTGGCGCAGTAGCCGCCTTGCTTGATTCGTGCTTTGACATCCGGGGACGCATTCGTGGAATTGATGCGAGTCCAGCCAGCCATCCAACGGTATTGCTCCAGATGATTGGTCTTGATGAACGAGGCCACCGTCCGGGATGAGGAATACTCGTATCGTATGTCGCATATGCTGGCGTTGATCGTCCAATACACGCTGATTAGCATGGCACCTAAAGCGAGGGCCTTCAGCATGATGAGATAGTTGCGCGCTTTCTTCACCCCAAGCTTGCCGGCGAATTGGTCGGCCATGGTGGCGCACCAGGCCGGCCAATCATCCACGCCGATACGTCGTTCGTCGCAGTCAATCGCGAGCACCGCGATGAAGAATCCCAGCAGGATGCCCAGATGGTGCATAGAGAAATGCTGCGCGAACACCAAGCACATCACTGTGTACGAGCTCAGCAGCAGCATTGCGTTGTGCCGACGTCGGCTGATGTGGATGAGCGGGGCCCACATGAGGCATGACACGGTTCCCGTGTACAGCAGTGTCGGTGATAGGCCGATGAATACCAGATTCGTGTCCGACACCGTCGAGGTGAATAATGCTTCGGCCGGCAGCAGCAGCCAGGAATTGCAGATTTGTATCCATAGTGGTGCCGGCTGTGTCATGCCGGAGATGTCGAAATTGCCGGAATACACGTCTTTTGCGGGCATCACGTCGATCAGTATGGCCATCGCCGCCGCGAGCAGCGCCAGCAGCGCGATGAACCGTCGCCGGTTACGTATCAACGAATGTTCCTGCCAGACGAACCGCACTACCCAATTCGCCGCGAACATGCCGGCGATTACCAGTCCATATGAACTGGTCAGGCACAGCAGCATCATGCTGAGCGCTTCGCGCCATGGTTTCTCGTCGCGGGTTTTCCAGTTGATAGCCACCAGCAGCATGGCGGCGACCATCAGCGCATAGGGGCGCGACGTGACGCCGTACTGATAGCACAGGAAATAGGAGAACGGCAGGATGACTTTGAATGGTTCCGGCAGTTTGGTTTTGAATTCCAACAGCCAGATCATGAGTGTGGCGCATGCCAGATTGATGCTTTTCAGACCGATCTCGTAGGGTACGCCGAGTTTTGCGGGTGCGGCGAGCATCATCCACCACAGAGGCGGATGCCCCTCATAGTGTGGACGTTCCAGAATCATCTCCCGCCACGAGCAGTCGCGCGCGATGAGCCAGGCTTGCGCCTCGTCGAACCATGGTTCGTGGAAACACATCACCGTGCCCACCACGATGACATACGCCGCGAGCACGATGCAGTGCAAACGATGCGGCGTGAGCCAATGCCGAATTGCGTCGCATCGTGTTCTGTTGTCTGTGGCTGCTACTGTTGCAGAACTCATGTTTCCTGTTTCCCGTTGCGTTCGAAATACGAGCGATTGCTGCGTGACTTTGCGATTATTGCGTGGCCGCGCATGGACCATGGCGGTTCCGTCATATTCCATGTTGCGGAACCGCCATTGGATGCATGGGCACACCATCGCGCCAGCTGTGCCGGCCATCCTTAGAACGACTTGCGCGCGCCGCAGAGCTTCTCGAACTCCTCGCGTACCTGCACCTTCACCAGCGCGTCCTCGAATGTGATCACGCCCTTGTTCACCAGTCGCGCCAGATCCTGATCGAGCGTGTGCATGCCTTCCTTCTCGCCGGACTGTAGCACGGTGCGAATCTGATGCGCCTTGCCACTGCGGATCAGTGAGGAAACGGCCGGAGTGTTGATCATCACTTCAGTGGCTGGTGCACGGCCATGGCCGGTAGCGCGCGGAATCAGTGTCTGTACGATCACGGCACGCAAGGTGGAAGCTACCTGCACGCGAATCTGCTGCTGCTGGTTTTCCGGATACACGTCGATGAGACGGTCCACGGTGGAGCCGGCGTCCTGAGTATGAAGGGTTGCGAACACCAAGTGGCCGGTTTCCACTGCGGTCAGTGCGGTGGAAATGGTTTCCAAGTCTCGAAGCTCACCGACTTCGATAATGTCCGGATCCTCACGCAGCGCACGTTTCAGCGCTTCCGCGAAGCTTTTCGTATCAGTGCCCACTTCTCGCTGGCTCATCACGCAACGCTTATGCTGATGCACGAATTCGATCGGGTCTTCGATGGTGATGATATGGTCGGCACGTTCCGCATTCGCCTTGTCCACAATCGCGGCCAACGTGGTCGATTTGCCGGAGCCGGTCGGGCCGCACACAAGCACCAGACCTCGTGGCAGCATCGCCAGGTCGGCGATGCGCGGGTCGAGCCCGAGTTCCTGGGCGGTCTTGATTTCAGTGGGGATCGTACGCAACGCGGCGCATACGCCCATGCGGTCGCGATACACGTTCACGCGGAAACGCAGCAGGTCGCCGATGGCGAAGGAAATGTCAAGCTCCAGATCATCCTTGAACCGTTCCCGCTCCAGCTCATTGGTCATCACCTTCACGGCTTCGTATGTATGGTCCTTGCTCCATACGCTCAGCCCTTTGGCCGGGCGCAGTTTGCCGTCCACGCGCAGCATCGGCGGATCGTTGACCACCAGATGCAGATCGGAGGCGTTGAGTTCCACCAGCTGACGCACCGCCGCCACGAACTCGTCATCCGCGTCCGGATGCTCGGCGCGCAGTGTCTCTTCTACCTGCTGCGCTTTGATTTTGCGCTGCTCCGGGATCGCGTCCTCATCCGAATCGTCGGTGTTGGGTATGACGAAATCCGCGAACGGATTCTGGTTGGGATTCGGCTGCGGGGTCCCATACGCCGGTCGGCCGTTCACCGGCGGCACATGGTTGACGATTGGTGGCAACGGATGTTGCACCGCGGTCTGTGTGACGTCGGATGGGGTGTTCCGGAACGGTATCGATCCCGGGATGAAGGATGGTGGGTCGCTGTCGATCTGCTGTACTGGACCGCTCGATTCGACGACCGGCGTCAGTTCCGTGTCGTCCTCACGGAAGCGCAGTTGCTCCTTGTCGACTTGCTCACGTTCCGGCGTGGATGGGAAGTCGTATGAGGACGTCTGCTGATTTTCAATAGGCGCTGGCGACTGTTGCGCCGGCGGTTCCTGCGCCACGAACGTTTGCTGCATCGGCTGCGGATTCTGCACTGCCGGTTCCCGCTGTTCCGCAGGCAGCGGATCCGGCACGTCCACCGGCACGTCTTTGAGCGTGGGCATCGACTTCAACGAGGCGAAAATGCTTTTGATGCTTTCATCGTCGGCGTTGATCGCATTGTCGGAAGACCAGTGGCGGCCTTTGCGCGGATCCTCGTTGAACGATGGTGCGGTGCTGGGGATGGTCACGCCTTTGAGCCCCGCCAGATAATTTCCTGCATCCAATTGCGGACGCTGTTCGGTATCGGTCATCATTGTCCTTTGCTTGTTGTTTTACGGATTCGTCATTGAATATGCGGGCCATGCGGGGCACACGCTTCACATGCGTGCGCCCCGCATGGTGTTGCGGAACGGGACGCTCACACCGTCACACGAAGCACTTCCTCCACGGAGGTGATGCCCTGCAGCGCCTTCTGCCAACCGTCCTCGCGCAGCGAGGTCATGCCGCTGGAGCGAGCGGCCTTCTCGATTTCCAGCGAAGTGGCGCCACGCGCGATCAGATCCTCCATCTGCGTGTCCACTCCCATCACCTGCTGGATGGCCACACGCCCGTGATATCCGGTGTTCGAGCATTCGCGGCATCCCACCGGACGGTACACGGTCGGCGGGGGAGTCCCCGGAGTATGAGGCACTCCCATCATGCGCATCTCCACTTCCGTGGCGGTGTCCATACGCTTGCACTTCTTGCATAGACGGCGTGCGAGACGCTGCGCCATCACGGCGGCCAGCGACGAGCTCACCAGGAACGGCTCCACACCCATCTCGGTCAGACGCGTCACCGCGCTTGGCGCATCGTTGGTATGCAGGGTGGACAACACCAGATGGCCCGTCAGCGACGCTTCGATGGCGATCGTCGCAGTCTCCTCATCACGGATCTCGCCGATGAGCACCACGTCGGGGTCGGCGCGGAGGATCGAACGCAGTGCCGCGGCGAACGTCATACCGGCCTTGTTGTTCACCTGCACCTGGTTGATGCCCTTCATACGGAATTCGACCGGGTCCTCGACGGTGATGATGTTGATCTCCGGCTTCGCCACATCGCCCAACGTGGCATACAACGTGGTCGACTTACCCGAACCGGTAGGACCGGTGACCAACACCAGACCATACGGACGGTTGTACGCCTTGGAGAACACCTCGAAATTACGCTGGCTGAAATTCAGATCCTCCACCTTGAGATTGCCCGAAGGCGTGCTCAGGATTCGCATGACGATCTTCTCGCCCCACACCGTCGGCAGCGCGGCCACACGAAGATCCACCTTCGTGCCGTTGTGCTTGACGGTGATACGGCCATCCTGCGGCTTGCGGCGCTCGCCGATGTCCATTTCCGCCATCACCTTGATGCGGCTGATCACACCTTGGGTCATGGCACGCGGCGCCTTCTGGAACACGTGCAGCACGCCGTCGATACGGTAGCGCACGAGCAGGCCGTCCTCCTGCGGCTCGATATGGATGTCGGAGCAGTGGTCGTCGATGGCCTGGTTGATGAGCAGGCTGACGAATCGCGCCACGGGGGAGGCGTCCTCGTCGTTGTCGGATTCGAGGTCGACTTCCTTTTTGGCGGTGGCCGCGATTTCGTGGGAAAGCTCGGTCAGCTCCGCGTTGGCGCGCAGGTAGCGGTTGATGGCGTCACGCACCTGTGACGGCATGGCCACCATGGCGATGACGGGCATGCCGGTGGTGGCGGACACGTCATCGATGGCGGCGAAGTTCTTTGGATCGGCCATGGCCACGGTGATGCGTCCGTTGACGATGGACAAGGGCAGCAGTTGGTTGCGTCGGCAGAGGTCGTCGGATACCATGCTGACGACCTCTTTGTCGATTTGGTATTCGTTGAGGTCTACGAACGGCAGGCTCATGCCCTGTGCCAGCGCCATGGCGTATTGGCGTTCGGTCTGTTCGTCCATGCCTTCGGTGGAACTGGCCATGGCGGGAAAATCACCGGTGGCGTCGCTCGCCGCGGCGGCATGACGTGGCTGGCTTGGCGTGAACACCTGATGGATTTCGCCCGTTGCCGGTGCGTTCGGATCCATACGTTGCGAGAAACCGCTTGGCGTGTCGTCGTTTCGATTGCGCTTGAGGAAGGGGAAACGACCTCCCGAACCAGCGTCGCTCATAATGACCTCCAATGCCGCGTCCGCTGATGGCGTGGCATACCGTGCTGACCCTGCGAACGGTAATGCCCGCAGGGTTCGAAAATGTTCAGTTGTTCGTGGTCATGTGAGCTACAACGATTGCAGTATTGTGTACTGCTATTCGCATAGTGTAGCGGCTCTATTGCTGAAACGCCAATTTCCATATGGTCTGTGGGTATGTGAAAACGTTGGCATGAAATCGTGATACAGTAACAGATATTCGCGCACCGCCGATCTGCGGTGCCATATTTTTCCTGTTGCCTCCGATGATGGGGTGATATCGCGTAAAAGGAGCTGCTCATGGAGCACGGCTGGCGTACGGCGGGAAGCGACACCGCGGCAGGGCTTGTGAACAATGACGTCAATCGATTGCCGCGGCGTGGTGAGTCGGGGTTCACCTTGGTGGAGGTATTGGTGGCGGTCGTGGTGCTGAGCATCACGGGACTTGCCGCGGCGCAATTCGCCATCGGCGCGATTCGCACCTCATATGCGCAGCAGCAGCGGTCCACTGCCATCGCATTGGGCAGTGACGGTATCGAACGCATGCGCGCGCAAATCGCGGGCAGCAAGGCGAAACCTTCGCATTACTATCAGGATCTGCTGCATGGCATGGGTACTGACGGAGTCAAGCAGGCGCAGGCGAACCTTGCCGCCGTCGGGGCGATCACCTCGCAGGTCTCGGATCTGGCGTCGACCGCCACGCCGGATGCGGACACCTCGAAATACATTCAGCCGGTGCGCACCACCACGGGCAAGGATGCCAAGCAGACCACCTACACGGTGAACACGGTGGTGGAGAAATGCTACAGACTCAGCGGCACCATGGATTGTTCGACCGCCTCGGACCTGGGCATCACCGGCATCAGCGCCATCTCCGATGTGGACGGCAAGACGGACGCGTCACTGAAAGCCAGCATTCTGGACGCCGGATCCATTCCCGGGAAAGGGTTCCTATATCAGACGCGCACCTACATGCCGATGGTGCGTGTGGTGGTGGGCGTCACTTGGCCGGACGGCATGCAGAGCGGCAAAACCTGCGTGTATACCACCACGGAACTGCTGAATGTCGTTGGAGATTGAGAGGAATCGAGGCAAGTCATGAGCAAGAACCGGTGGTATCGGAACCTGATGAAACGTGCCCGCGGTCAGGCCGGCGTCACGTTGGTGGAGATGGTGGTGTCGCTATGTATCTTCGCCATCGTGTCCACGTTGTTCACGGTCGCGATCGTGCAATACCTGCATACCACTTCGGCGGATACCATCCGTAGCCGATCGTCGACGGAAATCGCCACGTCGGTGAGGACGTTGGACCGGTATGTGCGTAACGCCGTTGGCGTGAGGGATGACGGCGATGCGGTCACGCTGGTCACTTACGACGCGGACGGCGTGAAGCAGTGCGCGGTAATCGAATATACGGAAGCCACGTGGACGGGGGAGCGCGTCAGCGATTACGGTTCCGTGGCCGTGCGCACCAGACCGTATGATGCTGGATCCGGCGCGTGGACCAAACATACGATACTGGGATCGGTGATGAACGCCGCTTCGGCGTCGACGTCGGATAACGCGCTCTTCGCCACCAAACTGCTCAACGTGGACTCCGGTACACGTGTGGTGCGTTATACGCCGGTGACGGGCTCGTATGTGAATGGCAAGCCGGTCACGTCGAATACGTCGACGTCATTCACGGCGCGCAATGTCGACTCCAGTTCTGCAATCGATTTCAGTCCGTGTAGCTGAACTTGGCATTCTCAAGGGGTAGTCTCCGGTACGAGACTACCCCTTTTTTGTATATCTGCTGATACCCTCGACACGCCCGAAGTGAACGGTCTTTTTACGAAATTTTGCTTAAAAATCATGCAAAAGTTTTGCAGCAACAGGATGAAAACGCGGCAACAATACCGCAAAAGATGCAATGCTATGGTGCACCGATGGACCAGTATGTTTCGGTGGATTTGTCGACATGTGCCATGAAAGGGTTAATGAAGGGTGTAGAACATTGAAGCGCTTGTGTGTGCGCGCGATATCTGCGGCAATGCAACGGAAATGAAACATATGTCAAACGTTTGACGGGATGTGATTTGTCATGCAAACGATTTCAAAATAGCTACGCTTGAAGGCGTTGGTTATGTGAGCCAGCGCATCCCCATAAGGGATCACAACAGAACAGGAGCGTTTCACGGCAGCCACCGTTGGATGTGCCGCGAATGCTTCGGAAAAGAAAGAAGGTTCATTATGAAGAGCGTACGCAACGCGCTGAATCGCCGCGCCAAGGGCGAGAAGGGCTTCACCCTCGTCGAACTGCTCGTGGTCGTCATCATCATCGGCATTCTTGCCGCCGTTTCTGTGCCGATTTACCTGAATCAGCGCAAGTCCGCTTGGAATTCCAGTGTTCAGTCCGATGTCAAGAACGCCAGTCTCGCCATCGAAACCGCAATGACTGCCAACAATGGAGATCTAAGCAAAGTTGTTAGTGCAGACATTACCTGCAAGGCTCCGTCTTGCGTTACCAGCAACGGTGATAAAATCACAGTTTCTGACGGTAATACACTGGTGATTAAGGCCACAAAGGATACTTATACCATTGAAGGTACGAATTCTCATGATGGAACTCATAAGTTCACTTATGATTCCGATAATGGCGTTGTCAGCGATGCTGGTAAGAAGTGATCTCTTGCTAATCGCCTGAACTGAATGTCGGGGACACCGTCCGTCCCCGACATTCGCATATCAATCGCACGTCACCATTCATCATCGACATTCACTCGGGGGAACCATGGCCGGCAATGACGCACAAGTGCAATTCCAGCAGAACGGCGGCACGCGCAAATGGCGCTACCAAGGCGTCGCGTTCGACGGCCACACCAAGCAGAAGGGCACCGTCGAAGCGCAGACCCGCGACCAGGCCATCGAACGCATAAAAAAACTTGGCCTGTATCCGACCGACTTGACCGATACGACCGCAGGCACCGGTCTCAACGCCGAGATCAACATCAAAGCGCTCGAAAAATACCCCAGCAAAAAAGACTTCGCGGTGATGGCCCGCCAGCTCGCCACCATGGTCGCGGCGGGTGTGTCACTGATCCGCGCGCTGAACATCGTCACCGAACAAATCGAGAACCAGAAACTGCGCAAGGCGCTCCAAGCCTGCGTGGTGCAGGTGGAGGGCGGTTCATCGTTCTCCGAGGCCATGGCCGCCGACCCGGACAGCCTGTTCCCACCCATCATGGTCAATATGATCCACGCCGGCGAAACCGGCGGCTTCCTGGACAAATCCCTGCTCACCGTGGCCGACAGCTTCGAAGCCGACGTGAAGCTGCAGGGGCAGATCAAGGGCGCATTGGCCTACCCGATCGTGGTGCTGTGCATCGCCTTGGTGATCGTGGCCGTCATGCTGCTGACCATCGTGCCGATGTTCGCAAGCATGTACTCCTCCATGGGCGCCGAACTGCCAGCCATCACCCAGATCATGGTGAATATGGGCAAAGCGGCTCCGGTGGCCATCCCCATCATCCTCGTCGGCGTCATTGCCTTCGCCGTCTTCTGGAAGCGCAACCGCAACAAGGACATCATCCGCACCTGGTGGGATCCGTTCACGCTGAAGGCACCTGTGTTCGGCAAACTGGACACCAACGTGGCCCTGGCCCGGTTCTGCAACAACTTCGCCTCCATGCTGTCCTCCGGCGTGCCGATCCTGCAGGCGCTCGACATCGTCGGCTCCACGTCCGGCAATTACGTGATCGACGAAGCGTCCAAGCGTGTGTCGCGCTTGGTGGAACGCGGCTACCGGCTTGCCGACAGCATGAGCAGCGAGAAGATCTTCCCGAACATGATGGTGCAGATGGTGGCCATCGGCGAGGATTCCGGCGCCATCGACCAGATGCTCGCCAGCGCCGGCAAAGCCTACGACGAGGAGGCGCAGTCCATGGCCAAGCAGCTCACGTCGCTGCTCGAACCGTTGATGATTCTGCTCCTCGGCGTGGTGGTCGGATTCATCATCCTGGGCTTGTACATGCCGATGTTCGGCATGTTCGACGCCATCAACGGTCAGGCATGATCCGCAACGTGAGACAAAGGGAAGGGAAACGAACATGAGACAGCATGGTTTGTGGGCACGGTTGAATCGCAGATATCGTACGATGCTGCGCGAGCGTGTGGGGGAGCGCGGCGCCGCCATGATGCTGGCCATCCTGTTCGTGGTGGTGGTGCTTACCACCTCCACGCTGGTCATGACCGTTCTGGTCGCGCAGGCCGTTCCCTACAAAGCCAACAAGGAGAACGCACAAGCCAACTACGCCGCCGAATCCGGCCTTGAGGTCGGCCTGAGCTACCTCAATGAGACCTTGGCCGGTTTGAAGAACGCCACCAGCCTTGACGAACTGAAGAATCTGCTGCCCTCCGCCAACGCCGACGTGGCCGACAGTTCCAAAGACGGGCAATTCACCGTATATGAGGGCGCTTCGGCTTTGCTGAACAATGTGCCGCTCAACACCGTCACCTCACGCAGCGATGTGACTTCCTACACTCCCGATGACCTGTCCTACCGGGTGCGCATCAACTTCTATGCCACCGATCCGGACAGCGCGTCGGCGAAGATGATCAGCTCCCCCTCCGATCTGAAAAGCCTCCAGTACGCCGAAGTCGTGGCCACGGGCTTCATCAACCGCTATAAGGATGGCCGTACGGCGGGCAACGCCCAAAAACCGCAGGCCATGAAACGCGCTATATGCAAGATCGAAGCCAAAACGGACTCCACCACCACGAACCATTCCAGCACGCTGGGCGTCGGCGGTCGTATGGGCATGGGCTTCTATGCCGCCGCGCCATACAACAGACTCGATTCGCAGTTCGTATGGGTTCCAGTGGATTACGACGGCGTGTCCATCGGAACCGACCCGACCGGCGCCGTGAAATTCGCCGGCACGGTGGATTCCGGACACACCAACACCAGCCAGCTGTCCGACGGCACCGCGACATTGAACCCGGTGAACCGCACCTGCATGCTGGCCACCACCACTCCGGTCACCAACGAGAAGCAATCAATCTCCGAGAACCTCGATCTGAGCAAATCACCCCAGGCCGGTTCCGGACTGGTGATACTGCCTGTCGCATACAACGCGGGAGGCGACACCTACCAATACACCGAGGAATGCCGTGCGGACGGCGCGTATTCCTCCCTGAACACATGGGTGTACTACAAAGACAACTCCATCCGTCTGGCATCGAACATGGGGCTGTGCGTCACCGGCGTGAGCGTCGATGACGCCGACGGCAAGACACCGGCCACGTTGCAGCCATGCGGCACGTCGTACGGCGTCCGGTTCCAGAGCGATTACTATACGGATCCAGGTAAGGCCGCGCAGCAGGCGGAGAAGAACGATCCGAACAGTCTGCTCAACAAGTACCAGAAATGGAATTTCTACAACGGCTTCATCAACGCCGGGTATTGGAACGAGCTGGCCGGCGACGTCAGCGCGCAAGCCGCGTCATACGATTCCGCTTTGCCCGAAAGCAAGGGTTATGCCGTCGCCGGTGTGCAAAGCGGCAAAAAAACCAAGTTCCAGCGTCTGGAAGTCACCCATTACGGTGGCAGTCCGCAAGACAGCGGCGACCCGCATTTCGCGGGCGGCAACATCAAAGCCACCCCCTACAGCCAGGCGTACATGGTGTCGCAGTGGACCTACAACTTCAGCGACTCCTACTTCTCGAACGGCGCCGACATGCAGGACGCCACCGCGTCCTTCAGCCAGGCCGGCGAAGCGGGGTACGGCACCGACCAGTTGGTGAACGCTGCCTCAGGATTCTGCATGGTGATGGACGGCAATGATGTGTATGCCGACACCTGCGACGTGCGCAGTGCGGATTTCGATGCGAAATGCTACCAGAAGACGATCATGGGGCAAGGCAATGATTTTGTTTCGACCGCGTACTGCGCGGCCGCCGACAAGGAGAACTTCAACCTCACATCCGACCGCATCTCCTACACCGAGGACACCAGCGCGGATGGCTCCGGTGTGGACACCACCATCGCGCTGCACGACGTGAACGGCAACGCGAAGTACCTGCATGTCTCCGGAAGCGACGTGTCCTTGACCAGCAATTCGAGCGATGCCACGAAATTCCGCCGGTACAACGAACACAACACCTCGGAACCGGTGAGCCACGACGGCAAGACGCAATACCCATGGGCGGGAACCTTCCAAACCAACGAAGGCACGTGCCTGACGGAGATCTATCCGGGCGATTACCTGGAAACCAAGGGAGGGAAGAAGCGTCTTTACCATCGTTCGGACGGCCACTCCATGTTGCAGATGGTCCAGTGCGGAGCCAACCGCGACGTGCGTGGACGATTGGTGAAATCACAGGCTTGGAACGCTTCCGTGAACTATGGTGATGTCGGCTCGGCCGGCAGCATCACCTGGACCACGACGACGACCACCGTGTCCATTCCGGCCGACACCAATTTCTCCTCGGTCGTGGATTCCACCGCCGCATCCAGGAAGTGGTGATCAACATGGACCTCATCAATGACACCCCTACCGTGATACTGCTGCTGGTGGCCTCATTCGTCATCGGCTGCATCTTCGGCTCGTTCCTCAATGTGGTGATCTGGCGCGTGCCGAACCACATCGGCATCACCAACCCCAAGCGCAGCTTCTGCCCGAAATGCCAAGCGCAGATCGCTTGGTACGACAATATCCCGATCATCTCCTGGCTGGTGCTCGGTGCGAAATGCCGCCACTGCAAGGAGCCGATCTCGGCACGTTATCCTCTGGTCGAATCGCTCGGCGGGCTGTCCTTCCTCGCCGTGACAGCGGGTGGATTGCTCGGCGCATACTCGCCATGGATGCTGCCGGCGCTCTACATGTTCGCATGCGTGTCCATCGTCATCGCATTCATCGATCTGGACCACCATCTCATCCTCAACGTGGTGCTGCTGCCGACGCTCATCGCCTCGGTCGTGCTTCTCGCCCTCGCCTCATTCGGCATGGGGGAATGGAGCAGACTCGGCCGCGCGGCGATCTGCGCGCTGATCCTCTTCGCGTTCTACTTTGCGCTGTCGCTCATCTGGAAAGGCGGTATGGGCGACGGCGATATCAAACTCGCGTTCGTCTTGGGGCTCCTGCTTGGTTGGCTCGGCTGGCCGCAATTCATCATCGGCTCATTCGCCGCGTTCCTCATCGGAGGTGTGCTAAGCCTGATACTGCTTGCCTGCAGAAAAGTCGACCTGCATGGCGGCATTCCATTCGGACCATCCATGCTGCTTGGCGCATGGCTTGGCGTTTTCGCCGGCGCACCGATCGCCGTATTGTATCTGCAACTTACGGGGCTCGCATAGAGCACTATATATAAGGAGAGACCATGAGAGCAATAACGGCGCTGTCGATTGCGAACGACGCCATCCGGGCGGCGGTCATAGCCGACCCCTACACGGATTCGCCGACCATCAAGCATTTTCAGGCGATTCCACTGCCCAGCGGCGCCGTGGTGGATGGCGAAGTGGTGGATGTCGACGTGGTCACCGGTCTGCTGAGAACCTTGGTGAAACGGTTCAAATTCCCACGCGAGGATACCGCGCTCGTCTATTCGAGCCGCCGTATGGTGTTCCGTGAGGCCGATTTCCCCTATATGGCGTTGGCTGACCTTCGTTCCACTTTGCCGTTCCAGGCCAAGGGCATGATCCCATTGCCGATTGAGGAATCGGAACTTGATTTCGTGCCGCTGTCCGTGGTGGATGACGAGCAGAACGGCAAGCAACTGCATGGCATACTTGTGGCCACGTTGCGCAGCGGCCTTGAGAAAACCGCGCGTACCGCCGAGGAGGCCGGCTTCGTCGTCACTTCCATCGACGCCGGTCCATTCGCGCTTGCCCGCCTCTTCGGCGATACCAATCAAGCGCAGACCGAGGCGGTCGTCAACATCAGCGGCAACTGCACCGACGTGATCGTACTGAACAACGGGCAGCCGGTGTATATGCGAGTCGTGCCATCAGGCGCCGATGATGTGACCGACGCCATCGCCAACGCGTTGAGCATCTCCTTTGAGGACGCGGAACGTATCAAAATCCAGATTGGCCTGCAGAACGTGACCGGTGACGAACGGCTCGAAAAAGCGGAGGAAGTGATTCGCGAAACCACGGCTCAGCTCATCGTCGGCATCCGCAACACGTTGAACCTGTACGACATCGACCATGCCGACGGCACCATCGGAGGCGTCATCCTCACCGGAACCGGAGCGCGCCTCATCGGCCTGCCGCCGGTGCTGGCAAGTTCCATCAACAAGGTGGTGCGCATCGGCGACCCCTTCATCCGTTTCAGGCTGTCCAAGGAAGTGGAGCAGCAGAACATCATGGCACATGCAATCGATCTGGGTCCGTTGCTCGGACTGGTCATCGGAAAGAAGCCGAGGTAAAGCGAACATGAAGAAAAACAACACGAGCAAAGCAGTGAGTTCGCATCGCGGCCGCGGCCAGCGGACCGTTGGAGCCAACGCCAAGGATCATGAGAAGACCTCGTTGCTGTCGATGAACATTTCGGACATCGGCAAAGCGTTGAAGGCCGGCGGGACCAGTCGCGGCAAAGCCGTGGACAAGCCATCCGATTGGACCATGCGCGCCAACCTGTTGCCACGATCCATTGTCGGACTTAATCGCGACCGGGCCATTAAGTATCTGCTGACCTATGTATTGATCGCCGTGGTGGCTATCGCGCTTGTCATCACCGCGGTCATGGCCATCCAGGTGACTTGGGCCGACTTCCGGGTCAATGAGGCGCAGCAGAAGACGCTGGCGTTGCAGAAGGAAAAGGCGCAGTTCAAAGATGTCGAGGCGACGCTCGATTCGTTGGATGACGCCCAGAGAGCGAAGATCTCCCTGTTGTACGACGAAATGGATTGGATGAAAGTCACCGATTCGCTCAACAGCGCACTTCCGGAAGACGGACGGTATACGAATCTGGAAGTCAAAAGCTTCCAGATCACGGGAACGGACAATGGTTCGGACACTGATACTGCCACGGTATGGTCCGGCAACGGCGTGGTGACCACGGAATTTACCATCGAATCGCCGACGTTCATCTCGGCCCAGGATTTCATCGGCAATTTCGCCGCGATACCCACCTATAAGACGGGACGGGTGAACTCCATCACCAGGAACGAGAACGAAGACAACACCACCTACACCTATGAGGGAACCGTTTCTCTGGTGATGGACAACAACACCACGTCGAGAAGCGACAACGCCGCTGGCGCCGACAAATCCAACCGTGAGCTGTTGGCCAAACTGCGCAAGAGCCTGGAGCAGGCGGCCGGCGGCGAATCATCCACGCAGACCGATTCGTCATCCGAATCCAGCGACTCGTCCAACTGATCAAGGGGAGGGAACATGAACAAGCATAAAATCGCATGGATCGCGCTTGCCGCGGCCATCGTCATGGTCATGATGCTCACATGGCTGGTGGGTGTCTCTCCGAGATTGGCCCATATCAAGGAGGCCGACGCGCAGACCGCGCAGATTGACGCGAGCAACAAGGCCACAAGGAACCAGATCGAGACGCTGCGTGTGGCCAGCGAGACGATCGGGCTGCAGAAGGATCGTCTCCGCCAGTTGCAGCGTCAGATCCCCGATGGCTACAACCAGCAGGAATTCATCCTTTCGCTCAACTCCGCGGCGGATGCTGCGGGCGCCACCATCACATCCGTGAATTTCGATGAGGCCACGCTTGCCGAGATGCCTTCCGATATGCAGGAGTCCATCCATGCGGGAACGCTGGTGCAGGTCCCCGTGACCATCACCGCGTCCGGAAGCTATGATGCGATGCGCGCCTTCGTGGCCGGCGTGCAGAACATCAACCGCATCGCAGTGCCGGAGGACGTGTCCTACACGCTTGACAAGGGCGACGATTCTTCGAAGAACAGCGTGACCATGAATTGCAAGATCTGGTCGCTGTTGCTTGACAACGACACCGTCGAAGACAAGAACGCCGCCAAGCAGTAAGGTTTCCCATCCATCTCATCCCCGGGCCCCTCGCCGATGCGTGGGGCCCCTCGTATACGCGCACGGTTGATCGGAGCGAAGCTGTCAGCCTGTGACGGTAGGCTTTGCGCTTGTAAAGACCCCAAACCATTCAATCCAGAAGGTGCATTGTGGCTGTATCCAAACTCGATGAAGTCGTATCCCTTGCCAAGCGTCGTGGCTTTGTTTTTCCCGCCGGTGAAATCTACGGCGGAACCCGTTCCGCATGGGATTACGGTCCGCTCGGCGTCGCGCTGAAGGACAATATCAAGCGCGAATGGTGGCGCTCCATGGTCGTCACCCGTGGCGACGTGGTGGGCGTCGACACCTCCATCATCCTGCCGACTCCGGTGTGGGTCGCGTCCGGCCACGTGGCCGTTTTCAACGATCCGCTGGTGGAGTGTCTGAACTGCCACAAGCGCCAGCGCTCCGACAAGCTGGAGGAATCGTACGCCGAGAAGCATGGCGACAAGCTGCCGGAAAACGGTATGGCCGACATCGTGTGCCCCGACTGCGGCACCCGTGGCAAGTGGACCGAACCGCGCGACTTCAACATGATGCTGCGCACCCACCTCGGCCCGGTCGAGGACGAGAACTCCCTGCACTACCTGCGTCCGGAAACCGCACAGGGCATCTTTGTGGACTTCAAGAACGTGATGACCTCCTCCCGTAAGAAGCCGCCGTTCGGCATCGCCAACATGGGCAAGTCCTTCCGTAACGAGATCACGCCGGGCAACTTCATCTTCCGTACCCGCGAGTTCGAGCAGATGGAGATGGAATTCTTCGTCAAGCCCGGTGAGGACGAAGCCTGGCACCAGTACTGGATCGACGCCCGTACCCAGTGGTACCTCGACCTCGGCGTCAAGCCGGAGAACCTGCGCCACTACGAGCATCCGAAGGAGAAGCTGGCCCACTATTCGAAGCGCACCGTCGACATCGAATACAAGTTCGGTTTCCAGGGCTCCGATTGGGGCGAGCTCGAAGGCATCGCCAACCGCACGGACTTCGATTTGTCCGCGCATGCCGAGCATTCCGGCGAGGACCTGAGCTACTTCAACCAGGCCACCGGAGAAAAGTACGTGCCGTACGTCATCGAGCCGGCCGCCGGTCTAACCCGTTCCCTCATGTGCTTCCTGGTCGACGCGTACGACGTTGACGAGGCTCCGAACACCAAGGGCGGTGTGGACAAGCGCACCGTCCTGCACCTCGACCCGCGTCTGGCTCCGGTCAAGGCCGCCGTGCTGCCGCTGAGCAAGAAGCCCGATCTGCAGAACGTGGCGCAGAAGCTCGCCGCCGACCTGCGTCAGCACGAGTGGATGATCGATTACGACGAAGCCGGAGCCATCGGCCGTCGTTACCGTCGTGAGGACGAGATCGGCACCCCGCTGTGCGTTACCGTCGATTTCGACACTTTGGACGATCAGGCCGTCACCATCCGTGAACGCGACACCATGCAGCAGGAGCGCGTCAGCCTCGACAAGGTGGCCGACTACATCGCCGAGCGTATCGGCGAGAAGCGCGTCAGCGTGCCGCAGATGCCGGTCGAAATGGGTGGCGAGGCTTGGCCTGAGTCCGTCAAGATCGCCGAAGCCGGTGGCCTGTACTGATCGCCACGAATCGGTCATATTGAACGGAACAAGTCTGACCTATGCCAGATAGCATTGTGAATGCCTACGAGGAATCCGACGTGCTCGACCCGCGTACCGACGCGGAACGGCCGTCGGTTCCTCCCGTTATAAAGCCCGTTGATTTGGGTCCGGTGCACGTCGAAACGCCGGTGGTGCTTTCGCCTATGGCGGGCGTCACCAACTGGCCGTTCCGCGTGATCTGCGAAAGCTACGGTCCCGACGGTCTGTACGTGGCGGAAATGATCACCGCGCGCGCATTGGTGGCCCGCAATCCGAAAGCCCTGCGCCTATGCCGTTTCGCACCCAGCGAGAAGATTCGCTCGCTGCAGCTGTACGGCGTCAATCCCTCGATTGTGGAGCAGGCCGCGAAAATCGTCATCGACGAGAACATGGCCGACCATGTCGACCTCAACTTCGGCTGCCCGGTGCCCAAGGTGACGCGTCGTGGCGGCGGTTCCGCGCTGCCATGGAAGACGGACCTGTTCCGTGAGATCATCCAACGTGTGGTCAAGGTGTGCGACGCGGCCAACGTACCAGTCACGGCCAAAATCCGCGTCGGCATCGACCATGAACACGAGACGTTCCTCGAAGCCGGGCACATCGCGCAGGAGGAAGGCTGCAAGGCCGTCACCCTGCACGCGCGCACCACCGCCGAATATTACGGTGGGCATTCCGATTGGTCCCGCATCGGCGAGCTGGTTTCCGAGCTTGATATTCCCGTCTTCGGCAACGGGGATATTTGGGGTGCCAACGACGCGTTGGCGATGGTCGCCGAAACCGGTTGCGCGGGTGTTGCGATCGGCCGCGGCTGCCAAGGCCGTCCATGGTTGTTCGCCGACATCAAGAACGCGTTCGCCGGCAGTGACGAGCGCGTCGACCCCACGCTGGGCGACGTGTGCCGCGTGATCGAACGGCATGCCGAACTGCTGACCGAATTCTATGATGGCGACGAGCGGATGGCCGTGCATAACCTGCGCAAGCACGTCGCGTGGTATCTGAAGGGCTTCCCCGTGGGCGGTTCCACACGCCGTGCGTTCATGGAATGTGAAAATCTTGAGGATGTCCGGCGCGAGATAGGCAGACTCGACCCGAACATTCGGTTCCCAGAACGCATCGCCGACAAGCCAAGGGGGCGCGTGCGCTTCGCCAAAAAGGTGCATCTGCCTTACGGATGGTTGGAATCCCGGGAAACCACGCACGAGGAGCGTGAGGCGCTGTTCGGGGATGACCCGATGGATGCCAGCTACTAAAGCCCGTCACGCATGTTCGAAGAGCCGTGTACAAATGACTGAAGGGGTCAACGCAGGCAGAATGAACATGCTGACAGCAAAAAAGTGAAAAAACGGTGGTACACGCCTGGAAAAGTGCGCGTATCATCGGCGCGATTGCGATAGAGTTGTTCATATACGTGAGTGAACAGGAGACAATGGTGAGCGAGATTGCCCAGACTGACAATTTCAACGACAAGACCAACATCAAGGTCGTCGGTGTCGGTGGAGCCGGAGGCAACGCTGTCAATCGCATGATTGCGGAGGGTCTTCAAAGCGTCGAATTTATTGCGATCAACACTGATGCAAAGGATCTGCTGCGATCCGACGCCGATGTCAAGATCTCGCTGAACGATGCCTCCAGCCGTGGTCTGGGCGCTGGCGCCGACCCGGAAAAGGGTGCCAAGGCGGCGCAGGATCACCAGTCCGACATCGAAGAGGCGCTTAAGGGCTCCGACATGGTGTTCGTCACCTGCGGTGAGGGCGGTGGCACCGGAACCGGTGCCAGCCCGATCGTGGCACGTGCGGCCCACCAGCAGGGCGCGCTGACCATCGCCGTGGTGACCCGTCCGTTCAGCTTCGAAGGTCCGCAGCGTTCCGCTTCCGCCGCGCTCGGCATCGAGAACCTGCGCAAGGAAGTCGACGCGCTGATCGTCATTCCGAACGACCGACTGCTGGAACTGTCCGACCGCACCATTGGCATCGTCGACGCGTTCAAGACCGCCGACACCGCACTGCTGGCCGGCGTGCAGGGCATCACCGACCTGATTACCTCGAATTCGTACATCCACGTTGATTTCAACGATGTCAACGCGATTCTGCGTGGTGCCGGCACCGCGCTGTTCGGCATCGGTTCCGCTCGGGGAGAGGACCGCGCCACGCAGGCCGCGGAAATCGCCATCAGCTCGCCGCTGCTGGAGGAAAGCATCGAGGGTGCGCATGGCGCACTGATCAACATCGCCGGTCCGACCGACCTGAAGCTGCAGGAAGCCGCAGCCGCGGTCGCGCTGGTGCAGAAGGCCATCCATCCGGAAGCGCAGATCATCTGGGGCCTGTCCCTGGACGACGCCTACGGCGACGAGGTGCGTGTCACCGTCATCGCGGCAGGTTTCGATGCCAATTCTAAGAAGCCCGACCAGCCGGCCGAAGAAAAGCCGGCCGCGGCCAAGGAAAACACGGTACCGCTGTCCGCGTTGTCCGCCGGCGTGCAGGCTCCCGCCCAGCAGCCGCAGCCGGTGCAGACTCCGGCGGTGCCGCAGGTGCAGCCGCTGTCCAGCTACATTCCGTCCACTCCGGACCAGAACGTCGCCTCGTTCGACCAGACCACCGAGCATGAAGTGGTTTCGGCTAACGATCCGGGCGACCTCGATATTCCGGATTTCCTGCGCTAAAGTCAACGCGTAGACGCGAAAGGAACATACATGGCAGGTTTCATGAAGAACGCGATGTCGTACTTGGGAATGTCCGACGTCGCCGAGGGTGAGGATGATTTCGAGGATGACGTCGACACCGGCGAGACCTCGTTCGATTCGGATCATTCCGTCACCCCGATGCCTTCCTCTTCGGCTTCCGCTTCCACGCCGTCCGCTCCGCGTGAGCAGTCCAACCCGTTCCAGGGGGGTAGAGTTAGCCGCATCACCACCATCCATCCGAAGACCTATGACGATGCGCAGATGGTCGGTCGCGCCATTCGTGACGGCATTCCGGTGGTGCTGAACCTGACAGGTGTGGCCGAAGCCGTGGCATACCGCATCGTCGACTTCTCCGCCGGTGTGGTGTTCGGCGTGCGCGGCTCCATCGAACGCGTCACTCCGCGCGTGTTCCTGCTGAGCCCGGCCCAAGTGAACATCAAGGTCGAGGAGCCTGAAGACAAGGGTCCGGCCCACGACCTGTTCGCCGACTGAGCCGTGTAGCACAGAGCAAGCACAAATCAGACGATTATGCCCCCACTGAAAGCGGGGGCATTTTGTTATGCGCGCTTGATACAGTGGCAACGTGATTCTCTCGATAATTGGTAGCGTCGTCCATTTTCTGGTCAACGCCTATATCCTGGTGCTGTTCGTCCGCATGATTCTCGACTGGGTGTTGGCATTGTCGCCGACGTGGCGGCCAAGCGGAATCGTGGCCTCGTTGTTCGACGCCATCTACCAGCTGACGGAGCCGCCGTTAAGGTGGTTGCGGCAGTATATTCGTCCCGTTCCGCTCGGACCGATCTATTTTGACGTCGCGTATCTTGTGCTTTATTTCGTTCTTGTGGTCATTGATTTCCTTATTTAGCACCTCTAAAAAACCGTTTTTCCGCAAAATATCTATGGTTTCGTGCTAGAGTCGAACACTGAAAGCAACAACAGTAAGGCATCAAGCCCAAAGCGAGGTGTAAGGATTTATGGCTCTGTTGACGCCGAAAGATATTAGGGAGCATACTTTCCAGACCGTAAGGTTCAAGGAAGGCTATGACGTCGATGAAGTCGATGACTTCCTCGATCAGGTAACCGAGACGGTGGAAGCCCTTGGCAAGCAGGCAGTTGCCGGCGGACAGGCCACGCAGTCTCTTGGCCCGGATGTCGCAGGACTCAATTCCAAGATTTCCGAGTTGAATGCTCAGATCCAGTCCCTGCAGCAGGAGAACGCGACGCTGAAGTCCGCCTCCGAGCAGGCAGCTGGTGCGGGAGACCAGGCCGCTCAGGCCGCTCAGGCCGCGGCCGCCAAGCTTTCCGAGGCAGAGGAAAGCAATCGTGCGCTGTCTTCCCAGAACGAGCAGCTCAAGGGGCAGATCGATCGTCTGTCCGCGCAGGTCGATCAGCTCACCGCCCAGGCAGCCGAAGCGGCCGGTCAGGCCGACCTTGGCGAGCAGCTTACCGCCGTGCAGCACGAGCGTGACACGTTCCGCGCACAGACCGAGGACCTGTCCCGTCAGCTGGCATCGGCCCAGGAGCAGGTGGTCGTGGCTCAGCGTCAGAAGGAGCAGATCGATCAGCTCACCGCAAAGCTTCAGGAAGCGCAGGACCAGGTCGCTCAGGCCCAGCAGCTCACTCAGGAGCATGCTGCCCAGTCCCAGCAGCAGGATGCCCAGGTGAAGCAGCAGGCCATGCAGATCCAGCAGCTTGCCCAGCAACTGAAGGATTCCCAGATTCGCGAGGCACAGCTGCGCGAACAGGTCGCCAAGTCCGAGCCGAGCACCGAAACCGGCAGCCTGCAGAAGATCGCAGGTGCCGCGGCAAGCGCCAATACCGAGCCGGAGCGCGCCACCGCCATGCTGACGCTGGCCATGCAGCTGCACGACCAGTACGTCGACAAGGGCAAGGCCAAGGCCAAGGAGATCACCGAGGAAAGCCAGCGCAAGTACGAAGAGATCATCGGCAGCGCCAACGACTACTCCAACCGCACTCGTTCCGAGGCTGACCAGTACTCCACCGACACCCGCGCCAACGCCGACAACTACCTGTCCGGCAAGACCCAGGATGGCGATGCCTATCTGGCACAGAAGCAGCAGGATGGCGATGCGTACCTGAACCAGAAGACCGAGGAGGGCGACGCCTACCTTGCGCAGAAGACCGAGGAAGGCAATGCCTATCTGGCCGGCAAGCAGCAGGATGGCGACGCTTATCTGGAGCAGAAGCAGCAGGAAGGCGACGCCTACTTCGCGCAGAAGCAGGAAGAGGGCGACGGCTACCTGGCTCAGAAGACCCAGGACGCCGACACGTACTTCTCCGACAAGCACACCGAGGCCGACAACTACGAAGCCGAAGTGCAGAAGCGCGCCTTCGACTACGATTCGAAGACCCGTACCGCTGCCGACGACTACGCCCAGCAGGTCCGCGACAACCTCGAGACCCAGACCAAGGTCATCGAAGGCAACATCAAGGGCCTCAAGCAGTTCGAAACCGAATACCGTGCACGACTCACCGACTTCCTCGGCCAGCTCGTCAACCAGGTGTCCGATACGAACAACTACGACCAGGACCCTCAGGACAACAACGACTGAGATTAGCCTGTGTCTGACATCATGAAGAATGATCAAAGACGGCTGCGCGACCGCGTGGCCGTCTTTGCGTGTATTGCGATCGCGACGATCGCGATTGACCAGCTCACCAAGATGTGGGCTTTGTCCGCATTGGCCGATGGCCGTACCATACGCGTGATTCCCGGCCTGCTTTCGTTGACATTGGTGCGTAATCCAGGCGCCTCGCTCGGCATGGGCTCCGGCATGACGTGGCTGATTTCCCTGCTGGCGATGGCGGCCTGCGTGGCGTTGGTCGTACTTGCCGTCCGCACCATTTCCATGAAATGGACGGTGCTGTTCGCCTTCGCCTTCGCAGGAGCGTTCGGCAACCTCATCGACCGCGTCATCTACGCGGAAGGGTTCCTCAACGGCAAGGTCGTGGATTTCCTGAACTACGGATGGTCCATCGGCAACGTGGCGGACATCTTCCTCATGCTCGCGGGCGTTGCGGCGGTGCTGCTGCTGTTCCTCGGGGAACCGTTCAGCCAAAAGGACCTTGACGAGGCCAACGGCAAGACGCTTGGTGATGATGCGAACGCAACCGACGACGGGGCGAAAGCAGCATGAGCCGTCTCGTACCCGCTCCCGACGCGCTCGTCGGCAAACGATTCGACGTCGCGGTCGCCAAAATGCTTGGCATTTCCCGGGCCAAGGCGGCCGACCTCATCGAAAGCGGACAGGCGCGCGTGCTCGGCAGGGACATTTCCAAATCGTCGACCCTGCAGGCAGGCGAAACCGTAGAATTCGACATCGTCGAGGAACGGTCCGAACCGGAACCGATCGCCCATGACATGGCCGTCGTCTATGAGGACGACGATGTGGTCGTGGTGGACAAGCCGGTCGGCGTCGCCGCGCACGCATCCGTCGGATGGACCGGTCCGACGGTGCTTGGCAGCCTGATCGACAGGGGAGTGCACATCACGTCATATGGCGCGGCAGGTCGTCAAGGCATCGTGTCACGACTCGACGTGGGCACATCGGGACTGATGCTCGTATGCAAGTCCGATCTTGCGTACGTGGAGATGCGCCGGCAGTTCGCCGAACATGAGGTCGTCAAAACATATCACGCACTCGTGCAGGGCAATCTCAAAGAAGACAAAGCCACCATCGAAGCGCCGATCGGACGCGCCAAAGTCTCCGACTTCCGCTTCTGCGTGACACCGGCCGGCAAAGAGGCCATCACGCATTGGGACGTGATGGAACGTTTCGGCGAAGCCACGCTCGTATCCGTGAACCTGGAAACCGGCCGCACCCATCAGATCCGCGTGCATTTCTCATCCATCGGGCATCCGTTGGCGGGGGACGCCATGTACGGCGCGAATCCGCAGCTGAGCGAGGCGCTTGGCCTTGAACGGCAATGGCTGCACGCCATGCAATTGGAATTCCGCCATCCGCGTACGCACGTGTGGACCACGGTGAAATCGCACTATCCCGCCGACCTGCAGCATGCGCTTGACGTGATGCGCGCACGGCACGCCGACCAGTCCCTATAAAAGTGTGGCCGGACGGCCAGAAACGACTCCACGCCGTCATGAAGCCCAGCTAAATTGGAACGCATGGCTACTTCCGCAAATTTCGTGCAACTGCATAATCACACGCATTATTCGCTGCTCGACGGCGCATCGAAAATACCGGATCTGGTCAAGCGCGCCAAGGAACTGGGCATGCCGGCCGTCGGCATCACCGACCACGGCAACATGCATGGCGCGTATGAGATGTGGAGCGCCGCGGTCAACGCCGGCATCAAGCCGATCATCGGCATCGAAGCCTATGTGACGCCGGAAACCGCACGTCAGGACCCCACCCGTGTGAGCTGGGACACCAACTGGAATCCGGATCTGGATCCGCTGCATCGCCGCCGTAACCCGGATGATGTGTCCGGCGGCGGTGTCATCACCCACCTGACCATGTGGGCAGAAAACGACGAAGGCCTCGTCAACCTCATGAAAGCCTCCACCGACGCGAACCTTGAAGGCCGAGTCATGCGCTATCCGCGTATGGATAAGGAAATCCTCGCCAAATATTCGAAAGGCATCATCGCCTCGTCCGGCTGCCCGTCGGGCATCATCCAGACTCGTCTGCGCCTGGGCCAGTTCGATGACGCGTTGCGTGCCGCCGGCGAATTCCAAGACATTTTCGGCCGCGATAATTTCTACATCGAATTCATGGACCACGGCCTGAAAATCGAAAAGCAAGTGACCGACGGGCTGCTCGACATCGCAAAAAAGCTCAACGCGCCGCTGCTGGCCACCAACGATTCCCATTACACGCGTGCCGAAGACGCCGGCGCGCAGGACGCCATGCTGTGCATCAACTCCGGCTCCACGCTGGACGAGCCGGGCCGATTCAAATTCGACGGCACCGGCTACTACATCAAATCCGCCGAGGAAATGCGCGAACTGTTCAAAGACCTTCCCGAAGCGTGCGACAACACGTTGGAGATCGCCGAACGCTGCAACGTCATGTTCGACGATCATGAAGACGGCGCGTTCATGCCGCAATTCGACTGTCCGGAAGGCTGGGACGAGACGTCGCTGTTCCTGAAGAAGGTCGAGGAAGGCCTGGAACGCCGGTACAACGGCAAGCCGTCGCTCGAAGTGCTGCGGCAGGCCGACTACGAATGCGGCGTGATCTGCCAGATGCAGTTCTGCGGCTACTTCCTCGTCGTGGCCGACTACATCAACTGGGCGAAGGCCCACGGCGTGATGGTGGGGCCGGGCCGTGGCTCCGCCGCAGGCGCCATGGTCGCGTATGCGATGGGCATCACCGAACTTGATCCGCTTGAACACGGTCTGATCTTCGAACGATTCCTCAATCCGGAACGTGTCTCACTGCCTGATATCGACGTCGACTTCGACCCGGACGGTCGTGGACGCGTGCTCGACTACGTGGGTGAGAAATACGGACGTGACAAAGTGGCGCAGTGCGTGATCTACGGCACCATCAAAACCAAGCAGGCGCTGAAGGACTCCGCCCGCATCATGGGATACGACTTCTCCGTCGGAGACAAGATCACCAAAGCCCTGCCTCCCGCACAGACCGGCGGCAAGGACATTCCGCTGCACGACATCTTCGACCCAAGCGCGAAACGATACGCGGAAGCACGCGAATTCCGCGAACTGTACGATTCCGACCCGGACGCGAAACGCATCACGGACGAGGCGATGGGCATCGAAGGTCTGATTCGTCAGACCGGTGTGCACGCCTGCGCCACCATCATGGGCAGCGAGCCGATCACCAACACGTCGCCGCTGCTGGAACGTACCGACGGCACCGTCACCACCACGCTCGAATACCATACGTGCGAAACGCTCGGTCTGGTCAAGATGGACTTCCTCGGACTTTCCAACTTGACGGTGATCCGAGACACCCTGAACAACATCGAGGCGAACGGCAAGGAACGCATCGACCATACGAAGATTCCGCTGGACGACCGCCCCACCTACGACCTGCTGTCCCGTGGCGACACGCTCGGCGTGTTCCAGCTCGATTCCGACGGCATGCGCTCGCTGCTGAAAACGTTGAAGCCGAACAACTTCAACGATATTTCCGCACTGATTGCGCTGTACCGTCCAGGTCCGATGGATATGGATTCGCACACCAACTATGCGAAGCGCAAGAACGGTCTGCAGAAGATCACGCCAATCCACCCCGAAGTGGCCGAACCGCTTAAGGAAGTGCTCGACGAGACCTACGGTCTGATCGTCTACCAGGAGCAGGTGCAGTCCGCGGCGCGAATCCTCGCCGGCTATTCGCTGGGCAAGGCAGACGTGCTGCGTCGAGCGATGGGCAAGAAGAAGCCGGAAGTGCTGGCCAAGGAGAAGATTCCGTTCTTCGCCGGCATGAAGGAGCATGGATATTCCGAAGAGGCCGCGCAGGCCGTGTGGGACATCCTCGTGCCGTTCTCCGGCTACGCGTTCAACAAGGCGCATTCGGCCGCATACGGTTTGATCTCCTACTGGACCGCGTATCTGAAAACGCATTATCCGGTGGAGTTCATGGCCGCCCTGCTGCAAGGCGCCAGCACGAACAAAGACAAGACCGCGCTGTACCTGGGCGAGGCGCGACGCATGGGCATCCAGGTGCTTTCTCCGGACGTGAACGAGTCGGTGTACGAGTATTCGGCAGTCGGCGACGTCGTGCGATTCGGCCTCGGCGCCATCCGCAACGTCGGCAAGAACGCGGTCGATGCGATCATCGCGGAACGTGAGAACGGCCACGGCAAGTACGTGAACTTCACCGATTTCATCAAACGCGTGCCGTTGGAGGCGCTGAACAGGCGATTGGTGGAATCGCTGATCAAGGCCGGCGCGTTCGACTCGATCGACCCGAACCGTCGTGCGCTGTTCACCATCCACGAAACGGCCATCAATTCGGTCGTCGGCCTGAAACGCAAGCAGGCGGAAGGCCAGTTCGACCTGTTCGCCGACCTGGACGATTCCAAAGAGAACGATTCCGCCATGGGAGACGCCATGGTGCAGGTGCCCGACGTGGAGGAGTGGGACAAGAAAACCAAGCTCAACTTCGAACGTGAGATGCTTGGCCTGTACGTGTCCGACCATCCGTTGAGCGGCATGCAGTCGATTCTGGTGTCGTTGCGCGAAATGTCGATAGCGCACCTGATCGACCGCGCGGGAAGCATGCCGGACGGCCAGCAGGTGACGATCGCGGGCCTGATCACGAACGTGGACCGCCGCGTGTCGAAAAAGGGCAATCCGTGGGCCATCGTAACCGTCGAGGATTTGGAAAGTTCCATCCAATGCATGTTCTTCGGCAAGGTGTACGAGGCCGCCGCGCCCGAGCTCGCCGTCGACACCGTGGTACAGATCCGCGGCCAGGTGGAGAAGCGCGATGAGACAGTGAGCATGCGCGCCACCGAATTCACCGTGCCGACGTTGGAGGCGCAGGATGAACGTCCGCTGACGATTGTGCTGCCGCCGATCGCGCTCGACCAGTCGCATGTGCGGCGGCTCGGGCAGATTCTGACCAGCCATCCCGGCCCGTGCGAGGTGAAACTGGCGTTGATGGACGACAAAGGCAACGCCAAGGTGCTGACGTTCGGAGACCGGTTCCGCGTCAAACGCGACACGTCGCTGTTCGCCGAAATCAAGATTCTCTTCGGACCGAGCTCGCTTCCGTTGGCCTGAGCGGTTTGACTTGAACGGTTTGACCTGAACAGGTTTTTGATTGCCGGCCGATGCTGAATGGCGTCGACCGGCATATATTTTTCGCGGAAATCGGCATGGCATGGAAAACGGTGGATCTGCGTGTCTCACAATGCGGCTGAATGTGAGACGACGGGACGTTCTCGTGACTTGGCGTTGTTACCATGGGGCGTTATGAGCGAAGAAAACTATATGCGAATCATTGACCTGCGCGGCAAGAAGCTGACCCGAGCCGAAATGCTGGAAGCCATGCCCCGCGCCGAGATGGGCACCAACGAGGCCACTGAGCTCGTACAGCCGATCCTCGATGATGTGAAGGCCCGCGGCGCTGCGGCCCTGCGCGACTTCGCGGAGAAGTTCGACCATATCCGTCCCGAGCATCTGCGTGTGCCGGTCGAGGCCATGAAGGCCGCCGTCGACGAGCTCGATCCGGAAGTGCGCGCCGCCATCGAGGAATCCGTGCGCCGTTGCCGCGCCGTATCCGCATCCCAGGTGCCGGCCCCGTTCCACACCGATCTGGCCGAAGGCGCGCGCGTCGCCGAACGTTGGATTCCGGTGCAGCGCGTCGGCCTGTACGTGCCGGGAGGCAAGGCCGTCTACCCGAGCTCCGTCATCATGAACGTGGTGCCGGCGCAGGCCGCAGGCGTCGAATCGCTGGCCATCGCCACCCCGCCGAGCCGCAGCAACTCCGACGGCCTGCCGGACAAGACCATCCTCGCCACCTGCGCCATCCTCGGCGTGGACGAGGTGTACGCGGTCGGCGGCGCTCAGGCTATCGCCATGTTCGCTTACGGCGCCAAGGGCTCCGAACCGCAGGACGGCGAGATTCTGTGCGATCCGGTGGACAAGATCACCGGCCCGGGCAACATCTTCGTCGCCACCGCCAAGCGCATGGTCTCCGGCATCGTCGGCATCGACGCCGTCGCCGGTCCGACCGAAATCGCCATCATCGCCGACAAGGGTGCCAACCCAAGCTGGCTCGCCGCCGATCTGATCGGCCAGGCTGAACATGACGAGCTCGCCGGTTCCGTGCTTATCACCGACAGCGAAGACATCGCCGACAAGGTGCAGGAAAGCCTCAAGTACCGCGTGCCTCGCACCGAGCACGCCGAGCGCGTCAACACGTCGCTGCGCGGCCGCCAGTCCGGCATCATCCTCACAGACGGCATCGAACAGTCCATCGACGCGGCCAACGCGTACGCGGCCGAACACCTTGAAGTGCAGACCGCTGATCCGGATGCCGTGATCGCCAAGATCCGCAACGCCGGCGCCATCTTCCGTGGCCCGTACTCCCCGGTTCCGCTGGGCGACTACATGTCCGGTTCCAACCACGTGCTGCCGACCTCCGGCACCGCGCGCTTCGCCGCCGGCCTCGGCGTGCACACCTTCATGAAGCCGGTCGAAGTCATCGAATACGACGAGCAGGGATTGAAGACCCTCGCCGCCCGTGTGAACGCCTTCGCCGTCTCCGAAGATCTGCCGGCACACGGCGAATGCGTGCTGAGCCGCTTCATCGACGACCCGTACAACAAGGCGACCATCAAGGAACAGGAAGAGCAGGCCGGCCTCCGATGAGCGAGACTTCCAGCAACGCGATTCCGGCATATCTGCCGCTGCGCAACGACCTGATCGGCGAAGAACCGTACGGCGCGCCGCAGCTCGACGTGCCGGTGTGCCTCAACGTCAACGAGAATCCGTACGCGCCCGAACCGGCCGTGGTGGAAACCATCGCCCAGCGTGTCAAGGAGATCGCCCCGACGCTCAACCGTTATCCGGACCGCGAGCACATCGAACTGCGCAAGGCGTTCTCCACATATCTGGAACGCGAATCGGGCGTGAAGCTCAGCGTCGACCAGTTGTGGGGCGCCAACGGCTCCAACGAAATCATGCTGCAGCTGTTCCAGGCGTTCGGCGGCCCTGGCCGCATCGCGCTCGGCTGCGATCCGACGTACTCCATGTATCCGGAATACGCGCGCGACACGTTCACCACGTGGAAGCTTGCGCACCGCAACGCCGATTTCACGCTTGACGTGGACGCCACCATCAAGGCGATCGAAGACGTCAAGCCGGCCATGATCGTGCTCACCAGCCCGAACAATCCGACCGGCACCCCGCTCAAGCCGGAAGATCTGAAGCGCGTGCTCGAAGCCGCCCGTACCGCCGAAGTGGCAGGCGCCGCCGAAGGCGTGCATCCGGTGGTCGTGGTGGACGAGGCGTACATCGAATTCCGAGATCCGGGCACGCCCACCGCGCTGGAACTCATCGGCGAATACGAAAACCTCGCCGTCAGCCGCACCATGAGCAAGGCGTTCGCCTTCGCCGGCGCACGCGTCGGCTACCTGGCCGCCAACAAGGGCATCATCGACTGCGTGCGCATCGTGCGCATGCCGTACCACCTGTCCGCCGTCACCCAGGCCGCCGCCCTCGCCGCGTTCGAACACACCGACGAACAGCTGAGCCGCGTGGCGCACCTGCGCGAAACCCGCAACGCCACCTCCGCATGGCTCAAGGAGCAGACCTACAAGGGCCAGCCGCTCGAAGTGGCCGAAACCCAGTCGAACTTCATTCTCTTCGGCGGCCATTTCGACGACCGCGACCGCATCTTCGACGAACTGTTGAAGCGCGGCGTGCTCATCCGCGTCGTCGGTCCGGAAGGCTGGATGCGAGTGTGCATGGGCACCGACGAGGAAATGGCACGGTTCCGTGAGGCGTTGGTCGAAGTGCTGCGCATCGTGGAACAGGGCTGAACAAGCCGGAACGCAAGCTGGGATACTGTCCGGAACGGAAGTTCGTGACAGTATTCGGCAATAAGCTTGAAACAGAACAGAATCGCGGTGGCTGCGGAAGACGCAACCACCGCAATCGCAATATCGTAGCTGTAATATCGCAACTGCAACATCGCAAAAGGAGTCGCAACATGGCACGTACTGCAACCATCGTTCGTGAAACCAGCGAATCCAAGGTGGAGCTGAGTCTCAACCTCGACGGAACCGGCAAAACCGACATCGACACATCCGTGCCGTTCTACAATCACATGATGACGGCGCTCGGCAAGCATTCGCTGATCGACCTGAAAATCAAAGCCACCGGGGACACCGACATCGACGCGCACCACACCGTCGAAGACATCGCCATCGTATTCGGCGAGGCTCTGAAGCAGGCCCTCGGAGACAAGCGTGGCATCCGCCGTTTCGCCGACGCCACCGTGCCGCTCGACGAGGCACTCGCCAAAGCCGTCGTCGACATTTCCGGCCGCCCGTACTGCGTGTGCACCGGAGAGCCGGAAGGCTTCGAATACTGCATGATTGGCGGGCATTTTACCGGTTCGCTCGTTCGCCACGTCATGGAATCCATCGCCATGCATGCCGGCATCTGCCTGCACCTGCACGTGATTTCCGGCCGCGACCCGCACCACATCGCCGAAGCCGAATTCAAGGCTTTGGCCCGCGCATTGCGTTTCGCCATCGAACCCGATCCGCGCGTCGACGGCATTCCCAGCACGAAGGGCGCGCTGTGATGTCCGACGACAAGGACGATTTGAACGGTTTCGACGGCTTGGGGAAGACCAACGACGACGGCATGCATTTCAGCGAAGAGGAGCTGGAAGCGGCCATGGCCGGCTTCGAAAAGGAATTCCAGGACGAGGAAGCTGCCCAACAGAACGATGCTCCCGCGCAGGTGCCATTCGATCAGCCGGATGAGACGGTTAATTCCGATGCGTCTTCCGACGAATCGCAGGACGGCCTGCAATCGAAGGAAGCCGACGCGGTACTGTCCGAAGCCGAGAACTCGCTGTCATTCGACGACGAGTTGCAGGGACTGCTGGGCAACCGTGCGAAAGTCGCGGTGATCATCACCCGACTTGCCTCCGCACGCCTGTTCGCCGCGTTCTGCCAACTGTCCGACATCTCCGCGCAATGCCTCGCCTCACCGCAAGGCGCGGTCGCTGTATTACGCAATCTCGACGGCGATGGCCCGGAAGCGGCCATCAAAGATCTGACCACCGTGGTCTCCGGCATGCCTGCCGTCCTCGCGATCAACCGTGCGGACAAGCTCGAGGCGACGATGTACCTGCAAGGCAAGGTCGGCCAGACGTTCGCGCCACCGGTGCTGCTCACCTCCACCGCGCCGTTCGTCGAAGACCTGCTGCTGGGCATCACCGACGTTCAGGGGGTGCGTGATTCCGGCGTGGAAACCGTCGATTCCGCAAGCCTGACCCGTGATGACGCCATGAAGATCCTCGCCGAGCACACGCGATTCGGTCGTGGTTCGTCAAGCATCGAATAAGTTTTTCCCCGAAGGATGGATTCTTCGGCAAGCAAAAGAAGGAGAGCGCCCATGACTTCCGTGGTGGTGTTCGATTACGGTTTCGGCAACGTGCGTTCCATGGTGCGCGCGCTGGCCAATCTCGACCTCGACGTGACCCTCACGTCCGACCATCGTCAGGCTCTGGAAGCCGACGGACTGGTGGTGCCGGGTGTGGGCGCGTTCGGCGCATGCATGGAAGGACTGAAAAGCGTCGGCGGAGACAGGGTCATCAAAGACCGTCTGCGCGCCGGCCGCCCGGTGCTCGGCGTCTGCGTGGGCGAGCAGATCATGTTCGAACGTGGCATGGAACATGGCGACGGCACGCCCGGTCTCGGTCTGATCAAGGGCGATGTCGAGCTGCTCGACGCCGACGTGGTGCCGCACATGGGTTGGAACACCGTCGAAGCGCCGGAAGGTTCCGTGCTGCTCAAGGGCGTGGAGAACGAACGATTCTATTTCGTGCACTCCTTTGCCGCGATGAGCGCTTCGCCTGCCGACACCTCCGCCGACCAGCTGGACTTCGGCGACGCGGAAGAGCATGTGACGTGGTGCACCTACGGGCGCAGCCGATTCGTGGCCGCCTACGAACGTGGACCGTTGTTCGCCACGCAGTTCCATCCGGAGAAATCCGCCGAAGCCGGCGCGCAGCTGCTGCGTAACTGGGTTGCGACGTTCTGAACGCGGATTCGCGCAAGGCAATCGCAACAATCGCAAAATCGTAAATTCAAATCGGTAATCGCAAGATCCGTTGAACGGCCGAAAACCGTTCAACGCAACGAAAGGTATGACATGTCTTTGACGCTGCTTCCCGCCGTCGACGTCCGTGATGGCAAGGCCGTGCGCCTGCGCCAAGGCGAATCCGGCTCCGAAACCGACTACGGCTCCCCGCTGGAAGCCGCCCGCACGTGGGTGGAATCGGGTGCGGAATGGATCCACCTCGTCGATCTCGACGCCGCATTCGGCACCGGCAACAACCGTGACCAGCTGCGCGCCATCGTCAAGGAACTGGGCGACAAGGTCAACATCGAAATGTCCGGCGGCGTGCGCGACGACGCCTCGCTCGACGCGGCGCTCGAAGCCGGCGCGGCCCGCGTGAACATCGGCACCGCGGCTCTGGAGAACCCCGACTGGACCGCTTCCGTCATCAAGAAGTACGGCGACCGTGTGGCCGTCGGCCTTGACGTGCGCGGCCACACCCTCGCGGCCCGCGGCTGGGTGAAGGAAGGTGGCGACCTGTTCGAGACCATGAAGTTCCTCGACTCCGTCGGCTGCTCCCGTTACGTGGTCACCGACGTGGCACGCGACGGCATGATGAGCGGCCCGAACATCGAGCTGCTGCGCGAAGTGGCGTCCCGCACCGACGCGAAGGTCACCGCATCCGGTGGCATCTCCAAGCTCGACGACCTGCGCAACATCAAGGAGCTCGCCGAACTGGGCGTGGACGCCGCGATTCTCGGCAAATCGCTGTACGCGCGCGCCTTCACGCTGGAGGAAGCCCTCGAAGTCGCACGCTGACATGTCGCGACACGGCATGTGTTAACGACGTTCGTAACATGCGCATGGAACGATTGGACACTATGGATAAACAGCAAGAGTTTGCTTTGCGCACGGTCGAGGAACGCGACGTGCGCTTCATTCGTCTATGGTTCACGGATGTGTTGGGAACACTGAAGTCCGTGGCCATCGCGCCGGCGGAACTGGAAGCCGCATTCGAGGAAGGGCTCGGATTCGACGGTTCCGCCGTGGAAGGCCTCACCCGCGTGTCCGAAGACGATATGATCGTCAAGCCCGATCCGTCGACGTTCCAGATTCTTCCGTGGCGCGGAGGCCCGCAGGGCACCGCGCGCATGTTCTGCGACGTGCTCACGCCTGATGGTGAGCCGTCCTTGGGTGACCCGCGCCACGTGCTCAAGCAAGCGCTGGCCAAGGCCAAGGAGAAGGGTTTCACCTTCTACGTGCATCCGGAGATTGAATTCTATCTGTTTGAAAAGCAGGATGACTGGGCGCAGACTCCGAAGCCGATCGATGAGGGCGGCTACTTCGACCATGTGCCGCGCAGCCCCGGCATGGACTTCCGCCGCGCCACCGTCAACATGCTCGAACAGATGGGCATCTCGGTGGAATACTCGCACCACGAGGCGGGGCCAGGCCAGAACGAGATCGATCTGCGATATGCGGACGCGCTCACCACGGCCGACAACATCATGACCTTCCGCACCGTCGTCAAGGAGATTTCGCTGGAGCGAGGCATCCATGCCAGCTTCATGCCGAAGCCTCTCGCCGACGCTCCGGGCTCCGGCATGCACACGCACTTGAGCCTGTTCGAAGGTGACGCCAACGCGTTCTACGAGGCCGGGCAGGAATTCAACATGTCCGTCACCGCACGACAGTTCGCGGCCGGCATCCTGTACCACGCGGCCGAGATCTGCGCTGTCACCGACCAGTACGTCAACTCCTACAAGCGTCTGTGGGGCGGTGCCGAGGCGCCGAGCTACATCTGCTGGGGCCATAACAACCGTTCCGCGTTGCTGCGCATCCCGCAGTACAAGCCAGGTAAGGGCAACTCCGCCCGTATGGAATTCCGCGCGTTGGACCCGGTCGCCAATCCGTACCTCGCGTATTCCGTGCTGCTGGCCGCCGGTCTCGATGGCATCGACAAGCAGATGCAGCTGGGGGAGCCGACCAGTGACGACGTGTGGGAGCTCACCGACGCCGAACGCCAGGCCATGGGCATCCAGCCGCTGCCGGAATCGCTTGACGAGGCTCTGAAGATCATGGAGAAATCCGACTTCGTGGCGGATGTGCTCGGCGAGCATGCGTTCGAATACTTCCTGCGCAACAAGCATCAGGAATGGGATGAGTACCGCAAGCAGGTCACCCCGTTCGAGCTGAAGAAGTATCTGCCGAAGCTGTGATCGCGGACCATCGATAGAAAAAACGTCATACACGAGGCCGCCGTCCGGAACATAAACCGGGCGGCGGCCTTGCTCGTGCGTTTCGCACACGTCTATGGCGGAAAGGCCACGGGGAATCGGTGTCGGACTGGTCGAGGATATGCTCGAACGGCATATCCTCATTGGGATGCATCAGCCTCGCGGGCTGCCGAACATCGAATGGTAGATAATCGCGAAATTGCGGTTGCCGTATGACGAGCAGGAATCGCCTTCACCGGCCCCCGCTTCGAGCGCCGCGGCATTCGGCTGATACGGGGTGTATATGTACAGCAGCGCGGTCGCTCGGTTCTCGATGTACACGTTGCTGCCGCCGCAGCTGGCATTTGGATTGTACTGGATGTAATTGAGCCGTCCGGCATGGTAGCCGTAGCGTCCCTCGTGCCGAATATAGTACTGGTACCGTTTGGCCGCGCCGTACACCTGTTTGAAGAAGCCGGCATAGGCGGGGTCGCAGTTCGCATCATCCGGGCAGCTCAGGCCCATCGCCGCTTTGAATTGGAAATCGTTTGGATTGGTGGCCGTGAGCAGATGCTGCTCCTTTTGCAACACGGTGAGCAGCACCTTCTGGCTGATGCCGCATGCCTTGCCCGCCTTGTAGACAATCGCTGCCGCGCTTTCGTTCGGGCCACCATCATAAGCCTGGCAATATTCGTCCGCGGACTGCGATTCGGTGCTGAACGTCATGGACTTCAGGCATCGTTCGCCACTGCAGGCCACGCCCTGCTGTTCGATGATGGTGCTGACCTGCTGCTCGCTCAACGCATTGCCGTTGAAGAACGTGCCGTCGGAAATGATGTTGCCGGGATTGAAGTCGTATTGCGACTGCGACTGGCTTTGCGCGGTGAGCGCCTCGTTCACCTGCACGCGCCAGCCGATGAAGCGCACCGCCCCCACGATGATGGCGATCGCCGCGATCGCTGCCACGGTCGCGGTGGCGACCATGCCGATGCGTGCGATGGGATTCGCCTTCCGCCACATGGTGCGGAGATTCTTGAGATTGAGGGGCTTGCGATTGCGGGTTTTCCGTGCTTTGCGCGTGCTGTTCGTCTTGCGTGTCATCGTGCGTCATATTGTATCGCGCATGGCATAATGTTGCCTCGGATTGGTTACGTCAATCGATTGATGTCCCGGTGTGGAAGGGAGATGCGGCATGGCAAAGGAACGGTTCTTCAATCTTCCGGTGCTTATCCTGATCGCCTCGAGCTTCATGCTCGGCATGAGCGAATTCATCATGGTCGGCATCCTGCCGGACATCGCCGTCGGATTGAAGGTGTCGGAGGTGACGGTCGGCAATCTGGTGTCGCTGTTCGCGTTCGTGTACGCGCCGGTCACGCCGCTCGGTTCGGCCCTGTCCGCGCGCTTCCCGCGGTTCGCCACGCATATGACGCTGATCGGCGTGTTCCTGGCGGGCAACCTGCTGTGCGCCTTCGCGCCCAACTACGCGGTGCTGATGGCCGGACGCATCCTGATCGCGCTGGTGTCCGGCACACTGGTGGCCATCGCCATGACCTACGCGCCCGATGTGACCACCGACACCTTCCGCACGAAATTCATCGCATGGGTGTTCTCCGGCTTCTCCATCGCCTCCGTGGTGGGTGTGCCGGTTGGCACTTGGGTGGCCAACGCGTTCGGCTGGCGTTGGGCGTTCCATCTGGTCAACGCGCTTACCGTCGTGCTCATCATCGGCATGGTCGCCGTGCTGCCGCGCAACAGCCATGCGGCAAAAATCGGCTTCCTGTCCCAGTTCCGCCTGTTCTTCGACCGCCGCATCCAGTTGGGCGTGCTCGACGTGGTGTGCGGCGCGGCCGCCAGCTACGTGTTCTACACATACCTGACTCCGATCATGCGCGATGAAGTGCATGTGCCTGAACAGTACTTGAGTGTCGGACTGGTGATCTTCGGCGCGGCCTGCCTGTGGAGCAACCTGTATGGCGGCAAGCTCGCGGACCGGGGCAGGGGAGTGGAGCCGCTGACGCACATCCGTCCCATCTACTGCGCCCATGCGGTGCTCATGGCATCGCTTGTCGTGGCGCATTGGGTGCCGGTGTACGGCGCGCTGCTGCTCGTGGTGCTCGGCATGTTCATGTACCTGCAGAATTCCGCGTCCCAAGTGTTGTATATGGACGTCGCCTCGCAGTCGCATCCCGGATCGTTGAACCTGGCCGCGTCGCTCAACTCCATGTCGTTCAACATCGGCATCGCGATCGGTTCCGCGGTCGGAGGCGTGGTCAATGGCCATTTCGGACTGATGTGGCTTGGCCCGGTTGGCGCGCTGTTCCTGGTATGCGCCATCGCCATCACCACGATGCTGCGCCCGTTCGTCGCGCAGGAACGAGACTTCTATGCTGATATATGACGGGGAACACGGTGGTCAGCCGAGCGGCTTCCACTGATCGGTGTCATTGACGTCTCCGAACGACGCGCCGTTCGCCACCCAACAGCTTTGCATTTCCGCGTTTGAGAAATCCACTGTGGTGGGCTGGTTTTTGGCGTGCGCGTCCAGATCCTTCTTGTACGCTTCCTTGTCGTAGTTTTTCGGCACGATACCGGCCTTATGCAGGCAATCGACCATGGCCTGGTCGCCATCGGAAAGCATGCCGGGATTGCCGATCTGCATCTGGTATACACCGGTCACCGCAATGACTTCAGTGTTATAGCATTTGTTCTCATCCTCGTTGAACTTCTTGCGCTGTTGGTCGCTCATGCCGGTGGTATCCCGCATGGCGATCATGTACAGGCCATTGGAGAACTGCCTGAGCACCGGTGTCGTATACCCATAGCTGGTCACGCACTGCTTGTAATTCGACCAGGCAAGCTCGTAATCCGGTTTCGATACGCTTCCCGACTTTCTGGAACGCTTCAGAATCGTTTTCTGTGCGTCACTCATGGGATATTTGGTATCGGGTTTGGCGTCCAAATCAAGAAGGAAATCGATGTAATCCGGTATCGAATTCGCGATTTTGGATTTGGATGTGTCGCTGCCGGCACTTCCGGTCGGCTGTTTCGTATCCTGCTGGTCGACAGCCACCCCACAGCCCGCGCAGCCGATAAGAGTTATGCCTACCAAGCATGTGGTGATGTTTCTCAACACATGGACTATTCCATTCCGCATGGTGATCGAGCTTCCTAATACTGATAATATTCAACATAATCATTTTGAGTCAATGAAGAGCCTCCGCTGACTGAGGCGGAGCAATGTTGCTTAGCGAGCGCTCTGCTTGTCTGCGAATGTTGCGTCCTATCTTGCTGTGCGTAGCAATATTGGTTATGGTAATCGGTTTGAGTCCTTACATATGAACTTGTCGGTTGCACACTCCATTCAACATGATAAGGGCCCTCGCTATATGAGCCACTGGTGACAGGGTACCGACATACAGCACTCGCCACGGCAGTGGCGCCGAAGCATATTCCGACAGCTGCTATTGATGCGGCAATTGTTTTCGCTAATTTATTGTGTTTCATCCAGGACATCATCGTCCACCTTTCATCATCATATCGAACTGCCTTGGCCCGGTGATTCATATGATATGAGTTGTTTTACGGGGTTATTGCGAACGATCTACTCAATATGAGTAAGGGGTGGTGATGAAATGATGTATTGTATTGCGGCAGGGGGATGTTTCCCGGGGGGAAGGAGCGTTGTACCATGACGGGGAAAACGGTTGGTGGTCCGAAGATATTGCTTGTTGACGATGACAAAATCGTCATCGAGGCGCTGACTGACCTATTCAAGCGGATTCTTCCGGCGGTGGGTATCGTCGATTCGGCTACCAGCGGCGTTGAGGCTTTGGAATTGTTTGCATCAAATGCCGACCAATATGCTCTTGTGCTGCTTGATATGTCGTTGGAAGGTATGCAAGGCCCGGAAGTCTGCCGTCGCATGCGGTTGATGGACTGTTCCACGCCGATTCTCGGCATGACCAGCTTCAGTCTGAACCGGTATCGCGTGCCGCTGGCGGCGGCTGGCGCGCAGGGGCTTGTCGGTAAAGGTGACGAGACGCAGCTCGAACAAGCCGTCTCCCGTGTCCTTTCAGGATGTTTCCTGCCCGGTTTTGAAACTCCGATGGCGGCTTACGCGAGGCTGAAATGCGATGCTCGAGCGGAGTCCACGCTCACCAACACGCAAGAAACCATCATGAACCTGTGCGCGAACGAGTATCTGACGGATGGCGAGATAGCCGAACGGCTCAGCATATCCATCGCCACTGTGCGCAAGCACATGCAGAACATCGTCAAACGACTGAACTGCCGTACGCAACGGCAAGCCATCATCACATGGCTGAAACGTGGGAACGGGCGCTGACATGACCGAAAAGAACGGAGCGTTCCGGTTGTCGGATATGCCGCGAATCAAACATCCGTTCCGTCTTGCGGCCATCATGACGTGCGAACTTCTGATGGTCTATGAGGCGGTGTGCCACCCCGGTTCGCCAATGGCATTGATGTTTACCGTCATGCAGATTATGCTGACCGGTCTCGCCTATTTCTGGTCCCGTGCGCGCGTCCGTATGCCTATCATAAGGATGTGATCGGCCGGTTGATTGGCGAGGTGTACGCGAACGTTTCGCGTCATGCGCCTTCCGGAGGCAAGTACGAGGTGTCGGTTCTGGTGAAGACGATTCCTTGGAAATCACTGAAGTGAATGATATGGGTGCCTGGCATTCCGGCAGCCTGCCCGGCGGCCATGGTCTCAGACAGTTCGCGGCTGAAATCGAGCATATCGGAGGAAGTCTTTCCACCGATTGCGAGAACGGCATATGGATGTTCCACGCGCGCATTCCGTTTGACTGATGGCTTTCCGGCGCGGAGAACGGGGTAAATGCAACGAGCCGGTGGATGATACTGGGAAACACCTGGTTCCGCATACCCATATTGGGTATGCCGCGCATGGAGGCAAGTCTTGGGGGTATAGAATAGGGGTAAAGCGGGACATGGCGGCCTGACGGCTGCGTCGTTTGTGAGGGGGCTGATGACGATGTCGAGGAAAACGGGCATGCGTGGCAAAGCTATTGCCGTCATATGCTGTCTCGCTTTGCTTGTCGGCTGCACGGGCTGCGGGGCACTGAAAGAAAGCTCGCGACGGGAGCGTCAATCCCAGCAGGGTCAATCATCGCAACAGGGTGAACGAATCGCGTCGTCGCTGAAGGATTATGCGCGATCGTTGTTGGATTCCGACGGCGGCAAAATATCCGATCAGCAGAAGTCTGCACTGGAGAAGGCCGCTTCGGGCGGAAAGGTGAGTCAGGCCGACTACGAACGCGCATGGGCGGATTACAAGCAGTGCATCATAGACAAAGGCTATGCCGAGCCGACGTTCGACAAGTACGACAACGGCATTTACGCTCTGCCCTCGTACAACACCGATGGTGCCAGCAAAGAGGCGATCCGCAAACTCAATGACGATCTGACATCCTGCAGTATGCTGCATGTCACGGATATCAACACCGTGTACAGGCTCCAGTTGGGCAATCCGAAGCTGCTGCTCAATGACAAGGAGGTGGCGGCCGACTGTCTGCGCAAGGAAGGCATAAAGCCCAAAGACTACACCGCCGATAAGCTGGAGAAGGATTTGGAATCCGGAGAAAGCGCAGGACTGCGCGATAACAGGAAGGCGCTGACCTGCTTGGTGACGGCCGGAGTGAACGTGACCGCCTCGGATGAGACGGTCTGGTATCCGCTGAAGTAGTCTGATGCGCGAAGGGGCTCATATGCGAGTGGTTGTGGAAGGGCTGGCCCACCGGTTCCCGGGGACAGACCTGCTGTTCGAGCATCTTGATTTCGTGGCGGAACCTGGCTCCACCATCGCGGTATGCGGACCATCCGGTTGTGGTAAATCGACATTGCTGTCGATTCTCGCCGGTTGGGAGAAACCATATGCCGGAACCGTAACCCGTGAAGGCGTGAACCGTGTGGGATGGGTGTTTCAAAACCCGTACGGTGTGGCGGAACGCACCGCGCTCGACCACGTGGTGTTCCCGCTGCTCGCCAAAGGCATGCGGCGCAAGGAAGCGGAGCTCAAAGCCTTGGAAGCCATGGGGCTGTTCGACCTCGAATACGCGGCCGACCGCCGGTTCTCCGACCTCTCCGGCGGCGAGGCGCAACGTCTCATGCTGGCACGCGCCGTCTGCTCCAAACCCGACATGCTGCTCGTGGACGAGCCGACCGCTCAATTGGATACGCGCACCGCGCATTCCGTCAGCCATGTGCTGAACAACCTTTCCGGCCAAGGCATGATCGTGCTCGTGGCCACACACGATCCCGACACCCGCGACGCCTGCGACCGTGTGCTCGACCTCGCCGACTACGCGCCAGGCGGCAGCAAATCGCAGGAACCGGAATTGGAAGAATAGACGAATAGAAAGGCATCGACTCATGGGAAAGAAACATAACGCCACAGCCGTGACGAACGGTGCCGGACGCGGACGACTCGCATGGGCTTGGAGCCTGCTCGCCGTGGCAACCGCCATCTGCGTGTCCGTGGGAGCATGCGCGCTGCTCCTGCCGGATCGCGCGCCGGCATTGCTCGGCTCGGCAGGGGAGACGACCACCGCGCCAGCCAGCGTGCAGGAATACTCCGGCAGCCAGCAAGTGACGGTTGTGCCCACTATCTCCACCGAACGTAATCTTCTCGGCAACGCCAACGGCACCGTCACCGCCGACTGGTCCGCAGACGGACTCGCCTCCGGCAAAGGCGCATACAAAGTCAACGACCGCGTGGTCGTGGCCTTGAACACTGCCACACCCCTATACCGTGACCTCAAAACCGGAGACAAGGGCGACGACGTGCTCGCACTGAACAACGAGCTGAGCCGACTCGGATACAACAGCGTGGCCGGTTCCGACACCTACTGGTGGGCAACATCCGACGGCTGGCGGCAACTCATGAACGACAACGGCAACCCCTCCGACGGCACGCTTGCGCTTGCCGACACCATGTGGATTCCTGAAAACGCAGTCGCGGTCGACGAGTGGACGGCCACCACCGGTTCCATGGTGACGGGCGGTACGGCAATCGGAAAAATACCGGGAGCGTTGACGAAACTCACCGTGAAAAACGGCGCGGCGGTAGGACAGGATCGCACCATAAGCATGTATGGCGTCAATGGAATATTGCCGGCCGATAGCACGGAAATCACCGACGCCGAATTCCTGCGTAATGTGTCGGCAAGCGAGACGTTCCAGTCCATGGACATGCAGACCAAAAAGGCCGGTCTCGATGCCACCGTGGCATTGAAGGAACCATTACAGGTGCTGCGTGTGCCGGCGGGAGCGGTGTTTGGCATCGACGGCAGCAGCGGCTGCATCGTACCAAAATCCCACAATGCGTCTAATACGCCGGCGAAGGTGACGATTGTGGGCAGCGAGCTGGGCGTGAGTCTGGTGCAGACGCAGGATGCCGACGTGTCCGCGATCGCCAACGTCGAAATCGGCAGCGGGCTCAACGGGCTGGTTTGCAAATAGTCGGCGGATGAATCGCAAGAAACCGTTGAGCTTCGCCAAACAGTGTGAAAACCGCATGAAACCGCCAATAAGGGAGCGTATATGAGACTTGGATCGGTGCTTTCCGAAGCGCTGCGCAACATCGGTTCGGGCGTGAGCCGCGCGTTCGCCATGTTCCTCGCAGTGCTGCTCTCCGGAACGCTGCTGGGCGGATATGAGGCGATGACCGTGATTGACTTGGAATCGCAGGCCGTGCAGCGCATCAACGCGTACGTTGACGTCAACGCCATCGTCGGTGGAACGGTGGATGGCACCGCATGCGACCGGTTGTCCGACGCCGGCGATGGAATGACGGGCACCTTGGCTGGTGCGATGCGTGCCGGCGAACAGGTCGTGCCACTCGCGACACCCGGCAAGGACATCTCATCGTATGACGTGACGCCTGGTATGATCCGGCTGGTCGCCGGCAATGCCAAGGCCGACGTGTCCGGCGTATGGGTGCCGCGCGACGTGGCCAAGGACTTCGGGCTCGCCGTGGGCAGCGCATTGCGGACACGCGAAGGCACTACGCGTGTGGCTGGTGTGTTCGACTGGCCGAACGATGGGCGTGACACGCGTTTCGCCTACGCGTTCATCGTGCCGGTGTCGGCGAGCGCTTCGACGTTTAATGAATGCTGGGTCAAGCAGTGGCCGGCTGATGGGCAGATGGAAAATCTGCTGTATGCCACGTTGGTGGCGGGTTCCGGCTCGTCGAATGCGGGTGTGACGCAGGTGAATAAGGGGTTTGATGCGCATTATGACGCGCGTGCGTCGTATCTGAATCGTTCGACGCGGTGGATGCCGTGGGTGGGGTTGGCGATTGGCGTGTTGGTTGGTGTGTTTGGTGTGCGCCGGCGTAGGTTGGAGTATGCGGGTGCGTTGCATTCGGGGCAGTCGAAGGGTGCGCAGTTGCTGGGTATTGGTGTGGAGACCGGTGTTTGGGCCGGGCTGGCTACGTTTGCTTCGTGTGCGTTGTTGTTGGCGTATGCGGTGCGGATGAGCCGGTCCGATTGGGTGGCGGTGTTGGCGGCTGCGGTGCGCACGCCGTTGGCTGTGTTCGCCGGTGTCATGGTGGCGAGTCTATTGGTGGGGTTGTTGATTCGTGAATCGCAGTTGTTCCGTTTCTTCAAGAAGCGTTGACGGGTTTGAAGAAACGGAACAATCCGTTGGGGTTTTGGCTGGTGGCTAGGCGATCGCCTTTTTGATGCGTTGCAGGCTGATCGGTTTCGGCGTGCCGAGTTCCTGTGCCCACAGGGACACGTAGAATTCCTCCAGCATCCAACGTACGGTTTCCGCCTGCTTCATCAGCGTTTCGTGGCGTGGGCCGGCTGGTTCACGTTGTGCTTTCGCCACGGCCTTGTCGGCAAGTTGTTTGGCTTCGTTGGCTTCCCAAGCCCATCGCACGTCGCGGTTCTTGTCGTTTTTCGCCTTGGTGAGGCGCAGCAGGTCGGCGTGCAGGTATCGTTCGATGGACGGCAATGCCTCTGGCGGCGTCTTGCCGATGAAACCGGGGTATACGAGTGTGGCGATGTGTTCGCGGATCGACTGCAGCACGCTCAGCAGTGGCAGGTCCGCTTTGCCGGACACGGCTTTGTCGACTTCCGCATACCGTTTCAGTATGGCGATCACGTCATGCGCCACCGCGTACACGGTGTCCTCGTACACTTCGCGCACATCGAGCACTGCGTCGGCGAGCGCTTCGTCGTCGGGCAGCTGGTCGATGTCGGGCAGGAGCCGTTTGACGGCTGCCAGCTGCAGGTCTTCGGTGAGCTCCTTCGTGGACTTGTAGGGGGCAGAGGCGAGCATGAGCGCTTCCGTGCCGAGCCAGCGTGAGGAGATGCGTTCACCGGGCAGGCGCAGCGTGTCGAGCGCGCCTTGCCAGAGCATGGTGGCGCGTGCTTCGGTGGTCGCTCCCGCTTTGTTGAGCAGGTTGGCTTGTTCGACGAACTTGCCTTGGTCTCCTGCGTTTCGGGCTTGTTTTTCGACCATGTGGCGTGCGGAGGCTTTGGCTTGTTCGGCGAATCTGCGTTGCAGTTCGACGAGTGATTTGCCGGTGCCGAGCGTTTTGACGGGTCCTCGCGCGTGTCGTCGGCCGTGCTGGTTCTTGCGGTTGGGCGGCAGCTGCTGTTCCACGGCGAAGGTCATGCGCAGGTATGGCGCGAGCTTGTTCCATAGTTCGCCGGTGAGGACTTCCGGGTGGATTTGCGCGCCGACGATACTGATGGCCGCCTGCGTGAACACGTGCGGCAGGTCGGGCCATGCGGCCATGCCATCCTCGTTTTCGGGGGCGATGTCAGGCTTTTGCTGGCTGCCGGAGCCCGGCAGGTCGGGATAGCGTTTGTCGATCCAGGCGCGGATTTTGCGTGCCGTGTCCGGAGCGGGCACGAACTGCACGCGCAACGTTTTCGGCAGCGACTTGATCATGCCGACGATCAGCTCGTCCAACAATCCCGGCACATTCCACGAGAACTGTTCCGGAGTCAGTCGAGACAATGCTTTCAACGGCACATGCACGGTGACGCCGTCGTTTGGGTCGTGCGGGTCGTAGATGTAGCTCAACCTTAGATCGATGGGGGAGCCGTCGGTGCCGAGCGTATGCCAATGGTCGGGATAGTCGTCCAGGGACACCGAATCGGAGCCGGCGAGACGCTCCACCTTGTCCGGATCGAAATCCAGCAGATCGGGCTGCTCGTCGTGCTTCGTCTTCCACCATTTCGCCAAATCGGCCACGCTGGTGACGGTGTTGGGGATGATGGCGTTGTAGAAGTCGAACAGATCCTCGTCACCGACGGTCTGCGCCACCTGGCGGGTGCGGCTCGCATCATCGGCTGCATCCTCGAGGATGTCCCGGTTCCTGGTGACGAAATCATCATAGGAGAACCGTTGCTGGATGTCGCCCTCCACCAGACCCTGCCGGATGAGGAAATCGCGCGCCTCAAGCGGATTGATGCGCCCCCACTGCACGGTGCGGTCCTGCACGATCGGCAGGCCGTACAGGAGCACCTTCGCGCTCGCCACGGCCGAGCCGCGCGAACCGGACCAGTGCGGATCCGCGTACGTGGTACGGGTGAGTGCTCCGGCGAGCGGCTCCGCCCATGCGGGATCAATCTGCGCGGAATACCGCGCCCACAGCCGGCTTGTCTCCACCAGTTCGGTGCTCATCACCCATTGCGGTGTCGATTTGGCTACGGCGGAGGCGGGGAACAGGGCGAAATGCGTGCCGCGCGCGCCCTGATAGTCGTTCTTCGCCATCTTCTGCGCGCGTTTCATCGCACGAGCGCGTGCCGCACCCTTCAAACCAGCGAAATCGGATGCCTTCGGCTCGCGCGTGACCTGCATGCCCATCATGGACAGCAGGCCGGAAAGCATGGACGTGTGGATGCCCTGCGCGTCCCATGAGCAGCACAGCGAATGCGCTGCCTGCTGGTTAAGCGGCAGCTGGCGGATCTCCAACGGTGGACGGGACACGGGAATCGGCTCGCCAAGCTTGAATTTGAACTCCTGGCACATTTCGCGCAGCTGGGCGACCAAATCCTTCCATTGGCGCATGCGCAGCCAACTCAAGTACTCGGTCTTGCAGATGCGGCGCAGCGCGGAATTGCTCGGCTCGCCATCCGCTTGGAACACGCGGTCCCACAGGTTCAACGCGGTCAGGAAATCACTGGTCGGGTCCGCATACCGGTTGTGGATCCGATCCGCCTCCTCACGGTTCTCGTCGGGACGTTCGCGCGGATCCTGCAGGCTCAGGAACGCGACTACTACCAGCACCGCCGCCAGAGTGTTCGGCGTGGTCGACTTCGCGGCTTCGATGACCATACGGCCCAAACGCACGTCGATCGGAATACGTGCCAGCAGACGGCCGGTATGCGTCAACACCACCTCGCCATGCTTGCGCGCCACGGCCTTCAGCTCGGTCAGCTCGTTGAAACCATCCGACACGGCCTTCATATCCGGCGGATCGATGAAACCGAAATCCGTCACATCCTTCGCCGTACGCGCCACACCCACCGACAGCATGTGCAGCACGACCGCGCCCAGGGACGTGCGCAGAATCTCCGGCTCCGTGAATTCGGGACGCGTCTCGAAATCCTCACGCGAATACAAGCGGATCGCAATGCCGTCGGCGATACGGCCGCAACGGCCCGAACGCTGGTTCGCGCTCGCCTGGCTGATCGGCTCGATAGGCAGACGCTGCACCTTCGCCGTCTTCGAATAGCGGGAGATACGCGCCGTGCCCGGATCGACCACATAGCGGATGCCCGGCACCGTCAGCGACGTTTCGGCGACATTCGTGGCGATCACAATACGCTGATGCGTATGCGGTTCGAACACCTTATGCTGTTCCTTCGAAGACAACCGTGCGAACAACGGCACGATCTCGATCGCATCCGGCCTGCGCATATCCGCCGCGCGCGGACCGTAATGGCGGCGCAGCGCGTTCTCGAAATCGTGGATGTCGCGCTCGCCGGAAGCGAACACGAGAATGTCGCGCGGACCACGGTCGTGCGTGGAATGGATCACCAATTCGGCGCAGGCGCGCGCCACCGCGGTGGGCATGTCCACGTTCGTGTCGCGCGAATCACGGCCGTCCCTGCCATCCGGCGCGGCCGACAGCGCCTCGTAATCCGCGTCGCCGGGCATCGCGCCCGTTTCGAAACCCGGCACCGAACGCATCAGCGCCGGCGCGGTGCCCAACGGCTCATACACGACCTGCACCGGATACGTGCGTCCCGACACTTCGATGACCGGCACCTTCGCATGCAGCGCGTGTTCGAAATGCTCCTGGAACTTCACCGAATCGATTGTCGCGGACGTGATGACGAGCTTCAGGTCGCGCCGCTTGGGCAGCAGCGCCGTCAGATAGCCGAGCAGGAAATCGATGTTCAGACTGCGCTCATGCGCCTCGTCGATGATGATCGTGTCGTACTGCATGAGCTTCGGATCGCGTTGGATCTGCGCCAGCAGAATACCGTCCGTCACGACGCGCAGGCGCGTCTTCGGCGAGCTTTCGTCCGTGAAACGCACCTGATAGCCGACTTCCTCACCCAACGTCACGCCCATTTCGCTGGCGATTCGTTCGGCGACGGTACGTGCGGCAAGCCTGCGCGGCTGCGTGTGCACGATCTGCCTGCCGTGCGAACCGCGCCCCAGCTCAAGCAGGATCTTCGGCAGCTGCGTGGTCTTGCCGGAACCCGTCTGTCCGGAGACGATCACCACCTGGCTCGACTTGACGGCTTCGGCGATTTCGTCGCGAGCCGCGGAAACCGGCAGTTCGGAAGGATATTCGAATCTCATGCCCTCACAACCTCGATGACGCGGAAGCCTTTCGAACTCGCGTACTTGCCCACTTCAAACCCGTCGCCCAACTGCGTGGCGAGCCACGGAATCAGCGAATCGGAACCCAGATTCCTCTGCACCACCAGATAGGCGGCACCGCCCGCGTTAAGCCGCGGCAGCCACGTCATCAGCAGCTCGTGCAGAGCCTCCTTGCCGACGCGGATCGGCGGATTCGACCAGATCAGATCGAACGTGAGAACGGCCGGAACCTGCTCGGCGGTGACGGCATGGATATTGCCCATGCCGTTCAACTCGGCGTTGCGGCGCGTGAGCTCAAGCGCGCGTTCGTTCACATCCAACGCCCAGATATCGGCCTTGGGCGATTCGAAACCCAACGTCAGCGCGATCGGACCCCAACCGCAGCCCAGATCAAGGAACGTGCCCTCCTCCGGCGGTTCCGGCGCCTGGCGAAGCAGCACCGACGTGCCCAAATCCACACGATTGCCGGAAAACACGCCGTTCGACACTTCCACATCCGCCTCATTGCCACGCAACGTGACATGCAGCTTCCTGCGCACGTCCTTCGACTGCGGTTCCGCCGCGAAATACTGCTCGGCCTGTGCCATGCTCTCTCCTTACAAACGTTCGTCCTCCGGCATCCGCGCGGTAATCGCGTCCACGTGGCGAAAACGGTGATGCCCATGTCTCTAGACAATGATGATAATAAAGACACCATAGTTTAACCGTGAGAGGTGCCATTGAGCCAAGAGAACGATATCGAGCAGAGCATGACCGCAGGCGACGTCGGGGGAGTGCTCGCCGACCAATCCGACGTGCTGCTTGATACCGACGGCGGGGAACACTTTCGCGAAACCCACGACGAACAGTGGCAGGAACGCGAATCCCGCAACGCATTGAAGCATGTGGCGGGTCTGGGCGAGATCCAGGACGTCACCGAAGTCGAATACCGTAAAGTCAGGCTCGAACGCGTCGTGCTCGTAGGCGTATGGTCCAGCCGCGAGACCACGCAGGCCGCGGCCGAGGAATCGCTCCGAGAACTCGCCGCGCTCGCCGAAACCGCGGGCGCCGTGGTGTGCGACGGTCTGCTGCAGCATCGCATCAAGCCGGATGCGGCCACATACGTGGGTTCCGGCAAGGCGCGCGAACTGGCCGGCATCGTGGCGCAGGACGAGGCGGACACCATCGTCGTCGACGATGATCTGCCGCCGAGCCAACGACGCGCATTGGAAGACGCCACCAAAGTGAAGGTGGTCGACCGCACCGCCGTCATCCTCGACATCTTCGCACAGCATGCGACTTCGCGCGAAGGCAAGGCGCAGGTGGAGCTGGCGCAGCTCGAATACATGCTGCCGCGACTGCGCGGCTGGGGCGGGTCGCTGTCGCGTCAGGCGGGCGGCCGCGCGGCAGGCGACGCGGGCATCGGCTCGCGTGGTCCGGGTGAGACGAAAATCGAAATGGACCGTCGCGTGATCCGCAGCAGAATCGCCAAACTACGCCGGCAGATCGCACAGATGGCGCCCGCGCGTGACGTCAAACGTGGCGCGCGCCGTCGCTTCGGCCTGCCGACCGTCGCCGTGGTCGGCTATACGAACGCCGGCAAATCGTCGTTGACCAACCGGCTGACCGGTTCCGCGGAACTGGTGGAGAACGCGCTGTTCGCCACTTTGGATACCGCCGTACGCCGTGCGAAAGCCAAGGACGGGCGACTGTACGCGTATGTGGACACCGTCGGTTTCGTGCGCCGCCTGCCAACGCAGCTCATCGAAGCGTTCAAATCCACGTTGGAGGAAGTCGCCGACGCCGACCTGATCGTGCACGTGGTCGACGGCTCGCATCCCGACCCGTTCTCCCAGATCGACGCCGTCAACGACGTGCTGTCCGACATCGACGGCGTCGAGACGATCCCCACGATCGTGGCGTTCAACAAAGCCGACCGTATGGACGAGGCCGCACGCGAACGTATCGAGGCGCTGATGCCGGAAGCGCACATCGTCTCCGCGTTTTCAGGGGAGGGCGTCGACGCACTGCGCGAGCACGTGGAATCGATGCTGCCCACGCCGAACGTGCACGTCGAGGCGCTGCTGCCGTACACAGCCGGCTCGCTCATGTCCCGCGTGCGCGAATACGGCAAGGTGATCAACGTCGAATACCGCGACGACGGCATGATGCTCGAAGCGGAGGTCGACGACCAGCTGGCCGCGCAGATCGTGGAGCAGGCCATCGACTGAGCTTCCGCGCAAGCCGTTCCCGATGACGTTTACCGGAGCGGCCGTGCAAACGCTGCAACGGATTGCAACAGCTGCATTTCAACGGGCGCAGTGTATGTGAGCGCTCACAAAAGCTGTGACGAAAATCACTTTTCAGTGGTTGCAAATCATGCGGATTCACGGCGAAACGTCATGCTGTATGGATAAAGTAGGGTTGAAATCGAAAGAAAATACCCTGCCACAACGCGGGACGTTCTTCTTGCTCAAAGAGAGGTAAAGCACATGGTGGATTCACCAATCAAGCCCACAAAGCTCGCTATCATCGGTGCCGGCGCAGTCGGCTCCACTCTCGCTTTCGCTGCTGCTCAGCGTGGCGTCGCACGTGAGATCGTGCTCGAAGACATCGCCAAGGAACGCGTCGAGGCCGAAGTGCTCGACATGCAGCACGGCTCCAGCTTCTATCCGACCGTGACCATCGATGGCTCCGACGATCCGGAGATCTGCCGTGACGCCGACATGATCGTCATCACCGCAGGCCCGCGCCAGAAGCCGGGCCAGTCCCGCCTCGAGCTGGTCGGTGCCACCATCAACATCCTCAAGGCCATCATTCCGGGCCTCGTGAAGGTCGCTCCGAACGCCATCTACATGCTCATCACCAACCCGGTCGACATCGCCACCCACGTGGCCCAGAAGATCTCCGGCCTGCCGGCCAACCAGGTCTTCGGCTCCGGCACCAACCTCGACTCCGCCCGTCTGCGCTTCCTGATCGCGCAGCAGACCGGCGTCAACGTCAAGAACGTGCACGCCTACATCGCCGGCGAACACGGTGATTCCGAAGTCCCGCTGTGGGCCTCCGCCACCATCGGCGGCGTCCCGATGTGCGACTGGACCCCGCTGCCGGGCCACGATCCGCTGGACGCCGAAGTGCGTGAGCAGATCCACCAGGAAGTCAAGAACGCCGCCTACAAGATCATCAACGGCAAGGGCGCTACCAACTACGCCATCGGCATGTCCGGCGTGGACATCATCGAAGCCGTCATGCGCGACTCCAACCGCATCCTGCCAGTCAGCTCCATGCTGCACGACTTCCACGGCATCTCCGACGTGTGCATGTCCGTGCCGACCCTGCTCAACCGTTCCGGCGTCAATACCGCCATCAACACCCCGGTGTCCGACCGTGAGCTCGCGGCCCTGAAGCGCTCCGCGGAGACGCTGAAGGAAACCGCCGCCCAGTTCGGTTTTTAATTGACGGTTTGACTTTATTGACAGGGGAGCGGTGAGCCGCTAGACTGTCAGCAGAACTTGGAAACCCCAGCCTTCGGACTGGGGTTTCCTGCGTTTTGAGACGAATGAAAATGGTATTGAGAAGCGGTTTCAATAGCCGCGGATCGAACCAAAGACGACGAAAGGAAACCCATCATGGCACACAGCCATGCGGGTGTGGACGCCACGACCGCCGCAAGCGGGGCCGAACACCAGAAAAGACTCATGATGTCATTGGGGCTGACTTCCACGGTGTTCATCGCCGAAGTGGTCAGCGCCATCGTCACCGGATCGCTGGCGCTGCTGGTCGACGCCGGCCACATGCTCACCGACATGTCGGTGCTGATCGCCTCCACCGTCACCGCGGTGCTCATGCAACGCAAACCCAGCAACAAACGCACCTGGGGATGGGCGCGACTCGAAGTGCTCACCGCCGCGGTCGGCGCGCTCGTGCTCCTGATCGTCGGCATCTACGCGCTCGTCGAAGCCGGCATGAGGCTGTTCGGCGGAGCCGCCGACGAAGTGCACGACGTGCGGTTGCTGCTGTTCATGGGCATACTCGGCCTTGCCGCCAACGTCGGTTCGATCTTCATCCTCGCGGGGCAAAGCGAGGACAACATGAACATGAAAGCCGCGTTCCTCGAAGTCATGAACGACGCATTGGGGTCCGTGGCCGTGATCGTTTCAGCCATCGTGCTGATCTCAACGGGCTGGGCCGGCTTCGATGCCGTCGCGGGCGGCATCATCGCATTGATGATGATCCCCCGGGCGTTCGTGCTGCTGCGCAACGCCGTGCGCGTGCTGCTGGAGGAAACCCCACAGGAACTCGATCTGGACGAGGTGCGCGAACATCTTGAGCAGGTGCCGCACGTGGTGGCCGTGCACGACCTGCACGCCAGCACCGTCTCTACCGGCATGCCCGTCGTCATGGCCCATGTGGTAGTGGAGCGCGGGCTGACCATGGATGATGCCGCCGACATCCTCTCCCAATTGCAGAACTGCCTGCGTGAGCACTTCCCCGTATCCGTGCCGCACACCACCTTCCAGCTTGAACCTGAAGGATACGATTCGGACAGCCGCAAGGAACTGCATTCCTGAACCGTGCTCCCGAACTTCAAGAATGCGACGACATTTTGAAATGCCCTCGCGTTCATTCTTGATGGATTCGCAAGGTGAATGCACAACCGCGCGGTATGGCAAAGGGCGTCGGACATGCCTCAAAATGGTATGTTCGACGCCCTTTGCCGTTTAACGTGTGAAAGCAATCAGATCTTGCGCAGCACGGTGACGACCTTGCCCATGATCTCGGCATGCGTGCCGTCGATGGGGGAGTAGGCCGGATTGTGCGGAATCAGCCAGACATGGCCGTGATCCTTGCGGAACGTCTTGACCGTGGCCTCGTCATCCAGCAATGCGGCGACGATATCGCCATTCTCCGCGCTGTTCTGCTCGCGGACCACCACGAAATCACCATCGCAAATGGCGGCGTCGATCATGGAATCACCGTGCACTTCAAGCATGAACAGATTGCCGGTGCCGGTAAGCCGTTCGGGAAGCCTCATCACATCATCGACATGCTGCTCGGCCGTGATCGGCACGCCGGCGGCGATGCGCCCGACCAGTGGAACGTCATGCGAGGCCATGATGGAGCCGCATGCATCGTCCTGACTGGGGAACGGGATGACCTGGGCGACTTTTCCATTCGGCTCCTCGTCATTGAGGTTCACCACTTCGATGGCCCTCCCCTTGTTCGCGTTCATGCGGATGAAGCCTTTTTCGTCAAGAACCTGAAGCTGGTGTTTGACGGATGACGGGCTTTTAAGCCCTGCGGCCTCACCAATCTCACGGAACGAAGGAGCGAATCCCTGCTTGGCCAAATGCGTTTTGATGGCGTCAAGCACCTTGCGCTGGCGGTCGGTCAACGTGCTTTCATCCGGACGTTCGTCGCTCTTCTTGGGCGTGAAGGGGATGGTGCTCACGATGGGCTCCTTTCGTAGTTCCTTAGAAGCATAACGCGAAACGCCGATAAAATCAAACATCTGTTCGAGGTGTGTTTGCGTTTATCGAACATATGTGCCATACTTGGAACAAGCGTTCGATAGAACAGCTGTTCGAAAAGGAGTGGCGTGGTGAACGGTGCGGCGAATATCGGAAATGTGGCAAATCGAATCGCCATGGCGATCATGGCGGCCGGTCTTGCCTGGTGTCTTTTTGGATTCATCGCGCCCGGAAGTGCGCAGTCCGCGCCGGATTCCACCGCTGTCGTCGTGTATACGGTGCAACCCGGCGACACCTTGTGGAGGTATGCGGCGAGCATCACTCCGGAGGGTGGCAATGTCGGAGATACGGTGGATGAACTGATGCGGCTGAACAACCTTGATACGGTGTCTTTGCATGCGGGGCAGCGCCTCATTGTTCCCCATGAGGCGTAGGGGCCGCCAAGCGTGGCTTATTTCAAGGGCTCAGTCTATTCTGGACAACATGCATTGCCCGTTTTGCCAGAATCCAGACACCAAGGTGGTCGATACCCGTATTAGCGACGATGGTCACTCCATCCGTCGCAGGCGCGAATGCCCGAAATGCTCCAAGCGATTCACCACATTGGAGACGACCATGCTATTGGTCGTGAAGCGTTCCGGAAACGTCGAGCAATTCGACCGCAATAAGGTGATTTCCGGCGTGCGCAAGGCATGCCAGGGCCGTCCCATCAACGAGGACGATCTGAAGATGCTGGGGCAGAAGGTCGAGGAGGATCTTCGTTCACGAGGATTGGCCCAAGTCAAATCTGATGAGGTCGGCAAGGCGATTCTCAAGCCGCTGCGTGACTTGGACATGGTGGCGTACATGCGCTTCGCCAGCGTCTACCAGAATTTCGAGAATCTGGAGGACTTCCAAAGGGCCATCGACGAGCTGAAGGGCGCAAGTTCCGAATGATGGCGTGAGACGGGTGTCGCATCCGTAAGCAAATACAGCATATATAATGCGGGCGGGGTTCCAATCCTGATGGTTGGAACCCCGCCCGCATTATCGTAACGTTTCGTATTGCGTGCTCAGCTGATCACGCGCATGCGGATCGTACCCTCGATGGAGGCGAGCTGGTCGAGAGCCCTCTGGTCCGGGCGCTGCGCCACATCGGTGACCACATAGCCGATCTCGCCTTCTGTGCCCAAGGCCTGGGCGGCGATGTTGATGCCGTCCTCGCCCAGCACACGGTTGACGCGTGCCAGCACACCCGGAAGATTCGCATGCAGGTGGGCGATGCGGAAATTCGACTTGATGTCGGACAGGGTGATCTGCGGCAGATTCACCGACAACATGGTGGAACCCTTGAACCAATAATCCTCAAGACGCTGGGAGACGAACTGTCCGATGGACTTCTGCGCCTCAAGCGTGGAGCCGCCGATATGCGGGGTGAGGATCATGTTGTCCTCGTCCGCAAGGTCGGTCAGGAACTCGTCGCCGGTCTTCTTCGGTTCGATTGGGAACACGTCCACCGCCGCGCCGGACAGATGGCCGGAATCCAGATGCTTCTTCAACGCGTCCAAATCCGCCACGAAACCACGGGACAGGTTGATGAAGATGGCATCCTGCTTCATATGCTCGAACTGGTCTTCGCCGAAGAATCCCGTGTTCGACTTGCGTCCATCCACATGAAGCGTGACCACATCGGACTGTTCCAGCAATTCGTTGAGCGTGTCGCAACGGTGGGCGTTGCCCATGGCGAGCTTCTCTTCAATGTCGTAGAACAGCACGCGCATGCCAAGCGCCTCGGCGACGACGGAAAGCTGGGAGCCGATGTTGCCGTAGCCGATGATGCCGAGTGTCTTGCCTCGGACCTCATGGGAGCCGGAGGCGGACTTATCCCACATGCCGTGCTTCATATGATGGGTGTGCGCGGGAATGCGGCGCATCAGGCAGATGATGTCGCCGATCACCAGCTCCACCACGGAACGGGTATTCGAATACGGCGCGTTGAAGACGGCGATGCCGTTCTTGCCCGCGTATTCGAGATCCACCTGGTTGGTGCCAATGCAGAAGCAGCCGACCGCGGTGAGCGTCGGACGCGCGTCGATGACCTTGCGGGTCACACTGGTCTTGGAACGGATGCCGAGCAGGTCGACACCTTCCAACGCATCAATCAGCTCGTCCTCGCTCAGGGCTCCCTTGAGGCACTCGACCTCGAAGCCATGGTCGCGCAGCGACTGCGCCGCGTCGGGATGGATGTTTTCAAGTAACAATGCTTTAGGCATGGTTCCTACCTTATAGCTTGAGCAGCTTTTCGTCGTCTTTTGTCCGCAGTATAAGCAGACGCTGCGTGGGCCTCGTCATGGCGACATACAAATCGGAGGCCGCTACGATACGCGACGGCGCGTTCTCCTCGATTCGTCCGGGCTGGACCACCATCACGGCATCATACTCCAGACCCTTCACGGTCTGTGTGGAACATACGGTGACCTGCTCGTCCCAGGAACTCTGGGCATCGAGCCTGTCGAATTCCTTCGGGTCGAGCTCATCCTGAAGTTGTGCGTATACGCGTGCGCGCAACGGCTTGAGCATATCGTCCGGCGCGATGATCGCCACACGACCGGTACCGTCGGAGGAAACGTAGGCGCGCACCAACTCGACGGTCTGCTGCGCGACGGCGTCGCCGATCAGGCTATCGTCACGCAAGGTGAGACGCTTGACTGAATCCGGGACGCCACGCACGGCGTTCACCGTGGAGATGTACAGGCCTTCGGACGAGGCGAAATCGCTGGCGAGCTGCGACACCTCCTTCGGATTGCGGTAGTTGATCGTCAACTCGTTGAGCTGCCAGTTGCGTTCGCCGAACAGCGGGTCCATCATGCGACGCCAGGACCGGGTACCGCCCAACGCGGAGGTCTGCGCCACATCGCCCACAATCGTGAACGAGCGCGACGGACAACGACGGATCAGCATGCGCCAATCCATCGCGGTCAGCTCCTGCGCCTCATCCACCACGATATGGCCATACGTCCACTCGCGGTCGGCCGCGGCGCGCTGCGCGGTTAATTCGGCGTCCATACCATTGATATTGTCCACCAGCATCTGCGAAGTGACGATGCCGGAACCGATACCGGCCTGCGCCAGCGTGTCCTTGGCGAACTGCTCTTCCTCGGCGCGCTTGGCATCCAACGCCTTCTGCCTGGCCACGGCCTTCGGATCCGGTCCAAGCAATTCCATGGCCTCATCCAGCAGAGGTACGTCGCTGACGGTGAAGCGCGAGCCCTTCGGACGCATCAGCGTCTCGATGTCACGCTCTTCGAGCCAGGGGGCGAAACGGCGCAATTGCTGCGGTTTCGCGAACAGCTGGTCGACCAACCATTCGCCGGTCATCGGCAGCCATGCGAGGTTCAGCGTCTTGCGCAAATCGTCGTTCATACGCAACTGCTGCATCACATCGTTAAGCTCGGCCTGCTCCGGCTCGTAGTCAAGCCGTTCGACGTACCGGTTGCGCATGGCCGACAGCATGTCGCGCACGAAGGTCTCGCGCGCCTTGTTATGCGGCTGCCGCGTGCGCTTGGCATCGGCGATGGCCTGCTCGATATCCGCACGTACCATCGGCACGTTGAAACCGTTGATGCGGATGACCGGCAGATGCGAAGGCACGCGTTCACGAGCCGCCACGGCATTGGCGATCGCCTTGGCCATACGGCGTTCACCCTTGAGCTTGGCCGCATGCGGGTCGTCATGCGCGGTGGCGATGATGCCGGGAATCAGATCCGCGATGGTACGGCTGACCACACCCGTCTCACCCAGCGAGGGGAGCACCTGGTCGATGTAATGCAGGAACGTCGAGCTGGGGCCGACCACCAGCACTCCGGAACGCTGCAACGCGCGACGATGCGTATACAACAGGTAGGCCGCGCGATGCAACGCGACCGCGGTCTTGCCGGTTCCCGGACCGCCCTGCACCACCACCGCCTGGTTGAGGTCCGCACGGATGATACGGTCCTGCTCGCCCTGGATGGTGGCCACGATATCGGTCATTTTGCCGGTGCGTTTGGCGTTAAGCGACGCAAGCAGAGCACCCTCGCCGGTCAATGTGCCATTGGAGGACGCCTCGCCGACCTGATCGGAATGCACGTCGAGCACCTCATCCTCGACGCCGACCACTTCCCTGAAACTCAACGTGATATGCCGGCGCATGACGATGTCGCCATGATTCGAAGGCGTCGCCTCATAGAACGGGCGTGCCGCGTCGGCGCGCCAGTCGGTGAGAATCGGCTCATGATCCTCATCGGACAGGCCGATACGCCCAATGTAGCGATGCGCGCCATGCACGTCGTCGAGCCTGCCGAAAACCAGACGATCCTCCACCGCACGAAGCTGGGTGAGACGGTCCTCGTACATGGTGGCGAAGGAATCGCGTTCGGTGCGTTGCGTGGGCGAACCGTGCGATCCTGCGGCCCGGACCGTGTCGAGACGCGACCGAGCCTGCGCCCTCAACGCGTCCAGACGATCATATGCGCGGCTGACGGCCTGTTGCTCCTCACGCAACTGGGCGGAATAACTCGACATTGCTGTCCCTTCATCAAAAACTTAAGGCACTCTAATGTACCCCAAGGCTTCTACGTGCGGCGATCGGCCGCGGCGAATCGCGATGGGCTGACAACGCCGGAACTGTACGGTGCGGACGCGCAATCTCAAATATGGGGAGAAATCGACAATATTTTGAGGCATTTTTGCTTTTTCGTGGGGAAAAATGGTGAGCAGTGGGGTAGAGTGGGGAAAGTGTCTCGGATTGGTGGGCCGAGTGTGGGCAAAAAGGAGGTGCGGTAATGGTCCATGACATTGGAGCAGAACCCGTCTCCGACGATGATCCGGCTCAATCCGGCGGCATGATGGCGGACTTGCCGCCATTGCTGCTGGGCACCTACACTCCGAAAATCGACGCCAAAGGACGTATGGCATTGCCTGCGAAGTTCCGCAGCCAACTGGGCTCCGGCATGGTGATGGCAAGAGGCCAGGAACGATGCGTCTACCTGCTGCCGCAATCGGAATTCAGACGGATCGCGGTGCAGATCCAACGCACGTCCATGGGAAACAAGGCGGCACGCGACTACCTGCGTGTGTTCCTTTCCGGCGCGGTCGACCAGGAGCCAGACAAGCAAGGACGCGTGCTTGTGCCGCAGATGCTCCGCGATTACGCGAATCTGGGCAGCGACATTGTGGTGATCGGCGTGGGAACCCGGGCCGAGATTTGGAACAGACAGGCATGGGAGGATTACTTGGCCGACAAGGAACAAGGATATTCCGACATTGCCGATGACGTATTGCCGGCGATGGAGTTCTAATGACAGACGTGACGACGATTCATCAGCCGGTGCTGCTCCGCGATTGCGTGGACTTGGTGGCACCGGCATTGGCGAAGCCCGGCTCGATCGCGGTGGATTGCACCCTCGGCCTCGCCGGGCATTCCACAGCGTTCCTCAAAGCAAGCCCCAACGCCCGCCTGATCGGCATCGACCGGGACACCGAGGCGCTCGCGCTCGCCACGAAACGCATGGAAATGGAAGGCCTTGCCGACCGTTTCACGCCCGTGCACGCGGCATTCGACGACTTCTCCCAAGTGCTTTCCGACCAAGGCGTCGACAAGGTCAACGCGGTGTTCATGGACCTCGGATTGTCCAGCCTGCAGATCGATGAGACGGAACGTGGCTTCTCCTATTCCCATGACGCGCCGCTCGACATGCGTATGGACGTGACGCAGCCCCTGACCGCAGAGCAGGTGCTCGCCGAATATTCGTTCGCCGATTTGGTGCGTATCTTCCGCACATACGGCGAGGAGCGGTTCTCCAAGCAGATCGCACGGGAAATCGTACGCCGGCGTGAAACCGAGCCGCTGACCACGTCGGGCCAGCTCAATCGTTTGGTGGACGAGGTCGTGCCGCAGGCCCACCGTCCCGCCGGCAACCCCGCGAAACGCGTCTTCCAGGCGCTGCGCATCGAAGTCAACGGCGAACTGGACAAGCTTGCCGGCACGCTGCCGCAAATCGCCAACCACCTTGCAGTGGGAGGACGTCTGGTGGTGGAGTCGTACCACTCGTTGGAAGACAAAACCGTCAAAGCCTTCATGAACCAAGGGCTTAAGGTCGACGCTCCGGCGGATATGCCCGTGGTGCCGCCCGACATGATGCCGTTCTTCAAGGAACTGACCCGCGGCGCCATCAAGGCGGACGCGGAGGAAATCGCCAACAATCCACGATCGGCGTCCGTCAGATTGCGCGCGGTGGAATTGACCAGACCGATTCCCGCACGATGGCGCAAACGGTTCGACCAAGGCGCGGATTACGCAAGCATGACCAGACAAGGAAGAAGGGACTGAAGTGGCGGCACCAAGAACGATCGCTTCGAATGCGGCTCCGGCCGGCCGCAAAAGCCAGACCGAGACCATCGGCACCACGCGTCCCGAACTGCACGTCATCAAAGGGACCAGAGTCGAAGGCAACGGCATCCGTCACGGCTTCGAACAACTCATCACATGGACGCGGACCCGCAGCACGCCGCTGCTGCACCTGGTCATCGCCGCGGTGTTCCTTGGTGTATGCCTGCTGGGCTCACTGATGCTGCGTACCCAAATGGTGCAGAATTCCTTCGAGGCGAGCCAAATCGAAACGCATATCACCCAGCTGACCCAGGACGTCGAGGACGATCAGGCCAAGCTCGACGAACTTGACGCCTCATTGCCGAGCAAGGCCGAAGAGATGGGCATGGTCCCGCAGAAAGGCGCATTGACCATCGATCTGAACGGCTATCAGGCAAACGCAAGTGGAGACAAGACCCGGTGAACCCTATCCGCAGGATCTACACGTTCTTCCACAAGAACCTGTTGACGAAAACCATGGCCATCGGCGTCGTTCTGGCGCTGATGGGCACCACCTGCCTTATCCAACTTGCCAATATTCAACTGGTCAACGGCAAAGGGATGGCGCAGGCCGCGGCGCAAAGCCGCACCACCACCGTGACGTTGAAGGCTCGACGCGGCAAGATCATGGATACCAATGGCGCGATTCTCGCGCAAAGTGTCGAACGCTACACCATCATCGGCAACCCCGAACAGGCGCAGGCGTTCATACCGACCACCTGCACCAAACAGACCGGCAGCAACTGCCACCAGATCAACGGCAAGCCGGTCGGCGTGACGGGAGCCGCAGCCGTGGCTCGTCTGCTGGCCCCCGTATTGGGCATGGACGCCACGGAACTGGGCGCCAAACTGTCGATCAGCGGGCAATACGTGGTATTGAAGAAGGACGTGACGCCTGCGGTCAAACGTAAAATCTCCAAGCTGAACCTCGGCGGCATCGTCTACGCGGAACTAAGCAACGAACGTCTGTACTCCAACGGCACTTTGATGGGTTCGCTATTGGGTGGTGTCGACGCCGACGGCAAGGGCGTGGCCGGCATCGAGCAGATGGAAAACAAGACATTGACGGGCCGTGACGGCTACCAGGTGTACCAACAGGGCAACAGCGGCGTCGAAATCCCCGGAACCATGACCGAATCCAAAGACGCGGTCAACGGATCCGACGTCACCCTCACCATCGATCGGGATGTGCAGTGGTACACCGAGAAAGTGCTGAGCGACAGCGAAAACAAATACCATTCCGCTTGGGGCATCGCCATGGTCCAGGACGTGCAGTCGGGCGACATCCTCGCTTTGGCGGACAGCGATACGACCGAGGCCGGAAGCGACCAGGCGAAGATGGGCGCCTCCCGGGCGGTGAGCGAGACCTTCGAACCTGGCTCCATCGGCAAGGTGCTGGCCATGTCGGGCATGCTGCAACTGGGATTGCACAAGGTCGATGACAAATTCACGGTACCGAACACGGTGACCGTGGAAGGACAGACCTATAAGGACGCGGTGGACCATGGCAACGAACATTGGACGCTCGCCGGCATCCTCGAACAGTCGTCGAACGTTGGCATGGTCATTGCCGGAGACAAGATGACCAACGAGCAGCGGTACAACTTCATCAGCAAATTCGGTATCGGACAGGCCACAGGACTGAACCTGCCAGGCGAATCCGAAGGCGTGCTGCACCCCTCGGATAGCTGGGACAGGCGAACCCGCAACACCGTGCTGTTCGGTCAAGGGTACACGGTGAACGTCATGCAGCTGACCAACGCGGTTTCGGTGATAGCCAACAAGGGCGTCAAAAAGCCGCAACGCATCATCAAGTCCATCACCGACACCGCGGGGCATGTCGAAGAGCAGCAGTCCAAGGGCGAGGCGACACGCGTCATCGACGAATCCGTGGCGAGCCAGATGCTCAACGCCATGGAATCGTCCGCTGAACACTACAACACTTTCGTGAAGGTCGACGGCTATCGTATGGCGGCGAAATCAGGCACAGCAGAAGTCGCCGGAGCGAACGGCCAACTGACCTCGATCATCAGCGATTACTCGACGATCATTCCCGCGGATAATCCACGCTTCGTCATCACCGTGGTGCTCAAAGACCCCCAAGGCAGCTTCGGCGGTTTGACGGCGGGTCCTGTCAACGCGGAGATTGGTGAATTCCTTATGCAGAAGTATGAAGTGCCGGCGTCTTCACCTCGCACGGATGCTATTCCGGTGAATTGGTGAGCGAATACGTATTCAGACACGGAGGGGCGGAAAGGTGAGCGCGGTCAGCGAATCCATGAACAGACGAATGACTTTAGGGCTGCTTGCCAGCCGATACGGTTTCGATCTTGATCCGACGTCGGCGGCTGAAGTGACGATCACTTCCATCGCGGATGATGTCGAATCGGTGCGTCCCGGCGCACTGTTCGTCCCGTCCGCCGATGTGGACGTGCACCAGTTGTCGCAGGCTCAGGAGCAGGGAGCATATGGCGCGATTGTGCCCCATGCGCTGCGCGGTCAAACCGACGACATCCAGATTCCGCTCATCTACGCCGAACCCACCATGGGACAGCTCGGCAAACTGGTGAGCGACATGGCCGGCAATCCGTCCGACGCATTGGCCGTATTCGCCATCACGGGGAAGAACAGGGAGATCGTGGAATCCGAAGTGAGGAACCTCGCGGATTTCCTGCACATGCTGGGCAACCCCGTCGGCGTGATCAGCTCGTCCGATTCACAGTCATTGGAACGCTTCCTCAATCTGGAATATCCTCTGTCGGCCATCGATGTGCAACGTACCATGGCGGTGTGCGCCGAAGACGGCGCAGCCGCTGTGATCCTCGCGTTGGATGAAGAGACCCTGCGTGAGGACGCGTTGCAATCGGTCAGCGTCGATGTGCTTGCCTGCGATGACAATGGTTTGAGCGATGCCGAGGTTGCGAAACTCGTCGCAAAATTCGGATGCGCGGTCGGCAAACAGACCCGCATCGCGGGACGAACCCAGGAATCCGACCTGCTTGCGGCGCAGGCCGCGACGGCATACGGCCAGACGGACAGCCGTTCGCTGTCCCTGTCCATCGCCATGGTGCTGGCCGCCGGCGTGAGGAAAGCCAACATCAAAAGCGCGTTACGCGTCTCGCGTGACCTGAACTAAACGTGGAACGAAACATTCTCCACATCAAACACAAACCCAACCATTAGAGGAGTAACGACAGTGAGCAGCCCGACCATGATGCCGATGAGCCTGACGGAGATCGCGCAGGCGGTTGATGGACGGTTGATGCCGACGACCGTGCCGACCGACGAACCGGTGGCCATCAGCGCCTTCACGGATTCGCGCCAGATCGTGCCGGGATCCGTTTTCGTGGCGATTGCCGGCGAACGCGTCGACGGTCATGATTTCGTGCCGAAGGTCGGCGCGCAGGGGGCTGTGGCCGCACTGGTCGACCACGAAATCGCGGGCGCGCAGGTGCCGCAGATCGTCGTAGAAAACACCGTCAAGGCGTTGGGAGCGCTCGCCAAGCATAATATCGAGCGTCGGCGCGCGCTGGAATCGCCGTTCACCGTCATCGGCATCACCGGTTCCGTCGGCAAAACCACCACCAAGGATCTGCTCAAATCGCTGCTGTCCAAAATGGGCGACACCGTCGCTCCGGTCGGATCGTTCAACAATGAGATCGGCCTGCCGCTGACGTCGCTCAAGGTGAACGCCGGCACGCGTTTCCTGGTGGCGGAAATGGGCGCCAATCACGTGGGCGAAATCGCCAACCTCACCTCCCTGGTTCCGCCGGACATCGCCGTGGTGCTCAAGGTGGGCGTGGCGCATCTGGGAGAATTCGGCTCTGCGGAACGCATCGCCCAAGCCAAATCGGAAATCGTACGCGGACTGGTGCCGGGCGGCCTGACCATCCTCAACGCCAACGACGAACATGTGGCCGCGATGAGCGCCATCGCTCCGGCCGATGTGCTGTGGTTCGGCCTGCCGCAGAAAGAAGACGCGCAACTGGACACGACCGCGCTCGACGTGCGCTGCGACGATCTCGACCATCCGTCATTCGTACTGGAAGACAAGACAGGCCGGCACGCCAACGTCACGCTCGGCATCTGCGGACAGCACAACGTCATGAACGCGCTTGCCGCAGCCACGGTGGCGATGACGTTGGGCATGCCGATTGACGACGTGGCCTCCGGCCTATCCGACGTGACGAGCATCAGCCCGCATCGCATGGCGGTGTCCACCGTCACCAAGCCCGAAACGTCGTTCACACTGATCGACGATTCGTTCAACGCCAACCCCGATTCCATGAAGGCCGGACTCGATGGCCTGTCGCGCTGGCATGCCGGCGCCGAGCAGCAGCCGTTCAGAATAGCGGTTCTCGGAGCCATGCTGGAGCTCGGACCGGATGAGCATCGCCTGCATGAGGACGTCGGCAGATACGCCGTCGAGGGCGGTGCGGACGCGCTTGTGACGGTCGGCAGCACTTCCGACGAGGCGTTGGACGCGCTTGCCGAGGCCATGGCGCAGGGCGGCAAGGCGGTTGCCGCCGACCCGACGATGGTGCAATGGGCGCATGATGCCGAACAGGCCGACCGAATGGTCACCCGGCTTGCGACCGACCATGAGGGTACAGTGGTGTTGCTGAAAGGATCCCACGCGTCCGGATTGAGCGCTCTGGCGGAGCGTTGGACGCAAAACTGACGGAATCGGCGTCGTGCCGATCATAGCTGACTGAAACGGAGAAGATCAGGTGATTTCACTCATCATCGGCATTATGGTGTCGCTCGTCGTGACGATTGTGGGCACTCCGCTGCTGATTAAGTTGGTGCACAAGCTCAATTACGGACAGTACATCCGTCAGGATGGCCCGAAGTCGCATCTCGTCAAGCGCGGCACGCCGACGCTTGGCGGCGTGGTCATCAACCTCGCGGTGGTGCTCGGCTGGTGCTCCTCGGCACTGTATCGGTTCCTCACCAGGGGAGAGGTGCCGTCGTGGTCCGCGGTGTTGGTGCTGTTCGCCATGCTGTCGATGGGATTCTTGGGATTCATCGACGATTTCGCGAAGGTCCGCAAGAAGCAGAGCGAGGGACTGACCGTCAAGGGCAAGTTCATCGGACAGTTCATCCTCGCCACCATATACGCGGTGCTGGCGCTGATTCTGCCGACCAAATCCGGCTTCCCCAGCGCCCAGGCCGGCATGAGCTTCATCGAAAAGCCGTTCTTCAGCTTTGAATTCGCCGGTCGTGTCGTGGCCATCGTGCTGTTCGTGATCTGGGTGAATTTCCTGATGACCGCATGGACCAACGCCATCAATCTGACCGACGGTCTTGACGGCTTGGCCGCCGGCTCCTCGATGATCGCCTTCATCGGCTATGCGATCATCGCGTTCTGGGAGTTCTACCACCTCAAGGGTTCGGACCATCCAGGCTTCACCTATGCGGTGTCCGATCCTCTTGACCTGACCATCATCGCGGCGTGCGCGGCCGTAGCCTGCTTCGGCTTCCTGTGGTACAACTCCAATCCGGCCTCCATCTTCATGGGAGACACCGGCTCCTTGGCGCTTGGCGGTCTGTTCGCAGCCATGTCCATCGCCACGCACACCGAATTCCTGGCGATCATCCTTGGCGGTCTGTTCGTCATCGAGACCATGAGCGACATCATCCAGGTCGGCTACTTCAAGATGACCCACAAGCGCGTTTTCAAGATGGCTCCGATTCATCATCATTTCGAATTGAAGGGCTGGCCGGAAGTGAAGGTCGTGGTCCGGTTCTGGATGATCGAGATGCTGTTCGTGCTGATCGCCTTGGTGCTGTTCTACGGCGATTGGGTGGCCCGTTCCGGCCTATGACACGATTGCGGGCGCGGCTTTACGCCCGCAATATGAGTGTGCTATCACGGCAAATGACGTTTCCGATTGAAGGGTGATGGATATGAATATGGATGGCAAGACCGTAATCGTGGCTGGTCTCGGTGTCTCCGGGCAAAGCATGATGGAAGTGCTGGGCTCCCGTGCCGGCAGAGTGCTGGGCGTGGATGAGAAGAAGCCGGACGCCGACCTGCATTCCTTCGACCAAATCGATTGGGACAATACCGACATGGTGATGACCTCGCCGGTCTTCAACCCGCGCACGCCATTCATCCTTGAGGCGCAGAAACGCAACATACCGGTCATGAGCGAAGTCGAACTGGCCTGGCAGCTGCGCGTGAACAGCAACACCACCGGCAAGCCGGCGCAGTGGATCGGCATCACCGGCACCAACGGCAAGACCTCGACCACGGAAATGACCTCCGAAATGCTGACCGCATGCGGCCTGACCGCTCCCGCCGTCGGCAACATCGGCAAAGCCGTGTCGCACGCCGCCGTCGACCCCGCGAACGACGTGCTCTGCGTCGAACTGAGCTCGTTCCAGCTGCATTTCACCTATTCTCTGGAACTCGACTGCGCGGCGATCACCAACATCGCCGACGACCATCTCGATTGGCATGGCGGCATCGAGAACTATGCCGCCGACAAGGCGAAGGTGTTCCACAACGTCAAGAAGGCGCTGGTCTACAACGCCGACGACGAACGCGTCACCAAATTGGCGTTCGCGGCCCAGACCGCGCCGGAATGCCGCCGGATCGGCTTCACGTTGGCCGAGCCGAAGGACGGGCAGATCGGTGTGAAAGATGGCTGGATCGTCGACATGTCCGGCATTGCCGGCGGAGAAGCGGGAAAGCCGTTCCAAGTGGCGAAGGTCACCGATTTCACGCATCTGACCGAGCCGGATGGCACGGTCTACCCGCATCTGCTCGCCGACGCCCTGACCGCGTTGACGCTGGTGTTGGGTCTCGGAGCAGACAAAGACAAGGCGTTGGCCGCGCTCAAGCAGTTCACGCCGGGCGGCCACCGCATCCAGACCGTCGCCGTCGCCAAAACGTCCGACGGTGGCGCCATCCGTTTCGTGGATGACTCCAAAGCCACCAACGCGCATGCGGCCAAGGCGTCGCTTAACAGCTTCGCGGACAAGTCCGTGGTGTGGATCGCCGGCGGACTTGCCAAAGGAAGCCGTTTCGAACAGCTCGTCGCCGACCAGGCGCACACCATCAAGGCGGCTATCATCATCGGCAAGGACCAGCAGCCAATGCTGGACGCGTTCAAGGCAAGCGCTCCCGACATTCCCATGTCCATCATCGATCCCACGGACAACGACACCGTCATGGCCCGCGCCATCGACGCTGCCGGCACCTACGCGCAATCCGGCGATGTGGTGCTCATGGCTCCGGCCTGCGCGTCCATGGACCAGTTCAAGTCGTACGCCGATCGCGGAAACCAGTTCGCGCAGCAGGCTCAGCGTTGGGTGAATGAGCATGGGGAAGCCTGAGGCCAGCCGTAGCATCACGTCTTCCGCAAGCCGTCCGAACATGACGGACGGCGCCGCGGCACAGACACGAGAACCGTTGAAGAACGGCGGAACGCGTAATCTCGCCAACCCGTTATGGTGCTTCCACGGATTCCGCCTATGCGTGATCATCCTCACGATCTTCGGCGTGATCATGGTGTTCTCCAGCTCTTCGGTGAACATGATCGCCAACGGGCAGTCGCCATGGGCGCAGGCGCTGAAACAGGGCATGTACTGCGTGTTCGGCCTGGTCATAGCATTCATCACGATGATGCTGCCGGCCAGCTTCTACCGAAAGATCAGCTTCTGGTTCCTGCTTGGCGCCATGGTCATGCAGGCCGCCACACTGACGCCATTGGGCGTCGAAGTCAACGGCAACAAAGGATGGATCGGCATTCCGGGCGTGTTCACCATGCAGCCCGCGGAAATCGTCAAGCTGGCGTTATGCATCTGGATGCCGAACGAGCTGATCAACGCGCGCAAGCAGGTGAAGAAGGTCGGCGCGCCCCGCGCGTACTCCAAGCTTATTCTCGGCTATCTGTGCGCGTTCTGCCTGGTCATGTCCGGCAAGGATCTTGGTACGGGCTTGATTATTCTCGCAATTGGCGGCATTGCATTGCTGCTTGGCGGATTCCCCGGCAAATGGCTTGCCGGAGCCGCGCTGCTTGGCATATGCGGTATCGTCGGATTCATTCTGACTAGCCCCAACCGACTCGGCCGCATCATGGCGGCCTACCGGACCTGCTCTCCGTCCGACCTGCAGGGCGTGTGCTATCAGGCGGTCCACGGCAAATACGCGATCGCATCCGGCGGCTTGTTGGGCGTCGGCATCGGCAATTCCGGCGAGAAATGGGGCTATCTTCCCGAAGCGCACAACGATTTCATCTTCGCCATCATCGGCGAGGAAACCGGATTCGTCGGAGCAGCCATGGTGATTCTGCTGTTCATCGTCATGACGTGGTGCATGCTGATGGTGGCCGTGCAGGTCCGCGACCGGTACATCACCATGGCGTTGGTGTGCATCGCGGTATGGATCGTCGGCCAGGCGTTTGTCAACATCGGCGTCGTCGTCAGCCTGCTGCCGGTCATGGGCGTGCCGATGCCGTTCGTATCAGCAGGCGGATCGTCTCTTATCATGTGTCTGGGGGCCGCCGGCGTGGCCATCAGCCTGATGAAGGAGCAGCCGCAGGTCAAAGCCGAGAACCGCATACTGTAATCGGTTCCCGTCATGCGAGTTGCGAAGCAAGCAAAAGAAAAGTAGACGAAATGTAAGTATCTGCATCGGCGGCGGTATGCCGCGTGGCCTGCCGCTGCATGGTGGGCTAAGCTCGTGGATTATGAGCAATCAGAAGCATATCGTTCTTGCCGGTGGCGGCACGGCAGGCCACGTCAATCCTCTGCTCGCCGTGGCACATGTGATTCGCGAGCTTGAACCGGAAGCGGATATCGCGGTGGTGGGCACCGCCGTCGGTCTGGAGCGTGATTTGGTTCCGCAGGCCGGTTTCGAACTGGAAACCATCGAAAAAGTGCCGTTCCCGCGCAGGCCCAACAAGGCTGCGTTGCAGTTTCCAGCCAAATGGAAGGCCGAGAAGGCCAAAGTACGTGACATCCTCACCCGGCATCAGGCCCAAGTGGTCGTCGGTTTCGGCGGATACACGTCCGCACCCGTATACGCGGCCGCGCACAGCATGGGAATTCCGATTGCGATTCACGAACAGAACGCACGTGCGGGCATGGCCAACAAGCTGGGCGCGCGTTGGGCGTCCATGATCGGTGCCGCATACGCCCAGCCAGGACTGAAACCACGCAGGGGCGTCGAAGTCGAACGCGTGGGCCTGCCGCTTCGTCCGGCAATCGCACGATTGGCGTCCGATCTGGAACATGACCGTACCGCCACTCGTAAAGCCGCCGCGGCGCAGCTTGGCGTCGATCCGGACCGTCCGCTCGTGGTCGTCACCGGCGGATCCTTGGGTGCGGTGAACGTGAACAGGGCTGTGGCCGCTTCCGCCAAGGACCTGCTTGCGCACGCCCAGGTGATTCATCTGACCGGTAAGGGCAAAGACGACGAAGTGCGTTCCTTGGTGTCGGTAAGCGCCGGAGAGGATGTGCTCGGCGAGCTTGGCCCCGACCACGTTTCGGATGGCGATTACCGTGTGGCTCCCTATCTGGAACGCATCGATCTGGCGTTCGCCTGCGCCGATCTGATCATCTGCCGTTCCGGAGCCGGCACGGTCAGCGAGCTGACGGCTTTGGGACTGCCGGCGATTTACGTGCCTCTGCCAATCGGCAATGGCGAGCAGCGTTTCAACGCGCAGCCCGTGGTCGACGCGGAAGGGGGCTTGATGGTGGCGGATGGCGATTTCACCCCGGATTGGGTCCGTGGCCATGTGCCGGAACTGCTTGCCGATCCGGACAAGCTGTCCCGATACGGTGCCAACGCGTGGAAATACGGCATCCGCGACGCCGCCGAAGTCATGGCGAAGCGCGTGCTCGCGCTAATCGATCAGCCAGCTGATTAACCGGCCGAACAATCATGGCCGCACCCCGTGGGAGACCATGGGTGCGGCCATAATGAAATGAGCTTGAAAACAATTTACGAGGAGCAATCGTGTCTGACAACCAGCGTGAAGCCGGTACCATAATTCTTGACCCAACCCATGCGTCGTTCGCACCTGAAGAGACGGTGCATGACCTAGGTGCCACGCATTTCATCGGCATCGGTGGCGCGGGCATGAGCGTGCTCGCTGAAATGCTGCATGAGCAGGGCGTCGAGGTCGATGGTTCGGACCGTGAGCCAAGCGCCAAAACCGACCGTCTGCAAAGCCTCGGCATCACCGTCGAATTCGGCCAGCAGGCGAAGAACGTCGAAGGCAAGAACACCGTCGTGTTCTCCAGCGCCATCAAGCCGGACAATCCAGAAATCGTCGCCGCGCATGAGGCAGGGGAGCGCATCGTGCACCGCAGCGACATCCTCGCCCTGCTGATGAACGCGAAACGTGCGGTGACCGTGGCCGGCGCCCACGGCAAGACCACGACCAGCTCCATGCTGGCGCACATTCTCGTGAACGCCGGAGAAGGCGAACTCGCCGATCCGAGCTATGCCATCGGCGGTTCCATCCAAGGCAAAGACGGTGCCATTTTGGACGGCGGCCATGCCGGCAAGGGCAACGTGCTGGTGGCCGAGGCCGACGAATCGGACGGTAGCTTCGCCAAATACCATCCGCAAATCGCCATCATCACCAATTCCGAAGCCGACCACCTTGACCACTACGGCACGCAGGACAACTATCGGGCCGCATTCGTGGACCATGCCGGACACGCCACCAAAGCCGTAATCATGTGCGGCGACGACGAAGGCAACCTTGCCGTGCTACGTGCGCTTGACGCCACCGTGGCCGGACGCACGATCGTCTATTCAACACGGAACGCCGCCGAATTGGGCGACCTGAACGGTGCCACGCTGGTACGCATCGAATCGGAAAGCGAAACCGCCGAAAGCGGCGCCGAACATTTCACGCTGCATATTCCGGGCGGACTGATCGGCGAAGAGGAGCGCCGCATCGCCGTGACGCTTACCGTTCCCGGCATCCACAACGCACGCAACGCCTCCGCGGCGATTATCGCGGCCGCGCTGTTGGGCATGGACGTCGAACGTGCCTCCGCGGCGGTCACCTCGTTCCTCGGTGCCGCACGCCGCTTCCAGGTCCGTGGCACCGTCAGCCAAGTGACGGTCGTCGATGATTACGCGCATCATCCAACCGAAATCGCTGCGCTGCTGGATGCGGCCCGTCGCCGCTACCCGCAGTCCAAGATCCGTGTGATCTTCCAGCCGCACCTGTTCTCCCGCACGCGTTTCTTCAGCTCTGAATTCGCGCAGGCGCTTGCCAAGGCCGATGACGTCATCGTTACCGGCATCTTCCCCGCGCGCGAGAAGCAGGAGGATTTCCCCGACGTGACTCCGGCCACCATCGTGGACGAGGCGCTCAAGCTTGAGCATGAACCGGCCAAGGACTGGATCCGTGGCGTCGAAGACATGCACACCGCGGCCCAAATGATGGTGATGCGCGCGCATCATGGCGACGTCATCTTCACCGTAGGCGCCGGCGACATCACGCAGATGGACGAGGTCATCCTGCATGCTCTTGAAGCGCATCGTTGGGATTGCGAGGGCTGATGGCTCGACGGGTCATCAGTTCCGGCAAGGATGTGCAGGAGACGGATCAGTCGGGCGGACGACGTTCCGGACGGTCCATCTCATCGGAGCATGCCGAAGGACGGTCGATTGAAGGGTACGCGGACCGTTCAAAAGCCGAAGGCTTCGTAGACGCGCGACGTTTGCAAAGCGAGGACCTGGTTTCCAAAACCCTGCAGGAGACCACCGGCACGATCGGCATCATGACACGTCCGAAAGTGGTTGATTTCGGCGAACGGCTCAAGGAACGCCGTCAGGCCGGCGCGCGAGCCATAGTCCTGCGCGTGCTCATCGGTCTTGCCGTAGCCGTGGTTTTGGGAGCTGTCGTCTGGCTGTTCCTCTTCTCGTCGGTGTTCCGTTTGGAGCCAGGCAACATCAGCGTGGTCGGCGCCAACGAATGGGTGAGCGAATCGCAGGTGCTTGACATCGCGAGGCAGCAGTCCGGAAAATCGTTGTTCCTGGTTTCGGATGGAGCCGTGGAGAAGCAGATCAAGGCGATTCCGGGAGTCACGTCAGCCAAGTCGAAGAAACAGCTGCCGAACTCGCTTGAAGTGACGATCAAGGCGCAGAAACCCGCGGCCATGCTCAAAACCAGCGAGGACCATATGACGGCGGTCGACAGCAAGGGCCGCGTGCTCAATTCCGTCAGCGGCGTTTCCGTGGAAGGCATTCCCGTCATCGAAGTGCAGAACGTCGATGCGAGCCTGTCTAGGCGTCCTATCAAGGAAGCGTTGAAGATTCTCAGCTCACTGCCGGAATCGATGCGCAACTCCATCACCAAGGTCACCGCGGCGACCCAGGATTCCATCACCACGGAACTCAATGGGGGAGACCGCGTGATCGTATGGGGTGATTCCTCGGACCTGAAGCTCAAGAAAGCGGTGGTGGACAAGATCGTCAATGATCCGAACGTGATTGGAGACAAGCATAACGTGGACGTGTCCGCGCCGTTGAGACCGATCATCAAATAGCGTTATTGCGCAACGTCACTGCATGACGGAGCGGAAATACTTTGATCTAGCTCTTTTTGTCTTGACAGAAAAACGAAACGCGCTCTGGACCTTCTTTCCAAGGGAGGGCCAGAGCGCGTTTCCGCGTTTGGATGGATGGTATTAGCCGTATGCGTTGAACGGGCGTCAGTCCTTGACGATGGTCTTGCCTGCGGTCGCCCCTGGCGTCAAGTCCTGAATCTCCGTGATCTCCAGAACGGGAATGGTCATGGGCTTCTTCGTGCCGTTATGTTCGGCCACGGCGACCTGCTCATCGTAGATCGCATCATCGGAATGCAGAGTGACGTTGCCACGGAAACGATAACCTCGCTTCTGCTCAAGATTGGCCACTGCGATGACCAGTTCGCTGCCGTCGAGCAGATTACGGTACATTTGGCCGGCGGTACGCTCGTGATAGCCGATATGAGTGTCATCGATGACGAACGTGCTCATTTTCGGCCCCAAATCGACGTGTCCATCCTTGCCGATGGTGGCCACCCAAGCGAGATTGCTGCTGATGAAATCCTTCATTTCCTCTGTAAGCTTCGCCATGATATCGTCCCTTTCGATGGTTGGCTGGCCGGCGGCTTGTAATATTGGAAGGCGCCGGACGGTTATTTCGATGATACGGAGGCGTTGCTGCCGACATGCGTTGTTTCACCGAACGAGAAATGTGATTACCAATACAGAAAGCCGTCATTGCTGACACATGATTCGTGCCCACATTTTGCCCATGTTTTTGAGAAATATCGCGATAAAGGGTGAATTGCAGCGAATTGCAAAAGTGGCGGAAACCGTTGGAAATAAAGGGAAAAGCCGCCATTTCTGGCGGCTTTCAATCCGTGGAGATGCGGGGAATCGAACCCCGGTCCGATGACCGAACCCTCAGTCTTCTACGTGCGTAGTCTGCTGGCCGTGCGGCGGTTTTTCTGCCCCCATCGATGTCGCAGACAACTGATGGCGAGCATATCTACAGTAAAAGTCCCTTGCCGGCCCTGTGGCTCAGCCGGTAAGGCAAGTCTTCTAAACGACGCTCAACATCCCCCCAAAGACGAGGGGGAGTGAACGGAGCGGCTGCTCACTGGTTAATCCTGGCGCGAAGCTCAGGCAGCGAGAGCGAACTCAGTGCGGTTAGATTTAGCACTTATTCTTTTGTAGGGGGCATCCACGAGCGGACCCTACGTTCTCGGCACGCTTCCCTGCGACGAACAGGTCACCGTCGAAACCGATCATCCCCAAATATTGAATTATCAAACCTTCCAGCTTTATAGCCAGACATTTCAAGATACCACGGTTTATCCGACAAACCAAATTATGCTATCGGCGATTCATCATACCGACGAAACTTCGCAAAACCGGTAAAAAAAATTCCGCATGCCGTTATTTGACGGCATGCGGAATCGGTGATGATGAAAGGAGAAGATACGCTTACTTGGCTGCTGCGGCGAGGTAATCCGGAACGCCTTCGGTCGGGTAGGCCGGCCAGCCGCCTTCCTTGGTGCACACGTAGGCGGCGGTGTTCACGGCCGCGCGATGCGCTTCCTTGAGGGAGGCACCGGACAGGATCTTGCCGGTGAAGGAGCCGGAGAAGGAATCGCCGGCTCCGACGGTGTCGGCCACCTCGACATGCGGGGTCAGCAGAGTGGAGGTCTCGCCGTCCTTGGCGATGATGGTGCTGAAGGTCGCGCCGCCGGTCAGGATGGTGTACTCCAGATCGAAGCGATCCATGAACCACTTGCAGGCCTCTTCGTCGTTGCCCTCCGGAATGGAGAACATCTCACGCATCATGATGAGCTCGTCGTCGTTGATCTTGAAGATGTTGGCGTATCCCAGCAGCTCCTCGATCAGCTCCTTGGAGTAGAAGTTGGCGCGCAGGTTGATGTCGAAGAACTTCAGCGCGCCTTCCTTGGCATGCTGGAGCAGTTTGATGATGGTGTCATGCGATTCCTGGGAACGCAGACCCAGCGTGCCGAAGCAGATGGCGTCGGCCTTGGACACGGCCTCGGCGAGTTCGTCGGTGTAGCCGATGTGGTCCCAAGCCACGTTCTGCACGATGGTGTATTCCGGAATGCCGTTGGTCAGTGCCACGGCGACGGTGCCGGTCGGGTATTCGTTGGTCTGCACCAGCGTGTTGATGCCGGCCTTGTGCGCATCGTTGAGCAGCTCGGCGCCCAGCTCGTCGTTACCGACGGCGCTGATGGCGTAGCTTTCCGCGCCGTTCTGGGACGCGTGGTAGGCGAAGTTGACGGGAGCGCCGCCGGCGCGCTTGCCGGTGGGGAGCATATCCCACAGGATTTCACCGAGGGCGATGACGATTGGCTTGGACATGGGTGGTTCCTTTCTTTGGTGGGCGGCGTGCTATGCGACGTCGAAGAACATCGAAGGATGTTCCAGAAAATTGGTTATCGCCACGGCGGCGGCACCGGTAACGGTGGCGTCGGTGGGCAGGGCGGACAGGGTGATTCGGGTGTTGCGCCCGATTTCGGGGATCGTGCGTTCGCGCACGACTTGTGTGACTTCGTCGAGCAACGGCTGGCCGGCTTGCGCGATGATGTCTCCAAGAACGATGTGTGTCGGATTGAAAGCGTTGATGATGGTGACCGCGCCGTACCCAACGTATCGGGCAACATCGAGCATCAGAAGCGTCGCGGTCTCGTCTCCCGCGTTCGCCTTGGCGAACAGTGCTGCGCAAGCCTGCGCATGCGTCATCGTCTCGCATCCGGGAACGATGCTCGGGTTGGCGTTGAGTTGTTCGTGGATGGCGTTGGCGGAGCAGTAGCGTTCCAGGCATCCGACATTGCCGCAGTCGCATGGCTTGCCGTTCACGTCGATGGAGACGTGTCCGATTTCCGTGGCGGTGCCGTGCTCGCCGTAGTAGATGGTGCCGTTGTCGATGACTCCGAGGCCGATGCCTTCGCCAAGCAGATAGTAGGCGAGGGAACCTTCCGACAGTTCCGGATTGAACAGGAACTGCGCCAGCGCGCCGGCGCGGGCGTCCTGTTCGACGAACACGGGGACGCTGAATGCGTTGCTGAATTCGTCGATGAAGTTGATTTGCCTCCAGCCCTGCATGGAGGAGACCAAAGCGGTGCGTCCTTCGTCCTTTAAATAGGGCCCCGGAACCGCCATGCCGACGGCCACGATGCTGGGGTCGTCCTTGATGAGCTGGCGTACGGTATCTCGAATGCGCTCCACCGTTTCGGGGATGTGCTCTTCGCTGACGGTAGGCAAGTCGGACAGGAAGATACGGTTGCACTTGAGGTCGAAGACCGCGATTTGCACCAGACTGCGGGCGAACTTCACGCCGATGATGTGGTATTTGGCGCAATTGAGATTCAGACCGATGGAACGGCGGTTCTTGTCTCCGTCCATGTCGCCGGTTTCTTCGATGATGCCCTGCGCCAGCAGTTTCGCGGTGATTTTGGTGATTGCCGCCGGAGTGAGCTTGATGGCTTTGGCGATCTGCGCGCGTGAGCAGATGCCATTGTGGTACAGGTATTGCAGGATGCGGGAACGGTTGTTTTCCGAGATCGATGACTGTTGGGCGCTGTACCTACTCATGCTCACCTCCTTGCGACAGTGCATGGACCCTCGTTGAACTTCTTAATATATTAACGCCGTTAATTGATTAATGCAATTCGTGTTGTGCCGCGTGTCGCGCGCTTATCTGGGTCTCTCTGTGCGAAAGCAATGAGTGAAAAAGAAGGACGTAGACCTTGAATGCGACTTTGGCTGGGTCCGTCTCATAAAATGGCTGGTTTTTCTTATTTTCTTTCACTAGTCGTTAAAACGTTGGAATTTCGCCGTTTTAATGCATAGCAGAAAACGGCGAATATAAGGTAGGTGGGTAAAACGGCCTCCAATGAAACGTACGGTTAACATTGCGCGCCGATTCTTGTCACTATATCGCCTTGCACAGGGGCGATTCGGATAGAAAAGAGAGGATTCCATAGTGAATCGCAAGAAAGTTATCGCCGCTCTGGCTTCTGTCGCGGCTCTGGCTTCCCTGGCCGCCTGCGGCGGCGTGAAGGACGGTGGCGCCGCAACTGGCAACACCATCACCGTCGGCACGACCGATAAGATCACCAGCCTTGATCCGGCTGGCTCCTACGACAACGGTTCCTACGCCGTGCAGATTCAGGTGTTCCCGTTCCTGTACGCGCAGAACTACAACACTTCCGAGCTGTCTCCGGACATCGCCGCCGATGACGGCACCTGGAGCGCCGACGGCACCGAGTTCACCGTCAAGCTCAAGAAGGGCCTGAAGTTCGCGAACGGCCACGATCTGACCGCCTCCGACGTCAAGTTCTCCTTCGACCGTATCAAGAAGATCAACGACGAGAACGGTCCGTCCTCCCTGCTGGCCAACATCGAGTCCGTCGAGGCCAAGGATGACACCACCGTCGTGTTCCACTCCGCGGTCAAGGACGACGTGACCCTGAAGCAGGTGCTCTCCAGCCCGGCCGGCCCGATCGTCGACGAAGAGTCCTTCTCCGCCGACAAGCTGACCGATGCCAACACCATCGTCAAGGACAACGCCTTCGCAGGCCCGTACAAGCTCACCTCCTACAAGGTGAACGAGGCCCTGGCATATGCCAAGAACGTTTCCTACAAGGGTTTGACCCCAGCTAAGAACGACGTTGTGCAGGTCAAGTACTTCGCCGATTCCTCCAACCTGAAGATGGCCGTGCAGCAGGGCCAGGTCGACGTGGCCTACCGCTCCATGACCCCGACCGACGTCGAGGACCTGTCCAAGGACAACAAGGTCAAGGTCGTCAAGGGACCGGGCGGCGAAGAGCGCTTCCTTGCCTTCAACTTCAAGATCATGCCGTACGGCGAGAAGTCCAGTGAGCCGAACGCCGACAAGGCCAAGGCCGTGCGTCAGGCCGTCGCAAGCCTGATCGACCGCAACGAGCTGGCCACCAAGGTCTACAAGAGCACCTACACCCCGCTGTACTCCTTCATTCCGGATGGCCTGTCCGGCCACGACGACACCCTGAAGGAAGCCTATGGCGACGGTTCCGGCAAGCCGGATGCGGCCAAGGCCAAGAAGACCCTCGAAGCCGCCGGTGTGAAGACCCCGGTAGACCTGAAGCTCCAGTACAACCCGGACCACTACGGCCAGTCCTCCGCCGACGAGTATGCGGCCATCAAGGCCCAGCTCGAGGAAGGCGGCCTGTTCAAGGTCGACCTGCAGTCCACCGAATGGACCCAGTTCAACAAGGACCGTGTGGTCACCGAGGATTCCGATGGTTCCTACCCGGTCTACCAGCTCGGTTGGTTCCCTGACTACTCCGATCCGGACAACTACCTGTCCCCATTCTTCCGTGACGGCAACTTCGTGAACAACGGATACTCCAACAAGGAAGTCAACGATCTGATCGTCAAGCAGGCCGGAGAGACTGACGCCAAGGCCCGTGAGGACCTGTTGAAGGAAATCCAGAAGCTCGAAACCGATGACCTGTCCACCATCCCGCTGCTGCAGGGTGCCCAGGTTGCGGTCACCGGTTCTAATGTGAAGGGTGTCGTCCTTGACGCTTCCTTCCGCTTCCGCTACTCGTCCGTGACCAAGGCCTGACGGAAGGCTTTGACCGCCCCTGCCTGACCCGCCTAAGTCAGGCAGGGGCTCAATTTGTATCTAAAACACCAATAAGGAAAAGGAGCCCGACGTGACGCAAAGCGCAACCGAGGCTCAGCCGAAAGCCAAGAAAAACAAGCTTTCAAGCGGATTCTTCCGTTTCGTGCTCACACGCTTTCTGCTGATCATTCCTACAGTATTTATTCTTGTAACCATCGTCTTCTTCGTGATGCGCGCTACCGGCGATCCGATTTCCGCCGCTCTTGGTGGCCGTCTCACTCCCGAGGAACTGCAGAAGCGTATCCACGCGGCCGGTTATGACCGTCCGCTCATCGTGCAGTACATCGATTATCTTGGCGGCCTGCTGCATGGCGATCTCGGCACCACATTGACCGATAACCAAAAAGTGAGTACCATCCTTACTCACTATGGTGCCGCTACATTCGAGCTGGCGTTCCTCGCGCTCATCGTCGCGCTCATCGTCGGCATCGGCTTGGGACGCATCGCCGCACGCAAGCGTGACCACGCGGCCGATGCGGGCATCCGCACCTTCGCCATCCTGTGCTATGCCACCCCGGTGTTCTTCCTCGGCCTGATTCTGAAGCTCATCTTCGCCATCTGGCTGAACGTGCTGCCGGCATCCGGGCGCTCATCGCTTGGCAGCGAGATGCAGTTCTCCCGACTGGTCTCGCCGACCGGCTTCTACATCATCGACGCGATCCAGTTGGGTGATATGTCCGTGTTGCTTGATGTGCTCCGTCACGCTGTGTTGCCGGCCCTTGCGTTGGGCCTGCTGACCGCCGGCGTATTCATTCGTCTGGTGCGCACCAACGTGATCGCCACCTACAATTCCGGCTACGTCGAGGCGGCCCGTTCCCGCGGCGTCTCCGAGAAACGCCTGCTCAACAAGCACGCATGGAAGCCGGCGTTGATTCCAATCATCACCGTCATGGGCATGCAGATCGCCCTGATGCTCGCAGGCGCGGTGCTCACCGAAACCACCTTCGAATGGAAGGGCCTCGGCTTCATGCTGTCGCAGTACCTGAAGGCACGCGACTTCGTGGCCGTGCAGGGCATCGTTATCCTAATCGCCATCATCGTGGCCGTCGTCAACTTCATCGTCGACGTCATCGCCGCGTTGGTCGACCCGAGAGTGAGGTACTGACATGACCGCAGCATCTGCCAACAAGGTCACCGTTCCAGGCGACAATCGTCTGGACGAGCTCAAGCTCGGCAACAAGACGCCATTCTGGCATAAGATTCCGATCATCAAGGAACTGCGCGTCGCAGTCGGCTGGCAGAAAGGCATGCTGATCACGGGCCTCGTGCTCACGGCGTTCTTCCTGCTGGTCGCCATTTTCGCGCCGCTCATCGCGCCATACAGCTACGCGCAGCTCAAGGGCGCCGACGGCGTTTCCTTCCCGGCCCAGGCGGCACCGTCCTCCGAACACATCTGGGGCACCACTGCAGGTGGCTACGATGTGTTCAGCCGTGTGGTCTGGGGTGCCCGCACCGCCGTCATCGCCATCGTCGTCGCGGTATTGCTGTCGATTTTCGCAGGCGTGCTGCTCGGCCTGGTCTCCGGCTATTTCGGCGGATGGGTCGATCGTGTGCTCGTCATGATCGCCGACGCCGTGTACTCCTTCCCGTCGCTGCTCCTGGCGATTCTGATGGCGATCATGATCTCCCACGGCCAGTCCGGCCTGTGGAGCGGCATCTTCGCCTCCGGCATCTCCATCACCGTGGTCTATATTCCGCAATACTTCCGTACCATCCGTGCCGAAGTGATCCGCATCAAGGAATCCGCGTACGTGGAATCCGCCCGCGTGGTCGGCGCCTCCACGTGGCGCATCATGACCAAGCACCTGTTCAAGAACTCCACACGAACCCTGCCGGTCATCCTGACGCTGAACTCCTCCGAAGCCATCCTGACCCTTGCGGGCCTGGGCTTCCTGGGCTTCGGCATCGAACCGACCGCGGCCGCCGAATGGGGATACGACCTCAACCGCGCCGTCTCCGATGTGACCGCCGGCATCTGGTGGACCGCCGTGTTCCCGGGTCTGGCCATCGTGCTCATCGTGCTGGGCATCACCCTGGTGGGCGAATCGCTGAACGATCTGGCCGATCCGCGTCTGCGCGCCCGCAAGTCCGCAGGCGAAGTGGTCGGCTCCATCGAAGACACGTCCGTGGACCCCAGCCAGGAGCCAGGCAAGCGCAACGAGGTCGTCGCCGAACTTGAGGCGGCGAAGAATCCGATGGGAGCCAGCGACAAACCGGTGACCGTCACCGATCGTGATCCGTCATTCGTGGCTTCCGAATGGGCTTCCGAGGAAGGGGAGTGAACCGATGAGTGAAATCAAGGAAGGCAATCTCGCCGAGATCAAGGACCTCAGCGTCTCGTTCATGACCGACGCCGGTTCCATCAAAGCCATCGACAAGATCAGCTTCGAAATTCCCCGTAAGAAGGTCATCGGCGTGGTGGGCGAGTCCGGCTCCGGCAAGTCCGTGACCGCACGCTCCCTCATCAAGCTGCTGCCGGAGACCGCTACGACCTCCGGTGCGGTGTACCTGTCGAACCGCGCGGGCACCGAGGAACTGGAAGTGCTGTCGCTGTCCGGCGAACAGCTGCGCGAAATGCGCGGCGCCGAAGCGGCCATGGTGTTCCAGGAGCCCAATTCGGTGCTCAACCCGGTGTACACCATCGGATGGCAGATCGAGGAAGGCCTTCGCGCCCATGGCATGAAGGACAAGAAGGAACTCCGTGCCAAGTCCATCGACATTCTCAAGAAGGTCGGCATTCCGGACGCGGAAACCCGCATCGACTACTACCCACACCAGTTCTCCGGCGGCCAGAAGCAGCGCATCGTCATCGCCATGGCCCTGGTGCTCAACCCCGGCCTGATTCTGGCCGACGAGCCGACCACCGCCCTCGACGTGACCGTGCAGGCCGAAATCCTCGACCTGCTGCGTCTGGCGCGCGACGAGTTCGACGCATCCGTGCTCATCATCACCCACAACATGGGCGTGATCGCCGACATCGCCGATGAGGTCGTGGTCATGTACCGCGGCCACGTCGTCGAACAGGGCAGCGTCGAGCAGATCTTCTACTCGCCGAAGGACGACTACACCAAGCGTCTGCTTGCCGCCGTGCCGCGTATTGGCCAGAAACTGGTCGTCAAGGATGCCGATGGCAAGGTCATCGAACGTGAGAAGGATTGGCGCGATCAGCCCATCGCGGTCGAGGCCAAGGGACTGACCATCACGTATCCGGGTCATCTCATGCAGCCTGATTTCAAGGCCGTGGACGGCATCGACTTCACCATCCACCGTTCCGAAGTGCTCGGTCTGGTAGGCGAGTCCGGTTCCGGCAAATCCACCACTGGCCGTGCCATCGCAGGCCTGCAGAAGGTTTCCGGCGGTTCCCTGAACGTTCTAGGCATAGAAATGAATGGTGTGAAGGAACGCGACTTCAAACCCAAACGCGCCGACATCGGCTTCGTGTTCCAGGATCCGGGCAGCTCGTTCAATCCGCTGATGACCATCGCGGAAAACGTGGCCGAACCGTTGATCGTGCACAAGAAGTTCTCGTCGGTATCAGACGCCCGCAAGTATGTGGGCGATCTGCTTGAGATGGTGCAGCTTCCGCGCGCCTACATGAACCGTTTCCCGCACGAGCTGTCCGGCGGCCAGCGCCAGCGCGCCTCCTTGGCACGCGCGTTGGCGTTGAAGCCGAGCCTGCTCATCGCCGACGAACCGACCTCCGCGTTGGATGTGTCGGTGCAGGCGAAGGTGCTGGAGCTGTTCAAGAAGCTGCAGGCCGAAATCGGCTTCGCATGCCTGTTCATCACGCACGACCTCGCCGTGGTCGACATGCTCGCCGACCGCATCATGGTGATGCACAAGGGCCAGATCGTGGAACATGGCGATGCGGATCAGATCATGCAGAATCCGCAGAACCCGTACACGCAGAAGCTGCTGGCCTCCCTGCCGGTGCCCGATCCGCGCGAACAGCGCAAGCATCGCGAGCATCTGCATGAGCTGCTTGCCGCCCAGCAGTGAGCTGATCCACGGAATCGAATAAAAAGGAATCCCCGCAACGCTTGAAACGTTGCGGGGATTCCTTTTTATGATGTATGGAAGGCGATTTCAGCGGATGGTGCCGTTGAAGGCAAACTGGGCATGGGAATCACCATTCGCCTTGGCCTTCAGATATTCGCGTACGTAAGCCATGCGTTCCACCGTGGTGGCTGCCAACGGCTCGGGCAGAGCATCAGGGGAGAACCAGCCTACGCTGAGGCTTTCCTCATCGCCGACGAACGGCTCCGTGTTGCCATTCGGATCGGGCCTGCAGATGAACAGGTGATCCATGTACATGGTGTTGTCCCCATTCGCATAGGTGAGGACCTTTCTGGACGATTTGACCGACACCAGATCGGTGACGACCACATCCACGCCGGTCTCCTCCTTGACCTCGCGGGCAACGGTATCGGCCGGTTCCTCTCCGGGCTCGTTGATGCCATACACCATGGCCCATTCGCCGGTGTCGGAACGACGCCCCAACAGCACACGGCCCTGCTCGTCCTCGACATAGCCGGAGACGCCCATGAGCCATAACAGATCGTGGCCTATTTTTTCACGTAGCGAGAGTACGAATTCAGGCGTGGGCATGATGCGTCCTCAGGCCTTCACGCCTTCGGCGGCCATATCGGCCATCCACGCCTCGACATCGTCGATCCGCTTCGGAATGCCCGCGGAAATCCATTCCGGACCATCCTCCGTCATGAGCACGTCATCCTCGATACGAATGCCGATGCCACGGTATTCCGGCGGAATCAGCAGATCATCCTCACGGAAGTACAGGCCCGGTTCGATGGTGAAGATCATACCCGGACGAATCTTGGCGTTCTGATACGACTCATAACGCGCCTGCGCGCAATCATGCACATCAAGACCAAGGTGATGTGCCACGCCGCAGGCGAGCCAACGGCGATGCTGCTGGCCTTCAGGGGAGAGCGACTCCTCGACATCGACCGGCAGAATACCCCAGTCATGCAGACGTTCGGCGATCACGCGCATGCACGCATGATGGATGTCCGAATACGTGGCGCCCGGCTTGGCCGCCTCGAAACCGGCCTGCTGGGAATCCAACACGGCCTGGTACAGCTTCTTCTGGAAATCGGTGAACTTGCCGTTGGTCGGGAACGTGCGGGTGATGTCGGCGGTATACAGGCTGTTGACCTCCACACCGGCGTCGATGAGCAGCAGCTCGCCCGACTCCACGGTACCGGTATTGCGCATCCAATGCAGAATCGGAGCGTGGGCGCCGGAAGCGATGATGGTGTCGTAGCCGACCTCGTTGCCCTCCTCGCGGGAGATGGCGTTGAACGCGCCCTCCAGCATGCGCTCCGAACGCGGCTTGCCAAGGGAAGACGGAATCTTGCGCAGAATGTTGTCGAAACCATGCTTGGTTGCCGCGACCGCCTTGCGCATCTCACGAACCTCATACTCATCCTTGCACATGCGTGCCTCGGCGGCGAATTCGTGCAGCTTGTCATCGGCAGCGGTGTTGTTGTCCGGATCGGCGAAACCGTTGGCTTCACGGATCTCCTCGACCATGCTGGTAATCGCCGGATCGGCTTCGCGGATCACGCGCACGCGCACCGCGCCGGCCTCAGTGCCGACATCCTTGCTCAACGCGTCGGGCAGCTGCGCGATGTCGTTGGTTTCGATGCCGGTCATCGCGGTCATTTCCTTCACACCGGCACGCGGACCCACCCAATACTCGCCATAATGGGCGTTCATGAAAAAGTCCTGCGTGTAATGGTTGGCACGCGGAGCCACAAACAGTTCCGGAACATGCGTCTTGCCGGTCTTCGCCTCCGGAGAATCCGGATCGACGGGATTCAGCACCAGCACCGCGCCGGCCTCGAAATCCTCACCCAAACCGGTGTAGTAGGAGAACGTCGTATCCGGACGGAACGCGTAATCGCAATCGTTGTTGCGCACCTTCGGCTGGCCGGCCGGAATCACGATACGCTCGCCCGGGAACGCCTTGCCCAACGCCTCCAGACGCGCCGGCGTGTACTTGGAGGACTCCAACGGCTCGATCTGCGGCTCGTTGTCATCCCAACCGGTGGTCATGAACTCCTTGAACGCCTCGGAACGCGGACGCAGCGAACGATTGTTCACACGATCGCTCATGGCCTGATCCGGTCCCGGAGCGGACTCCCGCTCCATCTTCTCGTATTCCTTGTCCTTGTCAGTAATGACTTCGCCCATCACATCTCCTGAACATGCATTCGTAACGTACGGAAATTACCGCAACCTATCCTATAACTTTTCCCGGCGCGCAACGTTCATGCGGACATCTAGAATGGGAAAAGTTTAGTGTGCTGTCCGCAAGGTACGGGAGGAAAACGGGAAATATGTCATTCGAACATCCCAATCGCAACAACGAAAGCATGATCGACGTCGAACGCGACATCATGAGCCGTCCATCGGAACGCAACACCACCAATCTCGACCTGCAACGCATGAAGATGATCCTCGACATCATGGGCCATCCGGAGCAGTCGTTCCGCGTCATCCACATCACCGGCACCAACGGCAAGGGCTCCACGGCACGTATGGCCGAAGCCATCTGCCGCGCCTACGGCATGCGTACGGGCCTATACACCTCGCCCCATCTGGAACACGTCAACGAGCGCATCGCCATCGACGGCCAGCAGCTGTCCGACGACGATTTCGTCGACACCTGGGACCAGGTCAAGGACCTTGTCGCCATCGTGGACATGAAAATGGACGAGCTGGGCAAGCCGAAGATGAGCTTCTTCGAAGTGCTCACCGCCATGGCCATCTGGAAATTCGCCGACGCGCCGGTCGACGTCGCCATCGTGGAAGTCGGCATGGGCGGCCGATGGGACGCCACCAACGTGCTCGACGCGGACGCGGCCATCATCGGCCCGGTCGACATGGACCACATGGCATGGCTCGGCGACACCGTGGAGGAAATCGCCACGGAAAAGGTCGGCATCATCAAGCCGAACTGCACCGCCATCATCGGCCGCCAGCCACACGAGGACGAGGTCATGCCGATTATCGAGGCCGCGGCCAAGGAGAACCACGCCAGCTTGGTGCGCGACGGCGTCGAATCAGAAGTCGTCACCCGAGTGCCGGCCGTCGGCGGCCAGGTGGCCACCCTGCGCACCCCGAACGGCACCTACACGGAAGTGCCGATCGCCAAATTCGGCGAGCATCAGGCACACAACGCGCTCGCCGCACTGTGCGCGGCGGAAGTGGTGATTCCCGTCAATGGCGCGTTGGACGGCGATTTGGTGGCCGAAGCGTTGAGCAGCGTACGCATTCCGGGACGTATCGAACAAATTCGTACCTCGCCTACCATCATCCTTGATGGCGGACACAACGTGAACGCGGCCGAATCGCTGCGTGCCGCCATTGAAGAGAACTATGATTTCCAGCAGCTCGTCGGCGTGGTCGCCATGATGGGGGACAAGCAGGTCGAGGAGTATCTGGGCGTGCTCGAACCGTTGCTGAGCCATGTGATCGTCACCGAGAACTCGTGGCGTGACCGAGTGATGCCGGCTGAGGATCTGAAGAAGATCGCGGACCGTGTTTTCGGGCCGGAACGCGTCACCTGCATTCCCGAATTGCCGGACGCCATCCAGGAAGCCGTCAACATGGTTGATGCCGATGACGAACTGGGCGTCGGCTACGGTCATGGCGTGCTCGTCTGTGGCAGCTTCACCACCGCCGGTGATGCGCGACTCATGCTGGAGGAGAAGATCAACCCCGACCTGAAGAAGCCAAAGGCCGAACGTGTGTTCCAGGAAGCCGTCGATCCGGAACCGCGCAAAAAGCAGGACGAGGCTGACGTGGATTTCGAATCCGACGCCAACCCTGATTTCAACATCAACGATTTCGGCAGCGTCGGTCCGGACGATTCCGTTTTAGCAGACGCCGATGCGGATGAAATGGGTGAGGCGGCGGATGCCAACGAACCGGCGGATGCGGAAACGGCTTCGGAAAACGAAACGAAGTGACGAAGCGAAACAACATCGGACGATGACGCCATACGTGCGGCGTACATCGTCCATGTAAAACAGATTGTGGGTGGCTCCCCAGGCAATGGGAAGCCACCCACAACCTTGTTTTATCGTCCGACGCCTAAGCAGTCGAAGATAGGCGTGACAAATAATAGCTACGCGCGCAACGCTTCGGCCCGCGCCACGGTATCTTCCACCAGCACGGCCTGCGCGTCGATGACCGGCAGCTGGGGCAGCGGAAACGCCTCGTTGAGCACGCTCAGCTCGGTGCAGCCCAATATCAGCGTGTCGCACGCGCAGGGGCCTGCCGGATCGAGCATATCGCGCAACACCGATTCGTAGCGTTCCAGATTGAGCTCGCCACTACCTTTCACATCGTCATAAATCAGCGAAGTGATACGGGCCTGCAACTCGTCGGTCGGTTCGACGAACGTGTATCCGGCCTCTTCGACGGCACGCTTGTACACGCCGGATTTGCGCGAACCCACGGTGCCGAGGAAACCGACCCGCGGAAAACGATCCTTCGGATAACGTTGAGCCATGCGTGCCACCGCGCCGCGTGGCATATGCAGAATCGGCACCGTCGTCAACGCCTGGAAATCGTCATAGAAATAGTGCGCGGTATTGCAGGTGAGCACAATGAAACTCGCGCCCATCGCCGTTGCCTTCTCGATATCGTCGGCGAGTACGGGGAAGGGATTCTCGTCGGATTCGCCGAGAATGTACGCGGTGCGGTCCGGCACGGAGGAATCGTTGAAGACGATGTAGTCCAGATAATCCTGATCGCAATGGGCATGCGTGGCGCGGTTGACCAAGCGGATGTAGCTTTCGGTGGCCAGCGTGCCCATGCCGCCCAGTACGGCGAAAAACGGTCGTTTCACTTAAGCTCGCCCTTCTTGGTGAAGTACTTGGCATAGCTCTTCTTGTAAATCGAGAACATGTGCCGAATCATCAGCCAACGCAGCGGATTCATATCCTTGGAATACTCCAAGGTGGTACCCCAATCGCCCGACTTGAGCATGCGCTTGCCGGTTTCCTTGTCAGCGCCTTCTGCGACGTAATCAAGGAAAATCGACTTCGGAATCTCAAGCCACAGCTTCGAACCGCGGCCGAACAGGGTGTTGCCGTCGAACGGCGTGTCCTCGACGAGGTCGTCGACGAAATACTTCGCCAGATTGAATCCGTTCAGCGTGACGAAATAGCTGGAACGTCCTTGGCGAAGGTTGATTTCGAACAGCTTGTACTCGCCGTCGCGTTCGTCGTACTTCATGTCGAAATTGGCCACGCCCTCGTATTTGATGTCCTCGAGGAAAGCCTTGATACGACGGAACACACCCTCGTTGTAGTCGGGCAGAATGGCCGCATAGTTGCCTGCGGCGACAGGGGAGGGATCCTCCAGCAGCGGGTGGCCGAGGAACATCATACGCACGCGATGATGCTGGTCCACATAGGCGTTCAGCACACGCATGCGGGAATCGTCGCCGGGGATGAAGTCCTGAATCACCATTTCGGACGTGTATCCGGCATCGTACGCACGCTTGATGATGGTCTCCAATTCGGCCGGATCGTTGAAGATGTAGGCCTTGCGACGGCCCTCGAAATCGATGTTGAGCCATTCCACCGAATTCGCCGGCTTCATGGCCACCGGATAGCTGAACGGCAAATCACGGTAGGCTCCCGCCTTCACCTCATCGGCGGTGACGGTGCGCGTCTTCGGATGGGGCAGATCATACTGCTCGCAAATCTGGTAGAACGTGGACTTGTAGGCGAGCCGGCGCGAAAGGTTCACGTCAAGCGTGTTGTATACGAAATATTCGCGAAGATCGTCGCCGCACTGGCTCAGCAGATTGGCGTACACGTCGCCGCAGGGGATGAGCAGCAGCACGCGTTCCGGATCCTCGGCCTTCATACGCTTGCCGAGCTTGAGCATGAAATTACGGAACGTGACGAAGTTGTTAAAATCGTCGACGATGTGCACGTTGACGATACGGCTGAATTTCGTGGGGCTCAGCTGGAAATACGCATACGCCTCGGAAACGATGCCGTACTCCTCATGGAACGCCCTGGCCATGCCGTAGACGTTGATGTCGCTGCCCAGCAGAATCGGTTGGAATCGTGTCATAATGCCTTCACCTTAGTTGTTATTTGAGACGGAACACGCGTTCCACGATGCGGTCGTCGCCCTCGTAAGGGATGTGCTTGCCGTGGTCTTTGAACCAACGTTCGTTGCCCTTGCCGATGATGAGGATGATGTGCAGATGCTCGGGATCCTTGCGATCGCGGCTTACCGTGGTCTCCACGGCTTCGGCACGGTCGAGAATGGTCTTCACGTCAAGCTGCGGGTTGGTGACGCTGTCGTTCATGTCCGCGCAGACCTGTTCCACAGGCTCGTCGTCGGTGTCTTCGAAAGTGAGCACGAGATGGTCGATGCGGTCCTGCGCGGCGTGGACGATTTCGGCGCGGCGATCGTATGCCTTGTTTCCAGCGGAGCCGGTGATGAGCGTGATTTCCGGCTTTTCGCTGCCGTAACGCTGATCGACGTAGTCAAGCAACGCGGTGACGGACGCGTAGTTATGCGCGTAATCAACAATGGCGATGGTGTTCGACCGCGTGTCCTTGAAATGCTCCATACGTCCGGCGATGCGTACCGGCTCCATCTCACGCAACGCGTCCTTGGCCTGTGCGGAACCGAAATCGAAACCGGCCGCACGGGCGATCGCGACGGCCGCCGCCGTGTTCGCATAGTTGAAATCGCCGTCCAATGTCAGGCTCAACTCGCCGATCGAGGCGCCGTCGATGACGATGGAGAAGCGGCTGTGATCGTCATTCGCCGGCGCGGCCATGACGTCTGCCGTGGAATCGCCGCCAAGCGCGAACGTGGTGACGGGAACGCTGGCATGACGTGCGTCCTGCCGGATGAGGTCGGCGCGCGCGCAATCGGCACCCAATACGAGGGCACGGCAGTTCTTGACGATCTGACGCTTGCAGTGGAGATAATCCTCGAATGTCGGATGCTCGATCGGGCTGATATGGTCCGGGCTGATGTTGAGGAACGCGGCCACGTCGAATGTGAGACCGAACACGCGGTCCACCTTGTAGGCCTGCGAGGAGACCTCCATGACGAGATATTCCATGCCGTTATCAACGGCCTCGCGCATCATGCGGAACGCATCCATGGATTCCGGCGTGGTCAGATCGGATTCCACGTAGGTGTGGCCGTCAAGACAATTGTCCACGGAGGAAAACAGCGCGCACTTGCCGCCGGAACAGCCGTTGAGCATCGCCTGCGTGAGATAGGCGGTGGTGGTCTTGCCTTTGGTGCCGGTGATGCCGACCACCTTCAACTGGTCCTGCGGACGACCATAGAATTCAGCCGATAGCAAAGCCATGGCCTTGCGCACGTCATCCACAATAAGGCCCGGAGCTTGCGTGGCGTCGGAGAAGTCGTTCTCCGACACATAGGCGGCAAGGCCGCGTTCGTCGATGCCCTGCAGATATTCGGCCTTGAAACGGCCCTTGCAGCACAGGAACGTGCCCGGCTCCACCTTGCGGGTGTCGTAGGTGATTGCGGAGAACGGCTCGTCGAATCCCTTGATGTCGTGCGGATCAAGCGTCCAGACATCGCCGCGGATGATTTCGCGCAGCAGTCCGTGCCTATCGAGCAGTCGGGCCGCCGATTCCAGAGTCAAAGCCATGTTTTCGTGTTCTCCCTGTGTATGAGACGCCGAGCGGATACCGAAGAGCCATTTTAGCGGCAACCATGTGCACGACGTGTGACGTCGGGGAAGTTACAATGAGGGTGTGACTGAACAAGAAACGGAATCCATGGCGGGCCGGCGCGCGCGGTTTGAGAAGCTTGCCATGCCCGTTGTGGACTCGCTGTACCGGCAGGCGATGAAACTGACCAACAATCCCGACGACGCGCAGGATCTGGTGCAGGACACCTTCGAACGTGGATTCAAGGCGTTCGACTCCTTCAAGGAAGGAACGAATTTCGCGGCTTGGATGACCACCATCGAACGCAACGCCTATTTCAACCAGTACGCCAAAGCCAAGCGACGGCCGCAACGCGCCAACGATTCCACCGGCGAATACGATGACTGGGACCTGTATTCCGCGTCCGAACATTCCTCCGAACAGCTCAAATCCGCCGAACAGGAATACTTGGACGCCTACGCGCCGGAGGAGATCATGGCCGCTTTGAACCGGCTTTCCCCGGAACGCAGGCAGGTTTTCATCGACGCCGCGATCGACGGCAAATCATACAGCCAGGTAGCTGAGGAACAAGGCGTGAAAATCGGCACCGTGATGAGCCGGCTCAACCGCGCCCGCACACAGCTGAAACGTGAGCTTGCCAATTACGCCAAGGAACGTGGCTATGCCACTGCCGGGAAGGATCGACCATGAGCGAACCAATGGAACGGCACATCTCCATTACTTCGACCACCACCAACACGAACGGTGTGGTGACGCAGGTGACGCATGCCAGCGTGCATGTCGTGGCCTCCGGGGACTGCTTCGACCCGGAGACCTGTTGCGATGAACGCGAACGTGCGCTGATCGCAGCGATGCGCGCGTACCTGCGGCCGAAACACGCGCCGCAAAGCCTGATCGACAGGCTTGAGGCGACACTCGACCACTGTTGTGACGAGTAATTGGAAGGACGTGCGGCGTTTCATGCGCCAAGTGCCACGCTGATGTGACGCGAGGCGCGCCTGCCGCATCAGCGTCTGAATATGGGAAAACCCCGCGAACCGTAATGATTCCGCGGGGTTTTCCATGCTCTGTGACGCTATTCGCGCCGGCAGGGATCAGGCGTTCGGGCGCTTGCCGTGATTGGCGGCCTTCTTACGACGATCCTTGCGCTTACGTCCGCGCATGCCCATGATTGGACTCCTTTACTTGCGATTAATAAGCCTTCGGGATTATCGCACACGAGCGAGACGTTTGCCAAATTCGGCGTCCGCTGTGTGGCCGGGACTTATTCCGATGGTGATTATATCAGTCGAGCATCCCGATGAACAGCGCCGTGCTTGACGTCTCGCCCGGCTTGATGATGATGAGGTCCTTGCCGGTGTTGAACGCATTCGCGTATGCCGTCTGCGGCTCCACCGCCACGCCGGCCGGATGCTTGATGGCCGGGAAACCGGTGCCGGTGCACACCTGGAACGAGGTGACGGTCTCGTCGCCGCCCACACGCACCTTCTTGCCGTCCGGACGGGTGAACACCGCGGTGACGGTGCCGTCTTCGGCATGCTCCAGATCCGTCCAAGCGTCGTCGAACGGCTGCTCGGTGAGCAGCGTGTCCTTACGCAGGTCGTACTTGGTGCCGTCCACCGGCTCGGTGCCGGTCGGAATGAGGTTCTCGTTGACGGTGACATGCGTGCGCCCCGGCACGGTCAGGCTGCACTTGGCGTTGTGGGCGTCGATCTCATCGCCGTATCCGTTGAAGCCGTTGGCGAGCCACGGGTGGATGGCCAAGGCCCACGGTGCGTCCGCATCGCCGTTGTTGTAGGCGCTGATGTTCAGATGCAGGCCATCGTCGGCGAGGCTGTACGTCGCGGTCACCACGATGTCGAACGGATATCCCTCCATGTTGGGGGCGCGCCAGCTGAGGGTCACGGCATCCTCTTTAAGGGAGACAAGCTTCCAGAACGCGCGCTTGCCGTAGCCGTGGATGGCGTTGTGGCGCTCATGCTCGTCGATCGGCAGCGTGTAGGTCTTGCCTTCGAAGGTGTATTCGCCATTCTCGATGCGGTTCGGGAACGGGATGAGCAGCTGGCCGTGGCAGCAGGTCACCATGTCATCCGGACCGGGGGAGACGATGATGTCCTCGCCTTGGTAGGTCAGTTTGCGCAGCGTCGCGCCCAACTCGGTGACGACGGCATGGTAATCGCCATGCGAAATGGAAAATTGCTGTCCGGTGCGTGGCGGCAGATTGGTGCAGGTCATAAATCACTCCATAGTGTTGTCGACTGTGTTTCCGCTACTATGTTACCGCTCACGATGTGGTGATGGATGCGCTTGTCGTGTGGAAATTCTGCGGATGAAGACGGCCGATGTCGATTGACGGCGCCCGTGCCTTAATATTGGTGATTGCTGTTGTGATGGATGGATACGATTGGAAGGCGGCTTGACATGGGCAAACGCATCGTGCTGGCGGATCCGCGCGGATTCTGCGCCGGCGTGGATAGGGCGATTCTGACGGTGCGGACGATTCTCAAATCCGCCGATACGCCACGTGCCGACGGATTGCCGCCGGTGTATGTGCGCCGCCAGATCGTGCACAACAAGCATGTCGTCGAGGATTTGGCCGCGCAGGGCGCGGTGTTCGTGCAGGAATTGGCTGAGATCCCCGATGCCGCCGCCGAAGCCGGCATCCCAATCGTATTTTCCGCCCACGGCGTGTCTCCGGCGGTCAAAGCCGAGGCCGCGGCGCGCGGTATGCATGTGGTCGATGCCACCTGCCCGCTGGTAAGCAAAGTGCATCGCGAGGTGCTGCGTTTTGTCAAGGAAGGTTACGAGATCATCTACATCGGGCACAAAGGCCACGATGAGGCCGTTGGTGTGGTGGAGGAATCGCCGGAACATGTGCATTTGATCGAGCATGCGTCCGACGTCGACTCGTTGGATTTCCAACCTGACACGAAACTGGTGCTGCTTACGCAGACCACGTTGAGCGTCGATGAGACCGCTGGCACGATCACCGCGCTCAAAGCGCGTTTCCCATGGCTTGAAATGCCGCCGAACTCCGATATCTGCTATGCCACGTCGAATCGTCAGGCGGCGGTCAAGCTCGTTGCCGAGCAAGCCGATTGCGTGGTGATTGTCGGCTCCGCGAATTCCTCGAATTCCGTGCGGTTGATGGAAGTCGCTCAGGAGGGACTTAACGCGCGGTACGCCTCAAAAACGGCTGTTGGCGCCGCTGGTCGCGCCCATCGTGTGGATGATGCTTCGGAACTTGACCCCGCATGGTTTGAAGGTGTCGAATCCGTGGGTATTTCCTCGGGTGCCTCCGTGCCGGACGAGCTGGTTTCCGGCGTGGTCGCAGCGTTGCAAGAACTTGGCTACCAGGATGTGAGCACCATCGAAACCATCAAGGAGAACATGCATTTCGTGCTTCCCGCGGAACTGCGCAAATAGCGCGAACCTTTCGCTTACGCAAGTGGGTGGTCGGAACATCGTGTTGTTCCGACCGCCCACTTATGTATTGGTGTGATGCATCGGCGTGTTTTTTACCAAGTGCCGATCGGCGCCGCTACCGCGTCGAGCACCTTGAGCAGATCGTTGGGATTGACGCCGACTGAGAAACCGCGTTTGCCGCCCGACAGCAGGATTTCGTCGTATTGCAGCGCGCTTTCGTCAAGCACCGTCTTGTGGCGTGTGCGCTGGCCAAGCGGGGAGATGCCGCCGACCACGTAGCCGGATTCGCGCATGGCGACCTTCGGATCGGCCATCGCCGCCTTCTTCGCGCCGACTGCCGCGGCCAGCGCCTTCAGATCCATATGTCCGCTGACCGGCACCACGCCGACCACGCGTTCGGAGCCGGTGTCCGCCATCAGCGTCTTGAACACCTGATGCTCGTCGAAACCGAGCTTGGTGGCGGCCTCAACCCCATAACCGTCATCCATGTGATCGTTCGAATGCGCGTATTCGTAGGTTTTGAACGGAACTCCGGCTTTTTCCAACTGCACGGTGGCCGGTGTGGAACCGGCGCCCTTCTCATGCTTTTTCTTTGCCATGCCGCCCATAATAAGCCTTCCACGTGTCCGTTGCGGCGTTTCGGATACGAAAAGGGGCTTCCGCCGAAGCGAAAGCCCCTTTGTCTGAGGTTCAGAGACGAACCGTGCGGACCACTCCGCGCCGATTCACTCGGAGATCTCGGCGAAGTACAGCAGGGTACGCACCATGTTGCAGGTGAAGCCGTACTCGTTGTCGTACCAGGAGACGGTGCGAGCCATGGTCAGGCCGTCAACGGTGTTGACATCGGTCTGGGTCGGATCGAACACGCCACCGTGGGTGTCGCCGATGATGTCGGAGGACACGATGCCATCCTCGTTGTAGCCGTAGAAGTCGGTGTCGGAGAAGGCGGCCTTGAAGGCGGCGTTGATCTCATCGGCGGTGACTTCCTTGTTCAGGACGGTGGTCAGCTCGGTGACGGAGCCATCCGGAACCTGGATGCGCTGGGCGTGGCCCTGCAGCTTGCCGTTCACGGACGGAACGACCTTGCCGATGGCCTTGGCGGCGCCAGTGGAATGAGGAATGGTGTTGATGGCGGCGGCGCGGTTGTTGCGAGCCTTCGGGAAGCGCGGGCCGTCGAGGATCATCTGGGTGCCGGTGTAGGCGTGGATGGTGGTCATGAAGCCAGCCTTGATGCCCCAGTTCTCGTCCAGCAGCTTGACCATGGCGGCCATGGAGTTGGTGGTGCAGGAGCCGGCGGACACGATCACGTCGGAAGCCTTGAGGGTCTCGTGGTTCACGCCGAACACGATGGTCGGGGTGGTCTCGTCCTTGGCCGGAGCGGAGATCAGGACCTTCTTGGCGCCAGCGTTGATGTGGGCCTGGGACTTCTCAGCGGAGGTGTAGAAGCCGGTGCACTCGAGCACGAACTCAACGCCGTCGTTCTTGACCCACGGGATGTTGTTGGCATCCTTCTCGGCGTAGACCTTGTATTCCTTGCCGTCGACCACGATGGAGTCGTCGGTGGAGGTGACCTCGACCGGGGTGCCATCGTCATGACGGAAGGTGCCGTGGGTGCTGTCGTACTTCAGCAGGTAGGCCAGCATGGACGGGGTGGTCAGATCGTTGATTGCAGCGACCTCAATGTCACCGGCCTGGCCGCCACGAGCCTGCAGCTCGAAGATACGGCGGAAAGCCAGACGACCGATACGACCAAAGCCGTTAATACCAATCTTAACTGTCATGTAATTCTCCCTTTAGGGTAGGCCACGCGTGTGCCAGGCACACTGAAGCCATTGTTTACCAACACCGTCCACTGTAGTGCGTCACCTGTACTTAGGGCAACGTTCCGAGGCGCGTGTTCCAAAATGCAGTGCGATTTTCAGTGAACGCTCACATGCATGTCCCGCATGCGTTCAACGGCCGCTTGGCTCGACCAGCGCGGAGGATACGTCCGTGTCCAATGCACCGAGATCTCCGGAGAAGCCATGCCATCGCGCCACGTGCGGCAGGGGAGCCTCGATGGGGAACGTGACGATGAGCGTGCCATGCTCCACCGTGATGCGGGACGGCCTGCCGGCAAGGAACTCGTTGCTCAGTCCGTTGACGCGCGTGCTGCTCATGTCGGCGTGGTGCAGCTCGTATTTCAATCCCGTTTCGCTTACGCCGGTCGAGATATCGCTGTGGGAGAACACGGAGACCATGCGTCCCGCAACGGCGTCGTCCGCCGGGAAATCGAGCGCGCCGTCGCAGATCGCGGTGACGATCGATCCGTCGCCGTGCAGGTAGCCGGTCGCGCCACGGTCGGCCAGTAGCGCCATAAGCTGGATATTGGAAATCGTATGGTCGATTCGTCCGCCGAGCGCGCCGTATATGTGGAACGTGCGCGCGCCGCGCAGCCAGCCGATCTTCAAAGCCGACAGCAGGTCGGGATCGTCCTTTTCCGAAGGCAATGCGATGGTGCGGTCGTTTTGCGTGGGGCGGTCGCCGGTAATCGAATCGAAGTCGCCGACCACGAAATCGGCGTCGATGCCGAAGGCACGGGCGTGGTCGAGGCCGCCGTCCGCGGCGACGACGAAGGCGTCATCCGGAATCGCAGGGGTCTCATCGTAATAATCGCCTGCGCCGAAGATCACGCAGGTGCGGGCATCGTGGAAATCCATACCCGGTAGTGTAGCCGTGACGGACGAAAGGAAAAAATCGTCATTTTCATGGCTATGCGGCATACCTAAAATGTCTGAAACCTGTGGAGATTGTCACGCATGAATCGGTTCGGAGGCGCGGCGGCGGTTTTTCGACATGCGGATGCTGGTACACTGACACCGAGTTTGTTTTGAAGGGATTGCAGATAATGTGCGGAATTGCTGGTTTCGTCAACGATATGCCCATTGACGTGAAATGCCCGGTCCTCCAACGTATGACCGACATGATCGCGCATCGCGGGCCGGACAGCGAAGGCCATTACATCGACGAGCATGCGGCGCTCGGCCATCGAAGGCTCAGCATCATCGACCTCGGCGGCGGCCAGCAGCCCATCTACAACGAGGATGGTTCGAAGGTCATCACCTTCAACGGCGAGATCTACAACTATCAGACGCTGCGTGAGGAATTGATCGCGGCCGGACACACTTTCACCACCAAAAGCGACACAGAGGTGCTGCTGCACGGCTATGAGCAGTGGGGTGTGGATTTGCTGCAGCGCGTACGTGGCATGTTCACTTTCGTGATCTGGGACAAGAACAAGCAGGAACTGTTCGGCGCGCGCGACCATTTCGGCATCAAGCCCTTCTACTATGCGAAGATGAACGGCACGTTCATGTACGCGTCGGAGATCAAGAGCCTGTTGCGCCACCCCGATTTCGTCAAGGAGCTCAACGCCGAGGCGTTGAAGCCGTATATGACCTTCCAGTATCCGGCGATCGGTGAGACCTTCTTCAAAGGCGTCTACAAGCTGCCGGAAGGGCACTATTTCACGTACCGGGATGGCAAGATGGACATCCACCGGTATTACGACGAGGATTTCCGCGAAGGCAAGCAGAAGCTGGGCGAGCTGGTGAATTCGATCGACCAGACGGTGTGCGATTCCGTCAAGGCGCACCAGATCGCCGATGTGGAGGTCGGCTCCTTCCTGTCGAGCGGTGTCGACTCCAGCTACGTCGCCGCCGTGGCGCGTCCGCAGCACACGTATTCGATCGGTTTCGGCAAAGGCACGTACAACGAATCGCAGCAGGCCGGCGAACTGGCGGAACTGCTCAAACTGAACAACACCGCCGAGTCGTTGACCGACGAGGAGGCGTTCGCCGCGTTCCCGCGCATCCAATGGCATCTCGACGAGCCGGACTCCAATCCGAGCTGCGTGCCGCTGTACTTCCTGTCCGCATTGGCCGCCAAAGACGTGAAGGTGGTGCTGAGCGGCGAAGGCGCCGACGAGTTGTTCGCCGGATACATCGACTACGGCGTGCACACCAAATTCAAGCCCATCAAGGTGGTGACTCGCTGGCTCACGCATCTGCCAGCCGGCGCGCGCAAGGCGATCGCCCGGTTCTGCAAGGGCAAGACCTTCCCGGGCGCATGGCATCTGTACGCCAATCTTGCGCCGGCCGAGGAAAGCTTCATCGGACAGGCACGTGTGTTTGAGGAATCGCAGTCCGAACAGCTGCTCAAGCCTGAATACCGCAAGGCGCCGAGCGTGCAAAGCATCGTCGACAAGACGTATGCGCGTGTGGAAGGCAAGGGTCTGAGCGAACTGAAGAAGAAGCAGTACCTTGACATGCATCAGTGGATGCCGGGTGACATTCTGCTCAAGGCCGACAAGATGACCATGGCGCATTCGCTGGAATTGCGTGTGCCGCTGCTCGACAAGGAGCTCATGGGCGTGGCCGAGCAGGTGCCGACCAAGTACCTCATCACCGACGAGAACACGAAATACGCGTTCCGCCAGGCGGCGGGACGTCATCTGCCCAAGGAATGGTACGACCGTGAGAAGCTTGGCTTCCCGGTGCCGATCAAGAAGTGGCTGCGTGAGGAGAAGTTCTACAAGTACGTCCGTTCCGTGTTCGAACGCGATTACGTCAGCCAGTTCTTCGACCAGGACGCGCTGCTGAAGATGATCGATGACAACTATGCCGGCAAAACCGACGATCGCCGCAAGATCTGGACCGTATACTCGTTCCTGACGTGGTACGACGTCTACTTCGTGCACGACGGCGAGAAGCCGGACGTCATCGCCATCGCCTGACGGCGGATGCCGTCCGAATGCTGACGAACACCCCGGGACCGGTGCGACACGCGCTGGTCCCGGGGTGTGGTATTATCTACAAGGCTTGAGAAATCAAGAAAGCGGGATATCCCCACCTGGAAGCCTTTCAGGGCCTCGGGTTCAGGCAGATGCCTTCCACCGGTCGTCTCGGTGAGATATGTAAGCCGCTCTTACGGGTTTACGGCGCGTTGTGATGCGTTTTGGCATGCCTTGAACAATCGAGACTTTGGAAAACTGCCAATCAAAGGATGTTCCGTTGCATGGAATATGAGGATTGGAGTCATCATCAGCGACGAACCACGCATTAACGACGAGATTCGCGTCTCCCAGGTGCGTCTGATCGGCCCGAACGGCGAGCAGGTGGGAGTCATCGCGACTTCCGTCGCATTGAACCTGGCAAAGGAAGCGAACCTCGATCTCGTCGAGGTGGCGCCCAACGCGAAGCCTCCGGTCGCCAAGCTCATCGATTACGGCAAGTACAAGTACAACGAGAAGATCAAGGCTCGTGAGGCGCGCCGCAACCAGAGCACCGCGGAAATCAAGGAAATTCGCTTCCGTCTGAAGATCGACGACCATGACTTCGAGGTCAAGAAGGGCCATGTTGTGCGCTTCCTGAACGGCGGAGACAAGGTCAAGGTCACCATCATGCTGCGTGGCCGCGAGCAGTCGCGACCGATCGGCGGCGTCGAGTTGCTGCAGCGTCTCGCCAGCGAAGTGGAGGAATACGGCACCGTCGAATTCGCTCCGAAGCAGGAAGGCCGCAACATCATCATGACGCTCGCGCCGAAGGGCAAGAAGGTTCACACCCAGTCCGAGCAGCGTCGTCGTGGCGATCAGTCCCGTGCCGAGCGCCAGGCCCGCCAGGCCGCCCGTCTGGCGGCCAAGCAGGAGGCCCAGGCAGCGGCCGCAGCCGCAGCCAAGGCAGCCGTGGCATCCGACAAACCGAAGACTTCCGAAACGAAGTAACAAACAAGGAGGGCAGCAATGCCGAAGATGAAAACTAATTCCGCCGCTTCCAAGCGCGTCCGCGTGACCGGTTCCGGCAAGCTGATGCACGCCGGCTCCGCAATGCGCCACAACCTCGAGCACAAGTCCGCTCGTAAGCGCCGTGAGCTGAAGGCCGACGGTGTTCTGGCCACTTCCCAGAGCAAGAACATGAAGAAGCTGCTCGGTCGCTGAGCATAGCGAGAGCTTAGAAACAAAGACTTAATAGAAAGCTGAGGAATCAAATATGGCACGTGTCAAGCGCGCAGTAAACGCCCACAAGAAGCGTCGCGTCGTTCTCGAGAGGGCTTCCGGCTACCGCGGCCAGCGCTCCCGCCTGTACCGTAAGGCCAAGGAGCAGCTGCTGCACTCCTTTACCTACAACTTCCGCGACCGCAAGGCTCGCAAGGGCGACTTCCGCAAGCTGTGGATCCAGCGCATCAACGCTGCCGTCCGCGCCGAAGGCATCACCTACAACCGCTTCATCCAGGGCCTGCACCTTGCCGGCATCGAGCTGGATCGTCGCGCTCTCGCCGAGCTGGCCGTCTCCGATCCGGAGGCTTTCAAGGCCATCGTCGAGCAGGCCAAGGCCGCTCTTCCGGCTGACGTGAACGCTCCGAAGGAAGCCTGAGTTTCCCCGACGGTTCACCTGTGAACTTCAGAACCCCCGATCCGGCAAACGGACGGGGGTTCTTGCGTATCGCGTTCCCCATACCGGATACTTTGAATAGATTTTCCGGAATGTTGATTTCCATCCAATGACGGCTTCCACTTGGAACGAACGTCCTTGGAATCCTCCATGCGGGCAACGCGTTCCGTACGGGAACGTGACGGAACGGACACGACAAATGATGACGATGCAAACGGAGGACCACGATGACGGATATCGAACGCTTGATTGATCAGTTCCTCGCGTACATCGACGTGGAACGAGGACTTGCGAAAGCCACGGTGCGCGCATATGACTCGGACCTGCGCAAATACAACGGCTGGCTTGCGACGCAAGGCATTCAAGACCTTAATGCAGTGACCACGCAGGACGTGGAACGATACATCGCCTTTCTTGACGATTCCGGAGAATCCGCGCGCAGCAAGGCACGAAGACTGGCCAGCATCCATGCATTCCATCGCTTCGCACTGAACGAACATGTGGTATCCAATGACGTTGCGGCACAGGTCAAGGCTCCCAAAGGCGCGACGACGCTGCCTGACGTGCTCACTGTGGACGAGGTGGCCAGTTTGCTGGACGCGATCCCCGTCTCGCAGAATCGGCCTCAATCCGAAGGCATGGCGGACATGCCCGATGATCCCGCGATGCTGCGCGACAAGGCGTTGCTGGAATTCATGTACGCCACCGGAGCCCGCGTGTCGGAAGCGTGCGGCGCGAATCTTGACGATGTCGACTTGGAATCGAACGTTGCGAGATTGATGGGCAAAGGCTCCAAACAACGTCTGGTGCCGGTCGGCAGTTACGCATGTGAGGCGATCGCAAGATACCTCAAAAACGGACGGCCGCAGCTCGAGTCGAAGGCGAAAGGGCCCACCGAACGACGCGCGTTGTTCCTCAACAAGCGCGGCAAACGACTGTCAAGGCAATCGGTGTGGGAGATCATCCGTGCGGCCGGGGAACGCGCGCATATCGACAAGCCCCTGCATCCGCACACATTGCGCCATTCCTTCGCCACGCATCTGATCCAAGGCGGGGCCGACGTGCGCACCGTGCAGGAACTGCTGGGTCACGCGAGTGTCACCACCACGCAGATCTACACGCATGTAAGCCCGGAGAACCTCATCGAGACATATCTGACCTCGCATCCAAGGGCAAGATAGCATGAGATGCATGTGTTGCTGCCGTTTCTGACGGCGATGATGGGCTAGCATGGAAACAGTGGAATTTTTGACACGAGGATGTTGGTAAGGTAAACGGTATGCCTACGGATTTGCTTGGACGTGATTATGAGACGTTTCCCGCACCGGAGCCGCTGCAGACGCACGGTCCGGCAAGGGTCATCGCCATGTGCAACCAGAAGGGTGGCGTCGGCAAGACCACCAGTTCCATCAATATCGGCGGCGCGCTAAGCCAATACGGCAGGCGCGTGCTGATCGTCGACTTCGATCCGCAAGGCGCCGCCACGGTGGGTCTCGGCATCAACGCCAACGCGGTGGAGGACACCGTGTACACGGCGTTGTTCAATCCGCGCATGGACGTGCACAGCGTGATTCACCACACCGATTTCGAGAATCTCGACATTATGCCGGCCAACATCGATCTGTCCGCCGCCGAAGTGCAACTGGTCACCGAAGTGGGACGTGAGCAGGTGCTTGCCGGTGTGCTGCGCCAGGTCAAGGACGAGTACGACGTGATCATCATCGACTGCCAGCCATCGTTGGGCCTGCTGACGGTGAACGCGTTGACCGCGGCCGACGGTGTGATCATTCCGGTCGCTGCCGAATTCTTCGCGCTGCGTGGCGTGGCGCTGCTCATGCAATCCATCGAGAAGGTGCAGTCGCGCATCAATCCGAGCCTTGAAGTGTATGGCGTGCTGGTCACCATGTACACCCGTACCCTGCATTGCGAGGAGGTGTTGCAGCGTATCTACGAGGCGTTCCAAGGCAAGGTGTTCCATTCCGTGATTTCGCGTTCCATCAAGCTGCCGGATTCCACGGTGGCGGCCGCGCCGATCACCATCTACGCGCCGAACCACAAGACGGCGAAGGAATACCGTGAAGTGGCCCGCGAGCTGATCGCCAACGACATCGTGGCCTGAACTTTGCAAGAGCCCCGTTGGGGGCTCTTGGTGTTTATGAGCGACTCGACACACTTATAGTCATGTTGACTATAAGTGTTAGACTCCTTTCCTGTAAGCAATTCGAAGTATTGGAAGAGGCCATCAATTGATCATGGGCAATGTCTCGGAACGGCGCAAGCAGCCTCCGCAGGTCGGCGTATCCGTGGTGATTCTGGCTTTGGGACCGGTTCCGCAGTCAGATGTGGGCGCTGGTGCCGCTTCGTCCGGCATGGGCTCCACCCTGTGGATGCCGCTGGTCAAACGAGTCCGTCAGCCTTTTTTGGGGCAATGGGCGTTGCCGGGAGGCGGTCTGAGGGCCGACCATTCATTGGAACAGTCGGCGTATGCCGCACTGGAATCGACGACGTCGCTGCATCCGAAATATCTTGAGCAGCTTTACACGTTCGGCGATCCGGCACGTTCGCATGGCGGTCTGCCGATGGTGTCCATCGTGTACTGGGCCCTGGTGGGCGAGGCCGATGGACGAATCGACTTCGCCGGAGGGGACAACGTCAAGTGGTTCCCCGTCAACCATCTTCCGGAACTTGCGTTCGACCATCGCACCATCGTCGAATACGCCATAAACCGGCTTCGCGGCAAAATCGAATCGCCTGACATCGCCACTCGATTGGTGGGCGAGCGATTCACGTTGAGCCAACTGCATGACGTGTACGAGGCGATTGCCGGACAGCGTATCGATTTGGCGAATTTCCGCCGTAAAATGCTTGCTTCCGGACTGTTGGAAGACACCGGTGAGAAACTGCGGATCGGCCGTAACAGGCCGGCGGCGGTCTACCGGTACAGCCGGAAGCCGGGAACGGATTTGTGGACCGAAGCCGGAACGGCATCCGAATCGGACGACACTCGAATTGCTTTCCAGGATGACGACGCGTTATCCGCATTGATGACGGCGTGATCGCCTGCCATCGTCGGGCTTGAACGAGCTCACGACACAATAGGAAAACAATGATAAAGGGGTGTTGATGTCCGCATCGCAACAAACTGTTGGGGGAGAGGTCTCGCTGACTCGCAACGAGCGTCTTGACCGACTGCCGTTCAACAAGGCGCACAGGAAGCTGTTGGTGGCTTCGGGTATTGGATGGGCGTTCGACGCGATGGACGTTGGTCTGGTGTCGTTCGTCGTGGCCGCCATCGCGGCCGACCCGCATTTCAATCTGACGCCGACCGAGAAAAGCTGGGTGCTGTCCATCGGTTTCGTCGGAATGGCGATCGGCGCCGCGCTTGGCGGCTTCGTGGCCGACCGCGTTGGCCGCAAGACGGTCTTCTCCGCGACGCTGGTGATTTTCGGTCTGGCCAATGGCGGTATGGCGTTGTCATGGTCGCTGGCGGCTCTGCTGATCGCTCGACTGGTCATCGGCCTCGGCCTGGGCGCCGAGCTGCCGGTCGCCTCCACATTGGTCTCGGAATTCTCTCCGACCAAACAACGCGGCCGTATGACGGTGCTGCTGGAATCCTTCTGGGCAATCGGCTGGATCATCGCCGCCTGCATCGGCTATTTCGTCATTCCTAACACCGGCGATTGGGGATGGCGCTGGGCGCTGCTCATCGGAGCATTGCCGCTGCTGTACGCCATCGTGACGCGCATTCATATCCCTGAGTCCGTGCGATTCCTCGAATCCAAGGGACGTGAGGATGAGGCCGAGCAGGCCGTGCGCTACTTCGAACAGGCCGGAGGCGTCGAACCGGTCGCATCCCCGAAGGGCGAGCCGCTGCCGAAGATCAAAACCCGCGAGCTGTTCGGCAAGAAGTATCTTGCGCGCACCGCAGCCATCTGGGCCACATGGTTCTTCGTGAACTTCTCCTACTACGGCGCGTTCACGTGGATGCCGTCTCTGCTGGCCGACCAGTTCGGCTCGCTGACCAAGTCGTTCGGCTACACGCTCGCCATCGCCATCGCACAGCTGCCCGGCTACTTCCTCGCGGCATGGCTGGTGGAGATCTGGGGCCGCAGGAAGACCCTGAGCGTGTTCCTTGCCGTGTCCGCCGTGGCCGCGTTCGCCTTCTCCCAAGCCGGTTCCGTGGCCGCTGTGCTGGGCTTCGGCATGCTGCTGTCCGCGTCCAACCTTGGCGCTTGGGGCGTGTTGTACGCGGTGACTCCGGAAATCTATCCGACACGTCTGCGTGGCGCCGCCTCCGGTGCCGCCGCGGCTTGCGGTCGTGTGGCCGCGATCATCGCGCCGCTGCTGATGCCATGGTTCCTGACCTTGTCCGGTGGCAACAAGGCCGTGGCGTTCATCGTTTTCGCCGTGGCGTTCATCCTTGCCTGCGTGGCGGCCCTGTGCCTGCCTGAACGCACTGGCAAGGAGCTTGAGGATTAAGGTCCGCGCGCCTCTTCGCGTGATTGACGGCGGACCTGTCGGCATGATCTGACAGGTCCGCCGTTTTTCATGTGTCGTAATGCTTCGCTAGAATTGGCTCGGTTTGTGTGTAAGTACGGATTTTTAAGTACCGATAGCATGTACGTACCGAACGTTTACGTAAGAAAACAGCAACACTAAGAGAGGTTTCGATGGCGGTTCGCGGCGATATCCGAAATGTAGCGATTGTGGCACACGTCGATCACGGTAAGACCACCCTGGTCAACGCGATGCTGGCCCAGTCCCACGTGTTCAACGAGCGTGAGGAAGTCCCGGACCGTGTGATGGATTCCAACGATCTGGAACGCGAGAAGGGCATCACCATCCTCGCCAAGAACACCGCGGTGCAGTACACCGGCCCGCTGGCCGCCAAGTACGGCCATCCGGAAGGCATCACCCTCAACATCATCGATACCCCTGGCCACGCCGATTTCGGTGGCGAGGTGGAGCGCGGCATCTCCATGGTCGATGGCGTCGTGCTGCTCGTCGACGCTTCCGAAGGCCCGCTGCCGCAGACCCGTTTCGTGCTGCGCAAGGCCCTCGAAGCCAAGCTTCCGGTCATCCTGTGCGTGAACAAGACCGATCGTCCGGACGCCCGAATCTCCGAAGTCGTCGGTGAATCCTCCGACCTGCTGCTCGGCCTGGCCCAGGACGTCATCGAGGAAGGCATCGACCTCGATGAGGATTCCCTCTTCGACCTTCCGGTCATCTACTGCGCCGCCAAGGCCGGTTACGCTTCCGAAAACCAGCCGGAAAACGGCGGTCTGCCGGACAACGACAACCTCGAGCCGCTGTTCGAGGCCATCATCAAGAACATTCCGGCTCCGGAATACGAGGAAGGCGCGCCGCTGCAGGCCCACGTCGCCAACATCGACTCCTCCGACTTCCTCGGCCGACTCGGTCTGGTCCGCATCTACAACGGCACCCTTGAGAAGGGCAAGACCTACGGCCTGTCCCGTGTGGACGGTTCCATCGAGAACTTCCGCGTGTCCGAGCTGCTGCGTACGCAGGGCCTGGAGCGCACCCCGGTCGAATCCGCAGGTCCTGGCGACATCGTCGCCGTCGCCGGCGTGAACGACATCATGATTGGCGAGACCATCGTCGACCCGGACGATCCGCGTCCGCTGCCGCTCATCCACGTTGACGACCCGGCCATCTCCATGACCTTCGGCATCAACGATTCCCCGCTTGCCGGCACCGAAGGCAAGGACCACAAGCTCACCGCCCGCATGATCAAGGACCGCCTCGACCGCGAGCTCATCGGCAACGTGTCCATCAAGGTGCTGCCGACCGACCGTCCGGACGCCTGGGAAGTGCAGGGCCGTGGCGAACTCGCACTGGCCGTGCTTGCCGAGCAGATGCGCCGTGAAGGCTTCGAACTGACCGTCGGCCGTCCGCAGGTGGTCACCAAGACCATCGACGGCGTGGTCAACGAGCCGATGGAAAACACCACCATCGACGTGCCGGAAGAGTACATGGGCGCCGTCACTCAGCTGCTCGCCGACCGCAAGGGCCGCATGGACAACATGACCAACCACGGCACCGGCTGGGTCCGTCTGCAGTTCACCGTGCCGTCCCGTGGCCTGATCGGCTTCCGCACCGCGCTGCTGTCCGCCACCCGCGGCACCGGCATCGCCTCCTCCATCTCCGCTGGCTACGCTCCGTGGGCCGGCCAGATCGTGACCCGCCAGAACGGCTCCATGGTCTGCGACCGTCAGGGCGTCGCCACCCCATACGCCATGCAGCGTCTGCAGGCACGCGGCAACTTCTTCGTCGAGCCGCAGTCCCCGGTGTACGAGGGCCAGGTCGTCGGCATCAACAACAAGCCGGACGAGCTGGATGTGAACATCACGCTGGCCAAGCACATGACCAACATGCGTTCCGCCACCGCGGACGTGCTGGAAACCCTGACCCCGCCGATCAAGATGAGCCTCGAAGAGTCCCTGGACTTCGCCAACGAGGACGAGTGCGTGGAAGTCACTCCGGAGTCCATCCGCGTGCGCAAGATCATTCTGAGCCGTGAGGATTGGTACAAGTGGCGCGCCAAGCAGCGTCGCCAGAACAACGCTCAGAATAACAAGTGATTCTTCGCATTGTTTTGGCGCTTCGCGGGAACGGTAGTGTGTTCCGCTAGTGCGCTAAACGCTTAAGAAAGGCAAGAGATGTCGGCGGTTTTCCGCGTATCTCTTGCCTTTCTTGCTGTTTTGTAAGGAACGTAGGGCATAGTGGAGGACATGACGCAACGCACGCAGGAAACACAGCCGGAACCGCAATCGCAATCACAGGACGGCATCGACCGCAGGCTGCTGCCGTGGTCGCATCGTCTACCGGTATGGGCGCGGTTTTTGGTTGACCTGCTCGCCGGTGCCGTCGTCGGCGTGATCGGCACGATGGCGCACCGCATGGGCGCGTCGGCGAATATTCCCTACGGTCTTGTGATCGCATATGCTCTGGCCATCATCTCGACATGGTCGGCGCGTTCACGTGATGGCGTGTCGGGCCTCGCATTGCATCTGATCAGTTCATCACTGGTGGTCTGGACCGTCATGGCCGGTTACGGTCCGGGCGGGGACGCCATGATTCCCGTCGGATTCGGCGAGACGGCGACGTTGCCGTATTTCAGCAACAACGCCGGCTATTTCTGGCTATACGGCGTGGTGTTGATTCCATTGATCATGCTGGCGCTGCCCAAGAGCTGGTTCACGATGCCGACGCGCACTGAGGATGACTCCACGGAATATGACCAGAACGAATCGTCTGAACCGGACCATGACACCGCCCAACCGGTGGACTAGACCCCTCCACAGCCTCGCGAATGCGCTAAGGTGCTTAGGATGACCCGCAACAAGGAGGCACAGGCGGCAATGAGCGCACGCAAGCTGTTCTATCTGGGGCCACAAGGCACCTTCACCCATCAGGCGGCCGTCAATGCCGCCCAAGAGTTGGCACGGCTTGAACCGCAAGGCTTCGACCTGATGCCCATGGACGATGTGCCGCAGATTCTCGACGCCGCACAGCACGGCGACGGCTGGGGAATCGTGGCCTGGGAGAACAACGTCGAAGGGTACGTGGTGCCCAACCTCGACGCGCTGATCGACGCGAAGGACCTTGTCGGATTCGCACGCGTCGGTGTGAACGTCGAATTCGACGCATACGTGGCGCAAGGAGCCGATCCAGCCGAAGCGCGCATCGCCACAGCCCATCCGCACGGTCTCGCGCAATGCAAACGATTCATCGCCGAACATCGGCTCTCCACACAGCCGGCCACATCCAACGCGGCGGCCTGCCGGGACCTTATCCCAGGTGAAATCGCCTTCGGTCCCGCCATCTGCGGCGAACTGTACGACATCACCCGCATCGGCACCGCCATCCAGGACTACCAAGGAGCCGCCACCGACTTCCTCGTGCTCGCGCCACGCGCCGAAGTCGCACGGCTGCTCGCCAAACCACGCGCCGAAGCTAACGTCGAATACGAATCGGTATTGACGCTCATCCCGCTCGTCACCGGCCCAGGCGTGCTCGCCAACCTGCTCGACGTGTTCCGTGACGCGGGACTGAACATGACCAGCTTCATCTCACGGCCCATCAAAGGACGCACCGGCACATACAGCTTCATCGTCACCCTCGACGCCGCCCCTTGGGAGGAACGTTTCCGCGACGCGCTTGTGGAAATCGCAGAACATGGCGACTGGGCCAAAACACTCGCCGTCTACCCTCGCAGGGAACGCCCCAACCCGCCCGTCACCTCATGGATGCTGCCGCAAGGCGGCGTACGACTCGACGACAGCCACCTGCCGGACGATTGGCAGAACGACGAAACCGTCAGAAGGGAGCTGATGTGGTGAAGCCACGCATCGCAATCGTAGGACTCGGCCTCATCGGAGGATCACTGGCACGCCGACTCGTCAACGCCGGCTGCGAAGTGACCGCATGGAACCACAACGACCGCCCCTACGCCACCGCCGAAGCCGACGGCATCATCTGCAAACCCACCTTGGCGGCACTCGCCGAAACCAAACCGAACGTGCTCGTACTGTGCAACCCGCTCAAGGCCATGCCCGAAATCCTCGGCGCATTGAAACCATTGATCGACACGGAAACAACCACGCTCACCGACGTGGGCAGCGTCAAAGGCATGGTCCGCGACCAAGTCAAAGCCATTGGTCTTGACGGCTGCTACGTCGGAGCACACCCGATGGCCGGAAACGAACTGTCCGGCTGGGAGGCATCCGACCCGACACTCTATGACGACGCGCTCTGGGCCATCACCGTCGACGAACACACCGAATACCGCCGGTTCCGCGCCGTGGCCGACATGATCGTGAACCGTTGCGGCAACCGGCTCATCGTACTTGACGACGCCACCCATGACCGTTGCGCCGCGCTCATCTCACATATGCCTCACGTCATCGCCACCGCCATGATCAACGAGCTGGTGGCCAACCCGAACCGCAACATCGCGGCCGCGCTCGCAGCCGGGTCCTGGCGTGACATGACGCGCGTGGCGCTGACCGATCCGAACCGCACGCGTGCCATGGTGGAGGAGGACGCGGCCAACGTGGAGACCTTGCTACGCAACATGGCCAACCGATTGACGTTGGTGGCCAACGTGCTGCATGACATGGCCGATACCGGCGTGCGCCCCACGGAAGGCGACGTGAAGCAAATGGACCGTTTCTTCGCCCAAGGCCAACCGTTCCGCGACTACAAGGCCGCCAGCAGGCAGCCGGAGTACGCCGAACATTGCGCGACGGTCGAACTGTCGATTCCCGAAAACGATTGGCAGCGCACGCTGCTGGAATCCGCCCGCAGAGGCGAGCATATCGTGCGATTCGACGGCGAGCGCACCGCGATCGCGCAGTCGCGTTCCGTGGTCTGACGACTGACGCCATCGCTATGCAAAAGCGCCGCAATCGCAGAAAATCAGTGCGATTGCGGCGCTCTTGTCTTTGCGCGCGGTAGGGGGAGGTATGCGACTACGGACGTGGCCGAGTCATGGAACGTTCCGGCACCGGCTTGATCGTCACGATTTCGTCGGCGGGAATCGTGACACGCTGCTCGGGACGTGAGCCGTTCGCCGCCGCATCGCGCGTCATCTCCAGTTTCTGACCGTCCCACGAACGTACGTGGCCTACGTAATCGCGGAACTTCATACGATGATCGGTAGGATCGACGCCTTCCAAGGTGCGCACCACGATGCGCGCTCCTACTGGAATCTCATTGGGAATAGGCATTGCTGCCTCCTTTCGATGTTCCGCTCCAACTGTCTCACTCGCTCGCCACGGCGTCAAGGACCGGCTGCTTCAACGCGCGGGAGGCGGGGGAGATGCTGGACACCAGACCGACCACAATCGACAGCAGCAGGAACACGAGCAGCTGCAACCACGGAATCGCCAGCGTCTCCAAACCTTCGGACGCGTAGACCGCACGAATCACCACTCCCGCGGCGACGCCGACGACCAAACCCAACACCGTGCCGAACACGGAGATGATCGCCGCTTCGATGCCAAGCATGCCACGCACCTGGCCACGTGACGTGCCGATGGCACGGAGCAGACCAATCTCCTTGGTGCGTTCCGACACGCTCAACGCCAGCGTGTTCACGATGCCGAAAATGGCGATGATGATGGACAAAGCCAGCAACGCGTACAGGACCATGAGCATCTGATCGATCATCGAACTCATCGTGGACTTGTACTCGTCACGATCGAACACGACGATTGTGTAGTATTTCTTGATTGTTTTCTTCAGGGCCTTCTTGACTTGGGCCGTGTCGGCGCCCCGCTTGTCCGTGACGAACGCCTGCATGACGAACATGGTCTGCTTGTTGCCGATCTGCTCGGCCAAATCGTCGTTGACGATCGCGAAATCGCGGTATACGGAATTCGACACGATCGCGCCGATGGTCAGCGTCTTTCCGGTGGTGACCTTCTTCGTCTTGACCAGCGTTTTCGGATCGACGTTCTTGGCGTCGTTCGTGTACTGTTCGATTTCCGAAGCCTTGGCCTGCGCTCCTGCCAAGTCGCCGGATGCGGCCAATTGCTGGGCCTGCGACTGCAATTCCTGCACATGTGCCTGCACCTTGGCCTGGTAATCGGCCTGCGCCTTGGCTGTGGCCTCCTTGTCTACCACGATGTTCTCGGCCGTGGCCTTGACCTTCTGACCCACATGCCATCCACGATCGTCGGCAATGGTCTTGCCGACGAGCAGCTTGCCATCCTTCAACGCGGCAGCGGCATCACCTTCGGTGGTTTCGGCGGCGAAGATCTTGGTGAACAGCTCCGGCTGTGTGGCGAACGTGAACCCGTTGATGGCTTTGCCGTCATATTTCACACCAAGCACCACACGGTTCGACACCACATGATTCACGCCATCGACCTTTTTGATGTCTTTGATGGCCTGGTCGGGAATCTGCCCGGCCGAAGCCGAAGATACGGCGAAATCGGCTTTGAGCCCGGTATCCACCAGCGAATTGACCGAAGCCTTCGCCGATGTGGCCACCACGCCCAGACAGCTGACAATCGCCACTCCCACGAACAGGGCGGCTGCGGTGTTGGACGTGCGACGTTTCGAACGAGAAATGTTACGTTGCGCGAGACGCCCAGTCACGGTGAAGACCTTCGATGGCAGCCAGCCGAGCACCGCGCCCGCGGTGGACACGTATGCCGGTCCCGCCACAATCACGCCGATCACGGCCAGCGCCGCGCCAATACCGAGCGGCCAGCCGACAGCGATACTGTTGAGCGCCTTCCACGGCGTCGGACCGCCGTCACCATCCGCGGCGGCCAAAGCGTAGGTGAAACCCCAGCTCAGGAAGCCCAACAGCACCATGACGGTGCCGAGGATGCCACGTGCGAGGACAGGCTTTTCCGGATTGACGGTTTCGTTCATCGCCTGAATCGGCGGGGCAAGCGCCGCATTTCGCGCCGGCAGGGCCGCACCGATCAACGTCACCACAATGCCGACCACAAGGCCGACGAGCATGTCGGAAACGGTCGGATTGGTGGCGCCGGTCAATGGCATACCCATATTCGCCAAACCGGATGCGATGAGTTTGACCATGCCCCAGCCGAGCCCGATGCCTGCGAGCGAACCTACCAGGCCCAGCAACAGAGCTTGCACGATCACCGTGGAGAACACTTGCAGGGGAGAAGCGCCGATGGAACGCAGCAGCGCATAGCCGCGCATCGACTCGCGCACGATCATGGAGAACGTGTTGGCGATGATGAACGAGCCGACAAACAATGCGATCACCGCGAAAATCAGAATAAGCGGTTGGATGAAGCCGAGCGCGTCCTGCGTGGATTTGGTTGATTCGTCACGGTATTCGTCACCGGTGATGGCATGCGCCTTCGCCGATCTCGGCAGCGCCTTGTTGATACGGTCCGCCAGCTGCTGCTGCGCGTTGTCGTCAAGCGGCATGGTCTTATTGCCGTAGACGCTGATCAACGCAGTCTTGTCCGGATCGTCCGATTGCTTGTTCGCCTGTTCCTTGGCCGTTACGGGATCGATGGCGATGATGATGGCGCCTGCCTGGCTGGCATCGGTGGTGAAGATGCCGCTGACGGTCACCTTATGAGCGCCGTCCGGATAGACGATTTTCGTCTTATCGCCGACCTTCAGACCCGACTGTTCGGCGGCGAAGGAATGAAGGGCGATCTCATCGCCGTTCTTCGGCCACGTGCCGGTCGTGAACTTGGCGGACCGCCACGGCGACGACTTGCCCATGCCTATGGCGAGCGTCGGAGACCCCATGGTGGTCACCGCATCGTCATGCTTGTCGAGCAGCACCACGCCGGACAGCATGTGCACGACGCGTGCCGAGGAAACACCGTCGACCTTGGCCATCGTACCCGCCAGATCGACGTCGACATCGTTGTAGCTTTTCGTCGATCCCATCGACATCGCCGACGAATCTTTTTTCTTCTCCTGCGAACCGCGCACGTACACGTCATGGTCCGCATTGGTGGACATCATCTGTGAAACCTGGTTGTTGAGCATTTCGCGGAAACAGAACGAGCCGACCACGAAACTCACGCCGAGCGCGATGGCCACGATCGACATGATGAAACGGCCGAAATGGCTGCGCGCGTCGCGCAATCCTATGCGAATCATGCCTGCGAGTCCTCCGTCACGGTCGGAACGGCGGTGGAGGCGGCGTACTTGGAAACATCGTCGATGTCGTCGTCGCCGGCGAACACCTCAAGAATCTCGTTGTACGTCGGATGCTGCATGTCGCGGGTGATGTTGCCGTCGGTGAGTACCAGCACACGGTCCGCGAAGGAGGCCGCACGCGGATCGTGGGTGACCATGACGATCGACTGGCCGTAGTCGCGTACCGAATCACGCAGGAAGCCAAGCACTTCACGGCTGGAGCGCGAGTCGAGGTTGCCGGTCGGCTCGTCGGCGAAGATCACGGACGGTCGTGCTATGATGGCGCGGGCGCAGGCCACACGCTGCTGCTGGCCGCCGGACAGCTGGCTTGGACGGTGGGTAAGACGCTTTTCGAGACCGACCACCTTGACCACCTGGTTGAACCATTCGCGGTCGATCGGACGTTTCGCGATCTGCAACGGCAGCAGGATGTTTTCTTCGGCGGACAGCGTCGGCACCAGATTGAACGATTGGAAGATGAAGCCAATCTGCTCGCGGCGCAGGTCCGTCAACTGCTTCTGGTTCATGGAGGAGACCTCGAGTCCCTCCACGATCACCTTGCCGGACGAAGGGGTGTCGAGCCCGGCCATGCAATGCATGAGCGTGGACTTGCCGGAACCGGAAGGGCCCATGATGGCGGTCATTTCACCGCGCTTGAATTCCACATTCACATGATCCAACGCCATCACTTCGTTGTCTTTTGAGCCGTAGACCTTGGTCAGGTCGATGGCGCGGGCCACAATCCCATCATCGGGGTTTTCGGCTGTCGGATGCTGTACGTCATGAATGGAATGACGAGTCATAATACCGCCTGTTCGTAGGATGCCTAATCGTCATCAGTCTATCGGTATGGGGACATAATGGAATCGTGCCATCGCGTGAGATGACATTCAATCGCGCTGCGGAATGGCATTTATACGGTGTCTGCGTGGTGTCTGTTCATTTCAGACGAAGCGGAAGGTGGTTTGCATGTGTTTCGATGATGCGTTGGACGGATTCGACGCCTATCTGAAAGCCAACCGTGGATTGAGCGCAAACACCCGTAGGGCGTACCGCAGCGATGTCGAGGAATGCTTGGTGGCGTTGCGGAAACAGGGTTGCGTGGATCTGAATGAAGTGACCATCGAGGATTTGCGCCTGTGGATGGCCAAATCGTCCAAAAATCACGCACGCAGCAGCATGGCGCGCAAAACCGTCGCCGTGCGTGGATTCTTCGCATGGGCGTACGACCATGACATGACGTCCGCCAACCCGGCGGCTTCGTTGCAGACGCCGAAAATCCCCGATACGCTGCCGGCGGTATTGAACGAAACGCAGGCGCAGCAGCTGATGGACCGCGTTGATGAGGACGGCATGGAGGCGCGATCGCAGGAACCGAATATGAAAAAACAGGCGATCGCGGTGCGCGACGCGGCCATGCTGGAACTGCTCTATGCCACCGGCATGCGTGTGGTGGAACTGGTCGGACTCGACGTGGCCGACGTGACATTCGGCAACCGCACGGTGAAAGTGACCGGCAAAGGCGACAAGCAGCGTGTCATGCCATTCGGCGCACCAGCCGACAAGGCCTTGCGCGATTGGCTGGAACATGGCCGTCCCGTACTATGCGGTGACATGTCGGACGACGCGTTCTTTTTGGGATCGCAGGGCGGGCGGATCGGTCAACGTATGGTGCGCAAGGTGGTGCACGACCGGGCACGGGAGGCCGGCGTGCCTGACATCAGTCCGCATGCGTTGCGCCACAGTGCGGCGACCCATATGCTCGACGGGGGAGCGGACCTGCGTGAGGTGCAGGAGATGCTGGGGCATTCCTCGCTGAAGACCACGCAGCGTTACACACACGTGTCCATCGAACAGTTGAAGGCACGATACGGGCAGGCGTTTCCACGGGCGTGACGCGGATTGGCAAAGTACGCTGACAGCGAACGGATATGTCCGCGTCCGTCCATACGCACGATGCGGATAAGTTGTTCCGGCGATAAGAGGGAAAAACGGATTGTTTTATCAGATGATGAGTTTTGATTTGACTATTTTGCGTGGGCCTCCCTCGGATATGGAGCGGTTGTCCCTCAATCGAGTGATAATGAACCCGCCATCAGAACGAAGACGGACGTTGATGCCACGGTATTGACGCCCGCCTTCTTTTTGAACAGGGTCTTACGGCTCTGGAAATAATGGATAAGGAGAATATGAATTCCATGAAGAAGAAAGCTCTGGCTTTCGCTGCGGCCGCATGCGCATTCGGCATGCTGCTCAGCGGTTGCGGCTCTTCCAACGGTGACTCCACCGCTGACAAGGGTTCCAACGTCATCACCGCATACAATTCCGAACCGCAGAACCCGCTCATCCCAGGCGACTGCAACGAGACCGGCGGCGGCAAGCCGCTCGACCTGCTGTTCGCACGTCTGATTTCCTTCGACGCCAAGGGCAACGCCTCCAACGAAGTGGCGGAGTCCATCAAGTCCAACGATGACGCCACCCAGTACACCATCAAGCTCAAGGATGGTTGGAAGTTCACCGACGGCACCCCGGTGACCGCCGAATCCTTCACCAAGGCATGGAGCTACACGGCCAACGCCAAGAACGCACAGCTCGGCTCCTCCTTCTTCTCCACCATCAAGGGCTACGACAAGCTCCAGGATGGAGACAAGCTCAAGGGCGACGAACAGCTCGAGGGCCTGAAGGTCGTCAACGACCATGAATTCACCGTCGACCTGAACCGTTCCGACTCCGTGTTCGCCATCAAGGTCGGCTACACCGCATTCGCTCCGTTGCCGGAATCCTTCTTCAAGGATCCGAAGGCCTTCGGCGAGAAGCCGGTCGGCAACGGCCCGTACAAGTTCCAGTCCTGGGACCACGACAACCAGATCGTGCTGGTGAAGAACCCCGACTACAAGGGCAACCGCGTCGCCAAGAACGACGGCGTGACCTTCAAGGTCTACACCAAGGATGAGGCCGCCTACGCCGACATCCAGTCCGGTTCCCTCGACGTGATGGAGTCCGTCCCGGCCTCCGCCACCAAGACCTTCCAGAAGGACTCCACCGTACAGGCCTACAACAAGGCCGGCTCCGTCATCCAGCAGTTCACCATCCCGGCCAAGCTGAAGCACTTCGAAACCGACACCGAGGAAGGCACCCTGCGTCGCCAGGCCGTCTCCATGGCCATCAACCGCGAGAACATCTGCAAGAAGGTGCTCAACGGCACCGGCACTCCGGCCGCCGACTTCACCTCCCCGCTGACCCCGGGCTACTCCGATTCCCTCAAGGGCTCCGGCAACCTGAAGTACAACGAGAAGAAGGCCAAGGAACTGTGGGCGAAGGCCAACGCCATCAGCCCGTGGACCTCCGATGACAAGTTCACCTTCGCCTACAACGCCGATGGTGGACACGAAGTCATCTACACCGCCGTGGTCAACTCCATCAACAACGTGCTGGGCGCCGGCGTGGCCGCCACCAACCCGTACCCGACCTTCAACGATTTCCGCACCGCCGTGTCCGACCGCAAGGTGAACGGCGCGTTCCGTAGCGGCTGGCAGCCGGATTACCCGTCCGCCGAAAACTACCTGGTGCAGAACTTCGCCTCCGCCGCTGCCGATGGCAACGGCTCCAACGATGGCGACTACAAGAACCCGGAGTTCGATGCGCTGTGCGACAAGGCCGCTGCCTCCAAGTCCGTCGCAGACGCCAACAAGCTGTACCAGCAGGCACAGGAAGTGCTGCTCAACGACCTGCCGGCCGTTCCGCTGTACTACGCCAATGCCTATGGTGTGGCCTCGACCGGTGTCTCCGGCTTCGAGATGAACTGGCAGAACCTGCCGGTCTACGAGAACATGACCAAGTCCGGCAAGTGAGCCGTTCTCTGATTTTGATTTCGTAGGATCGACATGAAGGAAGGAACGGATTCGAATATCCGTTCCTTCCTTTCCGCGTAATAAACGGGGCTTCCATCGGAGGTCCATGACGGCTGGACATGCGACATCAACAGAAGATGTCCGCGCGTGGGGTATATTTTCAGCTGTCTTTCATGAAACTGCAATATAAAGCACTGTGGTGCAGTATCACTGATACGTAACGGGGCAAGCGCCGGCCGCCCCGGGCCTCATGTCCTATACGCGTGAGCGTAGGGGACGAAGCCGCAAACGGCTGGCGAACGAGTGAGTAATCAAAAGGAGAAACCAATGGGCAAGTATCTTCTGCGACGCATTCTGCAGATGATCCCTGTGGTTCTCGGCACGACGCTTCTGGTGTATGCCCTGGTGTTCGCGTTGCCGGGCGAACCGGTCAAGGCGATGTTCGGCGACAAGCCGGTCAACGAAGCGGTCGCGGCCCAGATCCGTGCCGAATACAATCTGGACAAGCCGTTCATCGTCCAGTATCTGCTGTTCCTGAAGAACGCGCTGACCCTCGACTTCGGCAAGACCTTCTCCGGACAGCTTGTCATCGACGTGATCGGCCGCGCCTTCCCCGTGACCATCAAGCTCGCCCTGATGGCCTTCGTGTTCGAAGCGGTTTTCGGCGTGATCTTCGGTGTGATCTCCGGCCTGAAGAAGGGCAAGTGGTGCGATACCGTCATCCTGATCTTCTCCCTGCTGCTCATCTCCGTGCCGACCTTCGTCACCGGCTTCCTCTGCCAGTACTTCCTCGGTGTGAAGTGGCATCTGCTGCCGGTCACCGCCGGAGCGAATCCAGGATTCCTTGATTTGCTGATGCCGGCCATGGTGCTTGGCTCGGTATCGATGGCGTACATCATCCGTCTGAGCCGTACGGAGATTTCGTCCAACATCGCCCTCGACTATGTGCGCACCGCGCGCGCCAAGGGCATGGACAACAAATCCGTCATGCTGCGCCACGTGCTGCGCAACTCCATGATCCCCGTCGTCACCTATCTGGGCCAGGATCTTGGCGCACTGATGGGCGGCGCGATGATCTCCGAAACCATCTTCAACGTGCATGGCATCGGCTACCTGACCTATCAGAGCATCCTCAAGGGAGAAGCCAACCTGGTGGTGTCCATCGTGACGCTGCTCATGCTGATCTTCGTGGTTTGCAATCTGCTGGTCGACATGCTGTACGCCGCGCTTGATCCGCGAATCCGTTACGCGTGAGTCGAGGGAGGGAACAAGAAATGACCGAAATGAATGAGACCAATCCTTCCACCGTGCTTCCGGGACAGGAACGCTATGTGGCACCGCTCGATGAGACGCCCCTGAAGGCCGTCGACTCGATGGACGAATCCGCACCGGCTTCGAACATGTGGGCCGACGCATGGCGAACCCTGCGTAAGAACCCGCTGTTCATCATCTCCGGACTGCTGATCATCTTCATCGTGTTCGTGGCGCTGTTCCCGAGCGTGTTGACCAAGCAGAACCCGAACTACTGCACGCTCGACAATTCCCTTGAGCCGGCTTCCTCAGGCCATCCGTTCGGCTTCGACCTGCAAGGTTGCGACGTATACTCCCGTGTGGTCTACGGCACCCGCACCTCGCTGAGCGTCGGCGTGTTCGCCACACTGCTGGTGGTGCTGCTCGGAACGCTGATCGGCGCAATCGCCGGCTTCTTCGGAGGATGGGTCGACGCCGTGCTGAGCCGACTGACCGATATCTTCCTCGCGCTGCCGATTCTGCTTGGCGCCATCGTGGTGCTCCAGATGTTCAAAACGAGCAGCTCCATCTGGAAGATCATTCTGGTGATGACGCTGTTCGGCTGGACCTCCGTGGCACGAATCGCGCGAGGTGCTGTGATGGAAGCCAAGAACCTTGAATTCAACACGGCGTCCACCGCTCTGGGATCCACCCCGATCCGCAACCTGTTCCGCCACATCCTGCCGAATTCGCTGGCTCCGATCATCGTGGTCGGCACCACCTCGCTGGCCACCTACATCGTGCTCGAGGCCACGCTGAGCTTCCTGGGCGTCGGCCTGCCCACCACCACGGTCAGCTGGGGCGGAGACATCTCCAACGCGCAGTCCATCCTGCGTACTGACCCGATGGTGCTGTTCTACCCGTCCGCCGCGCTGGCCATCACCGTGCTGGCATTCATCATGATGGGCGACGCCGTCAAGGACGCGCTCGATCCGAAGAGCCGTACGGCCTGAGTGTAAGTGAAGGGATATTCGATGACTGAAATGAATACCGAGAACAACCTCGAGGCCATGCAGCGCGCCCACGGGCCGCTGTTGGAGGTCAAGAACCTCCAGGTCGACTTCACCACCGATGAAGGCAAGGCCGTGCATGCCGTGCGCAACTCGTCCTTCAGCGTGTATCCCGGCCAGTGGGTGGCCATCGTCGGCGAATCCGGTTCCGGCAAATCCACTTCCGCCATGGCCGTGCTTGGCCTGCTTCCGGGAACCGGCCATGTGGTCGGCGGCTCCATCAAGCTTGATGGCCAGGAGATCTCCGGCTTCAAGCAGAAGGATTTCGACAAGCTCCGTGGTAGCAAGATGGGTCTTGTCCCGCAGGATCCGATGAGCAACCTGAACCCGGTGTGGCGCATCGGCACCCAGGTCAAGGAAGCGTTGGTGGCCAACAACATGGACATCGACCACGAAAAGCGTTCCGAATTCGCCAAGGCCCTGGCCGGTGACGAAGTGGAGCTCAAGGGCAATGACGATGAGACCTTCCTTGGTTCCAAGGAACTGCCTGATCTGATCGCCGCGGCCAAGGAGGCTCTTGTCAAGATCGGCAAGAGCGGTGACGAGCTTGACAAGATCATGGCCCGGTTCGCCGAGGAATGGGTTCCGGGATCCGAAACCCGCTGGCGTGTGGCCGATGGCCTGATCAAAGCCGGGGTGAAGGACGATGACGCATGGTACATCGCCAAGAAGTATGTGGTCGGCTCCACCATGGACGACCGCATCGCCGGTCTGCTGTCCGAGGCCGGTCTGCCTGACGCCGCCACCCGTGCCCGCCAGTTCCCGCACGAATTCTCCGGCGGCATGCGTCAGCGTGCGCTGATCGCCATCGGTCTGGCCTGCCGTCCGGAACTGCTCATCGCCGACGAGCCGACCTCCGCGCTTGACGTGACCGTGCAGAAGAAGATCCTCGACCATCTGCACATGCTGACCGATTCCCTGGGAACCGCGGTGCTGTTCATCACCCACGATCTCGGTCTGGCCGCGGAACGCGCCCAGCATATCGTGGTCATGTACAAGGGCCAGGTCGTGGAATCCGGTCCTTCACTGGAAGTGCTGCAGCATCCGCAGCATCCGTACACCAAGCGTTTGGTCGCCGCTGCGCCGTCCTTGGCATCGCAGCGCATCATCTCCGTCAAGGAACATGGCGGCGACGCCACCGCGGTCATGGAGCACGCGGTGAACGAGGATTCCCTGAAGAAGGGCGAAGCCATCATCACGGTGGATCACCTGACCAAGGAATTTAAACTGCCGCGCAAGAAGGAGATGTTCAAGGCGGTCGACGATGTGAGCTTCTCCATCAAGAAGGGCACCACATTGGCCATCGTCGGCGAATCCGGTTCCGGCAAATCCACCGTGGCCAACATGGTGCTGAAACTGCTTGAGCCGACCGCCGGCACCGTCACCTACGACGGCAAAGACGTCTCCGGATTCAAGGGCAAGGAGTTGCTTGACTTCCGACGTCATGTGCAGCCGGTGTTCCAGAACCCGTACGGATCGCTCGACCCCATGTACTCCATCTACCGGTCCATCGAGGAGCCGCTGCGCATCCACGGCATCGGAGACAAGAAGAGCCGTGCCAAGCGTGTGCGCGAGCTCATCGACATGGTGGAATTGCCGGAATCGGTGATGAGCCGTTATCCGAACGAGCTTTCCGGCGGCCAAAGGCAGCGCATCGCCATCGCGCGCGCCATGGCCCTCGATCCGGATGTGATCGTCTGCGACGAGGCCGTCTCCGCATTGGACGTGCTGGTGCAGGACCAGGTGCTTCGCCTGCTCAACGACCTGCAGGCGGAAAAGGGACTGAGCTACCTGTTCATCACCCATGATCTGGCGGTGGTGCGTCAGATCGCCGATGAGGTCGTGGTGATGCAGCACGGCAAGCTGGTGGAGCATGCCACCACCGACGAGGTCTTCGACCATCCGAAGAAGCAGTACACCCGCGACCTGCTGGACGCCATCCCAGGCGGCAAGCTGCAGCTCGGACTCGACTGATCGCGTCAGCCATCTGGAAAACCTCCCTTCCCACAAGGGAGGTTTTCTTGTATTCCGGCTAGGCTAAGGCGCTATGACGATCACAATCACGACATCGAATGTGAATGGAATCCGCGCGGCGAAACGCAAAGGCATCGAGCAATGGGCCGCGAAGAACACGCCGGACGTGTGGTGCATGCAGGAAGTACGCGCCCCGCAAAACGAAATCGACCCCATCTTCGACGAATTCGGCTTCGAATACGCGACCGCCGGACGCATCGCCGACCAAAGCGGGCTTGATCGCATGAACGAGATCTGCCGTATCAAGGGACGCGCCGGCGTCGGTCTGCTCTCCGCGCTGCCCGTCATCGACAAGCGCTACGGACTGCCGGGACTTGCCGAGGACGTCGATTCCGGCCGTTGGATCGAAGCGGATGTGAAGACCCCGCAAGGGTACACCGTCACTGTCGTATGCGTGTACGTGCACGCCGGCAACACCGACGATCCGGAGAAAATGAAGCAGAAATACCGTTTCCTCGACACCATGCTGGTACGTATGGGACAACTGCGCGATGAAGCGGCGCACGGCGGCAAGCAGGCGGTATTGTGCGGCGATTTCAACATCGCGCACACGCCGCTCGACATCAAGAACGCGAAAGCCAACGAGAAGCACGCCGGCTTCCTGCCCGAGGAACGCGCCTACGTGGACAAATGGCTGGGGGAGTTGGAATTCGTGGATGTGATGCGTTCCCTGTGCGGAGACATCCAAGGACCGTACACCTGGTGGAGCCAGCGGGGCCGCGCCTTCGACAACAACGTCGGCTGGAGGATCGACTACCAGTTCGCCACACCCGAACTCGCCGAAACGGCCCGCGGATTCGTCATCGACAAAGCTCCGACCTACGACCTGCGATGGTCGGACCATGCGCCGCTGAGCATCACCTACGACGTGTGAGTTTTTGCGGCCGCCATCCGGCCAATGCCGGGCAACGGGAGGACACACTCCGATTCCCAGCCCGTATTAAGCATGGGTGCTAGGCTAGTCACGGTTGCAACCGTAATGAAATGAGGAACATCATGGGACTGTTTGGATTCGGCAAGAAGAAGCGTCAGAGCGAGGAAGCCGCTGAAGCCGCCGCCGAAGAGAACGACAAGGCCGATGAGGCCATCTCCGAAACCGCCGAGGCGCCCGCCGGTGGAATTCAGGAAACCATCCTTCCGGAACCGTCCGATGAGTACGACGGCCGTGGCGATGAGCACGGTCCGTGGGACGTCGACGACGAGAACGTGCCCGACTATGACGAATACCTCGACATGGGCGCCTACTATCTGCCGTTCCTCCAAGGCATCGAACTGCGCGTGAAGGCCAACCGCGCCACCCAGCAGGTGCTCGGCACCACCATCACCTACGGATCCTCCAGCGTGGAGATCGAAGCCTTCGCCGCGCCGAAGACCATGGGACTGTGGGATGACGTGCGCGCCGACCTGGTTGAGGCCAACAAAGACGCCAAGGAGGCCGACGGCGTGTTCGGCACCGAACTGACACTGCCGGTCGTGGTCAAGGGCGGACGCAAGGTCGTCACCCGCATCGTCGGTGTGGACGGACCGCGGTGGATGCTGCGCGGCATCTTCTCCGGCAAAGCCGCCACCGATCCGGACCACGCCGAAACCAAGGCGCTGAACCAGCTTTTCTCCAACATCGTCGTGGAACGCGGCGAGGACCCGCTGGCCCCGCGTGACCTCATCCCGATGCATCCGCCGGTCGCCCCGGCCGAACGCAAGGCCGCCAAGGAAGCCGCCGAAGCCGAACAGGCAGGCAGGACGATGGACATTCCAGGCCAGCCGAAGGGACCGTTTGACTCCGACCAGCAGGTCGAGGTCAAGACCACGTTGTCGCGTGGACCGATGTTCTCCGAAGTGCGCTGAGCGAACGACGACCACGAAAACACAAACGCATGGCTGAAACCGAAACCAAGAAAAGAACCGGCCTCGGCGCGCTCGCCGACGCCGACGATGCCGACGATTTCTCCGTCATCGACGCGATCGGCGGTCCGCGCGGCGTCGTCGAATCGATGCTGCCGGGCGTGGTGTTCGTGGTGATGTTCGTCATCACCTCCGACCTGCATCTGACCATCGGCGTATCCGCAGCCCTCGCCGTACTGCAGGTGATCGTCCGCCTATGCCAACGCCAATCCGTCATGGGCGCCGTCTCCGGCCTTCTGGCAGTCGGCATCTGCCTGATCTGGGCATGGAACAGCCACGAGGCGCGCAACTACTACATGTTCGGATTCCTGACCAACGCCTTCTACATCGTGCTGCTCGCCATTTCGTTGATGGTACGTGTACCGGGACTTGGCTTGGTGATCGAATTCATCCGGACACTGCCAACCGAGCATCTGCGCGCATGGCTTGCCGATTGGCGTGGCGACAAGGCATTGAACCGCGCGTACACCATCATCACCGCGTTGTGGATCGGTGTGTTCTCCCTACGACTGGTGGTGCAGGTGCCGTTGTACCTGTCCAACCAGGTCGGCTGGCTCGGCACTGCACGTCTGCTCATGGGCATTCCGTTCTGGGCGTTGGCCATCTGGGTGTCGTACCTCATCGTGGCCACCCCCATGCATCGGCATAAGACGTTGGCCGAACCAAACGCCGACGCGATGGACGACAACAACGAAACGGAGGAACAGCACTGATGGAATCGACCATCCGCATCGAACGATACGCCGACCAAGGCCGTTGCGTCGGCCACATCGACGGACGCGTCGTGTTCGTGCGATTCGCGTTGCCGGGCGAGCTGGTACGCGTCGTGTTGGACGAGCCACATGATCGCGAGGACCGTTTTTGGACTGGCGAAGTGACGGAAGTGCTGGAAGCCAGCGAGGACCGCGTCGAACCCGTATGGCCGTTGGCGGGTCCGCTTGCCATGGGCGGCGGCGTCGGCGGTGCCGATTTGGTGCACGTCTCACTGCCCGGACAGCTTAAATGGAAATCCACGTCCATCGCCGAACAGATGAGACGTCTCGGCCATGTCGACGTTGACGTGCCGATCGAGCGCATGCCCGAGGATGAGGCGGAGCAGGGGCTGCACTGGCGTACCCGCATCGAGATGATCGCGGACGAGAACGGCCGACCGTCCATGCGCAGACGCGGCACCCACGTGCGCGTGCCGATCGACACCATGCCGTTGGCCAGTCGCGCGTTGCTTAACGTGGCCGAGAAGGAACACGTGTGGGATGGGGGATTCACTCCCGGATCGCAGATTCGTCTGTCTGTTCCCGAGCCTCGCGGCAATGCCGAAATCGCCGACAACTACGCCGTGCTCGTCGATGGCGAAGTGACGGCGGGCAATCGCGAGCTTACCGAAAAGGTGACGGTGTGCGGACGTGAATTCGAATACGGTGTGGACGCCGGCGGATTCTGGCAGATGCACCGTCACGCGCCGATCGCGTTGACCGGCCATGTGATGTCCTTGGTGCATGGCGAGCTTGACGGCGCCGCTTCCGCATGCCTGTGGGATTTGTATTCCGGTTCCGGCCTGTTCACGCTGCCGTTGGCCACGTTAAGCGCTGGCCGCACGCGCATGCTGAGCGTGGAAGGTGGCAAGACCGCTGTCAAACACGCGCAGCGCAATCTGAGGGCCATCCATTTGGGCAATGTCGACGCCCGTGTGGGCGATGTGGCCAAGACGCTTGCCAACGTACGCAACGATTTGGCCAAACCCGATATCGTGGTGCTTGATCCGCCGCGTGCCGGCGCACGTGCGAAGGTATGCAGGCAGATCGCCGAATCCGGCGCGCGAAGCGTCGTATACATCGCCTGTGACCCGGCATCGCTGGCACGCGACACCGCCACATTGGCCTCGCTCGGATACGATCTTGCTGATATTCGCGCATTCGACATCTATCCGACCACCCACCATGTCGAAACGGTGGCGCTATTCAGGAAAGCCACACGATGACCGGTTTCGCGCGGCGTGCCGCAGCCGGTCTCCTTGCAGCCGTCTTCGGTATCTCCATGCTGGCCGGCTGCACGCCGAACAATGCCGCGGTGGGAGATACGCAGTCCGCAGGCGATGCGGTCGCCCACAGCATGAAGGACCGCAACAGTCTCGACGTGGCCATGATCGGCTCCCAAGACGAACAGACCGATCGCCTGGCGTTGGATGCCATGGAGGCGGGCGGGCTCAGGCCGGTGTATCTGCCGGTCGCCGGCACGGTCGACATGCAGGACACCGCCCGGCAAGCGGTCGAGGATATGGCGCAACGCATGGTCAGCATCATCGTCATTTCGGGAATCGACGTGTCCGGCGTGAACCATGACGGCTGGTACGACACGCTGACAACCGCAAGACAGGCGGGCATTCCAGTGGCACTGCTCAACCCGATCGCCACGCCGACCGACAGCACGCTGTTCGCGGCGACGCTCACAATCAACGACCGCATGACGGATGCGACGCCGCTCGCCGACGCGGTAGCCGGCATAGCCAACAACGACCCGCACGACAGAGCAATCCTCGTCACCACCATCAGCCACGGCGGCAAACAGTGAACCGCTCCACGCATTCGGGTGAGTTCGAATCGGTTCGGATGCGTGGCGCTGAACGCACCCTGAGAAAACCCTGAATTTTGCCGGAGCTTTACGGGAAAAGCCTGCGGGCGCGCATCGCCAAGCGGTATGCTGGCAGCATGAGCGAAAGTCAAACCATGCCTGAAACCAGTGAAAAGGGGCTCACCGCAGCGGAAGTCGCCGCCCTTACGGAAAGCGGGCAGGTCAACGCCGTCAAATCGTCCACGTCACGTTCGTTCGCCGACATCGTGCGAGCCAACGTGTTCACCCTGTTCAACGGCATCATCTTCGCCGCCATGGTCATGGTATTGGTCACGGGATCATGGAGAGACGCCGTGTTCGGCCTCGTCATCCTCATCAACACCGGCATCGGCATCATCACCGAACTGAAAGCCAAACGAACGCTCGACAAGCTTTCCATCCTCGTAGCCTCCGACTATCTCGTACGACGCGACGGCAAGGACGTCGAAGTGCCGCACAACGAAATCGTGCTCGGCGACCTCATGTGGATCCGCTCCGGCGAACAGGTTCCCGCCGACGCGCAGATCGTGCGCACCTGGGGTCTGGAACTCGACGAATCCATGCTCACTGGCGAATCGCGCACCGTGCGCAAGAACGAAGGCGACGACATCTATTCCGGATCCACCGCGGTCTCCGGCATGGCCTTGGTCAAGGTCAACGCGGTCGGCGCGCACAGCTATGCCGCCACCTTGACCGCGCAGGCGAAGGTCTACAAAAAGACCGTGTCCGACCTCAACAAGGGCATCAACACCATCCTCAAATTCATGACCTTCCTCGTCGTACCGCTGTGCGTGCTGCTCATCTGGTCGCAGGTGCACGCGGTCGGCGGTTGGGATGTATCCATCTCCACCGGCCAATGGCGTTCCGCCGTGGTGTCCGCCGTGGCTGGCGTGGTCGGCATGATCCCCGAAGGCCTCGTACTGCTCACCTCGCTCAACTTCGCGCTCGCCGCCATCCGTTTGGCACGCAAGAACACGCTCGTGCAGGAGCTCGAATCCGTGGAGACCCTCGCACGCGTGGACTGCCTGAACCTCGACAAAACCGGCACCGTCACCGACGGCGGCATCATGCTCAACGAAATACGCATGCTGGATGGCATCGGAGCCAATACCGTTGACGAACATGCCGTGAAACAGGCGTTGTACGACCTGTCGAACGAAGGACAGCCGAACGGCACCGGATTGGCGATTCTCAACGGACTGGGCAAGCAGGGATTCTCCGCCGGTCCCGTTGCGGCGCGCGTTCCGTTCTCGTCGGCACGCAAATGGAGCTCGATTGCCGATGACGGCGCGGTATGGACGATGGGCGCGCCGGAAGTCGTGCTGTCCCACTTGGATGGCGATTACGCCGACGTTCTTCGACTGGTCAACGATTCCGCACACGACGGCAACCGCGTGCTGCTGATCGCACGGCATGACGGCAAGGCGCCCGCCGATTACGAAAGCGATCCCGCCATCGACCCCGCATCGCGGCCCGTCGCGCTGGTATTATGCTCCGAGCACATTCGCGACGACGCCGAAGCCACACTCGCCTGGTTCCGCGAGCAGGGCGTGCGCTGCCGCATCATCTCCGGCGACAATCCCGTCACCGTCGGTGCGATCGCAAGAAAAGTACGGCTCACCGGAGACGCGGAGCCACGCTTCATGGACGCGCGCGAACTGCCCGCCGACATCACGGAACTGGCGAAAGTACTGGAGAACGTGGACGTGCTCGGCCGTGTCCTGCCCGACCAGAAGAAGGCGATCGTCCAGGCGCTGCACCTAGGCGATCATGTCGTGGCGATGACCGGCGACGGCGTGAACGACGCGCTCGCCATCAAGGAGGCCGACCTGGGCATCGCGATGGGCAACGCGGCACCCGCCACCAAGGCCGTGGCGCAGGTGGTGCTCGTCGATTCGAAATTCTCGCATCTGCCCGATGTGGTGGCACGTGGACGCCAGGTCATGGCCAACATGGAACGCGTGGCCAGCCTGTTCCTCGTCAAAACCGTATATTCCGCGCTGATCTCGCTCGGCGTGGTGCTGACGCAGATCCCATTCCCATACCTGCCCCGCCATATCACCTACATCGGCGCACTCACCATCGGCATGCCGGCGTTCATCCTCGCGCTTGCGCCGAACACGCGCCGCTACATTCCGGGCTTCCTCAGGCGCGTGGTGCACTTCGCATTGCCGGGAGGCATCGCCACGGCTCTGTCGATTCTCGCCGATTCGTGGCTGTTGCCGAAGTTCATGGGCTGGGACGCACAGCATTCCGCCGCGCAGCTGGGCATGCTTCGTGGCGTCAACGCGATTATCCTGCTGATGATGGGCATCTTCGTACTGGCGCGCGTGGCCCGGCCGCTCAACTCGTGGAGAGGCGGTCTGGTATTGGCGTTCGCCGTGGCGGGCGTGGCCGGCATGTTCATTCCGCCCGTCGCGCGTTTCTTCGCGCTCGTGATACCGTCCGGCGAAATGCTCGCGGCGACGGGCGTCGCGCTTGTGGTGTCCGCCATCGTTTTCGTGCTGTGCCTGTGGTGCGTGCCGAAAATGGTCGCCATTTTCTCACGTTTCAAGAAGACACGCCAGTGCTGAAGTAACGTGGCTGTATCGTTGGCAACGGATAATCGGCTGCTGGAAAGCAGTTTCAACCAGCCACAAAAGCTCGGAGGTAGCATGTCTGTGCGCGACGACCAGCTCGACACCCTGAAGGTGGGCGGCAAGGATTACGACTTTTACCGCATCGCGGATTTGCCGGGCATCGATCATCTCCCGTATTCGTTGAAGGTTCTCGTTGAGAACCTGGTGCGCAACATCGATGGCGCCAACATCACGGATGATCATGTCAAGGCCCTGTTGGATTGGGATCCGGCCGCACAGCCGAGCCACGAGATCCAGTTCACCCCGTCCCGCGTGGTCATGCAGGACTTCACCGGCGTGCCGTGCATCGTCGACCTCGCCACCATGCGTGACGCCGTCAAGGAGCTTGGCGGAGATCCGGAGGTCATCAACCCGCAGGTCCAGTCCGACATGGTCATCGACCATTCCGTGCAGATCGACAAGTACGGCGTGGCCGACGCGGTCGAACAGAACATGGACATCGAATACCAGCGCAACGGCGAACGCTACCAGTTCCTGCGCTGGGGACAGCAGGCCTTCCGCAACTTCCGCGTGGTGCCGCCGGGAACCGGCATCATCCACCAGGTCAATATCGAATACCTCGCCAAAGTCGTCATGACCAAGGCGGGGGAGCGCGGTCGCGACCTCGCCTACCTCGACTCCTGCGTGGGCACCGATTCGCACACCACCACCGTCAACGGTCTGGGCGTGCTCGGCTGGGGCGTCGGCGGCATCGAAGCCGAAGCCGCCATGCTCGGCCAGCCGATCTCCATGCTCGTGCCGCGCGTCGTCGGCTTCAAGCTCACCGGTTCCATTCCGGAAGGCGTCACCGCCACCGACGTGGTCCTCACCATCACCGACATGCTCCGCCAGCACGGTGTGGTCGGCAAATTCGTGGAATTCTACGGCGAAGGCATCGCTTCCGTGCCGCTGGCCAACCGCGCCACCATCGGCAACATGGGACCGGAATTCGGCTCCACCTGCGGCATCTTCCCGATCGACAACGTCACCCTCGACTATCTGCGTCTGACCGGTCGTTCCGAAGAACAGATCGCTCTCGTCGAAGCCTACGCGAAAGCCAACAAGCTCTGGGGCGACGCCACCGATCCGGACTACGTAGAACCGCAGTACTCCGAATACCTGGAACTCGACCTCGGCACCGTCGTGCCTTCCATCGCGGGACCGAAGCGTCCGCAGGACCGCATCAGGCTGTCCGAATCGAAAGAGAAGTTCGAAGCCACGCTGCCGGCGTACGAAACCGACAAGACCGTGCAGGATCCGATCGCGGTATCCACTGAATTCCGCGGCGACTTCGATATCAAGAACGGCGACGTGGCGATCGCGTCCATCACGTCGTGCACCAACACCTCCAACCCGTCCGTCATGATCGCCGCCGGCCTGATCGCCCGCAACGCGCATGCCAAGGGACTCAAGCCCAAGCCGTGGGTCAAGACGTCTCTCGCCCCGGGCTCCCAGGTCGTCGCCGACTATCTGAAGGCCGCCGGCCTGCAGGATGATCTCGACGCGCTCGGCTACCAGCTGGTCGGCTTCGGCTGCGCCACCTGCATCGGCAACTCCGGCCCGCTGCTGCCGGAAATCTCCGAGGCCATCAACGCCAACGACCTGACCGTCACCTCCGTGCTGTCCGGCAACCGTAACTTCGAAGGCCGCATCAGCCCGGACGTCAAGATGAACTACCTCGCGTCCCCGCCGCTTGTCATCGCCTACGCGCTCGCCGGCACTATGGATTTCGATTTCGAAACCCAGCCGCTCGGCAAGGACCAGGACGGCAACGACGTGTACCTGAAGGACATCTGGCCTACCAATGAGGAAGTCGCCGCAGTGGTGGATGGCACCGTCAGCCGCGAGATGTTCCTCAAGGATTACGCCTCCGTGTTCGAAGGCGACCGCCGTTGGAAGGGCCTTGACGTGCCGGAAGGCGAACTGTTCGCATGGGATGAGAACTCCACCTACGTGCGCAAGCAGACCTTCTTCGACGGCATGAAGGCCACCCCGGATCCGGTCAAGGACATCCACGGCGCCCGCGTGCTCGCACTGCTCGGCGACTCCGTGACCACCGACCACATCTCCCCGGCAGGCGCGTTCAAGGCCTCCAGCCCGGCAGGCAAATACCTGACCGACCGTGGCGTCGAACCGAAGAACTTCAACTCCTACGGTTCCCGTCGAGGCAACCATGAGGTCATGGTCCGCGGCACGTTTGGCAACATCCGCCTGCGCAACCAGTTGCTCGCCTCCGTCGGCGAGGAAATCACCCCTGGTGGCTACACCTACGACTTCCTCGACAAGAAGCCGACCACGATCTTCGAAGCGTCTCGCGACTATATCGACCATGGTGTGCCGCTCGTCGTGCTCGCAGGCAAGGAATACGGTACCGGCTCCTCCCGTGACTGGGCCGCCAAGGGCACCGTCATGCTGGGTGTCAAAGCCGTCATCACCGAAAGCTTCGAACGCATCCACCGTTCCAACCTCATCGGCATGGGCGTGCTGCCATTGCAGTTCCCCGAAGGCGAATCGTATGAGAGCCTCGGCCTGAACGGCACCGAAACCTACGACATCTCCGGTGTCGAGGAACTCAACAAGTGCGTCACCCCGAAGACGGTCCACGTCACCGCCACCCACGCGGACGGTTCCACGACCGAATTCGATGCCGTCGTTCGCATCGATACGCCAGGCGAAGCGGACTACTACCGCAACGGAGGTATTCTCCAGTACGTCCTGCGCAACCTGATGCGCTAGGCGTCGGACGGGGCTGATACGCGGGCATGGCGAAAGTGACATTGCGGGACGTGGCCGAAGCGGCTGGTGTCTCCATCGCAACCGCCTCATGGGCGGTGAACGACAACCGGGACGTGCAGATCACGGAATCCACACGCCGCAAGGTGCGCAGGGCCGCTGACGAACTCGGCTACCATCACAACGCGCTCGCCCGCGGATTGGCCCGAGGCCGCTCCGACATCATCGGCTTCATCAGCGACGGAGTGGCCACATCGCCCTTCGCCGGCCAGGTGATCCAAGGCGCGCAGGATGAAGCCTGGCGTAATGGGAAAATTCTGCTGGTGGTGGATACCGACGGCAGAAAAGACGTGGAGCGCAGAACCTTCTCGTTCATGTTCGAACACCAGGTCGAGGGCATCATTGGATTGGCTACAATGTATTAGACAGTCCGATGAGGGACGAATGACATGAGATTGGAGGCCGACGATGGCCGACCCGAAACATCCACGCCACTACGAGGAGTCGTTCAAGCGGCAGATCGTGCAGCTTTACGAGAACGGCAAGCCGGCGCGCGAGATCAAGGACGAGTACGACATCTCGCATTCCACGCTGCACCGTTGGGTCCAGGGCATCCGCAACAGCGGCTCCACGAAAGCCGCCGACAACCGCACTCCTGAGCAGAACGAGCTGATCGAGCTGCGCAAGCGCAACAGACAGTTGGAGATGGAGGTGGACGTTTTAAAACAGGCGGCGCTGATATTCGCACGAAAGTAGCAGTGATACGGGCCAACGCCTCCCGTTATCCGATATCGGCGCAGTGCAGAATACTGGGCGTTCCCCGCTCCACCTACTACTGGATGATCGAACATCCCGAAGCCGAGCGGGTGGACCCGATCGCCGGCGACGTGCACGCGATCTGGCGCGACAGCCATGAGCGTTACGGCGCCAGGAAGATCAAGGCCGCGCTGGAGCGGAGGGGCGTCACCGCCTCCAGAAGGCGCATCGTCAACATCATGAAACGGCGGGGCATGACGAGCGCGTACGCGCGCAGAACGTTCAAACCACACAAGACGCGGGTTAACGAGGCCAGGCTCGCGAACATCCTCGACCGCGAGTTCGACGGCTACGAGCCGCGCACCCACCTGGCCAGTGACCTGACGTACGTGCGCGTCGGCGGCAAGTGGGCGTACGTGTGCCTGCTCATCGACCTGGCGAACAGGAGCATCGCCGGCCACAGCGCCGACACGAGCCGCACCGCCGACCTGGTCATGGCCGCGTTCGCCACGCTCGACTTCCCCCTGACCGAGGTGGAGGTGTTCCACACGGACCGGGGCAGCGAGTTCGACAACGCGAAAATCGACGAGCTGCTCGACGTGTTCGACATCAGAAGATCGCTGTCAAGGAAGGGCAACCCGTACGACAACGCCGTGGTCGAATCCACCAACAGGCTCCTGAAGAAGGGGCTCATATACCGGAACCACTACACCAGCCTGGAACAACTACGCTCCGACCTCAACGACTACGTGTGGTGGTCCGACAACCAGCGGCTCCACTCCACCCTCGGATACCGGAGTCCGAAGGAATTCACCGAACAGGGACTCGTCCTCTAAGAACCTGTCCAACACACCGTTGCCAGTCCACGTCATGAACATCGGCCTGGAACGGCCCATCGGCCTCGAGGCGGGGCATACGTACCACATCCGTCTCGTCGTCGACGACACCATCGGCACGTTGCACGTGGATGGGGTGGCGTTGAATGTGCGCATGTACGAGCGTCCGGGCGAGTCGTTGGGCGTCTTCGCCACCGACGGCACGGTCGAGGTGCGCAACGCCTCCATCGCCCGCGGACTGAAGAGGAAGTGAACGTGTCCTTTCCGGCTTGATGTGACGCAATCGGCTGCGTGTCCTTATGCGTGACGGCGTGGGGCATGCAGCCGATTGTTTTTATTCCTCGGATTTCCGCTTGGTATGCGTGGTTCGGTACGTGATGGGGGTGACGCCCATGAACCGGTGGAAGGTGCGGGAGAAGAAACTGGCGGATGAGAAACCGGTCTGTTTGGCGACCGTGGCGATAGGCAGCGAGCTCGTTACCAGCAGGTTGGCTGCGGCGCGCACGCGCACGTCGTTGACGAATTCGATTGGCGACTGGTTGAGCGATTCGCGGAATATCGATGCGCAAGTGGTGCGTCCCACCGATCCGGCCGATGCGATTTGCTTCAAGGTGATCGGACGCACGTAATATCTCTGCACGTAATCGATCATCTTGCGTAGCGTCACGATGCGGGGGTGCGGCGCTGTGGAAGTCGCGCAATGACTGCCGGCGATCGCCAGTATGTCGCGGACGACCGCATAGAAACAGCTGAGCACCGTCAACGCCTCGGTATCGTCGGTTAGCGTCATATCGTCGGCGGGCAACGGTTCGGTTGACCGCTCTGACCGCTCCAGCGGACCGAATTTCGCCGCATGAAGCTGTCGGATGGTGGCGAGCAGCCGCCGACCGGGGGCCGTGTCGTCGGTGATGACGGCATATGGCATCGTGTTCTCCGCCATCAACGGCGCGATGAAACGGTCGTACACTTCGAATGAGGCGCACATTTTAGCCGGATTGAGCAACGTGCAGGAGAATTCGCAATCGGAACCGTCCTTGGTGAAACCGTAATGCAGCTGACGTGAGTTGACGAAAATCGCCTGCCCCTCATCGAGCCGGACTGTTTCTCCGTTGACGAAATACCACATATGCCCATGGATGATGTAGGTGAGTTCAAGGTCGACATGCCAATGGCATTCCGCACGCATATGGGGGTACTGGTGGAGCAGCGAATGCTCGGTGAAGGAGAAGAACATCGGCGCGTCATACTGCACTATCTCCGAACCATCGGGTCGGCGACCCCAATTGGTGATGGACATCACCTCACGGGAGGCCCATTCGTCCCGTTCCATCTGTGCGTCTTCATCGGCAGTGTTCATGACTACTCTAATAAACGGTAGATAATGCAAAGAACAAGGATGATTCTACAACATTGCGAGTGCTGCCGTCGATGTTGGTGGTGTTGAATGGTGTCAAAGGACGTCAAACGATTGACAAACAGATTCACAAGGAGCTTTCAATGGCGGAGAATGAAGGTGCGGCCGTTGCCGTGGATAATGCGGCGGTGCCTACGAACGAGTGGGAACGCATGCTTTCCGGCGAATTGTATATTTGCGGTGATATGCAGCGTGAAGCGAACATGCGTAAACGCCGCTTGGTGCACGCCATCAACACGTCCGCATACGACGCGTTCGAGGAACGTGACAGGCTGTTCCGCGAACTGTTCGGTTCACTCGGCAAAGGCGCGTTCCTTGAACCGCCATTCAACTGCGATTACGGCTGCAACACGTATATCGGCGACAACTTCTATGCCAATATGGACTGCATCTTCCTCGACGTGGCGAGAATCACCATCGGCGACCGTGTCTTCTTCGGCCCGCGCGTCGGCCTGTACACGCCATACCATCCAATCGATGCGGCCGTACGCGCTTCCGGTCCGGAAGGCGCCCGTCCGATCACCATCGGCAATGACGTGTGGTTCGGCGGCAGCGTGGTGGTCTGTCCGGGCGTTACCATCGGCGATGATGTGGTGATCGGTGCAGGCTCCGTGGTGACCAAGGATATCCCATCCCATTCGGTGGCCGTGGGCAACCCGTGCCATGTGATTCGCAAGATCACTGATGCGGACCGTGAATACTGGGAGGGCAAGGCCGCCGAATACCGCGCATGGAAGGATTCGCTGTAAAACCTCGCCCAATATTCGGCCCAACGTCGGGATAAGGCTGGTCGGCCTACATATCCCGACGTTTTCGTTTGCCCGTCGTCTGAAACGGGCTTGTATTCCAATGGAGACTATCGTGCGCACCATCATGCCGGACCGGGAATTCCTCGGCCATGTATTCAAATTGGCTTTGCCTATCGCTTTCCAACAGCTCATGCTGTCGTTGTCGTCCTGCGCCGACACGCTGATGTTGTCGGGGGTAGGGCAAAACGAGTTGGCCGCCGTCTCGCTCGCCACGCAGTTCCAGTTCCTGTTCAGCCTGTTCACTGCGGCCCTGACCCTGGGCATGAGCATTCTCGTGGCGCAGTATTGGGGTGCCGGCAACCGTGACGCGGTGGAATGCGTGCTGGGATTCGTCATGCTGTATGCCGGAATGCTGTCGACGGCGTTCTTCCTGGCGGCACTGCTCGTGCCGGAACAGTTGATGTCCATCATGACCAATGACGGCACGCTGATCATGCTTGGCGCGCGATATCTGCGGATTTCGTCATTGTCGTACTTGTTCATCGGCCTGTCCCAGATGTACCTGTGTCTGATGAAGAACACCGGTTCCGCGGTGATGGGCATGACGGTCAGCACGGTTGGCGTGATCATGCACGTCGTGTTGAACGCGGCGCTGATTTACGGTATCGGCAGCCTCGGCATTCCCGCGCTTGGCATTTTCGGCGCGGCTATATCCACGGTGATTTCGCGTGCGATTGAGCTGGCATGGTCGGTCGTGGCGACCCGTCGTGGCCCCCACCTGCGACTTGGCCATGTGCTGCATCCCGATGGGCCGTTGCAGAAGGATTTCTGGAAATACAGCCTGCCGGTGCTTGGCAATGAATTGGTGTGGGGATGTGGTTTCACCATGTACACCGTGATCATGGGACATTTGGGTGCGGACGCCGTCGCCGCCAATTCCATCGCCAATATCGTCAAGGATCTGCTGGTGTGCCTGTCCCTTGGTCTGGGCAATGCCGGCGGCATTTTGGTCGGCAATCTGCTGGGACGTGGAGATTTCCGACAGGCGAAGGCGATGGGCGACAGGATGTGCGTGCTGGTGGCCGTGGTCGGTACCGCGACGGGACTGTTGATTGTCGCGGCGCGTCCGCTGGCTTTGCAATGGGCGAACCTTACGCCCGAAGCCACACGGTACCTGTCGGTCATGCTGTTCGTCTGCGCATATTACGCGGCATGCGGATGCATGACGAATCTGACGATCGCCGGTATTTTTCCAGCCGGCGGCGATGCGAAGTTCGGTCTCATGTGCGATGCCATCGTCATGTGGCTGATTGTGGTGCCGGTCGGGCTGTTGGCCGCGTTCGTGTTCAAACTGCCCGTGTTGGTGGTGTATGCGCTGCTCAACACCGACGAATGCATCAAAATGGTTCCCGCGTTGTTGCACTACCGCAAGTACCGTTGGCTGCGCAATGTCACCCGATGACTTTTTGCGATTCGGCGGCCGATTTCATGATTGGCTTGTGTGCGACCAGTCTGTGACAGCTTCGATGTTATTGCCGTCGGGGTCGAGCACGAAGGCCGCGTAATACCCGGAATGGTAGGCACGTGGTCCGGGTCTGCCGTTATCCATTCCGCCTGCCGTGATCGCGGCTTCATAAAAGTCGCGTACCGCTTGTTCGTTCGTTGCACGGAAGGCGATATGCGTGGGAATCGGCTGTTGCGTCGGATCGTCCATCGGGGAGATGTAGAAATCCGAACGGGGCGTGCCGTCATCCACGCCGAAACCGATGGTCGGTTCGTGATGGGCTTTTGGAATGTATCCGAGCGGAGACAGAGCTTTCGTATAGAATGCGATGCTGCGTTCCGCGTTCGAAACATGAAGTGTAATGTGGTCGATCATGCTTTCAGCCTAGTCCGATTTCGTCCGGTTCCATCCGATTTGATTGAGAGCCTACGGCAAAGGCGGATGTTCCGTTCCATCGGGACTCGGCCGATGGAACGGAACACTTGGTGATTTACTTGGCCAACTGCGTGGTGGTGGGGGAGGCCAAGGACGGGCGTGTGCGACGGATACGCCCCAATGCCAGACCAAGGCAGATGAACGCCACTGCAAACAATGCCACCAAGCCGACCGACGATGCCCAAGAACCATAATCCACACCGGTTGCGGCCGCCGTGCCAAGCCCGAACACGTTGTCGATGGACACGCACAGCCACCATCCCGGCAGCAGCTTGCCGATCATGATCATCGGTTCGGGCATCATATCGATGGGGAATGCCATACCCGACGTGAACATGCACAGCAGACCGAATACGTTGGCGAACGCATTGACCGCCATTTCCGAGAAACCAACCGACCCCAGAAGGAAACCGCAGGCGATTGCCATCAACGTGTACGCCAGCAGCGACACGAACGTCAAAGCCACATTCGTGGATGTAATCCCGTCGAACGGCACTCCTGCGGCCACCATCAAGACCAATGTCGCCGCCGTGTAACCCACGCACACCACCAAGCCGAAGGTGGCGCAGGTGAGCATCTCCTGCATCTGCAACGACACCAGACGCGTCGGCGACGAATACAGGCGGCGACGAATCTCACTGTCATTGAAGGTGCCAATCACCAGGAACGTGCAGATCGGCATGACCAGCAGCAACGGATAGAGTCCCGTTTTGATGGTGCCGGCGAATGCGGATGCCGCCGGCTTGGTATTATCAGTATCTGCGGATGGCGATTGCACCACCGCTATTTTCGACGTCTTGGCATCTGCTTTCGCGGTATCCAACGCCGTCCGCATGGCCGTTTCCATCGACTGTTGCTTCCCGGCTTGACCCAAGTACGCGGTGCGTGTCAATGACAGGAATTCGTTGACTTCCAGCTGCGAAAGGGAGCCTGCTCCGGAAGTGTAGCTGACAACGGTTTCGACAGTCGGTTGGTCATTTGACGAACCATCCAGATATTTCTGATAATCCGAAGCGAAGCCGTGCGGCACAATTGCGATCAAATCAACATAGTTCGAAGCGACGGCCTGCTGCAACGCCTCGGAATCGTCGGCAAGGTCCACCATCTCGCCATCCAACGCAAGATAGGAACGCAGCGCGGATGAAATACCATCGGCATCGCCATCACGGTCGATCACCGCCACACGTGCCGTATCGGGATGGAACACCTCATCGCCACCCGTCATCGAGCCACGCATGATCTGCCAGCTGATGGCGAACATCATGATGCCGATGAACCCCAAATAGATGACCAGGTACATCTTGCGCGATTTGAGAATTCTCAGCGCCGTCTTACAGGTATTCATAGCGTTGCCTCCTCAACAGAACGGTCGCCGCAGCAAGGCAGACCAGGCTCATCGCGGCAAGGATGCCGGCGGTGGTGAAGAATGGTTTGAAATTGTCGTAATAGAGGATGTCGTAGAACAGGTTCGTGATCTGCTGCGCCGGATTGAGCAGACTCAGCACCGGTGTGCGCTGGGCGATCAAGTCGCTCAACTGCATGGCGAACGAACCGTACAGTCCGGAGAACAATGACAACGTGCAGGCGATCGCCGTGCACAGCCCCTGCTTGGCGCCGGTTGGAATCTTCGGCAGCGCGCCAAGCAACGTGCCGAATGCGCTCGCCGCGAACGAAGCCATGAGACATGCTCCCACACCAGCCCATTCACGTCCGCCCAACGAAATATGACAGACGAACCGGATATACAGCATGGCCACGGTCAGACTCAGGAACGAACACAGCCAACTGGACAGGAATCCAGCCAGCAGTTGCTGCGATTTCGGAAGCGGCGAAACGGAACGGCGGACACCCAAAGCCGAAAGATTCGCCTGCGTCATCGTCACTACGTTGATGGCGAAGCTCATGGCCATCAACGCGGCCAATCCCAGCAGTGCATAGTAATATCGTGCCGTACCGCTCGGTTTAAAATTCGTCAGCTGGATTTCCTTTGTATAGCCATTCGCCGAACCGATGCTGCCGGTCACCTTGCCATTCATCAGAGCTTCGGGGTTGTGCTTCGCAATGTCCACCACCACATCGGTGTTGCGGTTGTACAGGTCCACGATGTTGCCCAGCACCGTCAGCGAAATATCCAAGCCGCTGCTCGACGCCATCACATCGGACGCGGACGATTGCGTCGACTGTGAGACGGAGAATCGCAATCTGCCGTCATCGATTCGCAGCATGCCTTGCGCGGTGCCGTCGGCCAGCAGCTGTTCCGCCTGCGCAATCGATTCCACCTTGGTCGTGTTGATGAGTCCCGTTCCATTCTTGCCATCGGCACTCACTTTCACGTGATTGTCCGATAATGCAGACGATTCGGATGAAATGCCTTCGATCAGCGTCTGCGCCCCATAGGACGTCTTCCACGCGTTGTCCTCGACCACGGCCACGTCAAGTGTGTGCAATTCGAAACTTTCCGCGATGTTGCCGAACATGCCGTTGAACATGGTGGCCAGGATGATGGGGAAGGCGAACAGCCAGAACAGTTGCGTTTTCTCCCGCAAATGCAGTTTGAGATTGATCAGTAACGTCTGCCACATGATGTCACATGCCTTTCGATTTGCCACAAGCCTTGCAAGCCAAGTCAGTCGCGTAACGCGGTGCCGGTCAGTTCCAGGAACACATCATTGAGCGTCGGCTGGCGACTGGAGAGATGCCCGATATTCGTGCCCTCGTGCTCCAACAGCTGCAGTACGTCGATGAGATTGTGATCGCCCTGGCGGCAGTTCACCGTCAGCTCATGGCCGTCATAGTCGGCGTTGGTCACGAACGGCAATGCGCGCAATCGCGCAAGCGTCGTATCGGCCGAATCTGAGCGCCCTCCCAGATCATCGGTTTCGATGCTGATGCGTTCGCCGGTGCTGATCATCGCCTTAAGTTCCTCCGCGGTGCCAAGAGCCAGATGCCGGCCATGATCCATGATGAGGATGCGGTCGCAGATCTGCTCGACCTCCTCCATGTAATGGCTGGTGTAGATCACCGTCGCGCCTTCGCGGTTAAGTCGTTGGATACCTTCGAGAATCGCATTGCGGCTTTGTGGATCGACGGCCACGGTCGGCTCGTCGAAAAAGATCAGATCCGGCTTGTGGGCGATGCCGCAGGCGATATTAAGACGACGCAGCAGACCGCCGGACAGTTTCGCCGGACGATAGGTACGGTAATCGCGCAATCCTACGAAATCCAACGCCTCGTCCACGAGCATGCGACGTTTTGCCTTGTCGGAAACATACAGCGAGCAGAAATAATCGATGTTCTCCTCGACGGTCAATTCGTTGAACACGGCCACGTTCTGCGGCACAATGCCGATACGCCGCTTCAACGCATAGCTGGTAGGGCTGATCGGCTCGCCGAACACGCGCACAGTGCCCTCATCGAACGTGAGCAACGCAAGTATGCAGTTGATCGCCGTGGTCTTGCCTGAGCCGTTAGGCCCCAGCAGGCCGAAGATTTCCCCCTGATGCACGTCGAGATCGAAATAGTCGAGCGCCAGCATGTCTCCGTAACGTTTCACCAGTTTCGAGACCTTGACCGCGCTGACCGCATCGGCAGCGTCATTCATGCGTCCACCCATGACGAGCTCCTTTCTCGTGCTCCATGCCTCTGATTCCATTGTCGTGCCGCCGGATGCCCCCGACATGGTGCGCGTAGTCACAATTGCCGGAATGATGTCACTTTCGAACATGACAAATGTCACCTTCGTTGATGCCGCCGGCTGTGCCATGCGCCATGTGCATTACTCTGGAAGCAAGCGAACCAATCAGACACGAATCGGCGGACGGGAGGCGGCATGAGACGGTTGTTGTTCCAAGCCGTGTTCCTGGCCATGGGCATGATCATGGGCGTATACGCATCCGGAGACGTCGGCCTCGACCTGATGTGCGGCGCGCTTGTGGCGGTGTGTTGTGCCGCGGTGGGGGAATACGCGTCGGGTTCGTGGCTTGCGATGGCGTTGATTGTCATGCTTGACTGCGGCGCATGCCTGGTGCCGGCGTGGTATCTGATGCTTCCCATCGCAGCATTCAACGCGGCATCATCGTCCGCTGGTGTCGATGGCAGCCGCTTCTTGCAAGCGTTGGTGCCGCGATGGCTGTGGCTTCTTCCCATGACGATAGTGATTTTCCGTTCGATTGGCTCGCACGTTCCATCCGACTTGTCCATCATCATATTGATGGTGCTCCAAACGGTTCTGGGATTCGCTGCCGGCCTGCTTTGCGCGCGCTGCGCGAACCTCGCCCGCGAAGTGCGGCGATTGCAGGATTCCCGCCGCGACCAGATTCGCCGCCTGCGCTCGCAGATCGCCGAAAACGACGAGGATCGTGCGTTGGCCGTACGCACGGCGACGCTTGCCGAACGCACACGCATCGCACGTGAGATCCATGACAATGTCGGCCACATGCTGACCCGAGCCATCATGCAGACCGAGGCGGCGCACGTGGTGGCCCAGGTTGCCGGACAGGAACAATCCGCCCAACGTTTCTGTGAAATTCATGACACGGTGAGCGAGGCTATGACTTTGGTGCGTAAAGCCGTGCATGATTTGAAAGACGAAGGTACGGATTTCGCTTCGCAGATTGAGACGGCCGCGCACAGCATGGACGGCGCCGGCCCCTTGCGGGTGAGGCTGGTCAACGGCATCGATTCAGCGCCGGCGGCCGTGTCCCGCTGCTTCGCCACTGCGATTCGCGAGGCGTTGAACAATACGGTCAAACACAGTCAGGCAAGGAACGTTTCAATCACCCTGCGCGGTTTCCCGGCATTGTGGCAGCTGTGCGTGCAGGATGATGGAACCGTGAGAAGATCGTCTGCTGAAGCCGTCGCCATGCAGTTCATTCGACCGAACGATTCCACAGGCATCGGCATTTCGGACATTGAGGAACGGGCTCGTGCGTTGGGAGGCTGCGCGATTTGCGGGCCGTATCATGAGGGTTGGCGCGTGTTCGTATCCATCCCCAAGCCGGCGAGTGGTTCGGAAACGACGCAACCGGAGAAAGGAGCGCATTAATGCGTGTCGCGATCGCAGACGATGATCCAATCGTCTGCTCGTCATTATCCACGATTCTCGAAGCCACCGGCACCGCCGATGTGGCATGGACCGCCAACACCGGCACGGATGCGGTGACCCAATATGAGATGGATGCCCCCGATGTGTTGCTGGTCGACGTGCAGATGCCGGGAATGGACGGATTGCAAGCGTCGGAGGCGATTCTTGACGCGCATCCGAACGCGCGGATCCTTATCCTCACCACATTCGCCGACGAGTCATACATCGCCAAAGCGTTGGAAATAGGCACGAAAGGCTACTTGATCAAACAGGACGTTTCGTCCGTCATACCCGCGGTGCAAGCCGTCATGGCCGGACAAGTGGTCATGGGCGCCGAAGTGTTGAGCAAGCTGCGGGTCAGTCCGCAATCCACGACATCAGACGAATCCTCATCAGTCGATCGCGTTGTGCCGCATGATGATGCGCAGGCAGTTCAAGGATCTCGGAACCCCGATTCCAGCGGACCATCCGAACGTTTCGCCGGCCTTACCGAACGCGAATTGGACGTGCTGGAACTTGTGGCCGAGGGATTGGACAATCGTGAGATCGCGTCACGGCTGTTTCTCAGCGAAGGCACGGTCCGCAACCGCATCAGCGACATACTTGCCAAAACCAACATCTCCAATCGCACCAAACTTGCCGTCGAATGGCTGGCCTGGCATTGACCGGCTGAATCCGGTTGATTGAATCCGGCTGGTTGAGACTGACCATCTGGTCGTTCGGCGTCCTCAGTGCTTGCGCAGACGATACGCCTTCCAAACGTCACTCAGTTTCTGGCCATTCGACGTGCGTTTCCACACGGTAAGACCCGCTGATGAGCCGCCAACGGCACGCGCCGCGGCAGTAGGCGTGGCATACTCCCTGCCGTCATCCATGCGCAGCTTGCCTTCGGAAGTGACGGTCGCTACCCAACGTTCGCCCTTGCGGGGACGCTCCCATACCAAGGTTTCTCCGGCGATAAGCAGCCCGGCTTCCAGCACTTGGGCAATGCTGACGCGTTTGGACGTGGGGGAGGAGGCCGTAGCTTTCACATTGAGCGTCTCCTCGTTCAACGTCGACAAATCCGTATCGTCGGCATCGTAACGAATATTCCAATGGTCGGCGATGAGCCGAACCATCTCATCCTGCCGGTATTGCAGCGTCTGTGGTGTGCATTCGGCGATATTGGCGAGTTCGGCTGTCAGCGGAAAACGTCTGGAGCTTGCCGACAACAGCATGCGGTCGCGCCGCTGCGCATACGTGGCGAGTGGCGCGACTTGGGTTTCGTTGGCCTGACTAAGCACCAAATTGCCGATGCGGTTTGCCCAATGGTCACGCACCGACTCCGGCCAAGCGGCGAAATCGGATTTCGCGCTGACCTGTTCGGGCATGATCGGCAACGCTTTGAGACTGCGCGGTCGGGTGATGCGGTAGCCGGCCTTCTGCTCGTTGGCGCGGATGAGCAGAAGTTTCTTCATGGCGGGACTGGTCTGCAACTCGCCACGTAGATGCGCGAGTGCGGAACGTCGGTCCTCGTCGGTGATGAGGAATCCACGGATCTGTTGGAGGGTATGGCCTTTGTTGAGTTCTCGGATGGCGCTTGCGGCGCGTGTGCGTCGGGCGAGTGGGCTTTGCCGGTTGAGGCTGTCGACGCCGGTGACGCGTTCGAGTGCGGCGAGAACGTCGTGGAGTCTGTCGATGTCGTGTAGTTGGAGGCGTTCGTCGTGCGCGTTCGTGGTTTCGTTTCCGATATTTCCGGGTGTGGAGAACACTTGTGCGTTGGCGCTGCCGAGGTTGCGGATGGAGTTGACGAGCGCCCACATGGCCACGGGTTTCCAGTCGGTGGTCTGGTAGTCGGCGAGTGATACGAGCATGGCCACGATGTCGTCTGGCAGGTTGGCGTCGGTCGGACGGTTGAGGATGAGCCACGCGTTGGCATAAGGGGCGAGCAGATCGTCGATGAAGGAGATGACGTTCTGTTTCTTCACGTATGGTTTGAGCACGTCTTTGCGGAATTCCTCAAGCAGCTGTGTGCAGACGGCCTTGTGCGAGACGATCAGGTGCAGGTCGGAGAAGAACTCTTCGAGCGTGTGCGAGTCATCGCCGAGCGGGTCCATGATGTCGTCCCATCGTGTGGCGTAGGCGTTACGCGCGGCGGGGGATATTTCCGCGATGGTTTTCGCTTTGAACACGTCGGATGTGGTCAGTGGCACGCCGCGCATGTTCATCACGTCGAAGATGCGGTGCGCGCCGGCGAGGTCGTCGGTGGTGACGATGACGAGGGTGACGCCGTTGACCAGGTATGAGGCGAATCGGCGGCGGTCTTTGGCGTCCATGGCGGCGAGCAGGTCGAATGTGCGGCGGGTGTTGACGGCGATGTTGCGTTGCGCGTGCGAGGCGATGTCGTTGTCCCTCAGATCGAACAGGCCTTCCAAATCGCCTTCCTGCACGTACATGCGGAAGAAGTCGGTGTCGCGTTCTCGCAGGGTGAGTCGTGGCTCGGCTTTGATGCCGCGGAGTTTGTCGCCTGGTTCCAAAATGAGGTCGTTGAGGCTGTCGATGAGGTCGGGGTCGTCTTCCAGTTCGCGCAGCACGGAGACGATGATTGACAGGGAGATGAGGCGCTGTTGGCCGTCGATGACCTGGTATTGGGTGGGGCCGTCCTTGACGAGGATGAGCGAGCCGAGGAAGTAAGGCGTGTCCGGGTCGGCGCAGGCGTCCTGAAGGTCGTTGACGAGCTGTTCGATGTTCTCCGCCTGCCACGTGTACGCGCGTTGGAACGAAGGGATGGTGAGTTGGTAATCGGAAGTGAACACTTTGCCCAGGGGTTTTTCCGTCGCGCTGATCGCCATATCGACCGCCATCCCTCATTGATAACGTTTGCACCGCAGGTGCGGCATACTGTTTTCTAGTTTATGGGAGGGGGTGCACCGGCGTTTCATGGACGTAACGGAGTCTCCACTGCCGTAGAATCCTTCGCCTCATAATTGGTCCGGCAGATCCGCACGTTCAACCAAACGCGCCATCTGTACCCGGCCCATGCATAATCTGTCTCCCGCGGATGAGATGTGCGCCTTGACGGTACGTTCCGAAATGAACATTCGTTCCGCGATTTCGGCATTGGTGTACCCGTCGGCTGCAAGAACCACCGCCTCGCGTTCCCGCTCAGGCAGAGCGTCGAGCATGGCGCGAGCCTCGTCCCGGCGCGATTGCGGTTGCTGCATGTTCAGATCGTTGATGAGCTGCCGTTGGCTGGATGGATTGAATTGCGGCAGACCGTCGCACACATCGGTGATGCGGCGGATGATGTCCTCCGGTGCATCGGTTTTGGAGACAAAACCCTCGGCGCCTGCCTCGACGGCCCGCTCCACGGTCCCGCTCGGACTCAAGGACGTCAGTATCAGCACATGCGGCGGCTGCGGAAGTGCGCGCAGTCTTCGTGTCGCCTCGATGCCGTCCATGCTGGGCATGGCTATATCCATCAACACCACATCCGGATGATGCCTGCCGGCCTCGTCGACCGCTTGACCGCCATCGGTGCAGGTGAAAACGACATTGAGCCTGCCGGTGGAATAATCTTCGAGAATCAGCCGCATGGCCTGGCAAATCATCGGATCGTCATCAATCACGCCAACCGTTATCGGCCTGTCATCGCTGTTCTCTTCGCTGCTCACTCAACCCATGGTAGCTGCACATCAACATGGAACGCGTGTCGTGCGTCAAAACCGAATCGACATGTTCCTCCGGCCTGCCGGACGCGCTCGGCCAATCCCGGCAATCCGGCACCGGTACGGAAAGCGTTTTTGGAATCCATGGCGGGACGCGTGGCATCCGCCGATGCTGCCGGAACGGACGGATTAGTTGGATTGGACACATGCGCGTGCACGCCTGCGGTGGGATTGGCGGTGAGTTCCAACGATACCGGGGATCCCGGCGCATGGCGGCTCGCGTTGGTCAGTCCCTCCTGAAGGACTCGATAGGCGATTTTGCCGGTTTCCCTGTTGAGCTGGCCCAATTGTTGGATGTCAATCCATGTGTTGAGCCGCATGCCGGCGGCACGTGCGTCTCCGAGAAGCGCATCCAACGATTCACGGGTCAACGACGTCTCATCGGACGGCGCCAGTTGCGCCTTCGCCTGCTCCGGATGACGCAGCATGTCGATGACACTGTGCGCCTCGTCCAACGCTCCTGCCGCCTGTTTGCGAATCTCCTCGGTTTTGTCCGCGATTCGGCTGGCCTGCCCGGCCAGTTGGCCGGCGTCCAGACTTCCCGCTTCGGCCGCGAGCTTCTTCGACTCGGCTTGCAGCGCGCTCGCATTCAACGCCAGCAGGGAAAGCGAATGGGCAAGCGTGTCATGCGCTTCGGCAGCGATCGCGTCGGCCAGCTGCTGACTGTCGATCGTGGTCTTGAGCTGCGCCACCTGCGCGTCCGCCGCGTCCGCCTTGGCCGTGGCCAGCGATGCCAAGGCGCGAGAACGGATATGCAACCCCGCCAAAGTCGCGATGGCCAGCTCCAACAATGCAGCCACTATCGCGGTGATGACGATGGTGCGGTCATCGGCAAGCATGATTAGGTCGGTGCCATATTGGCTGCCGGTATCCGGTTTGGCGAACACCATATGCCAGATGGATGCCTCCGGCGGCCGCAACGCGTCGCGTACCTGCGCGGCAAGCGTGACGAAACCGCCCGCCACGATCGCGCGAACCGTGGTCTTCATGTCATTACGGCGGGCCAATAGCGCGGTCAACGCCATCAAAGCGAGAATGGGATCGTATGGGAAAACCAGCACGACCACACACGCGGCGACGAATGTGGCACGCGGATAACGGGAACGGGCGAGCAGCAGAAACCCGATGGCGAACGCCACCAGCATGCAGAACACCATCCATACGTATACGGCGGAATCCTGGCCGAACCGTTGCGCGGCGAACGCGGTCTGCGCCAAGCACATGAAGCCCGCGCAGACCACCATCACCATGCTTTGCCAGCCTCTGGTACGTACCGGCACTTCGATGGGGGTCGGGGAATTCGTCGTCTCGCTCATACCTACCATTATTGGGCCCGTCCCCGAAAGACGCCATTGTTCTTCCGTGCGTTTCGCACGCCCCAAAGTGCAGACGGGAATGACCTTTCGTCCAATACCGGTCCAGCGCGGAATTCCGTACCCTCGAAAGTGTCTCAACCGATTCGAGAAGAAGGAACGATCATGAGTGGTTACATCGCCCCGCAGCAGCCCATCCAACCCCAACCCCCGCTGCAGCCGGTCTATCAGGAAGAGAAGGGACTGACTGTGTGCGGCATTGTCGGCGTGGTGTTCGGCGCGCTTGGCTTCGTGCTGAGCTTCATTCCGATTATCAACAACATTGCTGCGATTTTCGGTTTCATTGGCGTGATTCTTGCGATTGTGGCATTGGTCGGCACGTTCCGCGGTAAAAAACGCGGCAAGGCATTGGCGATTGTCGCTGCGGTGCTGTCGGTGTTGGCCATCGTCATTACTCTGGCCATGCAGTCCGCAGCAAGCAAGGCCATAGACGAGGCCACCGGCGTGTCAAGCTCACAATCATCCGCAAAAGGCTCCGCAAAAAATCAGCCGAAGGGCGATCAGGATATGGAAGGCGATTTGAAGACCATGCATGTGAAAATCGTCTCCGCGGTACGTAGCAACAACGACTATAACAATCAGCCCACGGTGTTGGTCACATTCGAATGGACCAACAACACGGATAAAAACAATTCGTTTGCAATCCTCGCCAGCCCGCAAGTGTTCCAAAATGGGCAAGCTCTCGACACCGCCATTTACAGCGAGAACCCTGCCGGATACGATTCCAATTCTGATTTCGCCGAAGTCCAGCCCGGAGCCACCGGAACCGTGACGATTGGATATACCTTGAAAGACGATTCCGAAGTGACGGTCGACGTCACTGATTTGTTCGACCTGAACGATAGCGCGAAAGTGGTGCACAAGTTCACGGTCTGATTGCGCATTGGATATACGGTGCCGGTAGTTTCAGCTCGGCACCGTAAGACGTGGGCTCTCATGAAATAGTCAGAAAAGTACCGTACTGTGATGCGTAATCGAGTTAAGGAGCGATTATGACATTCGGTCAGCAGCCCCAAGGCAACAACGCCAATGGATTCAACGGCCAGCCGTATGGGCAGAACCAATACAATCCGAACCAGAATTCGTACGGGCAGTACAGCCAGAATCCGTACGGTCAGAACCAATACCAGTACGCGCCGCAGAACATGTATGCGCAGGGCGCTCCGGCGGCCACCATTCCGGCTCAGGCGACATACTCCTATGAGCGTGCCGAACATGCTTCCGTCACCCGTGCCTACGGTGAGATGACCATCGGCCTGCTCGTCACCGCGGCTGTGGCCATCCTCACCCAAGCCACCGGTGCCTACATCGCGCTCATCCAGTCGCTTGGCGTCATTGGCGCTTGGGCGCCGTTCGTCGTCGAAATCGTGATCGCCATCTATCTTGGCGCCCGCATTGAAAAGATCAAGCCGAGCACCGCACGCGTCATGTTCTACGTGTATGCCGCGATCATGGGCTTCTCGCTAAGCACCATTTTCATGGCGTATGATCTTGGCACCATCGGCATCTCCCTGGCGTTGTGCGCCGGCTTCTTCTTCGCGCTCACCATGCTGGGCATGACCACCAAGGTCAACATGCTCAAAGCCGGTCCGATTCTGCTGGTCGGCCTCATCGTGCTGATCGTCGCCGAAGTGCTGCTTATGATCTTCGCTCCCGGACAGACCATGCTGATGGTTATCTCCGCCATCGGCCTCGTGCTGTTCGCCGGCATGACCGTCTACGACGCCCAAGCTACTCGCGCGCTGTTCGCCCAGTACGCAGGCCAGGGTGAGGACATGGTCAAGAAGGTCTCCATCATCTGCGCGCTGAACCTGTATCTGGACTTCATCAACATGTTCCTGTATATTCTCCAGCTCTTCGGCGATCGCGACTGAAAAATCCCGCGACGTCCTCTGCGCTGAACCCTCAAACAAAAGCCTGACCAGAATATGGTCAGGCTTTTCTGTCGGCGAAAAACGTGCCATAGGGTAGTGGCTCATGCAGAGGAAAGAGATTGGCGGCATGGCCTGCCTTGTTCTGACGGCCATGATCTGGGGCTTCGCATTCGTATCCCAAGTGCAGGGCATGGCCTCCATGAGCCCCCTGTTCTTCGGGGCCACGCGATTCACATTGGGCGCGCTGTCATTAATACCGTTGCTGTGGTTCCGCCGTCGAGGCATCGCCGAACAGGAACGCCGACGCCGTGAATCGAATGAGTGTCCAACCGTCACGCTTGGCAACGGTATAACCGTGGCCATGCCGAAATGCCTGGGCAATCCCGTGGTCGTCAGCGTCATCTGCGGCATCGTATTGTTCACCGCCAGCACCGTCCAACAATACGGCATCCTCTATTCCGGTTCCGCAGGCCGTTCCGGCTTCATCACGGCGCTCTACATCGTCATGACGCCGCTGCTCGCCTTCCTTATTCTGCGCCGCCGCGTGACCATGAACGTCATCGTCAGCGTTGCCATCGCCGTGGTCGGCTTCTATCTGCTGTGCATCACCGACGGATTCGGCTCGATCACCCTTGCCGACGTGGTGCTGTTGTCCACTGCGGTTCTATTCGCAGGCCATATTCTCGTCATCGACACGTTCGGACAGAAGATGGATCCGATTCTGCTGTCCTTCGGACAAATTTCCACCACCGCGCTGCTGAGCTGGATCGGCTCCCTATGCGAAGGCTCCATCGACTGGGCCGGCGCCATGCAAAGCTGGTTTCCCATCGTGTACGCCGGCATCGGCTCGGCCGGCGTGGCATACACGTTGCAGGTGGTCGGACAGCAGCTGGTGCCGCCGTCGCGCGCGGCCGTGATCATGTCGCTCGAATCGTTCTTCTCCGCGGTGGGCGGCGCGTTGCTGCTCGGCGAAGTCATGACCACACGAGCCTACATCGGCTGCGCGCTGATTTTCATCGGCACCGTGCTCGCACAGGTTCCGGTGAAAATACCACGATTGCTGCGTAAGCGCGAATAACGTTCGATATCGTCGAAAAATGGCGATTGACAGGCAATGATTTGTCCGTCAATCGCCATTTTCCGAAAACATCAGTCCGCCTGCGGCGCCTCACCCACACGCGGGGCGCTGTTGATGTCGCGATGGATGTTCTGCATCTGCGTCTCGATGTTCTGCAGGCTGCGCGCGCAATCCAACAGCGTCTGCGAATGCTCGGCAAGCTTCGCGTCCGGCAGATCCGTCTTATACCGCAGCGCATGCTCCAGGCTTGCCCAATAATCCATGGCGATGGTGCGTAGCTGAACCTCTACCGGCGTGTAGTGCGGTCCGGATGACAGGAACACCGGCACCGCGTAGATGACATGCAGCGAACGGTAACCGTTCTGCTTCGGGTTCTTGATGTAATCCTTGACACGCAGCACTTGGATGTCGCTTTGCGCGGACAGATAATTCGCCACGGAATACACGTCGTCGCGGTAGTTGCAGATCACGCGTACGCCCGCCACGTCGAACAGGTTGTCCTTGATGGCGTCGACGGTCAACGGCAGGTTGCGGCGCTGCAGCTTGCCGAGGATCGAGTTAAGCGATTTGAGACGGCGTTCCATATGGTGAATTGGATTATGGGAGAAGCGCACCTGGAATTCCGAGTCAAGAATCTCCAATTTGGTGCTGATCTCGTACATCGCACCCTCATACACCTGCATCTGGTCGATGAACTCGGTGATCTGTTCGGGGGAAAGGGATCCCTCGCCGACGTCGACGTTCTTCAGACGCATCTGCAATTCGGTGGTGTTAATTCGATTTTGCCTGTCAAGTATCACGGAAGAACAGTGTACCGCCTCGCTTTCCGCAAAACTGAACGTATGCTGTGTATCGAAGAGGGTCAATGCCCTGCGATTGCGCCGAGAACGGGGCGTTCCCGCGTTCCGAAACGCCTGTGCCGCCCTGCCGATAGCATGGTGCGTTATGAACGAAGACATGATGACCGAGGCGGAGCGCGCCTCGAAACTGGCCGAACCGGCGGCGAACGATACCCCCACGCGCGGCAAGGGCGTGTTCTACGTGCATACGCTCGGATGCCAGATGAATGTGCATGATTCCGAACGCATCGCCGGCGTGCTTGAGGCCGACGGCTACGTGCCCGCCACCGAGGAACAGTATCTCAACCATGACATCGACCTGATCGTCATGAACACCTGCGCGGTGCGCGAAAACGCCGCCGAACGCATGTACGGCACCATCGGACTGTGGGCCGAATTGAAGAGGGAACGCCCGAACCTGCAGATCGCGGTCGGCGGCTGCATGGCGCAGCTCGACCGTGAGAAGATCGCGAAAAAAGCCCCGTGGGTCGACGCCGTGTTCGGTACCAAGAACATCGGATCCCTGCCTCAGCTGCTCGACCAGGCCCGCATCGAAGGCCACGCGCAGGTGAAGGTGCAGGAGGAACTCAACTACTTCCCAAGCCAACTGCCAACTGACCGTGCGTCGAAGGTGTCGAGCTGGGTGGCCATCTCCGTAGGCTGCAACAACACCTGCACCTTCTGCATCGTGCCGACCACGCGCGGCAAGGAACATGACCGCCGTCCCGGAGACATCCTCGCCGAAATCCGCCAATGCGTGGACGAAGGCGCCAAGGAAGTCACGTTGCTGGGCCAGAATGTGAACTCCTTCGGCTACGGCATCGGCGACCGGTTTGCCTTCTCCAAGCTGCTGCGCGCGTGCGGCGAGATTGACGGTTTGGAACGCGTACGATTCACCTCGCCGCATCCTGCGGCCTTCACCGACGACGTGATCGCAGCAATGGCCGAGACGCCGAACGTCATGCACCAGCTGCATTTCCCGTTGCAGTCGGGTTCCGACAGGATTCTTCGTGCGATGCGCCGCTCCTACCGTTCCGCCAAGTTCCTCGACATTCTGCGCAAGATTCGCGAGGCCATGCCGGACGCGCAGATCTCCACCGACATCATCGTCGGCTTCCCCGGCGAAACGGAGGAGGACTTCCAGGAAACCCTGCGCGTGGTGGAGGAGGCGCGATTCGCTTCCGCGTTCACGTTCATCTACTCGCCGCGTCCCGGCACGCCGGCGGCTGAGATGGAGCAGGTTCCGCATGACGTGGTGCAGGACAGGTTCGAACGTCTTGTGGCGCTGCAGGAACGTATCACCGAAGAGAATCTCAAGACTTTCGAAGGCCGTGACGTCGAGGTGATGGTCACCGGCGCATCCGGCAAGAAGGATGCCGCCACCCATCGTGTTACCGGACGTGAGAAAACCGGCGTGCTCGTGCATGTCGGCGTGCCGGAAGGCGAGCCGATGCCGCAGGTGGGTGATTTCGTGACCGCCACCGTCACCCATGCGGGACGCCACAATCTCATCGCCGATCCGAATCCGGAAGCGGGGCAAACCTATGCCGTCCGCCACTGAAAGCAAGCCCGAAACCCGTAAGGTCGTGTCCATCGTCGGTCCCACTGCGTCCGGCAAGACGGGACTTGGCATCGCCATTGCCAAGGCGTTGGAGGCCAAGGGCGAGCAGGCGGAAATCGTCAACGCCGATGCCTACCAGATGTACAAGGGCATGGATATCGGCACCGCCAAGGCGAGTCCTGAGGAACAGGCCGAGGTCAGGCACCACCTGATTGACATCATCGAACCGGACGACGCCATGTCCGTGGCACGTTTCCAGGAGATCGCCCGCGCCAAAATCGCCGAACTGCAGGCCAGGGGAGTGCGCCCTATCCTCGTGGGCGGTTCCGGTCTGTACGCCCGTGCCGCCATCGACGACATTTCCTTTCCTGGCACTGACCCAGAGGTGCGCAAACGCCTCGAGGAACGTGAAAAGGTCGAAGGCGCCGGTGCGCTGTTCGACGAGCTCAAGACAAAGGATCCTGAAGCCGCGGCCCGCATGGATCCGCACAATCCTCGACGCACCATCCGCGCGCTTGAGGTCATCGAAGTGACGGGCCGGCCGTATTCGGCGAGCCTGCCGCATTACCGGTATGTGATTCCCACCGTGCAGATCGGCCTTGATTTGCCGCGTGAGGAACTTGACCGCCGCATCGACATCCGTACCAAGCAGATGCTGGAGAACGGTTTCGTCGAGGAAGTGGAGCGTATCCGTCCCCGGCTTGGCATCACCGCAGGCAAGGCTCTTGGATACCAGCAGGTTGTCGACTATTTGGATGGCCTGTGCGATTTAAATGACACGTTCATGAGCATCGCGCAGAAGACGAAGCGTCTGGCACGCAAACAGATGGGATGGTTTGGCCGCGATCCGCGTATCCACTGGCTGCAGGCTCTCAACCCCGCGCTGCTGGGCAATGCCATGGCCATCATCGAGCATGCCGACGCCGGCGATTACGACGCGATCGACGCGCAGGCGGATGCGTACACGCAGCATCATCTTGGCGATATCGTCTAGCCGAAGCGCCTGACGGCGTGAACGGCAAAAACTTTCGATAAGTATCGGATGTCGTCGTGCCATGGCGGTGCCCATGGGTAAAATCGAGTCCTGTTATGGCACGAACAGCATCTTCCAACCCGAAATCAGGCGGCAAGGGTTCCGCAGGCAAATCGCGTTCCGGCGATACCAAAGTCATGGACGAGGTCGATTCCTCGCCGATCGCCGGCATACTGCGTAAATATCGCCGCGACATCGCATGTTTCATCATGGCCATTCTCGCGGTGCTGTTCTGCGCATCCGAATGGTTCCGTGTCCAGGGCGCTTTCGGACAGGTCCTACATGCCATGGCCTCCGGACTGTTCGGATTGACCAGCGTGATTCTGCCGGTATTCCTGGCGCTTGTGGTGTTCAGTCTGATGCGCAAGACGCAAAACAAGGATGAGAACCTCCATATGGCCCTCGGATGGTTCATGATCCTCTGGTCCGTCTGCTCTATTCTTGACGCGGCGATTGCCTCCGACTCCCAGAAGTTCGATATGTCTTTGCTGCAGCGGGCAGGCGGCCTGCTTGGCTATGTGCTTGGCTGTCCGTTGGCGTGGGGGCTTTCCAAAGGCTTTTCCATTGCGATTTTCGTAGTCGTCATCCTGTTTTCGTTGCTGTTGATTACCCATACCCGGGTCACGCAGATACCGGACAAGGCGAAGGCTCTGGCGGCCAAGTTTGTTGGAACGCCTAAAAACCGTGATGACATTGACGATGAGGCCGAACAGTTTCCGAACGAAGTCCGCGTTGGGGGCACGACACTCGCCTTCGCCGAAGGCGTTCCCGCCCACGACGGCACCGATGCGGATGGAGAAAACGACGATAGGCCGGGCTTCCTTACGCGTATGAAGCAACGCTTCGCATCCCATAAGAGCAAGAACGTCGATGATGGCGACCTTGACCATTACGCCGGCGACGAAGCGTTTCTTAATGCCGCCGAACGGCACGGACAGACCGCGGAAACCATCGTCGACGAGCCGTACCAACAGGTCGATTCGCCACGCAGCATTTCTTCGGACGATTATCGTGCCGATGATTATGATTCAGATGATTATTCCGCCGCTGCGCCGTCCGGCACCACGGCCATGCCACAGAACGGTCGCGGACGCTCCTTCTCGTCCGCGCCGATCGGCACCGCGAGCGGCACCATGCCCAGCGTCGCCGAGCCGGTGCCGTCCAGCGAAATCAAGCCGGTTGGCGTCGCTCCAAACGACCCATGGGCCGTCATCGACGAGGACGGCACCTCCAACGGCAAGGAAGTCATGGTGGATGCCGCGACCGGCGAGGTCCTTGACGATATGCCGGCTGCTGCCGTTGACGGGGAAGCGGCGGATGACATTCCCGAGGGACCGTATCATCTGCCTGACCTCAACATTCTGAAGAAGGGCGCGCCGCACGCCGCGCACACTCCGGAGAACGATCGTGTGATCCGCGCGCTGACCGGTACCTTCCAACAGTTCAACGTCGATGCGAAGGTCATCGGCTTCCTGCGCGGACCATCCGTCACCATGTATGAGGTGGAGCTTGGCCCTGGCGTCAAGGTCGAGAAGGTCACCAACCTGCAGAAGAACATCGCCTACGCGGTGGCCAGCTCCGACGTGCGCATCCTGTCGGTGATCGAAGGCAAATCCGCCATCGGCATCGAAATTCCGAACTCCGACCGCGAAACCGTGGTGCTGGGCGACGTGCTGCGCTCCGACAAGGCCCGGAACGATCCGAATCCGATGCTCACCGGCGTCGGCAAGGATGTGGAAGGCCATTTCGTGACCGCCGACCTGACCAAGATGCCCCACCTGTTGGTGGCTGGCGCCACCGGCTCCGGCAAGTCGAGCTTCATCAACTCCATGCTCACCTCCGTGATCATGCGCGCCACGCCTGACCAGGTCCGCATGATCATGGTCGATCCTAAACGAGTCGAACTGTCCGCCTATGCGGGCATTCCACATTTGCTCACCCCGATCATCACCGATCCGAAGAAGGCCGCACAGGCTTTGGAATGGGTGGTCAAGGAGATGGACGCACGATACAGCGACCTCGAATTCTTCGGATTCCGCCACATCAAGGACTTCAACGCTGCCGTGCGCGCTGGCAAGGTGCATGCGCCCGCAGGCTCCAAACGCAAGGTCGCACCATACCCGTATATCCTCGTGGTCGTCGATGAAATGGCCGACCTTATGATGGTGGCCAAGAACGACGTGGAGAGCTCCATCCAGCGCATCACGCAGCTCGCGCGAGCCGCCGGCGTGCATCTGGTGCTCGCCACGCAGCGCCCGTCCGTTGACGTGGTCACGGGCTTGATCAAGGCCAACATCCCGTCCCGACTTGCTTTTGCCACCTCATCCGCCACCGATTCGCGAGTCATCCTCGACGCCACCGGTGCGGAAACGCTGATCGGCCAAGGTGACGCGTTGTTCCTGCCGATGGGCCAGGCCAAGCCGATCCGCGTGCAGGGCGCATGGGTCGACGAGTCCGAAATCCGTCGCGCGGTGGAGTTCGTGCGAACCCAGCGCAAGCCGCATTATCGCGAGGATATCGAGGAGATGGCCAAGGAGGCCGAAAAGAAGGCCATCGAGCCGGATGAGGACATCGGCAACGACATGGACGTGCTGTTGCAGGCGGCGGAACTGGTGGTCAGCACGCAGTTCGGCTCAACCTCCATGCTGCAGCGCAAACTGCGTGTCGGATTCGCCAAAGCCGGCCGACTCATGGATCTGCTTGAATCGCGTGGTGTGGTCGGTCCGTCCGAAGGCTCCAAAGCTCGCGAAGTGCTCGTCCAACCGCAGGATCTGCCGCAGGTGCTCGCCTTCATCAAGGGCGAAACCTCATCGCTTACCGCAGGTTCTACCCAGCCGGCCGACGCTGCGGACACGCGATGATGGAACGCGACAACCGCACGCATTGCGCCAAGTAGTGGTATCGGGGTAACGTGAACGGTATGGAAAAGCAAGAAGAACGCAAATCGTCCCTGCTTGACGGGTGGAACGCCCCGCCGAACATCGTCACTTTCTCTCGTATCGTCCTGGTCGTCATCTTCCTGGCGTTGTACGTCATGGCAGGCGCATGGGGTACCAAAAACACGACTATGCGCTGGGTGGCGGCGATTATCTTCATCATCGCCGCCTGCACCGATAAGCTCGACGGTTGGATGGCCCGCAAATATAACCAGGTCACCGAACTGGGCAAGCTCATGGACCCAATCGCAGATAAGCTGCTCACCTGCGGCACGCTGATCGTCGCCGCTATCTTCAACGAATTCGGCAACGCAGTGCTCGGCTGGGTTGTGACCGCGCTGTTCCTCATCCGTGAGATTGGCATCACCATCATGCGTTTCTTCGTCATCGACACCGGCGGCAAGGTCATCGCCGCATCCCAAGCCGGCAAGTACAAGACCCTGTGCCAGTGCATCGGCCTTGCCATGCTCATGCTGCCGATGTGGAGCCTCGCCGATGGCATGAACACCACTCCGCTGTGGATGACCGTTTATTACACGATCACGTACGCCCTGATTTACCTGGCGTTGATTCTATGCCTGTATTCGGGCGGCGAATACCTCGTCAACACGTTCGGCGGACGTAAGAAGACCGCAAAATCCGAAAAGGAAACCAAGTAAATCCCGATGAGCGAATCCGAAAATTCGTCGACCGCGGCCAGCCAATCGCAATGCGATGAGCTGGCCGCAGCCGTTTTACGCTATTGCGAAGCCAACCATTTCAAAATCGCCGCCGCCGAATCACTGACGGGAGGTCTACTCGCCGACGCCTTCGTACGCATACCAGGCGCATCGAAAGTGTTCCTCGGCTCGGCGGTGACCTACGACATTCGCGCCAAAGCGAAGATTCTCGGCGTGAATGCCGACCTGCTGGCCCGAGAAGGGGCGGTCCACCCCGAAGTGGCGCGGCAGATGGCTGCGGGAACCGCGCAACTATACCGACAGACCGAGGATGGAGACTGTGTCATCGGCTTGGCCACTACCGGTGTTGCAGGGCCAGGACCGGATGGTGACAAACCTGCCGGCCTGGTGTACATCGGCTGCTCCCTGCCCTGTGGCTTCAATGGCATTCGTGCGCGTCAAACAGCTGCTTATGAGCTGCGTCTGAAGGGTGATCGGGAAGCCGTGCGGCATGAAACCGTGCAATGTATTCTGGAAAAACTGAGGACTCTTTCAGCACTTTCACAGGAATAATCCACGAATATGGGTGTTGACCATAGTGGACGTACGTATGAAAAGCGAAAGGGGCTGGCGGCATGGACACGATGACACTCACCAAGGAACAGATGGAACTCAAGGCGATGGTTCCCACGGTGCAAAGCGGCAACGCCCGCGTCAGGGAACTCACCCCAGCCCAGCGCCGCGCGGTGATGTTCGCCCAGCAGCAGGTGCTGCGTGCCCGCGCGGCCAAAAAGGCCAAAGACGAGCGCCAGGCCGCATTGACCCGCATATGGCGGGAGGAAGACGCGGAACGCGTTTCCGCACGATCCATGTCGGCAGCCACGGAAACCACCGACGAACCCAGAGAGGTATCGCTTCGCGAGGCCATCGGCCATGTACTGCGCGATCTGCGCACCCATGACCACAAAACGTTGCGTGAGGTGAGCGAAAAGGCCGGAGTGTCGTTGGGCTACCTCTCCGAAGTGGAGCGTGGCCAAAAAGAGGCCAGCTCCGAGCTGCTGAGCTCGATTGCGCAATCGTTGGGCGTCTCCACGGCGCAGATGCTGCGCATGGTCGCCGATTATCTCGATTCCGTCGCAATCTGATTCCTGTTGAACGTCTAACGCCCGGCGGCTTGTTCCGTCGGGCGTTTTCTTTTGGTTGCGCTTGCTGTGTACACTTGAGCGCGTGCAGGAACGTGAATTTTGGCAGTTGCTTGAAGAGGTACTCGGCCGTAGCTATGGCCGCGCGCTCGCACGCGACCAAGTGCTTGATCGATTGAACGGTCTGACAGCCGTCGAAGCGCTTGAAATGGGGGAGGAGCCCCGCGTGGTATGGAACGTTCTGTGCGACCAGATGAACATTCCTGACTCCAAACGTTGGGGAAAGGACCATAACGCGCCACCAATGCCGGTGCGTTAGGCGGAGTTCGGCTATCGCAAAACACCGATTTCGAACAGATGTTCGGATAATGGGGTATAGTTATCCACAGAAGCACGGATTGGGCAGGTCGTCAACGGCTCGCCGCGAAGTTTCAGAATGCTGGAATTTCAAGGGAAAGCGGTCTTCGGCGTGTCGAAATGCATGTTCTTCGACCACAATGGCCGATTGAACTTGCGCAGATGGATGATGCGGTTTTACGGTGAATCCATTCATTCGTCTCGGTCAACAACAAGGAGTAGTCATGGCACAGACGAGCGCGGCAAAGAACGCCGCACAGAACAAGTCCGCGAATGGAATCGATCCGCGCCGTCAGGCCGCGCTCGACACAGCGCTCGCGCAGGTCGAGAAAAGCTTCGGCAAGGGATCGGCCATGAGACTTGGCGACCGCCCGGAACAGGATGTCGAGGTCATTCCGACCGGATCCTTGGCTTTGGATATGGCATTAGGCATCGGCGGCCTGCCTAAAGGCCGTATTGTGGAGATTTACGGACCGGAATCCTCTGGTAAGACCACATTGGCGCTGCATGTGGTGGCCAATGCCCAGAAGGCCGGCGGTGTGGCCGCATTCATCGATGCCGAGCATGCGCTCGATCCGGTCTATGCCCGTAAGCTGGGCGTCGACACCGATTCGTTGATCGTCTCTCAGCCGGACAATGGCGAGCAGGCATTGGAAATCGCCGACATGCTGATTCGTTCCGGCGCGCTTGACGTGATTGTCATCGATTCCGTCGCGGCCTTGGTGCCGAAAGCGGAAATCGAAGGCGAGATGGGAGACAGCCATGTCGGCCTGCAGGCGCGCCTGATGAGTCAGGCGTTGCGTAAGATGACCGGTGCGCTGGCGCAAGCCGGTACCACCGCCATCTTCATCAACCAGTTGCGTGAGAAAATTGGCGTGTTCTTCGGTAATCCGGAGACCACCACCGGCGGCAAGGCATTGAAGTTCTACGCGTCCGTACGTATGGACATCCGCCGTATCCAGACCATTAAGAACGGTGATGAGGCTGTCGGCAACCGTACCAAGGTCAAGGTTGTTAAGAACAAGATGGCTCCGCCGTTCAAGACCGCCGAATTCGATGTGCTGTACGGCGAGGGCATCTCCAAGGAAGGTTCCGTGCTTGATATGGCGTTGCAGGCCAACGTTGTCAAAAAGTCTGGCTCGTGGTTCACCTATGAGGGCGACCAGCTGGGGCAAGGACGCGAAAACGTGCGTCAGTTCCTCAAGGACAATCCGGAACTCACAGAGGAAATCGAGAACAAGGTCAAGGCGGCATTCGGTCTGATCAAACCTACCGACCAGTTCGCCGAGGACGATGGGGCGGAGGACGCCGCGGGCGCGCCGGATGATGGTAAGACGTCCAAAACTTCAAAAGCCGCCAAAGCCTGACATATGATCAGCGCCGAACGTTTCCTTAAGGAACAGGGCCTTCAGCCGGCGTCGGCCGATACTGGGGGCCTTGCCCTTTCTTCAGAGGATCCAGAACGCACGAACGTTCAGAGGTGGAACCGTCGAACGAAACCTGACCGTTCCAGTTTGTTCGCTGGAAGCGCAAATGCGACGAAAACGCCACGACACGCGCGACACGCTGGGCGTGTCGGGAACGGCGATTCTACTGCCGCAAAGGATCCAAATGATCTTGACGCATGCAGGGAAGCCGCATTGCGATTGCTGGACGCTGCGCCTCGACCTTCCGGCGCACTGCGTGAGCGCCTGATTGGTAAGGGCTATACCTCTGAAGTGGTTGACGACGTCATCGAAAGACTGACAAGGGTTCAACTGATTGACGATGAAGCCTACGCGCAATCCGCGGTGCGCTACTGTGCGACCCGTCTTATGGGATGTAGGGGCGCGGTCGCTGAGCTTATACGGAAAGGCGTCGACCGTAGGCTGGCCCAACAGGTTTGTGATGAGGCGGAATCCTACGGCGTGTTTACTGAAGCCGCATGGGAATTAGGCCGTAGAACCGCGAGAAAAACCGCCGGTCTGGAACGCGATGTACGTAGGCGCCGCTTCTGGAGCGCGGGCGGCAGAAAAGGCCATAATCCTGAGATCCTGCGCCAAATCGCACAGGAACTGTTTGATTGACGGCGACCGTTGACCAAGGGCGTGACGTCAGTTTCATAAAGAGGCTGGTGTAAAGAAATCCTCAAAACATAAAGAGTGGAGAGTGAGACCTCTTATACCCCGGGTTCTGTCGTGCCAACGGCACGGATGGCCATCCATCTCGACCTGGCGTTGCCGTCAGGCTCTAGCAGCCTACCCGAAGGCTTCGGACGAGCAGTCCTCGAACGCCTTCTGCTTGGCCTTGCTCCCGATGAGGCTTGCCATGCGGCCAACTGTCACCAGCGGCCCGGTGGTCTCTTACACCGCCGTTTCACCCTTACCCACCGGCCGAAACCGGTAAGGCGGTCTATTCTCTGCTGCGCTATCTCTCAGGTCGCCCTGGGCGGACGTTATCCGCCATCGTGCTCTATGGAGCCCGGAAGTTCCTCAACCGACAAAATCGGTCGCGGCCATCAAGAGGTCTCAAATGCACAACTATAGCAAGAGAATCGTCGAAAGCAAAGCGTAAAAAAACTTTTGTTTTCTCGGGGAGTTTTCCAGCAAATCACCAATCTTATGGATACAATGATGACTACCAAGCAGCGATGCAGCTGGTTGGTCCGTATATAGCGGTTAACACCGCTTGAGTCTAGGGAGGTCCACATGGAAATCGTCGTTACCGGACGTCATACGCAGATCAAGCAAAGGTTCCGTGACGTTGTCGAAAGCAAGATGAATCGTGTGACCGCTATCGCCCCGGATGCGCAGCGTGTCCAGATTGTGCTGTCCCACGAGGGCAATCCGCGTCAGGCCGACACCGCCAAGCGCGTTGAGATCACCGTCATCGCAGGTCGTACCGTGGTGCGTGCCGAAGCCTCCAGCGCCGACGAATTCAGCGCGCTCGATCTGGCTCTCGACAAGCTGACGCTTCGTCTGCGCCGTACCCGCGACCGCCGCAAGGACCATCGTCGTGGCTACACCGATCCGGTCCCGGTCGATCTGGGCCCGGTCGAGCCGGTCGTCGTCGAGGAGCCGGAGCCGGAAGCGCCGAACAATAGCCCGGCCGACGCCGTTTCCGCTGATCTCGGCCCTGGCGAATCCGTCGAGGTCCAGGTCGGCGACACCCCAATCGTCATCCGCCGCAAGCTGCACATCGCCGAGCCGATGACCATTGACGAGGCCCTGTACGAGATGGAGCTGATCGGTCACGACTTCTTCCTGTTCGTCAACAAGGAAACCGGTCGTCCGTCCGTCGTCTACCACCGTCACGGTTGGAGCTACGGCGTCTTCGAAATCGACACTCCGGAGAATGTGGCCAAGAAGTAATGGCTAATGGCTGAAAACTGAACGATAAGAGGCTCGCATGTCATACATGCGGGCCTCTTTTCTTATGCGAAAAACAAGATACGTCAAAACTTACGTAAAATGGACGGAGCTTTTCGGAAATCGCGAGAAAGCGACTATCCTCAATCGAGGAAAGTCACCATACACAAAGGGAGTGATCGTGGTAGATATCGTTGACAAAGCCCTACGCATGGGTGAAGGCCGACAGATCAAGAAGCTTGAGAACGTGGCCAAAGCGACGAACGCCTTGGAGGACGAGATCGCGGCGCTTGACGACGAGGAGCTCAAGGGCCAGACCGCCAAGTTCAAGCAGCGTATCGAAAACGGCGAGTCCCTTGACAAGCTCATGCCGGAAGCCTTCGCCACCGTGCGTGAAGCTTCCAAGCGAACCTTGGGCCTGCGCCACTTCGACGTGCAGCTCATGGGCGGCGCCGCTCTGCACTGGGGCAACATCGCCGAAATGAAGACCGGTGAAGGCAAGACCCTTGTGGCCACGCTGCCGGCCTACCTGAACGCACTCGACGGTCAGGGCGTCCACGTCGTCACCGTCAACGACTATCTGGCCAGCTACCAGGCCGAGCTGATGGGCCGTGTCTACCGCTTCCTCGGCATGAGCACCGGCTGCATCATCACCAACCAGAAGCCGCCGGAGCGTCGCAAGCAGTACAACGCCGACATCACCTACGGCACCAACAACGAATTCGGTTTTGATTACCTGCGCGACAACATGGCGTGGGAGAAGTCCGATCTCGTACAGCGTGGCCACCACTACGCCATCGTCGATGAGGTCGACTCCATTCTTATCGATGAGGCTCGTACCCCGTTGATCATCTCCGGTCCGGCCGAGGGCGACGTGACCCGCTGGTACCGCCAGTTCGCACGCCTGGTTCTGAAGCTCAACCGTGACGAGGACTATGAGGTCGACGAGAAGAAGAAGGTCGTCGGCATCCTTGATCCGGGCATCACCAAGGTCGAGGACTATCTCGGCATCGACAACCTGTACGAACCGAACAACACCGCATTGATCGGCTATCTGAACAACGCCATCAAGGCCAAGGAGCTGTTCCTGCGTGACCGCGACTACGTCGTGACCGGCGGCGAAGTGCTCATCGTCGACGAGCACACCGGACGTATCCTGCCGGGCCGCCGTTACAACGAGGGTCTGCACCAAGCCATCGAAGCCAAGGAAGGCGTGGAGGTCAAGGCCGAAAACCAGACCTTCGCCACCATCACCCTGCAGAACTACTTCCGCATGTACGACAAGCTGGCAGGCATGACCGGTACCGCAGAGACCGAAGCCGCCGAATTCATGGGCACCTACAAGCTGGGCGTGCTGCCGATTCCGACCAACAAGCCGATGATCCGCGAGGATAAGGACGATCTGATCTTCCGTACCAAGAAGGAAAAGCTCGCCGCCATCGTCCGTGATGTGGCCAAGCGCCACAAGAAGGGCCAGCCGGTCCTGCTGGGTACCGCATCCGTGGAATCCTCCGAAGTCGTGTCCTCTCTGCTTGACGTGGCCAAGATTCCTCACCAGGTGCTGAACGCGAAGCAGCATGACAAGGAAGCCGCCGTTGTGGCCGTCGCAGGCCGTAAGGGCGCCGTCACCGTGGCCACCAACATGGCAGGCCGTGGTACCGATATCATGCTCGGCGGCAACGTCGAGTTCCTCGCCGATGCGAAGCTCAAGTCCGAAGGCTATTCTCCGGATGACACTCCGGACGAGTACGAGAAGCGTTGGCCGGGCACTTTGGCCGAAATCAAGGACCAGGTCAAGGACGAGCATGAGGAAGTCGTCAAGCTCGGCGGTCTGTACGTGCTCGGCACCGAGCGCCACGAATCCCGCCGTATCGACAACCAGCTGCGCGGCCGTTCCGGCCGTCAGGGAGATCCGGGTGAATCCCGTTTCTACCTGTCCCTCGAAGATGATCTGATGCGTCTGTTCAACACCCAGCTGGTGGCGCGTGTCATGGCCAAGGGCATGCCGGAAGGCGAGCCGATCGAAGCCAAAAGCGTTTCCAAGGGCGTGCGCACCGCACAGAAGGCCGTCGAATCGCGTAACTTCGAAATCCGTAAGAACGTGCTGAAGTACGATGACGTGATGAACAAGCAGCGCACCGTCATTTATGCGGAGCGTCAGGCTGTGCTGAAGGGCGCGGATATCCACGAGGACATCCTCAAGTTCATCGACGACACCGTGCTGAGCTACATCAAGGGCGCCAACAACGGTTCCGACAAGCCGGCCGATTGGGATTGGGACGGCCTGTTCAAGGCCATCTCCTCCGTGTACCCGATCGCCGTGGAGCAGGAAGCGGCCAAGGACGCCGTCGACAAGCTCAAGGGCGACAAGGCCGTTGAGGCCCTGAAGGAGCTCATCGTCTCCGACGCCAAGGACCAGTACTCCGATTTCGAAGACAAGCTCGGCAGCGAAGGCCTGCGCCAGCTCGAGCGCCGCGTGGTGCTCGCCGTGCTCGACCGCAAGTGGCGTGAACACCTCTACGAGATGGACTACCTCAAGGACGGCATCGGCCTGCGCGGTATGGGCCAGCGCGACCCGCTGGTCGAATACCAGCGTGAAGGCTACCAGATGTACAACTCCATGATCGAAGCCATCAAGGAGGAAACCATCCAGCTGCTGTTCCACGTGGACATCGAACGCGTGGCCATGACCGAGGACGAGGAGACCGAATCCGATGAGGATGAGGTCGTGAACGCCGCCGAGGCCGTAATGGGTCTGGACGGCGAAGCCGCCGCGACCGGCGAATCCGCTCCTGCAGAGCCGGAGACCGATGACGAGGCCGAAAAGACCACCATCGATGAACTGGCTGACGAGCAGAAGAACGAGAAGGGCATCGTCGGCATGCAGCCGATCAGCCACGCCGAAGGCAAGGTCCCGGCCAACAAGCGTCCGAAGAGCGAGGAACTCCACTCTCCGTGGGCGGATGGCCGCACTTTCCCGGGAACCGGCAAGAACGCCCAGTGCCCATGCGGTTCTGGTCGTAAGTACAAGATGTGCCACGGCCAGAACGAGCAGTGATTCGCTGAGTCGCTGACTTGCTCATGACATAACCTCCCCCGACCGTAATCGGGGGAGGTTTTCTTTTTTGAAGAATCTTCGATGGGCCGTTTCGTGATATGGACGTGCGGACGTGGGGAAACGTCCAATCGTTACAATTGGCGGCATCAGAACAACAATAAAGGCGTGCGACAGCGCCAAGGAGGGCATCATGGCCGAAATCACATGGAAGTCGATCCTCACCAAGCTGGTCGGAGGGGACCACTTGAGCGCCGAGGAATCCGAGTGGTTCGTCGATGACCTCATGAACGGCAATGCCGATCCGGCGGCCGTTGGCGCGGTACTCGCCACCCAGCAGCAGTTGGGGCTGACCCCCGACGAAGTGCGTGGCGCGGCGAAGGCCATGGTGGCCCATGCCATTCCGCTGCACATCGACGGTGAAACCACCGACATCGTCGGCACCGGTGGCGACGGAGCCTCCACCGTGAACCTGTCATCCATGGGGGCCGTCGTAGCCGCGGCCGCAGGCGTAAAAGTCGTCAAGCACGGCAATCGTGCGGCCTCATCCAAGTGCGGCACTGCTGACTGCTTCGAAGCGCTCGGCCTGCCCATGGATTTGACTCCGGAACAAGTGAGCGAAGTCGGCAACGAATGCGGCATCGCATTCGCTTTCGCACGCACCTTCCACCCCGCCATGTGTTTTGTCGGTCCGATTCGCGCCGCGCTCGGCGTGCCATGCGTGTTCAACGTGCTTGGTCCGCTGACCAACCCGGCAAGCCCGAAGCATATGGCCGTCGGCTGCGCTAATCGCAAGATGAGCCCGATCATGGCCGCCGTATATGCGGCGAACGGCCAGATCGGCATGGTCTACACTTCCCATGAGGGCCTTGACGAGATGGCACCGACCGGTCCGGTCTCCATTTGGGAATTCAAGGACGGCAAGGTTACCGAAAACAAATTCGATCCGACCGTCGAACTCGGCCTCGCCAAAGTCACCATCGCAGATCTGAAGGGTGGCGAACCGACGCTCAACGCGCAGCTGGCACGAGACTTCTTCGCAGGCAAGGATGTGTCGTTCCGTACCACCGCGCTGCTGAACGCCGCTTCCGCAATCGTCGCCGACGGTCATTTGGTGCCGGGCGACGCAAGCTTGGCTGACCGGTTCAAAGCCGCCTACGCCATCGCGGAGCAGACCGTCGACTCCGGCAAGGCCACGGCGCTGCTTGACAAGTGGATCGCCACCGCCCAAGCTGCGAAGAAAGCCTGAAAACGCTGACAACGTATGTGTATGTGAAGGCCCCGGCGTAAATATGAACCGCACCCCGATTGTTGGACTGAAGAAATTCAGATTCGATGATCGGAGGTGCGGTTCTTTCGTATGCGTGAGGATCGAAGGAGACGTTACGACGACGGGTTCCGGCGCGAGGCGCTGGAGCTCATCAAGTCCGGAGCCGGCAAGGACACGCTCGCCAGAAGGCTTGCCATACCGGTGTATACCGCGAGAAACTGGATCAGGCTGTACAGGTCCAACGGCGAGGAGGCGGTCATGGGAGGCGGCGGCAGCAGACGCTACGACTGGGAGACGAAGGTCGCCGCGTCGCGCGACCACGTCGAGAACGGTCTGACCAAGACGGAGGCCATGGCCAGGCACGGGATCGCGAGCATCGCGTCCCTGGAGCGCTGGTGCCGCGACTACCGGTCCGGAGGTCCGGAGGCGCTCAGGCCGAAACCCAAGGGCAGGCCGAAAGGCGCGAAATCCAAACCGAAGCCCGAACCGACGCGCGAGCAGGAGCTCGCCGAACAGGTCGCGTACCTGAAGGCGAAGGTCACGTACCTGGAAAAACTCCGGGCCCTGCGGGCGTCCAAGTCACGCGGCGCGAGCGAAGCGCCGTCGTCCGACTGCTCGCAGGGCGGGGACACCGGCTCGGCCACCTCCTGAGGATAGCCGGGCTGCCGAAATCCACGTACTACCACCACCTGTCGCGCCCGGCGCACGTGTCCAGGCCGGACGTGGAGCCGATGGTACGGGAGATATGGGATGGCAGTACCAGCACCAATGGTGGCGGGACGAGCTCGAACGCCTCGGCATCCGCCAGTCCATGAGCCGCAAGGGCAACTGCCTGGACAACGCGGCGACCGAGCAGGTCTTCGGCCACTTGAAGGACGAGTTCTACCGCGGCCGTGTGTTCGACTCGTACGAACAGTTCAAACGCGAGCTGGACGCCTACATCATCCATTGGAACACCAGACGACGCCAGATACGACTCGAGGGACGCACCCCGGAGGAGTTCCGGAGCATGTCCCTCGCGGTCTGACCCTGTATCCCAATTAACAACGTCCAACAAACGGGGCGCAGTTCAATAACCGCCGGGGCCTTCACATAGATGGATGTATTCAGTTTGTCGCCAAAGAATCGTCAGACGCGTGCTCCATCATCGAATTCGTCGGTACGCGTTTCACGATGCCCTTTATGCTGCACGATGAGGCCAGCGGCGCCGACCAGCGCACACAAACCGAAAATCGAACCAAGAATCGAAGCCAACGCCGGAACGAACACGGAAGCGATAATGCCGATGACGCCGGCCACCAGCAATATCCAGAACACCAGTTTTGACAGTTTCACATGGCCGATTTCAGGATTCGGCGGCACGAAGTCGTCACCGCAACGGTCCATGACCCGATCCGTGTCAAGCCAGCTCGAACCAGTGAAATCGCGCGGCCCACGACCATTCGCCGGCGCATCATTGGTGAACGTGCCCTGATCCAAGTCATCGATGGACAGCAAAGCCTCTTTTTCCCGACGTTGCGCATGCTTCTCGAAACGTTTCGCACTACGCGAACGTTCCACGGCCTTCAAATCGTCAGCATGCGAATCCGCAAACTCGGCCCAAGCCGCATCCAAGTCGTCCATTGGAGAGCCGCCACCATGCGACGCGTCATTTGGGCGTTCTTCATCGTCATTGCTATTGTTGAGGTCAGTCATACTTATACTCTAATCGGGCGGAGGCCAATCCGCTGGGAGGATCGTGAAGAATGCTCTATTGGTTTTTCGTAAAAGGCTTGGGACCAATCGCCATCCACCGTTTGGGACCGACCGCGCAAGGACTTGAGAACATTCCGCACGAAGGTGGCGCCATCATCGCAGCCAACCATCTTGCCGTCATCGACGATGCGTTGCTGCCGTTGACCTGCCCGCGCATGATTCATTTCATGGGCAAGGCCGAATATTTCGAAGGCAAAGGCATCAAAGGCAAATTCAAGAAATGGTGGTTCACGTCAGTCGGCGTGTTCCCCGTGGACCGTTCCGGCGGTTCCAAATCACTTGGCGCACTGAACCACGCCCGTGAGATCATCGAGGACGGACATCTGTTCGGCATTCACATCGAAGGTACTCGCAGCCCCGATGGACGTCTTTACAAAGGACACACCGGCGCGGCGCGTCTGGCATTCGAAACCGGTTGCCCCATTATTCCGGCCGCCATCATCGGTTCGCGTGAACTGCAGAAGCCAGGACAGGTCATTCCGAACAAAGGCAAGTCCAAGGTGATTTACGGCAAGCCGATTGAAGTCGAGAAGAAATCCGCCGACCAGATTACCCACGATGATTTGCGTTCGCTTACCGACCGCGTGACCCGTGAGATCCAGAAGATGAGCGGACAGGAATACGTCGACGAATACGCGCAGAAGGTCAAGGCCGAGCTCAAAGCCCAGCAGGAGGCCGAAGCGCAGGCACAAGCCGAATCCGCTGCCAAGAAGGCATAAGTTTTCAGCGAGGTTCATTCCAAACCAATCAGGGGTGTCTGTTCCGAAGAATGTTTTCGGAACAGACACCCCTGATTTCTATTTTGTAATCAGGATAATCAGTCGAACAGCGACGAATACATTTTCAAGGTGACGGTATTCGGCGTGCCATCCTCCTGACGCAGTCGCACCTCGGTGCCTCCTACCGGATCCTGCGAAGCGACCTTCTTGTCTTGACTGGAGTCAAGTGTCAGTTGCGAGCTGATCTTCACACTGAATCCCAGCTTCTCCAATGCGGCTTTGGCAGCGGCGGCTTTCTGTCCGACATAATTCGGCAGCGTTACGGTTTCCGGTCCCTTCGACACCACCGCATTGACGCTATCGCCCCAGTGCAACTCGTCTCCGGTCTTCGCGGAAGCGGAAATCACCTGTCCTTGCGGAATCTTGTCATCGAATTGCTCGGTCCAGTTGACGGTGAGCTTGAGCGCATCAAGCGTCTGCTGCGTCTCATCCTTCGATTTGCCCACGACGTCCGGCATGGTAACCGGTTTCGGTCCTTGGGACAGCGTGACGGTAATCTTCGCGTTATGGGGCAGAGTCGCGCCGGGATCCACGCTTAAATCAAGCAACGCGCCCTGAGGTACGTCCATGGAATACGCGTCATCATTGGCCGGAGTCTGTTCGATGTTGTCGAAGCCGGCACGCTTCAACGCGTTGATCGGATCCTTGCCGTTCGCACTGGTGGCATCGAGAATGTCTGTGGGAACAGTGCCCTGCTTAATACCCTTGGACACTACCACCTTGACCTTCTGATGATGACGTTTGCTCACATGCGAACCGACATTCTCCGGGTCGGTGGAGATGACATTGCCAGCCTTGACGGAATCACTGAACGCCTCGGTCTCTTCGTACTCGATGTTGGAGAATTTCAGCAGTTCCTCATAGGCGTTCCATTTGATGTTGGAAATACGGCAGGGCTCCGAATCGGAACATGTGAGATCTGCCGGCTGAGGCATGGTCCAGTAGCTGCCCGGTCCTCGGAAATACCACCAGGCATAGCCTCCACCGCCTGCGCAGGCAAGCACGATGGCTGCTACGACGGCGATGATGACAGGTGCACGCTTGCCACTGCGTTTCGGCTGTCCACCACTGACCGGACCGTTCGAGGGGGAAGCTGGAACGTTGTTGGCGGGGACGTCGTTCTTTTCCAAAGCCAAGCGGGTGGTTGCCTCCGGATCTGCCTGCTGCGCCGGCATGACGGTGGTTTTGTTCGGGTTTTCCGGATTGAACTGTCGTGTACGATCGTCGTTCTGACGCACAGGCGGTGCTGGGGGAGCGGGCGGTAGCGGCATCTGCCGGGTGCCATCGCCGGGCATGGTGTCGGCGGCATCGTTTGCGGCCGGGGAAACGGCTGACAGACGGTATTGCCAGTCGTCGATGGTGAGGTTCGATTGCAACTGCTGCAATTCGTCGAATGCCACGGACGCATCCTGGGGACGGTCCTCGACCGCGCGCGCCGTAAGACGGGCGAGGAATGCGGCCACGCCTGCATTGATGCCCGGACAAGCGGTCGTGATATCCGGCACATCCTCATGCACGTGCTTGAACACCAGCGTCACCGGATTGTCCGCGGTGAACGGCACCTTGCCGGCCAGCATCTCCCAAGCCATGATGCCTACGGAATACAGGTCTCCCTGCGGCGTTGCCTGATTGTGCTGAATCATTTCTGGCGCCAGATAGGCGGCCGTGCCCAGCAGCATGCCGGTGGAGGACAGCGTGGCCTGCGACACCGCCTTGGCCAGGCCGAAATCGGTGATCTGCACATGTCCTCGGTCATTGAGCAGAATATTCTCCGGTTTGATATCGCGGTGCACCACGCCTGCGCGATGCGCCGAAGCCAAGCCGTCCAACGTCTCACCGACTATGCGTAGCGTCTCACGAACGCTGAACGTGACTTGCTGGTTCATTTCGTACCGCAGGTTCACGCCATGCACGTACTCCATGACAAGAAAATCCAGTCCATCGAACTCACCGGTGTCATACACCTGCACGATATGGGGATTGGCTATTGCTGCTGCGGAACGGGCCTCGCGATGGAAACGTTCCACGAACTGGTCGCGTTGTGGGCCCTGTGCCAGCTGCGTGTGCATGATCTTAATGGCGACGGTACGTCCCAGACGCTCGTCAACAGCTTGATACACCGTGGCCATGCCGCCATCGGCGATTCTGCTGACGACTCGGTACCGGCCTTCGATGACCTGGCCTTCGGGGGCATGCTGGGCTTCACTCATGGCTAATCGGTACGATTCCTTCTTCAAAAAACGTTTCGCGACAAAGATGTGTTCACTTGTAGTCTACAAGGAATGGTTTGCGGAAGATGCGATGAACACGGGTCTTTCACAGTGCGGCGGCATCAGCCCTGTTCCCGCACAATCGGTACGAAACGTGCGCATGCTTCGGTAAGCGTGTCTTTGCGATCCTGCGATAGTTCAAGCGTCTCGATGGCGGCCTTCGACTCGAGCCACAGACCGGCGATCCGTTCCTTGGAACGTGCGATGGCACCAGTGGACTCGAACAATGCGATGGCACGCCTAACATGTGCCTCGTCACGTGATTCGGCTTCCCACATGTCGATGAGTTCACGTCGTTCGACATCGCCGGCAGCCTCAATCGCATCGGCCAGCAACACCGTGCGTTTGCCTTCACGGATATCACCGCCCACCGGTTTGCCGGTATTGCGGCTCGACCCGATGACGTCCAGAAGATCATCCGCGAGCTGGAACGCCAAACCAAGAGGCAATCCAATCGCCAGTGCGAGCCTGCGCGCGTCCGCAGGGGCGAGGCCGGCGGCAAGCATACCGAATTCCAAAGGTGCGATAGTGGTATAACTGGCGGTCTTCCAACGGAAGACATTCAAAGAGGCCGACGCCAGCTCTTCAGGATCGTCTAACGTATTGAGTTCCACGGCCAAATCGAGTACTTGGCCGATTTCCACTTCACGGTGCATATTCAGGAAGGCCGACACCACGGAAGACCCGGAGCCAAGCCGGCAAGCCGCTTTATTGGCGATATCCACGCTCGCGGTGGCCAGCATATCACCCAACATGATGCCCAAACCATGGCCGATGGCATCACTATGGGTATCCGTGGCAAGCGCACGATGAGCGGACGGCTTGCCACGGCGCAGATCGGAATCGTCGATGATGTCGTCATGCACCAACGCGCCGGTCTGAAACACTTCGATCGCGCATGCCAGATCCAACACCGCATCCATATCACGTTCCGCCACATCCTGCGGCGCGAACGCACGGAACGCATCCAACGTCAGCAACGCCCGCAGACGTTTGCCGCCCTCACTTGACGTGACCGCCTGCTGCGCCACCGCATCAGCGACGGCTTTGCAGGAATTCGCCACCGGATCGTCCGCATGCAGGAACGAAAAATCCCTTACCAGCGAGAGCGTGCGCGTTTCAATCTGTTCCAAATCGGAAGAGCTAGTCATGGGTCAAGGTTATCCACACACATTCGACAAGAGGAAAACATAATGATTGCAGCGGGTGAGACGGTGCCGGACGTTTCGTGACACGCCGAGCTTCACGTTCTCCGACCACAGGGGTGCCGAAACGCCTCATTGCATTGCCGGATGATGCATAGTTCCAACAAAGCGGCCTGCATCAAGCGACCGCTCCGATACGCCAAGGAGGACGAGACATGAAGACGATCGACGAGCCCATGCCGATATGCGAAGCCGAGATGGAACGGCTTGAAGACCAATTGGTGGAGGATTGCAAATCGCTGGGCATGGCGGAGAGCATACGCGATTTCCTGCAGGAGCCATTCTCGGAATGGATGGATGAGCTGGCCGATGAATCGTCGGGAGGTGACGATTCATCGCCAGAATGCAGACTGTCCAGAAACGGTGCGGGAGCACTTGCCATCGCCATGCAGCAGACCATGGCGGTGCGTGACGCGCTGCTGGTCTCCATCATCGTGGATGAACGACGTTCGTCACGTGACTTTCTCATGGGATTCATGGCCAATCCGACACTTCCCGGCAACACGCGTCATCTGGAGGAATCCCTCAACGGATCGTTCCGTGACGCATCAAGAAAACCCGACACGAAACGTTGCGACAACGGCGTCAACATGATGTTCGACATCATCGGGATGGTCCCCGAACGGTATCATGTGCAGCCATTGGCCATCATCAGTTATGTGCTGTGGTGGATGGGCGATGAGCGCGCCATGCTGTGCGCGATGCGTGCGCTCGCGTTGGATGAGAATTGTTCGCTCGCGGCGATCATCTGCTCCGCGGCGCATCGTCATATCGGACCGGTATGGGCCGAAGAGACATAGAGCAACACGCCGAAAGGAAGCGGTACTTGCGCATGGTGAGCTCAACACGCGGGAATAATCGTCCTCGCAAGATGGTTAACTCACATAGTTGACGATTTGCCCTTGCCAGAAGTGGGTCCATATGGTATACGCTTCCGGCGGGATCAATAGGAGGATAAGTTTGGCCACCAAGGAAACGACGGTAAATACGGAACAGACTGATCTGACCGAAAAGACCACCTCCGGAAAAAAGGCCTCCACGCGCAAGCCTGCTGCCAAGAAGAGCGAGTCCTCAAAGACCGCTACGAAGACGTCGCGCAAGACGGCCGCGAAGAAGACCTCCGCCGCCAAGAAAAGCAAGAAAGCGGAAGAAGAGAACCTGATCGAGCAGGACGCTCCTGAAGACGATCCCGTCGAGGATGCCGATCTTGATGATTTCGACGATGACCTTGATGACGTGGACGACGAAGGGGAGGATGACGACCTCGACGAGGACAATATCGACGAGGATGACGATTCCGAACTGGAAGACGATGACGAAGACAAGCGCAAAAAGCCGGAAGAGCCCAAGGAAAAAGGCGCTTTCGTGGTGCGTGACGATGATGACGACGACAATCTGACGCCGTCCGGCAATCCGAAGCGTCGTGTGATCGCAGCCGGCGCCACCGCAGATCCGGTCAAGGATTACCTGAAGCAGATAGGCCGAGTGAACCTGCTGAACGCCGAACAGGAAGTCGACCTGTCCGAACGCATCGAGGCCGGTCTGTACGCCCAACATCTGCTGGACACGGAATCCGACAAGATGGATTTCAAGCGCCGGCGTGAACTGAAGTGGGCCGCGAACGACGGCAAGCGCGCCAAGGACCATCTGCTGGAAGCCAACCTTCGACTCGTGGTCTCTCTTGCCAAGCGCTATACGGGCCGTGGCATGCTGTTCCTCGATTTGATTCAGGAAGGCAATCTTGGTCTGATTCGTGCCGTAGAGAAGTTCGACTGGAAGAAGGGCTTCAAGTTCTCCACGTACGCCACATGGTGGATTCGCCAGGCCATCACCCGTGCCATGGCTGATCAGGCCCGCACCATTCGTGTGCCTGTGCATATGGTGGAAGTCATCAACAAGCTGTCCCGCGTGCAGCGCCAGATGCTTCAGGACCTCGGCCGCGAACCTACGCCGGACGAACTAGCCCGCGAGCTCGACATGCCGGTCGAGAAGGTGCAGGAAGTGCAGAAGTACGGGCGTGAGCCGATTTCCCTGCACACGCCGCTGGGCGAGGATGGCGATTCCGAGTTCGGTGATCTGATCGAAGACACCGACGCCATCGCACCGTCCGATGCCGTCGCCTTCTCGCTGTTGCAGGAGCAGTTCAAGCAGGTGCTTGAAACGCTGTCTCCGCGTGAAGCTGGCGTCATCAAGATGCGCTACGGTTTGGAGGACGGCCAGCCGAAGACGCTGGATGATATCGGACGTGTGTATGGCGTGACGCGCGAACGTATCCGCCAAATCGAATCGAAGACCATGTCCAAGCTGCGCCATCCGTCCCGTTCGCAGACGCTGCGCGACTTCCTGGACCAGTGATAGTAATCAGACGCGAGTAAATGAAGTCGAGAAACCGGCATGAACGCAGGGTTTCTCGACTTCATGTCTTGTAAGGCGACAATTGAAAGGGAACATGGCTAAGGATAATTACGGTGCTGAGAGTCTTACCGTGCTCGAAGGCTTGGATGCGGTGCGCAAACGTCCGGGCATGTACATCGGCACGACCGACAGCCAGGGCCTGATGCACTGCCTGTGGGAGATCATCGACAATGCCGTCGATGAGGCTCTTGCGGGAGCCTGCAACCACATCATCGTGACCTTGCATGACGATGGTTCCGTTGAAGTGGCGGACAATGGCCGAGGCATTCCGGTGGACGTGGAGCCGAAAACCAAGCTCACCGGCGTGGAAGTGGTGCTGACCAAGCTGCATGCCGGCGCCAAATTCGGCAATTCCTCGTATGGCGCTTCCGGCGGTCTGCATGGTGTCGGCTCATCCGTTGTGAACGCATTGAGCTCCCGTCTCGACGTGGAAGTGGATCGTGACGGCAAAACCCACCACATGGCTTTCCATCAGGGCCACCCCGGAGTGTATTCCGACGTTGATCCGGAACACCCGTCTCCCGATTCGCCATTCAAGAAGACGCGCAAGAATCGTCCCACCGAACTTGAGATCATCGGCAAAGTCAGTCCGAAGACCACGGGTACCCGCATCCGCTATTGGGCGGATCCGGAGATTTTCAACGACACCGCTGAATTCAGCTATGACCAGCTCATCGACCGTGTACGGCAGACCAGTTTCCTGGTGCCAGGGCTGAAAATCACCGTCATCGACGAGAACATTCCCGAAACCGGCGACGAGTCCATTGACGAAATGCTGGAAGTCGATGACAATGTCATCGAACAGGTGACGGAAGAGAACACGTCCGCTGAAACGGATGATATCGGAACCTCTGCCGACATACTGCAGGAGGATTCAGCCGAAGCTGATGAATCAGCCGAATCGCAAGAAAACGATGCTGCCACGCAATCGCAGGAAACCGTTTCCCAGCCCGTGCAGCCGAAATATCCGCATGCGCGCGTCGAAGAATTCTGCCATACCGGAGGCGTGAAGGATTTCGTCGACTTCCTGTCCAAAGGCGAAGCGGTCTCCGATATTTGGCGCATCGCCGGCGAGGACACGTATGTTGAAGAAACGCAGGCGGTCGGAGACGATGGTGAACTGCATGCGCAGAAGGTGACGCGTGATTGCGCAGTCGATATCGCCATGCGATGGACCAACGGCTACGACACCACCATGCGCAGCTTCGTCAACGTGGTGGAGACGCCCGGCGGCGGCATGCACGTGGACGGCTTCCTCCAAGGCATCACCAAGCAGGTGCGCAAGGCCATCGAGGACAACGCGCGCAAACTCAAGGTGAATCTCAAGGATTCCCATATGAAGGTGGAACGTGACGACATTCTCGCCGGTCTGGTGGCCGTCGTCACCGTCCGCATCGCCGAACCGCAGTTCCAAGGCCAGACCAAGGACGTGCTCGGCACCGCGCAAGTCAAGCCGATCGTCTCCAGAATGACCGATAAGCAGTTCGGTGAGATGATTACCGGCTCCAAACGCGGTTACAAGGAACAGTCCGGCCGCGTGCTGGAGAAAATCGTCGGCGAAATGCATGCCCGCGTGCAGGCGCGCAAGACCAAGGAAGTCACACGCCGTAAGAACGCGCTTGAATCCGCGTCCATGCCGCCGAAACTGTCCGACTGCCAGCCCGGCAATGACGATGTGGCCGAACTGTTCATCGTCGAGGGTGATTCCGCATTGGGCACAGCCAAGGCCGCCCGTAATTCCGGTTTCCAAGCGTTGCTGCCGATTCGAGGCAAAATCCTCAACGTGCAGAAGGCATCGCTCGCGCAGATGCTGTCCAACAAGGAATGCGCAGCCATCATCCAGGTGGTCGGCGCAGGATCCGGCGCAAGCTTCGACATCGAACAGGCCCGATACAACAAGATCATCATGATGACCGATGCCGATGTCGACGGCGCGCACATCCGCATCCTGCTGTTGACGCTGTTCTACCGGTACATGCGGCCGCTTATCGAATACGGTCATGTGTATGCCGCCGTGCCGCCGCTGCATCGTATCGCGTTGACGGGTACGCATAAGGGCGAGTACATCTACACGTATTCCGATGATGAGTTGGCAGGCAAACTCGCTGAGCTTGATAAAAAGCACATCGGCTACAACGAGGACATCCAGCGTTACAAGGGTTTGGGTGAGATGGACGCCGACCAGCTGGCCGATACCACCATGGATCCGCGCACCCGTATGCTGCGCCGTATCCGCATGGAGGACGCCGAACAGGCCAGCCACATCTTCAGCCTGCTCATGGGTGATGACGTGCCGCCGCGCAAGGCGTTCATCGTGGAGAACGCCGACGATTTCGACCGTTCCAAGATCGACACCTGATATTGCATGGCGATTGCGATTGGCGGGCCTTGCGTTACGGCGGAGACCCGCTTTTCGTGTATGCACGATAATGCAAAAACGTCGGTCGATAGTGCAAGATACAAAATACCGTTTGGTAGGTAACTTTGGATAAAATAGCGGAGTATTTTCGTGATTTTATTGCCGCAAACATAAAACATACAAGGAGCTGACTGTGGCCAATTTGCTGCTCGCCGTGATTTACATCGCCTTCATCAGTCTGGGTCTGCCGGACGCGGTGCTCGGCGCCGCATGGCCGACGATGAGCGGCGACCTGCATGCGCCGATTTCCTGGGCGGGTGGCATTTCCATGACGATTTCCGCCGGCACCATCGTGTCCGCGCTGCTATCCGACCGCATGACCTTGCGGTTCGGTGCAGGCAAGGTCACGGCAGTGTCCGTTGCGTTGACGGCGTTCGCATTGTTCGGCTTCTCCATCTCGCCGAATTACTGGATGCTGCTGCTCTTCGCCATTCCGTACGGCTTGGGCGCGGGCGGCGTCGATGCGGCGCTCAACAACTATGTGGCAATCCACTACGAAAGCCGTCACATGAGCTGGCTGCACGCCATGTGGGGCTTGGGCACTCTGCTTGGCCCGTACATCATGGCAAGCGCATTGGGTGCCGGCCATGGTTGGGCGTGGGGCTACCGGACCATCTCCATTCTGCAGGTCGTGCTCACCGCGGTGCTGGTGCTGAGCCTGCCGTTGTGGAAGGCGCGTAAGACCGTCGAACCGCAGCGGACGAGTGAAACCTCTTCCGTGCAATCCGCGCAGTCCGAGCAATCGGAAGGGGAAACGGCTGACCGGCGCAAGCCGCTTGGTATTCGCGGTGTGCTCGCCATCCGTGGCGCCCGCGAGATCCTCGTGATGTTCTTCTGCTATTCCGCGCTCGAATCGACCGCCATGTTGTGGGCCAGCAGCTATATGGCGCTTGGCAAGGGCATCGACAAGACCACGGCGGCCATGTGGGGAAGCCTGTTTTGCATCGGCATCACCGTCGGACGTCTCGCCAGCGGTTTCCTGACCATGAAACTGAACGATTCGGCCATGATTCGTCTTGGCCAGGCGTTGGTGCTGACCGGCATCGTCATCATGCTCCTGCCGTTGCCGCACAATATCGGCACCATCGCGGGACTAATGGTCATCGGTTTGGGCTGCGCGCCGATCTATCCGTGCGTCATCCATTCCACTCCTGCTTATTTCGGCGAGGACAAATCGCAGGCCATCGTCGGCATGCAGATGGCTTGCGCCTATGTGGGATCGATGTGCATGCCGCCGCTGTTCGGGCTGATCGCGCAACATGTTTCGGTCAACCTGTTCCCGTTCTATCTGGTGGTGTTCCTGGCGCTGATGGTCGCCATGCATGAGACTTTGCGCCGCAAGTGCGGCGACCGTGCGGCCGCCTGACGACGCCATATGTGAGACGCTCGAATGTGTCAGCCGGGCGGTGTGCTCGAATGAGCCGACGACGGTGGATGACGAGCTTTCCGCCGGTTGTGGATGATGTCTGAAGGCGATGCCATAATCGAACGTATGTACGAATGCATGGACTTGTTCTCGGAGGCTACCAATGCCTGGTTCAAGCATGCGTTCAATGCTCCGACGGAGGCGCAACGTTTGGCATGGCCGGCCATCTGCTCCGGCGAGAACGTGTTGGTGGTGGCGCCCACCGGCTCCGGCAAGACATTGTGCGCCTTCCTTTCCGCAATCGACCGTCTGATGACGAAGGAGGGCGATGACTTATTGCGGACGTCCGGCGGTGGGGACGGCACGGCTGAATCCGATTGCAATGCCAAGAAACGTAAACCCGTCCGCGGCGTCAAGGTCCTGTATATTTCGCCATTGAAGGCTCTGGGCGTGGATGTGGCCAAGAACCTCCAAGCGCCATTGGCTGGCATCGCCGGACAGTGCGAGGCGATGGGATTGCCATCGCCGAAAGTCAGCGTGGGCATACGAAGCGGCGACACCACGCCGCAGGAACGGCGCAGAATCGTCAGCCATCCGCCGGATATCCTCGTAACCACGCCAGAATCGCTGTTCCTGCTGCTCACCTCCAAGGCGCGACGGATACTTTCCGCCGTTGATACCGTTATCGTGGATGAAGTGCACGCCATCGCGGGCTCCAAACGTGGCGCGCACCTGGCGCTGAGCTTGGAACGATTGGAAAGCCTTGCCGGCCGGTCTGTCCAACGCATCGGGCTTTCCGCCACTGTGGAACCGCCGGCCGAAGCCGCACGTTTCCTTGGCGGCACGCGGCCGGTACGCGTCATCAGACCCGAATCGCACCCCGACATGGATCTGAAAGTGGTGGAACCGCTTTCGGCCATGCGCGATCCCGTCTCCGACGACGCAGGGCGGAGGGCAGGCGCCGTGAAACTTCCGAACCGCCATACCACGCATATTTCCGGGGTGGGTCCTGCCATGGAGGCATCGGCGGAACGTAAAGGACTGACTTCGGTCGGGGGAGATGAACATACCTCACGGGTTTCGACCGGAGGTTCGGTATGGCCGGCCATCGAACGCAGCGTGCTTGACGAAGTGCTGAAACACCACACCACCCTCGTGTTCGTCAACTCCCGTGGCCTTGCGGAAAAACTCACCGCACGGCTCAACGACCTGTATGCGCAATTGCGCACATCCCGGAAAACTGGGTCTGAAACCGCCGTCAAAGCGGACGCAGGGCGGGATGCGCTGTCCGACCGTAGGCTTGGCCGAACGGACTTGAGTGTGTCGGACAACGCATCCCAGCCGGAGTCCACAGCCAGTGATTCCACCCAGCCGTATCCGGATCTGGGCTCCCCGGAAGGCCATGAAGGCTTCGCCAAACACTACGATTCCGTGGTCGGATCCACCACCATGCTGGTCTCCTCGCATGCGGACGCCGACGCGATCGCCATGGCGCATCATGGTTCCGTTTCCAAAGACCGGCGCAAACAGATCGAAGAGCAGCTCAAACGCGGCCAATTGCGTTGCGTGGTCGCCACATCGAGCCTTGAACTCGGCATCGACATGGGTTCAGTGGATCTGGTCATCCAGATCGCACCGCCATTGTCCGTGTCCTCGGGATTGCAGCGGGTGGGGCGCGCCGACCACAAGGTCGGGGGAGTCTCGCATGCACTGTTCTACCCGATTACACGAGAGCAAATCATCGGCACGGCCGCAAGCATCGAATGCATGCGCTCCGGAGACATCGAAACACTGACCATTCCATGCACCCCCTTGGACGTGCTTGCCCAGCAAACCGTCGCCGCCGCGGCGATGGATGATCTGAAACCAGACGACTGGTACGTGACCGTGCGCAAGGCCGCGCCATTCGAAGATCTCGACAGAACCATGTTCGATGCTGTGATGGGCATGATGACCGGTGCCTACAACGGCGAGGATTTCTCCGCCTTCCGGCCACCACTGCAATACAACGAAGAGGCGGGTCTCATCTCCGCGCGCCCTGGCGCTCAACGACTGGCCGTGACCAGCGGAGGCACCATACCCGACCGAGGAACCTACACCGTGGTGCTTCCCGAAGAAGGCTCCGGACCGGGCCCACGCAAAGTGGGGGAGCTGGATGAGGAAATGGTGTACGAATCCCGGGTCGGAGACGTCATCACCCTCGGCACATCGACCTGGCAGATCCAGGAAATCACCCGGGACCGTGTGGTGGTGGTTCCTGCTCCAGGGCGTACCGCCCGACTGCCGTTCTGGCATGGCGAAGGCGACGGGCGGGACGCGGCATTCGGACGATCCCAAGGCCGATTCATACGCGATATGGCGCAAGGACTACGCGCGGAAGTCTCGGATGGCATCGCAGGAGACAAGACCAGCCGATTCGACACGACAACAATCGCACGTCTACGTCGTGACGGATTGGATGACAACGCCATCGGCAATCTTGCCGACCTGCTTGCCGAACAGCGCGCCGCCACGGGAACGATTCCCAACGACCGTGAGCTGGTCGTCGAACGCTGCCAGGATGAAGAAGACGATTGGCGTGTGATCGTCCACTCGCCATACGGCAGACGCGTGCACGAACCATGGGCCATGGCCATCACCACACGTATCAAACAACGATACGGGTTCGATGGGCAGGTATACGCGGCCGACGACGGCATCATCATCCGCCTCCCGGACGGCGACGGCAACCTGCCGATCCGCGAGCTGCTGCTGTTCGACACGGAAGAGCTGCAACGCATCATCGAAACACAAGTCGGCGAAAGCGTGCTGTATGCCGCACGATTCCGAGAATGCGCGGCGCGATCGCTGTTCCTGCCACGCGCCAACCCCGGCAGACGCGTCCCCTTATGGCAGCAGCGGCTGCGCGCGGCGCAACTGCTCAACGCCGCCCGAACTCGGAAGAACTTCCCGTTGCTGTTGGAAACCGCACGCGAATGCCTACAGGACGTGTACGATCTGCCCGCGCTGAAACATGTGATGTCCGGATTACGCTCCGGCGTCATCTCTTTGAGCGAGACCGTCACGGAAACGCCGTCGCCGTTCGCGGAAAACATGCTGTTCGGATACGTGGGCGCGGTCATGTACCAATACGACGTGCCGCAAGCCGAACGCAGCACGCAACTGCTATCCATGGACCCGGAAGTGCTGGAACGTCTTCTGGGCGCCACGGACATGGCTTCGCTGTTGGATGCCGACGTCATCGCGCAGGTTGGGAAGGAGCTTGCCGGACGGACGTTCTGGAACGATTTGGACGAGACCGACATTGCCGGCCGTGTGGCGCGATATGCCAAAACGCATGGCCCATTCACCGCGGATCAGATAATCGCCGAACTGGGATTGGACGCTGTCCAAGGCGTACGCATGTTGGATGAATTACATGCCAAAGACGAACTGCTGAAAGGCCATTTCGTCGATGATGCGGCCGGAGCGGACGCCAATGGTTCCGATGATTCAGCATCGGAACGGTCACCTCGGCAAACATCCCAGCAATGGCTCCACAAAGACGTGTTTCGGCGTATCCGCGCGCTTTCGCTTGCCAAGGCACGCAAAGCCATCAAGCCGGTGGAACCGGCCGTCTATCAGGCGTTCCTGTTGGACAGACAAGGTGTCGGACCTGTGGGTGGCGCCCGATATGAAGGCGTCGACGGGCTGATGCGTGTGATCGAACAGCTTGAAGGCATATACCTCAACGCCTCCGTTTGGGAATCCTCGGTCTTCCCCGCACGCGTTCGCGACTACCAACCGAGTATGTTGGACGAACTGCTCGCATCCGGAGACGTGGTATGGGTCGGCTCCAAAATCAATGGTTCCAACGCCAAGGAAGCCGGCGGCATCGCATTCCATCCAGCTGATTCACGGCTGCTGACGAAACCCGGCGAACAATCGCAGAACAATGCCTATAGTGCCGGAACCATGACCGTGCCGGAGACGATACTTGCCGCATTATCGAATGGGGGAGCCTTCCATGCGCGGCAGCTTTCCACAGCCGCCAAAGCCATCTGGCAGGAACATGCGGAAGTCAACGTGAATCCTGAAACAGGGGAAATCATCCTTCCCGCATGGGGCGAAAGCCAGTTCGAGGAAGCCTTGTGGTCCTTGGTATGGCAAGGCAAAGTGACGAACAGTTCATTCGCTCCCGTTCGGGCCTTGACTCAAGGCACGGTTTCAGTGCGCGCGCCACGCACTGCCGCACGCAGACGCGTACGGATCCACGCCTCGACACCGGCGACGCTCGGTGGATTATGGTCCGCGGTCGACTCGTCCCGGACCAGTCCAATGGCGATACCGGATCAAACGGACGATACCGCCGGCAAACCAACAGCCGGCATCGAGGAATACGACATCGCATTGATCGAATCGCTGCTCGACCGATATGGCGTGATCGCCGCTCCGCTAATCGACAAGGAGCAGGTCGCAGGCGGATTCTCCGGACTATACCCGGTACTCAAACGTATGGAGGAACACGGCAATCTGGTCAGAGGCATGTTCGTCAAAGGATTCGGAGCGGCCCAATTCGCCGGACGTGACACAGTGGACGCCTTGCGCGGCGACGACGAGGCGCGCAGCCAATCCTGCGTGGCGCTCGACGTGACCGACCCGGCCAACCTGACAGGCTCCGCGATCACATGGCCCGAACAACACCATATGAAACCGGCGCGCAGAGCGGAATCGGTCATCGTGCTCGACCACGGCATGCCGGTGCTGTTCGCCGTGCCGAAAAGCCACAGAATCGTCAGCTTCACCGATGACGAGCGAATATTGCAGCCGGCATGTACGGAACTTGCCTATGCATTGCAGCATCAGTCCAAGGGCAGCGTCAGCTTCGCCGAAATGAACGGTGAATCATTGAAGGAACGCAACGAATACAGACGTTTGCTGCATGCTGCCGGGTTCGTGGACAGCCCACAAGGCATGAAGCTATATGGCTGAACCAAGCCGGAGGCACTTTCACCCAGCCTGCTCATTCAACCTGGCGGCCCAAGTGCGCAAAACGGGAAGGCCCTGAACCGGAAGAAGAACCAGTCCAGAGCCCCGCCAATCGATTTCGTCGAATCAGCCGACCACCGCAATCGGCGCCGACAGATCCGTACCGGAACCATCGCGTCGCATATCAGGCTTCGGCAATTCCACAGGAGCGCCACTTTGCGTGGAAGCATGCAACGGATACGCGCCCACGAACGCGAGAATCAACGTATCCTGCCCCTTGAGGAATCGCTGCGAACGCACGCCACCCGTACCACGGCCCTTCGTCGGATACATCTCCAACGGCGTGACCTTCGCGGCACCGTTTTCAGTGCCAGGCAACGCTTCGGAATCGCCGGCAACCGTCAACACCACGGCTCCGGAAGCAGAGAACAGTCCATTCTCGCCTTCTTCGTAATTCCATGTCACCTTGCCGTCAGGCACCACCGCGAACGCGGCCACCGAACACCCCTCAGCCAGACGAATGCCCGCCATGCCGCCAGCGGTACGGCCCTGCGGACGCACATTCTTCGCTTCGAACGTCAACAACGAGGAATCGGTGGACACAAACACCAGACGATCCTCATCACGGGCTTCGGCAGCGGCAAGCACTTCGTCATCATCCTTCAAATCGATGACGCTCCACGAATCCATTGTGGTCGGAGATTCACGGTTCCAACGCTTGACCACGCCGTTGCGGGTGCCCAACGCCAAAGGAACAAGCTGACCGCCGTCATCCGTGGACGGCATATCAATCGCGGCAATCACCCGTTCGCCGCGGATCGGATCGGTGTTCTCCGTCATGCCCAGCAGTTCCTCGGCCTTCACACCACCCGTGACACTGAGCGGTCCATCCGCGGAAACCTTCGGCAATTCGACCACATGGGCCAGCACCAGACGACCCGCTGAAGTAACCAAGCCGTATGAGGAACGTGTGGACGTGCGGAACATCGAAACGATCTGATCATCCTTGGCGCGTCCGTCGGAAGCCGAACGATTCTCCCAACGTTCCACCGCATCCTCGGAAGTGCGTGCGATCAGGCCCGTGGCGGACAGCATCACCGCGCACGGCTCGTCATCAATCTGCAGAGCCGATGCGGTGGCATTCTCATCGCCGGCCTTCTTTGCGGCCTTTGCGGCTGCGGCGACATCGGCTGCTGCGGAGGATACGGTCGCGGCGGCGCGCGCGGCAGCCATCGCGTTTGCAGAGACGCCATCATCGCCATGCGCCACAACAGGCGTCAAATTGCCTTCCTCATCCTCATCCAGCAGCACCGTGCGCCGGGGAGTGCCGTATTTGGCCACGGCGTCATCCATTTCGTCAATGACCACGCCGTCAAGCGCCTCATCGGAAGCAAGAATGCGTTCAAGCTCTTCGATACGCCGCTTCAGATCGTCGCGTTCCGCCTCAAGCTCGATACGACTCATCTTGGTCAGACGGCGCAGCCGCAAGTCAAGAATGTACTGTGCCTGAATCTCATCCAGATCGAATACGGCGATAAGCTTTGTTTTCGCGGCCTCGGCATCATCAGAAGAGCGAATCACCTGAATGACTTCATCGATGTCCACCATGGCGAGCAGCAAGCCCTCCACCAAGTGCAGCCGCTCAAGCGCCTTCTTCCTGCGGAATTCACTGCGTCGGCGGATCACCACACGACGATGGTCCACCCACACCTGAAGCATTTCCTTCAATCCCATGGTGTGCGGACGGCCATTGACCAACGCCACATTGTTGATGGTGAAATTGTCCTGCAACGGCGTGTGCTTGAACAACTGCGCCAGCACCGCGTTCGGATCGAACCCGGTTTTGATTTCGATGACGAGGCGCGTGCCGTTATGCCGGTCAGTCAGATCGATGGCACCGGAAATGCCGTCCAGCTTACGGTTCTTCACACCTTCGGAAATACGTTCCAACACACGTTCCGGACCCACCATGAACGGCAGTTCCGTCACGACGATGGCCTTTTTACGAGCCGTCACGTTTTCGATATGCGTCACGGAACGCGTGGTCAACGCGCCACGACCCGTCTCGTACGCCTCGCGGATGCCCTTGCGGCCCACAATCACGCCGCCGCCCGGCCAATCCGGACCCGGCACGTAGCGCATCAACTCCTCTAACGTCGCGTCGGGATGGCGCATAAGATGCTTGGCCGCAGCCACCACCTCGCCAAGATTGTGCGTGGCCATATTCGTGGCCATGCCGACGGCAATGCCGGAACCACCATTGACCAGCAGGTTCGGAATCGCGGCAGGCAGCACAGTCGGCTCCTGAAGCTTGTTATCGTAATTCGGCGTGAAATCGACGGTATTTTCGGCGATATCGGCATTCATGCCCAACGCGGCCGGCGCCATACGAGCCTCGGTATAACGAGAAGCAGCAGGACCGTCATCGAGAGAACCGAAATTGCCGTGACCGTCCACCAATGGCAGCCGCATCGCGAACGGCTGCGCCAAACGTACCATCGCCTCGTAAATCGCGGAATCGCCATGCGGATGGAGCTTGCCCATCACTTCGCCAACCACACGCGCCGACTTCATATACGGCCGGTCCGGATTGAGGTTCATCTGACCCATCTGATAGATGATGCGTCGTTGCACCGGCTTGAGACCGTCCCTGGCATCAGGCAGCGCTCGGGCGTAAATCACCGAATACGCGTATTCGAGGAACGACTTGCTCATTTCCTCGTTCAACGGCGTTTCGACGATGTTCTCCTTGACCGTACGCGGGTCAAAGGCTGGTTTTGCCGGTTTGCGGTGCGACACCATGCGGTGGTTCTCCTCACGGAAAGGTTATGGTAATCAACCTAGCAATATTACCAGCTGGTACTGCCGCGGTGCTTGAATGGGAACCATGAGTGTTGAAGTGCCCGAAATCGACCAGCTGCTAGCCATGACCAGTCCGGCACGATATGGCGACGAACTGCCGGATGAGGGCGGCCGCGGCGGTGCTCTCCACCTATCCTCGGTACTTCCCGCCATTTCCAGCGCCATCGGGCATCCGATTCCAACGGCCATCCATGCCGATCCGAAACGACTCCAAGAGGCACTTGGCCTGCCGGACGCGCGTTCGGCAGTCGTGGTCCTGGTGGACGGTCTCGGATATTGGAACATCAATATGAGATTGGGACATTCACCCTATCTACGGTCGCTGATGGCGGACAGCGTTAACCAGCGGCCAATCGCCACATGCATGCCCAGCACCACCGTGGCCGCCATGTCCACGTTCGGCACCGGCACATGCCCCGGATTAACCGGCATGACGGGATATACGCAGCTCAATCCCGACAATGGCGAAATCTGCCAGCTCATCTCTTTCAAAAACGCGCCCGCACCGCTGAAACTGCAACAGCAGCCGACCATATTCGAACGATTGGCGGAACAGGACGTTCGCGTCACCAGTTCGGGACTGCCGAAATTCGCGTTCTCCGCGTTGACTCAGGCGGCGTTACGTGGCAGCGACTACATCTCCAATGACGATCCACGCCGACGTATCATGACCGCGGCGAAAGCGGCGAACACGCCCGGACTGACATACGTGTACCTGCGCGACGCGGACAAGATCGGACACAATTACGGCTGGGACTCCGACAAGTGGATCGGCACATATGAGCGTATCGACGCCCAGTTGTCTTTGCTGCGTCGAAGTGTGCCGAAGAACACGCTGATCGTCATCGTGGCGGATCATGGCATGATAACCGCCGACCCGGAAGCCTGCATCGACATAGCGTCCGAACCCCAGCTGATGCGGGGCGTCGCGAATGTCGGCGGCGAACCACGCTGTGTCATGCTTTATGGCGAGGATGGCGAGAATCCGGAGGACATCGCCGCTCGTTGGCGTGACGTGCTGGGGGAGCGCGCCCAGGTGCGCACCCGCCGGCAGGCAATCGAGGAAGGCGTCTACGGACCAGTCGATGAACGCGTCAAGTCGATGATCGGCGATGTGGTCGTCTCCGCTGCGGGCTCTACCACCATTGTCGATTCCCGCACACAGGCGGAGAAGGCGATGCATCTGCCCAGCGTGCACGGGTCGCTGACCTACATGGAATCTGATATTCCATGCCTGATTGACGTGGCTTGATCGAATGATCCGAACGTCTGAACGGATGTTGCCGTGGGATGTTAGGGAACGTTAATCAGTCACCGAACAGAATTTCATCCCAACTCGGCACTGCGGAGCGTCCTGCACGGCGCTTCGATTTGGTGGTGCTCTGACTATGAGGATCGGATGATGCCGTCTTGGACTTATCGGACTGCTGCTCGCCGGCGGATTGCGTGTTTTGCGAGTTTTGGGCAGGTTCCGTCGTTGAAGGGGCGGGGGACTGCGTCGTCGCGATTTCCGGACGGTTCGGCAGCGGAACGGTCGCCGATGACTGAGTCTCAACGGTGGTCTTGATATTCGTGGCTTGTGGTGCAACCGGTTCCGGAGCATTCCAAGCGGACACCGTCTGTTCGATACGTGCGGAACGTGCGGAATCGCCCGGCAAATTCAATGATGCGAGAAAATTCTGGTCGACCTGCTTCTCGGCGTGTCCTTCCGTAGGCGTGTCTTGCTCGCCGATGAGCTTGCGTGCCGTTGCGTTCAGACAGTTGACCGCGTTGTCATGCATGTTCCAAGACCATTCCGCACGGGCGGCATGACCTGCGGAATCGAACTCCGCGGTAATCTTCCACGGTTCCAAACCGCGTCTGGTGGCCTTCCACCGCACATCCTCCAACCGTACGTGGGCTGCGGCGAAAGTGCGTTCGATCAGTTCGGAAAGCGTGCGCACACGGCTTTCCTTCGGCGCGGGAACCGCCAGGAACTGTTCGATCGCATATTGCTTTTCGGTTTCCACCGCCGCCGAGAAACGCCGAACAAGCGCTTCGCTCAACGAATATCGCTCCGCCACGCGGGTCGGATTGGCTCCGGCTCGAATCAAGGATTGGATTTGGGAGATCGGCAGCGTGGAAGGCGCTTGCTGCTGACGCTCCTCTTGGGTTTCGGTGCGAATCTGTTTTGCCTCCAAAATGGCTCTTTCAAGCGCTTCATCGACCTTGACGGCGAATTTGCCGGCACCTGAAACAAAGACGAGCTCACCGGTTTCACTCACATGATCGAACCGTGCATCTTCGAGCGCATTCTCAGGCACAACACACCACTTTCCCTTAGATTTTTCTATTAATTCTATTGTGCCCCACGTGTCGGATTTTACGAGTATTTCAATTCGTGTATCCTAGCGGGGGAAAAGTCATGTATTCTATGGCGCATAAGCACCATAGATGACGAAAGGAATCTCGATGGCACAGGATTATGATTCCCCGCGCAACAAAGACGAGGACGAGGAGTCGCTCCAGGCTTTGAGCAAGGGTTCTCAGAACAATTCCAACGATATGGACGATGACGAGAACGCCATTGCCGAAGACTACGAGCTGCCGGGCGCCGATTTGAGCAATGAGGACGCTTCGGTGACCGTCATTCCGATGCAGGGCGACGAGTTCATCTGCTCCGAATGCTTCCTGGTGAAGCATCGCAGCCAGCTTGCCTACACTACCGACGACGGACAGCCGGTATGCAAGGAGTGTGCGGCCTGATGGCGTTCGACGAGGCATACAACGAGCCGGAAAACGTCGAGGTTCTGGTAAAGTCGCTGGATCCCGGGCAGCCGGCTCAGCTGCATTACGCCCATGCCGGAGATGCCGGTGCCGATCTGCGCACCACCGAAGAAGTGACGTTGAAGCCGTTCCAGCGGGCGCTGGTGCCCACGGGAGTGGCAATCGCATTGCCTGCCGGCTATGTGGCGCTGGTGCATCCGCGTTCGGGACTCGCCGTCAAGCAGGGCGTCACGGTGCTTAACGCGCCGGGAACCATCGACGCTGGGTACCGTGGCGAAATCAAGGTGCCGTTGATCAACCTCGATCCGGAACGCGCCGTGACGTTCCATCCGGGCGACCGCATCGCACAGCTGGTCATCCAACGCTACGTCGAGGCAAAATTCATCGAGGCGCAGACCCTGCCCGGATCCGACCGCGCGGAACGTGGCTTCGGATCAACCGGCGTTGCGTCCTGACGGGACTGCAATACACAAAGACCGAGGATGTATCCGGCCGTGCAACACGCGGCCGGATACATCCGTCATATGGTGATGCGCGGGTACTATAGGGTACATTCCAAGCGAGGAGGAGCGAAATGAGCGACATGGATCATGAGGTTCGTTCGGCCAGAATGTTGGGCTGCGAGATCAGCACGAATCCGCTTGACCCGCTTGAACCAATCCTCAAGATGTGCGAATACCACCATCCCGACGAGGACATGAGCATTCTCGCGAGAGCCTACCGGCGCGCCGTCAACCAGCATTCGTCGCAACGGCGTAAATCCGGCGAGCCGTACATCATCCATCCGCTTGCAGTGGCGCAGATCCTCGCCGATCTTGGCATGGGGCCGCTGGTTGTGGCAGCGGGCCTTCTGCACGACACAGTGGAGGACACCGACTACACGCTCGACGAATGCCGCGCCGAATTCGGCGACACGGTGACCGGCCTGGTGGACGGCGTCACGAAGCTTTCCAAAATGGAATACGGCGATTCCGCCCAGGCCGAGACCATCCGCAAAATGGTGGTGGCGATGAGCCGCGACGTGCGCGTGCTGGTGGTCAAGCTCGCCGACCGTGTGCACAACGCCCGTACATGGCGTTACGTCAAGCAGTCGAATGCGCAGAAAAAGGCACGTGAAACGCTGGATGTGTATGCGCCGCTCGCCAACCGTCTTGGCATGAACGCCATCAAAACCGAGTTGGAAGAACTCAGCTTCAAGGTTCTGTATCCGAAGATCTACAACGAGATTGTGGTATTGGTGGCCCGTCGCGCCGGACAACGCGACGTGTACCTGAAGCAGATTCTCGCCGAAATCAATGAGGATCTCGACGAACAGCACATCAAAGCCTATGTGACGGGCCGTCCGAAGGACTACTTCTCCATTTACCAGAAGATGATCGTGCGCGGGCACGATTTCGCCAACATTTATGATTTGGTGGGCGTGCGTATCATCGTCGACACGATTCAGGACTGCTATGCGGCGTTGGGTGCCGTGCATGCGCGGTGGAACCCTGTTCCCGGCCGTTTCAAAGACTATATCGCCATGCCGAAGCTCAACATGTACCAGAGCCTGCACACCACGGTGGTCGGCCCCGGCGGCAAGCCGGTGGAGATTCAGATCCGCACGTGGGACATGCACCGCCGCGCGGAATTCGGCATCGCTGCGCATTGGAAGTACAAGGAGAACGGCCAAGCCGGACGCGCGTTGAGCTCGCCTGACAAGTCCGACCGCAAGCGTGGCGAAAACCAGGAGCTGAGCGAGGCCGACAACCTCAAATGGATTCAGCAACTTGCCGACTGGACGAGCGAAACGCCGGATTCCGACGAATTCCTTGGCTCCCTCAAAGAGGATTTGGGCGCGGCAGAGGTCTACGTGTTCACGCCGAAAGGCAAGATCGTCTCGCTTCCCGCCGAAGCCACTCCGATTGATTTCGCTTATGCGGTGCACACCGAAGTCGGTCACCGTACCATGGGTGCGCGCGTGAACGGACGATTGGTGCCGCTTGATACCAAGCTCGAGAATGGCGATACCGTTGAAATATTGACATCCAAGTCCGAATCCGCAGGTCCGTCGCGTGATTGGCTGAGCTTCGCCAAGAGCCCGAAGGCACGCAACAAGATTCGTCAATGGTTCAGCAAGGAACGCCGTACCGAAGCCGTCGAGGAAGGCCGTGACGAGCTGACGCGCGCCATGCGCAAGCGCAACCTGCCAATCACCACGCTGCTGACTCCGGAAGCATTGGTGGGCGTCGCCGACGAGTTGAACCTTGCCAACGCGGAAGCCGTGTTCGTGGCGATTGGTGATGGCCAGATCTCCACGCAGAACGTCATCTCGCATCTGGTCCGTGACGCGGGCAGCGACGAGGTGGATGAGGAAGTCGAGCAGGAGGCGTTGCCGCTCAAGCAGGTGGAGCGTACCAAGAAGACCACCAGCTCGTTGGGTATCTCCGTCAAGGGCGTGGGGGACATCTGGGTCAAGCTGGCCCGATGCTGCATGCCGGTTCCTGGAGACAAGATCATCGGCTTCATCACCCGCAACCAAGGCGTGTCCGTGCATCGCGTGGACTGCCAGAACATGCTCGAACTGGAGAAACGCCAGCCCGAACGTGTGGTGGATGTGCAGTGGACCAGCACCAAGGGCGTGTTCATGGTCAAGATCCAGGTCGAGGCGCTTGACCGTCCGCATCTGCTGAGCGATGTGACACGCGTGCTGTCCGACCACGGCGTGAACATTATCTCCGGCTCGATTTCCACCGGCACCGACCGCGTGGCCACCAGCCAATTCAGCTTCGAAATGGCCGATCCGCAGCATCTGAACACTCTGCTCGCCGCCGTGCGTAAAATCGAAGGCGTGTTCGACGTGTACCGCATCACCGGCGCGAAGGATTCCGCGGAGCCGCGACTGCGCAAAATGTGATGTTGACGAATCACATAAGCCGGTGATTGCAAGCAAACGCCTCTATAAATAAAATGAAGAAAGCCCCTCAATCGAGGGGCTTCCCTATATTGTACGGCTGTGCGGGAAACGCTTACTTGAGCACTTCCACGGACACGATGCCGACCGGCTCGGTCGGACGGTCCATGCGATCGGTGTTCACGGCTTCGAGCTTGTCGACCACTGCCTTGGAATCGTCATCCGCAACCTCGCCGAAGATGGTGTGGTGGCCGTCGAGCCACGGGGTCGGCACGGTGGTGATGAAGAACTGGGAACCGTTGGTGCCGTGGATCTTGCCGTCCATGCCACGACGCAGGCCGGCGTTCGCCATGGCCAGCAGGTACGGGTGGTCGAACTTCAGATCAGGAACAATTTCATCGTCGAAGTCGTAGCCCGGGCCGCCGGTGCCGTTGCCCAGCGGGCAGCCACCCTGAATCATGAAATCCTTGATGATGCGGTGGAAGGTTAGACCGTTGTAGAACGGCTCATGGGAAGGCTGGCCGGTCATCGGATCGATCCATTCCTTCTCGCCGGTGGCAAGGCCGAGGAAATTGGCCACGGTTTCCGGGGTTTCGTCGTCGAACAGGTTGATTTTGATGTCACCTTCGGAGGTGCGCATGATAACTGTAGTCATGGCTCCAAGTGTCTCATGGGCTTGAGACCGGCCGGAAACCCCAATCCCGTCATGCTTTGAGGGGGTGGACGGGGAATCCGTACCGGACGGGACTACGGGCGGTATGAAACCGGCCAAGGCACCTTTAGCTGCACCCGAGATTCCACCCTCGATCGGCGCATCGGGGTTGAAGGGACTGACAAGGAACCTGGGGGAACCGGCACCTACCAAAGCACCTGGCTTCTCTGCAAAAACTCCATACTTAGGCTTGGTTGATTCTGTATATCCAGTTTTTAATTGCGACATTAATGAATCATCCATGAGTGCCTCGGCGGTGGTTCCGAGAAAATCGGCAGATTTGACCAAATCCGCCACTGACCATGCAATTCGACCCTTCATTTTGTTGGTCATGGTCGGCCGCTGTATGCCTAGAAAAGCGGCAAGAGCGCTTTGTGATTTATTTTGTGCAGTTAAAAGCATTTTGACGTTCCAGGCAATTACAGATTCTGCATATTGCACTTCAGTGTCGACGTTTTTCTTGGCTGTTGCCGGGGCTGATGTGGTCATTGTTGGTCCTCTGTTATTTATGTTTCTTAATAGATAACAACAAGTGTATCTATCGATTTGCGTTTCGTCAAAGGAAACGCTATATTGTTAGTTATGAAGAAACAACAGAACGCGAAAGGAACATCTGGCATGAAGGAATGGCTGAAGGCACAGGGGATTTCCTATCGCCGTCTTGCTGCTTCTATGGGGTCATCGGCTGCGACTGTTTGCAAAAAACTGAATGGCGAAACTCCTTGGCAGCAGCGGGATTTGTTGTTTTTTCATGACAAGTTTGGACTTTCTTCCGATTTTGTTCTTGGTATTTCAACTGATGCTCAAGAAGAGGAGGTTTTGTGATGGCTGGTGGAATCTACGAGCAGCTTGATTGGCCGGACAGCCGGAGCGATTACGTCCAGGTGTGCGACGGCTGCCACACCGCGATCTGGTCGACCCGCTGGAACGAGGAGACATCGGACGGTTTCGACGCTTTCCTCGCCAGGAACGGCTGGCACGACTACATCGACCAGCTCGATCCCCGGATCCTGAACCTTTGCCCGGAATGCGCGGTGCGCGCCCTGCGCCGCGGCGAGATTCGGACTCTTGCCGATTGGCGGATCCGCCCCGTACGCTCCTACACGCACGCCGACCAGGAGGTCTACGCCCAACTGACCGCCCGCGAACGGATGGCGGCGAACCTGCTGCTGACCGCCGCCTGACGAAAACTGAACACTTGGCCGCTCCGGCACAAACGCAGACTCCACGGAACGGCCACAATGCCGGAAACGGTTGGACGGGATCTTTCCCTTCTCCTTGCTTCCTTCTCTCTGCAACCGAGAACCCGTCCGTCGGTTCGATTCCGACGTCCGGCACTCCATAACTGAAAACGGAAAAAGAAGACCCTGTGTCCCGTCGGAAACCGAAAAACCCGCGGAACACAGGGTGGACATGCAAACCACGACGACGGGGCCTGCCAGAACCTCCGCCATCGTCCCCTGGAAACCAAAGGAAGGCCAGCAATATGAACATGGTAGTCGAAACCGCCGTTAACGGCGTTTCTGATTCTGACTATACGGTGCGACACGCCGACAAACGGTGCACGGCGTCTACATATTCCGCCCGATCGGAGCAGTCGGAGGCGGAGTACTGGATGCTCCAGCACGACGCTTACTCGCGCCGGGCCGGCCGCTGCCTCGTCACGGCGGCCATCCTGCTGTGCGCCGCGCTGTCGTGCATGGTCGCGATGGCAGCCGCTCCGGCCATCGCCATGGTCCTCATGGGCCTGGCTTTGGCGGGGCGCGGCTGGTGGTGCCGCCGGAACGCGAAGGACGCATGGGACCTGTCCGTCTGGTCCATGTGAAAAAGAAGGGAAAAGAAAATGACAGACCATGATTTCAACGGGAACGAAAGCGTCATCCCGTCCGACATCGAATACACGCTGTCCAGGATCGGAACCATAGCGGATTCCGTCGATTCGTCGATGACCGTTGGCGAGATCGTCCGGCGGGCCTACCTCTGCGGCGTGGGGGACACGCTGGACGAGTTCCGGAAGCTCGTCGACAGGCGGACCTTCGTCGATCCCGCCATCGACGGGGCCATCGCCATCGACGAGATCGGGGCCATGGTCTACAGGGACGGGCGCATTGCCTCGATGCTCACGCATCCGGCTCTCGACCGTCCCGTGAGGCGTGATCTCGAATTCCCGTCCGTCGCCGAAGCGGAATCGAGGTGAACGCCATGGTGGTCCTCATCATCGCCGTGATCCTCGCGCTCGTGTTCCTGACCTGGACTTTGTGCCGCGCCGCCGCGGTCGGGGACGCCATCTCCGAACGGCTTTCGAAGAGCCGTTCTCCCAAGGAAGAAGGAAGTGGTCTGTAATGGAAGCCATGTGCATCGTGTTCGTTTTCGCCGCGCTGGTCTGCCTCGGCCTGCTGTCGCCGTTCCTGTACGCGGCCGCGGCGGTCCTCCCGATGGCCGCGAACCTGCTGCGACGCCTCATCAGACTGATCGGAGGATCGAGATGAGCAACATCGCACTGTCGTGGGCGTTCAAATGCCATGTCGGCAACGCCAGCGCGAAGGCCGTGCTCGTCTACTTGGCTGACCGCGCGGATGACGACGGCAGCGCCGCCTATCCGAAGATCGAGACCATCGTCAACGTCACGGAGCTCTCGGAGCGCACCGTGCGCTCCAGTCTGAAGCTCCTCCAGGAGCGCGGGTTCATCCGCCGTGGCGACCAACGGTACGCGCGTCTCGGCAAGGGCGGCAGGAACCGTCTGCCGCAGTACTGCCAGGTCGTGTGGGACCTCGCGGTGGAAACCGACCCGTCCAACCTCACGTGGATCAGGGAGACGCACGCCGCGGAACACGATCCCGCGACCATGGGCGCCGACGTGGACCCGGAGGCCGGAACCGTGGTCGAGAACGGCGATTCCAAGGACGTGCTGCCGGAGAACGTTGGAACGGAGCCGATTTCCAGCTCTGCAAATCTCGCAGGGCTGGAAAACGAGCCGGAACCAGCTCTGCAAATCTCGCAGGGCTGGAAAACGAGCCGGAACCAGCTCTGCAAATCTCGCACCTCTGGCTCTGCAAATCTCGCACCTCCAGCTCTGCAAATCTCGCAGGGCTGTATATATAAGGATAAAACCCTCCAGGTAAACCCTCCATGTAAACCTCTCCCCTCACTCCCTTCGGGAGAGCTCCCCGCAAGCGGGAAGCGCCCCGCCGAGAAGGACGGGAAGAACGAAACGACGGGACGGGACTCCGAAGCCGTGTCCGTGATGGGCCATCTCGCGTCCGTCCGCTCCAGGCTGTCGCTCACCACCGCGAAGCCGACCAAACGCGACCTGTCCCGGATCGGACGCCTCGTCGACCGTATCGCCGAAGCCCATGCCGGCGACCATGCGGCCGCCCTGGCGCTCATCCTCGCGGTCATCGACTGGCTACCAGCGAACCCGTACTGGCTCCGTCGCGTCGACTCCGCGCGTCGTCTGGCCGACAACTGGGACCGGATCGCCAACGATTGGGCCGTCGACCGGATCGAACGCCAACGCGAACGGGACACCGAGACCCGCGGCCGCGATCGGAAACCCGCCGCTTCCAAGCCCACTCCCATGCCGGAACGGCATTCGAAACGGCACGTGCATTCGCTGATCTGCGAGCACGTCCTGGACGATATGAGGCCTCACGAGGCGGAATACGACCACGAGGGCAGTTTGCGCAACGGCAACCCGTCCGAATGGCAGATGGCGTGCATGCGGCATGCGGACGAGCTCAACCGGCGTGACGGGATCGAGGTGGCGGCATGAGCGGGGATCCGAACCTCGTCGCGGGTGTCTGCTCCGGCCTGCCGTTGGGTATCCAGGACCTCATGTGGGGCACCGACAACGAGCGCGTCAGGAACAAATCCGACCGGAGGATCCTGAAAAGCACCGCGCGGATCCTGTGCGACATGTGTCCCATCCAGGCCGAATGCCTCGCGCAATCCATCATCGGACGTGAGCAGCACAGCAGGATCGGCGGCATCGACGTGAAGGCGAGACGGCTCCTGCGGCACCGCGCGGAAGCCGACGGGGTGGACCTGGACCCGTCGAACCCGGCCCGGACGAGGAACCTCACATCGTGGATCCGCGACCATCCCGAACTCGTCCGCGAGGTCCGCGAGCAGTCATCGACCCGCGAGGGACGCCGCCGCAGGAGCGAGGACCAGTACGCCTACCGGCAACGTAAGACCGTCGAATCGGCGCAACGGCCGGAATAGACCCGATCCGTGCCAGCGGATCAAGGAAACGCAATAGAAAAGAAGGAAACCGAAATGGAAAACAATGAGACGAACGTACCCCGCATCATCGCCATGGCGAACATGAAGGGCGGCGTCGGCAAGACCACCAGCACCATCTGCACGGCCATCGCGCTGAACAAGCTCGGCAGGAAGGTCGAGGTCAGAGACATCGACCCGCAAGGCAGCGCGACGCTCTGGGCGGCCAAGGCCAGAGCCGCGGGCGGACCGCTGCCGTTCGACGTGCGGGTCGCCAACCGGTTCACCGTGGCCATGCCGCCGACCGACCCGGAGACATGGGTGCTCATCGACACGCCGCCCAGCCAGTCGGACCTGATCGCCGCCGCGGTGGACGCGAGCAGCCTGGTGGTGCTCGTCACCACACCAGGCCCTCTCGACCTCGACCGTATGTGGGAGACGGCTAAGGCCATCGACAGGCCCAGCAGCGTGCTGTTGACCCAGACCCGGGCGAACACCGTCGCGTTGAGGGACGCCGAACGGTTCCTCTCGGACCACGGCCTGGCACGATTCGACGCGACCATCCCGTTCAAGGAGGCGTTGCGCAGATCGAGCGAATCCGGACGCATGCCGTCCGCGAGCGGATACGGCCTCGTCGCCAACGAACTCATTGAAGCCTTCAACGGAATCGAATAGGAAAGGATGCGGGAATGGACATCATGCCAGACAAGAAACAACTCCGCGCGGGATCCACGGCGCTCCGCAAACACAAGCCCGTACCGGTCATGAGCTCGCGTCCGGGCGTATCGGTCGACTATTCGTGCGCGTCCTGCGGAACCCGCTTCGCGGACCTCGAGACGGCACGGGAACACACGGTGCTCCGCATCGTCGAAGCGGTGTCGAACACGGAGGGGAAGACGCGATGAACATCAGCAAACCGATCAGCACGGCGTCCAGGCTCCGGGCCACGTTCACATCGTCGGCCGCGCCGGAACGTGCGGGCAAACCGATCCACGCGACGCTCAGCCTCGATCCGGGACTCCACAGGCGGCTCAAGCTCGCGGCCGCGACGCGGGGCGTGACCATGAGCGAACTGGTGTCCTCGTGGATCGAGTCGAACTGTCCCGCGTTGGACGGCCGGTAAGCAAATAATCAAATAATCATGCGCTTATATAAGGAGCGTGCAAGGGATAAGAGCATGATTCCACGCTTCGGGCGTCCGCAAGCCGCCCGGAGCGTAAGCCCATAAACATATACATACATACATACGGATGCACGTACGCATGGGAGCGGGCGGGCGACGAAACCAAGGATGTGATTAGAATGGCCGATATGAAGGAAAACAACATGAACGACGGCGTCCCGTCGCTGGACGAGACCGCGGCGGAGGCGGTGCGGCTTTCCGTGGGGCCGCGTCCCGGTGCGGGGCCGGAGAAACCGCGGAAGGACCGCAGACGGATCATCATCGGCGCGGCGGCCGTCGCCGTGGCCGTCCTGGTCGCCGGAGGCGTATGCGCCCACCGGGCGTACGAGAGCCATCAGGCGTCGGTGGCGCGCGACGCATGCGAATCGGCCGTGGCGGACCAGGCCAAAGCCGTGAAAGCGTACAAGACACTGCTCGGCTCGGATGCCACCGTGGCCGCGTTGAAGACGGACGCGAAGAGCGTGAAGGACGCGAAGACCGTCGACACGCTCAAGAGGGCCGCCGCTGTGAGGCTTCCTGCCATGGTCAAGTGCGACGCGTCCAAGGCCGCCGACCTGGACGCGGCCGCCGCGAAGGCGAACAAGGCGGCCAGGACCGTCAAGTCGGATACGAAGGCGTTGGAGACGGCGGCCAAGGCGGTCGAATCGTCGAAGCTGGACAAGACGGTCGCGGACGCGGACGCGTTGTACAAGGCGACGGACGGGAAGGTCCAGGATGATAAGACCCGCGACGCGTTGAAACAGGCCATCGCCAAGCGCGATGCCGCCGCGATCGCCAAGGCCGTCAAGTCGGTGAACGATTCGAAGACGGCGAAGGAGAAGGCCGACGCGGAAGCCAAAGCCAAGGCCGAACAGGAAGCGGCGGCGGCAGCCGCAGCTGCCGTCGCCGCGCAGCAGGCGCAGGCATCGCAATCCCAAACATATTCAGGCGGCGGATCATACTCGAACCGCGGCTACTCGTATTCGGGCGCATCCTCGGGTGGTTCCACATCCTCGCCGGCGCAATCCAATGGCAGCGGCGGTTCGTCTGCCGGTTCCGGCTCCGGCCTGCACATCGTCATCGGCGGCAGCGGCGTTCCCGCCCAGAACGGGCAATGCAGACCCGGAAACACTTGCATGGATGGCGTTTGCAACACCTGCCCGTGAGCCAGTATGGACGATCTGACGGCTTCTCCGCCGGTCGCCCAAATGTCCAAACCGGCATGCCGGCAATCGGGTTTCAATGGTCTCGAATGGGGAGGAATCGAATCCCCGTCCGAGACCATTAATGTAAGGAGAAACCAGTGAGGTTACCTAAGAAGAAAGCTGTGAAGGCAGCGGTGGCCGGCCTCGCGGCATCCGCGATGCTGCTCACGGCCATGCCGGCCTACGCCGGCATCGGTTCCGGCGGCGGCGGAGTCCACGGCGAGCCCAACATCTGACGATCTGACGGCCTCTCCGCTGGTCGACTCCGTTTCTCCTTTCAGGGCCGTTCCACGAACACCGTGGGACGGTCCTTTCCTGTCTCCGGACGTTTCGGGGTATGCGGAAAACTTGTAGACATGGTGCACCGTTTGCCCGTCCGGGCCATGGTTGGCTTGGACTCGGACGGACTCCCGTCGGCCGGTCGTGCGGTCGGCCGGGAACGTGGGATGCATCCCACACCGTCCGAGACCATTAACGATGTAAGGAGAAACCAGTGAGGTTACCTAAGAAGAAAGCTGTGAAGGCGGCGGTGGCCGGCCTCGCGGCATCCGCGATGCTGCTCACGGCCATGCCGGCCTACGCCGGCATCGGTTCCGGCGGCATCGGGGTCCACGGCGGCAGCAACGTCGGCCCGAGCGGGGACATCCTCTACCTTCAGGACGACAGCAACTACACGGATTCACCGACCCAGGGATGGGGCCAGGCATCCATCGACTACGCGCTCCAGGCGATGCGAAACTCCGGATACAAGATCCCCACCGATGACAGCTACGCCATCGTGTCCCGGATCAAGAGCTCCTGCACCGAGGCGATCAACCAGGCCGTCGCCGACAAGTCCGACGGCGATGCCACCCAGGCCCGCGTAATCGGCGTCGCCGCAACCATCGCGGACGGTTCAGACGGCCTGGTCCCATGGGGCACCAACCCGACCGACTTCCGCAACCGGTTCGACGCCAACTGGAACGCCCTGGGCGACAAGAGCGACGACCTCAAGGGCTACAACGCCACCTGGGTCAAAAAAGTGTACGACAAGTTCGCCAATCAGATTGCCGTGACCGGACAACAGTATCCAACCGGCGTCCAGGTCGTGTGCGTCGCAGTCAACAACCAGCAGCCGCCACGCGACTATGACCTGACCGTCACCACTAACCACAAGCAGAAGACCGACCTGAAGGTCGGCTCCACCGACCCGATCGGCGACACCCTGCACGCGAGCAACAACGGCAGCAGCATCAAAGAGAACCTGAACGGCACCGCCATCATCCACTACGAGGGCCAGAAGAACGGCTACGTCGCCGCCAAGACGGTCAGCAAGCCGATCACCTTCGCCAACTCGGGCGACACACAGCTCGACAACCTCGCCACTCCGGCGGACTTCGGCATGAGCCACTGGCAGGAGGGACAGTACTGGATCGACATCCAGGTCGCCAAGCAGGGCAAGATGAAAGAGGCCGTCGACACCACGGACAAGGATCCGTCCGAGACCTGGAACGTGAGCGCCGAACCGCCGACGCCGCCGGTCAAGACCATCGACGACGGCGTGAGCGCCGACAGCATGACCAACCGCACCGTCATCACCTACGGCACCGGCAAGGGCGGCTATGAGATGGCGTTCAAGGACAAGATCACCCCGAACGGCGTCGACTACAGCGTCGACAACTACAAGCTCGTCGACAAGAGCGACAACGACCGCGACGTGAGCGGCGAGTTCACGATCGACTGGGACCGCAAGACGGACACCGTCACCGCGGTGCGCACGGCCGACAAGGGCGAGATGCCTTTGGACCACCAGTACGAGTTCAGCTTCGACATCACCGTCAGCAAGCCGAAGGACTTCAAGAAGGTCAAGGACCACGCGACCGGCAGGTGGAACCAGGAGCCCGAGGCCGACGCCGGCAGCAAGGAATTCGACACCTGGCAGCCGAACCCGGACAAGAGCTGGATCGTCAAGCGGGACGGCAAATGGCAGGCCGTCATCGACCCGCAGGAGACCAACAAGACCGGCGGCGACTCCCACACCTACCTCGACGGCGACAAGGTCGGCAGCGTCGTCAACGGCACCGTCGGCAGGAACCTGATCCAGGAGCCCAGTAAGCTCACGCTCACGGACAACTGGACGTCCGCCGACTACATCTTCGACGCCGACACCAAGAACATCCGCGTCTACGAGGCCGACGCGGGCACCGACCGCGAAAGCAGCGTCAGCGACATCGTGAACACCGGCAAGGACGTGACCGACCAGTTCGACATCACCGTCCAGGGCACCAAGGCCGCCGCCAAGGCCAAGGCCTCCTACCTCAAGGGATTGAAGGGATTGAAGAACCCGAAGCAGGTCACGCTCCTCATCCCCGGCACGGTGAACTTCGCCGACGGCAAGGGCGCGGCCCAGGTCCGCAAGGACTTCGGCAGGAACGCGGGAGACGAACTCGCCTTCTGCACCGACCCGAACGGCAAGAGTCTGACCAACAGCGGCTCCGAGACCGTGAACAAGCACACCGAGCCGACCAACGAGCCGCAGATCTGCGGCTACGTGCCGCCGGCGAAGAAGGACGTCGTGTCCGAGGCCAGCCAGGGTGGCGAGCAGGAAAGCGTCCAGGGCAAGGTGGTGTATCCGGGCCAGAAGGTCGAATATCAGCTCAACACCCAGCCGCAGCTGCCCTCCAGCCTCGCCTACGGCATCAAGTCCGTGAGCTTCACCGACTCCTATGACCGCTATCTGAAGCCGGACAAGCAGACCCTGGAGATGATGGACCTGAACACCGGCAAGCCGGTGTCCAAGAAGAAGTACACGACCAAGTGGGATGATTCCAAGCACATGTTCACCCTGACCGTCACCGACCAGGAGACGATCGGCCAGTGGCGCGCCGGAACCAATCCACGCATCCAGGTCCGCTTCGAGGGCACCGTCTCGGACGACGCCCCCACCGACCACAAGGTGAACAACAAGTGGGTGCTGACCCTCAACAACTCGCTGACCCCGTCGAACGAGGTGTTCAACATCCCGCCGACGCTCAACCCGAAGAAGAAGGACACGCAGAAGGATCCGACGATCGACATCGACGGCATGACCGCGCTGCTGGGCGACGAGATCTACTACCGCGTCGACATCGACGCCACGCAGACCAACCAGGCCTACAAGGTCTGGAGGCTCGGCATGACCGACGACTACGACGACTCGTATCTGAAGCTCGACGCCTCCAAGGTGGAGATCACCGACGAGACCGGCAAGGACGTGACCGCGAGGTTCAACATTCAGGACAAGGACGGCGTGCTCTACGCCTACGCGAAGACCGTGGACACCGAGGTTCCCGCCACCGGCGAGACCGTGAAGGGCGACCCGCAGCCGACGGACCTCAAGGCCTACAGCGAGTCCGACGAGCATGACCCGCTCACCCAGCCGTCCATCGACCAGACGCTCCTCGGCCACACGTACACCGTGACCATGCCGATGACCGTCATCAAGGTCACCGACGGCTACGTCGTGAGGAACAAGGCCACGCAGGTGCTCAACAAGGTCCGCAAGGACACCAACGAGGTCACGAACCCGTTGAAGCCCGTCAACCCGTCCAAGGACGTGACCGTGAAGGTCGGAGGCGAATCCGTCAACGGCCGGAGCATCTACAAGGGCCGCACGTTCCTGTACCAGCTCGACTCCAGCATCCTGCCGGCCCACCGCGCCTACCCGCAGGTGGACGAGTGGTACATCGAGGACGCGCTCGACCCGGCGTTCGACGAATTCACGGGCCAGTGGGTCGTGTACGCGAGCCGCGACCTGTACAGGGGCGGCCAGGTCATCGCCGCCAAGGGCGAGAAGATCGCCGGCAGCGGCTTCGACAGCTCGAGGTTCGGCGGCGACCTGTTCACGCTCTCCACGGCCAGCGTGGACGGACGCAACGTCGTGACCATAGGCACGACCGAAGCGTACCGCGCCCTCGTGTCCGCGGACAACGAGCATGAGGCCGGATGGCGCCCGTACATCCAGACTACACGCCTCGCAGTCACCGACCGTCATGAGAACCAGTTCACGGAGCATTACAACGGCAAGGCGTTCCAGTCCAACATCGTGTGGACCCGAACCCCGGACATGACCCCGGGCATCCACATCGAGAAGTACGACGTGGCCTCCGGCGAACAGGCCGGCGATCGCGACGACGTGAAGGACGCGTTGAAGATGGCCGGCGACAGCCAGCAGATCGCGTTCAAGATCACCAACACGTCCAAGACCGATCCGACGACCGGTGAGGGCGCCTGGTACCTCGCCAAGGACCTCAGGATGGTCGACAAGACCATCGCGGGCGAAGGCGAGGTCGTGGACCTGAAATATCCGGACAACTGGGACACCTTGGTGCTCAAGCCCGGCGAATCCACCATCATCACCGGCACGTTGAAGGGCGTCCAGGCCGGCGGCAAGCACACCAACCGTGTGAAGGTCACCGGAACGCCGCTCGTCGAATGCCCCGTCACCGACCAGCTCGGCGACCAGCAGCCCGCCGACGGCGACCAGACCGGCGACAGCCAGTCTGATGGTGACGGACAGTCCGACACCGGCACCGGCACGAAGACCGACGGCGACGCCGACGACACGACCGGACTCAAGCAGGTCAAGGTCGGCGACACGACCCTGTGCGAGGACACCACCGTGGAATCCAACACGGATGACTGGAACGGATACCGCGAAAGCCTCGCCAAGACCGGCGCGACCATCGCCGGCATCCTGCTCGCCATCGTCGCGTTCGGAGCCATCGGCGTGGCCCTCATGGGCGCACGCCGCAGGACCGGCGCCCACTCCGGCAGGTAACCGCTAAGGCGCTTCGGCGCCGGATTCCCTGACCATCATGGCCGCGAGCCCCGTTTCTCCGTGGGGCCGCGGCCATTTTTTTGCCGCGGCGCTGAAACTTGTAGACATGGTGCACCGCAGGACGGCGTGTCCCGGGACAGTATGGGGAACGTCGAGAGCGTCCGGCCGCGCCATGTGGGTCGGATGCGAAGGTAAACGACCATCAGAAGGAGAAATCCAACATGGACAAACGAAAGATCTCGGCCGTATGCGCGACCGTGGCCGCGTTGGCGGCGTTGTGCGTGCCAGGCTCCGCCGCGTTCGCCGCGGACGGCACGCTCGCTTTGAACGCGGGCGACGGCAGCACCCTCGCCGGACACAGCTTCACCGTGTACAAGGTCGCTGGATACAACGACGTCGTCAAGGACGGCGCGAACGTGAAGAGCGTGAGCGCCTCATCCCCGGACGCCACGACCGACGCGTGGGTCAAGGCCGCGTTGAACAAGAACGGTGTGACCTACAACACGTCCGAAGGCCGTAACGCCGCCGAACAACTCCTGCGGTTGAAGACCAATTCGGACACGCTGCGCAAGGTCGCCGGCACCCTGCAGTCCACCGCCGCGTCCAGCAAGGTGGCGGCCGTGAAGACCAACCAGACCTCCGCCACGGGCAGTCTGAACCTGACCCTGCCGGAGGGCTATTATCTCGTCGTCGACGCCCAGGGAATCCCGATCCTCGTGTCCACCACGATCGGCGGCAGCGTCAGGATGAGCAACGGCCAGACCCTCGGTTCCACCCAGATCAAGACCAACGTCACCAAGATCGACAAGAAGATCAAGAGCGTGGACGGCACGTGGAAGGATTCCGCGGCCGCGACCAACGGCGAGACCCGTGACTTCAAGGCCACGTTCACCGTGCCGAACAAGCTGGCCGTGGACACCATCACCCTCGAGGACCACATGACCGGCATCGTATACGTGGACGGTTCGTTCCACGCGACCACGTCGTCCGGCACGGACGTGACCAACCAGTTCGGCACCATCGGCAAGGACAAGGTCGGCAATTCCGACGGCACCGGCTTCAAGGTCACCAGCCTGCAGAGCTTCGTGGACACCTACCAGGGCAAGCAGGTGACCGTGACCTACCAGGGCAAGGTCGTCAACGCGTCCAAGGCCAACCAGGGCCTCAACCAGATCCTGATCACCTCGAACTGGCTGCCCAACGTGGTCCCGCCGGACGTGCCGACCCCGGGGCCGGGCACCGATGAGACCCCGGTCCCGACCTACGACGTGAATCTGAAGAAGATCAGCGCGGCCGACGGCAACAAGGTCATCCAGGGCGCCAAGTTCAAGCTCCACAACGACAGCCTGAACCAGTGGTACGTGTGGAACACGGGTTCGAACCAGTGGACGTTCACCACGGATGAGTCCAAAGCCACCGAATTCTCCACGAACGCGTCCGGCGTGATCAACTTCACCCGTCTGGGCGCCGGCACGTACACCGTGAAGGAGACCCAGGTGCCGACCGGCTACTTCAGCTTCGTCAAGCCGAGCTTCACCCTCAAGATCACCGATGACGGGCACGTGACCATCACCGGCAAGGACCAGCCGGGACTGACCGGCACGGTCAACAACGCGGACGGCAAGACCACCACCCCGACCGCCGTGGTGAAGAACATCGACAACATCACCCAGCTGCCGCAGACCGGCGCGACCACCATGGGCGTCATGCTGGTCGGCGCGTTCGCGATCATCCTCGTGGCCACCGCGTCCGGCTTCGCCGCCTACCGAGTCCGCCACGAGAACCTGGGCGACGGTCCGGCCATCGCCTGATTTTTCCGAATCGTCCCCGGCCTCGAAAGCGAAGGTCCGGGGATCCAGGAGCCGGGATCGTGCGGCCTTTTCTCCTGTCAGCCACACGATCCCAGTCTTCCTCAAATACGGAACTCACATATGAATCACAAAGGATGAGGGAAATGGGATTCCTTACAAGACTTCTCGCCGGTCTCGTGTCCGCGGCCACGTTGGGCGCCGGCTTGTCCGGCACGGCCAACGTGGTGGGCACGACCACTGCGACGGCCGGCACGACGGGCGCCGTCACGGCCACGGCCGACGATACGGGCGGACGCACGGTCCTCGACTGCAGGCAATCCGGCGAAGGCGCCACCGGACCATACGCGGACAATTTCTGCTGGATTGACTGGTCAAACCTTCCATTGAGCCGGACCGGCGAACCGATACCGGTGCGCATCAACGTGCCCGGTGGGCATATCGACGCGGACGCGACCATCACACATACCGACAACGCGGCGTTGGCCGCGAAGGACTTCACCGGCAGCAAGTGGAGCCGGCTAACCTCCGCGTATAAGCTCACAGGCAACACCGCCCTCGCATTCAGCGGCAGGATGGGCAGGCAGGATCCGGCAGCCTCCGTCACGTTCTCCAACATCACGCCTTCCGCAGACCGGACCGACACCGGCGTGAACGTGCTGAAGGACTTCCGTCTCGCATTCGGCGACGCGGAGGTCATGAACGGCGGCGTCCTCCAAGGACACGACGTGTACGAGCAGACCGACATCGAATCCGACAAGACGTTGGAGAAACTCGGCATGATCGGCAGCGGCGATCCGAACCAATCGTATTCGAAGGCGAACACCGGTTACGGCACCACCCACGTGACGTTGGCCGGCGGTCCGAAGGGCGCAACCGACGACGCGAACAAGGATTCCAAGGGCTCCGCCGTGGTCGGAGCGAAGCAGGCCTCCCGGTTCAAGGTCTCGTTCGGACAGGTGAACCAGCATTGGGACGGTTGGGGCAGCGCCATCGCTGTCGGCGTGTACATGCCGTATCTGACCGCGTATCCGCTCACCTACGACAAGAATTCTTCGGATGCCGCCGGCGAGGTTCCGTCGAACCAGCGTGGCAAGGAGAACACCACCCAGCCCGCCAAGACCAAGACCAACGGCAAAATCAGGCTTGCCTCCGACACGTCGAAACTGTCGGACCACCTGGTAAACAGCGACTTCGAATACCTTCCCGACGGTGGGTGGAAGACCGTTGACGCGCCAAGCTACATGACGAACGCTTACACGAGCGTCGACCCGAACAATGGACAGTACATGCGGAACGCTTACACGAGCGTCGACCCGAACAATGGACAGTACATGCGGAACGCGCAGCACTCCGACGCCGGCCTCGCCTGGGTGGACTGGCCCGGCTTCGACCGGTCCAAGTTCGCCTGGAGGACCGACCAGAAAGGCGGCCAGGACCAAGGCGGTCTGAAGGACCGTGCCAACGCGGTCGAACTCCAACAGGACAGCACGGATGGCAACACCTACGCGGAAATGGTCGCGTCCGAGACCGGCCGCACCATCTATCAGGACCTTGCCACCATCCCCGGCACCCTGTATAAGATCCGGTTGAAGCACGCCAGCCTGTGCAAGGACAACGTCGACCAGATGCAGGTCGTCATCAACGGCACGCCCATCGAGATGACCCGCGTGACCGCGAACGGCAAGGCCGGCGACAAGGTGGGCGAGAAGTCCACGACCATCGCCACCAAGGTCACGAACGAGAACCGTCGGCATCATGCCGACCAGTGGGAGACCTACGAGGGCTACTACGTGATCCCTGACGGGCAGACCACCACACGGTTCGGATTCAAGGCCGTCAACTACCTCGACCCCACCAAAGGCAACCTGCTCGACGACGTGACCTTCGCCCGCGCCTACAAGCTCTCCTACGACAAAAACTCCACTGACGCAACAGGTGAGGTTCCGTCGAACCAGCGCGGCAAGGAGAACACCACCCAGCCCGCCAAGACCAAGACCAACGGAACCGTGAAGACCGTCGCGGATGAGAACGTCCGGTACGGTTCCCTCATCAATGGCGATTTCTCCTACCCCTCGTTCTCCGACATTCAGAAGAACGAGCAGGAAAACGTCGCCGATCTGCGCACGTTCCTCAAATCGGATGACGGCACGCTTTGGTACAACATGTCCAACACCGATCTTTCCAAGTACGGAAAGATCGGGCAGATCCCCGGTTTCGACTCGTCCAGGTTCGCATGGTCCAGTACCGAGAACGGTTCAAGGGTCGAGTTGCAGCAGGACCGCAACACCAAGAACACGTATGCGGAGATCGTCGCCCAACAGGACAACACCAGCATCTACCAGAACGTGTCCACCGGCAACGGCGGCGTGCTGTACAAGATCCGGCTCAAGCACGCCAGCCGCCAATCCTCCCATGCCGACAGGATGCAGGTCCTCGTGGGATCCGACACGGATCACGCGACGCCTGTGGAGATGACCCGCGTCATCTCTAACGGCCATGGCGACAAGGTGGGCGGGAAGTCCACGATCATCACCACGAAGGTGTCCAACACCGATCCCCGCGACCATGGCGCCCAGTGGGAGACGTACGAAGGCTACTATCAGGTGCCCGAAGGGCAGAAGAACACGGTATTCATGTTCAAGAGCCTTGAAGGGTTCAAAGAGGATGAGACCCTGTCCGGCAACAACATCGGCAATCTCGTGGACGACATCGAGTTCTCCCGCTCCTACAAGCTGACCTACGACAAGAATTCCGATGACGCGACCGGCTCCGTCCCGTCGGATACGACCGCGAACACCGTCAAGCAGGCCAAGGCCAAGTCCTCCGGCACCGTGAGGCTCGCGGCCGACAGAACCGACGGCAAGGTGTCCGACCTCGTGCAGCGCACCACCACGCATGCGGATGGCAGCGTGACCGTGAGGACCGTCGACACTACCACCGACGTGGTGTCCGGCTGCCAGGTCTACTATCCGGCCGGCCAGAAGATCACGTTGGCGACCATGGCGAAGGACGATGACTGCTGGGATTCCAGCATGCTGTCGCGTCCGGGCCACACCCAGCTGGGTTGGAACCAGGACCGGAACGCGACCCAGGCGCAGGCCGAGGTCACGATGGTCGAGGGCGGCATGGCCGTGTATGCGGTGTGGGTCGGCAACCCGGTCCTCACCTACGACACGAACAAGCCGGCCACCTGGTCGGGCCAGATGCCGTCCACCCCGGCGTCCGTATCCGTGGCTTACAACACGGCCGTCACGGACGGGTCCGGCTGGCGGGCGGGCGACACGACGAAGATCCGCGGCTACAGGTTCCTCGGCTGGTACACGGGACCGCAGGACAATGCGGGCCTGTACGACTGGACCAGGCCGTTGACGGGCAACGTGACCGTGTACGCGCACTGGCAGCGGTTGCAGGCCAACGTGGTCTACAACGCGAACGGCGGCACCGGCTCGCACGCGAACACGACCGGCTGGCAGTATTCGGACGTGACCATTCCCGGCGACACGTCGAAATCGTTCACGCGAGACGGATACGTCTTCAAGGGATGGTCCCTCAAAGCAGGCAAGGCCGATGTCGTTTATAAGGATGGTTCACAGATCCCGTTGCAGGACAAGGACATCACCCTGTACGCGCAATGGCAGGGGATCCATGAGAACTTCACCGAGACGGGCGGCATTAGCCTGCCGCTGCTTATCGCGGGAGGTATCGGTCTGCTCGTGATGGGTGTCGGGTCCACGGTCATGCTCACGAGACGTATGAACGGCCACGGCATGCCGGACGGCGAGTGACCGGGAACAGATGACGGGAGGGCCGGCGGCCGGCCATCCACCACTCCGACCGGATGCGGCGTGATGGCCTGGACACCGGCTTTCCCTGTTCTTCCCGATATTCGTGGAATGGATCGTGGCGAAGGCATGGACGTTATGGACTGGGATTGGATCATCGAGGGCGAACGCGCCACGGAGGGCCGGCGCGGACGGCGTGTGCGCCGTCTGCATGCCCGTCGCGCGCGTCGCGTGTTCCGTGCTCTCGTCGCGGTCACCGTCGCCTGCTGCCTGTTGGGCGTGGGCGTTTTCGCGTGGCTTGGCGTGGAACAGGCCGGCACGGCCCGCCGTGCCGCCGAATCCTCCGCGTTGGCGGTGAAGGACGACCATTCGGCCGAACGGTACGCGCGCATGGTCGCCAAAGCCCGCGCATACAACCGGCGTCTCGCGGCCACACCGCAGGTCATCGGCGAACTGTCCGGCGAGGACGGCGCCGTCAAGGGCGATTTCGGGTTCAAATCCGACAGGGAGTACCAGAGCCTGTTGGATTTCGGCGACGGGATCATGGCGACAATCGAGATCCCGTCGATCGGCGTGGACCTGCCCGTCCGCCATGGGGCCGACGCGTACGCGCTGGACAACGGGGCGGGGCATCTGCATGGCACCTCGCTTCCCGTCGGCGGCAAAAGCACGCACAGCGTGATCACCGGGCACACGGGAGTCGCGGACAAGGCCCTGTTCACCCGGTTGACCGAACTGCGGAAGGGCGACGTGTTCTATGTTAAGGTCGCGGCCCAGACCCTCGCCTACAAGGTCACGCGCATCAGGACGGTCGACCCGGACGATCTGAGGAGCGTGCGCGTCGAACCCGGCCGCGACCTGGTCACGCTGGTCACGTGCACGCCGATCTTCCTGAACACGTACCGTCTGCTCGTCACGGGCGAACGCGCGAGCATGCCGGGCGACGCGCCCTATCCCGAGGACGCGCCAAAGACCAGCAGGCGGGACATGCGCCCCTATCTCGTGTCCGGCGTGACACTGCTCGCGGGACTGCCCGCGGCGGTCGTCGCGTCCAGGAGGAAAACCCGCCCGTACGGGAGACACGGACGGAAGGACTGACCTTGGACGGCGTCACGTGGGGTAGTCTGTAAGGGTGTGACGCCACGCCACCGCCGACAGGCCGACACGCCGATGACGCCGATATCGGATTGGGGGCACGTGGAATGTTTGACGGAAACGTCGCAGGGATGTTTCCACTGGAGCCGGATCCCATGGAGGGAACGGCATTGGAGGGTAGACAGATATGAACAAGAAGGCTTTCAGCGTCGCGGTCGCATCCGTGGCGGTCGCGGGCACCATCGCCGCACCGGCCATGGCGGACGAGACCGCGGTCACGCCGGTCGAACAGGCCCAGCAGGCCGTCGTCCAGGCGCAGGAAGCGGTCGACCAGGCCGCGGCCCAGCAGGGCGCGCAGCAGGATCAGGTGTCCGCCGCCCAGCAGCAGGTCGCCAATGCCAAGGACAGCCTCGACCAGGCCAACACCGGCGTGCAGGACGCGCAGCAGGACGTGCAGCAGGCCCAGCAGCAGGTCGACCAAGCCCAGCAGGACGTGCAGCAGGCCCAGCAGAACGTCGAGGACACCATCAACCAGGACCGGAACGTGCAGCAGGCCACCACCGGCGTCCAGCAGGCGCAGGACAGCCTCGGCCAGGCGCGGGACAATCTCAAGCAGGCGCAGGAGAAGGCCGACCAGACCGCGAAGAACGCCAGCAAACTCGAGAAGGCCATGAACGACAGCCAAGCCATCCGCGACGACGCCGCCAAGGCCAAGGAGCAGGCCGACCGGAAGGCCAAGCAGGCTCAGGCAAAGGTCGACGCGACCGACAAGGCGAAGCTCGACCAGGACACCGCCGCCAAGAAGACCGACGCCGCCAAGGCTCAGGCGAAGGCCAACGAGGCCCAACAGGCCGCGGACAAGGCGCAGGCGAAGAGCGACGAGGCGAAGGCGAAGCTCGACGAGGCCACCCGCCTGGCGGGCGACGCGAACGATCCCGCCAAGGTCAAGGAGGCGCAGGACGCCGCCCAAAAGGCCGGCGAGGCCGTCAAGGACGCGAAGCAGGCGCAGGCCGAGGCCACCGTCGCCGCCGCGACCGCGAAATCCACGGCCGACAAGACCCAGTCGAAGGCCGACGACGCGCGGAAGAAGCTCGACAAGGCGAACGACGCCGCCGACCAGGCGAAGGCGCAGGCCGACAAGACACAGGCCGCGCTCGACAAGGCCCAGGCGGACAAGACCACGTCCGACAAGGCGCTCGACAAGGCCCAGGCCGCGAACGACAAGGCCCAGAGCGAGCTCGCCAAGGCCGACCAGAAGGCCGCTGACGCGAAGACCGCCGCCGAGAAGGCCGCCCGGCAGGCGGATGCGGCGCAGGCCGCGTACGACGCGGCCGTGAAGGCCGCGCAGGATGCGAAGAAGGCCGCGGACGAGGCCGCCGAGAAGGAGGCGCAGGGCGCGGCCGGCTGGTTCCAGTCCGACAACGCGGAGCAGGCGTACAAGTATCTGACCGATTCCAGCGTGTCCAAGTACCTCGAATACACGCATATCGGCGCGAAGGACGATGCGACCAGCCTCGACAACCTGCTCAAGGCCCTGGACATGATCGACGAGTGCAACAAGCTGCGCGCGGAGAACGGGTTGGAGCCGTTGAAGGTGTCGGAGACCGCGTTGGCCATGGCCATGGTCCAGGCCAACTACGCGGCCAACGGCCACTACGAGCACAACTACCAGTACGACAACGTCGGCGAGAATCTCAACTGGGGCTTCGCCGATGACGATCCGTACGATGGTTGGTACACGATGGAGAAGGAGACCTACGACGCGGCCGTGAAGTCCGGCGACTATCCCGACCTCGCCAGCCTGTCCGCGTACGACGTGTTCCGGAAGTATCCGGACCTGTATTACAAGGTCGGCCACTACCTCAACATCGTCAATCCGGACTACATCGCCACCGGCATGGCCTACAGCGGCTACGGCGAAACCAACTATGACCACGCGTTCACGCAGGAGTACTTCAACGACTGGAACTCCTACAATACGCACGACACCGTGTACGACGCGGCCGTCTACCGCACCATGGTCGAGAACTACGTCAACCAGGTCCGTTCCGCCCAGTCCACGTACGACGAGGCGTTGAAGAAGGTCGACGAGGCCAAGAAGGCGCTCGACAAGGCCAACCAGGCGAAGGCCGGCACCACGGCCGCGCAGGCCGCCGCCGAACAGGCCCAGCAGGCCGCGAAGGCCGAGGCCGCCGAAACCGCGAAGGTCCTCATCGCCGCGACCGCCAAGAGCCAGCAGACCCAGGTCGCGTACGAGCAGGCGAAGAGCGCGAACGACAAGGCCCAGGCCGACTACACGGCCGCGGACACCGCCCGCCAGTCCGCCCAAGCCGACTATGACGAGGCGAAGAGCGCGAACGACAAGGCCCAGGCCGACCTCAAGGCGGCCGAGACCGCCGTCGGCCAGGCGCAGACGGCTCTGGACAAGGCGCAGGCGGACAAGACCCAGGCGGACGAGCGTGTGAGCATCCTGACCGACGCGGAGAACGCGTTGGCCCAGGCCAAGACCACCTACGAGCAGGCGAAGAGCGAGGCCGACCAGGCCCGGCAGGCGTTGGAGGCCGCCAAGGCGGATCTCGACGCGAAGCAGGACGCGTACGCGCAGGCGAAGGCCAAGAGCGACGAGGCCGCACGGCAGGTCAAGGATCTCGAGGCCGCGTTGGCCGACCTCGACGCCAAAACCCAGGCGTTGACCGCCGCGCAGAAGGACCTCGACGCGAAGACCCAGGCCTACGAGCAGGCTTCCACGGCCCGCGACGACGCCGCCAAGCAGGTCGAGGCCGCCAAGACCGCGGTGAAGGACGCCGAACAGGCGCTGTCTGACGCGCAGGCCAAGCTCGAGCAGGCCAAGCGGGACGCGAAGGACACCGACGCGGTCAAGGCCGCGCAGGCCGCCGTGGACAAGGCCCAGGCCGACCTCGACGCCGCGAAGCGGGCGTTGACCGCCGCTCAGGCCAAGCTCAAGGCGGCGAAGGCCGCGCAGGCGCAGGCCAAGACCGCCGTGGACAAGGCCCAGGCCGCATTGGCCGCCGCGATCAAGGCCGCGGCCGACAAGAACGGCTCCAAGACCGACAACAACAACACCGGCAACGGTTCCGCCACGGTGCCCGGCGCGCAGACCGGACAGACGGGCCTGAAAGCCAGCGAGACGGCCGCGCAGGCCGCCGCCGCGAAGGCCGACAAGGTCATGGCATCCACCGGCGCGAACACGAACGGCATGCTCCTCGCGGCCGTCGCCCTCACCGGCATCGGCTGGACCATGCTCGACATGAAGCGCCGCCGCATGGACGTGACCGCACGCCACAGCACACGCTGACCCAAATCCCCCTCCAATCCAGAACAAGCGGCCGGAACAGGACCCATGGAAACCCGTACGACGGTTTCCGGAACTCCCGTTCCGGCCGTTTTCCTTTCTGGTGCGTCAGAACTTGTAGACATGGTGCACCGCAGGGCGCCGCACCCCGGGACAGTATGGGAGCGTCGAGAAAACGAAAAACCGAACGAAAGGCCCACGGAATGGCGCAAACTACCCGGCAGCAGATTCAAACCATGTTCGATTTGATCGAGACCTTGAAGGAACGCAAATACCTTCCAGGGGAATCGAAGATCTCCGATGACCGCATCACCGACGCGCTGCGCACCATGGTCGAGCCGAACGGACTCATGGACGCGACCATCGCGAAGGTCCTTCGCCCCGACATGTCCGGAGAGGAGTTCGAAGCGGTCGCCATGTTGGACGAGGAGGCGTCGTACGGACTGTTCGACACGTATCGCGCCATCATGATGCCGTCCGATTACGACGTCTCGCACGCCATAGCCTGCGCGTTCAAGCAGGACATACCGCGCCTGTTCTCCGATTTCGCGCTGCAGATCCATCCGACGTCCGACCGCGCCGGCGCGTACCGCATCGCGGCTACCGTCAGCTATATGGAAGGGGATCCTGCGGCCAGATGCAAGCATTTCGCCGACCAGCTGTACCGGGTCAAACCCGAGGACGAGATGCTGAGGAACCTGTCGGTCGCACTGATCCATGGCATCGAGCCGGCGCGGACGGCCGGCGCGGACGGCATCGCGGCCGAACGCGAACGCGTCCAGGCCCAAAGGGAACAGACGGACGCCGGCGAAGGACTCGCCGCGGAAGCCATGAACCGCGTCGCAGCGCGCTGACAGGGAAAGGACTCTCTCAGGATGGACGAGATCGACGAATGGACCGTCGGTCCGATTCCCATAAGGCCGGCGCCCGGACCGGCCGCGCCAAGGCCGTCTCCCGATGATGCGGGCGCCCGCCCCGTTCCGTCGCCGGAACCCCGGATCCCGGACTCATCCGAGAACCGTCCCGCCGCTTCGGACAAGCCTCCGGTCCAAAGACCCAGGCTCAAGGGGCTGTCGCATGCCCGTACGCCCGAGATTCCGGACATGCCTCCGTTGCCGTCGAGGGCGCCGTCCCGGGACAGCATGCCGTCCGTAGCTCCCGCGCCCGCGCCGATCCGTCCGGAACCATCATCCTTCGTGGCCGCGAGTCCGGAAAGCGTGCGCGACGGACTCGAGGCCGTCGCCGACATCCCTCCCGAGACCCACGGCATCCCCCGTGCCGCCGTCATCGTCTGCTGTTCGGTCGTGGGAGCCATGCTCGTCTCGGCCATCGCCGGAGGCTGCGTCGTCGCGGCCGGCCGCGTCCGGGAAGCCAAGGCCGCGGAACAGTCCCGCGACCGATGCGAATCGTCCCTGGGCAGGCTCTCGTCCGCCCGACGCGAACTGGACAAGGCCATGGAAGAGGCGGAACGGACGTCGAAGACGGATCCGAAGACCGTGAAGGATCCGAAGACCATCGACAGGCTGAACCGCGCGGCATCCGTGAAGACGCCCGGCATGGTCTCCTGCGACGCGTCCGACGTGGACGGCCTAGACACGGCCGCCGTGAAGGCGGACAGGAGCGCGAAGACCGCGAAGACCTCCGTGAAGGCGATACGGACGGCCGTGAAGGCGGTCGAGGCGTCGAAGCTCGACAAGACCGTCGACGACGCGTCACGGCTGCTCAAGGATTCGGAAGGCAAGGTCCAGGACGCCAGGACCCGGGAGACGTTGTCGAAGGCCATCAAAGCCCGCGATGCCGTCGCGATCGCCAAGGCCGTCAAGGCCGTGAACGACTCGAAGGCCGCGAAGGAGAAGGCCGACGCGGAAGCCAAGGCGAAGGCCGAGCAGGAGGCCGCGAAGCGGAAAGCCGAAGAGGAGTCCGCCGCCGAACCACAGCAGTCCCAGAACGTCCAACGGCAGACCGCCGGAACCGGACAGGGCCGCGCCCAACGGCAGGAGAGCGTCCAAACGCCGTCCACGACGCAGAGGCAGCAGCAGTCCTCGACGCCATCCGCCCCATCGTGGAGCGTCCCGTCGGAAAACGACGACGGAGGAATGCCGGACACCGATCCAGGACTGTGAGAAGGAAGGAACGAATGAACGTCCAGAACCAACCGCCTTTGCCCCGGGCACCGCATCCCCGGCCGGCGCTGACCCAACTGGTCCCTCCGTTCGCGGCCCGTCCGACCGCCGACCGCGTATGGCTGGTGGCGGCGCATGGGGGAGCGGGGTGCACCACAATCCGCATGAGCGCGAGGGACCGGTACGCGGACGCGGGACGCGGCCTGCCGGTCAGCGCCGACCCGCGTCTCCCGAGCCGGGTCGTGCTGTGCGCCATGTGCACGGGACGCGGCCTCGAAGCGCTCCGCGCGCTGCTCGCCGACTGGAACGCGGGACTGTTCGGCCAGACCATCCTCATGGGCGTCGCCGTCACCATGCCGTTGCCGAAGACGCCGCGGGAGCTGCGCAAGGGCGCGCTTCTGGTCGGCTCCGCCGCGCCCGCGCTGTGGAGGCTGCCCTTCATCCGCGGACTCGACCTCGACGGCTTTCCCGAAACGTATCCGCGCGCGTACGCCAGGATGCTCAAGGACCTCGAAGCGGCTGGCGGAACGGCATGAGAAAACTTGTAGACGCCGTGCACCGCCGCGGCGCCGGGGATGTGCGACCGTGGAAGGCGCACCAGCAACGAACATCAAAGGAGAAATGATGCTTGAACACATCGCATCCGCCGCCGCGGCCGCGAAAACCACCGCATACGGCATGGTCCTCGCCGACCTGTCGAACCCGAAGGCGTGCCTCCCGCCTGGATTCTCCAGCCCGGTGAGCACCGCGCTCGGATGAGTCAAGGCCCTCGGGCTGGTCGTCGCGATCGTCGCGCTGATCCGCATCGGCGTCCACGTGCTGCGCCAGCAGGGCGACGGCGTCCCGGACAGGGACGACACGTTCGACAAGCTCATCAACTGGGTCGTCGGCATCTTCATCGTCGCCGGCGCCCTGGCGTTCATGAGCGCGCTCGGACTGTCCATCGCGGAAAGCTGCTGAGCGGATGACGCGCCGGCGCAAGGGCCGCCTCGCCGCGATGCTTCTCGCGCTGGCGGCCGTCCTGTCACTCGCGGCCTGCGGAGGACCGAACTTCGACGCGTTGAAGGACGATCTCAAATTCGGCGACGAGGAGATCTCCGACGTGATGACCACGTATTCGATGAAGATCCCCCAGAACAAGCCCGGAAAACTCATCCGCAGCCCGCAGTACGCCTGGGCCAACAAGAACCAGGGGAACGCGGTCGCCGCCGCCGGATCCGCGAAGGTCTACTTCGTCGCGAACCCTTCCGCGCAGTGCGACGCGCTCAACGCGACCAACTCGCAGATCTCCGACGACGACGCGTCGGAGGGCTCGGGAACCTGGACATACGTCTCGTCCACGAGATCATGCGACAAGCAGCGCAAGCTCAGCTGGCTCGAGAAGACCATGTGGACGATGTACGAGCAGCAGTCGGGCGACACGATCGACTGGCTCAGCACCAGCCGCAACACGCTCGTCGCCTCGTCGGGGACCGTCTCCACCCTCCAGAACTCCGTGCTGCCCATGTACGACGCGTGGGACACGAACGTCAACAAATACCTCAACATCGCCCAGGGCGTGCTCATCGTCGCGGCCGCGATCAGCCTCATGGTCCTCGCGGCGCGCATCGTCTGGCAGATCGGCAACGGCTCGGCCGGCATGGACGGACACCTGCTGGGCAAGATCGGATGGATCTTCCTGGGCGTGTTCATGGGCTCGTCCGCCGCGAGCATCGCCCTCACGTTCTTCAAACAGGCCCACATGACGAAAACCGTCGTCAACGGCGTGCCCACGGCCACGGCCGGACGCTCCACTCCGGCCCTCGCGTCATGGACGCCCGGATCGGGAGCCTCGTTCTTCGTGTCCGACTGGGTGAGGCTCCAGGTCGACCCGTTCCTCATCATCGCGGCCGTCTGTGGCGTCGTCGCGGCCGGCTTCAAGCTCATCACCACGCAGGAGGGACGCGAACTCGTCCCGTTGGGCAAGGCCTTCATGTGGGCCATGCTCACCAGCGTGTGCCTCGCCGGATTCGTCAACCTGTTCCAGGACACCGTGGACACCTGGACCGCGGGCGTGCTCAAAAGCGCGTCCAACATGATGCGCGACTCGTGGCAGCACAACACGCTTGCGGCGACGGAATTCTTCAACCTCGACTGGCCTATCGCCCTGGTCCTCACCATCGTGGTGTGGTTCTGCAACCTCATCAGCAAGGTGTTCTGCTACCTGCGCGCCGGCCTGCTGCCCATCATGGTGGGCGTCGCCCCCGTCTGGGCGGCGATGAGCTGGATGGAGACCGGACGCCAGGCGTTCGGCAAGGTCATGGGATGGCTGTTCGCTTTCCTTTTGTACAAACCCGTCGCCGCGCTCGTCATGGCGACCGGAAGCGCGATCATGGTCACCGCGACGGACGGCGACGACAGCCAGGCCATCACCCTCATGCTCACAGTCAGCGTCATCGTGCTCCTGCCCGCGATGATAAAGCTCATCGTCCCGGCCGTGGCGGGAAGCGTCGGCGGCGGCGGGGTCATACCGTCCATGCTCGGCGGAATCGCGGGCATGGGCGTCATGGCCGCCGGCGGCGCGCTCAAGGCCGGCGCGAAGGGCGTGGCCGGAGCGGCCGGCAAGAAGAACGCCGCCCCCGACGGCGCGAAACCGTCGGGAGCCGCGCAACCATCCGGCATCGGAGCCGGCGGCGGACCGGCGGGAACGCAGGCGGGCTCCTCCGGCGGCGGAGGACAATCCACGTCGTCGGAATCCGCCGTCCCTGACGGCGCGAAGGACACGGCGGACAATCCCATGCCGTCCGGCATGGACCAGCAGTCCGCGGGCTCCGGCTCCGGAGGCGCCCCGGACGGAGCGAAACCCGAATCCTCGTCCACCGCCGCGCGGATCGAACAGTCCGTCGGCCGTTCCGGCTCCGACCCGTCGGCCCCGGCGGGCGCCCGCCCGTCCGGAGGCGCGAAGCCGTCCGGAGACGGGCCCGACGGCGCCAACCGCGCCGCGACCCGCAAGACCAAGGAGTTCTAAATGGCCTCAAGCACGACATACGGCGACTGGATGCGCCCCATCGCGGGCGGCATCCGCAACATCGGCAAGCCGCTGACCTTCGCGGGCCTCGGCGTGCTCGTCGTCACGCTGATGCTGTCCATGGTCAACGTGGTCGCGGCCATCGCGACCGCGGTCATCGGCATCGGCACCATCGCGGTGCTCGCGGTACGCGACCGCGAACATCGAAACGTGCTCGACCGGACCGTGGAACGGCGCTCCTGGCTCTCGGAGTCCAGGAAGGGCAGGGCCCTGTACCGTTCCGGAATGCTCGCGCCCGTCGAATCGGGCGAATGCCGCCTGCCCGGCATCCTGTCGCGCGTCTCGCTCGTCGAGGCGAACGACGGGTTCGGCGACCGGCTCACCCTCGTGCGCCACGGGCACACCGGAGAATACTCGCTCCTGTTCGCATGCCAGCCGCAGGGCGCGGCCCTCGCGGACGACGACGTCGAGGACGCGTACGTCGCCTCGTGGGCCGGCCTGCTCGAGGCGCTGGGCGGCGAGGCCGGCGTGACCCAGCTGGCCGTCACCGTGGACACGTCGCCCGACTCGGGCGTGCGCTTCCGCCGCAACCTCGCCAAGCGCACCGTCAAGGACGCTCCCGAGCTCGCGGCCCGCGCCATGGCCCAGATCATGGACCTGTACGCGACCGGCGGCGCGTCCAGCAGCGTGATCCTCACGCTCACGTTCCGCTACGTCGACGTGCGCGACGGCAGGTTCCTCGAACCCGGGGACGCTGCGCGCCGCATCGGACAGCTCGTCCCCAACCTCATCCGCCGCATCGCCGACGCGGGCGGCGGGACCGCGCGCACGCTCACCATCGACGAGATCAGCCGCATGGTCCGCGTCAGCTACGATCCCGCCACGCAGGACACGCTCGAACAGGCCGACGGCCAGCCATGGATCGAATGGGAGGACGCCGGGCCCGTCGCCTGCGAGGCCGGCTGGGACCACTACCGGCACGATTCCGGCGTGAGCCGCACATGGGAGATGTGCGACCCGCCCAAATCCAACGTGACCAGCTCCACCCTGGCGCGTCTGCTCGGCCCGCTCTCCGATTGCGACCGCAAGCGCGTCACCGTCGTGTTCCACGTCCTGCCTCCGGACAAGACCGCGTTCATGGCCGAGCAGAACAGACAGAGGGCCGCCAACCAGGTCAGCCAGGAGAAGCGCGCGTCCATCAGCGCGATGAGCCAGATCAACAAGGCCAACCGGCAGGCCATCGAGACCAACAGGGGAGCGGCAATTGTGTTCTTCGGCATGCTCGTGACCGCCACCGTTCGCGCCGGCGACGACGAGCGCATGAGGCTCGAACAGGCCACGCACGCCGTCGAGGGCGCCGCCGGAAGCGCGAAGATCGACCTGCGCCCCTGCTACGGCGCGCAGGACACCGCTTTCGCCGCGAGCCTGCCGCTCGGCCTCAACCTCAGGAACTACACGCCTCCCAGCGCGTTCGCCGCGCTCTCGTGAAAGGAACGGAACCATGCGGAAGGGAAAGAACACCGGCCGGACCATGGATCCGGACATGCCGGTCCTTCGCCCGTCCATCCCGCCAACGCCGATGGGGCCGTCCTGGAGGGGACGGCGCTCAAGGGGCGGCGGATGGGGCGGGCTCATGCCCACGATGGACGAGTTCTTCGGCACCAGCACCCAGGTGTGCGGGGGATTCTGGCCGTTCAGCACCGACATGGCGCTGCCCGTCGAGGGCGTGCCCATCGGACGGAGCATGACGACCGGCGCGGGCGTGTGCTGCGATCCGATCAGCTGGTTCCGCGCCGGCATCATCGAACAGCCCAGCATGTTCGTCATGGGGCTGCCCGCCATCGGCAAATCCACGTTCGTGCGACGCCAGGTGTGGGGCATGTCCGCCCTCGGCATGAACGCGATCATCCCCGGCGACCTGAAGCCCGACTACGCCGAACTCGTCCGGCTGCTCGGCGGACAGGTCATCCGTCTGGGCAGCGGCCTGGGCTCCATCAACCCGCTCGACCCGGGCGGCATCCACGACGCGCTCAAACGGCTCACGGGAGACGCCCGCGAGGACCTGCTCGCCGACTACCACGAACGCCGCAGCGCGCTCATGGAGGTGCTGCTGACCATCAGCCGCACCGGACGGGAGGAGGGACGCCGCACCGTCTCCGACGTGGAATCCAACGTCCTGTCCACCGCGCTCAAGATCCTGTACGAGCGCACCAAGGACGATCCGGAGCCGCCCGTCATCCCCGACCTGCGCGACCTCGTCAGACAGGGCACGCCCGAGATCCGCGCCGCCGCCGTGTTCGACGACCCCGAGAACGACGATGCCTACGCGCGCTCGACCCGCGACCTGCTGTCCAGCCTCCACGGACTCGCGAACCCGATGGGACGGTTCGGACGCCTGTTCTGCGAGCAGACCACCGAACGGCTCGACCTGTCCCGCCCCGTCGACTTCGACATCAGCGCCCTCGCGCAGGCCGGCGACGACGTCGTCGCCGCCGTGCTCGCCGCCACATGGTCGAGCGCGTTCGCCGCGAAGAACGCGGCCGACATGATGGCCGAGGCCGGCCTGCAACCCCGCCGCAACCACGTCATCATCATGGACGAGATGCACCGCGCCCTGCGCGCCAGCCCGCTCATGGTCGACCGCCTCGACCTGCTCACCCGGCTCAACCGCCAGTGGGGCGTCGGACAGATCATGATCACCCACACGTTCGCGGACCTGCTGTGCCTGGACACACAGGCGCAGAACAACAAGGCCCGTGGATTCGTGGAACGCAGCAAGATCAAGGTCCTCGGAGCCCTGTCCCGCACCGAGATCAAACGCTATCTGCGCGGCGAGTCCGGTCTTCCCATCAGCGTGCGCGAGGAGGACATGCTGGCCGACTGGGCCACACCCACCAACTTCGACGCGAACGCGAGCTTCAAGGGCGTGGGCAAGTTCCTCATCAAGCTCGGCGGGCTGCCCGGCATCCCCGTGAACGTGCAGATGTGCGACATCGAACGGTCCGGATTCAACGACACGAACGCGAAATGGAGCCGATGATGAACCAGGCGACCCGTCATATGACGCCGGACGCGTGGCTCGGCGTCCCGCTCCAGCTCGCCATCCGCGACCTCGCCGTCGTCAACGGATACGCCGGCGCCCTGTCCGTCCGGACCGCGCGCCGCGGCACGGACGCCGGCCGCAACCGTCCCCTCGCTGTCGCTTCGGTCGTGGTGCCGTCCCACGGCTTCACGCTCCTGTTCCGTCCCCTCGCGGCCATGGAGCCGAACTCGTTCACCGCGCTCGTCACCGACCGGACCGGAAACATCGTCTGGCAGGAGGACGCCGACCATCCCAGCTACTATGAGGCGTACGACCTCGCGCGCCGGGCCTTCGCCCGCCTCCGCCGCTTCGAGCGCGAGGACGCGGAGCCGCCCGTCCGGGCCGTCCGCCGCGACGGAAAGGAGAACCCATGAAGAACGACGGCATCCACATGCCCGAACTGCCCGAACCCACGGTGGACGAACTCGAACGGCTCGCCGAGGCCATAGGGGAGAGGGCCGACGGATTCGAGCTGGACATGCCCGATGGGTCGGTCGCGCGCGGCTACCGCGCGCCCGGCATCCACGGAATCCTCCCGGAAGGCTGGCGCGTCTACGACATCATGGAATGCGACAGCGAACGATGGACGCCGTACCCCGGATACGAGGACGTGGCCGAAGCCGATCGCGAGGACGGGGAGAACGGACGCTACGAAACCAGCCTCGTCATCGACGACAACCCCGGCCCCCACTTCGTCGACCAGGGCGACCCGTTCGTCACCAGACACGACCTGTCCGGCGTGGACTGGGAGTTCGACGAGGGGCACTGCGGCTATGACGGCGTCCAGCTGTCCGACGACATCGCGCGTCTCGCCGCGGCCGCCATGCCCGTCATGGAGTCCGTCAGGACGGAGTCGCCGATCCGATGACAAGGATAAGCGGATAAGCATATACGTATGCGCTTATCCGCTTATTGGGTTCCGTTCCCGGGCGTGGTCCAGTTGTGGGTGAGAGGCTTTTCCCGCTTCGGCGGGAACGACAATCAACCGTCCAGGCCTTCCCAGAAACCATCCAGGGTGACGCCGAGCGCGTCGGCCAGGCCCTTCGCGGTCTCCAGACTCATGATGCGCGGATTCCGCGCCGACCCGTCTGCTGCGTCCCGTGTCATTCGGGCATCTCGAACAGTTCGACGACCGTGCACGCGCTCTCCTCCGACAGGCATTCCGGCACCATCGCGTCGATCGGAAGCCATGCGTCGCCGGAACATGCGCCTATGCCCCCCGGAAGGGTGAACGGCTCGTCGAGACCCGTCCTCAGCCCGTCAAGCATCCGGCATGAGGCGCACGGCTTCATCCCGTCCGGTGCGAACACCTGGAGACGCCGTTCCATCCGCGTCCCGCATTCGTTCGCGGCGCCGATGGCGGAGTTGACGCCTCCTATGGCCTCGGACGCCATCAGCTCGACCCGGGCGAGGAATTCCGCGTCGCCGCGTCCCGTCAACGGCTGAAGCGCCTTTCTCGATCGCGAATACGTCCATTCGTCGTCGGCCGAGTCCTTCAGTATGGAAAGTATCTCCTGCGCGGGCTCCGACCCGTATCTCGCCTGCACGAAGGGCCGTATGAACCGCAGGTGGTCCGCGTAATCCAGGAGCCGGTAGTCCGGCGCCGCCTTCCGTCCGTTTCCCCTCATCCTTCCGAAGAAGTGGAACATGATGCCGTCCTTTCGTCGATGAGTCCGATTATCGGCCCTTGTAGACATCGTGTCCCGCCGACACGCCGCTTCGGCGCGACCATGGCCTGTGAATCATCCGGACGACGGAAAGGAAGGCTCCGGACATGGAACAGAGGACCATAGACGACGGGGAGCTGCGCCAATGGATCGACGAATGGGGGGAGGAGTCCCACGACGACATCCTCCCCTCCGACGACGAGGCGGACATCGCCAACAGGATACTGGAGCACCACACGCGCGGCGAATACGCGGGCGACGTCGACTGGAACGGCGCGTGGGAATCGCTGCGGGGCATCGTCGGCCCCGCGCTGGAGCATGTGCACGGCTTCTTCCCGGACGGCGCGGAAACCCTCGCGCGATACGTGCGCGAGATCGACATGGGCATAGACCCCGACACCGGCGAGGACCTGGAACGCGCCGCCATCGAGGAACCGGCGTTCCGCACCTCGTTCAGGATCCGCGCCATGGCCGACGCCGACCCCGAGGACGAACCGGCCCTCGACAAGGTCATCCAGGCCGCCGACGCCGACTACCGGCACGACGTGATCTCCGGAGGCGACGCGGCGCGCGCCGACTGGCGCAACGCGGCCGCATACGAATGGCGCCGCCTCATGCTCGAACCGCACGCGCCGACCGATCCGGTATCCGACGTGTCGGCGCTGGCGGTCATCGCGGTCAGCATGCGGTACGCTCCCGACGCGACCCGGGCGATGATCGCGACCGACGTGCTCGGCCCGGACATGCCGACCATGGGCGGCCTACGGGACATCATCGGCACCCCGGAACAGGACGTGCCCGTCGACACGCTCATCACGGACCTGGTCGGACAATGGCCCGACGCCACGCCGGACAGGGACACGCTGACCGACCGCGACCACGCCGCATGGCGCATCCTCTCTCCGATCCAGCAGAACGCCCCGGCCCCGGTCGAAGGCCACATCTACGGCCTGCTCGGCATGCTCGACCACGTCGAATACCTCGGACGGACGGGCGAGACCGGACGCATGCACGCGGAACGCGCGCTCCGCTTCGACCCGTCCGACCGCTTCGCGTCCGCTGTGCTGGACACGGCCCCCGCCGCGGACGGGTCCACCGGACTGGCGGAACTCGCGGACATCGCGCAGGACAGGGGGACGATACGATGAACGACCGGTTCGGCTCCACGGCGAGAGACTTCGCCGCCGGCATCGTCACGCGGGAGGGCGGCACGCCCGAGGACGTCCGGGAGCTCTCCTACGGTCCGGACCTGGACCGTATCGTGTCCGATCACCGCGCTGAATTCGACTGGAACACGGTTCCGGGCATGGGCGCCCGCGTCCGCGACTGGTATGCGGAGCAATTCCCCGACGACCCGCTGGGCGTGATGATCGCCCCGGACGTGACGTTCGCCCAGACGGTCGAATCGTTACACGGGGGCGATGTCTACGACCGCCTAGGCGTCGGCGAGTCCGTCGTCCGCGAACGCGTGTTCGCCGAGCTGTCCGCCCGAATCGGATGCGGATACGACGACATATACGACGCGTGGCTGAACGGCGACGGCCTCGACCCGCGGCTCGTGTCCGACCCGGATCCCGAACCGGAACGACGGTTCGGCATCGACGACGTGGAGATGCGCCGATCCGCGACATGGCCCGGAGGTCCGCACGTCCTCTCCGCCGAGCTGCCCGACGGGCGGATACTCGGCCACGTCATCCCCCAGGAAGGCGAATGGCTGTGGCGTCTCGCGGACGAGACGGAATGGCACGCTCCGCGCCCCGTCGAGGGCAACGTCGCGCGCTTCATCGACCAGGGAGGCCGGGAGGCCGCCATCCTGAGCCTGCTCGAAGCCATCGAGACCCGGTATCCCATGGCCGACCCGGAGGATCCGGTGGACGTCCTGGACGAATCCCTCACCGGAACGGACCCGTACGCCGCGCCCGCGGCCGGGCCCGCAAGATAGGGCGCGGACAAGGAGAACGACATGAGACTCAACAGCGAATCCATCGAAACCATCCTCGAACGGTTCGACCGGCGCGACGACGCCGACGCCGACTACGTCATGGCCCACTGGAGGGAAGCGGTCGACGTCTACGAGCACGACGGGTCGATGCTCGACCTCGACAACATCGTCCGGCTCGAAACCGTCCTCGGCGACAGAATCGGCTACGACGCCTACCACCGGATCAACTCCACTATGGAAGACCTCGGGGAATGGCTGGAGCAAGGCCTGCTCGTGCGCGAGGCGTCGGACGGCGCGCGTCGGACGGCCGGCTCCGGCGGCGTCCCTCTCAACTGGATCCGCGGACGATTGGACGAATGGATCCGAACCGCGCCCATCGACGCCGACGCCCGCTACACGTGGACGGCCGGGCTGGCGGACCAGTCCGAACGCGACGTCATGCGGGTCTGGGCGGAGGACGAGCTGGCGCAGGTCGTCGAGGACCACTACTGGAACTTCCCGGGAGGAAGGAACAGCTGCATGGAGTTCTATTCGCGCCCGGACTTCATCTCCGAATCCTACGTGGAATGGAAGGCGGGACTGCTGTCGGAAGGCGACCTCGAACGTACGGACCGCGCGGACACGGATCCGCTCGGCGACCCGCGTATTCGGCGCGACCACGCCGACACGCTGAACGGAAACTTGTAGACGCGGTGCACCGTTCCGCCGCCGCGGAGGCCGCAACATTGCATGTGGGACGCCACAAAGGCCGTGGCGCCCCACCCCCTATGACGAAAGGACGAAACATGCCGCAGACGATGCTGACGGTAAGGGGCAATCTCGGCGCCAACCCCGACTACCTGCCCGAGAAGACCATGGAGGACGGCGCCATCCTGCCCTCCAAACTCCAGGCGGTGGTCTACGAGAACCGCCGCGTGAGGACCGCGGACGGCGGCTGGACGGACGACCCGCGCGGACCCGTCAAGACGACCGTGCAGCTCTTCGGCAACGCGGCCGACACCGTGCGCCGCATCGACATGAGGCAGGGCGATCCCGTCATCGCCGGTGGCAGCATCGCCGAGCCCGCCGCCTACGCCAGCTCCAAGGACGGCCAGCCCGACGCGCGCAACGTCATCAACGCGCAATGGCTCGTCTACGACTCCATCCTCTACCAGCGCCGCAAGGAACGCGCCGCCGAAGCGGAGCAACGGGCCGGATCCTCCCCGTCCGAGACCCAGCCCGCGACCGGGGAGGAGCGTTCATGATGAAGTTCCTCGATGACGAGGGAAGGGAGGGGACGGGGGTCGGCAGGAAGGCGGTCCTCCGCGCCCACGCGCCCCGTCCCTCCATGTCCGGGGCGGAATGCTCATGCGGGGAGAGGTTCGCCACATGGGAGGAATACGGGCGCCACGTCGACGGGCTCGTCTCCACGCCTCCCGAGACAAGGGAGGAGGCCATCGAGAACGCGCTGGCCGACCACCTGGGCGACCCCTACGAACGGGGCGACTGGGACGACCGCCTCGAACCCAGCGTCGGCGACCATGGACTGTTCCACTGCGGATGCGGCTGGAAGTCCTCGGTCCCGGACATCGGCGAATGGAGGCGGCACATGGCCGACGCGATCCTGGCCGAGCTCGCCGAAGTGCGGGAGAGGGGATAGCGGTGGACGTCGATCCGAAACTCCAGACCAACAGGGTAGCCGACCTGGGACGGACCGTCAGGCCGTCCAGCCGCGCGGCGGGAGTCGCGCTGCTCGTCGCATTGGCGGTCATGTCCGTGTTCGGCGCGATATGCGCGGCGTCGGGCCACGGGTTCGACATCTTCGCGCTCCTGTACATCCTCTCCGGCCAATGGGAGTTCACCGGCGCGCAGTGGGCGCTGGCCGGACTGCTCGTCATCCTCGCCGGAGCCCTCGCGGGCCTGTGCTGGTGGCTGCTGGCACGCAAGGTCGCCCCGAAGGTCACCGGAAGCGCGGACCGCACCAGGGTCGACGTGTACGCGCCGAGCATGGGCCACGGCGAAGCCGTGTCCAAGGTCACCCGGGAACGGGCCGAGAAGATGGCGTCCCGTCTCGTCAAGGACTACGACCCGAAACGCATGGAGCCGGGCTATCCGCTCGGCCGCAACATCGTGGACGGAACGCCCATGAGCACCAGCTGGGAGGACATGGCGATCGTGCTTGCCGGACCCCGTTCCGGAAAGTCCCTGTGCTACGCGATCCCCGCGGTCTGCTCCGCCCCCGGCCCATGCCTCGCGACCTCGAACAAGGGCGACATCCTCGACGTGACCCGTCCCGTCCGCATGCACGACCATCCCGACGGGCGCATCTGGGTGTTCGACCCGGAACGCATCGCCGAACCGAACCGGAAGCACACCACATGGGTGTGGAACCTGATCGACTCCATCCACACCATCGCCGACGCGAAACGCATCGCCGACTGCTGGCGGTACGCGTCCGGCCAGCCGTCCACCGGCGGCGACGACTTCTTCCCGGGCACCGCGGCCCAGCAGCTCGCCGACTACCTGTTCGCCGCCCACCTCGGCGGCAGGACCGTCGCGGACGTGTTCCGCTGGGCGTCGAGCGAACGCAACACCGAACCCGTCACCATCCTCGCGAAGCACGAGGGGTACGGCGAGATAGCCGCCCGCGTCAGCTCGGTCATCGCGCTGACGCCGGAGACCCGCAGCGGCGTGTTCGGCTCGTTGCAGACCATGGTCGCGTTCCTCGCCGACCCGGACGTGATCGAATGGGTCCTGCCCCGCGAGGGCGACGGAACACCGGAGGGCAGGGACGTGTTCGACCCGCTCGCCTTCGCTACCAGCGAGGGCGACACCCTTTACCTGCTGTCCGCCCAGGGGCGCCCGTCCACGGCGCTGACCGCGAGCCTGACCGCGGTCGTCGCGTTCACCGCGTTCCAATACGCGCAGTCCGAATGCACGGACAACAACCGGCGTCTGCCCAGGCCGATGTGCTGCGTGCTCGACGAGGCCGCAAACATCTGCCGCTGGCCCGAACTCGCCGACGTGTACTCGTACTTCGGCTCGGCCGGCATCCCGATCATGACGATCTGGCAGAACCCGGACCAGGGCAAGGCCGCGTTCGGCGAGACGAACTTCGGCAGCCTGTTCAACAACGCGAACATCCTCGTCTACCTGGGCGGCATCAAGGACGCGAAATGGCTCGGCGAGATCAGCAGCCTCGTCGGTCAGAGGGAGATCGTCCGCGGCAGCCTCAACATCGACGGGCAGGGCAGACGCAGTGTGAACAACAGCATCCAGAAGGAGAACATCCTGGACGTGTCCGACCTGGCCGAGTGGCCCGTCGGCCGGGCGCTCGTGCTCGCCTCGCAATGCCGCGCCCAGATCGACCGGACCATGCCGTGGACCGAGAACCGCGTCTGGGTCGACATCATCCGCAAGGCCGCATGACATGGGCGTTGGAACATTCCTCGAAAGGATGAAAATGGTATTTCCAGGCAAGAACCCATCGGAGGACCGCGAGATGCAGCACGGCATCCGCGAAACGGTCCAGATGGCGCCGGGCCGGGTGGGGCCCGTCTTCCCGCAAGCCCCCATGCCGGGGCCGTCCGCGCCCGCGGCGGACCATGTCGTTCCGGAACCGGATTCCGGCGTGGCCGCGCCGCCGCAGGTCCCCGACCACGCCGACCGTCCCACGGATCCCGACATAGCGTGCGTGGCGGCGGTGGCCGCGGCGAACCTCGCCGTCGAAGGCGTCGAGGACGTGACCCGGTACGGGCTGACCATCCCGTTCACGCGATGGCTGTTCGCGTACAAGGCCGGCCTGGCCGCCGAGGACTTCGCGATCTCGACCAAGGAGGACTTGGAGCTGGCGGAAAGGGAGCGCGCGGCCGAAACGACTTCCGCCGCTCCCGGCGTTCCGACGGACGGGAATCGGGATTCGACGCCGCCCGCCACACCCTCGGACGAAACGCCGTCCGACGACACCGGGAAGGACGAGGCCGAAGACGCCGTCCCGGACGCGCAGGGGAATGAGGGAGAAACCGACGCCACGTCGGAGCCGAAGAACGGCGCCGATGGCGAGCCCGACGGGGAGGACGTGCTTTCGATTCCCGAATCAAGGGAGATCGGCGACGACCAGGCCGAACGCGAGGCGCTGATAGGCCAGTTCGGCGCGCGAACCCAGATGCGGGACACGTACTATCTGAACCTCGCAAGCTTCGTGGAGCTGCACGTGGCGAACATGTGGCCCTACCAGCAGGGCGTGATGACGAAGTTCCTGTGGGTGCCGGACTGGTGGCGGTACCCGCCGCTCATCTACCAGCTCGACGCGTTGTGGCGCGCCTACGAGAACGCCCGACGCCAGCCGGGCCAGATGATGATCTTCAACATCCAGGCGTTCGGCCTGCTCGACCGGGTGTTCAACAAGGACACCGGCCTCGTGGCCTCGCTCGGCATCGACGAGAACGGGCACACGACCGGGCCGGGCGAGCCGCTGCCATGCGAACGCCCGCCGAAGGGCTGGCGGCGCAAGGCCATGGAGCCCCTGCGCCCGGTGCGCCCGAAGGAGATGGAGGAGGCAGCGGCGGCCATCCCCGACAGGGAACGCCCGCCGCGCCGGCCGAACATAAAACTGCACGCGATCGGTAGGAACCAACAGGAAGGAGGCCGATGATGTCGGCGATGGATCCCGAGGACGCATTGGACCAGCTGCTCAACAGCACATGGAGCAACATGGCCCAACAGCTGAGCATGCTCCACCGCTCACTGAGCGCGGACATACAGCAACAGCACAGGGAACGCAAGGCCGAACAGGCCCAACAGGCGAGGTTGCAGGCCGCGGAGATCAAGGAGATGGAGGCCCAGCGGGCCCGCCTGCTGTCCTGGGAAAGCGCCCACAGGCGCGAGCTGAACAACGGGTTCGAGAGCGTGCTGAACGCGACCGTGCTCGGCACGAGGGGATGTTCCCCGTTGAGCGACACAAGCCTGCTGAAGGCCTGGAACGTCAGCGAAATGCTCGTCGGCACGGATCCGGGCTACGCCGCCCAGCTCAACCGGGCGCGCAACCTCATGGAGACGGAATGGTCGCAGCGCCATCCCGGCGAGACCATCGGACAGCAGGCCGACCGCGTCATGAACAACGTCACCATCACCTACGTGGACCGCACGCCCGCCCTCGAGGACACCCTGGCCGCGTTCGAGAAGGCCGGCTTCACCGTCAGACTCGACCACGACGACACCTCGCCGGACGAGTTCAGGGCCCGGCACGACGGCGAGACGTTCCATGTCGCCCCGGAGAACGGAGAGGGATGGAACGGGCAGCGGAACGACCTGATCGCCGAATGCGTGATGATGCAGGCCGTCGTGTCCGTGGACGAGGCCGGCCAGCAGATCAGCCACCTGCGCGACGCCGGACTGCCCGAATCCTCGGGCGGGGACAACCGCAGCGAGGGAGACGAACCGTCCAGCCTGTTCGAGGGCCCCATGAACGAGAACGAGAACGCGGCGCCCGTCTCCGACCTGCCCGAACCGTCCGGAGATGACGACGTGGAGAAACACGACGGGACGTCCTCCGGAGACGATCCGGTGGCGGACGGGGGAAAGACGGACGACGTCCCGACCGAGACGCCGGCCCCGGAGAAAAGAAGGAAAATGACCGTCGAATCCGAGACCGGGGGAGACCTGTCATCCAGTGAGACCACCGGAGAGGACAAGACCGACCTGGTCGACCTGTACGAGCCGGAGGAATGGGACGGACCCGACCTGTTCGGGGAATACAGCCCCGAACAGGAGGCCAGGATCACGCCGCCCGCGGCGCCGGCCATGGAGCCGTCCCTGCCGGACGTCCCCACCGTCAAACAGGCCGGACGGTAGGACGCGTCCGACGTCTCGGTCCGCGGCGGCGGACGCGTCGTCTCCCTCCTGTGGGATGAATGCGGTTGATTCGGCCGCGCCGGCCGGTAGAATCGTGGAATATGATGGCTTTGATTGATTTCGAGGGGTGCGAGAAATCCCGCAGGTTCTATGCCGGAAACGCGGGCCGCAAGATCGGCGTCGTCTGGAACGGGGGCAACTGGATCCTCAAGTTCCCGGGGCCGACGGGACGTCTGCAAGGCTCGGTCCCCTCGTACACGACGGCGCCCCTGTCGGAATTCCTCGGATCGCATGTCTACGGGATGCTGGGCATCCCGGTGCACGAGACCGTGCTGGGCATCCGAGGAGGCAAGGTCGTGTGCGCGTGCCGGGATTTCACCGATGACGATTGGGAACTGGTGGAGTTCCACGATCTGAAGAACTCCCTGTCCGACGACGAACCGGGATTCACCGAATCCGCCTCCACAGGGTCGGGGGTGGTGCTGGCCGATGTGAGGGCCGCCATCAACCGCATCCCGGAGCTCGCCGGCATCGATGGGGTCCGGGAACGTTTCTGGGACATGTTCGTCACCGACGCGTTCATCCGCAACATCGACCGCAACAACACCAATTGGGGCGTCCTGTCCGACAGGAAGGGCCACTACCGGCTCGCGCCCGTGTACGACAACGGCAACTCGTTCAACAACAAACGGACCGAAGCCGCGATCGAACGGCGCCTGTCCAAAGACGAACTGATCCGTCAGGATGCCCTCGACGTGAGGTCATGCTACATCACCGACAAAGGCAAGCCGATCGCGCCGCTCAAATACATCGCGTCTGGACAGGATCCCCAGTGCACGCTGGCGTTCGGCCGGTTCATGGAACGCTACGAGCCCGACCGACTGTACTCCCTGATCGATTCGATCCCGGAACAGGCCATGGGGGTGACCGTCCTTCCCGAAGGTTTCAAGGAATACCACAAAGCGGTCATGGCATGGCGGTACGAGAACGTGTTCGTCCCCGCATGGGAGGATCTGCGCGGTTCGGCCGTGTCCGGCGCGCGCCCCGGCGATCGGGACCTCGGTCCGGCCGAACCGTTTGGAACCGGGATCCCCGGCGTCTCGGCCGAGACGAGGCCGGGTCCCGTGAGATGATACTGGTCCGCGGCATCAGGGCTTGTGGGCTTTCCCATTCTCATCGCGCCCATCGTCTCCGATCGCGTCGGCCGTCTCGGCCGAGAGTTCGTCTTTCATGATCTCGGCCGAGAATCCATCCCCGAGCCCGTACCGTTCGGATAGCCTGTCGAACACGCGCAGTCCCTCGCGCAGCGCCTCGTCGTATGCTTCCGGCTCGTCTTCCCCGCGTCTCACGTTCACGGCGACGTGGAACGCCTCGTCGATCAGCCGTTCCATGTCATGCGTGGAAAGGTCCGCAGGCCGGCGCTCCAGGCCGTCGGCGAGGAAGGGCGGGCGGTTCTCCATGCTCGCGCGCCATTCCTGTACCGCCAATGATTCGGAGCGCGCGTCATGCGTCCAGCCGTCGCGCAGTTCTTTTAGCCTCATGTCCGCGCCGAGGTCGGTCGCGTTGAACCGTTCCGTCCAGCCGTCCCTGCTACGCCATGTGATCCGGTATCCGACCACTTGATCCGGCGAATCGAACGAATCCCTGGCCGCGCCCTTGCGCAGACGCGGGTCGATGCTGAAGCCCTCGCGGCGGACGCGTCGGATGAACTCGTCCTCGCTCCGTGACGCCTTCGCGCACGCCTCCACGATCCGGCCGACGTGCTGTTTCGGCATCGTCTCCGCGGCCACGGTCGCGATTCGCCGGACGCGCTCGTCCCTGTCGAGCGCATGCCAGGGGAGCGGCCCGTCGTAATCCTCCTGTGCTTTCCATTCGGCCCAACGCCGCCATTCCGCGTACCGGTACCTGACCTGGCTTTCCGTGTTCGACCGGCCGATCTCGACGAGTTCGGACCGTTCCCGTTCCATTCCGCGGCATGATCGCTGCGCGGCTTTCATGTCGTTGTACGTGTTGATCCATCCGTCGTCCGTGGCGAGTTGCACCATCACGTGCACGTGGTCGTTGCCGTTCCTGCTCAATCCGTGGCGCACCGCGAGCCATGTCACGCCTGCCGCGCCGTCGTCGGGAAGGATGCTCATTCGTTCCAGATAGTCGCGGACGATCGCTTCCCATTGCCCGTCCGTGAGGATGCCCTGGCCGGCCTTGATGGACAGGGAGCAGTGCCACACGCGGTCCTTGCCGTGCTCCCCGCCGGGATTGTGCCTGCCGCGCCGGTCGCGGGGGAAGGGATCTCCCTTGCGTTCCCTGACCCGGTAGCGCCGGTCGAAGCGTTCCCCGATTTTCGCGTACGATTCGTCGGGATGCCCGTCGAATCCGAACGAGTCGAGCAGGTCGTCGCTGCACGCGACGAGATGCTGGTTGGCGTGCTCGTTGTGCCGTCCCTTGCCGAACAGATACTTCACTAGTCCCGCGGGATCCGAACCGCGGCTGATCTTCGGAATCATGTCATTATCCTCGGTTGGAAACCGACCATCGATGGCACACGGTGTCTACAGATTCGTGATTGAACGGTCATATCCCATCCAAAGATGTCTGGAACGATCCGTCGATGTCTAAGCGAGATTGGATCAAACCGACAATTTTATTCCGGGAAAAAGGGAAAACCACGACGGCCCTTTTATATCATGCCTGTATAACAGGAATCATATGGAGGAACAGGAATGGACATCGAAAAAATATCGAAGTATCTTCTAACCACTGTCCTGAAATTATTGAAAGGTGTTCCTGATTTATGGAGGGCGGATGTCTCCCGCATCATCAAGGAACTCAAGGAAATGGTGGAATTGGAATCGCATGCTGGTGAAAGACAGCGATCTGTTATCAGAGCCCACCGTGAGTTTCTTGTCGACGAAGCCGTGGAACGCCTTGCCTACGAGACTTACACGCGGAAGGGACTGAGATTCTGGGCAAACCAGCAAGAGCTGGTATGCGGTTATTTTTCGCTTTTCCTCGTCGGAGGCTTATATGGGATTGACGTCGGACTGCTGCTACTGGTCTGTGTCATGTCTCAAGATATGAACGGTGCCGCGGCGGTGGGTAAGCTTCTTATCGCCTTTGCCGTTACCGCCTCATCGACCATACTGGCCGCAATGATTGGCAAACGGATATACACACACGTGGCGTTGAGGAAACAGTTCCGCCTCGACATCTTGGAACGAATTCGTGATGGGGGCAGTGGAATGGATGCTTCGTTCACGCAGGCCATGGAGAAGTCATACAAGCGTTTGCATGAGTACGAGGAAACGAGAAGAGTATGGAAATATCGGATCCTCGTTCTGTCGTGCCTCCTCACTGCCTCCTTGCTCGTGCTCGTCGCCGCCATGGCTTTTAACTGGTGGAGCGGTCTCATTCGTTGCATTGGTGCGGTTGCCCTATGGGGTCCTTTTCTCGTTTTGACAGTCGTGCTTCTGCGTGCGCCGAAACTGTCGGAGGAGGGAGGAACGGTCAATCAGACAGCTCCGAAAATGGAAGCGGAAAGTCATCTGGACAAGACGGTCGCCGACGAACCGGCAAGAGCAGAGCGACACGACGTCCACCATCATGCCATGAGAATCCTTAGGTATCTGTCTGTATTTCTCTTTGCGTTTTCCCTGACCGGGCTTGCTCATTCCGGTAAACGGTCTGATCCAAACCATCGTGTCCGCGGCCGCTGCTGACGTTCCAACAATGGTAAGATGGCGCCCGTCGTTTGCGTCGCCGCCGAGCTTGATTTCGGGATCGAACGGACATATAGTCGTCCACATGGATTGGGAGAGCCCGATCGGCGAAGGCCTTGGCAGAGATTCCAAGGCCTTTCGTTTTTCTTCGTCCATCTCCCCGCTCCCGTGATCCCGACTTAATAGATGGCATCCATTCCATCCGGCTGGCGAACGGTTCAGCGGCCAATCTGATCCGACAGGCGTTTGATGGTGTCTGAAGCTTGGACGAACAGGCGCGCGCAGTCCCTCACGGCCTTCGCGGCCGAGTGTTCGTCGTCCATGCTCGCGCTCATGTCGCGGTTCGTGTTGCGCGCGATCTGGTTGACGTTGTGTCCGATATGCCAGATCTCCGTCCTGATGGCCTCCAGTTTTTCGACGATGGGGGCCGTCTCGCATTTCTTTTTCGCGGCTTCGAGGTCGGTGCACGTCTCGTGCGCCTCGACCAGGTAACGCGAGACGCTGACGCCGTTCATGTCCGCGGACGCGCGGATCTCCTCGAATTCCTGGTCGGAAACGCGGATGAAGATCCGCCTGCCGCGGGTCCGTCCCGTCCTGTGCTGCTGGTTCCTGCCCATGGGGCTCATGCTCCTTTCCATGTTTCCGGGCGTCGCGGCCGTTTCGCCGTTCGCCCTCGCCGACGTCGCCGGCGACGTCGAAACCACCGTCATGGCGCCGTGTGCGGCGCCGTCCAAAAGCCTTCGGCACTCGGGTCAATGCCAACCGCCATGGCGTGGTCGGGGCCGTTTCGGTTTGTGCGCACAAACCGTATAACTTGCTACACCAGCTTTTGGCAACGTCCGGGAAAACGGACGTTTTACATATGTTTAACTTCCGGTAGGTCTTATGCTTTACATATGTCTTCCGTATGCTGCCATGCATGTCGCCACGCATGGCGTTGCGTATGGTTTACGTATGGTTCGCATATGTTTTCCATCCGGTGGACCACACGTTTTACGTATGGTTTCCGTTTGCTATCTTCACTGCTCATAGAGCGGAAGAGGACTCTTCCAGGCTGCGTAGCAGTCCAAGGATTTCCCTCTCGACGGACTCGTTGGTGATGCCATCCGGGAGAGGCCATCCGGATTCGTTCGCGATCCTGACCTGTTCGTGGATGACTTCGGCGACATACGCTGACCGGATGAGCCCGCGTTTCACGGCGCACCGGGTCACCGCCTCGTATCCGGCGTCCGTCAGCCAGAAATCGCATTCCCGGCACCGTCTCTTCCCTCCGCCCCTTGTTCCGGACGGCAGCGGCCGCCGCATCATTCTGTCCGCATCGTCCAGGCTTCCCGCATACAGGTCGTCAACGTTCTGTGGGATCAGCATCCACCGTTCGATCAGGGCGATCTGGTATCCGTGCGCCTCGCTCTCCTTCTTCAGATGCTCGTACTGTTCGTTGCCGATCATCGCGCTGACGCGGTGCGGAAACGCTTTGCCGTTCCTCATCTCTCAACATCCTTTCCGTATTTGCGGACGGACTCGTCCGCCCTTCGACTGCTCATCTCGGATGACTTTTGGAAGACGCCTCTTCCTTTTTTTGGAAGAGGCGTCTTCCGACATTCCAACCGGGATTGCATGCGCCCCGTCCCCATCCACATGGTCAAGCCAATCATGTTTCGGATGGACGAACGGTGCACGGCGTCTACATGTTTCCGGTCATTTGCCGAAATCGAACGCGACGCCGCGTTCCTTGTCGGCGACCAGCCGGGCGTCGAACTTTTTCCCGCTCTTCGATGTGAATCCTTTGACGAGGACGGCCTGACCGCCGAGGACCTTCCGCACCTGCGCATCGGTGAGGGTCTTGCCCGCGATCGTCGGGAAGACCCGGTACCCGCATCCATCGGTTCGTTTCCATGTGCCGTCGGCCTGCTTCTCGTTGCGGTTGGTCGAGCACGTCCACGTCTTGCCCCGTTTCACGACGTTCCCGCCGCAGCGGGGGCAGCGGCCATACGATTCAGTCTTCCCGCCGCTCTGGCCGACGCGCTCGGCTTTCACGTTGGCGGCGGCGTCGGCAGGGATGGCGCGCGCGTATCCGCGGAACTCCTCGTACATGGCGTCCGCATGCGCGCCGCCGCGTTCGACGTCGCCCAGACTGCGTTCCATGTCCGCGGTGAGCGAGACGTCCCGGAGCCTGGGGGAGACGACGTCCACGAGCGTGCGTCCCGCCTCGGTCGAGTGCAGCTGTTTGCCCTTGCGCTCCATGTATCCGGCGTGGACGAGCTTTTCGATCACGTCGGCGCGGGTCGCGGGCGTGCCGATGCCGCCGGAATGCGATTCGTCATCGTCCAGAGCGGCCTTCAGGTCCTTGTCCTCGACGTATCGGCTTGCGTGCTCCATCGCGGCGAGCAGGGTCGTTTCGGTGAACGGCTTCGGCGGTTTCGTCCTGCCCTCCGAGACGGAGGATTCGCTTACCGGCCTCAACGAGACTCCCGTTGAGAGGTTCACGGGAATGACATTGCGGGCGGAAGACGCCTCTTCCTCATCCGCGTCATCCCCGCGGTCGGCCTTCGCCGGTTCGATCGCCTTCCATCCCAGGCTCACGGGCTGGTCGGAACGGCTGGTGAAACGGCATTCGCCCTCGGACAGGCGGCATCCCTCGTCCGGATGGCTCTCGCACCAATGCGGATTCAGGTTCGCGATGACCTGGACCGTGTCATGCACGTAGTCGTCTGCCGTCGCCTCCCACATGCGGCGCACCACGCGCACGAGCGTCAGACGCTCGTCCCCGCTCAATCCGTCCAGCACGGTCCTGTCGACGTTGCGGGTGGGCAGGATGGCGGTGTGTCCCGAGACCTTCGTGTCGTCGACGGTCAGGTCGAACCGTGGAGCGGAAGGAAGGTCTTCCATGCGGACGAATCCATCGACGCGCCCCGGACCCTTCGCAAGATCTCGCAACGTGTCGAGGTCGTCGTGCGTGATGTACTGCGAATCGGTGCGCGGATAGGTCGCCAGCTTCTTCTCGTACAGGGATTGCAGCGCGGCCAGCGTGCGCGCGGCGGTCAGCCCGTGCAGACGGCTCATGTCCTTCTGCAATCCGGTCAGGTCGTACAAGCGCGGCGGACGCTCATGCACGGTCTTGCGTTGCACGGAGAACACCTGGAACGTGAAGTCCGGCGCGTCTACGATCGACTTCAGCGCCTCCGCGTCCGTCCTGTCGTCGAGACGTTCGCCGGTGAGCGTCCATCCGCCCATCGGGACGACGACCTTCCAGAACGGCTTCTCGACGTGATGGGCGATCTGCCGGTCGCGGTCGGCGACCATCGCGAGGGTCGGGGTCTGCACGCGTCCCACGGACATGCGCCTGTGGTAGACGAGCGTGTACGCTCGTGAGGCGTTCATGCCGATCAGCCAGTCGGCCTTCGCGCGGATGTCGGCGGCCTCGGCCAGTCCCCGGTACTCGTCCTCGCTCCTCATCGAATCCAACGCGTCGCGTATGGCGTCCTCTTCCAGGGACGCGACCCACAGCCGCAGCATCGGCTTGCGCGTGCCCGCGTGCGAGACGATGCGGTGGAAGATGCTCTCTCCCTCGCGGTCCGGGTCGCACGCGTTGACCAGGACGTCATACTCGTCCGACTTGAGCAGACCCGCGACGACGCGGTACTGGCGGTCCGCGCCGCGCTGTCTGTTGACCTTCCACTTCCATCCGCCCGTCGGGTCGAGAGGCAGGGCGTCCATGCTCCACTTGTCCCAGCCGCGGTCCTGGTACTCGTCCGGCGTGAGCAGGTCGACGAGATGCCCCTGGGCCCACGTGACCGCGTCCGCGCCACATCCTATCCAGCCGTCCTCGGCCTTCCCTCCTCCCAATGCCGCGGCTATGGCCTGGGCTACGGAATGTTTCTCCGCGATGATGAGTCTTCCCATGATGTCCTTCTTGTTCCTTTCCGATCGTTGTCTCGATGGGTCCCGGTCCTTCCGGGATATGGAAAGGCCGCGTCCATGATGGGCGCGGCCGGATTGTTCGTTTTCGACGTCACAGTTTGACGAAGCCGAGCAGCGGCGCGAACACCGCGGCCACGCCGAACAGGGCGACGATCAGGAAGACCACGCCGAACATGTACGCGGCGATGCTCACGGCGGTCCTTCCCGCGACGCTGCCTCCCATGTCCATCATCGGACTCTGCATGCGTTTCGCGACGATCGCGCACACGCCCGACATGACGACCGCGAGGAGGACGAGCACGATCTGCAAACCGCCGTTCAGATGCACGGTCCAATCCCACAGTCCGCCGAGCATGCCGGCGACCTTCTCCAGAAGATTCTCCATTCCTGTTCCTTCCTTGTCTGGTTGTCGAATGGCCCTCCCATCATGACGCCGGCCCGCACGGCCGGCGGTGCACCGCGTCTACAAGTTTCGCCCGGAGCCACGGGACCGGAAAACTTGTAGACATTGTGCCCCGCCTCCCGCCCTTCCTCGGTCCATCCTTGCAGGGGAAGCATCAACGACCGAGACAAGGAGCCGGATTTGTCCAACAGCAACAAGGCGCGAGACAAGAGACGCGACATATCGAAGGCGATCCGCGAATCGCAGCGATCCAGGATGGACGCGCTCGAGGCGTTCGCCCAAGGTCTGACGGATCTCAAGGCCATGCGGACGGAGGTCAAGAGGCTCGAGGCCCGTGTGGACGGCGAGCTTCGGGCCAACGCGAAGGCCGCGGGCAACAGCGTCGCGGACATCAGGAACGTGGAACGCATCGTCAACGAGCTCGCGGACAAGGAAGAGGGCTCTTCCGAACCGTCCGCGTCGGACGGGCCGGACACGGGAAGCGGCGACGGCGAGGGAAGCCAAGCCTGGACGGAGGGAGAGTGATGGCCGGCAGGAAGGCCCCTCGCCCGTTGCCGCGGCCGGTCCGCTGGCTCGCGATGTTCCTGGCCCTGGTGTTCGTGGTGTCCCTCGGCATGGTCGTCAACCACGAGTCCTCGAAGGCGACCGGCGGCGCGTCCGACGCGTCATCGTCGACTCCGGCCAAATCCCCGAAAGGGAAGAAGACCGCCAAAACCGGCGGCTACGGCGGACTGAAGGCCGCCGGCATCCCCACGCCGGGAGACTGGTCCCGCCAGCGGGTCCTCTCCATCGTCAAGGAACAGCAGGGAGACGAGCGAAAGGTGTCCATGAAGCCCGTCGGAGGCAAGGGAGGCCCCGTGGACGTCGCGTTGGACACCGTCGACAGGATCCTCGACCCGACGCCGTCCGACGAGGAATGGAACGACACGATGCAGCAGCTCTTCCAGCCGGACATCGCGGGCCAGTCCCACGGCCCGTCCAACATGGCGCGCTACTGGTGGAGCCAGCGCAGGCTGAACCCGGACCTCCTGTGCACCGGTCGCCAGTCCGACAACCTCATCATCCAGTCCTACGACTGCTCCACCGACCGCACGTACCAGGGAGACGCGGACGGAATCGTCAAGGACACCCAATCATGGATGCAGGGCTCCGACCGGGTCTTCTTCGACATTCCCGGGTCGATCGGCTCGTCCATCGCATCGTCGACCGACCCGCAGTCGGTGATCTCGCAATACTACGACGCGGTCGCCATCCCCATGGACGACGGCATGTGGTACGTGACGGTGGCCTGCCCCGCGGCGGCCGACCACCCGTTCATGGACGAGAACGGCGACGAGACCGGATACGCGTCGATCGACGACGTGCCCGCCGGCACCCGTGTCTGGCTCGCGGGAGGCTCCGTCGGAGTCGGCACGAACCAGCGCCCGTGCCGTCCGGTCGAGATCACCGTCGGCGGACAGCGGCCGTTCTGGTACATCGGCGCGGACGACGGGAGCGACTGACATGTCCGGCCATCCACGCCGCGGCCGACCCGGGCCGTTCCACCGCCGCCTGCTTCCCATCGTCGCCGTGCTGTGCGTCGTCATGACCACCGGGGCGTGCAATCCCCTCGACGTGCTGCATTACCTCGCCGGCTGCAAGGACGGCTCATCGTCCTCGTCATCGTCCTCGTCGAGCACGGTGGCGTCCACCGCCAAGGGGGAATGGACGAAGCTCATCGGCAAGACCGAGGGCGAGATCAAACGCATGTGGCCCGACTACGTGACGCCATGCTCCGGCTACAACATCGTCTACGGAGGCAGCGGACTGCAATGCACCTGGTGGGCGTGCATGCGCCAACGCGCGCTCGGCCACGACCTCGGCCAGGGCTCCTGGGGCGACGGCGGCATGTGGGGAGCGTCCGCCAAGGCCCACGGCTGGAAGCAGGGGGCCAAGGCCGGCGGCATCGTCTCCTGGACGCCAGGCGCGGCCGTCAGTTACATCGGTTCGGGCGGCTCATGGACCGCCGACGGCAGGTACGGGCACGTCGCGGTCGTCGAACAGGTCGACGGCGACAGCGTGCATATCAGCGAGGGAGGCAGCGGCTTCAAAAACGCCAACGGCGTGGTGTCCATCCATTCCGGCGTCATCAGCGCCAAAAGCCCCGGCGCGACCTTCTGGTATCCCGACGGCAACACCACCGCCGCGAGCAAGCCGTCCGACGGCACCTCATCGTCCTCGCAGGGCTCGTCCGCGACGTCGACGAAATGGACGTGCTCGGCCTCCTCGTCGGACGATTCGGACACGGGAACGGTGAACGTGAAGTACAGCGGGAACGGCTACCACGCCAGCCCCGAGGACGCGAAGGGCATCGCCAAGCAGATGATCGCCAGCGGCTACAAGGAATGGGACAACGACAACGACTGGCAGGCGCTCGTGTGGATCTGGCAGCACGAGTCCGGCTGGCAGTGGAACGCCACGAACCCCACGTCGGGCGCGTACGGCATCCCGCAGTCCTATCCCGCGTCGAAGCTCGCGGCCGCCGGAAGCGACTGGAAGGACAACGCGGCGACCCAGATCAAATGGGGGCTGCAATACATCAAGCAGCGTTACGGCAGCCCGCACCAGGCCAAGGAGTTCTGGCTTCGCAACAACGCCTACTGACGCCCCGCGGGCGGATAAGCGGATAAGCATGTAAGCACTTGCTTATCCGCTTATCCCGTTCCTGTAGACATCGTGTCCCGTCCGCCCGCCGCGCGGGACGGAGGATTGTGACGACACGGCCATCCACGACGTCTCCGGGCGGAGGTCCCGGCATGGAAGCCAAGGAAGGGGAATGCGGCGATGGCGCAGAACTTTATAAACGGAATCCTGATTCCGGAGGACGGGGAGCCGCGGCGGGTGGCTCTTGAGACCGACGGGCGCGGGCTGATGGGAGACGCGCTGTCCAGACTGGTCGGCGGCTGCTTCGACACGTTGCCGATCGTGATACCGGGAGTCGACCTGTGGGTCAACGACGACGGCACGTCCGAATTCGGGCCGAACCGAGCCATCTACGCCACTCGGGCGATGGAGGAGAGGGGCTACCTCAGCCAGATCGACTACCGGCACGTCCCGGCCGAAGGCGAGCTGTACACGATACTGCACGGCCAGATCGTCGCGCTCGGCTTCGACCCGAACAGCGGCGCCAGCGTCTCCCTGACCGAGGAACAGGCCGAGACGGTCACCGAATACTTCACCGAGACATCGCCCGCCGGAAGCGGATTGCTGGAGAACCTTCGTCTTCGTCTCGGCCTGCCATCGTTCGCCGCCGACCCGACGGACACGTCCGACCCGACCGGCATCGCCACGTCGTCCGACGTGGTCACGCCATCCATGAAAGGACTGTGAGCATGAGCGAAGAGATGAAAGGCACCACCAGATACCTCGACGCGACGGTCATGGAATACGCTCTGCTCGACCACGCCCGGCTGCGCACCCCGTACGGCACGCAGGACGACGTCCGCGCGTACGCGGCCGGCGGCGAGAAGGCGGCCCTGCACGACCTCGCGCTGGCATTGGCCGACATGGCGTCCCGGACCGGAATATCGTGGACCGCGTCGGACACGGCCCCCACGTTCCGCGACGGAGGGACGGAGGCTTACGTGGAGCTTAGGCGCGACCAGCCGAACGGCCACTACTCCCACCTCGACGCGGAAGCGTACCTCTGCACCGCGGACGGGCCGCGATGCATCGCGCGGCTCAACCTCACCGAACCCGGAGACATTCCGTCCACCGTCAGCGGGGCCGACGGCCTCGCGTCCAGGATCGCCGACCGGCTCAACCATCCGCAGTTCCCGAAGGCCGGCGCCTACGGGCCGACCGCCGACCGCATGGGCGACTGGTACCGCGGCGTCGAGGAGCGGTTCGCGGCCATGAGCGAGGAGAACCGCCGGACCCGCGCCATCGAACCCGACGAGGAGGCGTACCACGTCGGCACGGGCATGTACGTGACCGCCGAACAGTTCGCCGACGTCCTGCCATCCCCCCTGCTTGCGAACCGGTTCGTGATCATGTCGTTCGGATACGACGCGGACCAGGCGAGCCTGCACTGGAACGACATGGACTACTGGAGCGACGAGGCCGCGGAGACCGCGATCACGGACGGCGACGAGGACGGCTGCTACTGGACCGGCTGCATGTGGGACGAGGACGACTATCCGGACCGGTTGGAGACGCCCGGCATGGAGGAGTCCGCCCGTCCCGGCGGCAAAACCATCTAGGAACCAGACGGATAAGCATGCACGTACGTGCTTATCCGCTTATCCCGTTCCTGTAGACATCGTGCCCCACCGCGCCGTCCCGGCCGACGGACGCTGGAACCGGCCGGCCGCGCATGCGGACGGCCACGATCCGACGGATGGAGGAATGATGGTTTGGATCAACAAGGACACCGGCGTCGTGCTCAGCAAGGACGGGCACACCCTTTTCGTGGACCTCGTCGCCGAGGACGAGGAACGGGAACGCCTCGCGGAACGCTCCGGTCTGGCCGACCCGCATGGGGACATGCCGGACAATGGATTGGCTACAATGTATTAGACAGTCCGATGAGGGACGAATGACATGAGATTGGAGGCCGACGATGGCCGACCCGAAACATCCACGCCACTACGAGGAGTCGTTCAAGCGGCAGATCGTGCAGCTTTACGAGAACGGCAAGCCGGCGCGCGAGATCAAGGACGAGTACGACATCTCGCATTCCACGCTGCACCGTTGGGTCCAGGGCATCCGCAACAGCGGCTCCACGAAAGCCGCCGACAACCGCACTCCTGAGCAGAACGAGCTGATCGAGCTGCGCAAGCGCAACAGACAGTTGGAGATGGAGGTGGATGTTTTAAAACAAGCGGCGCTGATATTCGCACGAAAGCAGGCGTGATACGGGCCAACGCCGCCAAGTATCCAATATCAGCGCAGTGCAGAATACTGGGCGTTCCCCGCTCCACCTACTACTGGATGGTCGAACATCCCGAGGTGGAGAGGGCCGATCCGATCGCCGGCGACGTTCGCGCGATATGGCGCGACAGCCGCCAGCGCTACGGGGCGAGGAAGATCAAGGCCGCTTTGGGCAGAAAAGGCGTCACCGCGTCCAGAAGGCGCATCGGCAACATCATGCGCGAACAGGGCATGACGAGCTCGTACGCGCGCAAGACGTTCAAGCCCCACAGGACGCGGGTCAACGAGGCGAAGCTCGCGAACCTGCTGGACCGCGAGTTCGACGGCTACGCCCCGCGCACGCACCTGGCCAGCGACCTGACGTACGTGAGGGTCGGGGGCGGCTGGGCGTACGTGTGCCTGCTGGTCGATCTGGCGAACCGGAGCATCGCCGGCCATTCCGCCGGTATGAGCCGCGGGGCCGATTTGGTCATGGCCGCGTTCGCCACGCTCGACTTCCCCCTGACCGACGTGGAGGTGTTCCACACGGACCGGGGAAGCGAGTTCGACAACGCGAAAATCGACGGGCTGCTCGACGTGTTCGGCATCAGAAGATCACTGTCGCGCAAGGGCAACCCGTACGACAACGCGGTGGTCGAATCCACCAACCGCCTGCTGAAGAAGGAGCTCATATACCGGAACCACTACACCACGATCGAGCAGCTGAGGGGCGATCTCAACGACTATGTGTGGTGGTTCAACAACCAGCGGCTCCACTCCACCCTCGGATACCGGAGCCCGAAGGAATTCACCGAACAGGGACTCGTCCTCTAAAGAATTGTCCAACACGCCGTTGCCAATCCACAAGGAATACCTCGAGGCGGCGGTCATCATCCACGACAACGGGCACGCCCACGGCGAATGCTACGCGACTGACAGACACACCGGCATGGTGCGGTTCGGCCGGTTCGAGCTCACGGACATGGAGCTGAACCAGCTCGGACGGGAGCTTCCCTTCCTCGCAGACCGCGAGGACCCGAGAAAGGGGCAGGAGAGGCTGGGCCGTTTCTTCGGCGGAAGCCCCTACGTCCGTCACTCGGAACGATATGTGGGCGGCGGACGGCACGAGGCGAATCCGGACATCCGCGCCGGAATCGCCGACTATCTGGATGCCGCCCTCGCCGAATACCGGGAAAGCGGATACTCCGCCTACGAAGGCGGAATGAGCATGACCGGATACCAGACCCGCGACCTGTCCGACATCAAGGCCTTCATCTCCTACATCGCCTCGTCCCCGGACTGTCCCGCCACGACCACCCTGCGCTCCTGGGCGGAGTACGAGGACCTTTCCGACCATGCGGGGTTCCTCACGGACCTGCTCGACGAGGCCCGCGGAAGGTTGGACGGGTTCGGCCTGTCCGGGCCGGAATGCGGAGCGGGCATGGACGCGGATGCCATGGGCGTCCAAGGGCCCGCCAGGTGACGGTCGGACGTGCTGGCCGTTTCCGCGCCGGACGGCGTGGATTCCACGTTGGCCGCGGATTTCGCCGTTTTGGCCGGGCTTTCTGTCATCGGCGGCGTATGCTGGTGATGGTCGCCTGCGCGGCCGATCAGGTCCGACGGTTTGCGCGGACCCGGATTCCACGGCGATGTTTCCGAAGAGAGGGGAGGACGCCATGGCCGACAGGACGAGGCTTGTGGACAGGCTCAGGTACGAGCGGGACGCGCGGATCGACCACGCGTTGTTCTATTGGACGCAGGTGTTCATGGCGTACAACTCGAACCATATGGAGGGTTCGACGCTGACGCCCGAGCAGACGCGTCAGATCTACGACACCGGGCGTCTTCTCGCCGACGCGGACGAGCAGATCAGACTCGACGACGCCATCGAGACCAGGAACCATTTCACCGCGTTCAACTACGTCATCGACCACGCCGACGATCCGGTCGACGCCGGCTACGTGTGCCGCCTGCACGCCCTGCTGAAGCGCGGCACGTCGCAGGACGGCGACCCGGGGTTCAACGTCGGCGGATACAAGACCAGGGACAACGCGATTGTGCAGCGCATGGGCGTCGCCATGGTCAGGACGGTGCCGGCCGGCGACGTGCCGGGGATGATGGAGCGCGTGTACGCGGCGTACGCCGGCCTGTCCGACGATCCGGTGCGCATCGCGATGTGCCATTGGATGTTCGAGCGGGTCCACCCGTTCAGCGACGGCAACGGCCGCGTGGGCAGGCTCGTCATGTTCAAGGAGTGCCTGCGCCTGGACACCGTGCCCCCTCTGGTGCGCGACGAAAACCGGAACATGTACGTGCGCGGCCTGGACGAGTTTCCCGGACAGCCGGGATGGCTCGTGGACACGCTGCTCGCCGAACGCGACTCGTACCTGTCCTCGTTCATCGAGACCCTCGCGCCCGGGGCCGTCCGCTGTTCCTACGCGGACGAATGGTCGGAGGGGGCATCCTCCGGCGTGCTGGCCGAGGCCGCGGACTTCGAGCGCGACGTCGAATCGCTCGCGGCGTCCGGAGACGGCCCGGACGGGGACGAGGATCCGTTCGCCTCGTACTACGGCGGCGCGCGTCCGACGACCCGCGGCGGACGATAGGCGGATAAGCATATGCGTATGTGCCTATCCGTTTTCCTGTAGACATCGTGTCCCGTCCGAGCCTTCCGGTGGGAGGACGATTGTCCCATCCGGGGCCGCGGCGGGACGGGAGCGGGTTCCGCGCCGGCCGCGCCCGCAGGCGAAAGGAATGGATCATGGCCGGAGAGGGCAATTGGTACGACCTGCGCGTGTACGTGGGCAACATCGGCAGATACAACGAGGGCTCCCTGGTCGGCGGCTGGGCGACGCTGCCGATGGGGCGGGACGATCTCGACGCGTTCCTGCGCGACAGGGTCGGCATCGACGGCGAACGGTACGAGGAGTACAGGATCGACGATTTCGACCTGCCGGACTGGCTTCCGGCCGGGCCGGGCGAACGCGTGGTAGACGAGCGCACGAGCCTCGAGGATCTGAACGTCATGGCCGGAGTGCTGTCCACCCTTGACGAGGACGACGCGGCGAAGGCGAGGATCTGGATCGAGGAGGGCATGTCGCCCGCCGGGCGGCTTTCCCCTCTCGTGTTCGCGAATGTCGCGCTCCAGGCCGACGACATCCCGTTCTATGCGTACGAGGCCGGCACGCGCTTCGACCCCGGCATCTCGTCGAACGAGGAGGCGTTCGCGCTGACGGCCGCCGAGAACGATCCGGAACTTGCCGAGGCGCTGGACGGACGGTTCGGCCCATACCTGGACCTGGAGGCGATCGGCCGTGACCTCGCCGCGGACTGCACGCTGCATGACGACGGCTATCTGGACCGTTCCGTGGATCCGGGCATCGACCCGGAGCTGTATTCGCGCGACGAGCTGGTGTGCCTCGCGGGGTTGGACGTCGGTGATGACGACGCGTGCGTGATGTCCGGCCTGGACGTCCCCATGGACAAAGCAGTGGTCAGATAAGACCATAAAAACCATATAAGCCCTATGTGAAACTCACATAGGGCTTATATGTTCCCGTGATTCAGACACGCGCGGCCGCGCGAACGCCATAGCGCCGCCGCGCGGCCTCGGCGGTGACGCCGAGCGCGCGTCCGATGGTGTTCCACGACTGGCCGTGGCCGCGGCTGGCGGCGACGGCCGCCTCGATCTCGCGGTCGAGGGCGTGACGCTGGTAGTTCAGCCTCCGCAGCTCGCGGGACGGGTCGTAGCGCGGGTCGAGCGTCGGGTCGCCCGGCGCCGGCTCGTCCATGGCCTCCATCTCGGCCGCGACCTCGTATCCGTACTCGGCCAGCGCGTCGCGTTCGGCCTTGGGAAGATCCTCGAACCTCATCGCAGTCCCTCCTTTCGCAGGTAGCCCTTGCGGGCCTTCATCGCATGCACGATCAGCTCCACGTCGTATCCGGCGCGGGACGCCGTGCCTATCTCGTACCACACCGCGCCGGAGACCCCCGGCCCGACGTACATGTACGTCGGAGGGTCCCGGTCGTAGTTGATGTCCACCGGTCCGCGGGCCTCGCGCCACGCGTGCAGGATGTCGTTCTCGGACACCCCGTGCTTGAACGCCGAAGGCAGGATCAGCGGCTCGTCGTCCTTGTTTGCTTTTCTCACAATACAATTATAGTTGGCAACAAACATTGGTGTCAAGTGGTGTTCGTGATCCACTGTCGTTTGACCATGGCATATATGGTTCTTATATGGGAATCATTGTATATTTACATGCTTCTGGACGATGCCGGTCTGGTCCCGCTCTTCCCGCGCCGTTGATGTCCGCCACGGATAAGCGGATAAGCATGTACATACATGCTTATCCGCTTTTCTTGTTCTTGTAGACATCGTGTCCCGTCCGTCCGTCGCGCGGACGTGAGGATTGGGTCGTTGGCGGTGGCCGTGTGTGGCGGTCTTGCGGAAGGAGCGGATCATGGATGATCTTTCGTTGCGGGTCTATCTGGAGAACGGGTCGGATGCCATGCGTGGCGGATGGTTGGAGCTGCCGGTCGTGCCGGAGCGTCTGGACGCGTTCATGCGTGGCGTGGTCGGTGTGGATGATGGCGGCGGGTACGCGGTCGTGGATCATGAGCCGGGCTGGTTCGGGGATGTGCTGGGATCCGACCTGGAGTCGTTCTCCGTGTCGTCGTTGAATCTGGCGGCGCGCTGCGTGGCGCATGCGCGCGACCTGGCGGTGGCGGATAGCGTGGATGGGGACGTGTTCCTGGACATGCTGGCGACGGCCGCGGAGTCCGAGGACGTCCGGTTCCCGTCAGGGATCGCCGCGTTGGCGGCGCGCGCCGGGGACGTGGCCGAATTCTGGACGGAGTATTCGCTGCCGGATTCATGGCGCGCGGGCAATTCCTCTCCGGATGAGCTGTACGGCGCGCATGTCGCGTACGGGCTGATGGGCGACGACGCGTATTCGAGCCTGTCGTACTGCATGGATCTGGAGAGGCTGGGTCGCGACGAGGCGTCGAACGCGGGCGTGACGCCGGGGGCGTCGGGCTTCGTGTCCGATCACGAGCCGCTGGCGCCTTCCGGTCCGGTTCCGGACGGGGCGCTCGACGCGTTGGAGGCGTTCGCCTCCGGGTGGAGGCCGCCGTCCGCGGAGTACCGCCCGTTCGACATCGCCGACATCGTGTGCGAGGGCGAGACCGTGGCCGACTACACGTTGGAGGGCGACGGGACGAATTGGGGCGCTCCGGTCTACCAGTGCGTCGTGGATGATGGCTTCGACGCCGGATCGGACGTGTTCGGCGTGGATGTGCTCTCCGCGTTGGAGGACACGTTGCGGCGCATCCGTTCGGCGCGTGCCGGCATGGGCGATTTCGACGAGGTCGCGCGCGAGGTGATGGGTGTGGAGCAGTTCAGGCCCGAGATGTACGACGACGATTACGGTTCGGTGGCGCTCGACCTGGGTTATGTGCTTCCCTCGCTGATGGCGTCGTTCGAGCCGCGGCCGGCGGCCGCCTCCGCGCCGGACGGCGCGGACCCCACGCTGCTCGCCGATGATTCCGCCGCGTCGTCGCGGCTCGTGTGATCGTCCCGCGTCCTCGGACGCGGCCGTCGCGTGGTCTTTCCATCAGTCGTTCGCCTGTTCTTCGGATGGGGAGGGTCGGAACGTCCGACGGGCCGTGTCGCGGCGGCGGTTGCAAGCCGGGGACCGGCGGACGTTCCGGCCCTCCCCATCCTCCGTCCCCGCCTGCGGGGGGTCTGCGTTCGGACTGGGAGGCGTGGCATGGGCCGGACGACGGCGGATGGCGCAGCGAGGACTGTTCGGTGTGGCTGGCGGCGGTGCTGCTGCACGACATGGGGCTGGAGCCGAGCGTCGTGTACGCGGAGGCGGATCCGGAGGCCATGTTCTGACCGCCGTGGTTTCCGTGGGGCGGGCGGATAAGCATGTGCTTACATGCTTATCCGCTTTTCTCGTTCTTGTAGACATCGTGTCCCGTCCGTCCATCCGGCCGATTCGATGATGGCTTCCATGGATGGGCGTCCGCCGCGCGGGGGAAAGGTTCCCGCGCGGCGGCGTCCCCGATGGAAGGAGCCGTCATGGCGCAGGAGGACAGTCGGCAGGAGGGTCGTCGCGCGGAGCGTTGGGCGCGCGTGAACTTCCCCAACAAGTTCGTGCATCCGCACGAGTACACGGCCAGGGACGGGCGCGTGTTCGACAAGATGTTCGTCTCGATCCCGCCGGGCGTGACGCTCAACGGCGTCGATCTGGGCGGATACGCGTTCGACCATTTCGCGAAGCCCCGCGAGATAGAGCAGAAGGCCAATGGCCGTCCGGTCGCGATCAACTTCCGTCCCGGAGAGCCGGTGCGCCTGTTCAGGGGCGTCGGCCCGGAGCGGCGCACGTTGGAGATCTCGAACCCGTGGGATCTGTGCCGTGCGGTGAAGGCGCACAACGACGAGTACGCGAGGTCGCGCCAGGAGGCGGCCGCCATGTCCGCGGAGGCGTCGCAGGCGAGGGGCGCCGCCGGGGGCGCGGACGAGTTCGACACGTTCGGCGAGCCGGCCGACGTCCAGGACGGCTACCTGCCGGGAGACCCGGCCGACCCGACCACGATGCTCGACCCGTCCTCCGGCATGGGCGCCACGCTGTGAGGAGGGACGCCATGAGCGATTGCATCGACGACCGCATCGAAGGGAACTTCGTCTTCCTGGCGGTCCGCGCGACGGACGGATCCGGACGCAGGGCCGGAGTGGATCTGCCCATGGATCCGGACGAACTCGCCAGATTCGAGGGCGAGCAGGGCCTCATGGCCCCGTCGGACTACAGGATCGACGGGTACTCGAAGGACGGGATCGTCGGACGCATGGGATTCGCGCCGTTCCGCGACGACTCCCCGCTGGAGGACGTCAACCTCCTGTGCCGCGCGGTGGACGCCGCGTCGCGTTCGGATCCGCACGCCGCCGACAAGGTCGCGGCCTGGGCCGAATGCTGGGAGGTGGACGATCCGCGGGTCCTCGCGGGCGTCGCGGTGCGTTCCGCGGCCGACCCGACGAACATGGCCGTGACGGCGGCGGAATCCGGACGGGCCCTATGAGCGGCAAAGGGGAATGGGTGAACCTCAGGTTCCCTAACGCGTTCGCGCATCCGTTCTCGTTCCAGGGCCGCGACGGAGGAACCCGGGAACGCATGCTCGTCACCATCCCCAAGGGCGTCGTCCTCGGGGACGGGCGCGACGTCGGCGGATGGAACCTGAGCGTGCACGCGACCCCGTGGGCCCTAGCCCAGAAGCGCGCGGGCCGTCCGGTGAGCATCGGTCTTCGCGTCGGCCGATCTGTCGAACTGTTCAAAGGCCGCGGCCCCAGGCGGGTCACGCTCCGCCTGGACGGTCCGGAGGGCCTGCGCTCCGCCCTGGACGAGCATCGGAACGTGATGTCCGCCCGGGTGGCCGTCCCGGCCAACCCGGGCCGCGGATGCAGAGGCAGCCTGGATGACGCGGCGCCACCGATGGACGGGCCCGCCGGCGACGAAGGCATGCTTCTGTTCAACGACCTCGCGTTCGACAGTGGCTTCGTGGCGAGGATGGACACGCTCGCGTCCCGGTTCGCCGACGACTTCGCCCACGGCCGTTACGATGCCGGGACCGCCCTGCGCGAGACCCGGTCCCTCGTCGCGGAGGCGGCCATGCTCATGGAGACGGTGACCGGCGCGTCATATGGCGCCGGGGCGGCCGACTGCGCCGCGAGTCTCGCGCTGTCCGCGGTGACCGACGCGGTCAACGGATATGTCGACGATCTCGTGGATCGGAACGACTGCGATCCGCGGGTCGCGGCCGCGAACCACGCGGAACGCTCCGCGGATCCCCATGCGCGGCCCGGTACGCTGCCGTGCCTGCGCATGTTCACCACCGCGTACGGCAAGACAGATGAGACCGACGTGTTCGGGGACGGCGCGCCGGTCGAGGGCATGGAGTCGTCGTCCATGCAGCTGACGAGATAGGCAGGAGGATTGCGATGGCTGGTTTCACCATTCCCCGGGCGTTCGTTTCCATGGATCCGTGGTCGGGCACGCTGCTCGTCGGCATGCCCCGCGGCGTCACGCTGCCTGACGGGCGCGACGTCGGCGGCTACAGTCTGCGAAAATATGCCGACGAGAGGGAAAAGACCGACTGGCGTGGCGAAGAGGGAATCCGCGTCACGCTGGACGATGGCTTCCCGGCGCGTCTCCAGCGCGGCCGCGGCGACGACGTCGAGGCGGTGTTCGTGGACGCGGCCGTGCTCGCCGATGCGGTGAAGACGCGTCTGGACTCCGCGTTGCGCGCCGTCGAGGACATGGACTGGACTCCGCGTTGCGCGCCGTCGAGGACATGGACTGGACTCCCGATTTCGGTTTCGACGTCGAGGATTCCGTGAGGCTCGACCGCTGTCCGGAATGCTTCGATCCGGATCGGATCGACCGGAGCGCCGGCCTGCACGCGTATTACGAGACGGAGGACGGCGGGTGGCTGCGGCTGACGTCCCGCTCCTGGTTCGATCCGAATCTTGGCGATTTTAACCAGGTGTGCGTCGACTACGTGTCCGCGGCGGGAGTGATGGTGTCCGTGAAGGATACCGCGTGCCTCGACGCGGAGCCTCCCGCGCGGATCCGGATGAAGGTCTCCGATCTCGTCGAAAGGGCCGGCGGAAGCGTGCGCGGGGATTTCGATCCGACGAACATGACCGATCCGACGAACATGGCCGGCGCGTCCGATGAGGGGTCCTTCACCCTATGAGACGCTTCAATCCCGGAAATTTCTACTGCGGCACCACCGCTGAATGGACGTCGTGTCCGCGGCCGGTGCGGCATCCCGACCACATGTCGGGCTCGGGATCGGACTACTGGTACGGCGAATCCGGCGTGGTCCGTTACTCCGATCATTGGGGAAGCGAGGTCGCGTCCTGCGACTGGTATCTTGACGGTGTCGCGCGGTGCAGCTTCGACGACCATTATGGAACGGCACAGGGGAGAGGCGCGGGCCATGCTCTCGTTCTCACGCGTCTCCAACCTGCCCGACGACCTGCCCGACTGGATCAGGGCCGAGGCGTCCGTGAAGCGGCATGCCGCCGCCGTGCGCGAGGCCGCCGTGCTGCTCGAGGCGGCGGGCGTCGCCGTCGACTACACCTACATGCCCGAAGAAACGGAATAGAAGAGAGAAGGAAGGCCGATCATGTTCGGACTCTATATGCTTGCGATATATCTGGGCGTCGCCGTCATCGCCGCCGGCTTCGTCGCCCTGCTCGTCGTCGTCGCGCTGGCGGTGGGACTGGTCACGCATCCCATCCGCACGCTCGCCCTCGTGTTCCACAAGCTCGCCGCCCTTGCCGCCGGCCTGGCGTTGATCCTCGCGCTGATCGCCTGGTTCTGGACCGACCATGCGAAGCCGGACTTCATCCCGTGCTTTTGGGGATCCATCGGTGTGATCGTCGCCTCCATCATCATCCGCGCGTTCGCCGAGTGGATTCTCGAACGGCCCACCAGGGCCGAACGCCGCGCCATGAAACGGGCCACCATCGCGCAGGGAGCCGGCCGGGTGACGATGCGCATGCCGGTATCGGAAGAGGTGGCTGCGGCGTTCGAACATGGACGTGCAGGACAACACCGGCCGTGGCGACGGCGAAACCGTCCGCAAGGTCATGACCACGTTCCAGATGGACGCGGACCTCAAAGCCGAACTCAAACGATACTGTGCGGACAACGGCATGAAAATGGGAGAGACCATCAACCAAGCCATAGAACAATGGCTTCAAACCAAATGAATATTAGGTTCTATATCAACAAATACAGCGCGACTTTTTCTGTCTACCTGGCCTAGGGTCAGAAAAGCCGCGCTGTATATTGCTAAGAATGTATTTAGCCTCTTTAATAAATGAGGTTTAGTTCCACTGTATTAATCTTAGTCTTTCCTTCCGAATACGCTTTAAGTAAAAATGTGCTGTACGGTATGTTTGCACGAAGTGGTGATTTCTGTGATATATAACGCATTCCATCACTGGATACGCCAACAACAATATTTGCATGATCTAAAGTACCATCAGGATTATTGGCACCACTACTATCAATCCAATCATAGTAAATAATCGACCCCATATATGTTTTGAAAACAGAAGAGGCAGCTGTGAAAGATCCAGAATGGTTGAGCATGAATTTATAGTTGTAATCCGCATTAGACCAGGTCCGTGAAGAATCATTCTTTTCTGTATCATAGTCCCAGACATTCGTAAAGTATTTTGTTACAAGATTATACGGAACAAGAGCTTGGCCTCCAGCATGCACTGCCTGAGAAACAAAATTTGTACAGTTTCCACCAGATTTGAAAATCGGATATTCGGTATTAAAAGTATCTACCGGCCCAGTGGTCCATTCATCTACATAATTAAGCATACGACCTTCCGAGATTTGTGATGCCCGAGGCTGCGGCGATGTGTCACCTGGCAGGTTCCCCTCATCTTGAGTGTTCGGAACAGAGTCAGTGTATGCCGTGTCGGGTAAATCACTGTCTATGCCAAACAAATTCTGGTTTTTGCTGTATTTCTTTGCAAAAGCAGCCAAATCATTTGCTTGCATGTATTCTGAATAATCAACCAATTGGTCTGAAATTACTGTATATGCATTTCCAGATGACGCTGACAATGTCAGAATATGGATGTCCTGCCAAACTGATGTCAGATCCTCGGTCTCCCCGTCATACAGAGTCACCGTAGAACCATCAGATGAATGCGATTCAATTGTTTTTGTTTCCAAAACGGCAACTTGTGCTGTGTTGGAAATTACTTCACTCGAGAGAATGGACGACTCCACTGAAGCCGATATAATATCCAATGAACCTTTCTGGAAACAAACCAAATCTTGTGCGGCTTGGCTTGAAGCAATAGCGTTTTGCTGATCATCCCGGCTGTCGCTTTGCAAAAGTGCATTCAAATGCGCTTCCGTAAGATCCGAATACGGATATTTGTACGCATCCTCTATATTCTGCATATAGTTTTGAATGGGAGCACTTAATACATCATCAAGATTTTGAGATGTCTGAGCCGATGCGCTATTAGGTATACCGAACGCCAATGCAGTTACAGATATAGCAACCAGTACGGTTTTGCTCCACTTTCTATACATATTGGCCTCACTGTCTAGTGATGATTGTTTCCCCTCATATCATTGTATTGCATTTAATGTTACAACACGTTATTTTTCGATAACGTTAATCAGCTCAATTTCACTTTTGACGGCATCGCTACAAAGGCTTTCCAATTGATTATCATAATACTTTGGAGATTTTGACCATTCAGCTAAATCATATTCAAAGAAACCGGCATTACATGTTGGTATTGGTTCATCATCAAGGTAATCCAACACATCCTGTACATCATCTTTGAAACGATGCAATACGCTAGGAGATTCAACATCAGAATCAGAAAGCTCCATATACTCAGTTATCTCACTCGAATTAATCCACCCAGAATAATGATCATATGCAGCAACTGCATCTTCTCTATAAACTTCACAAAGATTTTCAGATTCGCGAATCTGAATAATTCTACATATTAATAAATATGAAATTAGTGCAAAAATAAGCACTACAACTACCACAATGCATCTACGCGCAATAATATACCGACGTTGATTTGTGTGTTTTAAAGTCATATCGCATCAACCTAAATAATAGATGTTATATACGCCTGCCTGTGTTTACCACGCACTTTACGAAAATCTATCATTTCTTCGTTAATTTACTTTTCTGCGTATCAGAACAGTGATTCCTGGATGTACCCATGCAGGGCGCGATTGCGTTCATCAAACGCGCACACCGGACGCGAAACGGAATCGACGGACCCCTCCAGATGGGCACGGGCCGGCCCCACGTCGAACAGCTCCGACGTCATCCACACCTCGCCCCAGCCCGCGATCTCGATCCAGTGCGCCTCGATGCTCTCACGAGGCTTCCGCTCGGACTCCCCGGCCCGCGCCGAGGCAGGGGACGGAGCGGCGGCGCGTTTCCGCTCGACCGCGCGGGTCTGCGTCACCGTGGGCACGCTCGTCTGGTTCGGGAACACCGTCACCCGCTGCGGCCCCAACGTGATCCTGCACGGGTACACCTCCACGACCTCGGCCACGGCCTTGAACTTCCGCTTAAACTCCTTCAGCTCTGAGTCGCTGCCGAACTGCCGGTAGAGCTGCTGCCAGGTGATAGTGACCCGCTCGCGCAGGTTGTAGACGCGCTTGGTCAGCCACCAGTACACATCGATCGCCATCGGCTTGCGCAACCGGGCTATCACCTTGAGGTCCACCGGCACCGGATGGTCCCGCAGCATATCCACGTATCTTTGGCTCAGCTGCACCCAGTTCTCGAACAGCCCATGGGACTGCGGCTCATTCCGCAGCCAATCGATCTGATATTTCTCCGCGACCGTGAAGTTTATGCCCTGGCTGGTGGTCTCGGTGTTGTTGCTGATGATGTACACGCATTTGAACAGCCGCTCTAGCTGGGGCTTGATGGTGTGCAGGCTCTTCCCGCCCACATTCACGCCGATGAGGCGCAGAAACTCGCGGAACGTGGTGCCCAGATGCAGCGTGTTCGTCTCCGGGTCGAAGCACGGGTCATCGGTCTTGATCATCGTGCACGCCCACAGCTCGAACAGTCTCGGGTACTTGCCATAGGGCAGACAGTCCGCACCGGACACGTAGCGCACGACCAGGCTGCCGTTGCGTCGTTCGATCTCCTTGACGCCGCCCTTCGGCTTGCGGTAGGGCAGGGAGACCTGCGCGGCGATCTTCGAAATGAAGCCGTGCGACATCCACGGCTCGTCCTCCGGGAGCGTCAAATCCTTGAAACGGGTATCATCATCCATTGCCAATCACGGTCCTTTCGTGGTTGCCACGCCTCCGGAGATTGCCGTCTCGCGGGGGCATTTTCACACCAAAATCCAGTGTGGACTTTAGCCACCATAGTAATCGAACAAGTGTGGACTTTAGCCACCGACATGCGTGGACTTTAGGTAGGTTCGGTGGATAACTGCCGTGGACTTTAGCCACCGAAGGGTGTGGACTTTAGCCACCGCAATGTGCTCTTAGCCATTGTGGGAGTAGGGCTGGCAAGGAAAAGAACCTCTCTGTCGGGAACGGCGATTCCTCGTGCGCCGACGCCACAATCGACTGCCGCATATCGAAAGAGGATAATTGTGGTCTGTGGCGCCGGATTGTCGGCGCGATTGTCGTCATTGTTGCCATTGCCTTTGTCGTCGTAGGGGTTCTTGCTAGTTTTAATAAAGCGGAATGGCCGACCGCAGTGGGAGCGATACTTCTTATATTACTTTCTATATTGGTGCCTCTGTATAAGGGAGGCAAAGATTATTGGCCCGGATACCTCTTCGCGACAAAGGCGTCGGGTTTCATTATTCTTGCGATAGCTGCGCTAACGATGAGTTTCATAGCGGCTGACGGCGACGGCAAGGCTGTGTATCACTTTGCCGTCGCTCTTACCCTTATGTATGTAGTGCTTTACTTTTTTACTCTTTTGCTAATGGGATACATTGCGAGGAAAGACGATTCGGGCATCAGGAAAATCCCTAAAGGCGGCAAGGGCAGCGTTGGAATCTGGCTGGGTTGGAAGAACGCGGAAGCAGCTCGGATTGGAGCGAGGTTTGCTATCTATCCGATGCTTTTTGACATAATCCTCATCCTCATGCTCATACCTTCCATGGATTCGCTGGTGAAGGAGATAATGAAAGTATTCTTTTCGCTAAGCACCGTCTCGTATATCTTGAAGCTATGGGATACGTTATGGGACGAAAAGGAAAAGATCGAAAAGGAAAAAGGAGAGAAATCTTCGGCCTCGTGTGCGTAGAAGGCAAAGGCAATCGTCTCTTGCCCGACGGAACCATTGCGTGTAACGAGGAATCGTATCATACCGGCCATGGCCTCTTGTCACATGCAAAACACGGTCGGCGATGCCGTCGCCACCGATCAGATACGACGGCTCATGTCATTTCAATGAGGATACAGGTGAGAAGCTGTTCGGCCATCTCTTCGGCAAGGGTCGTACGGTAATGGATTCCGAGGGCTGAAAACCGGTTTCGTTATCTCGGTTTTTCGGTATTTACCGGTTCCGGTATCGCGGTATCCAGTCGGTTGAAGGCATTGCCTCGCGCTTCGACCGTGGCTGCCTCACACGTTTAAGCGTTGCCGCTGTACTTGTTGCAACACTTAGACGTGTGAGGCTGTTCCGTTTGATGCCGGTCTTTACCGGTTTTGGTTTTTCATTATTTCGGTTTTTCGGTTTTGTGGGTATGCCTATCCGGCCTGGTTTCGTTCCCTTCCGTCGTCTTCGAGCTCTTCCAGTCTTCTCCGGAGTCCGGCGACGGTCTGCCGCAGCTGGTCGATTTCCTCCTCCTTCTGGGTTATCTGCGCCTTGATGCCGGCCGGGTCCTCGGCGGGGAGGTATTCGAGCGCCAGTCGTTCGGCGACGTCGCGCCTGTGCCTCGGCACCACGCGTTGGTAGCATCGGACGGCTACGTCGACGTCCACATGGCCGAGCTCGTCCATGGTCTCGCGCAGCGTGCCGCCCTGGATCATGAACATCGTCGCGTGCGTCGCGCGCAGGGAGTGGAACGTCACGTCCTCGCGGTTGATTCTTTTCCTCGCGGTGCGGAACTGCCGTTGGATCGTCGTCGGGTTCAGGACCCGTTCCGGGTGCCTGATCGCGTGGAAGAGCATCGTGTCGGGATCCCTGTCGGGACAGAACCTGTCGATATGTTCCCTGATGAGACGGCAGACCGGTGCAGGGATGGGCACGACTCGGTGGCTTTCCGGGGTCTTCGTCTCGTCGAGCCGGTATTCGCCCAGGTCGTCCGGACCCTGCGTCACGGAATGCCGTACGTACAGCAGCCTGTGGTCGAGGTCGATGTCCCTGAGTTGCAGTCCGCAGACCTCTCCGATGCGCAGCCCGCCCACCAGCAGCGCGAGATGGATCGACAGGCGGTAGTATTCCGGGAAGCCTTCGACCAGCGTGTCGATCTCCTGCCTGGTCATCGGCGCCTGCTCGCGTCTTTTGGACGGTCTCTTCCTCGTGACGAGGTTGCATGGATTCGAGGGCAGCAGTGGCGGACCTCCGTCCGGTTGCCGTTCGGTCGCGGCCCTCATCAGGCGCTTGAGCAGCCAGACCGCGTGCTCGAGCGCGGAGGGACGCACCTCGTCGCATGCTTTCGCGTACCATTCGTTGACGAATTCCTCGGTGATGTCGCACATGGGTGTCTCGCCGAACCAGGGGAGCAGTTTGTCCAAGGCCGCCTTCTGGATTCTCTTGCTTCTGCCGCTCAGCTCCGATCCGTCCTTCTTCCGCAGGTTGATGACGTACCGCGTCGCGTATGAGGAGAACAGGACCTTGCCGTGCATCGTCCTCGCCGACGGGTGCGTCCACCTGCGGATTCCCTTTTTATGGTCGATGACGAGCGCGTGCTCCTCGTCGAGCCAGCGGTACGCCTCGGTCTGGAATTCCAATCCGAATCGGCGGTAGATTCTTTGCCTGGGATTGACGGGACTCTGGTATCGGGCCTGCCAGGAGATGATCCTTCCGTCTGCGTCTTTGCAGGCGACGACGCATCCCCATTTTCGTCTTTTCCTGTCTCCGTTGGCCATCGGTCATTTTGTCTTTCTCTATTTCTTGAAAATCATTAGGAAAAAGAATAATTGCCTATGCCGGAGATTTTGAATAAGGTGCTATCCTTCGGCCGCGGGGATTCTATTTTTCGGGGAAATCGGGATTGTTCAGAGTGGTTTTGATTGGAATTTCAACGATTTTCAGTGACCTGTTTCCTGGTGTCGCATCCCAGAGAAGAAGCATCATGCGCATGTCACCTTCGGAGGTGCGCATGATGATGGTAGTCATGGTCCTAAGTGTCTCATGGGCTTGAGACCGGGTGGGAATGCTGCGGCTCTTGCTATCGTGCGTATGAGCCGCAAGCGCTATGCCAAACTTGCGGCTCATTCTAGATAAAACTAGTCTGGATTTACCAGGCAGATTTGGTTATCTAATTATTGTTATTACTCTTTATGGGCGGATAACCATAATATACGGAATCGTAATGCGGTGAAGAAGTATTGTATTTTAACAACGTGTATGATTCTGCCTCACCAACTTTTGTAATATTTTTTGCTAGACTGGCTGGTGTATTGATGGCCCCAGCGTCAACTTTACTGCTGCTACTGGCAATTGAATTCCAAATTTTTGAAGCGAAAGTAGAACAGTTGGTAAGATAACCCCATTTATCGTTATTTTTAATATTAGTATTTACTGTATTTAAATCAATTTGCCTTAAGGGTAATTGAATGGAAACATTCTGAAGATTAATACCATTGGAATTAAGCTTCGAATCAAGATTGAGCCACAGACCCTTATGTTCTCTACTGACATCTACAGATTCATCCCAAGTGCTTGCTGTTATAGATTTACCATCAGCAACGTTAATCCCAGCAATGTTTACCGTAGAACCAGACAGGTTTGTGATCATAAGCCAAGAATGACCGAGATTCGTGAAACTAGATGATGAGCCAGATCCTGTAGTGGAATAAATCCGCAGTAAAGCTACAGCCTCTGCAGCGCGCGTTTTGTAATTAGCGCCCCGAGAAGGAGATGAGATAATTCTCAGATCTTCGTTATCTGAGGCTTTCTCAAGATCTTCCAGAGAAGCATTAGACGGAAAGCTAGATAGGGTAGGACTCCTATAGGGAGTCTCCATAGATTCTGCTGCCGACGCATTTACTGTCACAGTTCCAGCCAATATTACAGATACTAGAGTAGCGGCAATTTGCTTGAGTTTCTTCATTTATTTCTCCTTTTTATCACGAATAAAATAGTTTCGACGGCACCAGCAGTGATAAGGAAGGGAACTGCTCGTAAAAAATAAAGGTATGAAGGAAAGCTGGACACGTATTCTGGATGTAGGTAGTCAAAAATAAAGCCGCTTACTGTGCGTAGGAGTCCGGCACACACTAGGAGACCTACAAGAATGTGGCAAATTCGGCGCATATTGACTCGATTCTCGAACTGCGGAGGAATGAGTCCTATTGTAGTAGGACTTGCTGGAGAGACCAGGCTCAGTTCAAGGAACAGAAAAAGTGATATGAACTGATTTTTTGTTCCGCATTCCCCTAGCTCGATGGGAGATGATGGGATTATGGCAAAGGGCACTTGATGCGCGGGCGAGTTCAAGGTGAAGGCCGTCCGGTTGCTGACGGAATTCAGGGCCTCATATTCGTCGAGGGTGAACGCGATCGGCGCGGCGGCGAGGTATGTGGGGATAGCGCAGGAATGAATCGGGATGCCATTGTGACGGCCGGGACGGTTGCGCGGGACGCGTATCGTTCTGCCCGTTGTCCGACGCGGAGGCGTGCTGCTGGACGAATGCTTTTGGGCGTCACCCATGCTGAACATCATGAAACCACAGGGTGTATTGTTCTTTTCCATGCCGGTCGACGAAGACGCTGAGCGCCGACAGAACGGTGGAGTGTTCCCGGATTATTTTCGGGTGCCTGTAGGTGCCTCGTGGAAAATGAGCGTGACCGACAGGTTTCCCAAGGACAGAAAACCTTGGAATAAAGCCGAAAACAGTCGATCACAGTTATCATGCGAGGTGCGCATGATGATGGTAGTCATGGTCTTAAGTGTCTCATGGGCTTGAGACCGGCCGGTGGGTGCATGAGCTATGCTCCTTGTGGGACCTGCCCGGTTGTGAGGACTACTCTCGGGAGAGACATGATGTTCGGAGCGGTTATTTCCAGTTGAATGTGTAGCTTTGGTCCGGCTGTTCCTCGCCATGGGTGGTGACGGTCGGGATGTTGCCGTGCCAGGTGACGGTGAAGTTGCCCGAGCCTAATGATTTGCCGTCGTTGTGCAGATCCGTTTTGATTTCCGTGACGTTCTCGGAACCGATAACACTGGGATTGGTGTCCCAAGAGACTTTGACCGTGATGCTGCTTGGGCCGAAGAATATGGGCGAGCCGAGTTCGCTGATGGTCACTTCGCAGGTGCCGTCAGCGGATTTCGCATTCACGATGCTGTGGGGCATGTCTATTTGCGTCCATATGAGGGTGCAGCCGCCGGCCCAGACCAGCGCGATCGCAAGAACGATGTGCTCGATGATGTGTGCCGCTTTATGCGAGTATCCTTCGGTCATAAATGTCCCCACGCTCGTGTCATCATGCCATAGCCTTCAACCGGAGCCTTTTCATCGGTCGTTGAAAAGATGGTTGGCGATATCGCCCCGACCGCCGAAGCCGGACGGCACGTCACCCGAAGAGTTCTTAGCGAAGTCGAACAATCCCATGGTCATGCCTCTTTACCTTTGGGAAACCAATATGCCTACCGTATCAGTTGTCGGCGTCATCGCCGAGGCTTGCGATTTGCGGAAGTGGCCCATATCCATGCATCGCGTCATGAAACGGTACGCCGTCTCGCGCGTAATTCGTGCCTGTAGAATCTTTAAAGACCAAGTTTGAAGGGAGCGGAATCATGCCACGCAAGCTGATTATGTGCGGGGACCATCCGGTTCTTGCGTTCGAATACGATCCCGAGTCCGGTCGCGCGTGCTCCTCTGGCGAGGTCCTTGACCATGATCGTCTGCCCCTGGAGTTCACCACGCACGGCAAGAGCGCGCTGTATGCCAAGAGGATCGACGAATGGTGGAGGTCCCGCGCCATCCCCTCCACCCGCGACGGCATCCGCCGCGTGCTCGAATCGCTTGGCGCGGCATCGACCGGGGAGCTGCTCGACCGGACCTACGGTTTGAGCCTGTCGGACCAGTACTGGGTCAGACGCGAGGATGACCCGGCCGAATGGAAGGACGTCAACTTCTTCGACAATCCCTTCGACGAGGCGCTGGGCGAGATCCTGCTCACCTCGTACTCGTCGTCCCATGACATCAGCCTCAACGCCCCCGACGTGTCCACTGGCGGCGATCTTCCCAAACGCTGGACAATCGACAGGGCCACCGGCAGGAGACTGCTCGTCAAGTCGGGCCGTACTGGCCAGGAGCCCATGAACGAGGTCATCGCCTCGAGGCTCTGCATGCGATTGGGCGTTCCGGCCGTCCGGTATTCCCTGGCGCGCAACGGCAACCGTCTGGTGTCCACATGCGCGGACATGCTCTCCAATCATGAGGAGCTGGTCTCCGCCTGGCAGGTGCTCCAATCCGTCAAGGCCGTCAACGGCCTCAACTCGCATGACCAGTGGATCCGCGCCGCCGTCGGCTTCGGCGCAGACGAACGGGCGGTTCGTGACGCCACGGACGATTGGCTCGTGGTCGACTACCTCATGCGCAATACAGATAGGCATTACAACAACTTCGGTCTGATCCGGAACATCGAGACCCTTGCGGTCCGCCCGGCTCCGATCTACGACACCGGCGCGAGCCTGTGGAGCGGCGAGCTCGATGTGGACGGCCGAGACTGGTTCGCCAAGCCGTTCTATTCGGCGACCGGACGCCCCTCGGCCTTGCGGCAGCTCAAACTGGTGGAGGATTGGGGCCGGTTCAATCTGGATGCTCTGTCGGACTGGTCCGACGAGGTGGCGCATGAGTTGTCGCGCATGCGCATGTTCGCGCCCGAACGCCTCGATGCCATCCGGGTACAGTTGGTAAAGCGTATCGGGATGCTCCGCAGGATCAGGGAAGGTGAGGTCCTTCGTGTTTCTGGCCCGATCCGCAATAAAACGGATTTGATGGACAGGTTTGGCGAGACGTTGCGGAAGAACCTTGGACAACGGGACGGGGATGCCAGAAGCGTCGGAACCGGACCGGATGCGTTGAGCCGTCATCTGAACCGCTAGCGCAACGAATCACTACTGGAATAATGGACTTTGCAACCGGAACACGAAAAGAGGAGCATGATGCCTAATCCTGAGCTGTCGCAGCGCATACGGGCATTGCCCGAGGAACTGCTCGGCCTTGAGCGCGAGCCGGGAACCGCCGAATGTCTGCGGAGGATTGACGCGTTGAAGGGCCGGGCCCGCGCGTTGGAGCCTCTGGATGGCGTCGAGGAGATGGCATTGTCGGATTACGACCGCGACTGGCTGGTGCGCTACACCTACAACTCGAACGCCATCGAGGGATCCACACTGACCCTGGAGGACACGTCGCTGGTATTGGAGGGCGAGTTCGTCCCATCGGACTCGCCGGCCAGATACGTGTTCGCAGCGCGAGGGGTCGCTGACGGCATGGCCTACGTGCGCGAATATGCTGAGGAGGGGCGGAAGCTGGACGAGGAACTGGTTCGGCGTGTCCATGAGGTGACCGCGCTGGATCTCCAACCGTTCGCCCGCGGCACGTTCCGCCCGTACGGTTATCTGGCGAGGGCCACCGCGACCCGTGTCAAGACCGCGGACCCGCTGGAGATCCGCGACGACCTGCGATCCTTGATCGACGGGTTGGATGGCTGCGCAGCGCATCCGCTGCTCAGGGCCGCCGGTTTCCACGCGATGTTCGAGAACATCCATCCGTTCATGGATGGCAATGGGCGGACCGGCCGCCAGCTGCTCAACTTCGTGCTGCTACGGAACGGATACCGTCCCGCAGCCATCAAATACGATGCGGGTCGGGCATACGCGCGCGGCCTGGAGGCATGGCAGGTGGACGGCAAGCCGGATTCGTTCTGCTCCATTTTCCTAGACTGCGTGGAACAGGAGGAACAGACGCTCGTCGATCTGATCGAGCGGCTTCGCCATCTGAGATAGGTCGCGGGAACACTCGTATGCTTCTTTCGTGTGCGTCGGTAAGCCGCTGATATGCACAGAAGAATGAGATTATTCTTGGGTTCCTGTAGGTGCCTCGTGGAGAACGAGCGTAATCGGCATGTTTCCCAAAAATCGAAAACCTTGGAACAAAGCCAAAAACAGCCGGCCACGTGTATCATGCGAGGTGCGCATGATAACTGTAGTCATGGCTCCAAGTGTCTCATGGGCTTGAGACCGGCGTGGATGCCGACGGCACGGATACAGGACGGCGGATTGGTAGACGCGTAGTATTAAGACGGTGTTCGAACGGTCAAGAAAAGAGGAACGAACATGTCGATGAAGGACACGCTGAAGAAAGCCAAGATCGCGGCGATGAAAGCCAAGGACAAGGCCAAGCTCAACCCGATCAACCTGACGTTGGCGGACATCCAGAACTTGGAGATTGCCAACGGTCACGAAGCGACCGACGAGGAAGTGCTCAAGGTCATCCAGAAGGGCGTCAAGACCCGTCGTGAGACCGCCAAACTGTACGAAGACAAGGGACTGGCGGACAAGGCCGCTCCCGAAACCGCCGAGGCCGATTTCCTGGAAACCTTCCTGCCGGCGGCCGCCAGCGACGAGGACTACGCCAAAGCCGTCGCCGACGCCGTGGCAGAAGTGAACCCGGCCGGCCCCAAGGACATGGGTCGCGTCGTCAAAGCCGCTCGTGCCGCGCTTGCCGGCAAAACCATCGATGGCGGCAAGCTGGCCGGTCTGGTCAAGGCCGAGCTCAACAAGTAATCGTCTACGAGCAGCGTCTCTTTCCGCGTACGAAAAGCGGGTCCAAACAACAAACGTTTGGACCCGCTTTTCATAAGGAACGCGAATGTGCTGGCTCAACGCTCGTGATGGTCGATATGGTCGGACACCACGTCGCCGATGGTCTGCACGATCTGCACGAGAATGACGCACAGGATCACGGCAACGGTCATCACGTCGTACTGGTAACGCTGGTAGCCGTAACGGATGGCGATATCGCCCAGGCCGCCCGCGCCGACGGTACCGGCCATGGCGGAGAAGCCGAACAGGGTGATGAACGTCAGTGCCGCGCCGCGCACCAGCGATGGCAGGCTTTCGAACAGCAGCACCTTGAACACGATCTGCAGGTTGCTGGCACCGAAGCTTTGCGCGGCCTCCACCAGACTGCCGTCCACTTCGGCGAGCGACTGTTCCACCACGCGCGCCACGAACGGAGCCGCGGTGATGACCAGCGGCACGATGGCGCCCGGCACGCCGAGCGAGGTGCCGACAATCAGTCGGGTCAGCGGGATGATGGCCACCAGCAGAATGATGAACGGCACGGAACGCACGATGTTCACGATCCAGCCGAGCACGGTGTTGAGCGGTGCGTTCGGACGGATGCCCTTTTTCGCGGACGTGATGAGCAGCACGCCGACCGGCAGGCCGATCACATATGCCAGCAGCGTCGCCACAGCAGTCATGATGATCGTGTCACGCACGCCTTCGACCAGCAGTTCGCCATAATCGGCGATGAATTGCGAAACCACCTGTCCCATCTCACTTCACCTCTTTCTGGGCGGAATCATCGGCCGCCCCATTCTTCGCGCCATCCGCCGTTTCGTGCGTATGCCGATGGTTCGTCACCTTCGCGTCGGCGATCAAAGTCTTCAGAATGTCACTGTGCGGATCGGCGAACAGCGCTTCCGTATCGCCCATTTCCACAATGCGGCCTCCGTCTATCATGGCCACACGGTCGCAGATGTTGCGTGCCACGGACAGCGAATGCGTGATGACGACCAGCGTCACATTAAGTTCACGGTTGATGCGACGCAGCAGGTCGAGGATCTGCGCCGTCGTGGTGGAGTCGAGCGCGCTGGTGGCCTCATCGCACAGCATGATGGACGGATTGTTGGCCAACGCCCTTGCGATGGCCACGCGCTGCTGCTGGCCGCCGGACAGCTGGCTGGGGTAGCGGTCGGCCAGATCAGCCAGACCGACCAGATCGAGCAGATACCGCGCACGTTCCTCACGATTGGCTTTCGGCGTGTGGTTGAGTTCCAGCGGGAAGGTCACGTTGCGCAGCACGGTGCGCTGTTGAAACAGGCTGAAGTTCTGGAAGATCATGCCGATTCCGGCGCGCACGTCCGCCAGCTCCTTGCCTTTCACGCCGGTGATGTCTCGTCCGTCGATGAGCACCTTGCCGGAAGTGGGGCGTTCCAGCAGGTTGATGCAACGCACCAATGTCGATTTGCCCGCGCCGGACGAGCCGAGAATGCCGAAGACCTCACCCGAATCGATGGTCAGGTTAATGTCGTGCAGCACCTCATGCGCTTCGGCGCCACTGCCGTAGCTTTTGTGCAGATGGTCGATCTGAATCGTCATAATGTCCTGTTCCTAATCGTGTTCCATAACAAGAATGCCGCAGGGTAGTATACCTGCGGCATTGAACTCCTACTGCCGAAGCGGGTCTTAGAAGACCGGAACGACAGCGCCCTTGTAGTTCTTGTTGATGTAGTCACGCACCTCGTCGGACTTCAAAGCCTTCTTGAGCTCCTTGGTCTTGGCGGTGTTCTCATTGCCTTCCTTCACCACGAGGATGTTCTGGTAGGTCTTCGCGGCCAGACCGTCGGCCTTCTCGGTGGCTAGCGTGTCCTTGGTCGGGTCGAAGCCGGCCTGGATGGCGTAGTTGCCGTTCAGGGCTGCGATGTCGACATCCTTGATGACGGTCGGCACGACGGCGGCCTCAAGTTCCTTGAACTTCAGGTTTTTCGGATTGGAGGTGATGTCCTTCGGCGTGGCGTTGATGTCCTTCGGATCCTTCAGCTTGATCAGGCCGGCATCCTGCAGCAGCAGAAGCGCGCGGGCCTCGTTGGTGGCATCATTCGGCACGGCCACGGTGGCGCCGTCCTGAAGATCCTTCAGCTCCTTGGTCTTGCCCGGGTACAGGCCGAACGGCTCGAAGTGGATGCCCTCCACGGACACCAGATGCGTACCCTTCTCCTTGTTGAAGTTGTCGAGGTACGGCTTGTGCTGGAAGTAGTTGGCGTCAACCTCGCCATCCTCGGTGGCGGTGTTCGGCTGCACGTAGTCGGTGAATTCCTTGACGACCAGCTTGTAGCCGTCCTTCTCGACGAGCGGTTTGACCGCCTTGTTCAGGATCTCCGCGTGCGGGGTCGGGGAGGCGGCCACGGTGATGGTCTTGTCGTCCTCCTTGGAGGCGGCACCGTTGGAACCGGAATTGCCGCAGCCTGCCAGGCCGAAGGTCGCGAGCGTGGTGACGGCGAGCAGTGCGCCGAGAATCTTCTTGTTACGCATGGTTGAGTTCCTCTCTCTCAATTTCGCTACACGGCCCGGACGCTTACTGCGGTTGCGGGCCAACGATTGACCAATATAGAGGAACCTGTGACGGCAACACGTCGCGCGCTTATCGGAATTATTTATAAAGGGCGCGAAAACCGCAGGAATATGCGAAAAACAGACTTATGAATCGTAAATAATCTTGCGGAAACACCGTCATATAACGCCGAAATGCTTAAGCGCGTTGGCTATGCCGGCGTCGTCGACGCTGTCGGTGACGTAATCGGCCGCCGCTTTCGGCTCGTCGGTGGCGTTGCCCATTGCCACGCCGATTCCCGCGAATCGTAGCATGTCCACATCGTTGCCGCCGTCGCCGAATGCGATCGCATTGTCTTTCGTCCAACCGAAATGCTCCAGCATCACCTGCATACCAACCGCCTTGCCTCCATCGGCGGGAATCAGATCGGTGAAAGCGGGATGCCATCTGACGCCGCGCACGTTGCCGCACATGCTGGCGATTTCGGCTTCCATCGTCTCGTCCACATACGGGCTGATTTGAAACGTGGAATGGTTTGCGATGCGTTCGCGCGGATCATGCACGTCGATTTTCGGCGCGGTCTTGCCGAGACTGTTCCACGTGCGTTCCAATGCGGCGTTCGTGCGATTGAAATACCCGTAGTCGCTTTCCGCATAGTTGGCGACCACGTCGGCATGCGTTTCAAGCCAGTCGGTGATCAGCTTCACGTCGGCCTGGTCGATCGGATGCCGGTAGTCGAGACCGTCGCGCGTGGTGCAATACTGGCCGTTAAGTCCCACGATGCCGTCGAACGTGACGGGAATGGTATCAAGCACCACGCCCATGTAGGAGGGTGCGCGGCCCGAACAGATGAACACCTTCACGCCATTGCGCTGCAATGCATGCAACGCGTCGACGGTGGACTGCGGCACCACATGCGTGACGAAACTCGTCAACGTGCCGTCGATGTCGAAAAACGCCGTCTTGATGTCCTGAGCCATGCTGCCTCCATGAAAAACCATGTCAAACCCGGTATCCAGCTTACGAGGATATGTGCGAAAACGTCGTGCACGGCACGGAACACGACCACGAAAATAGGAAAAACGGCCAGATGTGCCTACAATCGTCAACCATGAGCGAACATATCGAAATCACGCCGGAGATCATCGAAATCAGGCACTATCTGCATGCGCACCCCGAACGCAGCTTCAAGGAATACGAGACCAGCGCCTACGTTGAGAAGCTGCTGCGCGCACACGACATCGAAGTGCTCAACAATCCGCTCGAAACCGGCGTGGTCGGACTGATCCGCGGCGACCAGCCGGGACCACGCATCGCATTGCGCGCCGACATCGATGGTCTGCCCATCCAGGAAGACACCGGTCTGCCGTTCTCATCCGTCAACGACGGCGTGATGCACGGCTGCGGCCACGACCTGCACATGTCGTACATGCTCGGTGCCGCGTTCTGGCTCGCCAAGCGCCGCAAACACATCAAGGGCTCCATCAAACTGCTGTTCCAGCCCGCCGAGGAACTTGGCCTCGGCGCGAAGGCCATGGTCGACGCGGGACTGCTCGCCGACGTATCAGCCGCCATCGGCGCGCACAACAACCCGAACTACGCGCCCGGACAGATCGCCGTCGGCCCCGAACCGATGATGGCCGGCTGCGTGAAATTCCATGTAACCCTGCACGCCACCGGCACACACGCCGGCTATCCGCACAAGGGCACCGGCCCGATCGAGGCGCTCGCCACCATGGTCCTCGCATTGCAGACCATCGTGAGCCGTAACGTCTCGCCGTTCCATCCGCTCGTACTGTCCATCACCGAAATGCACGGCGGCCACGTGTGGAACGTCGTACCCGACAAGGCGAGCTTCCAAGGCACCGTACGATACTTCCACAAGTCCGACGGTGAACTGGTGGAGAAACGCTTCAAGCAACAGGTCCAGTCCATTGCGGCCGGTTACGGCATCACCGCCGACATCGATTGGGACGACTTCCAGAATCCGCTCGTCTCCGATACGGAACTATCCAAGATAGTCGCCGACAACGTGCGCGATTACGCCCAGCTCGAACCCATCCACCCGTCGATGGCGGGGGAGGACTTCTGCGATTTCATGCCCGTCACCATGCCGGTGTTCGCCTTCATCGGTTCCAACGGCGAGGAAGGCTGCCCGGATTGGCACAGCCCGCATTTCGTCGGTCTTGACGAATCGCTGCAAGCCGGCGTGGAATTCTACGCCAACGCGGCGCTGACGGTGCTCAACGAACTGTCGTGACGTCACGTGCGGAACGCCGTAATCGTAATTTTCATAATCGTAAAAAACACAACATATCCAACAAATCAACGGTAAGTTAGGCAGCTATGACAGACATTCGCTTCGCACTCGCCCAAATCGACACCTGCGTCGGAGACCTTGATTCCAACGCCGACAAGGTCATGCGGTACGCGCATCTCGCCGCTCAGCAGGGCGCGCAGGTCGTCGTGTTCCCGGAAATGACATTGACCGGATACCCCATCGAAGACCTCGCCCTGCGTGCCACCTTCCGCAAAGCCGCATGGGACAAAGCCAACTGGCTCGCCACCGAACTGGCATCCGACAGTCTCGGCGAACTATATGTGGTGGTCGGCACTGTAGGCACCGACCGTGAAACCTCCAAACCGCGCAACCGACTCGTCGTCCTGCACGACGGCGTTGTCTGGGCCGGCTACGACAAGCATTTCCTGCCCAATTACGGCGTGTTCGACGAATTCCGCATCTTCAGCCCCGGCAACAAATCCATGGTGCTCGACGTGAACGGCGCGCGCATCGGCGTGGCCATCTGCGAGGACATCTGGCAGGACGGCGGCCCTGTGGCCGAACTCGCCAAGGAGAACATCGACCTGCTGCTGACCATGAACGGTTCGCCATACGAGGAAGGCAAAACCGACACCCGTCTCGACCTCGCGGTGCGCCGCGCGGCCGAAGTGAACGCCCCGATGATCTACCTGAACCAAGTGGGCGGCCAGGACGACCTCGTCTTCGACGGCGGCAGCTTCGTTGTGGACACCGACGGCACCCTGCTTGAGTGCTCGCCGATGTTCATGGAGGATCTGAGCTTCTTCGACTTGGACACGTCCGCGGAGCATCAGAAGGTCGGTACGATCGCAGCCAAACCCGATCCGGACGAGGAAGTGTACACCGCCTGCGTGCTGGGTCTGAAGGATTACATGGCCAAGAACCATTTCAAGGGCGTGTGCCTGGGCCTGTCCGGCGGCATCGATTCCGCGCTCGTGGCTGCCATGGCGGCCGACGCGGTGGGCGGCGAGAACGTGTACGGCATCTCCATGCCGAGCATGTATTCGTCCGACGGATCCAAGGACGATGCAGCTGATCTGGCGCGCAATATCGGCGCGCATTATGACATCCAGCCCATCGAGCCGCTGTTCGTCTCCTTCCAAAACCAGCTGGAACTGGAAGGCGTCGCCGCCGAGAACCTGCAGGCGCGCATCCGCGGCGTCATCGTCATGGCCTACTCGAACTCCAAAGGACTGCTGGCCGTGGCCACCGGCAACAAGTCCGAACTGGCATGCGGCTATTCCACAATCTACGGCGATGCGGTCGGCGGCTATGCGCCAATCAAGGACCTGCTCAAGACCCGCGTGTGGGAGATCTCCCGCTGGCGCAACAAGGCTGCCGCCGCCGGCATGGGCATCGGCGGTCTGCATGTCGTCGGCAACGAGCAGGGGAGCGCGGGCACTCCGCTGCCGGATGGTGTGATGATCCCCGTCAACTCGATCGAGAAGGCGCCGTCCGCCGAATTGCGCCCAGGGCAGAAGGATTCCGATTCGCTGCCGGAATACGCGCTGCTCGATCAAGTATTGGCGATGTACATCGAGCATGCTCATGGCCGCGCCGACCTGCTGGCCGACGGCTTCGACGAGGCGACCGTCGACACGGTCATGCGATTGGTCGACCGCGCCGAATGGAAGCGTCGCCAGTATCCGCTGGGACCGAAGGTGACGGCGCTGGCGTTTGGGCGTGATCGCCGTCTGCCGGTCACCAATGCATTCCGCGAGTAGTCGGCGATCGCAAGTAGAACATCGAGAGCCGAAGGAAGCCGATATGGAAAAGCAGTGGTATTTCAACACCGTCACCGAGCAGCCGGAATTGGGCATGATCTCTCCGGCAAGCCACCGCATGGGGCCGTACAGAACCCGTGAGGACGCGCTCGACGCGTGGAAGATCGTGCAGGAACGCAATCTCAAATGGGAGGAACAGGACCGCGAATGGAAACGCTGGTCAGCGGACGGCTCGGCATCTTCCGAAAAGTGAATTCCACATGAAAACCACGCCCGATTGTGATTTATGTCACTAATTTCAGGAGTGGTTTTCAGGCTTTTCGCAGATGATTGCCGTTACAATCGTGAAGTAGCGACGGCGTAACGATGCGTCGCCAACCGACACCCAGTAAGGAGTGGAAATGGCAGCAGTTGATGCAACGGCGGTCTCCCAGGAGGAACTTGAGGCTAAGGCTTGGGAAGGCTTCACCGAGGGCAACTGGCAGAAGGACATTGATGTCCGCGACTTCATCCAGAAGAACTACACGCCGTATGAGGGCGACGAGTCCTTCCTGGCTGACGCCACCGACAAGACCAAGCACCTGTGGAAGTATCTGGACGACAACTATCTGTCCGTGGAGCGCAAGCAGCGCGTCTACGACGTGGACACCCACACCCCGGCGGGCATCGACGCCTTCCCGGCCGGCTACATCGATTCCCCGGAAGTCGACAATGTGATTGTCGGCCTGCAGACCGATGTGCCGTGCAAGCGCGCCATGATGCCGAACGGCGGCTGGCGTATGGTCGAGCAGGCCATCAAGGAAGCCGGCAAGGAGCCCGATCCGGAGATCAAGAAGATCTTCACCAAGTACCGCAAGACCCACAACGACGGCGTCTTCGGCGTCTACACCAAGCAGATTAAGGTAGCTCGCCACAACAAGATCCTCACCGGTCTGCCGGATGCCTACGGCCGCGGCCGCATCATCGGCGATTACCGTCGTGTGGCCCTGTACGGCGTGAACACGCTGATCAAGTTCAAGCAGCGCGACAAGGACTCCATCCCGTACCGCAACGACTTCACCGAGCCGGAGATCGAGCACTGGATCCGCTTCCGCGAAGAGCATGACGAGCAGATCAAGGCCCTGAAGCAGCTGATCAACCTCGGCAACGAGTACGGCCTCGACCTGTCCCGTCCGGCACAGACCGCACAGGAAGCCGTGCAGTGGACCTACATGGGCTACCTCGCCTCCGTCAAGAGCCAGGACGGCGCCGCCATGTCCTTCGGCCGTGTCTCCACCTTCTTCGACGTCTACTTCGAGCGCGACCTGAAGGCCGGCAAGATTACCGAGACCGACGCACAGGAGATCATCGATAACCTGGTCATGAAGCTGCGCATCGTGCGCTTCCTGCGTACCAAGGATTACGACGCGATCTTCTCCGGCGATCCGTACTGGGCGACTTGGTCCGACGCCGGCTTCGGCGACGACGGCCGTACCATGGTCACCAAGACCTCGTTCCGTCTGCTCAACACCCTGACCCTCGAGCACCTCGGACCTGGCCCGGAGCCGAACATCACCATCTTCTGGGATCCGAAGCTGCCGGAAGCCTACAAGCGCTTCTGCGCCCGAATCTCCATCGACACCTCGGCCATCCAGTACGAGTCCGATAAGGAAATCCGCTCCCACTGGGGCGACGACGCCGCCATCGCATGCTGCGTCTCCCCGATGCGCGTGGGCAAGCAGATGCAGTTCTTCGCCGCTCGTGTGAACTCCGCCAAGGCCCTGCTGTACGCCATCAACGGCGGACGTGACGAGATGACCGGCATGCAGGTCATCGACAAGGGCGTCATCGACCCGATCAAGCCGGAAGCCGATGGCACGCTGGATTACGAGAAGGTCAAGGCCAACTACGAGAAGGCCCTCGAATGGCTGTCCGAGACCTATGTGATGGCTCTGAACATCATCCATTACATGCATGATAAGTACGCTTACGAGTCCATCGAGATGGCTCTGCACGACAAGGAAGTGTACCGCACCCTCGGCTGCGGCATGTCCGGCCTGTCGATCGCGGCCGACTCCCTGTCCGCATGCAAGTACGCCAAGGTCTACCCGATCTACAACAAGGACGCCAAGACCACGCCGGGCCACGAGAACGAGTACGTCGAAGGCGCCGATGACGATCTGATCGTCGGCTACCGCACCGAAGGCGACTTCCCGCTGTACGGCAACGATGATGACCGTGCCGACGACATCGCCAAGTGGGTCGTCTCCACCGTCATGGGCCAGGTCAAGCGTCTGCCGGTGTACCGCGACGCCGTCCCGACCCAGTCCATCCTGACCATCACCTCCAACGTGGAATACGGCAAGGCCACCGGCGCCTTCCCGTCCGGCCACAAGAAGGGCACCCCGTACGCTCCGGGCGCCAACCCGGAGAACGGCATGGACTCCCACGGCATGCTGCCGTCCATGTTCTCCGTCGGCAAGATCGACTACAACGACGCTCTTGACGGCATCTCGCTGACCAACACCATCACCCCTGATGGTCTGGGCCGCGACGAGGAAGAGCGTATCGGCAACCTCGTTGGCATCCTGGACGCCGGCAATGGCCACGGCCTGTACCACGCCAACATCAACGTGCTGCGCAAGGAGCAGCTCGAGGATGCCGTCGAGCATCCGGAGAAGTACCCGCACCTGACCGTGCGCGTCTCCGGCTACGCGGTGAACTTCGTCAAGCTCACCAAGGAACAGCAGCTCGACGTGATCTCCCGTACGTTCCACCAGGGCGCTGTCGTCGACTGAACGGCACAATCAGCCAAATGAAAGCCGCCGCATGAAACGACGGTAATGCGAAGGGACGGAGCTCGTGGCTTCGTCCCTTTCGCTTTTCCCATATCGTTTTCCCATATGATTGGGATGGCAGATGAAAGGGGACATTGATGTCTGAACATATTTTCCGTTCCACGACCAGACACATGCTGAGGGATTCCAAGGACTACGTCAACCAGACGCTGATGGGAGGCCTGTCCGGATTCGAATCGCCAATCGGCTTGGACCGTCTCGACCGCATCAAGGCGTTGAAAAGCGGCGATATCGGTTTCGTGCACTCGTGGGACATCAACACTTCCGTGGATGGTCCTGGCACCAGAATGACCGTGTTCATGAGCGGATGCCCTCTGCGCTGCCAGTACTGCCAGAATCCGGATACTTGGAAGATGCGCGACGGCAAGCCCGTCTACTACGAAGCCATGGTCAAGAAAATCGAGCGGTATGCCGATTTATTCAAGGCCACCGGCGGCGGCATCACTTTCTCCGGCGGCGAATCCATGATGCAGCCGGCTTTCGTGTCCCGCGTGTTCCATGCCGCCAAGCAGATGGGAGTGCATACCTGCCTCGACACGTCCGGATTCCTCGGTGCGAGCTACACCGATGACATGGTGGATGACATCGACCTGTGCCTGCTTGACGTCAAATCCGGCGATGAGGAGACCTACCATAAGGTGACCGGCGGCATCCTGCAGCCGACCATCGACTTCGGACAGCGTCTGGCCAAGGCAGGCAAGAAGATCTGGGTGCGTTTCGTGCTCGTGCCGGGCCTTACATCCTCCGAAGAAAACGTCGAGAACGTGGCGAAGATCTGCGAGACCTTCGGCGACGCGTTGGAACATATCGACGTATTGCCCTTCCACCAGCTTGGCCGTCCGAAGTGGCACATGCTGAACATCCCATACCCATTGGAGGACCAGAAAGGCCCGTCCGCGGCAATGAAACAACGTGTGGTCGAGCAGTTCCAGTCGCACGGCTTCACCGTGTACTAAACGCCCGTCCTCTCAATGGCTTCCCCATATTCGCTGGATATGCGGAACGCCTCATATTGGTCCATGCCGCCGACTGAATCGATGGCATGGACCAATTTATTCATACGCTGAAAAATCTTCACATTCGACGCGTGGCAAAATGGTTCGAAATACTACGAAATGCCCTTCTCTGTCGTAGCCTTGAACTATGGCAGACATTTTTGATTTTCCACGAGATGCGCGCAACGTGGCGCGCGCCGATGGCAAGGGAGCGGATATGGGCGGCGAAGCCCCACAGACCATGCTTATGCGACCGCAGGGCGTTCCCGACCAAGTCTGGAACGCGGTGCTTTCCGTGGACTGTATGCGGCGTTTGAAAGGCATGACATACCGTGAGATTCCGGTGCCCAATTCCATGGCGAACTTCGGCATCGGCGTCGCGTTGGAATGCGATGAAACATACGCATCCGGCTGGATCATGATCCTGTACTCGCTCAAATTCCGAGAGGACTGGCACTCCCACTGGCGTTGCGTGGCTTTCGCATCCCTGCCACTGCCCGACAAGGAGGACGACTGCCTGACTCCGGGCATGTATTGGGACATGATGATGGAACGTCTCAATCCAAACGATTCCGAACATGTATCCGGCACCGTCACAGTCACCCAAAACACAGCATTCGGCCATGACCCCGATGTGCCCAGGGTGGGCTGCGAGATCCGGGTGTCTTGGACTCCACTAGACTATGCCGATGGAGGCCTTGACGCCGGCTCCCAAGTCGGACAGTGGGCGTCGTTCCTCCGGTCCATGACGCAATCCGAGGAGGAAAACCCCGTTGACTGACGAGCCGAAGCTGCTGGCGGAACCGCGCGAAGGCGTGCCCAACGTGATCGACACGTTGCCGGCATTCCGTGACTATTGCAGTGAGCTGGCTTCCTCACATGGCTCCCTTGCCGCGGACGCGGAACGCGCATCCGGCTTCCGGTATGGGCATGAGGACTGGTTGGTGCAGTTCAAACGCGACGGAGCCGGCATCGGCCTGCTCGATCCGCAGGCGCTCGCCGCGGCCGGGGCGGATTGGAACGATTTCAACCGTGCCGTCGGAGATGCGGTATGGATTCTGCATGATTCCCTGCAGGATCTTCCGGGATTCGACGAACTCGGCATGGAACCGCAACGGCTGTTCGACACGGAAATCGCCGCGCGTCTGCTGGGATTGAAACGATTCGGACTTGCCGCCGTCACCGAGCACTTTCTTGGACTGACCCTTGCCAAAGAACATTCCGCGGCTGACTGGTCGTATCGTCCGTTGCCCCGTGACTGGCGAAATTACGCGGCGTTGGACGTCGAACTGCTCATCGAGCTTGAAACGAAGATGCGCGCCGAACTCAAACGCCAAGGCAAGATGGAATGGGCCCAGGAAGAGTTCGATTACGCGCTCAAAGAAGGTCTGGGACCACGCAAGGAGCATCCGATTCCCTGGATGCATGTCTCACACATCACTGAAGTCATGCGTGACCGGCAGGCGCTGGCCATCGTCCGCGCGCTATGGACCCGCCGCGACGAACTCGCGCGCGAATACGACATCGCGCCGACCCTGCTACTGTCCGACAGCTCCATCATCGAAGTGGCGAAACGCAAACCCCACAACGCTGCGCAATTCCGTTCGATTCGCTCCATCAACGAACGCGTGCGCATCCATACCGATTCCGAACAGGACAAGATGTTCGAACGGTACGCGCCGATTCAACGCAAAATCAAACCGAGCATGTGGAAGAACATCATCCAGGACGCGCTCGCCCTGCCGCCAAGCGAATGGCCGGACGTGGACGGCGGCGCCGCGCGGCGTCATGAATCGCAGTCCGCTTCGGCTCCCAAATCGATTCGCGTGTGGAAGGAACGGTATCCGGAACGTCTGCAAGTGCTCAACAGGGTGCGTAAAGCGGTCTCCCAGATAGCGGAGGACACGCGCACGCCTGTGGAAATCGTCATCAAACCGCAGTATTTGCGTAACCTGTGCTGGACGGACGAACCTCGTAAGCGTGACGTCGCGCGATTCCTCAGCGAACAGGGCGCACGCGACTGGCAGGTCTCCCTAGTTGCAGAGTCCGTAAGTCGCGCTATTATGTAGAGGTTGCCTAACGGCAGAAATATGAAGAACCGTATTTTTCAGGAGCGCAAGCGTGAAAATCAGCGTCAGGAATCTTGAGCCGACCAAGGTGAAGCTCACCGTCACCGTCGACCCGGAGGAGTTCAACCCGTATCTCGACGAGGCTCGCAAGGAAATCGCAAAGCAGGTCAACGTGCCTGGCTTCCGTAAGGGCCACGTGCCCGGCAAGATCATCGACCAGCGTATCGGCTTCGGTGCCGTCGCCGGCGAAGCTGTGAACAACGGCGTGCCGGAGCTGTATTCCAAGGCTCTCGAAACCAAGAAGATCCACCCGATGGCTCAGCCGGAGATCGACGTTCAGGACGTGCCGGAATCCGCCAAGGATGAGACCAAGCTGAAGTTCGTCGCCACCGTCGAGCGTCGCCCGGACATCGAACTGCCGGCTCTTGACGGCATGGAGATCGAGGTCGCCAAGGCCGAGGTCACCGATGAGGACATCAACAACCGTCTGGAAGCCCTGCGTCAGCGTTTCGGCACCCTCGTGAGCGTTGACCGTCCGGCCGCCAAGGGTGACTACGCCAACATCGACCTCAACGCCGAAATCGACGGCGAAACCGTCGACTCCCAGGAGGGCGTGAGCTACGAGCTCGGCTCCGCCACCATGCTCGACGGCCTGGATGAGGCCCTCGAAGGCCTGTCCGCCGGTGAGGAAACCAGCTTCGAAGGCACCCTCGAGGCCGGCAAGCACGAAGGCGAGAAGGCCCTGATCAAGGTCAAGGTCAACTCCGTCAAGGCCGAGGAACTGCCGGAACTCGATGACGACTTCGCTTCCGAAGCATCCGAGTTCGACACCCTCGACGAGCTGAAGGAAGACCTGAAGAAGGTCGCCGCTCAGGACGCCGAAGGCCGTCAGGCCACCGCCGCTCGTGACGCGTTCATCGCCAAGCTCGAGGATGGCCTCGAGATTCCGGTGCCGAAGGGCGTCAAGGCCGAAATGGTCGAGCAGCAGCTCAAGAACGTGACCGCGGATCCGTCCAAGGCCACCAAGGAGCAGAAGGCCGAAGCCGAAGAAACCGTGGAGAAGGAACTGCGCGACCAGATGGTGCTCGACGTGCTCGCCGAGACCATGGACGTCAAGGTCTCCCAGGGTGAGGTCTTCAACTTCCTCGCCTCCATCGCCCAGCAGTACGGCATGGACCCGAACGCCTTCATCCAGGCCATCATCCGCAACGGCCAGATCGGTTCCGCCGTGCAGGAAGTCGGCCGCTCCAAGGGCCTGCTCTCCGGCATGCGCGCCGTGACCTTCAAGTCCGAGGGCGAGACCCTGGACCTGAGCGCCTTCCTCGGTTCCGCAGCTGAGGACGAAGAGTCCGAGAGCGTCGAGGCTGCTTCCGCTGCCGCCGCCGTGGCTGACGAGCTCGCTTCCGACGAGAAGTGAGACCGATTGGCCGCCTGTGGGCGTTGTATTGACGCAGCACATGCGATAAAGGCTGGAATCCTAAGGGTTCCAGCCTTTTTCTATGATTCCTTTGCCTTGCTTTACACTGGAATACAGTGTGTGACTGGAGGAACAATGAATCAGGGATTCGCGGTGGTTGATTTCGAAACCACGGGATTGAGTCCGGCGAAAGGCGATCGGGCCATTGAGATCGGCTTGGTGCACGTGGCTCCGGACGGCACGCTCGAAGACGAGCATGAGACGCTGATTCATGTGGATCGCAGTGTCGGTGCCTCCTGGGTGCACCATATCACCGCGCGCGATCTGCTGCACGCGCCGGATTTCGAAGGCATCGCACATGAACTGCGTGACCTGCTTGCCGGCCGCGTGTTCGTGGCCCACAACGTGTCGTTCGACTCGCGGTTCCTGCTCGCCGAATACTCGCGCATGGGCGCCTCCATACCTGTTCATCAGAGCACTATGCTGTGCACGATGAAACTGTCGCGGTCACTGATTGGTCGCGGCAAGCTTTCCGACTGCTGCGACTACTTCGGCATCGCCAATGAGGATGCGCACAGCGCGTTGAGCGACGCGCATGCCACAGCGCTGCTGCTCGGACGGCTGCTGGAAGCCGATCCGAATTGGCCCGGCTTCCAGCGTCGTCTCGAATCGGCCGCGGATGCCGCGGAACAGTGGCCCACATTCGCCGCATTGCCGAAAGGGCAATGGCTGCCGCGTGGTACGCACGCCGCGGCGCAACGCCAGCTGACCTTCGGACATTGATCCAGCGGGGGAAGCGATTTCTAATATCCAAGCTCGGAACTTGCAGGAACTAGGACAGCAGGAATTTGATTTCGGCGAAGAATTCGCGGACCATGTTGTTCACCAGCATATCGGGCGGTGAACCGGCCGCGATGCCTTGGGCTTCGTCAAGTCCATTGTCATGCGCGATCTGCAATGCGCGGAACATGTGGAAGTCATTGGTGATGATGCCGACGGACGCGTTGTCTCCGGCAATGAGCTTCTTGCTGTTGACGATATTCTCCTGGGTGGTTTTCGACTTGGATTCCTGAAGGATGCGGCCTTCCTCAATGCCATGTGCCTTCAGATAATCGGCCATGCCCTGTGCCTCGGGGAATGGCTCGTTCGCGCCCTTGCCGCCGGAGACGATGCAGATGGTATCCGGACTGTTCCGCAGATAATCGGCCGCCGTGTCCAGACGATACCGCAAGGCCTTGCTGGGGCCGGACTTGCGCACCTGCGCGCCGAGCACCACCACATAATCGAGATGCTGGTCGCCCCGCGCATGCATGTTGCTGATGATGCACCCCTCCACCGTGCCGAATATGGCGATGCCGATGCACACCACGGCGATGATGACCCCTCGTATGATGCGGGGGAGCGCTACCCACCAATTGGCGGCGATTCCAACCGCGAGGAGGGCGAAAACGGCGGCGATGACCAGCCAGACCTTCCAGAAGCCGGTACCCGAATGTGTCTTCATCACGGCGAACGCGTAGAACGCCGACAGCAAAGCCAGCGCCATGCACAGAACGGTTCCTATTTGCCGTGCCATCGTCTTCATGCCAACCTCTTATCGTGTGGTGGTATACGCCGCTTGAAATCCATGGTCAAGCGTAAGCGGAATGGGGTTGCGGATTCTTGCGATGCGGACGATGTAGACGATTCTTTCGCAAATGTGACGTGTATGCTGCTGATGCGTTTCATATGCGAAACGCTGGCGGACATGGGAACATGGCGTCCGTATAATGGCGCGCGTCGCTCCTGCCCGGGCCGCGCAGGTCGAGGAGCGGCCCACGGCGACCGCCGCGATCTCCAACTCACGGTGCGCGGCATCGACCAAAAGGACTTCATCATGGCACGGCCATCCTCGCAACCATACCTCCACGACTCTTCGGCGCAAGCTTCGGAACAGGCTCCGCAGGCACGACCGACGGCATCGACCGCAACCAAGTGTGCGACACGCGGATCACTGCGATGGCGTGTGACCGACATTGCGGTCGGTGCGGCGGTCGGTGTGATGTCGGGTGTGATGTTCTGGGTGTTCGATGGCCTGTCCTATGGTCTGTTCCCGCTGCTGACCCTGATACTTCCCGGTTCGGCGGCGCTGTTGCATGCATTGTTCTACTTTCCCGCGACGCTGGGTTTGTTGATCGTGCGCAAGCCGGGCGCGTCCGCCTACGTGCTGTTGGTCGCCTCGTTCGTCGAAGTGGTGCTTGGTACGAAATACAGTGTGAGCCTGGTGGTGATCGCGCTTGTGCAGGCGCTTGCCGCCGAAGCGGTGTTCGCGGTGTTCCGCTACCGTCGTTGGACGCTTGGCGTCACGTTGCTGTCGGCCGTGGCGATCGGCATTGTATACAACTTCTACCTGTTGTTCTTCTATTACCAGGCGTTTTCGTTCTTCAGTCCGCGTGGACTCATCGGCACGGCATGCGAGTTGCTGAGCGCGGTCGTATTCGCCGGGTTCGGTTCGTGGGTCCTCTACCGAGCCTTGGCCAAGTCGGGAGTCCTCACCCGCTTCGCCTCCGGACGATGACGCATGCTCGGGGGAATTTACTTTGATTGGTCGGCGTGCCGGAATGTGAACCAGGCGAGGAGCTGCTGCTCGCTGACGGGCTCTAAATCCCACGCATCAAGCCCCACATTCACGCTGAGCGGATCGGTGCCGTCGGGAATGCCTTGATGTGTATGACCATAGAGCAGCCAACCTTCGGTGGTCGGCGCCACATCGGCGAACTTGTTCCAGTTTTCCGGCCAGTTGCCGTGTTCTTCGGCCAATGCCGAGAGCCTGGGGAAGTGGCTCATGCCTATGGTCTGCCGTGCGGTTGCGGCCGTCGGCTTGCCGGAGCCGTCGAGAACGGGAAGCTCCATGTCGATCTCGCGGTAGTCATCGATGGTCTCGAACACGTCCTCGTATAGCGCGTCATTGGAGCGGAGACGGAAGTTGCGGTCGTGGTTGCCGATGATCAGGTGCAGATGGCGGCAGTTGATGCGACGTAGACAGTCGAGCGTGTGCTTGACGGTGCAACGGTAGGAGAGATCGCCGAGAATCCATAGCTCGTCATCACGCCCGATGGTCTCGTTGATGTTGCCGATGATGGTGTTCTCATGGCGTGTGATGTCGCAGATTGCTTTGAACGACGTCTGATTGTCGCGTACGTATTGTTTGATCCATGCGTGCGCGGCCGCGCGACCCTGCGCCTGCCAGACATCACGGTATTCGGTGCGGAGCCTGCCATTGTTCAGGAATCCGCGCAGTGCGGTGACCAAAGGGTGGCCGAAATGCGTGTCCGAAGTGAAATAGCGCATGTGATTCCTTACGGTATGCGGTTGCTGGATGTTTTTATCAATGATAGAGCGCAACATCACGCGAATGACTCTCCCCAAAAACGCTTGTTGGCTTGTTTGTGGCACTGTTTGGCGATTATGGCGAGTATGAGCGTTGGAATTCCAACGCTCATACTTCGGGTTTTGGTGTTCGGCTGCCACATTGCAAATTCTGTGAATCTAGAGTTTTAGTAATCCAGATATGGAATATTAGCAAAACATGTCAATAAGATATAAAATGATAAAAAATAGTGATTGGAGTGGCAATGGTAGTTCAGCTTGCGACACGTGTTGATGATGATCAGGCGGAAGAGTTCCGTGAAACGACAAAGAAGCTCGGTCTTTCCACGGCTGATGCGCTGCGTATGTTCGTCTCGTCCTTTAATGAATATCAGGGGTTCCCATACCAGGTACGAGTTCGACAGGTTGCGGAACCGTTCGAGAATGAACGGGAGGCTTCTGATTTCGCTAATGATTTGTCGATGAGGATGATCGCTGATGAGGAGGGGTGAAATCTGGACTGTGCTGGCTGATGGTTACGCGAGAAAGCCTCGGCCGGTTGTCGTTGTGCAGAATGACGGAATCGAGGGTTTTGACTCTACCGTGGTATGCCTGATGATTTCTTTTACGTCGGATGATATGACTACCCGGGTTAAAGTTCCTCCTACTGCGCAGAATGGTTTGATTAAAATAAGTTGGGTGATGACGGAGAAGATTCTTGCAGTGCACACTTCGGCATTGGGCCAACGCATTGGAATTTTGGAAGATGATGTCATGCGCCAGGTGGAAAAGAAACTTGCACATGTTCTAGCTCTATGAAAACGCTTGATGTGATTTCGCGGGTCGCTATGCCGCAGCAGATAGCGGAGATTGCTCGTCCTATCGCGCTGCGGCATCATGTCAATGAACTGTACCTGTTCGGTTCCATGGCTCGAGGGGAGGGGCATGCGGATTCGGATATCGATTTCATCTATCAGTTTGACGACACCGCCAATCCAATGATTGATGAGTGGGCTTTGCGTGATGATCTTGCATCGACTTTTGGTCGGGAGATCGACTTGGTGAAAAAACGATACATTACCACTGAACTGCAGGACAGACTGGCTGAAATGCAGCGTGTGATATTCGTCAATTCCATAACCTCCAATCCGATGTTCCGCATTATCTGAGGTGTGTTATGAAAACGACGGAAAAAGATGCCTTGCATATCGTCGCGATAGTCCGCGCTCTTCATGATGCGCAACGATTCCTTGGAGGGCTAAGCGCTGAGGAATTCGCTGAGAATGATGAGAAACAGAATGCCGTGGCTATGGCGATTGCCAGAGCGGGGGAACATGCCAGGAAGCTCTCAAAAGAATTCCGTGAATCGAAATCCGGTGTTCCATGGCGTGGAGTGGGTGGCATGCGCGACTGGATTGCCCATGATTATGACGGACTTGATTTTGATCGCCTGTACTATGCCGTAACCCATGAAGTACCGGAGGTGTTGGCGGTTCTGCAACCATATGTGGAACAACAGGCGCAGGTGCAGCTCACAAAGAGGAATCCTTTCGATGTGCCACGGATCTGAGGGGAAAGGTTCTGAATATGACATTCCAGCTTGTGCTGGGTTGTTTCCATACGAGCCTGACTACAAGTTGTTTAAGAGCGTTTGTAGGGATTTGCTTCGTGCGGAGGCTCAGGAATATGGGTTGCTGCCGGATGATGCCGTTGATGCGCGCACCATCCCCGACGACGTACTTGGTGAGCTTGGTTTGACCGCTGAAGAGGTGGGGCAGTAGGGGGTATGAGGGTTTCTCCTGCGTTGGGTATGTGTGCGGTTCGATGGTCAAGTAGGGCTATTGCATTGAAAGGGCAAGGTGCGCGATTGCAATCATTACGTCGGATTGCAGAACTGTTCGAGCGTGAACGGGAGGCTTCTGATTTCGCTAAAGGATTTGTCGATGAAGATGATTGCGGATATCGAAGAACGAAGTTACTGACTAAAGGGCATGCAGGACATTAAAAAGTGGGCCGGGAGCATGTCTCTTAAGTCGGACGTGCTTCCAGCCCACAGTGTGGGTTTTGGTTTATTTCTTGCCCCACCCGAATTTGGGCAGTTTGATGCCCGGGAGCTGCTTCAATCCGTTTGCTATGCCTTTGCCCAGCTGCTGCACCCCATCGGCTATTCCGGCACCCGCGTCCTGAGCGCCTTTCGCGATGGCGTTGCCCGCATCCTGCGCGATGTGCGCGGCCTGGTTTCCGGCGTCCTGCATTCCCTTGGCGACGGCGGCGCCGGTGTCCTGCGCGCCCTTCGCTATCGCATTGCCGGCGTCTTGGACGGCGTGCGCGGTCTTCTGCCCGGCATTCTGCAGGGTCTTGCCGGTGTCGTCTACGGCTTTGCCCGCGGCCTCGATCCAAGTAGGCCCGTCTTCGACACGCAGATGAATGTGCTCAAGTTGCAATGTGCTGGCGAATGCATTGAGATCACTGGTGATGCTTTCGATGTTGGCAATGGCATGAGGTGAACTGTATGGGTTCAGCAGCACCTTCCCACTTACGATTCCAGCCTTCGTCTCCAGTTGCCTGCCCAATGCGTTGAGTGACTGCTCGATTTCCGCAAGACGCTTGCTCCTGGCAAGCACGATGCCCTTCTTGTATGCTTCGAGCTGTTCAGGCTCCTCTTGGCATACGCGCGCGAGCTCGATGCAGGAGACCTGATCCTGCATCCTGACTGCGGATGCGAGCATGCCCAGCCACTGGTGGATTTCCTGACGAATCTGCTGGGTCAGCGGGCGAACCTGCTTGGGATCCTGCTCGCGTTCCACCTTCTCGGTGAGGCCCTTGATTTTGGCGATTGCGTACGCTTGGATGGTGGCGATGTCTTGCGGGCAGCCTGACATCTTGGACCATGTGGTTGCGCTGATCGAACCGACCTGTTGGTAGATGAGCATGGTCTCGTCGATCATGTGGGATATCCCGGCGAGCTTGCTGACGGTCTGATCCTTCTGATCGCGTAGCAGATCATCGAGCTTCGCATCGATTTCCTTCAGATAATCGGTGATCTCGGAGACGGCCTGTTCCAGTGCCATCTGTGCCATGACGCCGCTGACACCGGTGAGTAAAGCGGGGTTGAGTTGCCCAGGCTGGGTGAATTTCAAATGTTTGATGATGCGCCCGTTCGGTTGCCGTACAACACCGGCTTGGAACGGTCCCTTCTTACAGTTCTTGCCGTATTTGGCGACCAGTTCGGCCGATTCCTTGGTGAGTTTTACCCAACGTCCGCTTTCGGCCATGGCATTGCCGGCTGCCTGTGCGCCTTTGCTGGCCGATGAGATGGTCTGCACGGCTTTGGCTTTGAATGCTTTGGAATCGAAGCCCTCATCCTTGAGCCAGAGATCTATGGTACCGGCGTCGCCGAGGAAGACGATGCCTTGTTCATCTTGGATGATGGTGACGCTTTGCGTGTCGTCTGGATTGTTGTTCCCGGTGCTGGCATCGGCATCACCGTCTCCGCCCTCAAATGGGATGAGTTCGTTGGAATCGTCGTCGATCATGGTTATTCCCTTCAAATCCACCTGGTAGCAGTATACGACCGGTAAGTGCGTTGATGCGCTTGGGAGTGGCGGGGAACAGGTATAAAAGCGGTGGGGAAGTGGTCAGTCTTCGATCTGGGCATCGCCCGAGTCAAGGGACTGGAAGATCTCGTTGAACAGGGCCTCGGTTTGTGCCTGGAGCTTTTCCAAGCGGATCTTATGCTCGCTGCCGGTTGTGGATCTGTTCATGGTGTCCATAAGACGAAGGCTTTGCAGGGTGCTCTTCCATCGTTCGACTGGTGCGTTTACGGGAAATTGGTCGGCATATTGCTCCAGTGTCTCCTCGATGGTGTCAAGTTGCTTGGTGACTCTTGCTGATGGGCTAAGCGCGGCAGGCAGATGCATGTTCGCGGCGGCCTGCTTGAGTTTGCTGCCTACCTGTTGCTCGCTGACAAGCTGCGCCACCTTCTGCATGTTCTCCGGGTTGACCGCGATATCGACCGCCGTTTTGACGGCATAGGTCGCCGCCGATGTGACGATCCCCTTCAGAAACCCACCTTTGCGCGTCATCGGTTACCCCTTTCAACACGGAAACTCTTCTAGGAACAGTGTAGTTCAGAGAAGGCGGATCAGATGTTGTCTGAAAACATCGTTGCGTGTCTTCTGCCTAGGACGTCTTTCGGGGGATGCCTCGTCTCCAGAAGCAGATTTTCAGCGGAAATCCTTCCCGGTTTCTTTGCGGAGTGTCGCAAGCTTTTTGTCCTTGCGGGCTTTTCGTCCATCTTTGTTTCGAATGGTGCCAGTTGGAAGATCATGCTTCTTTTCATAGGTATCAACAGTGCAATCACTTCTTGTTTTTCGGACCTTACTGAACATGGTGTGTCTCCTTCGACTTCAGCTCGTTCTGAGTTTGTGCACTACCTATATTACTTGTTGCCAGAATGCTGAACAGTGAATATCGGAAGAGGTTTCAAAATGATGCGGTGAGGGGTTGCAGGCATGACTTGGATGTCGTGATTATTCCAGACCTAGGAATATTCTGAAATATTCTTGTGTCTTAACGTTGATGTCTTAGCAAAGGGAGGAATATGCATGGCGGGCTCGTACGGTGCGGAAGCGACGCAGGGGGAGCGGTACCGGCTTTCCTTCACTGTCGGCGGACTTCTTGCCTCGCAGGGCCGGGCGCTTGCGGAAATGTATCTGAGTCATCTGAATCATGCAGGCGGTGGCGATGCTGAGCGTTCTCCCCAAACCGAGGTGGGCAAGTCCATTGTTGCGATTCGCCAACAGGCCATCGAGGAAAACGTTCTTGCGATTCGCACGGATTCCGCGAACAGGCGCGTTGTGGCGGAAACTACTAGGCGGCTCAGTGCGCTCACGGTTGGGGAGCTTGCATATTTGGCAGGCCTGGATTCCTCCACATCCGACCGCGAGGCACTTATGTGGATCGCGATGTGCCGTTATTACGCAATCGTCGGGGAATTCGCCGGCGAAGTACTTAAAAAGCATTATCTTACCGGCAATACGCATCTGGACTTTGAGGATTATGATCGGTTCATTGCGGACAAAGCTACATGGCATCCTGAGCTGGAAAACATAAGCGAGGGCACGGCGAAGAAACTCCGGTCCAATCTGTTTAAGGCCATGGTTGAGGCCCATCTGTTCGATAAAAATTCCGACACGGTGGTCCTCTTCCTGCCTAGTCCTTCTTTGGTGGATATTCTTATGAAGAGACCGGATTCATTCGGGTTTTTCCCGATGCGTGAATCATCCTTGTGAGTACGAATGGGGGATAGCATGACCGATTTCATCGCAGGCGTTGAAGCTGCCGATGAGCACCGTGACATTGATGCTGATTTCGCTCATTTGCGCGAGATTATGGAGTCCCGTTCGTTCAGAACCAATAGTGGATTGGCCGGTGAGCAGCCTTATTACATTTATGACTATCCGCCTAGGCAGGAGCTTGAGGTCGCCGAACATATCAGGCAATTGGTGAGTCAGCTGCAGACGATGACGCCGAAATATGACGGCGATTATGCTCCGCAGGTGCTCACGCTGGATTTATTCGATGTTGTTCTGGAGATTCTTGGTAATCGTGGCATTCTGGATCGTGTGCTTAACAGGGAGGCAAAACGCCACAGAAAAGTCTCGTCGGATGCGCATACGGATAAGTTTTTAGGACTGCTCGATAACGTGTTGGGCGCGGATACGGCTCAGTTGCCTGATACCATTCGTGATCATTACGAGCAGGCCAAGAGCGAGGGCGGAGCCAATATCGTATTCATTACGGGAATCGGCAAGGTCTACCCGTATATTCGTGCGCATACACTGCTTAACGCGTTGCAAGGGCGCATCGATGATCGCCCATTGGTGCTGTTCTATCCGGGTACGTTTACGAGAAGCGCTTCCGCGGGGTCGGTCATGTCGCTATTCGGCTGTTTGCCTGGGGATAATTATTATCGTGCGCAAAATCTGCGTGAGATGAGTGTGCGACTGGAGGAATGACAGGAATGACGGCCTAAGGGTTGTTTTGCCGATTCAGGTGGAATGCGAGTAACGCTTGCGAAGTATTCGTTCAAAGAAGAAGGGAACGCAGATGAACGGGGAAAGCGCTGTCAGCTTCAAGGAGTTGTTCAGCAAGGACATTGACCGCAATATCAATGGTGTGATCAAGGCCAATGATGAGAAGAACCTTGACGATGAGGTCAACGAGTATGTGCTTACGGAGGAGATTTGCCGCAATCTGGGCAAATTCCTCGATGCATATAACGACCCGTCGAATCATGAGCAGAATGGTGCATGGATCTCCGGCTTCTTCGGTTCTGGTAAATCGCACTTGTTGAAGATGCTGTCACACGTTTTGGGCGAGGTTCCGGCCGAACTCGTTGACAAGGGCAATAAACCGACCATGAATCGTGAGCAGATTGTTCGTACCTTTATAGGCAAAGCCGAATCGCAGGATGACCAGATGCTTGCAGGGCAGCTTGAGAAGACCTTGACGATTCCTGCCACGTCGATTCTGTTTAACATCGATCAGAAGGCAGATAAATCCAATGCCTCCGATGCGCTGTTGTACGCCTTTGTCCGCGTATTCGATGAGGCGCGTGGCTTCTATGGCAAGAATCCGTTTGTCGCGAAATTCGAACGTGATCTGGCGAACAACGGCTACCTTGACGATTTCAAACATGAATTCGAACAAGCGGCTGGCAAACCGTGGAGCGAGGGGCGCGACGAGGCCGTGCTATGGGATGATGAGATTTGCGAAGCCTATGCCGCGGTGACGGGCAAGCCGGAGCAGGACAGCATCATCCAGCGCTATGAGGATACGTATACGATGACGGTCGGCGATTTCGCAGACGACGTGAACGCATGGCTGTCCCATCAGGAACCGAACCGCCGTATCTTGTTCCTCGTGGACGAGGTTGGCCAGTTCATCGGTGAGAACAGGGAGCTCATGCTGTCCCTGCAATCCATTGCCGAGGATCTTGCCGTTAAGACCAACGGGCGTGCGTGGGTAGTGGTCACCTCTCAGGAAGACATGGATACCATCGTCGGTGATCGGACCAAGCAGCAAAGTTATGACTTCTCGAAAATCCAGGGCAGGTTCTCCATCAAGCTGAAGCTCAACAGCGCCGACGTGGTGGAGGTCATTCAGAAGCGCTTGCTGACCAAGAAACCGGAATATGAATCGGTAATGAACGAGCTGTGGGATGAGCAGAACGCGAACCTGCGCACCATGTTCGAATTCACTCGTGAGACTTCGAAATTCAGTAATAACAAGGCATACAGCAAGGACGATTTCATCGCATCGTATCCGTTTGTGAACTATGAGTTCGAGCTGTTCCAGAACGTGCTGCGGGAAATGAGCCGGTACAACATGTTCTCCGGACGCCACGCATCTGTGGGTGAACGGTCCATGCTTTCCACCATCAGCAGTACGCTGCGGTCCAGCCAGAATGAGATAGTCGGGGCCCTGATGCCGTTCGACAAACTATATGACGGTATTGCCGACGCCATCCAATCAACCTCGAACTTCCGCATCAACCAAGCTGAGAAGAGACTTGGCTCCGATATAAAGGAACTGGGCGTACGCCTGCTGAAGGTGCTGCTGCTGGTCAAGCATGTCGACGGATTCCCCACCACACCGCATAACCTGCGCATTCTGCTGACCGACCAGTTCGACATGGACGTGATGGAACTGGAACGGAACATCAAGTATGTTCTGGGAGAGTTGGAAAAAGACACGTGTGTGCAGCGTGTGGGAGATACCTACAACTATCTGACCAACGAAGAGCAGGATATCGAGCAGGAGATCAAAAACACGGACATCGACTCCAGCAAGGAAATCGAAGAGCTGAAGAAGATCCTGGTCAGTGACGTGCTTGGCAAGATGACCGTGGCATACGGCGAACAGCGTGCCCAGTTCCGCTATGGTTTGCGCATCGATGGGGTGCAGCAGTCTACGCAGCAGCCCATCTGGCTGAACGTGGTCACCTCAATTAATACTCAGGACCGCGCGGACGCCATTCGCATGGGCATGGGCATGCGCGACACCATCACCCTGTTGCTGGACATGTCTGACAAAACCTTGCTCGACGACCTGCGCATGTACGTGAAGACCTATACGTACCTTATGCGCACCGACAAGAACAGCCAGTCAGAAGTGCGCCAGCAGATCATCTCCCGCAAGAGCGTCGCCAATGAAAGGCTTTACGCGGAGCTGCGTACCCGCATCGTCAAAGCCGCGGCCAATGGCGAGTTCGACTATAACGGCGGAACCGTGGAAGTGAAATCCACCGAGGTGCAAGCGCGTATGGCGGAAGGTCTTGGAACGCTCATCGGCCGGTATTACACGAACTTCTCCCTACTTGGTGGGCAACGATATGAGGAAACGGATCTCGCCCGTATCATCATGAACGCTTCGCAGCACCAGCCTGGCATGCTTGACGGCATGAACGCAGTGCAGGACAAGCTCGACGTTCCCGCCGATGATGTGTTCGCCGCGGTCAGTCGTGACAAAGGCAAAGGCATGGTCGCCACCGTCAAGAGCCTTCTTGATGCCTACGGCAGCGTTCCCTATGGTTGGCCGTACGCCGCCACGCTCGCATGCATCGGCCACCTGTATGGTTCCGACAGAATCACGCTGACATTGGATGGCAAGCCGGTGCAGCGCAGTGAGGCCGCCCGTTTGCTTAGGGAAACGAAGAAGCAGGATTCCATCCGAGTGGATCTGCCACGCGTATTCGACACGAGAAAAGTTTCACAGTTGCGTGACTTCGCCAGGGATTTCCTTGGGCTCACCGCCGCGGACCTGCCATCGAACGCGATTGATCTGGCGGAGGCCGTTACCACGCGACTTAAGCGGGAAGCGGAGAGTCTGACCCAGCTGCGTGTGCGCAATGCCCGATTCGGCTTTGTGCAGCAGCTCGACAAGGCCATTGAGAAAATCAACTATGCCTCCGGAATGGGTGAGGACTGGCTGCTTGGCGATTTCACCGCACAAGAAACCGAAAACGGTTCCGAAGAACTGCTCGAGTTTAAAGAAGACGTAATCGACCCGATTGTCGCTTTCCTCAACGGCTCCCAATCCAGGATTCTTGCAGACGGATTGGAATGGCTGAAAAACAACAAGCCAAACATCGACTATGTATCTGGCACTACGGCAGCAAGCCTGTACCAATCCGCGGAACAGCTGGCAAACGACCCGAACATCTTCCGCAAAACCAATAAATTCAAGACTGCCATTGACGATCTGCGTGAGGCAACAGACGCAACCATCCAAACCGAACGCGCCAACGCGCTTAACGACGTGGAAGATATTCGCACCAGAATCCACGATTCCACCGAATATCAGCACGCAACACAAGCCGCGCAAACCAAGGTCGAGACAGAACTGGACCAAGTGGCGGAACGCATGCAGCGCATACCGTTCATCTACAAAATGCGCGAAAGCGTACACGAACTGAGCGAACGCACCTACCCACAACTCATCAACACGCTAGCAGCCTCCGCGTCGAGGCCGAAGACCGCGCTCGCAGATGAGGCGCAGACTCCATCTACTACGCCGATGGATGCGAACATTCCTGAATCGCAACAAAAGGAAACCCCGCGCGTGGCTGTGTCGTTCGCCACCATCAGCAGGCCGCATACCAAGGACGCCTTGGAAACCAAGGATGATGTGGATGACTTCCTTGATGCTTACCGCCGTGAGCTTATCGCCGCCATTGAGAATGGAAAGAAGATCCTGCTATGAACACGTCGAAACTGCAAGCCTTCGCAACGGATGCGCGCCGACAGCTCATGAACGCGGTGAGGGCCCGGCTTGACGCCGCATTGGTGCCGAATTCCGACGCCCAGGTTGACGACCCGCGTGCGTTCGATTTTCTGCAGCGTGAGATCGAGCGTGCCGGTGGAAGTGAGCAGGGCCGCAAGCATGTGGTGGAACGTTATGCGTACCGGTGGTTCAACCGCATCATCGCGTTCCGTTACATGGATGTGCACGGGTTCACCGGCACGCCGGTGGTCTCTCCAGTCGGTTTGACCAGCACGAATGGTCTGCCGGAAGTGCTTGCAGCGGCGAAACGAGGCGAGTATGACAGCAGAGTGTTCTCGTTGCGGGTGAATGATAAGGCCAAAGAGCGCATTGAAGGATTGCTGAGTGGTTCCATTTTGGCGGATGATCCGCAGGGCCGCGCGTATGGTCTGCTGCTGCAATCCGAATGCCGGTTCTGGAATCGTAACCTGCCGTTCATGTTCGAAAACGTCGGCAAGGAGGCCGGCAGAGTGGATGAACTGCTCATGCCAGCCGATCTGCTCGCCGAGGGTTCCGTGTTGAGGAATGCGGTGGAGGTCATGACCCCGGAGGATTGCGGTGTTGACGATCCGTCCGGCAATGTGGAGATCATCGGCTGGCTGTACCAGTACTACATTTCGGAACGCAAGAACGAGGTGATGGACGGGTTCAAGAAGAACCACAAAGCCGGAGCCAATGAGATTCCCGCCGCCACCCAGCTGTTCACGCCGGATTGGATCGTGCGCTACCTCGTGCAGAACACCGTGGGCAGGTTGTGGATGCAGTCGCATCCGGATAGCCAGCTGCACAAAAACTGGGATTATTACATCTGGCCTTCAGAGAATGATTCCGTCGGGAACGAGGATATTCTCGCAATCCGGACTCCGGAAGACCTGACCGTATGCGATCCTGCATGCGGTTCCGGCCACATGCTTACCTACGCGTTCGACCTGCTGTATGAGATCTACGAGGAGGAGGGGTATGCGCCGAGCGATATTCCCAGCCTGATTCTCAAACACAACCTGTACGGCATGGAAATCGACGAGCGAGCCGCAAGCCTTGCCGCCTTCGCTCTGACCATGAAGGCACGCTCCCGTTCCCGTAGATTCTTCAAGAAGCAGGTGGAGCCGAATATTCAGCGCATTGCGCCGATTACGTTCAAGGAAGACGACGTCGCCGAGCTGAATGACCTATACCAGGTGAATCTGGATTCCATGGTATGGAACACCTATGCGAAGGCGGACGTGTATGGTTCGTTGATTCAGCCGCCGCAGGAGCTTGTTGAATTGGCGGCGTCAGCGCAGAAAAATGCTGATGACATTGGCACGCTGTTCGACCCACTTCTGCGTGAACATGCAGAGGATGTATTTACTCAAACAAGGTACCTCGCACGTAAATACGCGGCAGTGGTGGCGAACCCGCCATACATGGGCGCAAAGAACATGAGTAGCGAACTCAAACAGTTTGTGCAGGACCATTATGAGGCTGGCAAGGCTGACCTCTTTGCCGCGTTCATTTTGCGCAACCGACAGTTCATTCAGCATGGTGCGATGCTCGGCATGATCACCATGCAAAGCTGGATGTTCCTCTCATCCTTCGAGGCTTTGCGACGCAAACTGCTTGATTCCTCGTCCATCGAGACTATGGCGCATCTTGGTGCCGGGGCATTCGACAGCATTGGCGGTGAAGTTGTTTCCACCACAGCTTTCACTCTCAAAAATGGTTCCTGCAGCGGGAATGGTACGTATATCCGGTTAGTGAATGTCTTTGGTGACGATAATCAAGCAGATGCTTGTGCCAATGTAATTAACGTCGATGCAGATTATCGTTTCGAGGTGGACCAGCACGAGTTCGCGAAAATCCCCGGCTCTCCGGTTGTTTATTGGTTGCCGATTAATATTCTTAAGACGTTTAAGGAAGGCGAGAACCTTGGAACACGAGCGCGTTTTGCAAAGGGTCTTGTAACTGCATATAACGAGAAATTCGTGCGCGAATGGTTTGAGATTGATCAATCTCGGATGGCCGGTTATCCGGATTCTCGGAAAGACGCTGTCGCATCAGGAAGAAAATGGTTCAGATACGCAAAAGGTGGAAAATATTGTAAATGGTTTGGGAATGAGGAGGCAGTTGTTAATTGGCTGAATGATGGTCAGGCCATTCAAAATGAATTGACAGATGATGGTTCTAGGATAAGAGCAACTAATTTCAATCTCGATCGTATCTTCAAACCTACTATCAGCTGGACGGTAATCACGTCGGGTGAACAGTCTTTTCGTATTCAAGATAAGGGTTATTTGTTCGATGCTGCTTCTGGATTGGGGCAATCAAAGGATGTTATTCCATTACTAGGTTTACTGAATTCTTCATTGGTTCAATTAATACTCAATGCATTGAATCCAACTCTTAATTTACATCCTGGGTACTTATCTTCATTGCCGCTTTGCGATAATCCAAAGAGTCTATGCAATGAAGAACTCATTAAGCATCTTATTGATGCTTCAAAAAAGAATTGGGATTCGTTTGAGACGTCATGGGATTTCCAACGATTTGTGCTGTTTGACCCTAATCAGGGTGCGCAGGCGGGAGATTTGCTTGAAGATGCGGTACTTCATCTTCGTGAGTACTGGAACCGCGTGTCCGAGGAACAGCGCCAGCGCGAGATCCGTAATAACGAGCTGGTGGCGGACGCATATGGCGTGCGTGATGACGTGCCATGCGATGTGCCGCTGGAACGCGTGTCATTGAAGCGTAACGTCGCGTTCGCATATCCGAAGGATACTCCGGAGGTGCGTAACGAGAAATTCGCTCAAGATGTCGTCAAGGAGCTCATTTCCTATGCGGTGGGCTGCATGTTCGGCAGATATTCGCTCGATAAGCCTGGTTTGATTCTCGCTTCGCAGGGTGAAACACTTGATGATTTCCACGCGCAGATTCCGAACCCATCGTTCGAGCCGGATGAAGACAATGTTATTCCGGTCACGGAAACGGACTGCTTCGAGGACGATATCGTGACCCGGTTCCGCAGGTTTCTCTCTGTGGCATTCGGCAAGGAGAATCTGGCCGCGAACATCGCCTACATCGAACAGGTGTTAGGTAAGAGCATTCGCAAGTATTTCGTGAACGATTTCTACAACGACCATGTGAAGATGTATTCGAATCGGCCGATTTACTGGCAGTACTCCAGTCAGACCAATAACAAGGGAGCATTCAAGGCGCTGGTGTATCTGCATCGGTATACGCCGAAAACCACGAGTACGGTGCTCAATTATCTACGTGACTACATCAACAAAATCGCCGACATCGCCGATAGCTTGGAACATTCGGATCGTGCTGCGGACCAGAAGCAGGCCGCCAAACTCTGCAAGGCTGTTCTTGAGTGCAAGGATTATGAGGATCAGACCCTGTACCCATTAGCTACCCGCAACCTGGAAATGGATTTGGACGACGGCGTGCTGGTGAACTACCTGCGCATGGGCAAGGCCCTACGCTCCATCCCCGCTATCGAGAAGAAGCGCAAAGAAGTTTCCACCTGGACCTGGCCCGTTCATCCATTGAAGAAAGAGTAGGTGCCAGCTTATGTGGATCACAGCAGATGTAAATATTCCTCAGCAGTTGCTCAATGCCGCCGCGAGGGATGAGGTGGTTTTCTTTGTCGGTGCGGGAGCGTCATTTAACCCTCCCTCCAATCTGCCTTCCTACAAACAGTTAGCCACAATGCTTGCTGATGAGGCAGACGAGTCCCGGCCTTGTGATGATGAGCAGTTGGATCGTTTTATCGGGATGTTGCCTGGCAATTTCAATGTCCATAAGCGAACTAAAGATATTATGCGTGGTAATAATATTCACTGCAATTCCACGCATGAGGCTATTGTCAGACTTGCCAGTAGCGTAAAGACTTCGCGCATTGTGACAACAAATTATGATCTTCTGCTTGAACAAGCTGCGCAAAAGCAGAATTGTGATTTAGGCAGAAGCTATTATGGACCGGCTGTCCCCATCGGCAGCGATTTCTCAGGATTGTTGTACTTGCATGGTTCAGTGGATAGCCCTGAGCGCGAAATAGTCCTTGACGATAGGGATTTTGCTCGGGCTTACCTTTCAGAGGGCTGGGCGACACGTTTTCTACTTAAGCTATTTGAGACATACACGGTTGTATTCATTGGCTACAGCTTTGGCGATGTCATTATGCGATATCTTGCATTGGGTATTTCGTCCCACGCCAGACCTCGGTACATTTTCCTCTCTGAGGAGGATATGGACGGAAGAGATAATGAATGGCAACATAATGGAATTATTCCAATTCCCTATCCTGCTGCTAATGGGCATCATGCGTTAGTTGAAGCGCTAACCGCTTGGACTGATTATATATCCTCGGACTACAATGCCTACAAAAAACGTTTACCGGGCATTATCGAAAATGGCGTTCCGAAGGATGCTGTTGATCTTGACTATGTTAGGGCTGCGTTATCTACAGATGAAGGAGCGCAATGTTTTGTTGACATTATTGAAAGGGAAGAAGGTCAGAAAAAAGCAGATAAATCGAAGATAAAGAGGGAATGGCTGTCTTGGGTGATGAGTCCGGATGTTCTCCGGGAAATTTTTGCGGAAAGAGATCCAAAAACTCAGAATGAAATAATCTTACTGAATTGGTTTATTACCAGTTTTGTGCAAAGGCCGGAAGAACTGGATTTCATACTACATGTGCTTTGCAAACTGCAGTCATCAATGTCTAACTGGCTATTCGAACGATTGCATGAGTGTGTCAGCTATTGTATCAGTCAGAATGGTAGACGCGATTTAGTTCCAGCTTTTACGGTTTTAATGACTTCCATGCAGGGCCATTCCGCTCCATGTGCTCTTGATGAATTTGATTTCTCATCCATTTACAATTCAGATGTCTCTCCTCAAATATTGTCTCTCGCTATTCGTCCTTATCTGAAGCTGACGATGCCTTTTTGGGGGAATGGTATAAGGCCTAATGCAGAGATTGTATGGTCTTGCGACAAGGTAGAGAAAAATAATAGTGAGTTTAGTCTGGAAACGAAGGAATTCGTATCTTTTGCCGAGTCTGGTTTGCAAAGGGCAAGCGCTTTATTGCAGGCTTATCAGGGTGGAGATGAATACTCTCATTTGAGTAGGCCATCGATAGAACCTAGCGATCAGAACATGCATGTATCTGATTTGCAATCAATGTTTATTGATATTCTCCGTAATTATGCACATGCTCATAAAGATCAGCAGGATGAACTGATACATCGGTGGTGGAACAGCGGATCTGCACTTCTCAAACGTTTGGCGATCAATACTATTGCTTTTTCGGATTGGGATGAGGATCGTAAAGTCAATTGGATCCTCGATCAAGACTACCTGTTTGATGTAGACGCCCATCATGAAGTCTATACGGTTCTTAAAGTAGCTGCTCCCGGCTTGGGAGAGAACTCAAAGATAAAAATACTGGAATATTTGAGGAATAAATTCAATTTTCTTAAGGAAAGATATTCTGACGAACGAACGGCGCTTTATGGGCAGTTCGATGTTCTTCAATGGCTTCTTAGGAATATGAATGGTGATATGGATAGTTGGCCTGAAGCTTGGCAATGGGCAAACGAGCTTGCCCAGAAACATGGTTTTTCGCCGCGCGAACATGCTGATTATTATGCTTATGCTGAAAGTGCTCATATCGTAACTACCGGAATCAGTAATGAACGCTTTATTGATCTTCTGACACATGAGCCCTCGATAATTGAAGAGAAGATGTTTGCTGGGCAAAATAAGATAGGCGAATTTGGTTTTACAAGCATAGAGTTGTTTAATCAGCAAATTCGTGAAGTTGTTGCGCATAATCCTCAAGTGGGATTAACACTCTGGGAACTTGTTAACCGGCATGAAGAGCATGCCTCGGTGCAGTATCGTTGCTCCATTATTCGTGGCTGGGGTATGGCGTTACTTGATGATTGTCGAGATTCAATTCTTGATTTGTTGGGGAATCTATTGCCGAAAGTGAATCAAGATGAAGTGAATGCAATATCAACTTTTCTGAACATGCAGATGGATCAGGGGAAGACTACAATCACTGAGAAAATGTTGCAAGTGATGGGTGACTTTGCATTGCAACTTTGGAACGAACATAGTGGAGCATTTACTTTAAGCAATGGTCAGCAATGGGAAAATGATCCTGTTACATGCTCTTTAAATTGTTGGCCTGGCGAACTTGCATATTTCTGGATAGAAAGAATACGTTGGCGGTATATTCATGATCCTGGTTCTTGGAATGGATTTGATGCTGATGAAAAAGATGCGATTCATCATTTCATCGAAGATGAAGGTGATTTTTCGCGCCCTGTTTGGACAGCATTACTTGTAAATATCAATATGCTTCACTCTCTTGATAAGGAAGATGTGGAGAGTTGGCTATTTGATCTGATGGGAAAAGCAGGTACAGAATTTATTTGGAATTCGATACTTCCCAATCCGAATTTTAATATTCGACTTATTGATATTGTTTTCTATAAAAGTTGTATTGATGAGTTCGAATACTTATCCCATCTGAGCGAGTATAAAAGACAGAGTTTCCTTTTGCAAGTATTTAGGATGATAACCTATGGCGAGCTAAAAGAGAAGCAAAGAACCAGGCTTCTGTCCAAAGTCGTGACGGTTGAGAATGGCGCTTATGCGGCTTTGTTTATGGATCAGGTTGCTTGGGCTTTTGAATTCCGATTAGATTCCAAAGACAGAAATATGGTATGGGATCTGTGGCTTCATCAATTTATTGAAGATCGTCATGCCGGCAAAAGGCGGAATTGGGGTGAAGAAGAGCGAGTTGCTTTTGCTAAGCTGGTTCCCCTCCTGGGTGCGCATCTTAAGGAAGGAGCGGAGTATCTTTCTGACAGTTTCCCGAAGGTTACGGGGCATGATCTCAATGAAACTATCATGCTTGACAATATTGACTGCATTCCGCAAGAGTGCGCAGAAGCTTTTATAGCATTTTACATGCGTTTATTTATGCAGCCTGGTGTTTTCCATGTGTGGAAAGCAGGAGAATTATTGCAGAAACTGGCTAATAAATTCGGAATGGACAAAGTCAGTCCTTTAGCATCTTTAGCAAAAGAAAAGCGCATCATTCCAGATGCTTGGGATTTTTCCCCAAAGAAAGAAATACATAGCGATGGCAAGGAAGGTGAAGTATGAGCATTGAGACACTGTTAAACGGTGAATCCAAGAATGTGGAATACAAGCTCACGCCTCCCTCCAGGAGCATCAACTACACCAAAACCGCGGTGGCGTTTGCCAATGGACAGGGCGGCTGCTTGGTGTTCGGCGTCGAAGACCAAACGCTTCGCGTGGTTGGCATTGCCGAAGACAAGGTGTTCACGGTAATGGACTCCATTTCGGACGCCATCGTCAATAGCTGCGAGCCGATGATCATCCCCGACATCACCATGCATGATGTGAACGGCAAGACGGTTATCGTAGCCGAGATCGCTCCCGGCTTGCAGCGTCCGTACCATATCAAGTCGCTCGGCCAGGAGCAAGGAACGTTCGTTCGCGTAGCTGGCACCACGCGTCAAGCAGACCAGCCCACCATTCGGGAGCTGACCATCGAAGGCAGCAGCCGGAGCTTCGACCAAGTACAGTGCCTTGGACTGTCCATAACGGAAGAAGACATCGAGACACTGTGCGCAAATCTGACGAAAACCGCGAAGGATAATGCCGAAGACCCTGCAAAAGTCAAAACGGTTACGGAGAAACAGTTGCTGCAATGGGGCGTGCTGGCGGAACAAGACGGGCGATTGGTGCCCACCAACGCCTATGCGATTCTGACAGGCAATGAGGCCGTCCGATCCGTGGTGCAATGCGGCGTATTCAAAGGAACCACTAAAGCTGTGTTTGTGGATCGACGTGAGTTCGTTGGCACTCCGCAGGAGCTTATCGAAGAGTCCTACCAGTATGTGTTGCGCAACATCCATATGGGTGCCCGATTCAAGGGCGTGTACCGGCAGGATGTGTACGAGATTCCACCGGACGCCGTTCGAGAGCTGATTGTCAACGCGATAGTGCATCGCAGCTATATCGACCATTCAAGCATTCAGATCGCAATCTACGATGATCGATTGGAAATCACTTCGCCCGGGCGCTTGCCGATGGGACAGACCATTGAACGCATGAAGCGGGGCTATTCGAAAATCCGCAACGAGGCATTGGCCTCTGCCTTTGAGTACATGGGTTACATTGAGCATTGGGGGAGCGGCATCCTGCGTGTGATGCAGGAGGTGCGCGATGCCGGATTGCCGGAACCGGAATTCCTTGGAGGCGATACGGATCTGCGTATCAATATCTATCGCAATGGCTCGGAGACAGTTTCTGATGACGGGATTGTGACGGGATTACGACGGGATTCGCTTTCTGATGACGGGATTGTGACGGGATTACGACGGGATTTGCTTTCTGATGACGGGATTGTGGAGGGAGTAACTTCAAAAACGAGTGCTGCTCCGAATGCCGCCATTGCAGTGGTTCCATCCCAGAAAGAGCGTATTCTTGATGCGCTGCGTAAGAATGCGAGCATTTCTATCTCTGACGCCATACGGATACTGGGCGTGCAGGAAAGGCAGGCTCAACGAATATTGAAGAGTCTGGTAGAGGAAGGCAGTGCAGTGAAAATTGGTGCTGCCCGCGCCACTCGATACGCTGAAGCGAAGAAAAGGACGGAACTGCATGAGTGAGAATGGCCAAGTAACAAGACTGCTCGCCAGACGTTTCAGCCAGCCAGGTGAACATGGACGCATCGTATTCTGGCGCGACGATAAGAAGCAGTACGTGGATGATGCGGCAACATTGGTAGGCGAGTGCGCCACCGATGAGATACTGCGTGAGGTTGAACTCATCACTCCGGAAATCGGGGATGAGAATGACAAGCGGTACATTCCGTTCACGGTGCGCTACCGCATGTTCCACGAGCAGCCAAATCAAAAATTCCTCGTATATCTGACGGAGCCGGCCCCGGCAGTTCAGGACAACTGGCTGTTGGATTTGGAGCTGGCATATGGCCCCACGTTCACCATGGACAAACTTGCCGTGACACTTACGGAAACGCTGCCGGAAGCTTCCGCCGACACCCGAAACAAGTGGTTGGAAGTGATGAAGCGTGTACCGAAGTTCTTCGACAGTGAAGAACGTGCCAAGCGCTTCGCGAAACGTCTTAACGCGCACGACGACGCCACCGATTTCCAAGCGAAGATGATCGCCACGTTGTTGCAACTGAAAGAGGATCGGCACAGCATGCAAGACATCTGGGCTGAGCTGCTTACACAATATTCGCAGGGTGACGAATCCGGCATCGAAGAAATCGAAAAAATGGGATTGAGCCAATTCCACTGGAATGGCACGCGAAGAATCTACCATTTCGATGTGGATACTGGTACTGGAGTCAAACCAACGGTGAAAGACTTCGTGCTATGGCTGTTCCAGCTGGTATGGAACGGATTCTCCGATGGCAGGAACGCCGTTTCCACTTATGCGAACATTATTCGCGACTGGGACGACTGGTATAAGAACATCGACATGCGCACGGTACTGCAGAATCTTTCCGAGAACGCCGTGGAGGAATTGCACCTGTCCACTCGAATCGCCGACATGAGCGTAGAAGAGCTTGCCGACCGCGACCTGTTCCGCGACGTGGATGAGATGATCGTCAACAAGCTGTTCGAACGATTGGGCTCGCAATCCATTACGGACGACCAGGTGCAACGAATCATCAACGGGCGCAAGCAAAAGCTCTGGTATGCAGAATATACCGACCAATACGAGTGCATTGCCGCAGCAAGCAGGCTCCGTGCCGTTCTGGCTGAATGCGGTGAACTCATCAGCACCATCGGCTCGCCGGAGCAGGGGATGAAGCTGTATGCCGAAAAGCTATACAAGGCCGACGGCGCATACAGAAGATATGTGCTCGCATGGCATCGCGCCAACCCGGATGCGGTGAGCGTGGACGATGATCTGCAAAGCGCCTACGAGGCATATCAGCAGGATCTGGGTCAGGCATGGCAAAAACAAGTCGATACGCTTAGCCAATGGAAGTTCATAGACATGGACGCGCAAACCAATTTCTATGAACGTGAAATCGCGCCGACCTTGAAGGCCGGCAGAAAAATCGCCGTGATCATTTCCGATGCGCTACGTTACGAGGTTGCGCAGGAACTGTCCGAACGCATCAACAGGGAAAGCCGTTTCAGTACGAAACTGAATATGCAATACAGCGTTCTGCCATCCTATACGCAACTTGGCATGGCGGCGTTGCTGCCGCACGGCTCGCTCGAATTCGACGGCAAAGACCGTTTGTATGTTCTGGCTGATGGACGCAGCACCAAAGGAATCGAAGCGCGCACCGCCATTCTTTCGGCCGTAGGCGGCAAAGCGATTAGATATGACGATTTGACAAAGCTGAAAGTCAGCGAAATCAAAGAACTATATAAATCCTGCAACGTGTTGTATGTGTATCACAACCATATCGACGCCACCGGTGATACGGAGAAAACGGAATCGGAAACAGCGGAGGCATGCGAGAAGACGTTCAAGGAACTGGGCGAAGTAGTCAAAAAACTTGCCAGCGGCAACGTTCATAACATGATCATCACTGCGGATCACGGATTCCTCTATCAGGACCGAGATCTGGACAGTACAGAATGGTTGAGCGAACAGCCCAAGGGTGATGCAGTATGGGTGAGAAAGCGGCGATTCTCCATCGGGGCCAATCTTGCTCCAGGTCGTGCGTTCGTGACATTCAATGCCGCGCAGATAGGAATGGATGATCCTCGGAATGAAGGCATAAGCATTCAAGTGCCGAACTCCATCATGCGCTTGCGCATGCAGGGCGCCGGTGTGAAGTATGTGCATGGAGGAGCAGCATTGCAGGAAATCGTCGTTCCTGTGCTGCATGTCAGTAAGGGGCGTTCCGCGGCCGACGATGTGAGGCCTGTGGAATTCACTATTCTGCAACGAACCGACAGGCTTTCCAGCAGACAGTTGACTGTGGAATTCTTCCAGAACGAGCCCGTTGGAGGAAAAATCCGTGCACGTACCATATTGGCCGGATTGTGGGGGCGCGATACGGCAGGCAATAATGTGCTCATCTCCAATGAGACACCGGTCGCCTTCGATCTGCTCGGGCAGGAGAAAAGCGAACGCCATGTGACGGCTACGCTCATGCTGACCAGTGACGCGGAACGATTCAATGGAACGAATATCGAACTGCGCCTGCGTGAGAAGACAGATGGGTCAAATGTGCTGGTCATGCTTGACCAGAAGGCACGATACTTCTTCAAACAGGGCGTGGTGGCCGACGATGCCGGATTCTTCGACTGAATTGGATGAGCACAGAGGAGAGCGACCGTAAGGGGTAACACAATGAATGAGCAGGGTATGAGCCAGAACGGTTGGATTGAAAGTCCTGAACACAACGCGGATGGGAATTCCCTGAGCGCGTTGGATGTCAAGACCACCGACCTGTTCCCCGGAGTCACCGTCCGCAAGGATCTGGTGAACAAGGTCAAGGGCAATGCGCTGGTGCCCTCATATGTGCTGGAGTTCCTGCTCAGCGCATATGCCACGAACACCGACCAGGCCAGTATCGAGTCGGGTGTGGATCGAGTGCGTACCATTCTTGCAAACAACTATGTGCATCGTGAGGAAGCCAATCTTATCCAGTCGAAAATCCGCGAGAAAGGGAGCCATAGGATTATCGACCGTGTACAGGTGGCCCTTAACGAGAAGACCGACCTGTATGAGGCGACATTCTCCAATCTCGGTATCAGCCAGGTCATTGTCGATCCAAGCCTTGTAAAGGCTTATCCGAAACTGCTGGTGACGGGCATCTGGTGTATGTGTCAGATCGGTTACGCATATTCCGGCGACCCGCGCGAAGTACCATGGCAGTTGCTGCAGCTCAAGCCTGTGCAGATGTCGCGTGATGATCGCGAAAACTACATGCAGCAACGTTCGCAATTCACCGATAGCGAATGGATCGATCTGCTGATGCAGTCCATTGGGTTCAATCCCGATCTATTCTCCGACCGGGCGAAACTGCTGCATCTGGTACGCATGGTGCCGTTTGTGGAACGAAACTACAATCTGGTCGAGCTCGGGCCGAAAGGCACCGGCAAATCGCACATCTACTCGGAATTCTCACCGCACGGCATGCTCATATCCGGCGGGGAAGTGACAGTGGCCAAACTGTTCGTGAACAATTCCAACGGACACTTGGGGCTTGTGGGCTATTGGGATACGGTGGCGTTCGACGAGTTCGCAGGCAAGGCCAAGAAGGCCGGACGGGACTTGGTAGACATCATGAAGAACTACATGGCCAACAAGTCGTTCTCCCGTGGCGTCGAGACGTTCCAAGGCGAGGCGAGCATGGCGTTCGTAGGCAACACCTCGCATAACGTGCCGTACATGCTGAAAAACTCCGACCTGTTCGAAGAGCTGCCGAAGCAATACCATGATCCGGCGTTCCTGGACCGCATCCACTTCTATCTGCCGGGTTGGGAGTTCGAACAGATCCGTTCCGAGATGTTCACCAGCGGATTCGGATTCGTGGTCGACTATCTGGCGGAGATTCTGCACAACCTGCGCGATGCCGATTACAGCGATCGATTCGAAAAACATTTCGAGCTGTCTTCCACACTGTCCACGCGAGATAAGGACGGCATCAAAAAGACGTTCTCCGGATTGATGAAGCTTATTTACCCGGACGGAAATGCTTCTCCTGAACAGATGGAGCCGTTGCTGCGTTGCGCTATCGAGGGCCGTAAGCGCGTCAAGGATCAGCTGTGCCGCATCGACTCCACCATGGAGGAGGTCGAGTTTACCTACAAGCGTGTGAGCGACGGTGAAGTAGTCGCCGTGCAGACGTTGGAAGAGCTCGACTACCCACAGCTGTATTGGCGTGGGCGTGTAGCTGAGAATTCGGAAGATAAGGGCGAGGCGGAAGCGCCTGTTGCCGATGATGCCGTGGCAATTGCGGGTAGCGAGGGCGGAGCTGGTGCCTCTGAGAATGCCGATGCCTTGCCCGTAGCGCGGCATCAAGAAGCGGTGATGTTGACGCCGGTCGAGCGCCTTGCGGCAAAGGCCGACGGAAAGCAGTGGGAATTGGTCGAAAACCAACGTGGAATCACGTATTACAAACTGTTCGGGCCATATTTGGCTGGTGCGAAGAAAATCGTTGTAGAGGATGCGTATGTGCGTAAGCCGTACCAGCTGCGTAATCTGGCCGAGTTCTTGGAAATGCTGCTCAGATGCAAAAATTCCGATGAGGATGTAGCCGTTCATCTGGTGACCGGGCATAATGAGCCTGGATTCGTGGAAGCGCAGCTAGATGGTTTGAACGAACTGGCATCGACGTTCTCACAGCTGGGCGTGAACCTTACCTACGAATTCAGAGACACTTTGCACGACCGTTCCATTACTTCGGATACCGGCTGGGAGATTCTTCCCGGCCGCGGGCTTGACATCTTCCAGAAATTCGTTGACGGCGATTGGCTTAACCCGTTGCTACGTCATCAACAGCTCCGCCGCGTTAAGGAATGCAAGGTCACGTATCGGCGGGTTGATGGGTGATAAGCATGGGGGTGAAGTAACGTGAATATTCGATTATGAAATAGGTTCGGGAACCGTATGTGTACGGTACAGAATATATCCGATTAAAAATCTTTGTCGGACAGTTTTCAAGACGTATAACATTTTCTCTCAAGAAAATCAAAGAAGGAGATTTTACTATGAATATTGCTGGTTTATTCACTACGACTTCTAGTGGGATTGCAGATTGGATGACCGCAATAGTTGCTTTTGTTGCGTTAATTTATGCAATATGTGAGTATACGCTTCATAAGAAAGCAATGAAGAAAGAAATGGAAAAAGATGACAGTGAGGATGAGCGAAGAGAGAAAGAGATCATGGTTCAGATTGAAGACATGTATATGAATGAAATTGGTGAACAACAGAGAAGCATGCTGGAATATGCAGCTGTGATATGGGGGTATTGTGTTTTATTTAATGGAGTGCAGGATTACTCGGCTGGAAATACGGATCCACGGAATAAATTAATGGAAACATTGTCTGATAGTGAGAGAATTAATCAAATTCGAGAAAATAACAAAGAGATAGCTGCTTTACAAACGTATATTGAAGAAGTTCGTATGTGCGCGATGATAATTCAAAATTGCATAGAGAGGGTTCAAGAAATAGATTTCTTTAAACAAGGGGATGAGATTTTTGATGAACTCAAAAAGGAGTGTGAGACGTATTCAAGATATGTCGGTGAGTTTGTAGCCTCTTGTTTTGTAACATATTTTGTCTTTATGGATCGTAATTCAGATAAGACCTCTAATGAGAATGAAATTCACACATCAGAAGAAAGATGGCTGAAAAGGGTTATAGATGAGGGCAATATATATAGATGTGAAGAAGAAATGACTGACCGAGGAAAGCAGGTTCTTTCGAGAACTAAAGGTGAAGATAGGCATGCCTTAAATTGGTCGGATTATTTATTCCGTGATACAGAGTCGGATCTTATCAATAGTTCTAATGTTTTGCGTGAAAAATTAATTCATGCTAAAAGGAAATATCTCAAATAAATGAACATGCTTACAGATAACGTCCGAATTCTCGCACATCTTGTGATTCAGGTTTCCTGAAAGCGAACTGATCATCGCGCCATGGACGGCCATGATCCAAAGTGCACAACTTTTCGGGCACTACCTCTGCCACTCGTTTCACTCCTTAATTGTTGATAGATATTCTATGAGTGATACAAGTAATCTCGGAGAAATGATTTGGAGACTTGCCAGCATCTTGACTTTTAGGAATCAAGGCTGTATTCTAACTTCCATGGATTGGGAGAGCCCGATCGGCGAAGGCCTTGGCAGAGATTCCAAGGCCTTTCGTTTACTGGTATTACAGATAGGCAGGGGCATCGTGGATTTCGGGCCCAAACTCTATTGGGTCGAACAAAGGATAGATTTTCAGCCCATAGCCTACCAGTTTCCCGTCACGTGACGTGCGCATCTTGGGTAGGAGCATTTCCCATGCCCTGTTGCGTTGTTCGGGGTGAAGATAGTGTACGCCTATTGGTCTTGCCACGAGATCAGCGAGTTGCAGGCCGGGAAGGTTCGCTTTCTTACTAACACAATGGAAATCGAACATTCCTTTCAGTCCATCGATGCCGGATTGGTTTACCATTTTTTCGAATTCCCGTTCAAGAGTGCGGTCCTCGTTGCCCCCTCGGCTTTCAAACACGATAGGAATCCGCCGTCCACGTTGACCTCGTTCCTGCATTTCATAAAATACGCGCTCCACGCCGAATTGCGTGCCAATGGAGTATGGATTGTCTGGCGCGTTAAAGTGTGAGTACTTCCGTTTGTCAATGAGTGAAGACACTACTGTGTATTCGGATTCGACCATGATTTGATTGAGTCTGTCGAAGAATTCGCTGCGGATGTCATCACGCATAAGAATATTGAAGTCACCTTCACGCTTGCGAATCTCGCGTTCGTGGAGGATGGGAATGTCGGAGCCAAAGAAATCGAACTTGAAACGTAGAATCTCCGGTACTACATGCGTGTAATAATGCGTTTTCTCGAAGATGCAGAACGATAATACGAATACAGGGTAATTGGCGTTGACTGATTTCAGACTTTGGTCGCCACTTTCGTCAACGAAGACAATGTAATCTCCGAAATTATGTTCGCTCATTCCCTGTTCCTTCAAGTTTGTACTTCACATTTACGTAATAAGGTTATTCTACTTGTCGAGCCATCTATTTGATCACATACACCTTGGACGAACTGCGGTAAATCGGCAGTAATATCTCGCCGCGGCGCAGCTTCTAGAATGGGTTGTACGAATATGCCGCAACACGGGCTGATTTTGTCGACGTGTATGGCGATCCATCCGGCCGCAAGACAAACAGCGACACATGGACAAGTTTCGGCGTGGGTTCGGAAATCTGCCACCCAGATGGGACGCTGAATATCCGTGGCGGCTATATTACGTCGACCTGTACTTCACCGACACGTTCCAATATGCGAAGCTCTACACCATGAGGGATTCCGTTGAACGGATACTGGCAAATCTGGGCGAGGTGATGTGGGACGAGCCGGAAGCCGACAAGAAGAACTGGCATCTTTGGGTGCGTCGTGATGTGGATTTCTCCGGTGACATGACGGACGGGCTGCTCGCCAAGCGCAAGCTGTACAACACCATCTACAAGAAGACCACGTTCGGCGTGTTCGACCTGTTCAAGTAACCAGGGCTAAGGGGGCACATGTGTTCCAATCCAGACACGTACGAGTTCCGACTTTTATTAGACCTTCCTCAACAGAGCGCCGTTCCTACTGATACGTTTTCTGCCTTGCGGGAAGTCCATGAATATTCAGCGGAGAACGGCCCGCGTTTCCACACGGCTACTGAGATGTTTGATTCTCTGGGAATATGACAGGTCCCGCCATGAGAACATTACGTATGGCGGGATCTGGTTTTGTCGCTGTTGAGCTGTCGGACACTCAGGCGAGCATGGCCTCGATGTTGTTGCCTTCCGGATCGTGCACGAAAGCGGCGTAATAGGTCGGTCCGTAGTTCGGCAACCAATGCATGGTGAACTGACGGAAACGATTGTAGCCGGCGCCGCCTAGCATGCAATATGGGAAACGACGCCGGCCACAACGACCGGCCAAGACGGACGGAACACACGAAAAGGCGAATCAAACACAGCATGGGCAAGAACGGCACGCAACCAACAACGAAAAACGTCACACCAGCGGTCACACCATGGGGTAAGAACCGCGTGAAGAACACCGAAACCGGCAAGCATGTGCTCATCATGCCGGGCATAGGCTACACCGTGGATCGGCCATTGCTGTATTGGGCCGCGCAGGCGCTCGCCGCTGACGGATGGTTTGTGGATCGGCTTGATTTGAAGCTGACGGAGGATGTCGAGTTTCCGGAAATGATCGCCTGCATGGAACGTGTGGTCGACCAATGGCGGGCCGAGGCGCTTGAACATGCTGCAGAATCTGGTGAGGAAGCACGGCTGCTGGTTGTCACCAAGTCACTGTCCACGCTTTCCTACCCGCATTCGGCGAAGCTGGGCTTGCGTGTGGTGCTGCTCACTCCGGTATTGAATCCGCCGCCCTTCGACAAGCACAAGTCGATCATCCCCGCGCCGCTGCCGGGTGCGGTCGGCAGTCCGATGCCGTTGATCTGCGCCGGCGACGCCGACCCGTATTTCGATGACGCCAAGGCGCATCTGCTCACCGACCATGTGCGCACGTTCGCTGGTGCCAACCATTCCATCGAAGTGCCGGACGATTGGCGTACGTCGCTCGACTATCTGAAACAGGTCACGCAAGCCATCGTCGACTACGCCGGCTGAATCGGACGGGAAGACGAGAGGGGAAAAGGGCAGCTTATGCGCATCGTATTGCAGAAGGTCAGTGAGGGGCTTGTCGACGTGGTCGACGAGGTGAGTGGGGAAGTCGATGCCACGTTCGAACCGCAGCGTATCGGCGTCGGCTATGTGCTGCTTGTCGGCGTGGAAGACGAGGACGGGACGAAACAGGTGGACTGGCTCGCCCACAAAATCGCCAACCTGCGCGTTTTCGAAGATGAGAACGGCAAAATGAACCGTTCCATCCACGACGTGGACGGCAGCGTGCTGTCGATATCCCAGTTCACGCTGTATGCGGACGTACGCAAAGGCAACCGGCCAAGCTTCGTGAAAGCAGGCGCGCCCGACCATGCCGAACAGATATGGAACGGATTCAACGACGCCCTGCGCGCGCAAGGACTCGACGTCAAAGAAGGCAGATTCGGCGCCCACATGCGCGTAAGCCTTACCAACGATGGTCCGGTCACCATCATTTTCGACACCGACGAGCTCGGCATCTGAACCGCGCCGCATATCTGATGGTTGACATAGGGTTGGGCGCATGGGAATAGAGAATGACCGCAAACTGATCGTCAACTGCCTGCCGCTGACCGAGGCCGAACGCGCGCAGTTCACGCGCGCCGCAAAAGGCATGCCGCAGGAATTCGTCGGCGACCCGGCACAACGAGGCTCCATGAACTGGACCGCCGAAATACCGGACGAACTCAAAGCGTATGCAACCGCGGTCATCGGCAACATCACGCCCGAAACATGCGCGCAATGCCCCAGACTCGAATGGCTGCAGACCTGGAGCGCCGGCATCGACAAATACCAGCGGCCTGGCGTGCTCCACCCCGGCTCCATGCTCACCAACGCCACCGGCGCCTACGGACAAAGCGTGTCCGAACACATGTTCGCCATGATGTGGTCCATCATGAAGAATCTGCACATCTACGCCGTCGGCAACCCGAACGCCGCATGGCAGGACGCCGGCCGCGTCATCAGCCCCGACGGCAAAACCGCGCTCATCATCGGCACCGGCGACATCGGATCGCATTTCGCACGCCTATGCAAGAGCGTCGGCATGTCGACCATCGGCATCCGCCGCAACCCCACCGTCGAAGCGCCGGGCATCGACCACATGGTCGGATTCGAATCGCTCGACGACGTGCTGCAATACGCCGACGTGATCGCCATGTGCGTGCCATCCACACCATCCACACACCACCTGCTCAACGCGGAACGCATCGCAAAACTCAAAACCGACGCCATCGTCATCAACGCGGGCCGCGGTGACGCCATAGACACGCAGGCGCTCGCCGACGCGCTCGCCAACGGCATGATCCGCGGCGCTGGCCTCGACGTGACCGAACCGGAGCCGCTGCCGGCGGCATCGCCATTATGGAGCGAGCCGAAATGCCTGATCACCCCGCATGTGGCGGGCGGCAACCACTTGGAGTCCACCGAACGGCGCATCATCGCCATCGCATTGGGCAACGTGCGCTGCTACGCCAACGGACAATCGCTCGACAACCGCATGCCTCTCAAGGGCTGACGTTCATTAAAAGTGGGTATCCGCTCCTTCGGTCGTCGGCTGAATGGTCCGAATCGGACGGCCTCCGAGATGAACTCTGAAACGAACCACATGAGGAGGTCTATCTGGTCTGAAGGCACATGCACCGCGCCCGGAATACGTCACAAAAACGGGCAAACCCGTATGATGGCAGCCATGGGGAGAAAGGCGGGAGATATGACATTGGACAAATGGCAGCGGATGACCGAATGGTTCATGACCGCATTGGCGTTGGTGTTCCTGTACGCGTATTCGTGGGAAGTGCTGGCGAGAACGCATATCGTATTGTGCGAAACGGTGATCAACATCATCTGGATGGCGTTCATCGTCGACTACGTCGTTTCGATTCTGCTGGCGAAGGACAAGAAAGCCTGGTTCAAAGAGAATCTGCTGATGCTGGTGTCCATCGCCTTGCCCATCTTCAGACCATTGAGGCTGCTGCGATTGGTGGCGGTGCTCAACGTGCTCAACCGTACCGGTGGCATGGCGGTGCGTGGACGTATCACACTGTACACATGCTGCAGCGTGACACTGCTGATGTATATCGGCGCCCTTGCCGAATTGGATGTGGAACGTGGGGTTCCAGGCGCTTCCATCACCGATTTCGGCGAGGCGATATGGTGGTCGTTCGTGACCGTCACCACAGTCGGCTATGGCGATTTGTCTCCGGTGACATGGCAGGGAAGAAGCATCGCCATCGGGCTGATGATAACCGGCGTGGCCCTGATCGGCATCGTCACCGCGACACTGGCCTCATGGATAGTCGATCGTGTCCGTGACGAAACCGACAAGCGCGCGGACGAGGCGGAATCGGAGACGGAACAGTTGCGCCACAATGTGCGGGAACTGACGGACACCGTCAACCAGCTGCGCGATGATATTGCGCGGCTGCGCAGACCATAGCGGTTCTCATGACTGCACTGCGGAAAATGCGGAAAGAGGCTGAGGCATAGGAAAAGCGCCGGATGAATAACCCGGCGCTTTTCCTATGCCTCACCGTCATACGTCTTACAACCGGAAAGGCGGAGACGCTGCATTGGATTTATTCGCAGGCGACTCCGTCATGGTCGCGGTCCAGTTGTGAACGGTAGCCCGGCTGGCCCTGGTAGATAGGCGCGGCGCCAGCGGCTCGTGCCGCGGTGCAGTTCTGGTAGTAGACGTCCTGCTGTGGCGCTGGTTGGGGCGCGGGAGCCGGAGCCGGAGCGGGTTCGGGCGCAGGTGCCTGTGTCGTTTGTTGAGTCTGCTGGGCCTGCTCAGCTGACTGTTCGGTTTGCGTCTGTTCGGTTTGCGTCTGTTCGGTCTGCTCGGACTCGGTGGTCTTCTCGGCTGTGGAATCCTTGACCCCCGTGTAGTCGGGCACGGTTTGCGTCGGGCAGGAGGACAGCACCTTGGCCATGGCTTCCTTTTCGGCCTGCGTGACCCACAGTGAGTATTTGTGCTTCACGCCGATCTGACGCGCCACGTATTCGCAACGGAACCCCTTGTTGGACGGCAGCCACGTGGCCGCATCGCCATCGGACTTCTTCTGGTTGGCACGCCCCTGCACGGCCAGCAGATTGTACGGATCGTTCGCCAATGCGGTGCGGCGCTCCTCGCTGAGCTTCTGCGCGCCCTTCTGCCACGCATCGCTCAACGCCACCACATGGTCGATCTGCACCGCGGTGGAAGTCTTCTTGCCCTTCTTGAACTTGATGTCCTTGCCAGTGTATGGATCATGCAGTTTTCCGGACTTCACCACGCAATTGTGCGTACGCCACTTGTGCCTCACGCCGGTCAGATCGCGGTTGAGGATATCATTGCGGGTGTCGCAGCCGTTGTGGTCCATGTCGGCCCACGCCTTGCCGAATTGAGTGCGCTTGTACCCGGTTTTCGGCGCGCGGCCCTTGACCTCCAACGAATCCAACACCTCCGTGGCGGACGTGCCGGCCCCGGTGCCATCCGTCGGCTCGTCCGCATACGCCGAACCGACCGGCAGTCCGATGGCCAGACTCGCAGCCAGCAATCCGGACAAAACAACCATCATCGAACCATGACGACGCATGATACGCTCCTCACCCTAAAACCCCTCAAGTAGTACAAGAATATCCCCGGAACGAATTCGAATCGCTTATTTACGGCAGATTTTTCGGCATGCCGAAACCAGTATTTCGCATCCGTCAAGACGTATGGCAAGAATCGGCCGTATGACCAACAGCATCACAGCAATCAAACCGGAACGTCTCGCACAATACGCCAAAGACTTCAACGCCGACCGGGCCAACCTTGTGGCCGCCAACGCCGCGGTGTCCTCGGGCGTGCTCGAAGCCGCCACCGACTACAAAGGCCAGCGCGCGCTGCCACGCGACTTCTCCATCGAACTGAAACAGGGGTCCATCACCAACCAGCGCCGATCCGGCCGCTGCTGGATGTTCGCATCCCTCAACACCCTGCGTTACGAGCTCATGCACCAGTGGGGACTCGACGATTTCGAATTCTCCGAAACCTACCTGTTCTTCTGGGATGCGATGGAAAAATCCAACACGTATCTCGAAAACGTGTTCGCCACGCTCGACGAGCCGACCGACAGCCGCCTGTTCCAGGAGATCAACTACGGGCCGGCCGATGACGGCGGTTGGTGGCAGATGTTCGCCGCCCTTGTAGACAAGTATGGTCTCGTGCCGAAGAGCGCCTACCCGGAATCCGCCAATTCCAAGGACTCCGACGCGTTCAAACAATACCTCAACAGCAGGCTGCGCCAGTTCGCCGCCGACCTGCGCGAACGTTACGCAGCCGGCGCCACGGTCGATGAACTGCGCGCGGTCAAGGACGACGACATGTCCACCGTGTACCGCATGTGCGCCATCTCGTTGGGCGAGCCGCCGGAGAAGTTCGACTTCCTGGCCCGCGTGAGCGACGATGACAAGAAGGACGATAAGAAAAGCGGCGAAGACGAGGCCGACAAGCCGAAAACCGGCAAGGACGAGCGCAGACAGATCCGCGAAACCGGCATCACGCCGATGGAATTCTACAAGAAGTACGTGCCGGTGGACGTCGACGATCTGGTGACGTTGTGCAACGTGCCGATGGCGTCCCGTCCGTTCAACAAGCGTTACCGCATCCGCTACACCGCCAATGTGGCCGAAGCGGGGGATATGGAATTCGTCAACGTGCCGCTCGACGTGTTCAAAAAGGCCGCGGTCGACCAGATTAGCGCCGGACACCCGATCTGGTTCGCCTGCGACTGCACCCAGTTCTCGCTGCGTGCGGCCGGCTATTTCGACTGCGACAGCGTGCGCGTGGACCAGCTGTTCGGCACCGATTTCGACTTCGACAAGGCGCACGGCCTCGAATACGGCGACAGTCCAAGCAACCATGCCATGACCCTCACCGGCGTGAACCTTGACGAGCAAGGCAAGCCGAACCGCTGGAAAGTGGAGAACAGCTGGGGCAAAGACAACGGCGAAGACGGCTACTACGTGGCCTCCGACAAGTGGTTCGACCGCTATGTGACCGAAATCATCATCCGCAAGGAATACCTCGACGACGCCACCCGAGCGCTGCTCGAAACCGAGCCGGTGGAACTCGACCCATGGCAGCCGCTGACCAAACGCTGCCGCTGACGCAACACGGGCGATAACATGCCGCGGTCCGGATCGGGCCGCGGCTTTTGCTGTTCCACCGCGCTGGTATGGTTGCATGAGAACAAACGTACGAACGATGGGGGTTCAGGTGGCGGACACTCTGGCATGGCTTTCCGACGAGCTGCGCAGCGAATGCAGCCAGCCGGTACTGCAGCGCGCCCGCGGCATCGCCAACCAATGGCGTTCCAAAATGGAGGACCTGCATTGCCTGAACGACACCGCATCCAACCGCATCACCCTGTATGCCACCATACGGGGCACCACCTCACCCTCCAGCCGTTACGAAGTGCAAGCCACGCTTGATTTCGCCGACGAGCTGTTTCTGGCACGCTACTGCTCCTGCCCGGCATTCAGCGGTTCGCAGCGCGGCTACGGTTCCTACCGGACCTTCGACTACCACAACAGTCCGAAATACCGCAGCTTCGACGATGACGACGACTACGATTACGTCGACGACTACGACGATTTCGGCTCCGGCAGCACGTACGGCCACGTCAACGATGATGACGACTCGGCTTCCTCCACCAGCCGCCGGTACACCGGCATGTGCAAGCACGTAGCCGCCATGCTGCTGCTGTTCCTGCAGCAGCCGGAACGATTCCGGGGATTCCACGCCGCAGCCGCAACACCCCGGGCCCTCGCCGACTACATGCGCTCCCTCGATGCGAAAAGCAACAACGCCGGCGAGAACGCCCAACTCGACGTGCTGAAACGAATCATCAACGCGAAAAGCCGATTGATCGAGGAACAACGTGGCGCCTCCGGACAGGGAGCCGCCAAACCGAAACGCAAATCAAGCGCGCCGGTCGACGTCAAACCGGGAAGCGTGTACCTCGAGCCCACGCTGATCAACGGCCATGACGCCCTGCGCCTGTCCCTGCGCATCGGATGCGGCGACGCCGACTATGCGCTCAAAAACATCTCAAGATTCGTGGCCGACATGCGGACGGGAACATACGAGTCATATGGCAAAAAACTCGCGTTCACCCACACTCCGGACATGCTCGACCCCTTCTCGCTGAAGCTATACCGCTTCCTGCAGCAGGTGATCGCATCCAGAACGGCGGCCCAACTGCAAAACGGATACTATTACGGCGAAGCGGTACGCGTCGACCGTGAACTCGTCCTCACCGATTGGGAGGCATGCGACCTGCTCGACCTGTTCCACGCCGTGACACAGGACGAATACAAGGAACACGAGTCGAAGGCCCGCGGTTTCCTGCGCACGTCGGACGGTGACGGGCTGAGACGATTGCTTATCGAAGATTTCCAACGCACCAAGAAATCCGGGCCAAGCCTCATCCACATGGCCAACGAAGGAGGCGAACCGTTCGGCCTTGACATTGTCGAAGGCGACCCCACCTTCACGTTCAAGGCGTCCTACGTGCATGAGAGCACCGCGTCGGGCGTGCGCATCACATCGAACCAAAGCATCTCCGATGTCATCAACGGACGCAACGGCTTCTACATTTTCAGCCGCGAACGTCCCGACGATTCCACGGAGACGGACAGGATAGGCATCGACGGGCTCTTCCGCTGCACCGATAAACTGCGCCCGGCATTACAGGTGCTGCCTGACCTGTGTTCCGACGATCCGGACGGCGTGTTCATCGCCGAAAACGACTGGCCCATGTTCGCCCGAACCATCGTGCCGAAACTCACCGAAGCGGGCATCGGATTCGACATTCCGCAGGAAGTGACCGAAGCGGTGGGAACCGAATGCCGGATCGAATTCTATCTGGACCGCGATTTGTACGGCATCACCTGCGAAGCGGTGGCGAAATACGGCGACTTCACCTTCCAACTGGTGCCCACCGCCAAAGAACTGCGCGGCGTGATCAACCCCGATTCACGTTCGAAGGCCTCGCTGGTCAAACGCGACCTGTCACGGGAATCGTTCGCCGTGCAGGTGGTACGCCAGCTGTGCCCTACATGGAGCTCCATCGACGTGGCACGCGTCAAAGAAGAGGACGAGCAGGCTATCCTGCTCATGCTCACCGACGGCGTGCAGATCCTCAAATCGGTGGGCCAGGTCTTCTCCACGGCGGCATTCGATGGCATGATGCAGCCCAACCCGCCATCGGTGAAGGTCGGCTTGTCCATCGACTCGAACCTCGTTGAAATCTCACCGATCGCCGACGAGGTGCCGATGAACGAAGTCGGCGCGCTGCTTGACTCCTACCGCAGAAAACGCCGCTACCATCGGCTCAAAAACGGCACGTTCGTGGATTTGAAGGAAGCCGACCTGCATGAGCTCGACCAAGTGTCCACGGACCTCGACCTGAGTGAAAAACAGCTCGACTCCGGCATCATCAAAATCCCCGGATACCAAGCGTTCCTGCTGGACGCGCAGGTCGATGACGAGGACAAGAGCGCCTCGTTCGTGGACTATGTCAACGATGTGAAGATCGTCGATCCGAAACGTTATGAGGTGCCCGAACGGCTCAAAACCGTGCTCCGCCCATATCAGGTGGAGGGCTTCCAATGGCTGTCCACCCTGTGGGACAAGGGCTTCGGCGGCATCCTCGCCGACGAGATGGGCCTCGGCAAATCCGTGCAGCTGCTCTCGCTCATCGAAGCGCGCAAAGGAAACGGTCCGTCACTCATCGTCTGCCCGGCATCGCTCGTCTACAACTGGGCCGCGGAATGCGAGAAATTCGCGGGCGATCTGACGGTGGAGGTCATCGCCGGTACGAAAGCGCAGCGACGCAAGGCCATCGCGACGGTGGCCGCGCAATCGCAGGAGAACGACGGTGCTACGACGAATGGCACCACGACGTACGACGGCACCGACGTGGTGATCACCTCCTACGATCTGCTGCGTCGCGACGTGGACGATTACGCAGCCTGCCATTTCGCGCTGATGGCGCTCGACGAGGCGCAATACATCAAAAACCACGCCACAAAGGTAGCCAAATCGGTCAAACAGGTCACGGCCGACCATCGCTTCGCTCTGACCGGCACGCCAATCGAAAACCGGTTGAGCGAACTGTGGAGCATTTTCGACTTCCTCATGCCCGGACTGCTCGGCACCTATACGAAATTCCGCGAAAAATACGAGCAGCCGATCATGGCTCCCGGTCCGGAACATTCCGTCATGGCCGACAAACTGCAGGCATTGGTGGGACTGTTCATCAAACGCCGTCTGAAAAAAGACGTGCTCACCGACCTGCCCGACAAATTCGAGAACGTGCTCACCGTCAAACTGGAAGGGGAGCAGCGCAAACTGTACGCCGCACACGAACAGCGGCTACGCGCCACGCTCACCAAGGCGTCGGACGCCGACTTCAACACCAAGAAGATCCGCATCCTCGCCGAATTCACCTTGCTGCGCGAAATCTGCTGCGATCCAAGACTCGTATACGCCGACGCGAAGAACGCCTCCGCCAAACTCGACGCCATCGTCGAACTCGTGGCCACATGCATGGACGAAGGCAAAAAGGTCCTCGTGTTCTCGCAATTCACCTCGTTCCTCGAACTCATCGGTACCAGACTCGCCGAACAAGGCGTGGAATACTACACCATCACCGGCGAGACGCCGAAGAAACGCCGTGTGGAACTGGTCGACGAATTCAACGGCAATGACGTGCCCGTATTCCTCATCTCGCTCAAAGCCGGCAACACGGGCCTGAACCTCGTGGGCGCATCCGTGGTGGTGCACGCCGACCCATGGTGGAACGCCGCCGCACAGAACCAGGCAACCGACCGCGCGCACCGTATCGGCCAAACCCAGGACGTGAACGTATACCAGATCGTGGCCAAAGACACCATCGAGGAACGCATCCTGAAACTGCAGGAAAAGAAAAACGAGCTGGCGCGCCAATTCACCGACGGCACCGCATCCGGCGGCGTCGGCACGCTCAGCAAGGACGATCTGCTCGGCCTGCTGTCATAACATGCCCGCTGTCGCGGCGTGCGCAGACTGCGTTCCGAATCGCAAGACGAAAACGGAACGCAGGTTGCGCATATCGCATGGCGGGCGTATATATGGACAAGCAAGTTTCAGGGAAGGTGAAAATCCTTACTGGCGGTAACGGCACGACCGGCATTCATAACGGCCCCATACCGAAGCCCGCGACCCGCGAAAGCGGCTGATCCGGTGAGAATCCGGGGCCAACGGTTACAGTCCGGATGGAAGAAACGGAGCTCAACATGAGTGTATCCTCTCCTAGCAATACCTCCAATACCGCAGCTGATCAGGCCGCAGACAAACCGATGACCCGTCCGGACAACGCGCACTCCACAGGCGTCGCCGACTCCGGCCGCTGGTCCACCAAACGCATCGCCATGTACGCGCTGTTCGTGGCGCTGTCCATGGCCGTCAGCTTCATCGAATTCCCGATCATCCCAGGCGTGCAATGGCTCAAATACGACCCATCCGGCATCGTCTGCCTCGTCGCGGGCTTCGCGTTCGGACCGGCCGCAGCCGTCATCGTCAGCGTGCTCGGCTTCGTGCCGCACCTGTTCACCAACCCATGGGGCACCCTGATGGCCGTGCTCGTGGCATTGGCCCTGTCCGTGCCGGCATCGCTCATCTACAAAAAGAACAAGACGCGCAAGGGCGCGCTGATCGGCATCATCGTCGGCGCTGTCGTGGCGCTCGCCGTCGCCATCGTCGGCAACATCATCGTCACGCCGTTCTACGCGCACATGACCACCGCGCAGGTCGTGGCGCTTATCGTGCCGGCGCTCCTGCCGTTCAACGCGTTGAAGTTCACCATCCACGGCGTGGTCACGTTCCTGATCTACAAGCCGATCTCCAACCTGCTGAACCGTTGAGCTTCGTTTGTTTCCCATTGAAATGAACATGGAGGGACCGTCCGCATCCACCGGAGGGTTCCTCCGTCTTGTTTTCCCCGAGAATTCCATACAGTGCTGGTGAAGGAAGATTTTATGGTTACGACCAATGCGCCGATCATAACGCTACGCGATGTGCGATTCACCTATGATGGCGGCGCGACATGGGCGCTTGACGGTGTGAGCCTTGACATCCGCCGTGGCGAACGCATCTGTCTGGCCGGACCGAACGGTTCGGGCAAATCCACGCTGTCACGTGTCATCGCCGGACTGGTGGCTCCCGATGAGGGATATGTCGCATTGTCAGGCAATGTGGTGTTCGACGAGTCCGGCGCGCACGCCGACGAGTATCGAACCGCCCGTTGCGGCATCGGCGCGGTGTTCCAGCATCCCGAAGACCAAATCGTCACCACCGTCACCGAAGACGACGTGGCGTTCGGACCGGAGAATCTTGCGATTGAACATGATGAGATCGGACTGCGCATCTCCGGTTCGCTGGACGCCGTGGATATGAGCGACTATCGCGCTTCCGATCCGACGCGCATGAGCGGCGGCCAACAACAACGCATCGCCATCGCCGGCATGCTGGCGATGGATTCCGATGTGCTCGTGCTCGACGAGCCGACCGCCATGCTCGACCCGCAAGGGCGCGCCGACATCATGCGGGTGCTGGACGAACTGCAGGACCGCGGCACCACCATCATTCTCGTCACGCACCATGCGGACGAGTTGGAACATGCCGACCGTGTGATTCAGCTGGAAGCAGGCCACATCGTAGGCGATGGCCCCGCCGACGAGCGGCTTCGGATGCCGGTTCAATCGGTGGGCCTGCCGAAACGCATTGATGATGAGTCCGCCGAAACGCTCATCGAAGCACGCGACATATCGTATCGTTACGTGGACGCCGAACGTGACGTGTTCAACCACCTGTCGTTCAGCATCGGCAAAGGCGAGACAGTGGCGTTGATGGGACGCAATGGCGCCGGCAAAACCACATTGGCGCGCATGCTGTGCGCGTTGGAGAAACCCACGACAGGCTCGATCGTCATCGACGGCATCGCCGTGGCCACTGCGAAGGCGAACGGCGGAACGAAGCCCCTCAATCGCAAAAACCGTGCGAGGCTGCGCCGTACGGTCGGCTACGTCATGCAGCATCCGGAACGGCAGCTGTTCGCCGACACCGTGGCCGAAGACGTCGCATACGGGCCTTCCAACCTGGGATTGGATGCGTCCGAGGCGATGGAACGCGCCATGCAGGCCATGCGGCTGCTGCATATCGAACATCTGCGAGACCGTTCGCCGTTCGACCTGTCAGGCGGCCAGCAGCGACTGGTGGCGATCGCCGGCGTGATTGCATGCGAGCCGAAAGCGTTGATTCTGGACGAGCCGACCGCAGGTCTTGACGAGGAGGCCGCCGCACGCGTGCACGGGCTCATCCACAAGCTCAAATCACGCGGCGTGACCATACTGCTCATCTCGCATTCGCAGGATGAAGTGGACGAGCTTGCCGACCGTACCATCATATTGGGCAAGCCGGCGAAACGTGCGGACTCTAAGGAATCCACGGAATCCACAGTGAAAGCCACCTGCGAAGAGGAGCCGGATGCGGAACCATCCGTGGACGCCGCCGGCTCGGACACCGCGACCGTGGGGGAGCGGCGGACCCTGTTGGAACGCCTCGATCCGCGCGTGGGCATGCTGTCCGCATTGGCGCTCATGTTCTCCGCGTTCGCCATCGGCTCATTCTGGCAATTGCTGCTTGCCGTGGTGTTCACCGGCGTGATCGCCGCGGCCGGACGCATCAATGTAGGCCGATTGGCCGCTTCCGTGCGTGTGTTCCTGGCATTGTTCGTTTTCTGCGGCCTGCTGAACATCTTCTTCGTGCGCACCGGCACCACGGTGGCGAGCCTCGGGCCGATTCCCATCACCGATGACGGCATCCGCATCGCCATACTCTACGCATGTCGGTTCGCCGTGGTCATCGTCATCGGAGCGATGTTCCTTGCCTCCACCACACCGACCGCCATGACCGACGCGTTCGAATCGCTGCTGTCACCGTTCGCCAGATTCGGTCTGCACACGCAGGAGACGGCATTGGTGATGAGCCTCGCCCTGCGTTTCCTACCGACGCTTGGTGTGGAAACGAAAGCAATCATCGACGCGCAGTCGGCGCGCGGCGGGAGCGTCGAAACAGGTTCGTTCGTAGTACGCATCAAAGCGATGGTGGCGGTCGTCGTGCCGGTCTTCGCCGCAGCCATCCGCCACGCCGACAACCTGAGCCTCGCCTTGGACGCGCGCTGCTATGAGGAAGGTGCGACGCGCACGCATTGGCGTGTCATGCGCGTCACCGGCATGGACGTGGCCGTGGCGATCGTGGTGCTCGTCTATCTCGTCGCACTGGTCGTGCTGGGCGTGCTGTTATGACCGGTGCGTTGCGGGCGGATGGGCAAATACCGTCCTCACGCTAGGCTTGAGCGGGTATTTGTAGATAGGAATGGAACACATATGGCACTTACCAAAAAGCAGGTCAAGCAGCTGCGCGGCCTGGCCACCAAACTCAATCCGCTCATCCAGGTCGGCAAGAACGATCTGAGCGAAAACGCCGTCAAACAGGCGGACGAGACCATCGAGAAGCGCGAGCTCATCAAATGCTCCGTGCTCGACGGTTCCGGTCTGACCGCCAAGGAGGCCGGCGAAGGTCTCGCCGAACAGCTTGGCGCGGAACTCGTGCAGGTCATCGGCAACCGTTTCGTGCTCTACCGTCGTTCCCAGCGTGACGACGTGGAGCACATTCGTCTCGTGCGCGAATAGCGAGCCGAACGTTATATGAGAAGCGGCCCGCCCTCCGGAACCAATCGGAAGGCGGGCCGCTTCATATGGAAATAAACAATCGGAAGAGAGCGTGCCGGAGAATCAGCTCTCCTGATCCCATTCGGGCTTCCACGTGTACTGCATGTCGTACGCGCTGGACCAGAACATGTACTCGTTCTCAACGCCGGTCACAAAAATATCGACCAGCTCCTGCTTACGTTCCTCGCTCACCTCGGCGGCGAGTTTTTCGATATGCTCGATCAGCCAAGCCGAACCCTGCCAGAACTCGTCGGTCTTGTACATGTCCACCCAGCTCTTGTACTGGTTCACATCGAGCGTGTCGGCGAATTCATGGGCAAGACGATATCCGTAATCCGCATACACCCAGGCGCAGGGGAGCACGGCCACGAGAATGTCGAGGATGTCCTTGCCATAGGCGATGGAAAGGATGTTCGACGTGTACGCGCGGGCGAACGCCGACTGGCGCACGTTGTTCATCTGCTCGTCGGTGATGCCGTAGCTGGCCAGATACGTGCGGTGCACGGTCGACTCCACATTCAACGCGCCGTTCTGCACGTTGAGCATGAACGCCATGATCTCAGGATCGTCTGTTTTGGCCAGTCCCAAAGCATGCACTCTGGCGTAGTCGTTAAGATAACGGAAATCCTGCAGCAGATAGAACGCGAACTTCTCGCGCGGCAGAGTGCCTTCGCCCAGTTCGCGGATGAACGGCTGCCTGTAGCCTTCCTCCCATACGAGGTCGGCGGCTTTGCGCAGCCGCTGCGCGAATGGGGGAAGATTGGTTCGCGTGACGCCCTTCGAAGCGTCGAACGCGGAATCGGAATTGGTTACGGAAATCACATCAGCCATATGGCCATGCCTCCCTACGCTGGTGTCAACCATCAGGTTCAAAGGGTTCGGACGTCCACGCCCATCTCAATCCGTCATACGGATTCCCCTGCATACGCGGTTCATTATGGCAAACAAGTTCGTGCCGTGCAAGGTTCTGTCCATATTTGTCGCGGATTATGCCCGTGCTCGGCTCCATATCGAACATGGCCGATGTGTGGTTGAGGGCCGGTGCAAGAATGGAACGTATGACTGAAAAGCAAGTTGCGAAGAAGACCATCGAAAAGCTGGCTATCGTCGTGGTGACCTACAAGCGCCAGCAGCTGCTCGCCACCCTGTTCGAATCCATCGAGAAGCTTACCGTCGCCCCGTGGCGCATCATCGTCGTGGACAACGAGCACAGCGACAAGACCCATGGCATGGTCGAAGAATTCAGCGCCAAACTCACCGCGCAGTGGGGCACCACCGTGGCCGACCTGTCCGGCAACGAGAACCGCGTGGTCTACGCGCCGCAGACCGACAACCTCGGTGGTGCGGGCGGTTTCTCCGCAGGCGTGAAGAAGGCGTACGAGCTGGGTGCCGAATGGTTCTGGGTCATGGACGACGACGTCGCCGTCATGCCGGAAGGCATCGAGCGCTTGGCCAAGTGGACCGATCGGCACGACGTGATTCAGGGAAGCCGCTACGACTATGATGGCGGTCCGTTCTACTGGCAGTACGATTTCATCGTCCCGCTCGGCATTCCGAACCCGATCGCACCGGCTGCGTTCGGCCCGGCTGGCTATCGCGTGATGGACACGTTGTGCTTCGAAGGCGGCCTGTTCCGCCGTAACATCGTCGAGAAGATCGGTCTGCCCGACCCGCGTTTCTTCATCTATTGGGACGACACGATGTACGGCTATCGTGCCAGCAAGGTCACCAATCCGATCGTCGTGCCCGACGTGGTGCTGCGCCGTACGCGCGAGATCGGCAATTGGGACATCGCCGGCGTGCGCCAGCTCAACTCCACTTCCGACATGAACCGCTACCACATCATGCGCAACCGCGGCTACATGGCCCGATACTTCATGACGTACGGCGATTACCGTCCGCTGTTGTTCGGTCTGGGTACGGTGCTGACCGCGGTCAAGGAAGTGATTCGACTGACGATGGTGGACCGCGAGCATTTCAAGACCGGCATCGTTCAGATCGCCAAGGGATGGTGGGATTCGCGCAAGCTGCTGCATGATCCGGAATGGCAGCCGATGCCGCCGCTGAAGTAACACCGTGGCCCACGCGTTTCCCAACGCGCGGCGATCACGCGATTGACGATTCGTCCCACGTCGGAGCCTCTACCGACGTGGGACGAATCGTTTGCAAAACAGGCGATGAAATATTTACTCGGTTAAGTATTACAATTTGTGCAATCGTTCTCACCATTTGTGCATGTCGCGCGCGATTTTGGGCATGTTGCGAGTTACCATAATACGTACCGGTTCGAATACACCCGTAACATACCTTGATAGAGAGGTTGAAGATGATTGAGACTGCACAGGCATTCGGCGTTGACATTGGTGGCTCCGGCATTAAGGCCGCCCCGGTTAACCTCGAGAAGGGCGAGTTCGCCGAACCGCGTCTGAAGATCCTCACCCCGGAGGTGTCCACTCCGAAGGCCGTCGGCGAAATCGTTCGCCAGCAGCTCGAGCATTTCGAGGTTCCGGAGTCCGCTCCGGTCGGCATCGCCTTCCCGGCTCCGATTCATGTGGGCGAGAAGCTTGGCTACATGGCCAACCTGGACCAGTCCTGGGTCGGCGTGGACGTCACCGAAGTGTTCTCCGAAGCTTGCGGTCGTCCGGTCACCGTGGTGAACGACGCTGACGCCGCCGGTCTTGCCGAGCAGCAGTTCGGCGCCGCGAAGGGCCAGGATGGCCTCGTCATCGCCACCACGCTGGGCACTGGCATCGGCACCGCGCTGATTTTCAACGGCGAGCTCATTCCGAACACCGAGCTCGGCCATCTGGAACTGCTCAAGGGCAAGGGCGACGCGGAGAAGTACGCCGCATCCTCCATCCGCGAGAAGCTCGACATGGGCTACAAGAAGTGGGCGAAGCGCCTGACCAAGTACTACTCCCTCATGGAGTTCTACTTCGACCCGCAGCTGTTCGTCGTCGGCGGTGGCGTGTCCCGCGTCTCCGAGAAGTTCCTGCCGTACATCGACATCAAGACCCCGATCGTCGCAGCCAAGCTGCACAACGAGGCCGGCATCATCGGCGCCGCATACTACGCGAGCACCAAGCAGAAGTGATGTGTTGACCGATTAGGTTGTCAAAAGGCCGTCCGACGAATCGGACGGCCTTTTTCGTTGTTCCATGTGCCGCAGATGGAAGACGGCAGTCCATGGAGTAGGGTGGAGAGCATGCGTTTTTCCTCAAGAGTCGACATCAGTGAGCTCAATCCCATCGCCAAGGCGGAAGCCACCGCCAAAACAGCCGGCAGACCGCTCGGCAAGCTCAACGACTCCAATCCGACACGGCACGCGCTGGCTCCGGATCTTGTGCCGGACATCTACTCCGCCGACCCGCGCGGCCAACGCTACGCGCGTGAGGCGCTGGCCGCGTTCCTTGACATGCAGGAAATCGGCCATTGCTCGCCGGACGACCTGTACATCCTCAGTTCAACTTCCGAAGCCTACTCGTGGCTTATCAAACTGCTGTGTGATGCCGGTGACGCCGTGCTCGCACCGAAACCCGGCTATCCGCTCATCGAATCGATCGCACGCCTCGAATGCGTCGACATGATCGAATACCAACAACGATTCGACGGCTCCTGGTATATCGACGTGGCCGAACTGAAAACCGCGCTGGAAGGCCCGGACGGCAATCGCATCCGCGCGCTGGTGCTCATCAACCCCAACAATCCGACCGGTTCGTACGTCAAACCGTCGGAACGCGAGGCGATCGTCCGCCTGTGCCGGGACCACGACGTGGCCATCATCGCCGACGAAGTGTTCTACGATTACGATTTGGAACCATTCGAAGGCAACGCACGACTCGCGGGGGAGCGTGGCGCGCTCACATTCGCGTTGGACGGTTTTTCGAAAATGCTCGCCGCACCGCATGCCAAAGTCGGCTGGATCCAGGTATCAGGTCCCGCCGAAGACGTGGCGGAAGCCAAGCGTCGTCTCGACGTGATCGCCGACGACTATCTGCCCATGAGCGAGATCGTCGCAAAACAAATTCCCGCACTGCTTGAAGCGGCGCCATCGCAGACCGCGCGCGTGCAGGAACGTGTGCGCGGCAATCTCAAAGCACTGCATGCCATGCTCGACGCGGATGAGCAAGGTCTTGTCAGCGTATTGCGTGCCGAAGGCGGATGGAACGTACTGCTGCGCGTGCCCAGCGTGCTCGACGAGAACGAGCTGGTGCTGCACATGATCGAACGCCACGGCGTATCCGGACAGCCCGGCTACTTCTTCGACATGACCTCCAACGGCTATCTGGCCATCTCACTACTGCCCGAACCGGACGATTTCCGGCATAACGTGCACGTGGTGATCGACACCGTCAACGAACTGATCGGCTGAACGGACTGCCGAGTCCGAAATCTCTTCTACGCCCTGTCGCCCTTCGCCGCCTCATACTTCGAACGAACCAAATCCGTGTAAAAATCGACCGCCTCACGAGGCGCGCCGTCGAACACCACACGATGGTCGTCGACAACGAGCACGCGGCCGATCGCATATTCCGGACGGACGATCAGATCCGTGTCATGCGTGGCGAACACCACCTGCTTGTCATAGCTGAACAGGGCCTTCGCCACGCGCGCCGACGACACCTCGTCCAATCCCTTGGTCGGCTCGTCGGCGACGATCGCAGCGGGGGAGAAGCTCAACGCGGCCGCGATCGCCAGCAGATGCCGCTTCTCGCTATCCAAAGCGGAGGCCGGCTCGCGGGCCACGGAAGCCAAGTCGAAATGCGCGAACAGATTGCCGATGATCGCCTGACGTTCGCTTTCCGGCACCTTGTGCTTCTTCAACGGCAGGTCGATCGCCTCACGAATCGAAGCCGCCTTGTAGTAGGCGTTCGGAATCTCTTCGCGCCGCACGCGGCCGACCAGATCCTCGACATGCTTCAGATCGCGTTTCACGGCGGGGTCGTATGCGGTACCGTCCGCTTCGATGCGGGCCGTTCCGGACGTGGCGGTCAACGCTCCGTCCAGCAACTTCAGCAGCGTGGTCTTGCCTGCGCCGTTCAAGCCGATTATCGCCACACGCTTGCTGTCAGGTGTGATATCAAGCGTGGTGGCTTCCAAGCCGATATTGCCGTCCTCGTACATGTGGGCGGCCTGGTCGAGATGGAACGTGACGGACGAAGCCGGTGTGGAATGTTTACCGGCGAACAGCGAATCGAAGAAACCCATACCGCCGATTGTAACGAACCGCAGGCGCAACCGCGCGCAGGTTCACCGGCAGTTCATCCGAATCGTCCGTGCCCGCATGCGTGGCGGACGCCTTGTAATCGGCGAACAGGCTGCCGAAATCCGACAGTCGCGTCACACTGCTGGTTTCGGCATCGAGTTTGACGACTTGGTCCTGCACGGCGTTGTCGTCGCGGCCCAGTTCGGTGGTGAGCAGCACGATGTCGCCTTTGGCATCCAACGTGCGGCCTGAGGATGGTTGCGTGGCGGCGAAAGCGGTTTCATGGTCGGCGACCCCCGGAACATAACTCAAAGCAACAATGATGACAATCACTATGATTGCCGATGAAACTCAGAGCAAACCGGAAAAACTGCTATATGAATCAGGAAAAAAACCTGAATTTTTACTGGATGTAGCTTATGTCGGACGTCAACCCAACATGAACCAGGACTGCACGTCGAGATAGAGGGCGGGATTGTTGCGCAACATCTCATCGTCACGCCCGGGCAGGAACAACGACATCAGCGCGACAACCAGCGTGAACAGCAGCAGCGCGAGGAATCCGGCACGACATACCCAACGCAGACGCGGCTTGCCGCAATCAAGCACGATCAGCAACGAAGGCAACGCGGCCAAGGCAAACAGCCATCCGAAATCGGCGATGTACCGCCATCCCAAACCGGCCATGCGGGAGTCAAGCACCACAAGCAGCAATCCCAATGCCAGACTGGATGTCAACAACAGCCATGTGTTCGTGCGCCCGGCCTTGCGCATACGCCGGTAGAGGAACGGGCAGGCCAGCGCGGCCAACGTCAACGGAGCTATCGTGAATAAGCCGCCAGGCATTGCCTCGGTAAATCCCCAAGTGGGAAGAGGCGCCGGACTGACGGCGAGGAACGGAAACGCATCCGTGAACCGCAACGGCAGGAACAGGTAATATGAGACGGTCAGCGCAAGATTCGACAATGGCTGCCGATAACTGGTCATATCCGTGACCGTCATCTGATATGAGGTGCCGAAGTCGAGCGGTGATCCGAACCGGACCACGTTGTACGCCAGCAGAGGAACGATCACAATCAACGCGGGAAGCAATGCGGCCAACGGCGCGCGCATCAGACGCCAGACCGACATATGGGGAATGGAGGAATCATTGGAGGCGTGACGGAAAATCGACTGAATCTGCGGCCAGAATACTACGAAAGCCAGCAACGCCACGAGAATGAACTGCGGACGGCACCCCAGATTGGCCGCAATGCACATCGAGCCTGCAGCCAGATGGGGCAACGACAACGACTGCGTGCCATCAACCTCACGAATCCGATCGCCTGACACCGGCACCCGCTTGGCGGCGCCCAACCACAGCCACAATCCCAACACGCTCAGAAACAGGGAGGCGGCGATCGGCACCGAATAGAAATTCGTCCGATACCACAGATACAAACCATTGGAAGCCAACAGCATGAACACGCACAGCATACTGACCGCAGCCAACGGCGCATTCGGACGAATTCGGGATATCACACGAATCACCAGCAGACATCCGAATACCAGAAAACCAAGCATCAGCAGCGGCACGGCCGCACCGCAGGGCATCATCAGCCCGCCATCGACGAACAACGATGTGACCGCCCGATACGGCAGGAACAACAACAACGCGGGAACCACACCGAAATACGAATACCAGTGCCCCTGATAGAACGCGTAATCCCAATACACTGGGCTTACGCCATCGGCAAGCAACCGCTGCCGGGTGGCCACATCATACGGATCCGCCGCGTCACGCAACGCATCCGGCACATCCAAATCCAACCACGCGTGACCATCAAGCAGCGCCCTTGCCACGTAATCGTACTGGTCGAAATCATACGTGTACGTGCCTTTCGTATGGAAGCTCAACGGAGCCGCCTCCACCAGCTGCCACACCACAACGGCACAAGTGACCACAACAGGCACCGCCAGCAGCGCCCCCAGCCACGCACGCTGCCTCACACTCGTCGTATCCAACAGCATCCGCCACAACCGCGAACCAGGCCTCCACACCAGTACCATCGCCAACACGGCCACCATCACGCCGATACGCAACGGATTCAACGCGAACGGTACACGCACATTCGCACGCACCGCATCAAACGGAATCAGCGAACCCTTCGGCTCGACAATCCGCACGCACACCGAACCGCCGGCAGCCGCCGCATGCACATACAGCGAACGTGGCGAAGACACCGACACCGAATTGACCGTACCGGCCCTGCGATTGACATCAGGACGGACACGAACCGTGCGCAACACCTGCTCCGATTGTCTGGCTGCCTTATCCAACGCCTTCGAAGACACCGGATCCATACGAACATATTCCGACGAGCCATCCGCATCGACCTGCATATATGCCTGCGTCGGATCGGTGACCTTCAACAACCCCTCGTCAGTACGTTCGAGCCCAGGGCCCAGCACGTTGTACGCGGCGGCGGAATCACCCGATGCGGTCAAGGAACGCCAAAACGGCATATTGCACAACACGCACTCGACCGCCACCATCACCGCGAAAGCGACTACAATGGCTGCGCACATACGACGACGTGCCTGAAAACGCTGCTTCGAAAAAGTCACGTCATTATTCTAATAGCTTCATGTCGCATTGGATTGAAAGAATGGCACACATGTCTCACCGCACACCATCAGACCCGGCCAGCCAACCGGAACATAACCGGACCATGCTCGAACGCGTCAGGCAAAATGTGCGGCGACTCGTCAACCAGGCCACGCCGCGCCACATCCACGCCAACCCCTTCGGCAAGGCGCTTGACAAGCCCGACGACATCGTCGACGAACTGACCCGCAACGCCATCCGGCTTAATCCGCTCATCAAACGACACATCATCGACGGATTCGAAGGCGTGCCCGGAGGATTCCGCCTCGGATGGGCCCAACTGCCGCAGACCCACGGCCATGCCTTCTCCATCGGATTGTTCACCGACAGCGACCACTTCGCCCAAATCGCGCTCGCGGACGGCAAAGCGCGTGTCTTCGCCGGCACCGATCCGGACATGGACACGCAGGAACTCGAACCGCGGTTCGTCTTCGTCAAAGAGGAAACCCTTACGTTGGCGGACGGTCCAAGACTCGGCCATGCGGCCAGCCGCAATCCGAAAACGGTGCGCGCCACGCAAGGCGGCGTCGTGGGACGCATGCCGGGCGGTCGCATGATGTGGCTCGCCTCATGGCTCAAAACCGGCAGCCGTTACACGCTTGAGCAAATGCGCGCCAACCTGCCAGCGAATATGCGGTTCGACCTCGAATATCGGGACGCCATCACCATCGCGTTCTTCGCCGCCTACATGCTGCCACAGATGAACGGCCTGCTCGTCGGTTTCGGTTCCGGCAACATTTTCCGCAGGCTCAACCGCGAAGCGCCCATAGGCGCCATCCGACGGTCCATCAGAGACACCATGAGCGCCCGGTCGCATGGCATGCGCGCCTCCGGCCTGGAAGACTACTTCGCCGATCTGATGCGCGAAGCCCACGCGCTCGATACCGATCAAGGGCTCGAAGCTGTGCACGGAGCGGAACCGCTGCACCTGTACACATCCAGCTATTCCGGATGCTACTTCTTCGCATGGGATTCCTCCCTGCCGTTCTCGGCAGTGCTGTGCGCCCTCAACATCGAGGGCAACCTCAACCGCTTCGCCGCCGTCAGCTCATGGCTGGAACGTAACGCACGCATCGGCGCTCTCCCCACGGAGAACACGGTGACGCGTGCCGAAGCCGCGCAGATCGACTTCGCCCTGCTGGAGAATCCGGCGCTGATCGCGTTGAAACCGGACGACCGGTTCGGCGCGATCCTCGACCCGAACCGGGAAGACGGCATCCAGGCCGCCAGCCGACTGGCGGATATCGCGGCCGACTTCCGGCGTGAAGTCGCCGAATCAACCAAGGACAACGTGTTGGAAGGCGATTCCGGCGCCGACGGAGGTTCCGAATGGGTGTACCGGCAGACCATGTCCCGTCTGCTGCGCAGCCTGCGCCTGCCATACCGTTTCGACGTTGACTTCCGGTGCGACCTCAGCGACGGCGAAGTCGCAATCGGCTTCACTTCTGCTGGAGTGTCCATGATGCCGTTCACCCGATACGACGTATCGCGCCGCGCGTGGATCGACCTGACCGACGTCGAACGCACGCGTATGAGCGTCGATTACAATCTGCGCGTCGGACTCATGATGGCCGCGCTGAGCTTCGGAGCCGATCCGAATGTCAAACGCGTGTCGATGCACATCGATTCGATTGGTCTGGAAGAGGCCGTAGCCGAACAGGATTCCGCCATCAGCGAGTTGATGAGCGAGGCGTTAAGCGCCTTCGAACGCATCCGTACCGGAGACATGAGGCCATCCGGATCCAAAGCCGCTCCAAAGGACGGCGACTACCATGGCGATCCGGCTCGGCCCGTCACTCCGAGAACCACCGATATCTCATCCGAATCAATCGATTCCGACGATTCGGCTGGCTCGGATAGCGTTGGCACTGGAGACGATACGGTGGACGGCCAGTTCGAAGACCTGATGAAAAACATCGACTTCGACGAAATGGCGTTCGCGGTACCGGACGGACACGCCGACGATGACGACGCCTCCATGCGGGACGACGCCAGCGACAAAACGGAGTACGACACCTACCTCGATGATGATGACGACGATCCGATGGCGCAGCTGCGCAAAAACCCGACCGTACGCAACTTGGTGACCGTCACCTTCACCCGCGACGAGTTCCTGAAGCGGCTCGACACTGACGGATTGGCCCATCCAACCGCCACATACCGCATGTTCGACGCCGAAATGGACGTGGACGGCAAAGGCGCTCTCAAACCCATCGACGCGGCCTTCGACCTTCGTGACAGCCGATTCTCACCGGCGGGAAGCCAAGAAGAACCCGAACTGTCCGACATTTGTTTTGATGACGGCACGGCGCAGTTGTTCGGCTGTGAGAACATGATGGGCCTGTCCATCCAGCGTGTCGACCTGTTGCAGCGCGCCGTGGGGGAGTTCCATCGTCTTGCGCAAAGCGACGGACTCGAATCGGTGGCCAAAGCCAAACAGGCCATGGACATCATCAATTCCATATCCGATCCGGAATTGACCGAATTGGCGCCGCAGGTCACCAGCGCGCTGATCGACGGCGAAGACACGCCCGACTTCTCATTCGAACTGGCACAATCCCTCGATGACGAACGTCTGAAGGCACGAGACATGCTGTTCTCCGGAGACGTCGAGCGGGCCATCGAATCCGCCCAGTCCACACTCGAACGTATGGACCGGATCTTCGCTGAAAATCCGGGCGTGCCGCGGTACTTCAATTCATATGCGGAACGCGTTATCTACAACCGCATGTTCGCCACCGAAGGCGAAAGAACGGTGCTCATCCCCGACAACCTGTTCTACATGCATATGGAGCTTGCCGACCTGCTCGCCCAAGTCAAAGGCGTCGATGCCGCGCTGCCGCATCTGAACGCCATGGTGCGTTACGCCCCCGCATACCCGCTGTCGCATCTCAAGCTCGCCGTGCAGCTGGGGCGTGCCGAGGACTGGGATCCGGCACGTGCGGCATGCCTCAACGCGCTGAACGTCGCGCTTGACCGGGAAGACGCCTCATTCGCCTACTATCGCCTCGCCTATGCGGAATGGATGTGCGACCACTTCGACCTTGCCGCCGCCTCATACATCATGAGCGAGGAGATCGCCCCCGGACGTATCGCCATGCTCGAAAGCGAACTGCAGGAACTGATCGGAAGAGCGCAATCGCAGTGCATTCCGGTGCCGACCAACGTGCAGGAAGCCATCCACGTGCTCGCCGACGCCGGACTGCCGGTATGGCCGAACACGCCGGTCGCGCCCCTGATGCACCAAGCGGCCCGCGTCTGCGTGGACAAAGGCATGTTCGTGCCCGCACGCACCCTGTCGGTGGCCGCGATGCGCATGGATTACGAAGACCATGACGGTGCCGACGTGGTGCAGGTGCAGTTCCTGCGCTCTCTGAACAACTAACAAAAACAGTCGAACATTTGTGCGATAATCGGTGCTGGCGTGGACATCCGCGCGGCATGGCGGAAATGATGGGAAAGCGGTGACAATGACGAATCGTGATGATTCCGAACAGTTGGCATGGGATTTCGACGCGCCGGAGAGCGACGGTAGTTCCGCGGCCGTCGTGGCCGATGAGGGGCTGGCTTCGCTGACTCCGGGCAGCGAACGTTGGATTGCCGCGTTGCAGCCGACCGATGCCGACGCCATGCGCCTCGACAAGGTTGATGTGGCTTCGATGAGCGCCGAGGCCGCGGCCAGGCTGTGGGCGCGCGTGGCCGCATGGGTGGAATCAGACCAGATCGCATACTATATCGACGATGCCCCCGTCTCATCCGACGCGGCATATGACGCAAGATTGCGCTGCCTGCAATCGCTTGAGGCGCAGTTCCCATCACTTGACTCACCGCAGTCACCGACCCATCGCGTGGGCGGCACGTTCTCCAACGACTTCGCTTCCGTACGTCATCCATCGCGCATGATGAGCCTCGATGACGTGTTCTCCATCGAGGAGCTGCGCGAATGGTACGACGGCGTGCTCAGGGGATTGGATTGGCCCGAATCGAAGCCACTGCCCATGACCTGCGAGGTGAAAATCGACGGTCTTGCGCTGAACCTCATCTACCGCAACGGCGTGCTTGAACAGGGTCTGACCAGAGGCGATGGCGTGACCGGCGAGGACATCACTCTCAACGTGCGCACCATCTCCACCATTCCGCAGAACCTTGCCGGACCGGAGGAAGACATTCCCGAATTCGTGGAGATTCGCGGCGAAGTGTTCATGCGATGGGACGATTTCAACAAGCTGAACGCCGAGAACGAGGACGCCGGTCGCGCGCCATTCGCCAATCCCCGCAACGCGGCCGCAGGTAGTCTGAGACAGAAGGATCCGCGTATCACCGCAACCCGTCGCCTGAGCTTCTACGCGCACGGCATCGGATCGCTGCGTTGGGGTGCGGGGCACGCCGGCAACGGCCATGATGTGGTCAACGACCAATCCGAAGCCTACGAATTGTATAAGAAATGGGGTGTGCCCGTCTCTCCGCACAACCGTGAGGTCACGTCGTTCAAGGAAATCCTCGACATGATCGACTATTACGGCGAACACCGAGGTGACATCGAACACGCGCTTGACGGCATCGTCGTGAAGGTCGACGATTTGGGATTGCAGCGTTCCCTTGGCGCTACATCGCGGGCGCCGCGCTGGGCCATCGCCTACAAATATCCACCGGAAGAGGTCAATACCGAGCTGCTTGACATCACTGTGCAGGTGGGGCGCACCGGACGTGTGACTCCGGTGGCGGTGTTGAAACCCGTGTACGTGGCCGGTTCCACAGTATCCCGTACTACGCTGCACAACCCCTTTGAAGTGGAACGCAAAGGCGTGCTCATCGGCGACACCGTGGTGGTGCGCAAGGCGGGAGACGTGATTCCCGAGCTCGTTGGTCCGGTGCTGGAGCGGCGCAAGGGACGTGAGGGCCAGCTCCGCCGGTTCGTGATGCCCACGCGTTGCCCGAGTTGCGGCGCGGAACTCGCTCCCGCCAAAGAGGGAGACAAAGATATACGCTGCCCGAACGTGGAATCCTGCCCGGCGCAGCTGACCGAGCGGATCATCAATCTGGCGTCCCGCAAGGCGTTCGATATCGAACATCTGGGCGACCAATCAGCCATTGCGCTGACGAATCCCGAAGAGGACAGGCCCGATTCCATCGACACGTATGCGCCGAACATCACCGAAATCGTGGTGAAACCCGGTGAGGAGCCTGAACCGTACGAGCCGGTGGCGGGACTGGAACTGCCGCCCATGCAGACACCTGTGCTGTCCAGCGAGGCCGGGCTGTTCTCGTTGACGTCCGCAGACCTCAAGGATGTGCGCGTCTGGCGCGAGGCCCCAATCATCGAAATCCACGAGACCGTCGGGTCAAACGGCAAGATCAAGAAAGTGCGCAAACGCGTGGGCGGATCCGGATTATGGCATCAGGTGCCCGCATTCTGGACCGCGCCTACCGCCGCCCGCAAACGCAAGGAAGCCGACATCGACGAGACCGCGGAATATCCGCAATACGTGGTGCCGGATGACGCCGTGGTGATCCGCGAGGAAATCAAGGTATCCCGTGGAGGCACGTCCAGCGTGCAGCCGGTGTACATTCGTCCGGCGGAAAACACCCGCAAGATGCTCGACGAAATGGACAAAGCCCGCCATGCCGACCTGTGGCGCGTTCTGGTGGCCCTGTCCATCCGCAGGCTCGGACCGCCCACCGCACGCACCATCGCCAGCGCGTTCGGTACGTTGGATGCCATCGAACATGCCAGCGTGGACGAATTGTCCCAAATCGACGGTATTGGTCCGGAAATTGCGGAATCCGTAGTCACATGGTTCACCGCGGCCCGTGAGCCGGGCAATTGGCGCGGTGCCGTGCTTGACGCATGGAAGGCCGCCGGCGTAGGAGTCGGACAAGCCCAAGCCAGCGGACTACCACAGACATTGGCAGGCAAAACGGTCGTGGTCACCGGCTCGTTGGAAGGATTCTCCCGCGATTCCGCCAAAGAGGCCATCGTTCTGCGCGGAGGCAAAGCCGCAGGATCCGTCAGCAAGAAAACCGATTGGGTCGTCGTAGGCGAGAATGCCGGCTCAAAAGCCGCAAAAGCCGAGGAACTGGGCATCCCCATGCTCAACGAAGACCAATTCAAACAGCTGCTCGACACAGGAACAGTTGAATAATCGCCACACCATCTGGCAAGCCGTGCCGCGAACCGCTACTGTGGTACGCGGCATAAGGAGGAAGCATGAGCGACGAGCGCACCATCGAAGCGCGCATCTACGAACGGCTAAGCAAAGTGATTGACCCCGAACTGGGCAGGTCCGTCACCGACTTGGGCATGATCGCAGCCATTGACGCCACGCCAGTGGCAGGCGAAACCAACACGTACGACGTACGGGTGCGGGTCGAACTGACCGTGGAAGGCTGTCCGCTGTCGCAGACCATCACCAACCAGATCAACGGCGCGGTCGCCTCCTATCCCGATGCCACGTTGATTCCCAGCATCGAAGTCGGCTCCATGAGCCAAGACAAACTCACCCAGCTGGTGGCCGGTCTCAAAGCGGAACGTAAACAGAACCCGTTCAACAAACCCGGCATCAAAACCCGCATCTTCGCCATCGCCTCCGGCAAAGGCGGCGTGGGCAAATCGTCTGTCACCGCCAATCTGGCAGCCACATTCGCGGCGCTCGGCTACGATACCGCCGCCATCGACGCCGACATCTACGGTTTCTCGCTGCCCAGGCTATTCGGCGTGCAATCACAGCCCACGAACCTCAACGGCATGCTCATGCCCGTCACCGCATGGGGTGTGAAACTGATCTCCATCGGCATGTTCGCCGGCGCGGACAGAGCCATCCTATGGCGTGGTCCAAGACTGCAACGCTCCTTGGAACAATTCCTATCCGACGTATGGTGGGGCGAGCCGGACGTATTGCTGCTCGACCTGGCGCCCGGCACCGGCGACATGGCGATTTCCGTGGCACAGGCACTGCCGAACGCCGAACTGGTGGTGGTCACCACACCGCAGCCATCCGCCTCCGACATCGCGGTACGATCCGGCCTGGTGGCATTGCAGGTGCCGATGAAAGTTCGCGGCGTCGTGGAGAACATGAGCTACTACGAGCACAAAGGCGAGAAGCTACGTATCTTCGGCGAAGGTGGCGGCGCACGCGTATCCGAACAGCTGACCCACAGCCTCGGCTATGAAGTGCCACTGCTCGCACAACTCCCATTGGAGCCTGAACTGCGCGAAACCGGCGAAGCAGGCCGGCCCGCAGTCCTAACCAAAGAGGGCGCGTTGCGGTCGGACGGTATCGGAGAAACATTCAAGAATCTTGCCGAATCGCTGATGAGACTGCCTCAATAAAATCACCATACGGTTGGAGCGTTCCTCCAAAACAACACATCGGAATGCGACTCAGCCACGGAATACGGAATCCGTTATGAGACAAAACCGACGTAAATCGTGGGTCCTGTGTAATATCAGGCGCAGACACGGGGGCCGAATGGCTGAGAGGAAGCAACCGCTTCAACCGTATGAACGTATACCGGGTAATGCCGGCGCACGGACGTCTCTCTATTTCCCGTGCCTTGACGAAAAGAGAAAGGCACATATCCCATGACTGAAGAAAACCAGTCTTCCGCAGTTCGCAAACACAACAACAAGTGGCGCGTGGTCGATATCGTCGTCGCAGCCATCATCGCCGTCGCATCCGGCGTGATCTTCTGGGGCTGGGACATCGTCTGCACCGCGCCGCTGGCCCTCTTCGAGGCGGTGACTCCAGGCTTCGAAGGCCTGCTTAACGCTTTCTGGCTGTTCGCAGGCCCTCTGGCCGCCATCATCGTGCGCAAGCCTGGAGCCGCACTGTTCGCGGAAACCCTCGCGGCCGCGCTCGAACTCACCATGGGCAACCAGTGGGGCGTCGGCGGCTCGCTGATCGTCGGCATCGTGCAGGGCCTCGGCGCCGAAATCGGTCTTGCCATCTTCGCCTATAAGAAGTGGGACCTGCTGTCCACCACGATCTCCGGCGCACTTGCAGGCGTCGGCTGCGGCCTGTACTACTGGCTTACCAATCCGGCTTGGAGCGCGCTACGCGTCAGCATCTACCTGATCGCCTCCGCCATTTCCGGCGCGGTGCTCGCCGGCGCGGTGATGTACCTCCTGCAGGTGGCCATCGCCAAGACCGGCGTGCTCGACCGCTTCGAATCCGGTCGTACGCAGGAACTGGTCTGATTGTCCGATGCAAGCAAATCCCGCATCACATCAAGGTGGTGCGGGATTTTCTTGTGATGGCGCATCGCATGACAACGGCATACGAAACAACAGCATGACAATCAGAAGAAAGAACGACGAATGACCACTGACGTTCAGAACACAACAGCGGCCGGCGTGACCGCACATGATTGGGGATGGAGACACGCCTCACGTAAGGATTTCGCGCTACGACACGTCGACTTCGACATCAAACCGGGGGAGCGGGTACTGTTGCTTGGCGCGTCCGGCGCAGGCAAATCAACCCTGATGTCCGGTTTGGCCGGCGTGCTCGGTGGAGATGACGAAGGCGAGCAGGAAGGCGAGCTGCTCATCGACGGCGTCGACGCCAGACAAGCGCGCGGACGTTGCGGGCTGGTGCTTCAGGACCCGGACTCGCAGACGATTCTCGAACGTGCCGGAGACGACACCGCATTCGGCTGCGAGAACCTGAACCTGCCGAAAGATGAAATCTGGAACCGGGCACGAGCCGCCCTTGACATCGTCGGGCTCGACTACATGGCGTTCGACCGCTCCACACGAGGACTTTCCGGCGGGCAACGTCAGCGCCTCGCCTTGGCGGGCGTGCTGGCCATGCACCCTGGCCTGCTGCTGCTTGACGAACCGACCGCCAACCTTGACCCGGACGGTGTCAAGGAAGTGCACGACGCTGTCCGCCACGTCCTCGAACAACCCCATGAGACGCTGGTTGTGGTGGAACATCATATCGACGTGTGGCTCGACCTGGTCGACCGCGTCATCGTGCTGGGCAAACCCGAAGCCGATTCGAACGTCGGCGGCGTAATCGCCGACGGCACTCCAGACGAAGTGTTCGGCCACATGGGTCAGGTGCTTGCCGACGGCGGTGCGTGGGTGCCGGGCCGCACCATCGAAAGCCACGCGCCCAAACCGGAACAAATCCGGCAACCGCAGGACGTCGTGCTTTACACGCGGGATCTGAGCTTCGGCTATGATTTCCCGCTCGGCGAGCATATCGACCTCGAATTCCATTCCGGTGAGGTGACCGCGTTGACCGGCAGAAACGGCGTGGGCAAATCCACACTCGGACTCACTCTCGCAGGACTGCTCAAACCGATAGCAGGACGTGTATGCATGGCGGACAATCTGGTACCTCCCCATCGCGAAAACAATGTGATCACATGGAAAAGCCGCGACTTGCTGGGACGTATCGGCATGGTGTTCCAAGAGCCGGAACACCAGTTCGCCGCATCCACCGTGCGAGACGAGGTGGCCATCGGCCCCAAATCCATGGGCAAAACCGACGAGGAGGCGTATTCCATCGCCGACAGGCTGTTGGAACGCCTGAATCTTTCCCGCTTCGCCAAAGCGAATCCATTCACCCTATCGGGCGGTGAGAAAAGAAGACTGTCCGTGGCGTCCATGCTGGCTGCCGCGCCAAAAGTGCTGGTCATGGACGAGCCGACATTCGGACAGGATTTCACCACGTGGACCAGCATGGTCCAATTGATCGCCGGTGCGCGCGACCAAGGTTGCGCGGTCATCATGATTACGCACGATGAGCCGCTCATCGAAGCGCTGGGCGCACGCCGTATTTTGGTCAGAGAGGGGGAGTGACATGCTCGAAACCAACAAAAACAGTGGGCGCGACGGCAATGAAAAGCTCGAAACCATTACCGTGGTGCCACACAAGGAACGTCGTAACGAAACGAAGCCGGCGTCACTGTCATGGTTCGTGGCGAAAATCAACCCGGTAAGCCGTTTCATCGGTGCGTTGATCCTGTGCATTCCGATGTTCTTCACCCTCGATGTCGTTTCGGCATCCGTGGCGTTTGGTTTGGAAATGCTATTGTTATGGATCGGCGGAGTGGCTCCCTGGACGGTCTTGCGCAAGACATGGCCGGTATGGATAGCGGCCACAGGCAGCTTCGTTTCCGTGGCGTTGTACGGCAAGATATCCGGCACGGTGCTGGCCAATCTGGGCGGCATCATCGTCATCTCCCAAGGATCGCTCTATCTGGCGTTGGCCACATTCCTACGTGTCGCCGCAATCGCCGTGCCGGGTGTGATTCTGGCTTTGGGACTCGACCCGACCGATCTGGCCGACGGACTCGTGCAGATTCTGCGCCTGCCGCAACGTTTCGTATACGGCGGCCTTGCCGGCATGCGCATGTTCACGCTGCTGCAGGACGATTGGCGTGCACTCGGCCAGTCACGCCGCTCGCGTGGCCTCGGCGACGGCAGCACCATCAAACGCGTCTTCTCGCAGGCATTCAGCTTGCTCGTCGTATCCATCCGACGTGGAACGAAACTCGCCACCGCCATGGAAGCGCGCGGATTCGGATCCGACGCGCCACGAAGCCAAGCGCGCGAATCGAAACTGCATGCGGTCGACTGGCTGTTCTACGCCATCTGCATCGCGGTGCCGGCAATCGCGTTGGCCACCGCATACTACACCGGCTACTGGCATTGGGCATTCAGCAACGTGTCCAACTAATGGATGATGATTCCCCAATCGGCAGCTAAATGATAAAGCTCTCTGTCATACGTTCCAATCGGAATCGTATGACAGAGAGCTTTATCCTATTTCGGCAAGCCTTACACGGCTTCTTACTTGGCGAGCTTATCCAGCAGCAACGCTTCGGTGATGACGTTGTTCTTCAACGCCGGCAGGCTGATGGACTCGTTCGGGCTATGCGCGTTGGCCTTCGGATCCTCCGGACCGGTGACCAGCACCTGCGCCTTCGGGAAGATGCGCTGCAATTCCGGAATGAACGGGATGGAACCACCCTCGCCCTTGTTGACCGGAGCCACACCGAACGCTTCCTCCATGGCGTCCATGGCGTCCTTGGTGGCCTCAGCGTTCGGATCCATGGCCCAGCCCATGCCGTTGTCGAGCTTGTCGACCCACACTTCGGCACCGAACGGCGCATGCTCCACCATGAACTTGGCCAACGCCTCCTGGGCCTCTTCCGGGCGCTGGTTCGGCGCGGTGCGCAAGCTCAGACGGAACGTGGTTTCAGGAGAGATGACGTTGAAGGATCCTTCCACCGGATGCGCGTCGAACCCGATGACGGTGACGCTGGGCTTCGTCCACAGACGCGCGGCGAGCGAACCGGTGCCGGCAAGACGATACGATTCGACGATGCCCGCGTCGGCGCGCACAGTCGCCTCGTCCATATCACGCTGCAGGCCGCCAACCGGTTCCTCGGACGCAACGCCCGGCACGGCCAAATCGCCATTGGCGTCGTACATGGAGGAAATCAACATCGCAGCCAGCGTGTTCGCGTCAAGAATCGGGCCGCCATACTGGCCGGAATGCACCGGATGTTCCAACGCCTTGACATGCACATCAATATCGGTGTTGCCACGCAGCGACGTGGTCAGCGACGGAATCTCAGCGGACCAGTTGCCCGAATCGGCCACAATGATCGCATCGGAAGCGAACTCGTCCCGGTGCTCTTCGATGAACGGAATGAAGCTCGGAGAACCCATCTCCTCCTCGCCTTCGATGAACACCTTGATGTTCACCTTCAGATCGTCTCCAAGCGCTTTCAGCGCACCGGAATGAATGGCGATTCCACCGCCGTCGTCCGCGGCTCCGCGGCCGTACAGACGCGTGTCGATTTCAGTGCCGACGAACGGGTCGGTGTTCCATACGCTCGGATCCGGCACCGGCTGCACGTCATGGTGCGCGTACAGCAGCACCGTCGGCGCGTCCTCGCTGACGTTTTTGGAACCGATGACCTCCCAAGCGCCCGGCGTGCCGTCGGGATTGTGCGACTGCACCACCTTCGTATCGACACCAACCTCGCGCAGCAGGTCCGCCACGAATTGCGCGGAACGCTTCATATGGTCCGCGGTGATGCCCTTCGCGGAAATCGACTGCAAGGCGATCTTCTGGTTCAACACGTCGACGATGCGGCTGAAATCCGACTCGACGCGCGTGCGAATCTCTTCGGCTCCTAAAGCTGTCATAATCCTTGATGCTCCCTATATATGCGTGTGTATTACGCGGATTGAATATCGTGTGACGAATGTCCATTGTATCCGTTCTTTGCAGACCGTCCGACCGCAGCTTGAATCGCAGCTTGAACCGCAACGCAGACGGCACCGCGGGCGGCATCGAGCGTCGATACGTCACCTTACGCTCTATAGGCATGAGTTTGTTTACCAAGAAGGAAGAACCGGCGCAGGAGAACGTCGAGAGCAAGGCTGCACAGCCGACCTCCGGCAAGGGCCGTCCGACCCCGAAGCGCAAGGACGCCCAGGCGCAGAATCTCCGTCCGCTGGTCCCCAAGGATCGCGACGCCAGCCGTAAGGCGGCCAAGGCCCGCATCCGCGAACGTGAGAACGCCGAATACGATGCCATGCAAAGTGGCGACATCAACCACATGCCGAAGTCGGAACGTCTGCCGTGGCGCATCTACATCCGTGACTACGTCGATGCCCGCTTCAATCTGGGCGAGTTCTTCATCCCGGTCGCGTTCATAATCCTGATCGGATCCATGGTCGTCACCTACAAGTGGCCTGCATTGGCGTTGCCGCTCATGCTGATCATGTATGTCTACTTGTTTGCCGTGATTATCGACGTGGCGGTCATGTGGCACAAGCTCAAGAAGAAGCTCATCGAGAAATTCGGTGAGCAGTCCGTGGCCAAGGGCATGCGTTCCGGTTCCTATGCGTGGAGCCGTGCCATCCAGATTCGCCGTTGGAGGCTTCCGAAGCCTCGTTACCCGAAGCGTGGACACTGGCCGGAGTGATCGGTATCGAGAACCGCCGGTGATTTTTCAAGCCGTCAGCGAACAACTGACGGCTTTTCCATTACCATGGAAAACGATTGCTCGCATCGAACAAAAGCTCACTTCACGTGCGTGCAAACGAATCAATGAGGAACGAATTGGGATTCAATATGGTTCAACAGCATTTCGACATCGCTATCATCGGAGCCGGCCCCGGCGGTTACTCTACGGCACTGCGTGCCGCGGAACTCGGCAAATCGGTGGCGTTGATCGAACGTGACGGTACGCTCGGTGGCACATGCCTCAACCGCGGATGCATCCCATCGAAGGCATTGTTGACCGCCGTGCATAGCGTCGAAACCATCCATAACGCCGAACGCATGGGCATCAACGCCACGCTGCAGAGCATCGATTTCGGCAGATTACGTGATTTCCGCGTCTCCACCGTGGAAACGATGACGAAAGGGCTGACGGGCCTGCTGGCGCATCGCGGCGTCACCGTATTCCGCGGTTGCGCGGCATTGCAGAACGCGCATACAGTACGTGTCACGCCGGCTGAGGGGGAGACGCAGGTATCGCGGTCCGTGGAAGCCGGCGTGTTCGAACCGGTTGAAACGGAACTTGCGATCGATGCCGACGACATCGTGTTGGCAACCGGATCGCGTCCGCTTGCGTTGCCTGGAAATCCGTTCGCCGGCGCGCTGATCGATTCCACCCAGGCGTTGGAGCTGAATACCTTGCCCTCCAGCGCGGTGATTATCGGTGCGGGTGCGGTGGCATTGGAATTCGCGTCGCTGTGGAATGCCGCCGGTTGCGAAGTGACACTGCTGATTCGTAAGGACCGCGTGCTGTCCACATGGGAACGCCGTGCTTCGATGACGCTGACACGTGAGCTGAAACGCAGGGGAGTGAACGTGATCGCACGCACCGCGGTGGACCGTGTCGACACTGGCGCGAACCTAGGGGCCACTGTGCACTATCGGCAGGGCGATTCCGATGAGGACCGCACCGCTTACGGCGAAGTGGTGCTTGCCGCCATCGGACGTGTGCCCAATACCGACGCCGACTGGTTCCGCTCCAGCGGCCTGAAGCTCGACGAACGAGGATACGTGACCGTCGACGGATACGGACGGACGAACCTTGATGGCGTGTGGGCGCTGGGAGACATCACTCCAGGTCATGCGCTGGCCCACCGCGCCTTTGAACAAGGCATCACCATCGCTGAGAAAATCGCCGGAGCCGATCCAAAACCCGTGATTGACGACACCGTGCCACAGGTGGTGTTCTCTTTCCCCGAAGCAGCAAGCGTCGGATTGACGCTCGACCAGGCAAAAGCGCGCGAAGACGTGGTCGAGCCGAAGGAGACGGCATACCCGATGCTGTCCAACGCGCGCATGCTGATGAGCGGGGAAGGCGGATCGATGACCGTCGTCAGCGGTGCGTTTGCGAACAATCCTGATATGCAGGTGGTGTTGGGCGTGCACATCGTCAGCCCAATCGCCAGTGATTTGATAGCGGAAGCCGAACAGTTGGTCGGCAACCGTGTCCCGCTTGCCGATGCGGCACGGCTCATCCACCCGCATCCCACGTTCAGCGAGACGCTCGGTGAGGCGTTGCTGAAAGCGGACGGACGCCCGCTGCATACGAGATAGGCGGAGTAGAATAGCGCAGTCGCACCATAAATGGCATGGTTCCTGATAGACTATCGTCCCAGTGTGTGTAACCGAACCGTCAAGCGAGGAAGTCGATGGCAGATAAAGCAGAGAAAAAGAAGCAGAAGAAGCAAGGCACCATCAACCAGATCATCCAGATCTTCAAATACACCCAAGCTGAGGATAAGGCGCTTCCGTGGCTGTGCGGTGGCGTGTTCGTGGCACCGATTATCGTGTTCGTCGTACTGGGCGTCATATTCAAGTGGCATGTGTTCAGCTGGATCCTGTTCATGATTCTTGCCGTCATGCTGGGCGTGCTGTTCGCCACCATGATGCTCACCAAGCGTGCCGACAAGGTCGGCTACGCCAAGATCGAAGGTCGTCCCGGTGCCGCAGTAAGCGTGCTCGGCAACATCAGCAAGGCCGGCTTCAACTTCCCCCAGGAACCGGTGTGGATTGACCCGAAGACCAAGGACGCCATCTGGCGCGGTACCGGTTACAACGGCATCTATCTGCTGGGCGAAGGCGATTACAATCGCGTCAAGCGAGCCATGGATCGTCAGGAGCAGCGCATCAAGGGCGTGACCGCCGGCTCTGAAATCCCGGTCTACCGTATGTACGTCGGCACCGGCGCAAACCAGACCCGCCTCAAGGACGTGCGCAAGACGCTGCTCAAGTTCAAGAGCTACCAGCCGACCCATCACAAGAACAAGCTGATGGCCGCCATCCATCCGAGGACTCGTTTCGTGCTCACCAAGACCGAGCTCACGGTGCTCAACGAGCGTCTGCGTACCCTGCAGCTGAAGAACGGCATGAGCGTGCCGAAGGGCGTCGACCCGATGCATCCGCAGCGCGTGAGCCGTCGCGCCATGCGCGGCCGCTGACGGTGGAATCGCATTATTCCGTTGAAAAAGCTCCAATCGCGTCGTGCGATTGGAGCTTTTCCTATATTCGAAGCCATACGTGTCCATTAATTGACACGCCGCTGAAGGGCGTGACGCGACCGTTCGTAACACTTGAATCCCCATTTTTCGCGAAATCGCACTTCGAATATGTCATTACGAAACATTCTCGTAACCCAAATGGCGAGTGAGCGAAACTCGCGACCATAGACTAATAGCCTGTAAGTAACTTATTCGAAAGGAGCGGTCCCGTGACTGCACTTGAAACCAAGGCTGATGCTGAGGCCCTTATCAACAAGGAAGGCATTGAGTATGTCTCCGTTCGCTTCACCGATCTGATCGGTGTTCAGCAGCACTTCACCGTGCCGGCAAGCGAATTCCTGAAGGACGCCTTCACCGACGGCATGCCGTTCGATGGCTCCTCCGTGGAAGGCTTCCAGGCCATCAACGAGTCCGATATGAAGCTGGTGCCGGACGTTTCCACCGCATTCATCGATCCGTTCCGCAAGCACAAGACCCTCGACGTGGCATTCTCCATCGTCGACCCGCTGACCGACGAGCCGTACTCCCGCGACCCGCGTCAGGTTGCCGGCAAGGCCGAGGCTTACCTGAAGTCCACCGGCATCGCCGATACCGCTTCCTTCGCTCCGGAAGCCGAGTTCTTCATCTTCGACAAGGTGCGTTTCGAGAACAGCATGCAGCGCTCCTTCTACGAGGTGGACTCCATCGAGGCTCCGTGGAACTCCGGCATTGACACCGAAGATGACGGCACCCCGAACATCGCCTTCAAGAACCGCGTCAAGAAGGGCTACTTCCCGGTTCCGCCGATTGACCACACCCAGGACCTGCGCGACGACATGGTCGCCAACCTGCAGAAGGTCGGCCTGATTCTCGAGCGTTCCCACCACGAGGTGGCAGGCGCTGGCCAGCAGGAGATCAACTACCGCTTCAACTCCCTGCAGCATGCAGGCGATGACCTGATGAAGTACAAGTACGTCGTCCACGAGACCGCTGCCCTCGCTGGCAAGGCCGCTACCTTCATGCCGAAGCCGATTGCAGGCGACAACGGCACTGGTATGCACTGCCACCAGTCCCTGTGGAAGGACGGCAAGCCGCTGTTCTACGATGAGAAGAACTACGGTGGTCTGTCCGACCTCGCCCGCTGGTACATCGGCGGCCTGATCAAGCACTCCTCCTCCGTGCTTGCCTTCACCAACCCGTCCCTGAACTCTTACCACCGTCTGGTCCCGGGCTTCGAGGCTCCGGTCAACCTGGTGTACTCCGCTCGTAACCGTTCCGCCGCCATCCGTATTCCGCTGGCCGGCACCTCCCCGGCTGCGAAGCGTATCGAGTTCCGCGCTCCGGATCCGTCCTGCAACCCGTTCCTCGCCTTCTCCGCACAGCTGATGGCAGGCTTGGACGGCATCCTGAACCACATCGAGCCTCCGGCACCGGTCGACAAGGATCTGTACGAACTGCCGCCGGAAGAGCATGCTGGCATCAAGCAGGTTCCGAGCTCCCTGGCTGAGGCCATGGACGCACTTGAGGAAGATCACGACTTCCTCACCGCAGGCGACGTCTTCACCGACGACCTGATTGACACCTGGATCAGCATCAAGCGTGGCGAGATTGACCAGGCTCGTCTGGCCCCGACCCCGCTGGAGTACGAGCTGTACTTCCACATCTGACGGGCATAACCCCTGAGCCCTACTGGCGACTGGGTTTTTACCCTGTCAGTATAGCTCAGGTCTAGTTATGGTCTAGTTGTATTCCGAAAACACGACCCCCGCACGACTCGCAAGAGCCATGCGGGGGTCGTGTCTTTTCCGTTTACCGCTGCCGTTCGGACAGGCCGGCGATCCAGTCATCCAGGTCGCGCCGCCGGATACGCTCGGTCGACGAATGCACCGGGCGATGAGGTTGTCGTGCTTGATGGCCGTACGCACTGCTTTCCCGGGTGATCCGGCGTTGTCATTTTCTTCCTTACGGATGACGCTTTTTCGCGCATGGTCAGGGACATGACCCCTGACAAAGTAGCGTCGTTCTTTCTTCGGCAACGGTCACATTGTGTCTGCTGATCCCGCAATGCGTCGTTTACGCTCCTATACTCGGCCGTATGTTGTTCCAAGCCGGATCTTTGCTACTCGTCATCATCAGCGTCTACCTGCTCAAACGCATCCATATCTTCTCCGACAAATCCTATAAAGTGGTTCAGGGACTGGTATTCAACCTCACTCTGCCATGCGCCATCATCATGAGCTTCGCCACGAACAAGCATCCGATGAACCTGCTGTGGCTTGTCGTATTCGGCTTATTTGCCTGCCTGATTCCGTTGTTCGTCGTGTATTTCGGATCGCGCGGTGACGAGCCACGCTACCGTGCCTATCAGATGCTCAACGCGTCGGGACTGAACATCGGCGCTTTCTGCCTGCCTGTGGTGCAGACCTTCATGGGGCCAAGCGCCGGCCTGCCGGTCATCATGCTTGATATCGGCAACGCCATCATCGCCACCGCCGCATCCCTGACCATCACCCGTTCGCTGCTGCACTTGGGAAGCCCAGCCAAGGACCTGCCGTTGAGCCTTAAGATCAAGAACATCGCGCACGATTTCTACTCGTCCATCTCGTTTGACTGCTACATGCTTATGCTGGTATTCATGTTTGCCGGGTGGAGCGTCCCACATTGGATCGTCACGCTCATCACGCCGTTCGCCAATGCCAACACGTTCGCTGCAATGGCCATGATCGGCCTGATGATGGAGATTCCCGACAATCACAAGGACCGTTCGGAACTGGGCAAGGTCATCGCATGGCGTTTCCTGTTCAGCGTCCTCATCGCATTGGCCGCATGGTTCCTGTTGCCGTTGGACGAACGTGTCCGCGAAATCGTGGTCTTGGCCGCATTCGCCCCGGTGACGATTTTCTCTACGAAATTCACCGACTCGCTGACGGGCAATGCCAAGCTTGCCGGCTTCTCATTGACCGTTACCGCGGTCATCGGATTGACGATCATGACGATTCTGCACGCCGTTCTGCCGGTCGCCTGACTTAGACTTGCGGGCGTGCATGCCGTCCGTTAGGCCTGATGTGTGGCGATGATGTGTTCGATTTCGGTCAGATTCGACGCGAAATAGATGCCGTGCTGACGTTCGGACGTGGAGAAGCCCACGTTGATTATCCGCTGCAGGAACGCCTTCATATCATCGTAGAAACCGTTGAGGTTATAGAAGATGCACGGTTGGGACAGCTGATTCAGGCAGATCTTCGACACCACTTCGCTGACTTCCTCCAATGTGCCCGTGCCGCCGGGGAAGGCGATGAACACGTCGCCCAGTTCGATCATGCGGGTACGGCGTTCCGTGATGTCCGGCACGATGACCAGTTCGGTTAGTCCCTGATGCGCCACGCCTTGGTCGGCGAACATCTGCGCCTCGATGCCGGTCACCTCACCGCCGTGCGCCAGCACCGTATCGGCTATCACAGCCATCAGGCCCTCATCCGAGCCGCCATACACGAGACGGTTGCCATTGCCGGCGATCCATGCGCCCAATTCCTCGACGGCCTTCCTGTACGACGGGTCGTTGCCCTCATGGGCTCCCAGATATACGGTGATGTTCATTTATCGCCTTTCCAACGTGATTGCCTTGTTCGATCCGTTGACTGTCGTGCCGACGATTCGGTAATGCCTGGTTTCGGTGATCTTCTCGCCGCCACGGACAAGATAGGTCACTCTTTCGGTGTCCAGGTCATCGATATGACGTACTTGCGCGGGACTGCCGTGCAGCGGCGCGTAACCGCCGCGCGTGCTCACCTCGCCGTCCTTCAGAAAATGGTAGTTGACGCATGAGCGGAAATAGTATAGGGATTCAATATAGTCGAATTCGCTGGATGCCACCACCGCGTTATCCGCGTCGCAGGCCACGGTGCGTGCCGTCCGCGCGGTTTGCGGCGTGGTCTGCTGTTCGTAGATGTAGTTTCCTTGGAACGCGAAGCCGATGGAACCGCCTGCGAGTACCGCGATCGACAGCAGCCATGCGCTCCAACGACGCAGGAAGCGGGTGGCTTTGCCGCAAAAGCCCCCGGCACCGGTCTCCCGCGTGCCAAGGACGATGCGCGAGCACAGCAATCCCAGGAACATATAGCTGAACGGGGCGAATGGGCACACGTAGCGGATGGTGAAGAATCCATAAGGTGCGGTAAACGGTTCGCGGACTGCCGCGAAAACCAGCAGCAGCGACAATGGGACGAACGCGAAAAACGCCAGATGCCGTGCCGCGCGTCCGCTGTCGGCGCGATCTTCGGCGGCCGCCACCGACCTGGCAGCTGATGGTTCCATGCCGGACCGGACCGTGGACCCGGCCGTATCGCGCAAACGCGACGATCCTGCGATCAACACCGCCAACATTGCCAGAAGCGCCACGGTCATCCCCGAAGTCAAGCGTTTGGCATCGAAGCCGGTCGTGAGAATGGAAAACACCGAAGTGAGTTCACTCAGATTCATGGTCTCCTTCAACGGGGGCAAAGCCGAGGAGGCGAACTGGCCGACCGCGGAAGGAATCCATGGAATGTACAGCGCCACGGCGAGCGCGTAGGGAATCAGCATGCGTGGGAAACGACGCGCATGGCCATGACGGCGTAACGCGACGTACAGCCATAACACGTGTGTCATCCACACGAATGCCATCATGTATTGCGAGTACATGCCCAACGCCACCACTATGGCGTAGGCGATCCACCATCGTCGATCGGCAATCCTGCGAAGGGCCGTCGAACCTCGTCCCGACCGACGCCGATCCGGACGCATCCCATCCTCGCGCATCGCGCGCAGCAGCAGATACGTGCCCAGCACGGACAGGAACGGGATCAACGAATACATGCGAATCTCATACCCGTACCGAAGCATCAGCGGCGCGAACATCACAAACGGCGAAGCCAACAGGGCATGGCGCTCGCAGGCCATGAAACGGAGCAGAACCATCGACATCAGAACAGTCAACCCGCAGAACACTCAGCTCATCGCACGCAATGCCATGACATCCGAGCCGAACACCGAAATCCACATGCGCAGCAGCAGATAATAGAGCGGCGGATGCACGTCGACCTTCAGCAGATCCATCATTCGGGCGAATGGCTGGCTCTCCACAATGAGCGTATACCCCTCGTCGAACCAGATGGAACGGCCGACGCCCAGCGCGAACGACCCGCAGGCTGCGGCGATCGCGCATACCGCCGTGACACAGGCAAAACGATGCTTCGAAACGGATTGTCCTATCGACATGGTGTGGTTTCCCTTTTCATTGTCCAAACATATGGTGGAACGTCGGTCCTTGAGAATGCCATGGCCATGGTCGGAATCGGCGTATCCCATCATTCCCATGCCGCATGGCGTATGCGGCATGTCAGCGCATCACCAGACCGCCGTCGACATGCAGGGTCTGTCCCGTGATGAACGCGGCATCGTCTCCCGCGAGCATGGCCACGGCGCCGGCGATGTCCTCGGCGGTGGCGAGCCTTCCAAGCGGCGTGGAGGCGATGATGCGCTCGCGCATGTCCTCGGTGGTGGCCCGACTCGAATCGGTGCCCACGGTCAGTCCGGCCGCGATGGCGTTCACGGTCACGCCCCAAGCGCCCGCCTCCTGCGCCAAGGACCGGGTGAAGCCCACCAACGCGCCTTTGGCCGCGGTGTAATCGTGATAAGGCACGATGGGGGAGTCGACGAGGTTGCTGGATATGTTGATGATGCGTCCGCCGGCCTGACGTCGCATCTGCGGCAGCACGGCCTCGCAGGTGTTGTACGCGCCTTTGAGACAGCCTTCGAGCTGCGCCGCGTAATCGGACCATCCGATCGAGCCGAAGGTTTTGCGGTTGCGCGGATCGAACGAGTAATGCGCGAACGCGTTGTTGACGAGAATGTCGAGACCGCCGAACGTGGTGACCGTGGTGGACACCATGCCGCGCACCTGTTCGGCGTCGGTGACATCCGCCTTGCATGTGATCACGCGACCGGCCGCATCGCAATCGTCCATGATCCGTTGCGCGCACTGCCGGGCACGCTCGTCGTTGCTGACATAATCGATGACCACGCACGCTCCCGCACGCGTCAGACGGCGTGCGATCGCCGCTCCGATGCCACGGCTTGCGCCAGTGACCACCGCCACACGTCCGGCAAGCGGCGCGTTTTCAGACTGCTGCATAATGAGGATTTCCTTTCGATTCGGAAAAACGTTTCGTAAGAATTCGCGCGATCATTCGACGTCCATGTCGAAGCCGTCGCAATACGTGTCGGTATTGCGTTCGATATCGACGGCATGCACCAGATCAAGCAGATTGAAGCCGCCGTCGTGATGCCAGCCGGATTTCGCGCGATTCATCTCGCCTACCGGGCAGATGCGGTCGATGCCGGTCTCGCCGACGCGTTGCGCCACGTCGAACAGCCGGTCCGGAGCGAGCGCCACACCGCAGGTCTGCAACCATTGCGCGTAAGGGCGCAGCGTGGGCAGCGCGTCCTCGACATGGTCCACCGCCACGATGTTGACGGTGCGGTTCAGTGGTGTGGACAGCGAGTCGGCCATGCCGATGGACGGATAGTACAGCACCGTCCAGTCGGTGCCCGAACGCGACTGCACCACGAACGGGTCGTCGGACGGCGCATCATCCGCGTTGCCGGCCGCGGCGGCCATCGGGCCGGCGCCCAGCATCAGCGCTTTCATCTGCGCGGTGGAACGCAACCGCTGAATCGCCATGGACTCCTCTTCGGACGGTGTGGAACGGGGATATTTGCGCTGCTGCCCGTCCAATTCGCTGGCAAGCAGTTCGGCGACCTGCGCCGGAGACATCGCGCCGCCACGTTCCACGAACATGGTTTGCGGCGCCAGACAGCTTTGCTGGTCGTATGTGGCCACGTCGATCGCCATACGATGCACGGTGCCGGCATACAGATCGGCGCGAAGCGCCTCGCGGCCGATCAGCGAGAAGCCGATTTTCGCGCCGTAGCTGAGGAAAGGCTTTCCGGCACGCACGCGCGGGCGAATCGCCTCGGTGGTGTGCGACGAACCGTACGCGACCACCGCATCCGCCTCGCCAATCGCGGCATCCTCCAAATCCACGGTGCCGCCACGCCAAGGCACAATCGCCAAAGCGTCCGCCATATCGGGGTCGACGCTTGCCAGGGAACGGGCGAACAGCACCGGCATCAGCGGCTCGTCGAACGACGATTTGCCGAGAATCGCGCTTTTCGTCAGCAGACCCATCGTCATGCTCCACACTGGAATGCCCGGCACATTGCTGGAAAACACGTGGAACGACAATTCCGGACCGTACAGCCGCGTGTATCCGCCCGAACGGTTCGGGCGATACTCGTCAAGCATCTGCGGGCAATTCAACTCGTCATCCACGAAACGCAGCAGCTCACGCCGACGGAACATGCGCATGTACCGCTTCAATTCGATACGCACCATGGACGCGTCATAGCCGGTGACCGCGGGAATGAGCCGCTCCGCAAGCCGACGTTCCGGATATTCCGGATCCGTCCACAATTCTACGGCGCGCGCGATCACGTCGACGATCCCGTCCGTGGAATACCGCGCCAGTTTCTCGGCGCGATGCCGCCGCACCGACGCCGCCAGCGCATGCACGGCATCGGCGTCGAGACGGGGGAAACGCAACGTCGCCGTGCCGCCATCGGACGCCGTGACGTTGCGTGTGTCGAAATCATGGAACTCGAAATCCCGCGGCGCGTGGAAAATGTCGACGTCGCTCATGCGTTGGCCGCCATCACCTCGTCGACGGTGATCGAACAGCCACGCGCCTCGGCGCCCTTCGCACGACCGTTCAGCACATAGCCATGTTCGGTGCGCACACCCAGATCCTCCGTCAGAATAGCCAGGCACGAATTCCAATTCGCCAGATCATAATGCGCGATCACACCCTGCTCGCCATCGGCGACCGGCGTAAGCGAAGCCGGATCGAGGAACACCGAACGCACCCACGACGGCGTGGCTTTGAGATAATTCGACGAACCATCCGTGTAATAGGACAGGATGTTCTGATCGTAGATCTGCGAACTCAACTCCGTCATGCCATACATGTTCACGCAATGCGAGCGCTTCACGCCGAACACTCGTTCGAACGCCGCATACAGGTCGTCGACCGTCATGTCGGTGCGCGTGCTTTTGAAACCGCCCGTATCGAACACGCGGGAATCGGCGGCCAGAGCGTAGGTCTTGCCCTGCTTGTCCAGATAATCCAGCAGATACAGGTAGGCGGAGGAGGCGCCCATAAGCATCACCGGTTCGCCGTCGGCCGCGGCCTCGTCGAGGAAGCGCTCGACGCCCGTGAAATCAAGGCCATCCTCATGGAAGAAGAAGCCGCTGCCTTCGGCGCCGCACTGCTCCACGGCGCGGGTCAGATATCGGGACAGCGACGAATGCTCGTTCATGTCCCATGCGGGGGAGAGGACCGCGATGCGGATGCGCTCGCGGTCGGGCATGATGAAATGCCTGAACGGCACGATCATCGACTCGTCCCACACCTGCAGGTCGGGGTGGAAGTTGCGCCCGCGTTGACCGGGATGCGTGGTACCGCTGGTGGTGAACACCGCTTCGCAATCCTGTTCGGGCACGGAGGTGAGCGTCAGCATTTTGAAGCCGTCCACCGGCATGGGGGGAATCTGCATCCAGTTGGCGAGCGTCTGCGGCGTCACGCGTTTGGACATGCAGTAGGCGCGGTATGGGAGGTTGCGCTCGAATTGAAAGGCGAAGATATGCTTCGCCAGCGTGTCGAACGCCTCATCGGGCGCCTTGCCGCAGCCGTATTGTGCGATGAAGTCGAGCACCTCCCGTTTGATGGTTTCCTTCGTCTCGTCGATGTTCGTGGATTCCTGCGATTGCCCCATGCTCATGCCATGTCCTTTCCGTCGTATGGTTGTCGGATTATTCGGATGCTTTCGATTATTCCGCTTGTTTCGTCCGCTCGTCTGCGTGTCGTGCGATAAAGTTCGGCAGGTCGATGATGAGGGCCTTGAGAATCACGACGCTGAACGCGCCGACCAGAATCGAATTCGAGAAGAACACGTGCGCTCCTTCTTCAAGACCGCTCAACGCGTTCGGCAGGGCGATGCCAAGCAGCAGGGAAAGGCCGATCACCACTTGGGTGCGGTCGTCGCTTTCCACCTTGCGCAGCGTGTTGAAGCCGGTGCTGATGAGGCTTGCGGCGGCCGGCAGGAAGATGCCGCCGATCACGGGGGATGGGATGAGCGACAGCACTGCGCCCGCCTTCGGAATGAAACCAAGCACCACGAACACCACGCCGGCAATGATCACCGGCACGCGGGTGCGGGTCTTGCCTTCGTCGGTGACTTTGAGCAGCGCCACGTTCTGCGGATACGCGGTGGTGGTGAAACCGCCGATCAGCGAGGAGATCGCCGAACCGGCGGCCTCTCCGGCAAGACCGTAACGCACCTGGCGGTCCTGGAGCTTCGTGCCTTGGATCTCCGTGGCCGCCTGATACACGCCGAGGGCTTCCATGATGGCCACCAGATAGGCGATGAAGAACGGTACGAAAATCGCCGCGTTGAAATCGAAACCGCCATACGGCATGAACTTGGGCAGGCCGAGCCACGGCTTGGAGGCCACCGCGGAGAAGTCGGCCATGCCGAACGCCAGAGACAGCGCGGTGCCCACGACCAGTGCGATCAGATACGACAGAGCCTTCACCATGCCCTTGCCGAACTGGGAAAGCACCACCACCAGCACGCAGGTGATGATGGAGACGGCCAGCGTCTTCGGATCGGCGAAGCCCTTGTCTCCCGGCGCGCCGCCAAGGAACTCGCTCAATGTGAATCCCGACAGGGAGACGCCGACGAGGAAGATGATCACGCCCGATACGATCGGGGCGAACAGGAACCGCAGCTTCTCGATCACACGCGTCAGGCACAGCACCAGGAAAATCAGCGAGCTGATGAAGATGGACGTGCCGGCCGCGGCAAGTGATCCGGCGGTGCCGGCGGCGATCATCAGCGCGTCGAACGCCGCGGAAGGACCCTGAACGATGGGCAGGCGCACCAGTTTCGTGGCCTGGATAAGCGTGACCAGGCCGGAGACGATGAAAATGGCGTTCACCATGTTCGACGACAATGCCAACGGCAGACCGATGGCGCCCGCCACGAACACCGGATCAAGCCACACGTTTGATACGAGCACATGCTGCAATCCCAGCAGGGCGTTCTTCGGCGTGACCTTCTTTTCGGCTGACGAACCGGCTTCCGCCACGCTCGTTTCGGTTTTCTTTCTGGTTGCGGCATCGCCGTGCGTCTGCGTCTGCGTCGATGGCTTTTCGTTGGCCATGGTGTCCCTTCTCGACTTCCATTGGGTGCCGAAATACAACGGAGATCGTCTCTACGGGACGCGACGCGTTTTGCCGGTACTGTTCCTACGCAAGCATTACCTTGATCAGGTCAAGGGTCCGGGCGGTCGCCCGTCTCAGCCGTATTCGGCACCCCCTGTACTTCGACGCGCCCAATCATAACGCCACCGTCCAACCGAAACAGGAAAAAATACGGCATGCGTGTCCGTTGCATGGGGACGCATGCCGTATTTCTTTTCGAGAAGCTGCCGACGCTTATCTGCGACGCCTGATGGGAGCCAGCTCGAACACCTCGTCGGACGTCTTCGCCACTTCCGGACTGTGCGTGACGATGATGACGCAACGATGCCCATCATGCGCCAACGTTCGGAAAATACCCATGATGTCGTCCTGCGTGGCCAGGTCGAGATTGCCGGTCGGCTCGTCCGCGACGATGATGGAAGGACCATGGCTTAACGCGCGGGCGATCGCCACACGCTGCTGTTCGCCGCCGGACAGGTGCAGAATCCGCTCGTTCGCGTATTCCTTCGGCAGATGCACCTGTTTGAGCAATTCTTCGACGATTGCTTTCTTCGACTTGTCGAACGATTTGCCGGACGCGTCCATCGACAGGATGATGTTCTCCGCCACCGTAAGGTTCGGCAGCAGGTTGAAGCTTTGGAAGATCACGCCGCTGTCATGGCTGCGAAAACGGTATCGGTCTCGTTCCGACAGGTCGGCGCCATCGACCAGCACCATGCCTTCCGTGGGGGTCGCCAGTCCCGAGATGAGCGACAGCAGCGTGGTCTTGCCCGCTCCGGACGGTCCGGTGATGGCATGCACCTTGCCGGCTTGGAAATCGTGGCTGATGTTCTTCAGCACACGCTTGCCGCCTTTGGCGTAGGCGTAGCTGACATTGTCCAGGCGCAATGTGGGCGGATTGGTCCGCTGCGATTGTGCGCCGTTGGCTTCGACGGCTTCTTTTGCGATTGCCGTATCGGCGGTATCCGCGGAATTCGTTGTCATGGGAGGTCCTTTCCAGAAAAAACGTGCGATTGGATTGTCAGGAACGGTCGGCGAGCGATTTGGAGATGATGGCATCGCCATCACTGCTCGCGTCATAGCCGAACACCTTGCCCTTCACCATCGTGAAGCTGCCATTGGAGGCGTTGGCGACGGCCTCGTCGCTGGAGAAGCCGATTAGGGAGAAATCGCCGCTGACCATGCCCGCGCCGTCTTTGCTGCCCGCGACGTCGCCCATTTGTCCGTCGGGGCCACCGGACTGTTCATCCTGACGGGTGCCGTTATCCGTACCGGCGGTATCAGACGAATCCTTCATATTGGACGAGCCGGACGAGCTGGATGAATCCGAACCGGACGAATCGGTGACCGGCTGGAAATCGTCGGTCGCCGCCAACCCCGTGGTCTCCATATAATAGTGGATTTCATCGCGGATGAAGCCTTCGCGTACTTCTGATAGTCGGCAAGCGAAAACTGCTTGTCGGCCAAAGCGGAACGCATGGCGTCGAAGTCAGGTTTGGCGGAAGCATCGGACGAATCGGAATCCGACTTGGACTGCTCGCGCGATTCGGAAATGAGTTTGCCGCGATCAAGGCTGATCTGCGCGGTGACGGTGGTGTTATCTAATCCGCTGCTTCTTGCGGTGGCGGCCGCCTGCCGGATGGATAGGCCGATTGTGGCGGCAGCGGCGATGATGGTCACGATGACGATGATGAGCATATTGCGTCCCTTGTTGCGGGTGACGCTTTTCCATGCGTTTTTGACGACGAACATGGCTGTTTCCTTATGTGTTTCGATAGATATGAGCGATTGATGGTTCCGCGCCGCTCGCGATCGGCGTTTATGCTGATGGTAAAAGTTGTATCTGGCATACAACAGAAAGACGCTTTGTTCGCGCTGGGATGCGGCTGGATGTTTTCTGGACGCCTCGAAACATGACATGGCCGCGTCGCCAACCGCTTCGAAGGTGTTAGGCTAACGCGTATGCCTATGAAATCCGAAGTCATTGCAAACCCAAGGGCCGAACGCGTCCGCAGGGTCTCCGAACTTGCCGACAGGAAAGGCCGCAAGCGGTCCGGCAGGTTCATGGTGGAAGGACCGCAGTCGGTACGTGAACTGCTCTCCTGGCATCCCGACATCGTCGAGGACCTGTATGTGGAGGTCGTCTCCGCCGAACCGGACGCGGCTTTCATCACGCCTACCGTGGCGCAGATGGCCGGCAAGTCCATGCAGGCCGGCACTTACGTGCACAAGGTGACGCATGCCGTCATGCAGCACATGAGCTCCGACGCGCAGGGAGTGCTCGCCGTCGCCGACATGCGCGCTTTCCTCGATTCCGCCGTCATTGATGGCGATTCCGACGAACGTACGATGGTCGCCGCGTTCTGGCAGGTGCGCGATCCGGGCAACGCCGGCACCGTGATCCGTTCCGCGGATGCGGCCGGTTGCGCGGGCGTGGTGCTGGTGGACGACTGCGTGGACATCTTCAACCCGAAGGTGATTCGTTCCACTGCCGGCTCGCTGTTCCATCTGCCGGTCGTCTCCATGGGCACGGACGAGTATTTCGATTGGTGTGCGGAACGCGGACTCGCCGTGTACGCCGCCGACGTGTATGGTACCGACGCACGGCCGCCGGAACCGCTTACGGACGTGCTTGCCGTGCCGCAGTCGCTTGCACAGGCCAAGACGGTGCTGTTCGGCAACGAGGCGCGCGGGCTGACCCAGGATGTGTTGGAACACGTCGACAGAATCGTGTCGATTCCCATCTACGGCAAGGCGGAATCGCTCAATCTCGGCACCAGCGCGGCGGTGATGCTGCTGAGCTTGGCTATGTCGAGTCATGTTGAAAGAATGTGAAGTCGTAAAAACGTTGGAATTGCGCGTTTTATGCGTAAAACAAACGGTTGATAAGAAAGGTATCTCGTGGCAGAGGGTGCGGTATTCGACGCCCAAGCGGTAACCGATGCGGTTGCCGAGGGCATCGCGAAAATCGAAAACGCCTCCACAATGGAGGAATTGAAAGCCATCAAGACGCAGTACGCCGGAGCGGAATCCGCGATGACGCAGGCCAGCAAGGCCATCGGCGCGTTGCCGAAGGACCAGAAGAAAGACGCCGGCAAGCTCATGGGCAAGCTTCGCGCCGACTTCGGTCGTGCGTTCGGCACCAAGGAAAAGCAAGTCAAGGCCGAAGAAGAGGCCCGCGAGCTTGCCGCCGAAACCGTGGATATGACCCTGCCGGTCAACCGCAAGCCGCTTGGCGCCCGCCATCCGCTGCCGAAGCTGATGGAGGATGTCGAGGACTTCTTCATCTCCATGGGCTGGCAGATCTCCGACGGTCCGGAAGTGGAAACCGAATGGTATGACTTCGACGCGCTGAACTTCGGTCCGGACCATCCGGCACGCCAGATGCAGGACACCTTCTACGTCAAGGGCAATCAGGCCAAGGACGCCGCGGGCTTCGTCGGCTCCAACATGGTGCTGCGCACCCAGACTTCGTCCGATCAGGTCCGTGGACTCATCACCCGTGGCGTGCCGCTGTACATCGCCTGCCCGGGCCGTGTGTTCCGTACCGACGAACTTGACGCCACCCACACCCCGGTGTTCCATCAGGTGGAGGCCCTCGCCGTGGACAAGCATCTGACCATGGCCGATTTGAAGGGCGTGCTCGACAAGCTTGCCGTGGCCATGTTCGGCCCGGAAGCCAAAACCCGTCTGCGTCCGAGCTACTTCCCGTTCACCGAGCCGAGCGCCGAGCTCGACCTGTGGTTCCCCGACAAGAAGGGCGGCGCCGGTTGGCTTGAATGGGGCGGCTGCGGCATGGTCAACCCGAACGTGCTGAAGTCTGCGGGCCTCGATCCTGAGGTCTACACCGGCTTCGCCTTCGGCGTCGGCGTGGAACGTACCCTGCTGCTGCGCCACGACATCAACGACATGCACGACCTGGTGGAAGGCGACGTGCGATTCAGCGAACAGTTTGTGATGGGGGAGTGATTGACCCATGCCAATGGTTGACATTGATTGGCTCAAGGACCATGTCGAGGTTCCGGAAGGCCTTACGTATGAACAGCTTGCCAAGGATCTGGTGAAGGTCGGCCTCGAAGAGGAAGAGATCCACACCTCCCAGGTCACCGGCCCGATTGTCGTCGGCTATGTGGTCGACGCCACTCCGGAACCGCAGAAGAACGGCAAGATCATCAACTGGTGTCATGTGGACGTCGGCGACGAATACAACGAGACCGATGAAAACGGCAACAAGGTGCCACGCGGCATCATCTGCGGAGCTCCGAACATGGCAGCCGGCGAGAAGGTTGTCGTGACCCTGCCGGGCGCCGTGCTGCCAGGCGATTTCAAGATCGAACCGCGCAAGACCTACGGCCACATCTCCAACGGCATGTGCGCCTCCGAGCGCGAGCTTGGTCTGGGTGATAACCACGACGGCATCATCCTGCTACGCAAGTACGGCTTCACCCCGGAGGAATACGAAAAGCTCCAGCCGGGCGATGACGCCATGCATCTGCTGCACCTGGACCAGCCGCTGCTGGAAATCAACATCACCCCGGATCGCGGCTACGCGTTCTCCTACCGTGGCGTGGCCCGCGAATACCACCATTCCACTGGCGCCGTCTACACTGATCCGGCAACCGCCCTCGGCAAGAAGGCGCCCGTCACTCAGGGTCTGCCGGAAGGTGTCAAGAGCGACATCGAAGTGATCGTCGACGACAAGAATCCGATTCACGGTGTGGTCGGCTGCGATCGCTACTACGCGCGCGCCGTGCGTGGTTTCGACCCGGCAAGCCACACGCCGAACTGGATGCGCCGCCGCCTAATCCGCGCAGGCATGCGCTCCATCTCTTTGGCGGTGGACGTCACCAATTACGTGATGCTTGATCTTGGCCAGCCGATGCACGCCTACGATCTGGACAAGATTGAAGGACCGATCGTCGTGCGCCGCGCCAACGAAGGTGAGAAGCTCACCACATTGGACGGCAAGGATCATGACCTGAGCGTCGAAGACCTGCTGATCACCGACTCGCCGAACGGCGAGCGTGGCTCCCGTGTGCTTGGCATCGCCGGCGTGATGGGCGGCCTGTATGGCGAGGTCACTGCTGAAACTAAGAACATCCTGCTGGAATCCGCTCATTTCGACCAAGTATCGATCGCGCGTTCCGCACGTCGTCACAAGATTCCGTCCGAAGCGTCCCGTCGTTTCGAGCGTGGCGTGGATGATCAGCTGCAGCCGGCTGCCGCCCAGATGGCCGCCGAGCTTCTGGTCAAGTACGGCAACGGCGAGCCGAGCGAGCACCCGACTGATTACAACACCGTCTGCAATCGTCGTCCGATTCTGTTCAAGGCGTCCGAAGTGGCCCGCGTGGCGGGACTGGACACTGACGTGAACACCATCAGCGACATTCTCACCGATATCGGCTGCACTGTGGCCGGCGGTGGCAACGGTGAGTTCTCCGTGACTCCGCCGAGCTGGCGTCCGGACCTCAACGAACCGTGCGATCTGGTGGAGGAAGTGGCCCGTCTGGTCGGCTACGATGAGATTCCGGTCACCGTGCCGCCGGCACCGGTCGAAGCCAAGGTCGGACTGACCGCCGAGCAGCTGCGCAAGCGCCAGGTGGCCGACGAACTCGCCGAATACGGCATGGTGGAGACCCTGAGCTATCCGTTCGTGGGCGACGAAGACTACAAGAACTTCGCACTTGACGCCGACGCCACCAAGAAGGTCAGCGTCGAAATCGCCAACCCACTGGCCGGCGATCGCCCGTTCCTGCGTCGCGACATCATCCCGACCCTCGCGCAGACCGTGCAGCGTAACCTGCGCCGTGGCGTGGAAAACGTGTCGCTGTACGAAATCGGACACGTCTACCTGTGGGATCCGAACGCTCCGGCCATTCCGGCATTGCCGGGTGCCGTCAAGCCAACCGACGAGCAGTTGGCCGCGCTTGACGCAGGCCTGCCGGACCAGCCGATGCACGTCGCCGGCATTCTGACCGGCAACGCCGTCGACTCCGGCTGGATGGGCGATCGCCGTGCCGTGGACTGGTCCGACGCAGTTGAAGCCGTGCAGCGTATTTCCGACCGCATCGGCGCAAAGCTCACGTTGGACCAGCCGAAGGCTGAGGACGTACCCGCGCAGTGGCATCCGGGCCGTGCGGCACGTGTGATGGCAGGTGACACGTTCGTCGGCATGGTCGGCGAGCTTCACCCGCATGTCAACGAGGCGTTGGGCTTCCCGGCCCATTCCGCCGCGTTCGAACTGAACCTGACCGCGCTGTTCGCCACCTTGAGCGGCAAGCCGGTGCAGGCCAAGCCGATTTCCACCTTCCCGCCGGTCAAGCAGGATCTGGCCTTCACCGTGTCGACGGACGTCACCGCCGCCGAACTTGAGAAGACCATCGTCGAAGCCGCCGGCAACAGCTTGGAGAGCATCGACCTGTTCGACGTGTACACCGGCGACCAGCTGGGTGAGGGATTGAAGTCCCTCGCATACGCCGTCACGTTCCGCGCTGAGGACAAGACGCTGACCTCCGAGGACAGCGAAGCCATTCGCAAGCGCATCGTGGATGCGGCCGCGAAGCTGGGCGCGCAACTGCGTGCCTGACACGTCAAGTCCATCGAAGTAACCAAAAAGATAAAGAGGACGACATGAACGAACCGGAGCAGAACCAGCCGATCAACCCCGACGAAGGGCAGGAGGCGGCCGGGGCTGCTCCGGTTTCGTCGTCTTCGCCGTCGGACCAGTCGGCACAGCCGGAATTCGGACAGTACAACCAGCCTGAATATGGCGCGATGTCCAACCAGTATCCGGCGAACTACAATCCATACATGTATGGGGCTCCCGACCAGCCCAAGCCGGCGGACGATGCACAACAAACGGCGCAGCGGCCGCAGACGAATCCGTATATGCAGAACGGGTATCCGGCGAATCCATATGATGCATCGGGACGGCAGCAATCAGGCCAGCCCAATGGCTATCAGTATGGACCAAATCAATACGGGCCAAGCCAGTATGGGCCGAATCCATACCAACAGCCCGGCATATATCCCATCAACCCGAATGATCCCAGCCAGAACCCCCTGTACGGCCATTGGGATAGCTATGCGATCATCTCGTTCGTGTTCGCACTATTCCTGCCGGTACCGGTCATCCCTGCGGTGATGGGCGCCATCGCCATGTGGCGTACCAAAAAACTGCATATGAAAGGCTACGCGCTTGGCGTGGCAGCGCTGATTATCAACGTGCTGTACACCATTGCGGTGATTTGGATGACGGTTCACGGCATTTCCACAGCCGATTTGTATAACCAGATGATGCAGTACATGTTCGGTGGCAGTGGACAAAGTGGTGATTCCAGCTCGATTTCCGCCTGAAACCAATCTTTTTATGTTCGTCTGAACGGTCCCGTTATGGGCGGTGACCACTATCCGACACGATTGAACTGCATAATTATGCAATGTAGTGCATAAAGTGTATGCTGAATGTGTTTCAACGAGTCAAGGAAAAGAGACGTGACATGGCCAAATACACGGTAGCCGTGGCCGGCGCGACTGGATACGCGGGTGGTGAGGCGCTGCGCATACTCGCGGCACACCCGAATTTCGAAGTGACCTGCGTCGCCGGACATTCTTCGGTGGGGGACAAGCTTGGCAAGCATATGCCGCACATTCCGCAGTTGGCGGACCTCGTGGTCGAGGACACCACGCCGGAAGTGCTCAACGGCCATGACGTGATCATCCTGGCATTGCCTCATGGCGCTTCCGGAGCATTGGCCTCCCAGCTTGACCCGAATGCCGTGGTGGTGGATTTGGGCGCAGACCACCGTCTTGAGGAAAAGAGCGCGTGGGACGCGTTCTACGGCGGTGACTTCTACCAGCATTGGACCTACGGCATGCCGGAACTCATCACCGGCGTCGCGGCTGACGGCTCCTACAGCCGTCAGCGTGAAGCGCTTCCCGGCACCAAGCGCATTGCGGGACCGGGCTGCAACGTCACTGCGACCACGCTGGCTTTGCAACCGGGCATTGCGCAGGGTCTTGTCGAATCGAAAGACATCGTGGCTGATTTGGTGGTCGGTTATTCCGGCGCCGGCAAGAACCTCAAGCGCACCAATCTGCTTGCGGCTGAGGCGTTTGGTTCCGCACTGCCGTATTCGGTAGGCGGTACGCACCGCCACATTCCGGAGATCCTGCAGAACTTCGCGCACGCGGCCGGCAAGAGTGCTGCGGAGGCAGACGATTACACCCTCGCCTTCACGCCGATTCTCGCGCCGATGGCGCGCGGCATTCTCGCCACCGTTTCCGCCAAACTCACCGATAAGGCGCTTGGCATGACGGATGCCGAGATCCGCCAGGTCTGGCTGGACGCATACGAAGGCCAGGATTTCATGGTCGTGCTGCCTGAAGGCGTAATGCCGGCCACCGCCAACATCATCGGTTCTAACGCGGCCCACATTCAAGTGGTCGTCGACCATCATGCCGGCCGCCTGCTGGCATTCGCGGCCATCGACAACCTCAACCGAGGCACCGCCGGGCAGGCCGTGCAGTCGCTGAATGTGGCATTGGGACTTCCTGAGGATGCAGGATTGACGAAGATTGGAGTGGCACCGTGAGCGTAACGTTCGCACAAGGTTTTTCCGCAGCTGGCGTGGCAGCTGGCATTTCCGCGGTCGAAGGCAAGAAGGATCTGGCTCTCGTGGTCAACAATGGACCGCTTGACGCCGCTGCCGGCGTGTTCACCTCGAACCGTTTCTGCGCGGCCCCTGTGCAGTGGTCGAGGAACATCGTATCCGACGGCCATGTGAAGGCCGTGATTCTGAACTCCGGCGGCGCCAACGCATGCACCGGCAAGCCAGGATACGAGCAGTCCAAGGCCACCGCTGAAAAGGTCGCCGGCCTCATCGGCGCCAAAGCCGAAGACGTGGCCGTATGTTCCACTGGTCTCATCGGCGAATTGCTGCCGCTCGACAACGTGCTGTCCGGCGCGGACAAGGCATTTGAAACCCTTGCCGATACCGCCGAAGCCGGAGCCGATGCGTCGCACGCCATCATGACCACCGACACCAAGCCGAAAACCGTCGAGCTGGAAGGTTCCAACGGCTTCCGTATCGGTGGCATGGTCAAGGGTTCCGGCATGATCGCCCCGCAGCTGGCCACCATGCTGTGCGTCATCACCACCGATGCCGTCGTGACCGCCGGACAGCTTCAAGCCGCCTTGAACGCCGGAGTCGAAATGTCGTTCAACCGCATCGACGTGGACGGCTGCATGTCCACCAACGACACCGTGCTGCTGCTGGCTTCCGGCGCGTCCGGCATCGAACCGGACCCGGACGAGTTCAACGAGCTTGTGGCCAAGGCCACCGCCTCGCTCGCCCGCCAGATCATCGGCGACGGCGAAGGCGCAAGCCATGACATCCGTGTCAAAGTTACCGGCGCGACCACCGAAGAAGCCGCTCTGGCATGCGGCCGCGCGGTCGCAGCGTCCAATCTGCTCAAATGCGCCATCTCCGGCAACGATCCGAACTGGGGCCGCATCGTCAGCTCCCTCGGCACCGTGCCGCCCGACGTCGCACCATACGATTCCGAAAAGGTCACGGTGGACGTCAACGGCGTACGCATCTGCGAAAACGGCGGAGCCGGACGCGACCGCTCCGAAGTGGACATGACCCCACGCGAGGTGCACATCGACATCGACCTGAACGCCGGAGAAGCGGAAGCGACCGTCTGGACCGACGATCTGACCCACGAATACGTACACATCAACGCTGACTACGAAAGCTGATCGAATAGGAATGGCCAAAGAACTCAAAGGACCTGGATTCCACTTCGACGTGCACACCGACCTGCGCGCCGACCAGAAGGCGGAAGTGCTTATCGAAGCGCTGCCGTGGCTGGAGGAATTCGCCGGACAACGCATCGTCATCAAATATGGCGGCAACGCGATGATCGACGATCATCTGAAAGCCTGCTTCGCCGAAGACATGGTGTTCCTGCGCCAGGTGGGACTGCACCCGGTCGTGGTGCACGGTGGCGGTCCGCAGATATCCCAAATGCTTAAGGCCCTGGGTATCAAGTCCGAATTCAAGGGCGGATTGCGTGTCACCACTCCGGAAGCCATGGATGTGGTCCGCATGGTGCTGACCGGCAAGGTGTCCCGTGAACTCGTTGGCCTGATCAACGCGCACGGTCCATTCGCGGTCGGCCTGTCCGGCGAGGACGGCGCCCTGTTCTCGGCCATGCAGCGCAAACCGGTCATTGACGGCAAGCCCACCGATATCGGCTTGGTCGGCGACGTGGTGAGCGTCGACGCGTCCGCCGTGGAGGATCTAATCAACGCCGGACGTATTCCGGTGGTTTCCTCCGTGGCTCCGAATGAAGACGATGCCACTGAAGTGCTCAACGTGAACGCCGACTCCGCCGCGGCCGCCCTTGCCGCGGCCCTTGGAGCCAGCAAGCTGGTCGTGTTGACCGACGTCGACGGTCTGTATGCCGATTGGCCGGACCGTGACTCCCTGATTGGCCGCATCGGCGTGGAGAATCTGCGCGATATGCTCCCCGACCTGGAAAGCGGCATGCGTCCGAAGATGGAAGCCTGCGTGCGCGCCATCGACGGAGGCGTTCCGCGGGCCCATATCATCGACGGTCGCAAACCGCATTCCATCCTGAACGAGATCTTCACCACCGACGGCATCGGCACCATGGTCGTGCCCGAGGACGGTATTGAAATGAGGAGTTCCTATGGCAACTGAACAACTGGAAACACTCGGCACTGAAGATGCCAAGTGGCTGGGAGAGTACTCCCAGGTGCATATGAACGTGTTTGGCACGCCCCTGCGCGTGATGGACCACGGTGAGGGCGCCCACATCTGGGATGTCGACGGCAATGAATATCTCGATTTCCTTGCAGGCATCGCCGTCAACGCGCTCGGATACGCCCATCCGAAGTGGGTGAAGGCCGTCAGCGAACAGGCCGCCAAGGCCGCGCATGTGAGCAACTACTTCGCCACCGAACCGCAGATCAAGCTCGCCGCCAAACTCGTCAAGCTCGCGGGCGCTCCGGAAGGTTCCCGCGTCTACTTCGGCAATTCCGGCGCGGAAGGTAACGAGGCGGCGCTGAAGCTCGCCAAGCTCTACGGGCGCACCCTGCCGGGCGCGTTGCCTGAGATCGGCGGCAAACCGGCACGCATCATCTCCATGACCCACGGCTTCCACGGCCGCACCATGGGCGCGCTGTCCGCAACGTGGAAGCCCGCCATCCGTGAGAAATTCGAGCCGCTGGTACCGAACATCGAATTCGTCGAAGCCGGCAACGTCGAAGCCTTGCACGACGCTTTCGCCGAAACCGGCCAAGGCAAGTACGGCAAAGGGCCGGTCGCGGCCGTCATCATGGAGCTTATCCAGGGCGAGGCCGGTGTGATGCCGCTCGGAGCGGACTATGTGAAGGCCGCCCGCAAACTATGCGACGAACATAAGGCGCTCCTCATCATCGACGAAGTGCAGACCGGCATCGGACGCACCGGAGCATGGTTCGCCTTCCAGCGTGAGGATCTTTCCGGCGGTGTGACCCCGGACATCGTCACTTTCGCCAAGGGCGTTGGCGGTGGTTTCCCGATGGGCGGCATGATTTCCTTCGGCGCCGAACTGTCCGCGCTGTTCACCCCGGGTTCCCACGGCTCCACTTTCGCAGGCAATCCATTGGGCGCTTCGGCGGCATTGGCAACGCTGGGAGTCATCGAAGAGGACAACCTCGTGGACAACGCCGAAGAACGCGGCAAGCAGCTGCGCGACGGTATCGCCTCCTGCGGTAATCCGCTGTTCGTCTCCGTGCGTGGCCGTGGCCTGCTCGACGCCATCGAACTTGCCCACCCCTGCTCGCATGCGGCCATGAACTGGGCTTTGGAACACGGTCTCATCGTCAATGCGGTGGCTCCGAATGCGTTGCGTCTCGCCCCGCCGCTGGTCATCACTGCTCAGGACGTCGATCAAGCGGTGTCCATCCTCGCCAAGATTCCGTCCGACCTGCCTAACGACTGATCTCGGACGAACCCGAAGAATTTGAAAGGAGCCTCTATACCAATGGCAACCCCTGAACTGCGCCATATGCTGCGCGATGACGATCTGAACCACGAAGAACAGAAGCAGGTGCTGGAACTGGCCATCAAGTTCCACAAGAACCGTTTCTATCACCAGCCGTTCGCTGGCCCGCAGGGCATCGCCGTGATTTTCGACAAGCCCAGTACCCGTACCCGCTCCAGCTTCTCCATTGGCGTGGCCGAACTCGGTGGCTATCCGCTGGTCATTGACAAGTCCGGCTCCCAGCTGGGCCGTGGCGAACCGGTGGCCGACACGGCTCGCGTGCTTGACCGTATGGCCTACGGCGTGGTGTGGCGCACCTTTGGTCAGGACCGTGTTGAGGAAATGGCCAAGTACTCCACCCATCCGGTGGTGAACGCACTGACCGACGAATTCCATCCGTGCCAGATTCTTGCTGACTTCCAGACCATCTCGGAACATCGCGGCGGTGTAGACAACCTCAAGAACCAGACCATCGCCTATCTTGGCGACGCGGCCAACAACATGTCCAACTCCTACCTGCTCGGCGGCGCTGTGGCGGGCATGAACGTGCGTGTGGCAGGACCGTACGGATACCTGCCGGATCCGCAGATCGTTGCCGATGCCGAAGCGATTGCCTCTGAGACCGGCGGCTCCATCCTCGTCACTACTGATCCGAATGAGGCTGTTGCCGGAGCCGATTGCGTCTTCACCGACACGTGGGTCTCCATGGGCGAGGAAGCGGAATACGCTGTCCGTTCCAAGCCGTTCTGGGATTACCAGGTGAACGCCGAACTCATGGCCAAGGCCAAGGACGACGCCATCTTCCAGCACTGCCTGCCTGCATATCGCGGCAAGGAGGTCACCGCCGAGGTTATCGATGGTCCTCAGTCCGTGGTTTGGGATGAGGCAGGCAACCGTCTGCACGCCCAGAAGGCGTTGCTGACCTGGTTGGCCGGCAAGGCCCGTGGCGATGAAAGCCTGCTGGTCTGATGACTGACCACACTCCCGCGTTGCAGCGTCCTGCCACACGAACCGCTCGACTGAGCGCCATTGAGCAGGCGCTGCTGACGCGCATCGTCACCTCGCAATCGCAACTGTCGCAGATTCTCGCCGACCAGGGCATCGAGGTGACGCAGGCCACGCTGAGCCGTGATCTCGATGAGATTCACGCCACGAAGACCCGTCTTGCCGACGGAACCGTGGCCTACGCCGTCGGCAAACAGAACATTGATGAACATCCGGTTTCTAACCCGGACGCCAAAACCGAGCAGCAGATTAGCCGGGTACTGTCCGGACTGGTCACATCCGTGGCCGCGGCACGTAATCTCGTGGTCGTGCACACGCCATCCGGCGCCGCGCAATATGTGGCCAGCGTCATCGATAAGCAGCCCATCGAAGGCGTGCTTGGCACCATCGCCGGAGATGACACGGTCATGGTTATCTGCTCCGAGGATGATGTCGCCAAACGGCGTGCGCAATGGCTGCTTGATGTCGCTTCCAAAGCGTGAATAGCCATATAGTGGACACGACGCACCAAATATGCATAAATATACAGAGCTGTGCATATACTGATGAATAACGTTGGATGTTAGAAAGGGAAACCATGAGCGATCAGAATCGTCTCGTCCTGGCGTACTCCGGTGGTCTTGACACCTCCGTCGCCATTTCGTATCTGAAGGAACGCACCGGCAAGGATGTTGTGGCCGTGTCCCTCGACGTCGGCCAGGGCGGCGAAAGCCTCGAAACCATCAAGCAGCGCGCGCTGGCATGCGGTGCGGTCGAAGCCTACGTGGTCGATGCCCGTGATGAATTCGCCAACGAATACTGCATGAAGGCCCTGAAGGCCAACGCCATGTACGAAGGCGTGTACCCGCTGGTCTCCGCCATCTCCCGTCCGCTGATTTCCAAGCATCTTGTGCGAGCCGCCCACCAGTTCGGCGCTGACACCATTTCCCACGGCTGCACCGGCAAGGGCAACGACCAGGTTCGTTTCGAGGTCTCCATCGCCTCCATCGACCCGACGCTGAAGGCCATCAGCCCGATTCGCGACCTGTCTCTGACCCGCGACGTCGAGATCGCCTTCGCCAAGGAACACAAGCTGCCGATCGTGCAGACCGAGAAGAGCCCGTTCTCCATCGACCAGAACGTGTGGGGCCGCGCCATCGAGACCGGTTTCCTTGAGGATCCGTGGAACGGTCCGACCAAGGACTGCTATTCCTACACCGACGATCCGGCGTTCCCACCGGTCGAGGATGAGGTCGTCATCGAATTCAAGCAGGGCGTCCCGGTCAAGATCGACGGCCATGACGTCACTCCGCTGCAGGCCATCGAAGAGATGAACCGTCGTGCAGGCGCGCAGGGCATCGGCCGCATCGATCTGATCGAGGATCGTCTGGTAGGCATCAAGTCCCGCGAGCTGTACGAGGCTCCGGGCGCAGTGGCGCTGATCACCGCCCACCAGGAGCTCGAGAACTGCTGCCTCGAACGCGAGCAGCACCGCATCAAGCGCGACATCGACAAGCGTTGGGCGGAACTGGTCTACGACGCGCAGTGGTTCTCCCCGGCAACCCAGTCCCTGAACGCCTTCATCGAAGACACCCAGAAGTACGTTTCCGGCGAGATTCGCATGGTTCTGCACGGTGGCCGCGCCGTCGTGACCGGCCGTCGCTCCGACAGCTCGCTGTACGACTACAACCTGGCCACCTACGATTCCGGCGACAGCTTCGACCAGAAGTCCTCCAACGGCTTCATCGACATCTATGGTCTGCCGAGCCGTGTGGCCGCAGCCCGCGACGTCAAGTTCGGCAACGGCATCGAGGTTCCGGAGAACAGCGTCGAGTAAGCATCATCCGGATTCACGTTGTGAATCGTCTTGATAATGGGGGAGAGCGTACCGTCGGGACCATCCTGACTGGTAAGCTCTCCCTCAGTCATATCTGCAAGGAGATTTGGAAAAACAATGACCGAGAGCACTACTAATGGTGAGCATCTTGCCCTGTGGGGCGGCCGTTTCAAGTCTGGTCCGTCGCCGGAACTCGCACGGCTGAGCAAGTCCACCCAATTCGACTGGCGACTCGCCGATGACGATATCGCCGGTTCGCGCGCCCATGCCCGTGCATTGGGCCGCGCCGGACTGCTGACCGCCGATGAGCTGCAGCGCATGGAAGACGCCCTTGACGAGCTGCAGCGCCGCGTGGATTCCGGAGCGTTCGCTCCGATCGAGGATGACGAGGACGAGGCCACTGCACTCGAACGCGGTCTACTCCAGATCGCAGGTGACGAACTCGGCGGCAAGCTCCGCGCCGGCCGTTCCCGCAACGATCAGATCGCCGCGCTCATCCGCATGTGGCTGCGCCGCCACAGCCGCATCATCGCCAAAATGCTGCTCGGTCTCGCCGCAACACTGATCGAGCAGTCCGAAAAAGCCGGTCGCACCGTCATGCCGGGACGTACGCATATGCAGCACGCCCAGCCAGTTCTGCTTGCCCACCAGCTCATGGCCCACGTGTGGCCGCTGCTGCGTGACGTGGAACGTCTCGCCGATTGGGATAAGCGCATCGACGCCAGCCCGTACGGCTCCGGTGCCCTCGCCGGCAACACCCTTGGCCTCGAACCGGTGGCTGTGGCCCGTGAGCTGGGCTTCTCCAAGGTGACCGCCAACTCCATCGACGGCACCGCCAGCCGTGATCTGGTCGCCGAATTCGCCTTCATCGCCGCCATGACCGGTGTCGATCTGAGCCGCCTGTCCGAAGAGATCATCATCTGGAACACCCAGGAATTCGCGTTCGTGCGTCTTGATGACGCCTACTCCACCGGCTCGTCCATCATGCCGCAGAAGAAGAATCCGGACATCGCCGAACTCACTCGCGGCAAGTCCGGACGACTCATCGGCGACCTGACTGGCCTGCTCGCCACCTTGAAAGGCCTGCCGACAGCCTACGCGCGCGACCTGCAGGAAGACAAGGAAGCCGTATTCGACCAAGTGGACACGCTTGAAGTGCTGCTGCCGGCATTCACCGGCATGGTCGCCACCATGGTCTTCGACAAGGAACGCCTCGAAGCCGAAGCCCCGACCGGTTTCGCCCTCGCCACCGACATCGCCGAATGGCTCGTCAAGAACGGTGTGCCGTTCCGTCACGCGCACGAGCTTTCCGGCGCATGCGTCAAGATTGCCGAAGACCTCGGCCAGGAGCTGTGGGATTTGACCGACGAGGACTTCATCAACGTGTTCAAGGACTTCCTGCCGGCGGACAAGGCCCCGCAGGTGCGTGAAGTGCTGTCCACCGAAGGCTCCGTCTCCGCCCGCAACGGCAAGGGAGGCACCTCCCCGCTGCGCGTGCGCGAACAGATCGTTTCCGCCAAGACCACCATCGAGCAGCTACGCGCCTTCGCCAACTCCGTGTCCGACGGTTCCGCATACAAGTCGCCCGAATCCCTGCTCAAGTAATCCCTATCAAGCAAGGAGCAAAAAGCGGTGCTGTTGACGCGCACGCAGATACGACGGCTGGTCTACGCGCACGGCCGGGAGATTCTGGAACATGACCACATGGCCATCGAAAGGGTCTGCTACCAGCATGGCGTGGTCACCACATTCGCCCATTCCATTCGTGTGGCTTGTCTGTCCGTCTGGCTGGCAGACAGACTGCACCTGTGGAATAGGGTTGATCTACATTCGTTGATTCGCGCCGCTTTGCTCCATGATTACTTCCTTTACGATTGGCATGACTGGGACAACGGCACCCATCGGCTACACGGATTCACACATGGTGAAACGGCCATGCGCAACGCCATACGGGATTTCAAACTCAACCAGATCGAACGGGACAGCATCGAACATCACATGTTCCCATTGACTCCCTATCCGCCGAAGTACATCGAAGGATACCTTGTCACCGCGGCCGACAAAATCAGCGCCACGAAGGAAACGCTCTCTTTCGATCGTTTCGACAAACCCGCATCCGGACAACCGATGGACAGGAGCTGATGGCTGTGGCGCTCACACTCGAATATTTGTTCCTTTGGTTCCTGTTGTACGCCTTTATCGGATGGGTGTACGAGTCGGTTCTCGTGTCCGTTTCGGAACGTCGATGGGTCAACCGTGGTTTCCTTAACGGGCCGTTGTGCCCAATTTACGGATGCGGCGCGGTGCTTGCGATCGTGCTGTTGCATGACTTCACGAATCCCATCGAGATTTTCCTTATCTCCTCATTTGGCGCGAGCATACTCGAGTACATCACCTCTTGGGGCATGGAAAAGCTGTTCCACGCCAGATGGTGGGATTACAGCCATTACCGATTCAACATCCAAGGCCGCATCTGTCTGCTCGGCGCAATCGTATTCGGATTCGGCGGAGTATTGATCATCGATGTGGTCCAGCCGCAGGTCGAACGGCTCACCGCCATGATTCCGCTGCTTGCCGTGCACGTGATATGCGCGGTCGCCGCCATCGTCGTTATCATCGACACCATCGTCACCGTGGTGGGCATCGTCGGCCTGTCCGAGCGTCTCGCCAAATTCAGCGAAGCGGTGCAGGATCGTGCGGAGAAGGCCGGAGACTCCTGGCAGTGGGGCAAAGAGGAGTTCCGGGAAAAGATGCATGATTTGTCGGAATCGTCGCAGGAACGTGTCGCCAATATGCGTCAGCTTGTCTCTTCCGCGTTGAATTGGCAGCAACGTCGTATGATCCGCTCCTTCCCACGCATGCGTTCCACGGACTCCACCAAATACAGCAAGATCATGGAAACCGTGCGTGAGATGCTGCGCCGAAAGTAAGTTTCCACCGGCCACACGTGTCGTATAGCATGTGTCCAAAAACGATTTGCCCCGCCAACCTGCGTTGCGCACGCTGACGGGCAAAATCCCTTTATGCATCACATCGGATAGGGGCTACGACACTTGCGATGTGGCCGACCCCTTGTAATCGGTGATGCCGGCACCAATGTTCGGATGCTGCGCCGAATACGCCTGGTCCACACAGTAGAACGCCAGAAGCACGACGGCCACAACGGTGAGCTTTCTTGTATCGATACGACTCAGCAAGTTGTCCAATGCAGGAGCCAGCAGATGCACAATCGCCAAACCGCCCAAACCAAACGTCAGCAGACCCTCGGCACAGATACGACCATTGAGATTGAGAAAATAACCGGTGTAATCCCACCAGCGTTGTCCTCCGTGGGTCTTCTCCAGATACCAGGACGAGAAGTACTCCAACCCGCCACACAAGACCATGGCGGCCAGGAACTCGAACAAGGGCTTCTTCCTCAACTTCTTCAGCAGAATAAGGATAATCACTCCGCCGGTGCCATAGATCGGCAGCCATGGCCCATGCAGCGTGCCACGATTCACGAACGTTCCTTCGGAAATGAAGGCGAGGCTCACCTCCCATACCCATCCCACGAAACAGAAGATGAAGAACATCATGACCAGATTGACCAACGAATAGCTGCGATCGGAGCTGACGGTGCGGGATTCGCGGAACCGGAACGCCATCGGCGCCGGAGCCAGACGACCAGGATAGATAGCGCCGTCCAGAATCTCCCTGCCGGTATCGATCTGGTGCAGTTGCTCGCGATACTCCTCATACTTGGTCACCGACCGCGCATGCAGGATACGCACGCCCAACCATTCGGACAGGAACCCGACGAAACCGTTTGGCTTGTCCACTGGAACAAGATTGCTGGACAACTGCTCCACCGTTTCGGCAACATCACCATACGCGGCATGCAATGTCTCAGCGGAGGCCTTGCTGTACAGGTATTCGTCGCTGAGCAGCTCGCTTCCCTCCAATCCCGAATCCTTGGACAATCCGCGCACATGCACGTAATATTCGACGAAAAACGCCGCGTTATAGCCGTTGGAATAGAAGATGCCGCTCAAGCCGAGCGTGAACAGATTGAGCAGCCACCAGCCAAGGAACGACAGGTCGGCCACGAAACACTCCCACTTGTGACCCTTCATCATGCGCCTGGACAGGCTGATGGCCTCCCGTGCCCCGATATTCGGATTTTCGGCGACGATGTAGGGCACCATACGGTAGGAATACGGTTTGATGAACGCGCCGATGATGGTGAACGTCCACAGGAACAGGAACACGTTCTCGAGCAGCATCACCTTCGCCATCGACAACCATTTGCGCGTGGTGATCGGGTAGAGAAAACGGCTCACGGGAAGTTTGTCGTAGGTCCGCCCCTCAAGCAGCATGCGCATCATGACCACCCGGTATGTCTGCTGGACGAACAGCCATACGAAAAGGTAAACGGCCAGGGATACGACGATTGGTACGGCCACGGCGACGCCGTCATTATGCACGATGGAATTGGCCGCATCGGCCATCGACAGAATGACCGAACCCGATGAGAACGAGTTGAGCAGAGACGCGAACACGCCGCGTTTACGCCCCATCATGGCATTGGTGTCGTTTTGCACGATCTGCTCCTGATTGTGCTCCACTTGCCTGCGTGCCTGGCTTTCATCGCCGACAAGCAGGTTCTCCAACACTTTCGACACGTTGTCGGATTGCGCTGTGCCATCCTCCTGCACGGTTGCGGACGGGGAACTGGCGTTCACCGACCATGTCGACGAACTGTAGGCGACACCGAACACCGAAGCGAACAGGCAGATGACGACTATCATCCAATAGTGTCTCTTATAGGCTTTCCTTGCATTGGCCTTCATGCCTTTGCGATCCATGCAGGCCTCCCTTCTTCTCGTCAATGAGATTCCGTTTTCGATTTTAACCGGCATGTTCCGTGATCGCTTTGATAAAAACATGGAAAACGGCACACGCGGCTGTCTGTGTCTTCTGCGAAACTGTAGGGTGCGTAAAACGCGGTAATGTCCACAATTCGATAGGGAGAAAGCACAGTTATGGCTCACGTCATCGATTTCAAGGAGGCCGGTTTCGATTCCGTCCTCGATGAACTGGAATGGCGCGGGTTGATTTCCCAGTCCACTGACAGGGATCGACTCGCCGAAGCGTTGAACGGAGAGCCCATCACCTATTATTGCGGCTTCGATCCGACCGCCGCCTCCCTGCACATCGGCAACCTCGTTCAGCTCATCAACATGCGCCACCTGCAGGCCGCAGGACACCATCCGATCGCGTTGGTCGGCGGCGCCACCGGCCTGATCGGAGATCCGCGCCAGTCGGGCGAACGTACGCTCAACCCGAAGGACGTCGTGGCCGGCTGGGCCGATCGTCTGAAGAAGCAGATCGGCGGCATCCTCGAGACCGAAGGCAGCAATCCGGTACGTTTCGTGTCCAACTACGATTGGACCGCTTCGATGAACGTCATCGACTTCCTGCGTGACGTCGGCAAGAATTTCCGTATGGGCACCATGCTCGCCAAGGACACCGTGGCCCGTCGCCTCAACTCCGAGGAAGGCATCTCCTTCACTGAGTTCAGCTATCAGGTGCTGCAGGGCAACGACTTCCTGCACCTGTTCGACGAGTACCATTGCGTGCTGGAGATCGGCGGCTCCGACCAGTGGGGCAACCTCACCTCCGGTCTGGATCTGATCCACAAGGTGCGCGGCGTGGACGTGAACGTGTTCACCAGCCCGATCATCACCGACGCGCAGGGCAAGAAGTTCGGCAAGTCCGAAGGCAACGCCGTCTGGTTGGATGGCACGATGCTCAGCCCCTACAAGTTCTACCAGTTCTGGTTCAACCGTCCCGACAGCGAGATGGAGAACCTGCTCAAGGCGTTCACCTTCCTGCCAAAGGCCGAAATCGAACGGCTTATCGAGGGAAGCAAGACCAATCCGGGCGCGCGTGAGGCGCAGCGCACCCTCGCATGGGAGGTCACCAGCTTCGTGCATGGCGAGGAAGCCACTCGCCAGGCCATCGAAGCTGCCGGCGCGTTGTTCGGACGTGGCGGCGATCTGGCGGACATCGATGAGTCCACGCTTGAGGCCGCTATCGACGGCATGAAGGTCGATGGGGAATTCGCCAAGGTCGCAGCCGGCGACCGTGTGGCCGAGGCTGGTATGAAGGCAGGCCTGTTCAAGTCGATTTCCGAGGCGCGCAAGACCATCAAGTCCGGTGGCGTGTACCTCAACAACACGCGCGTGGAGGATGAGGAACAGACGTTGCAGGAAGGTGACTTCCTGCATGGTCGTTTCGTGCTCATCCGCCGCGGCAAGAAGGCGCTCGGCGTCGTCGAACAGGCGTGAGACGCATAGGCAATCGTAAGTAAATAATCGCAAGTATCTCAAGACCAATAAGGAACAGCATGGCAGAAGAACAGCGCGGATCGCGCGGCAAGTCCTACGGCAACCACAAGTCCTACGGCTCGGGCAGGCCGGGTAACCGCGGTGGCAAGGGATTCAAGCCGCGCGGCAACGGCGGCAAGTCCTACGGACACAAGTCCGGCGGCTTCCACAACGATGACCGTAAGGGCGGATATCGCAAGGGCAATGGCGGCGGATACCGTCGTGGCGACCGCGATTTCCATCGCGATGGCGAAGGCGAAGGTCAGGAGCGTCGTTTCCACAACGGTCCGCGCAAGTTCAACCGCGATGGCGAGCGTCGTGACGACCGCCGCGGCGGCTATCGTGGCAATCGCGGCGACAATCCGCGCTACCAGCGTGATGGCGAGCGTTCCGGCTTCCGTCATAATGACCGTCGTGACGGCGATCGCAGGGATTTCCATCGTGACGACCGCCATGGTGATGGCGAGCGTCGCAATTTCCGTCATGACGGTGACCGTCGTGACTTCCGCCGTGACGATGGTGAGCGTCGTGGCGGCCGCAATTTCCACAAGGACGGCGATCGCAGGGACTTCCGCCGCGATGACCGCCGCGGGGAGCGCCGTGATGGCGAGCGTCGTAATTTCCGTCGTGATGATCGTCGTGACGGCGATCGCAGGGATTTCCGCCGTGACAACCAGCGTCGTGACTTCCACAAGGACCGCGACCAGCGTCCGGAAGGCGAGGAGCGCCGCGAATTCACCCGTGAAGAGAAGATGGAGTACCGCGAGGCGAAGCGTGGTGAATACCTGTCGAAGCCACGTCGCAATTCCGACGGCACGATGAGCTTCCCGTCGCAAAACCCGTACACGCATCGTCGCCCGGGCGAGCCGAAGATGCCGAAGGGCATCGAGTGGAGCATGCTGTCCACCGATGACCGTGAGCGTCTGCGTGGCCTGTCCAAGGAACATGCGGAGAACATCGGCCTGCACATCCTCGCCGCCTACACGCTTGAGGAAAGGGATCCGGAGCTGGCGCTCGAACACGCCAAGTGGGTGGCGCATCAGGCTTCCCGTATTGATTTCGCGCGTGAGACCCTTGCGTTCGTGGCCTACCGTCAGGGCGATTACAAACTGGCCCTGCGTGAGTTCCGCACCGCGTTCCGCATGAACGGTTTCCTTGACTATCTGCCGTTCATCGCCGACTGCGAGCGTGGCATGGGCGAGCCGAAGAAGGCCATCGAAACCGCCATGAGCGATGACGCGAAGTATCTGCGCGGCGAATCCAAGGCCGAGATGTTCCTCGTGTACGCGGGCGCGCTGGGCGACCTCGAGCTGTGGGATAAGGCCATTGAGATCGTGCATACGCTGGGCCGTTCCAAGGGCCTGGCCGGCGAATACCGCATGCGTGCGGTGCAGGCCGAACAGTACTTCCTCGAGCAGGCCGGACGCTCCGATGAGGCCGTGGCTCTCGACCAGCTGCTTGACAAGCTTGAGCTGCAGTACGCCGATGCCGAAGAGGACGAGACCTCCGACGATCTGGTCATTGAATACGACATGCAGGAATTGAACGACGAGCTTATGGACAAGCTCGGCATTTCCGAAGATGACGCCCAGTATGCGCCGGAAGACGAGGATGAGGACGATTCCGAGGCCGTCGACGAGAACGGCGAGACCAACGATGAGACCCAGCTTGATGCCGAAGCGGCCAAGGAAGGCGCCGAGTCCGACGACGAGCCTGCCGGTGACGGCGAAAACGCGGGCGACTCCGAAGACGACCAGACTGAGGATGAGGTCGAATCCGCAGCCGATTCCGACAACGAGTGAGGTGCGGCAAAACAATGCTGAAATCCACAACCCGTCCGCTGAGCGAAGCCTACCAGCTGGCGCTGCTTGATCTTGACGGCGTGGTCTACCGTGGCAAGAATCCGGTGGAACATGCTGCAGAGAGCATCCGCAAGGCCGAAGGCCTCGGCATGACGGTGGAATACACCACCAACAATTCCTCCCGACTGCAATCCGTGGTGGCCGACCAGCTTAAAGGCTTCGACCTTGACGTCGAACCATGGCAGGTCATCACCTCGTCCGTGGTGGCTGCCCGCATGGTGGCCCGTGCGGTGCCGCAAGGTGCGAAAGTGTTCGTGCTCGGCGCACAGCATCTGCGTGAGGAAGTCGCCAAGCAGGGTCTTGAGGTGGTTGATTCCGCCGAAGACAAGCCGGTCGCGGCCATCCAAGGCTGGTACCCGGACATGTCTTGGAACCAGATGGCGCAAATCGCCTACGCCGTAGAACAGGGCGCCACGTATTTCGTGACCAACCGCGACCTGACCATTCCGCGTGAGCTGGGCATCGCCCCCGGTTGCGGTTCCATGATCATGGCCGTCATCAACGCCACTGGTGTGGAACCGGTTTCGTCCGCAGGCAAGCCGGAATCCGCCATGTACGACGAAGCCCGACTGCTTGCCGCGCATGATGGTGCCGAACCAGTGGCCAAGGAAGCATGCCTCGCCATCGGCGACCGCCTCGATACCGATATCGAAGCCGGCAACCGTGGCGGCTATGATTCCCTGGCCGTGCTGACCGGCGTCACCAATCCGCATGAGCTGATGTTCGCTCCGGAGCATCTGCGTCCGACCTACATCGCCAAGGACCTGACCGGACTTAACGAGCCGGCCCCCGAAGTCGTGCATGAGGCTGGCGCTTGGAGCTGCCGCGACGTGCAGGCGTGCGTCGACGGCGATCGTCTTTACGTCACCGACATCACCAGCGTCGACGGTCTTCGTGCGGCCTGCGCCGCCATGTGGGATGCGGCGGATCGCGGACACAGCGTCGACGGCATGATCGTGCCGGAATTCCGAATCGCCTGATTGCCGCACGTGCGTATGCGCAACATGAATGACGATTCCGGTGCCGTCGTCCGACTCGACATCGCGCTGGTGGAGCGTGGCGTCACGGACAGCCGCTCCAAAGCACAACGGCTGATCGAATCCGGCAAGGTCCGGGTGAACGGCATCGTCGCATCCAAAGCGTCGCTCAAAGTCACGGCCGCCGACACGCTTGATGCCGATCTGGGAGACGATTACGTCTCCCGTGGAGCCTACAAGTTGGTCGGCGCGTTCGACATGTTCTCCCAGACGGGCCTGCGTTCCGCGGAAGGATTCGATTGCCTCGACATCGGCGCGTCCACCGGCGGTTTCTGCGACGTGCTTCTGCGACGCGGTGCCGCGCATGTGATCGCGCTCGACGTGGGGCACGGCCAGCTTGACCCGCGCATCGCAGGCAACGAGCGCATCATCGAAATGAGCGGCGTCAACATCCGCGACGTCGAAGCGGATGATCTGCCGTACCGGCCAAGCATGATCGTATCCGACGTGTCATTCATCTCGTTGACATACGTGATTCCCGTCATCGCGCGCATCGCCGCGCCCGGCGCACACGTCGTGCTGCTGGTCAAACCGCAGTTCGAAGTCGGCAAAGGCAACCTCGGCAAAAACGGCATCGTGGAAAGCGAAACCTTACGCAAACAGGCGCTCGACACCGTCACCGCCTGCGCGAAAGCCAACGGACTGGATGTACGCGCCACGGCGGTCTCACCGATCGAAGGCACGCACGGCAACATCGAGTATCTGCTGTATGCAGTGGCGTAAACCGTTCTCCGCCAATCGATAGCGTAAAAATGAAAGGCCGGCGGTCCATATGAAAAATCCCATATGGACCGCCGGCCTTTTGCATGTTCCGCGGGCCTAGCCCCTCAAAAACTTGTCGATCTGATCCTGCTTGCCCATGATGATGAGCTCGTCGTTACGGTGCATAATCAGCTCTTTCGAACCGTATTCGAATTCCTTGCCCGGCGATTTGACACCGACCACGGTGATGCCGAACCGTTCATGCACGCGCGCATCCTCGATGGAGTAACCGACGACATGCGGGGGAGTGTGGATCTTCACCACGCTGTACGCGCCTTCAAGCTCGATGTAGTCCAGATAGTTGCCGGACACCAAGTGCCCTACGCGTTTGCCGGCATCGGTCTCCGCGTTGATGATGTGCCGTGCGCCGATACGCTGCAGAATGCGCGCATGCTCCTTGGACACCGACTTCGCCCAAATGTCGGAGATGCCCGCGTCCAGCAGATTGCCGGCGGTGATGACGGACGCTTCGACGCTGTCGCCGATGGCAACGACCGCCGTATCGAAATCGGAGGCATTGATCTGTTCCAACGCCATCACATCGGTCATGTCGGCCTGCACGGTGGGAATCTGCGACGACCAGCGGTTCACCAGTTCGCCGTCCTTGTCGACGGCGAGCACATCCTGGCCCATCGCATCCAATGTGGTGGCTACGGAACTGCCGAAACGGCCGAGTCCTACCACAAGAACGCTTCTGGTGTTGTTAGCCATGATTGTTCGCGTACCTTTCGATGTTCTGTTCCGGATTCAAGTATAGGAAGTTGCGGGTATAGAAACCGTATCGACGAATCCGCTCAGCCGACCACGATCTGCTCGGTGGGGTAGCGGACCGGCTCCACATTGCGCGGCCTGGAGATCGCGTAGGCGATGGTGAGCGGACCGAGCCTGCCGATGAACATGGTCGCGGCGAGAATGTACAGGACCGCTGGACTAGAAGCGCTGGCCACGCCGACCGAATAGCCTCCCAGACCGAACGCCGAGCAGGTGTCGAACAGCGCGTTGCTCAGCGAGCAGCCGGTGATGGCCATCAACGCCATGGACACCACGGTGACAAGCATCAGACATGACGTGGTGACGGCCACAGCGGTCATGACGGCTTGCGAATGGATACGACGATGGAACGTGTTGACGTCATGGCGTCCGGTGAACGCGGCACGGCAGGTCAACAGAATCACGGCGAATGTGGTGACGCGGATGCCGCCTGCGGTCGAAGTGCTGCCGCCGCCGATGAACATGACGATGGACAGGAACACCTTCGTCGCGTCGCTCACGCCCGGCATCCATGACAGGTCGAAGCCGGAACTGCGGGGCATGACGGCCGCCACCATCGCATGCCACAACCGCGGTTCCACACCTTCGGTGGCGAACAGCAGTTTGTTGTTCCATTCCATGAGGAGGAACCAGGTGAACGAGGCGAGCACGATGCAGAACGTGGTGGTCAGCGTGAGCTTGGTATGCAGGCTCCAACGCTTCGGCGGACGATGGTTGCGCCATGAGCGCATGAGGTTAAGCAGGACGGGAAAGCCGAGCGTGCCGCAGAACGCGCTGACGAGGATAGGCAGGCCAACAGCCCAATTGTTGACATGCAGGCCGGCGCCGTCAGGGGTGAAGCCGGCGTTGTTGTATGCCATGACCGCGAAGAACAACGATTCCCACAGCGTGTGCCGCACATTGCCATGATTGACTTTGTACAGGCCGGGGAACAGCGCCACGAACGTGATGCCTTCGATGGTGAACGCGGTGGCGATGACCACGGTGAGCACGCCCTTGATCTCGCCGAGTTTCGTGGTGCCCAGCTCGTTGGCCGTCAGCAGCTTTTGCGTGGCCTTGAGATGGTGGTTCACGGCCAAGGCGATGAGTGAAGCGAACGTCATGACACCCAAGCCGCCCATCTGCACGGAGAAGATGAGCACGGCCTGGCCGAAAGCGGACCAATGCGTCGTCGAATTGACGATGGAGATGCCACACGTCGAAATCGCGGAGATCGCGGTGAAGAACGCGGTGGTGAATGTCGTTTGCTCGCCTTTCGGCGTGGCGGTGGGCGTGAGCAGGAGCAGCGTGGACAATGCGCCCAACATCATGAAGTACAGGATGGTCAGACGTCCGGGATGTGTGGTGAGTCTGTGCATTAGGCTGCGCTTGCGCGGCTTGCGCTCCTCCGCCATGGCCTTCTCGAACGTGTCCCCGGAGAACCACCAGGCATAGCCATGTGAGGCCTCGCGATTGGAGGAGGACTCGTCGAAGACGAGGTTGGACATGCTGTTCCTCGCTCCTTGTCTGTATAAACGGTCTTCGTTTCCTTGAGCTATTGTAGACGGGAGTGTGACGAATGGGCCATGGACGTACCGTTCGACGGTTCCGCGGTGGCTCCGTGGGACTCTTCGGACGTCTGCGGCGTGTTCTGGACACCCGCTGCCGTCATTCGTTCATTTGTTCGACTACACTGGCGGGTAGTGGCACCTCGCATGGGGCGCCCGTTATACGAAAGGGCTTGCGATGATCGGTACCCGACATGCGGTGGTGGTGACGCATACGCGTCTGCGTGAAAGCGGCACGGTGGTCGAAGAAGCCGTCGAGCAGTTGAGACGCGCCAATTTCGAAGTGACGATCATCGACAATATCGAAGCGCCCGAGTTCGGCAGCAGGACGCCCGCCGTGCCGAAGAACACGGAAATCGTGGTGGTGCTCGGAGGAGACGGTACCATCCTGCGCGCAGCCGAACTGGTGCATGCCACCGAAGTGCCCATTCTCGGTGTGAACCTGGGCCACGTCGGCTTTCTTGCCGAATTTGAAAGCTTCCAGATGAGCGAGGCCATCCGCCGGATCGCCGACCATGACTATTCCATCGACGAACGTATGATCGCCCACGTCGACGTATGGCTGCCGGGCGCGACGGAACCCATCGAGGACTGGGCGTTGAACGACATCACGCTGGAACGCGCCGACCGTGGCAAAATGGTGGAACTGTCCATCCGTGTCGACGACGTGGAGATGAGCTCCTTCGGTTGCGATGGCGTGATCGTATCCACGCCGACCGGTTCCACCGCCTACGCGTTTTCCGCGGGCGGGCCGATCATGTGGCCGAATGTGAAGGCATTGCAATTGGTGCCGTTGGCCGCGCACGCATTGTTCGCACGTCCGCTCATCATCGGCTCCGGCTCCACGTTCGCCATCGACATTCTTGACGATTCCACGTCCGACGGTTGGATCTGCTGCGACGGCCGCCGCCAGCGCGCCCTGCCGAAAGGCACCCGCATCGAAGTGCGCGAATCGAAATGCACTTTGCGATTGGCGCGACTGTCCGGCGTGCCGTTCACGAACCGTCTCGTCACCAAATTCGACCTGCCTGTCGTCGGATGGCGCGAGCAGGCGCGCAAGACCGGCGGCACGCATCATGGGCAATCGTTCCCGGGAACCGGCAAACCGGAAAGCGGGAAGTGACAGGGCATGCTGGAAGAGCTTGAGATCCACAATCTCGGTCCGATCCGTTCCGCGTTGATCGCCCCGGCAGGCGGTATGACGGCGATCACCGGCGAAACAGGTGCCGGCAAATCGATGCTGCTCAGTGCGATCCGACTGATTTCCGGCGGTCCCTCCGACGGCGGCCGTGTTTCCGTCGGCGCTCAGGAGGCGTGGGCGCAGGGCGTGTTCGAAGTCGCTTCGTCGCCGGCCGCGGTGGCCGCCGCACGGGAGGCTGGCTTCGAGCCAGAGGATGGCGAGCTGTTTCTGTCGCGCAAGGTGCCGGCTTCCGGACGATCCCGCAGCATGCTGTCGGGGCGTAGCGTGCCTCGTTCCGTGCTTGCTTCCGTCGCCGCCGAATTGGTGACGATCCACGGCCAGGCCGACCAGTTACGTATCGCGACCGTTTCGCGGCAGCGTGAATTCCTGGACCGCTACGCGGGGGATGAAGTGGCGTTGGCCGCCTACGGCAAGACGTGGAACGCGCTGCGCGCGATGGACGAGCGTTTGGAAAGGCTCAGCAGCCAGGAATCGTCCATGCGCCAGCAGGCGGATTATCTGCGTGAGTCAATCGAACGCATCAACCGGGTCGACCCGCAGCCGGGGGAGATGGACGAATTGCGCGCGCGGCGGGACCGCATCGAAAACGCGGCCGAGATCGCCGAAGGCGTGACCCGCGCATTGGGTGCGTTGGACGCTTCGCAAGTGGCGGATGACGTTGAATCGTCCAGCGCGGCCGATTTGATCGACCGTGCCTCGCAGGCATTGCGTGCCATTCACGTGGAAGGCGTGTTCTCCGAGCTTGCCGACCGGCTTGACTCCATCAGCACCGATTTGTCCGACGTGGTGTTCAGCCTGTCCGGCGAAGTGGACAATGAGGCGAGCGTGGAGGATCTGGATGCCATCAACGGGCGCATCCACGAGTTGGACGAGCTGACCCGCCGGTGGGGGCCGGAATTGTCCGACGTGATCACGTGGAGGGACAAGGCCGTATACGATTTGGAGGATTTGGACGCCTCGCCGGAAAAGGTCGAACAGCTGGAAGCCGAACGCGCCCAACTGCTTGAGGCTGCGGAAAAAGCCGCGCAGGCTGTGAGCAAACGGCGTAGAGCCGCGGCGAAGGAACTCGCTTCCAAAGTCACCGCGGAACTTGATTCGCTGGCCATGGGCACTTCGAAACTGGAGATCCGCGTGGCGGAACGCGAACAGTTGGACGCCACCGGAGCGGATGACATCGAATTCCTCTTCACCCCGTTTCCCGGCTCCCCGCAGCTGCCGATGGGCAAAAGCGCGTCCGGCGGCGAATTGAGCCGTCTGATGCTCGCGCTTGAACTGGTCGCCGCCGAAAAGCATGTCGTGGCCGGCGGAACCGTGCCGCCGATGACGTTCATCTTCGATGAGGTCGATGCGGGTGTGGGCGGCAAGGCGGCTGTGGAATTGGGTGCCCGCTTGGCCAAGCTTGCCCAATCCGCGCAGGTGTTGGTCGTCACGCACCTGCCGCAGGTCGCCTCCTGGGCGGACGAACAGTATGTGGTCGCCAAAGGTGAAACGGATGACGGATCAATCGCCACCACCATCAATCAAGTGCGTGGAGAGGCGCGTGTGCACGAAATCGCCCGCATGCTCTCCGGCAGCGAAAGCGAGACGTCGCTGGAACATGCCGAGGAACTACTCAAATCGTCCGTGCTTGACTGACCCGTGGCCGATAATCGCAGGCAAGTCTCAAAATCAATCGCAAAACAGAAAATCGAAAAACACAACCCATCAGAGGAGCTGACATGACGCAGGAAAACGTGAGCAACCAAGGTAAAGGTGCCATTTTCGATCTTGACGGCACGTTACTCGACTCCATGGGCGTGTGGGACCAGGTGGATGTCGATTTTCTAGCCAAGCGTGGATTCGAAGTGCCGGACGACTACATGCAGAAGGTCGCCGCCATGCAGTTCCGGCAGATCGCCGAATACACGATCGCACGATTCGGCCTGTCGGACACTCCCGAAGCGTTGATGGAGGAGTGGGACCATATGGCACGTGTCATGTACGCCACGGTGGTTGAAGCCAAGCCGCACGCGCGTGAATACCTGGCAATGTTGAAGGTGAGCGGGGCGAAACTGGCCGTGGCTACATCATTGCCACCGATGTTGCGAGAGCCGGCTATGAGGCATGTCGGCATTTTCGATTATTTCGACGAGGTGGTCAGTGTCGACGATGCGGGCGATATCGGCAAGGACAGGCCGGACGTGTACCTGCTGGCCGCGTCGAGGCTCGGTATCGAGCCGACCGACTGCACCGTATTCGAGGATCTGCTCGTCGGCATGCGCTCGGCCAAGTCCGTCGGCATGCGGGTGTGGGCCATGCATGACGATTCGTCCAATGCTGATTGGTCGGCGATTTGCGCTCTGGCGGATGGTGTCATGTTCGACTTCCACGACGCGCCTGCCGTATTGTAGGAACCGGTGTCGTACGGGGATATATACATTTGGGGCTTTCCGTTGATTCGGAAGACCTCAAATCCGTTCTCCATAAGAGTCTACCGGTTGGCTCGGTTCAGATGTCCTTGCTACCGTAAATATGCAGCGATATCTTGCTGGAGAACGCCAAGGCGAGTACGTCGATGATCAAGAATGCCGCTAATGCAATGGCTTGGTGCCGGCTGATCGCCTCGGCCAGCTGTTCGACGGTCTTTTCGAATTCCGGCAATGCCTTGCGCAGTCCGATGACCGTGCCCACGATCACGCCGATGCTCAGAATAATGGCGGCCATGGCACGATAAGGGGAGAACCGGTACAGGAACGGCTGCACGATGGTGTTGAGTAGCACGAGGGTCAGCACGGTCATCGCGGCGAAACCGATCGCATCCGTCACTTTAACTGGCTCGTGCATGATGATGCTGGCGCAGGCGATACTGACGGCCACTTCCAATCCCGCCACCAGATCGCAGACGATAAGGAATGCGAATCGTCCGAGGATCTGGTGGTTGCGGTTGATGGGCACGATGCCGTTCATCCAATGATGGTTGTTCATTTGTTCATAGGAGAACAGGGTGATATTAAGCATCAGGAAGCCGGAGGCCGCCCCGCCGATGACGGCTCCCGCAACGCTGTCGAGAGTGGACCCTGTGGCCGCCATCAGGCATGTAACACCTGGAGCGTACGCGAAGAAGATGGCTAGGTACGACCGCCCGTAGCTGATGGTGCGGTTCCAGTCCAAGGAAATCTGCCTAAGGATGGCGGTCATGGCGTTCGCGTTCGCTGTCGTGTTCATCGTACGTCTCCTTTGTTGGTATTGCCGATTGCCGTATGTTCCGCGGTGTTGGTCAGTCTGATCACATCCTCAATCGAAGCGTGCTGTGTCAGGAGACCGTCGGTGCCGCCGATGTGTGGGATGTCCTGCGTGCGGACCAACGCGTCGAAGCCAGTTGCGTATGTGCGGATGCCGACCATTGCCCGCTGTAGACCATCCGTAAGCTCATCCGGCCCGCCCTTGACCAGACGGAACGCGTCTTCGAACTCGTCTTTCGGTCCGCTGTAATGCAGCATGCCGTGCGTGATATACGTGAGGAAATCCGCGCAACGCTCCAAATCGGCGGTGATATGCGTGGAGAAGATTACGCTGTGTTCGCCATCCGCAACATAATCGGACAGAATGTCCATGAGCTCGTCGCGGGACAGTACGTCCAGACCGCTGGTCGGCTCGTCGAGAATCAGCAGTTTCGCATCGTGGCTCAACGCCACGGCGAGCATGAGTTTCATCTGCATGCCGCGCGACAGGTCCTTGATCTTCTTGTTCCGTACGAGTCCGAACCGTCTGAGGTATGCGTCGAACAGATTGTGGTCCCACAGCGGGTACATTGGGCTGCTTGTCCGTTCCACCGCGTCGACCGTCATGTATTCGATGAAATAGCTGCTGTCGAGTACTACGCCCAGCTGCTCTTTGGCCCGCTCCTCATCGGCCATCGCGTCAAGGCCGAGCACTTCGATTCGTCCCGCGTCTCGCGTGGTCATATTGAGGATCAGTTTGATCAACGTGGATTTGCCGGCGCCGTTCGGACCGACCAGACCCATGATGTAGCCGGACGGCAGGTCGAAGGTCACGTCATCCAATGTGAAGCCGGAATCATAATGCTTCGTCAATCCGGTTACGCTCAAGGCCAAGGTTGGCCGTGTCCCGTGGGGGAGCGAGGAATCGTTCATGATTGTTCCCTGTATGCTTTCTCGAACATGCCAAGCAGATCAAGCAGGCTGATGTCGGCGGCTTTGGCCTCGATGGAAACTTCACGGAGCTTGTCCATGATGCGTTCGCGCGCACGTTCCTTCATGAGTTCGTTGCCTCGTTCCATCACGAACGTGCCTTTGCCCTGCACGTTCTCCACGAGCCCCTCGTCAGCCAGTTCGTTATACGCTCTGGTCACGGTGAGCACGCTGACGCGCAGTTCCTTGGCGAGCTTGCGCAGTGAGGGAAGCGCCTCGCCTGCCATAAGCTCACCCGACATGATCGCGGACCTGATTTGGTTCTTGATCTGCTCGTAAATCGGTTCTCCGGACACGGATGAGATGATCAGCTTCAATCTGTGCCTCTTTTTCTGTATGTTTCGTAGGTGATATATCTCCCAGCTGAACAGTTAGATGCAAACTGTTTAGCTGTTATATATAACAGTAACACAGAAAACCCGTACTGTTATTGCATGTCGCATAACAGTACGGGTTCTGTTGGAATATAAGGAAATCCGCCGCTCCATGAACGCCTCTTGCGGTCGGCGATTGACGGAAGCGACATTTACTTGCGTTCGCGGATTCCCGTATGGACGGTTATACGCGAGTCGGATGGATGATACGGCGGAAACACAGGTAGATTAGCCACGCCAACGGCATGATCGTCAACATAAGCAATGTAGGGAACCGGCGATGAGTCCCACTTCAGTCATGATTGCGATTTGCTTCGCGCCGAAGGAGAGAGCGTCCCTTTTGGTGCGATCCGTCGCTTGGGTGGTGTTGCTATCTTGCTGCATGATTGTTTATTAGGGAAACCGTCTGTTATTCCATTCCCTTATAGAGTTCTTTGGCGAGATCAACCAGTGACTTGTCTGAGCCTGCTGGGCCAATAAGGCATGCGCCGCATGGCAGTCCATCTGCTGTTTCCAATGTCGCGTATCGTCCGTTCATAATCGGGCAGTTGTTGAAACATCGACAGATCAATCAGACCGTGAACGCCTTTGGTGATGTCAACGGCTTGCGTCACGTCGAAGTCGATGGCGGCCGACAGCAGCAGGTACACTTGTTGACGTGGCATCTCGAACATGGCGGTAATCATATTGATGGCGTGTTCGACGCTTTGCGATAATGCGTCATCCAGCGTACTGCTGAAACCCATTGGAATCAGCGTGCCATGACTGATCGCAAATGGCGGATCCGTGCGTCCGAACAGTCCGTTTGGCTTCGGCTGTTGGCACTACCTGCACGCGAAGTGTAGCTCTGAGTGACGCTTCCAATGCGGTGAGCGACACTTCGCCATCGTCTTGGGCAAAATGCGGATCGTCGATGTATAATCCTGCGCCTTCAATCTGTACTGGCAGAAATAGCGTGGACTCAACGGTGAGATTGCGTAAATCGATATTGCCACCATAATCTGCAGGTGGAATGGAGCTTGGACGCTGATTACTGGCGGTGGTCGTCCATGATTCCCAGAAATGGATGCATCGGGAAACATATCGTCGACGCCGGCTCACTGCTTGTGTTTGCGGTGTGCGGCGTTTGAACTGGAAACCATGCCGTTTCGGTTTCAACATCCGCTCGGCAGAACTGACCGTAGTTGCCGTCGAAATCTACGGTCTGCCGCCAATGATCGTGCGGGAAATCACGCCATCCAGTTTGGCACCATCGAACGCAATAATGGGATTGCGTCCCAACAACGCATTCGCATCGACAACAAACTGACGGTTGGGATTTACCATTACCAGATTAGCCCTTTTGCCGGGGATGATAGCACCACCGCCTCGGGGTTTCAGTGCATATGCGGCTGGGGCTTTTCGCGCACTTTGGCGGTGAGGTAGTCCGCTTCCACCTTCCATACGGTGACGGCGCGTACCTGCTGGTCGGTGAACTCCACATGTTCCATGCCGGCCTGCTGTTTCATCAGCAGTGCGAGCCCCTGGCGCGCCTCGTCAAGATTGTCAATGATGGACGCGGTACCATTGCCGACGATCGACTTGAACGCCTCGCCCCAATTGCACAGCGTGTGCCCCTCGACCACCTCGCAGTCAGTCGCCATTTCGAATGCTACAGGAAGCGCGTTGCCCGCGGCCTTGACAGCGTCCATCTTGCGTCCGGTCGCAGAGCCATGGAAATACAAGGTGAGATGGCTGGATTCCGCATCGAACACGTATCCGAAATTCAACGGCACGATGGTGATGCCTTCCGCATCGGTGTATGCAAGACTCACGATCTTGCATGTTGCGATAATCGCATCAATCTGCTGCGGATCGGCCACCTCACGGTCGGCACGCCTCATCATGCGATGCCTTCCCGCAACCGTCTGCTCATTATTGCGCCGCGTCATTTCAATCGCCTTCAATTCCAAACGTTCACGCTCCTCAGCCAACGCATCGCCAACACGATCAAGCAAACCGTACACGTGAGCCGTGGCTGACATGTCGGAAGACGATGATTTATTGTCGAAAGTCTGAGTCTCATCGCGCTTTTTCTCTTCTCTTACGAGGCCGTGCCCCGCGCAGTTACGAGACCCTCGAAAGGCTCGCTGAAGAGCCCATGTTTGACGACATCGGCACACTGCACGACCACTATCAGGAATTCGACATCTACCCGCTACTGACGCTGCTTACGTCATTCGCATGAAAAAGCTGATTTAAAAGCAACAATGCACTCCAGACTAGAAAACAGAACCATCGAGCTTGTCAAGCGCACGCAGCAAAGAATCAACATGACCCTTCGCACGCACGTTGTATCGGGCAACACGAATCACCCCATCACCATCAATCACAAAAGTCGAACGAATCACACCCTCATAAACCTTGCCATACAACTTCTTCTCACCATACGCGCCATACAAACGATGCACAGTCAAATCAGCATCCGACAGCAGAGGAAACGTCAAATAATCGCGCTCGCGGAATCGGACGAGCTTGTCCAGCGGATCCTTAGATATGCCGATCACGGTAAATCCGCGGGAGGAGAGGCGTGCGAGGTTGTCGCGGAAGTCGCAGGCTTCGGTGGTGCAGCCGGGAGTCATCGCGGCGGGATAGAAATACAGGATGATATTCTGGCCGCGCAATGCGGAGAGCGTGACGCTATCTCCGTTGTCGCTGGGAAGTGTAAAGTCCGGGGCCGTTAGTCCTGCTTCGAGTCGTGCGGATGCAGGAGGGTTCTGTGCTGCCGAGGCTACTGACGGATTGATGTCGGACATGATTATCTCCTTACTGTTCTTCGGATTTCAAGTGCCGATACCAAGCGAGAATAAACGTCATCATACCCGCCTTTGCGTGTGCACAGTTCGTTGACTCGTTGCGCGCCGCCGCGAACTGCCCAAGCAGTAGGCGTCAGACCTGTCAAGGGAACAAATCGGAAAAAGATCCTGCGCGAAGTATGGTTTGAAACGTGTCATCGTGCGCATTTTCTGGATCTGTCGGCCTTGTGCTGAGCAAAGCAGGCTGTATCTCGCCTATGTATGGCAGATTTCGGGATGTGACATGAGGCATCTCGCTTATATATGGCAGTCGGTTTCGCGAAAATGAGGTTTTTCATACCCCCTACATACTGCTTTGACGGACTGACCTGCCATATATAAGCAAGATATCTCCGGACAAGTTCGCAAATCTGCCATACATAGGCGAGATATGGACAAAACAGTGTTCAACAACAAAGGAAACGTCAAATGATCGCGCTCGCAGAATCGGGCATGAGTATTCTTTAGCTACTCTTCGGAATTCAGAAGCCAAGTGGAAAACGAACTGTCATACAATTCCGTTTATCTCCTATGATGTTTTCCAGAACGGGGAAATTTCGGGGAAGCATGGCGCATTGAAGAGAGGGACATCCACGTCGCACCGTACGACAACGGAGAACAAAGACGCGGCAGCGAACGTCACCGCGAAATCCATATGGTTCAAACGACAGCTCAACATGGCGGTTGCGGCGGTGGGCAGCGTCGCATTGTGCGCCACCATGGCCTTCGTCGCGGCACTCACCGGCTACGTTTCCTCAAGCGACCTAGACTCCGCAGCATACAAGATGGCGGCCTCCCAAGCTGAAATCACCGAGAGTCTCATCACCGACAGCGACGGCGTGCGGAAGGTCTACAATTCCGCTGCCATAGCATTCCCTGACGGGCACGCCGACTCCTACCAGAAGATGCATCGCGCCGGATCCGAGGAAACCGCATGGTCGTTGCCTGGCAGCACGCCGGTCATGTTCGAGATGCCCGAGTGGACCGGCTCGGACGGCAAGCCACTCAAGGCCGGTATCGACATTTGTCGAGACGGCCACTTCTATCCGGAACTCGGTCGTTATTATGCCGCGTCCGGAGCCGAACTGTTCCTGCATCCGACGGCCACGACCGGCAACGCATGGTATCGCGAATCCCGCATGGGCAACTATACCGACCGTGACGGTCTTGCAGTGATCACCGACAACGTGTGGGGTCCCGACGGGTATCCGCTCGACGTCGACGGCAACCCGATCTACTTCGTCGATGAGAACGGCGACACCGTTTCCTCCGGCAAGGACATTGCGGGCTACAACTACGCAGGAGTCGGATCTGACCCGTTCCGCACGTCGAGCCTCATCATCAACGCATGGAGCGGCAAGGACGGCACCCCGTTCGACTACTCCACGGGCAGCGCGCTCGACGCCAGCGGAACAGGCAAGGGCGCGTCCGACAGCGAATCGTCCGACATGACGTTCGCCGAAGGCGCCTACGATCCAGACAATCTGGAAATCCGACAGATGAACTTGTCCCGCGCAGGGTTCAGTGTCATGAACTTCAACGCTCGCCTCTACTCCAAGATGTACGATCAGCTCGCCAAACTGACCATCCCAAGATATCAGGCCATGTATGATGATCCGACCGAACTCGACAAGAGCGCGCTCGAAGCTCCGATCGCGGCGGCACAGGCCAAGCTTGCCGAATTCGGCAAATACACGGACGATACGGTCGCATCTCTCACGGAAGCGTACGAGCAGGCCCTCTCGCTGTGGAACAACACCACGTTCAGCAGCGAACAGAACGGTCTTGTCTCCAATGCCGCCACGCTCCTTAACACGGCATTGAACGGTCTGAAGCTTCGGGAAACGAAGCCTGATGACCAGCCGGGCGGTGGAGAGGCCAAGCCGAATGACAAGCAGCCCTCGAAAGACAAGAATGCCAGCAAGGCCGATGGAAAACCGACTGCGGACTCGCCTCACACGGGCTCCGACATCGTTCCCATTATCGCGGTCATGCTCCTCCTTGCAGGAGCCGGAACCACTGCCGGTACGTTGATACGCCGCAAGCATGTGTAGCGGTATGTTCTAGAAACCACCACCAGATAAATGGCCGGTCGAAGCACATTAGCTGCGACCGGCCATTTATCAAATGGGGTACGGTGATTAGAAGACGCTGTAGCCGCCATCTACGCGAATATCAGTGCCAGTAACGTACGAGGAGGCGTCGCTGGCGAGGAAGAGTACCGTGCTGGCAATCTCGTCATTCGTGCCGAAACGGTGCATTGGCACGACTTCGAGCATAGCGTCGTGGCCAGGCATGTCGATACGGCCATTGAAAATTCCAGACCACACGTATCCGGGGGAGATGGTGTTGGAACGGATGCCGTCCTTGGCGAGCGCTGCGGCAAGGTAACGTGAGTGTTCCATGATGGCCGCTTTGGTGGCGCCATACGCGTTCACCGGCGTCGGACTTCCCATCATGTAGTTCGCGTTGTGTCCGGACAGGGAGGCTGTGAAGATCAGTGAGCCGCCATGACCGTGTTCGCGCATGATTTCATGCGCGATGCGGCCGGTACGGTAGGTGCCGTTGAGGTTGATGTTGATGGTGCGTGTCCATACTTCTTCGGTGGCGTCTTGATCGTCGCCCGGTACGTTGACTCCGGCGTTGAGGAATGCGAAGTCGACGGTGCCCAGCTGTTCCACCAATTGCGTTTTGAGTTCCGCGACTTGTACCGTATCGGTGACGTCGCAGGTGAGCGCGATGACGTTGGTGCCGAAACGTTCGCTCATGTCTTTCGCCAGTTCGGTGAGCTTGTCTTCTTGGCTGGGCAGGTCGACTAGTGCGACGTCTGCTCCGGCTTGGGCGAGTGCGGCTGCGGCGTTGCGTCCTAGACCGCCTGCGGCTCCGGTGACGAAGCCTTTGCGGCCGCGCATTGAGAATTTGTCGAGTATCGAGTAGTTTGAATCCTTCCATTTGTCGAGGGGATAACGTTCGTCGAAGATTTGTTCGACGGTTTTCTCTGGAATCTGCGATGATTCAACTGCCATGTTTCGCTCCTTTGCGTTATGATGACCGCTTTTAGATGCGTTCGCGCATCATGTTTTGCGCATCTATGGACCATGTTTTGCGGTTGCCTATGCTCGTGTCTGCGGTTGCTCGACGTCTATGCCGAACCAATTCGAGTGTAGCAAATAAAACGATGGCGGTGCTGTCAGTATTTGTCAGGTAAAGCGTAGTGAGGAAGCCGTAGAGTCAAGACCAGAAGATGGTTGGCGATCAAAAGGGGAGTGGTGATGACGGAGTTGAAAATGTTTTCCAAGCCTGTGGTGTTCACGGATTTCGATGGGGTGCTCAACGCCTTTCCGGATGACAAGCTTTTGCGCAGGGGCGGCGTGAACAAGGTCATGACCTGGGCGAAGCCCGACAGTCCCTACGCGAAAATGTACAATCCTGAAAAAGCGTTCCACTTGGACAGTAACGAAAAAGCCCACACGCCCGTAGGCTCATGGCGTATTCATTGATCCAGTGAACTGTCCGACGCGATGTATGCGTTGGCGGTCGACGGTATCGTGGAATTGTGGTGGCTGTCCACCTGGCAGCCGTACTGCAGTCAGATTCTCGACCCGATGCTCGGCTGGGATCCCATGCTGGTCGATGTCGTCACCTGGTATGATCCTGTCACCAAATGGGGACGTGAGACGGGCAAATGGCAGACCATCCAACGACGCGTACGCATCGAATGCGAAGAGAATGAACCCGCGCCGATCGTATGGATCGACGATGATGAATGCTTCGAACAGCGCGCGCAGCTCTTGGAGGAACTCCAGCCGAAAGCGCCGGTGCTTATGGTCCGTCCGGACTATCGTATCGGCATCAGCCGTCGTCAATGGAAGCTGATCGATACGTTCGTGCACCATCCCGAACAGTTCGACACGGTCACGTTCGACATGGAACCAACCTGCAGGATATACGACATCCACCACGGTTTCTAGCCTAAATGAATTACCATGGGAGGATAGTCGAGCGGAATGAAGGAAGGATGGGGTTATGGCGGAACGTATCGTGGAGCGTCTTATCCGAGAGCGTGATACTCGATATGGTGACGGCATTTACACGACTACACAAATCCAGTTCGCATGGAATTCCAATCATATGGAAGGTTCCACCCTTACTGCCAAACAGACCGCGCAGCTATTTGCCACCGGTACCTATACCACGGATGGCAGCGAACAGGTCAATCCTGACGATGCGTTGGAAACCCGTAATCATTTCGCTGCGTTCCGTTGGATTCTCGACCATGCTGATGAGCCGGTGGACCGGGATATGGTCTGTCACCTGCATGCCATTCTCAAGCAGGGCACCAGACAGGTCTCCGACTCGCTTTTCAACGTGGGCGGCTACAAGACTCGGCCGAACTTTATTGGCAATCCTGTCACTCCGACAAGGACTGCGCTGCCGCAGGATGTTCCCGAATTTATGGACAGGCTGTTTGATATGTGCACGAAACTTGAGGATGAACCGTATCAGATCGCCCGTGTCCATTGGACGTTTGAGAAGATTCACCCATTTTCGGACGGCAACGGTCGAATCGGACGGCTTATCATGTTCAAGGAGCTTTTGCGTATCGATGCGTTGCCTGTCCTTGGCCATGACGCGTATCGTGCGGAGTACGTCAATGGCATCAGCAAGTTTCCGGACGAGCCAGGATGGCTGGTTGATACGCTTCTATTCGAACGGGACCTTTACCGGTCGCATGTTCTGAAAACGGATGCCGAGGCATTGCGTTACACGTACCATGACCAATGGAATATGGCTGAGCATCGGGTGGAACGAGATGAGGATCTGGAATTCGCCAAGCTCATCGACACGAAGGCCCAGCCGTTGTTCGATGAGGAGTATCAGCAGCGCGAACGGCTCCTATGGGGCGAATAGCGGTCCGACTGTGTTGTTGTGGTGGTTCCTCCTTCCAAACGTGACATGAACCGAATGTGCATTGAGATGTGCAATTTGTGCACATTGCGGTCGCCGGCCGTTCACCTTGGTGTAAGAAGGAATCAGCCTTCGGACTTTAGCATGAGATGCAATGGCGCGTATTGAATGCGCGCATACGAGGAAGTGAGAGCTGCATACATGCGTGTATTCGACTTCGATGGAACCATCTATGACGGAGAAAGCCTGTTCGACCTGTACCTGTTTTCGGCCAAATACAATCCGAAGGTATTGCGGTACATCGCCCCGGTGCTGCGCTATGCCATCAAATACAAGCTCGGACGAGCCACGTTCGATCAAATGGAATACGGTGTGGGCAAGCTATGCCACGGATATTTAAGCGAACTGGCCGAATCATTGGAATTCGAAGAATTAGTCAACGCCTTCTGGGATCAGAACATGAAGCGCATCAAACCCTGGTATGAGCCACGCGAAGACGATGTGATCCTCACCGCTTCGTTCGACATCACCGTGGGCGAGGCCTGCCGCAGGCTTGGCGTGCAACATTTGGTCTCGTCCACCATCGACGGCAACACGTTGAACGTAAACTACCTCAACTTCAACACCAACAAGCCCAAACGATTCCGCGAACTCTACGGAGACAACGTTCGAGTGGACGAATTCTACACGGACAGCCGATTCGACCAGCCCATGATCGACATGGCCCGACGTGCCTACATGGTCAAAGGCAACAAAATCCACCAAGTCAAATAGCCGGAAAGGCTGGAACGGAATACGGCGGCAAGGGCCGATCTTGACATCTTCCCTTCGGCATGGACGCCTTGCACGAGCCAGGATGGGCGTCGGTCGGTCATATTGCCGTATATGGAAAATACGACCGACCGCAAAAACAGTTAGAACGACACGCGCTTGGAATGGTTTACGGCAGAAACCTCGCACACGATGCCAACAACTACCGCGAAACACGCTTCACACACAACAAATAAATCAACCAAGCAACAGGCATCGCCAACATAAACACCGGATAAAACCACACAGCAGACAAACGCCCATACACCAAACCACCCACAAACGGACCAACCGACATACCCAAATCAATACCCGCATAATACGTACTATTCGCAATACCACTGCGCTCGCGGCCTGCGATTACCACGGCCTGCGCCTGCGTGACTGAACTCATCAGACCGTAGCCGACAGCGGTGAAAATCGCAGCCAACAACAGCATCCAATCATTGAACAGGAACGTCATGCATGCGAGCATCGCCAGCATGCCCAACGAGCAGACCGTCAGCCAGAAACGGAAGCCCTTGCTGTCGAACAGGTCGCGCAAGCCCAGTCGCAACACCAATAACGCGACCGCGTAAAACATGAAAAACAGGTCGGACGATACCGGCAGATGACGAGACTGAACATAATTCACGATGAAGGACTGATTCGCGAAATACGCTATCGCAAACATCATGAACGTCAGCGACAACGGCACCACACGCGGTTCCAGAATCGAACGGATCGAAAAACGATGCTTTTTGGTTGCGCTAGCAGAACCGTCAATGTCTACGGCAGTGGAGGGATTCTCCGTTATGGAAGTCTGCTTTTTGCGTACCGGTTGTCCGCCATTCTTCACCATCAGTGTGGCGATCAGCATGATCACCGCCAGCACCAGCGAACTCAAAAACGTCAGACGATAACCGATGTATTTTTGCGCGCGAATACCCAATGCCGGTCCGACCGCCATAGCCAGCGCGTTCATCGTGCCATACAATCCCATGCCGGCACCCATATGCCGGATCGGCAGCAAAAGCGACATCCACGTGGCCAGGCAGACCGAGCAGCATGCGAAACCAACGCCGTTGATCACGCGAGCCATGATGAGCATGATGGGGGAGTTTGCGAAATAGTACAGCAGTCCGGCGGCGAAATAGAGCACCGTGCCAACCGCCACAAGCGTGCGCTTGCTGGTTTTGTCGGAAAGATTGCCTGCGATAGGGCGGCAGAACAGTGAGATGAAACTCATCGACCCGGCCACCGCGCCCATCAGCATGCCGTCCGCGCCCAACGATTCCGCATATCCGGCAACGATCGGATTGGCAAGCATATTGCTCGACATGAAACAGAACGTCGCAAGCATGACCAACGCCATATCACGGGTGATGAGACGATCATGCTTACGCCGGGGCTGTTCGGGCTGGTTCGATTGTTGTGCCGGTTGCTTCTGTCGTACCGATTCAGATGCGGGTATCGTTGGTGCTGTCATGCTCGTTCGCCTCCGAGCATGCAACTGTAGCAGCCTTGACGAAAAACGGCCGTCCACATATTGCGGACGGCCGATGGAGATGGCTTTAACGATGTGAAAGTATGCTTCGCTTACAGAGTTTTTACAGAGCTTTGGCGGCCTGCTCGACAAAACCTTCCATACCGTCGATGTCAACGACATGGTCGAAACGCACGTCGGCGGTCTCAAGACCGCGCAGCGCGGCCGGAGCGGTGGTGCCGGTGGCCTTGGCAAGCACGTCCATGCATTCGAAATCGGTGCCGGACGCGTCAAGACCCAGAGATTCGTTGACTACGCGCGGGAACTTGTACGGGCTGGCGGTGGACAGCAGCACGCGCGGCGTGAGCGGATCGCGCGGCATCTGCTGCATGACGTAGTAGCCGCATGCGGTGTGCGGGTCGATCACGTAATGGTTCTTGTTCCAGCAGTCCGCGATCATCTCGCGCACCTGGTTCTCATCGGCCCAACCGGTGCCGAAGATGGAACGAATCTTCTTCATCATCGGCTCGGGAACCTCGTAGGCGCCCCACTGGTTCAGATCGTTCATCAGCATGGAGATCAGGCGTGTGTCCTTGTCGGACATGTAATACAGCATGCGCTCCAGGTTCGATGAGATGAGGATATCCATCGACGGGGAAATGGTCTGGAAGAACGGACGCTGACGGTTGTACGTGCCGGAAGTCAGGAAGTCGAACAACACGTTGTTCTTGTCGGACGCCACCACAAGATGCTTGACCGGCAGGCCCAGCAGCTTCGCGTAATAGCCGGCGAGGATGTCGCCGAAATTACCCGTCGGCACAACGAACTCGACCTCGTCGCCCACATTGATGACCTGGCGTTCCAGCAGCTGCGCGTACGCGGAGAAGTAATAGACGACCTGCGGCACCAGACGGCCCACATTGATGGAATTCGCGGAGGAAAGCACCACATGCGAATCATCGGCGAGACGTTCGGCAAGCTCCTTGTCGCCGAAGATGCGCTTGACGGCGGACTGCGCGTCATCGAAATTGCCCTTGACCGCGCACACGTTCACATTGGAGCCGGACTGCGTGGTCATCTGCAGCTCCTGCACCTGGCTGACCTTGCCTTCCGGATAGAACACGGTGATGCCGGTGCCCGCGGCGTCCGCGAAACCAGCCAACGCGGCCTTGCCGGTGTCGCCGGACGTGGCGGTGACGATCATGATCTTCTCATCCGCGTCGCCATCCGCCGGAGTGGTGCGCGCCATGAAACGCGGCAGAATCTGCAGCGCCACATCTTTGAACGCGGAAGTCGGACCGTTGAACAGTTCCATCACATAGTCATCGCCGAGCGGCTTGACCGGAGTGATCTTCTCGTCGGACCACTGCGGGCCGTACGCCTCGTCGATGCACTCCTTGAGCTCGGCCTCGGTGTAGTCCGGCAGCAGCACGGACAGCACATCGAACGCGATCTGCTGGTAGGACTTGCCGGCCAAGGAAGCGATATCCACATGGGTCTCACCCAAGGAGTCGGTCACGAACAGGCCGCCATCATCGGCGATGCCCTTGCGGATGGCCTGCTTGGAGGTAAGCGAATCGGTGGTGCTGCGTGTGCTGTGGAACGTGGTCACTTGATTTCCTTAGCAATAGAACGGACAGATTACGTCAAACGTGCTTCTCAGTGTACCGGCACAGGTGGGAAGAACGTCGCCTCGCGTCCGTGGAATGGGACGCCGACCCCATACGATTGCCGACGGAAGGTCCTGCTTTTCCACGTGGCACCGCGATCGTGCCGTCCATGTCTTCACGCGCAGGCGGTGCCATATTTCCCACATGTTTCGAAACCCTGTTTTCCTCCGATCGTTTTCACACGTACACTGCTCTGTAACCCGCGGTACAGCGGATGATCATTCCGAAGTCAAGGAGGGCTTCATGACTGCATCACCTCTTGCGCAAACACCGAACGACATGTTCAACGCGCCCATCGCCGAAGCGGATCCGGAAATCGCCGAAATCCTCGACGCCGAACTATCCAGGCAGCAAAACGGACTCGAAATGATCGCATCCGAGAATTTCGTGCCACGCGCCGTCCTACAGGCACAAGGCTCCGTACTGACCAACAAATACGCCGAAGGCTATCCGGGACGCCGCTACTATGGCGGCTGCGAGCAGGTGGACAAAATCGAAACCATCGCCCGCGAACGCGCCAAAAGCCTATTCGGCGCCGAATACGCCAACGTACAGCCGCACTCCGGCGCACAGGCCAACGCAGCCGTCTACCAGGCGCTCGTCAAACCCGGCGACACGGTCCTCGGCCTCGCCCTCGACCACGGCGGCCACCTCACCCATGGCATGAAAATCAACTTCTCCGGCCGCTTCTACCACGCCGAAGCCTACGGCGTGAATCCCGAAACCTTCCGCATCGACCCGGAAATCATCCGCCAGCGTGCGCTCGAAACCCATCCCGCCATGATCATCGGCGGATGGAGCGCCTACCCGCGCATCGAAGACTTCAAAGCCATGAAGGAGATCGCCGACGAGGTCGGCGCCAAATTCTGGGTGGACATGGCCCACTTCGCCGGCCTCGTAGCCGCCGGACTGCATCCAAGCCCCGTCCCATACGCCGACGTCGTATCCTCCACCGCGCACAAAACCCTCGGCGGCCCACGCTCCGGCTTCATCCTCGCCAAGCAGGAATACGCCAAGAAACTCAACTCCGCCGTATTCCCCGGCCAGCAAGGCGGCCCGCTCATGCACGTCATCGCCGGCAAGGCCGTCGCCTTCAAAGTCGCCGCCACCCCGGAATTCAAAGACCGCATGCAACGCACCCTCGACGGCGCCAAGATCCTTGCCGAACGCCTCATGGCCGACGACGTCAAAAACAACGGCATCAGCGTCCTGACCGGCGGCACCGACGTGCACCTGGTCATGGTCGACCTACGCAACAGCGAAATGGACGGCAAACAAGGCGAAGACCTGCTCGCACAATGCGGCATCACCATCAACCGCAACACCGTCCCGTTCGACCCACGCCCCGCATCCGTGGCCTCCGGCCTGCGCATCGGCACCAGCGCACTCGCCACCCGCGGCTTCGGACCCAAGGAATACGAGGAAGTCGCCGACATCATCGGCACCGCTCTCGCCGCAGGACAGGACGCCGACGTCGACGCGCTCAAGGCGCGCGTCGACAAGCTTGCCGAAGACTTCCCGCTTTACCCGGGACTCGACCAAATCCACTGATCACCAGCCTCGACTGACGAAATCGCGTCCCGCCGCGCAACCAACGACCCGAAAATGGCCGTCATTGCCCAGCGAGGCGTGATTTCGCGCTATTCTAAGAGACTATGACGAATCCACAGAACCAAGGCACCGCCATGAACGCCGACGTGTTCGAAGCAGTATGCGCCATGGGCGACGCAGCCCGCACCGCGCAATCGCAACTTGCCCAGGCAAACACCGAAGCCAAAAACCAACTGCTCAACGCCATCGCCGACGTACTCGACCAGCATGCGGACGACATCGCCGCAGCCAACACGCTCGACATGAACCAAGCCGAAACCGACGGCATGGACGCCGGCAAACTCGACCGACTCAAATTCGACCAGCAGCGCATCACCGCCGCCGCGCAAGGCGTACGCCACGTGGCATCCCTACCAGACCCCATCGGCGAAATCGTACGCGGATACCATCTGGAAAACGGCCTACGTCTGCAGCAGGTACGCGTCCCCATCGGAGTGCTCGGCATGATCTACGAAGCACGTCCCAACGTCACCGTCGACGTGGCCTCCCTATGCATCAAATCCGGCAACGCCGTCCTGCTGCGCGGCGGACACGCGGCCGAACACACCAACGCGGCAACACTCGCCGTCATCGCCGACGTACTCACCAAACACGGATACGACCACAACATGATCGCCACCGTAGACCAATACGGACGCGACGGCGCCACCGCCATGATGGAAGCACGCGGCCACATCGACGTGCTCATCCCACGCGGGGGAGCGGGACTCATCCAAGCCGTGGTACGCAACTCCAAAGTCCCCGTCATCGAAACCGGAGCCGGCAACGTGCACATCTACGTCGACCGCACCGGCAACCCCGACAAAGCCATCCCCATCCTCATCAACGCCAAAACCCAACGCGTCGGCGTATGCAACGCCACCGAAAAACTCCTCGTCCACAAAGACATCGCCGAAAGCTTCCTGCCGAAAGCCGCGGCAGCGCTCGCCGCAGCGGGAGTCGAAATGCATGCCGACGAACGCGCGTATGGCATCATCGAACATGCTGGAATCGCAAATGCGCAACTCGTGCATGCCACCGACGAGGATTGGGACACCGAATATCTGGCACTCAAAATCGGCATCAAGGTGGTCGACTCGCTTGACGAGGCCATCGCGCATATCAACCGTCACTCCACCGGGCACACCGAATCCATCATCGCCGAAGACTATTCGGCCATCGAGGAATTCACCGCCCGCATCGACTCGGCGGTGGTGATGGTCAACGCTTCCACACGTTTCACCGATGGCGGCGTGTTCGGATTCGGCGCGGAACTTGGCATCTCCACACAGAAGATGCATGCGCGCGGTCCGATGGGGCTGCGCGAGATGACCACGACCAAATGGATTGGCTACGGAACAGGACAGGTGAGAGAATGAGCGACGAAGTCATGCAGGACAATATGCAGCACACCATGCAGGACAACAAGAACCCATGGAACGCGGACTTGACCGACCCAATGCTCAGATTGCGATTGGCATCCGAACGATTGAGCATCGTGCGGTATGTGTTCCTTGTGCAGGTCGAAGACGGTATCGCGTCCGCGGACGAACGCGCCTCGCTCGAATACGCCGACGCGGTGTTGATCGGCTGGCCCGAAACCGACGCTTCGGACGTCATCACTCCCGATGCCGCCCAGCTTGACGATATCGACGAGCAGATGCGGGTCATGGAACAGCACATCGCCAAGTTCAGCGCGATGGAACGAGATCATGACATCGTCGGCATGACCGACACGCTGATTCGTGTCACCGAGCGCGTTGCCGGAATCCGCAGTATATACCAGCCGGATTTCCCGCTGCCGACATTCGCCGAGATTCGACGTGTGGTGCAGGACGAGTGGGATGAGGATATGGACAAGATCGATCCCGACAACGCCTCACCGACCGCGGACAGCATCGAGCAGGAAACCGCCGACGCGGACAAAGAGCAGCAGGCCGAGAAACAGGCCGAACAGCAGGCCGATGGCGCGCAAAAGAGCGGAGCGTCCGCATGACCGGACCAAAACGCATGCGGCCGGAATCTGCGGAGGCCGATCCCGAACTGACCGTCAGCTACGTGGTCGAGCCGGAACGACGCATGTCGGAACTATCCGTAGACCGGCCGCAATCAGCCGTGACCACCGGACGCAGGTCCGCACGAGGCAACTGGCACAACCGGTTGCGCATCGGCATCATGGGCGGCACTTTCGATCCGATCCATAACGGCCATTTGGTCGCAGCCTCCGAAGTGTCCTGGGTGTACGACCTCGACGAGGTGATCTTCGTGCCGACCGGACGGCCGGTGTTCAAGTTGGACAAGAAGGTCACCAATGCGGAGGACCGGTACCTTATGACGGTCATCGCCACCGCGTCGAATCCGAAATTCACCGTGTCGCGCGTGGACATCGACCGTCCCGGCGTCACCTACACCATCGACACCCTGCGTGACATCCGCGCCCAGTATCCCGATGCGGAACTGTTCTTCATCACCGGTGCCGACGCCGTGGCGGAGATCATGCAATGGAAGGACGCCAACAAGATGTGGGAGCTGGCGCATTTCGTGGCCGTGACACGTCCCGGTTATTCCTCGCCGGACGGCGTGAAATTACCTGAAGGCAAGGTGGATACGCTGGAGATTCCCGCATTGGCGATTTCCTCCACGGATGTGCGTCGCCGCGCCGAACATGGCGAACCCGTCTGGTATCTCGTACCCGATGGCGTGGTGCAATACATCGGCAAACACGGCCTATACCGATAGAAGATGGATGGGGCCGTCCGCATGCCCCCCCGAACACACGGGGTCGGTGAGGTCTGCGCGGCCGGTTAGTATGGGTCACATCCACTTCGCTAGAACAGACGTTTGGAGATACGGTGAGCGCAATCCTTGAAGGAAAGCCGGATAAGAACCTTATCCTTGTCACAGGCAGAGCACACCCGAAGCTGGCGGCGGAAGTCGCCGAACAGCTCGGCATTGATGTTCTGGAAACCACAGCATACGATTTTGCGAACGGCGAAATGTACGTGCGCTACACCGAATCCGTGCGAGGCGCGGACGTGTTCGTACTGCAGAGCCATTCCAATCCGGTCAACCAGGCCATCATGGAACAGCTCATCATGATTGATGCGTTGAAGCGTGCTTCCGCGCGTTCCATCACCGCGGTCTGCCCGCTGCTGGGCTATTCCCGTCAGGATAAGAAGCACCGCGGCCGCGAGCCCATCTCCTGCCGTCTGGTGTTTGACCTGCTCAAGACCGCAGGCGCCGACCGCATCATGAGCGTCGATCTGCATGCGGCGCAGTCGCAAGGCTTCTTTGACGGCCCGGTCGATCATCTCATCGCCATGCCGGTGCTGGTCGATTACATCCGTGACCGTTTCTCCAACCAACTTGACAACGTCGCCGTCGTCTCCCCGGACGCCGGTCGTATCCGTGTTGCCGAACAGTGGGCGCAGCGCCTCGGCGGCGGTCCGCTCGCCTTCGTGCACAAGACCCGCGACATCACCCGCCCGAACCAGGCGGTCGCCAACCGTGTGGTCGGCGACGTCGCAGGCAAGGACTGCGTGCTTGTCGACGACCTGATTGACACCGCGGGCACCATCGCCGGCGCATGCAACGTGCTTAAGGATGCCGGAGCCAAGTCGGTGACCGTCGTCGCCACGCATGGCGTGCTGTCCGGCCCGGCCGTGGACCGACTGAAGAACTGCGGGGCACGCGAGGTCGTGCTCACCGATACCGTGCCGATTCCGGAAGAAAAGCGTTGGGATGGGTTGACTGTCCTGTCGATTGCGCCGCTATTGGCCAGCGCCATTCGCGCCGTGTTCGAGGACGGTTCCGTCGCGGAGCTGTTCGACACGTATCCGGAGCATCACGGGCAGGGATTCCTGTTCGCCTGATTGTATTGATTTTCGACGGTGACATTTTGATTATTGGCGATTAGAATGCCGCCGTCGCTTTTTAAGGGTCCTGATTTATTCGGGGCCCTTATTCTTTTGCTTGGCGTTTTATATCGTTTTTTGTATCGGACGTTCGATGGAATGCCCCCGACACGGGTTGTTTTTTTATGTTGATAAGTTTGTTGTGTTTTGCAGCAAAGTCGAAAGTGTTCGTAAACCAACGTTTTGCTGAAGAATCGCTTCGTGTAATGCTTTTCTTGCTTCTGTGGGCGAGATGTATTCGCATTGTTTTGCAAACGATTTCAGTGAAAAAGAAAGGTGATTATGGACTGGAATATAAGGGATTTGCATTTGTTTAGTATTCCTTTGCTGTAAAAAAGATGTATTTTCAGGAACTGTTTGCAGATTTGTGGCGCTTGAGGTATATTGTCATCATCCGAATGACGCAAGGAGGCGCTTCAAGGTTTCCGGCCAAATTCGGCTTGAAGGAAGTAATCAAGGAGAAGAATTCAATGATGAATCGTATTATCAAAACAGCAGTGTGTATGACCGCGGTCGCGGCGATGTCCGTTGGCACTTTGGCCGCATGTGGTAGCTCGGATTCGGGCTCTGACGCCAAAGGTAAGGTTTATTATCTGAACTACAAGCCGGAGATTAATGACGCTTGGAAGGCTCTAGCGAAGAAGTACACGGAGAAGACGGGTGTGGAGGTCAAGGTCGAGACCGCTGCGTCAGGCACGTACCAGCAGACGCTGAAGTCCGAGTTCGCCAAGTCCGAGGCCCCGACTTTGTTCCAGCTCAGCGGTGTGGCTGAGTACCAGACGTGGAAGGCTTACACTTCCGACATGTCTGACACTGAGCCGTATAAGCAGCTCAAGGATAAATCCATGGTTCTGAAGGACGGCGATAGCGTCGGAGGTGTCCCGTATGTAGTGGAGGCATATGGCCTGATCTACAACAAGGATCTGCTGGCCAAGTACATCGCTACCGATGGTGCCAAGATCAAGAGCGCTGACGACATCGACAACTTCGACACCTTGAAGGCCGTGGCTGATGACATCCAGGCTAAGAAGGACCAGCTTGGTGTCAAGGGCGCGTTCACTTCGGCCGGTTTCGATTCCAGCTCCGACTGGCGTTTCAAGAGCCTCTTGGCCAACAATCCGTTGTATTTCGAGTTCCGTGACGATAACGTCACCGAGCAGCCGGAATCCATCAAGGGCACATATCTGCCGCAGTTCAAGCAGATCTTCGACCTGTATCTGGAAGATTCCACCTGCCCGAAGTCCCAAGTCAGCTCCAAGACCGGTGACGACGCGAATTCCGAGTTCGCGCTCGGTGAGGCTGTATTCTACGAGAACGGCACTTGGGCATGGCCTGATTTGCAGAAGGCTGGAGTGAAGGCCGAATCCGTGGGCATGATGCCGATTTACATGGGTGTTGAGGGCGAGGAGAATCAGGGTCTTGACGTGAACTCCGAGGCATATTGGTGCATAAACTCCAAGGCATCCGACGCGGACAAGAAGGCCACCAAGGACTTTCTGAAGTGGGTCATCACCGACCAGGCCGGCATTGATGCCATCTCAAGTGATATGGGGTTGACTACGCCGTTCAAGTCGTTTGAAGACGTCAAGTCAGACAATCCGCTGGTCCAGGCCGAGGTTGCCTATCAGGATTCCGGCAAGGAGGCGGTTTCTACCAGGCCGAACGGTATGTTCCCGTCAGATGAGTGGAAGAACCAGCTCGGTTCCGCGTTGCTTGAGTACGCTCAGGGCACTGGCGATTGGAATGCCGTCAAGAAGGCTTTCGTGGATAATTGGAAGACCGAATACGACGCAACTCACTGATAATCTCGCCATGAAAGAGATGGTGTGACGCTCTTCTGGTGAACAATGGGTCGGAACCAGGGTTTTTCTTCCCCTGGTTCCGACCTTTTCATTATTGCTGAGCTTGTGAGCAGATGGCAATTAGAAGACACGCCGTGGGGAGGGTTGCATTGGTGTTTTTCGGGCTGGTTTTTGGTTGTTTTGGTTTCTTCTGTGTTTTATGGCGATGGAATGGCTTGCGATCGGCGGTTTTCGACACGCCGGTGGATGTGTTGCGTGGCAATGGTTTTGGTGGTGTCTGGGGAATGTCGATTTGCGCAAGTGGACGGGTTTGTGTAAGTTAATCCCTTGCTGCCGCTCAGCGAGTGGTCCGGATGGTTCCGGTCCGCGAGGTGGGTGAGT